>OJJL01000006.1_pt1 | contig 439508 bp, 366 predicted proteins | sample 1596171 | NCBI WGS metagenome assembly OJJL01 (sample SAMEA4350121, study PRJEB24818) | metagenome | biome: human; feature: gut; material: faeces | place: Denmark | collected 2013-09
AGTCAGCATTTCCGGACTGACTATGTTGCAACTCATAGTCATTGTTATTGCGTTGTCCGTAGTCAGCATTTCCGGACTGACTATGTTGCAACTCATAGTCATTGTTATTGCGTTGTCCGTAGTCAGCATTTCCGGACTGACTATGTTGCAACTCATAGTCATTGTTATTGCGTTGTCCGTAGTCAGCTTCTGGTACGATGAATTCTGATCGTTGGTTTAGGGCGGATGCTATTTTGTTCAAGTATCCGGCTGCACTGGTCCTGTATCCTTCACAAAGCTCTTTAGCCGTTGTAGGCTCCAGCCATGCGGCTGCAAGATAATGTGAAGCATACAGTCTCATTGCCGTGCGTATCATGTCCGTGATACCTTCATCCATGCGTATGAAGTTTTTGAATTCAATGATAATTTCATTCCCGGAAGAGGTCATGTTTATATCATTACTGTCTTTTATCTTGCGCCGAAGCTCGCCTTCCGCTTCATTTACTGCGGCGGTAAGATAAAGGTCCAGTACACCTTCATTGTCTTCTGTAGCTGCTATATCTGGATAATTACCGCCGGCTTTTCCTGCCCGGGCTGTAAGCGCAATGGCATATTTGAATATTTCCGGTTTGTTTATGGATGTTTTCATAAGTCTTAATTGTCGTAAGATCCATACATATTGTTTTCTTTCCCCTATAATAAAAAAACGATTGATAATACAAATATAATCTCATCTGCCGTAACTGCTTTGATATAATGCTGACTGCATTATATACATTCGTCCAGTTCTTATTAAGCTACTTTTGTCGTAAAAGAATAATGAACATGCGCGATAACGAACAAATATCCGACTCCTTGCTTTACGGGCATCGAAAATTCGACGGACAGCGGCGGGCCGAGAGATGGCTGCATGTAGCCTATAATGCATATTGCCGCCTTGCTCCTTTCAGAAAAATGCGTGCCGAATGCAAATCGTATGCCTACGGAAAACAGTATGAGAGACAGATTGTTTACAACGGGCGGCATATAACGAAAGAGCAATATCTTAAGGAAAAGGGTATACCGGCATTGCAGACCAACATATTGGGTAAGATTAAACGAGTCGTGCAGGGGCAGTTCAGAATGAACGATACCGCACCGGTATGCAATGCTGTTGATCCGGAGGAGAAGGAATATGCGGACATTATGTCAGCTTTGCTCCGGCAGAACATGAAGCTCAACAGGCGTTCAGAATTGGATGCGCGTACTTTTGAGGAATATCTTATATCCGGTCTGCCGATATATAAAATATCATGGGCTTATCGTCGTGGAAAACTGGACGTGTTCACTGATTACGTAAATCCGAATTTTGTATTCTTTCCCGACAGTCTTGATTTCAATCTTGCAGACATACGGTTTTGTGGTCTCCTTCATGATCTTGACTTCTCCGAGGTACTTGCTTTGTTCTCACATTCGGATTCTGATGATATAAAGTTGAAGGAGATATATAACCATTGCCTTGATAATGAATATATCGCCTCGCAGTTCAGCCGTGACACACGCACGTCACAGATTGAATCCACCGATTTCTACTATCCTTCAGAGTTCGGAAAATGCCGTGTTATTGAATTATGGACGAAGGAGAGGCGGAAGGCCTGGTTTTGTAATGATCCCTTGGAGAGTGAGCCTTATTTTGTTCCTTATGATCAGAAAGAGCGCATTAAGGAAATAAACCGTAGCCGTCTTGAACTTAATATAAAACGTAATCCTGATGGATCCCCCATGTTGGATACCGACGGAACTCCCGTTACATTCATGGATCCGGATAAATATGCGGCCGAGAATCTGATCACTTATGAACGGAGAATTGAGACGTATTGGTATTACCGTTATCTTTCCCCAGACGGATTTGTGTTGGAGGAAGGACAAAGTCCGTATTGGAATGGATCTGAATCTTTCCATCCGTTTGTGTTCAAACCATATCCCTACATTGACGGAGAATTTCATCCGTTCATATCTGAAATTATCCCGTCTCAGGAATATTTCAATTACTACATGGTAGCCCTTGATTTTTATATTCGTAATGCGGCCAAGGGTGTGTTGATGATAGATGAACAGTCCTTGTCTGACAACATGAGTATAGAGGATATAGCGGAGCAGTATGTGAAGAGTAACGGCGTAATATTATATACAAGCAAAAGATCTGGCAATGCCCCTGATACAAAGACCGCATCATCAATTCCGGGAGGCTTCGACTATATCATACAACTGTCACGTTCCATGGTGGAGGACGTGTCAGGAGTCCAAGCGGCACTACAAGGTAAATCGGGAAGTTCTGAGAGCGGTGTGCTTTATCAGGCAAAGGCCGCACAGGCCTCATCATCTATACTGGATCTTATAAATACATTCAATTCATTTCTTACTGAAGTGGCATATAAGGTAGTAAAGGTGATGCAATGTTTCTATACAGGCCCGAAAGCGGTCAATGTCGCCGGTGAATCCATTCCCTATAATATGGATACAATGTATGATATTGACATTGATATCTCAATTAGCGAGGATAGCGACAGTCCGGTATACAGGGCGTTGACTAACCAGCTTTTAATGGCACAGGCTGAGAAGGGGCTTATACCGTTCAAGGCGGCATTGGAAGCCGGCAATTTCCCGAACTCCAGTAAGATTATAGCGGTACTGGAAAGATATGAGAAGCAGTTACAGGAGCAGCAGGCAGCGCAACAGATGATGTCGTAAGTAGTGATTGGAAATTTTAATATTTCTTATAATGATGGATTATACAACAATTAAACTGGTGGCTGTAAGTATTAAAAGTTAGTATAAATAATAAAGCAATGAGAGATGTAATTTACAATTTTATCAACGAGCACATGATGATACATATTGTGCTTATAGCCTTGTGTATTGCGGCTACAATGGGGGCGATGTTAGTGGATCTTATCACAGGAGTAATGAAAGCCAAGCAACGGGGAGAGGCAAGAACATCCACGGGGTATAAGAAAACAGCCGTTAAGGCGAAGAAGTATTTCACTCCATTTATAGAGTTGTGCTTTATTGATCTGTTATGCTGTGTGGTTATCCCCTTTCCTGTTTTTTCAATGATTTGGACGGGTTACTGCATTTTCTGCGAGTTTACATCGGTACGTGAAAAATCGTGGGAGAAAGCGGAGTTGCGCAAGGCAGAGAAGACAATGAGTGTGATTATCGAAAACAAGGATGATATCGCCAAGATCATGGCTCAAATACTATTTGACAACGAAAATAAGAAGGAGGAAAAGAAATGAAGTATTTTACGATTGCGGAACTCTGCAAGTCAACGACTGCTGATCGCTTGGGTATTAACAACAGATGCAGACTGGAGCATGTGACTGCTCTGACTGCCTTGGTAGATAATGTGCTTGATCCGTTACGTGAGTGGTGGGGAAAGCCTATAACAGTAAACAGTGGTTATCGCTGTCCGGAACTTAATGCGGCCGTCAAGGGAAGTAAGTCTTCTCAGCACATGAAAGGGGAAGCTGCCGATATTGATACTGGCGACCGTCAACAGAACAAGTTGCTGTTTGAGTATATCCGCAAGAACTTGCCTTATGACCAATTGATTGATGAAAGCAATTTTGCATGGGTGCACGTTAGTTATCGGGCTGACGGTGCCAATAGAAAACAAATGTTAAGTTTATGAGACAAAGAATCTATATATGGATTGCGGTAGCGATAGTGCTTTTACTTGTCTTTTCGTGTAAGACCAGATATGTTCCTGTGGAGATCAAGACAACGGAAACAGTGGAAGTACATGATACCACCATAACAGAAAGACTGGTTCCATACAAAGATAGTACTGCGACACGTGACACTGTATCTTTTCTTTCCAACCCTTATGCGTACAGCTGGGCTAGATATTCAGGTGGAATATTGCAACATTCGCTGGGAATATGGCCAAATTCGGTACTTATAGTAACTGTTCCTCATTATATGACGGTAACCAAGAGAATCGAAGTACCTAAGATTGTAGAGGTGGAGAAAAAATTAAACTGGTGGCAAAAAACAAAAATAGAGATAGGTGGATGGTCTATGATAATGAATATATTGCTTGTATCTATGATGATTGTCAGATGGTTAAGAAAGAAAGGAGGTGCCCGTAATTTATAGATTGTATTTTTTTCAATTCAGTCTTTCGTTATAACAAAAATCTTCGGCGGTCCGGATTGTAAGAAAAGGACCGCACGCTCCTTATCAGGTAGAAGTCGCTAAGGAGAAACAATACGTCGGAACAAGAATTGTTTTGCGGTCCCAGACTGCTTAACAATTTTCCGACGTATTTTGTTTATCCAAACAGTGATTATATGAAAAGTGATGAAATATATAAGGATGTATTGCAGGTTGTCGCTTCAGTGACGGGAATATCTGAAACAGGTATTATACATAGCAATAAAGAAGAGTGTGCGAATGCCAGATATCTTCTTGTGCGTTATTTAGCCAAGATTTTCTCTGACACGGAGATAGCGTCATTGACTAACAGAACCAAACAGGCTGTCGGCTCGATGCGGCGTAATGCTAAAAAACAAAGGGTATGGATTGTGGAAAACAATTGGAAAGAAATAGTAAACAAACTGGAAAATAAATATTTTATCTGCAAGTAACTTATTCCGTAATTTGCCTTTGCGGTCAATATTGACCGTGATATGTAAAATCATAATTATGGATAATGTAACAGGAATGAGCATCCAGGAATACGCCGCAATGCGTGAGCTGGAGTGCGAACACAAAAAGGGATGGGGCACTACCGCTGCTATCTGGGTTATCGCTGCTGTGATTGTTATTGCTTTCTTCGTGTACAGTTGGCATAATAACTGTAATGAAAAAGTACAATTTGCAGTAGGGTTGGCTAATCTGACAGGACGTGTTAACTGTATGGAACCTGATGTTCGTTGGGCTGGGCAGCAGTTGTATGCTGCTAACGGTGCAATTTCCGCTACCGTTCAGGGAGTGGGCGACATGAAGGCCAATTTCGGTGAGCAGCTGTTCCAGTTGAACAAGGAAGTCTTCTACAATGACGGTTGTGGCTGTGGCCGTGGCAGAAACGGAGGTTGTGGCGGTTGTGGAAACCGTGAGTTCCGACAGACATCTACATATAACTTGGCCAGTACCAATGTTACGGTGGATGAAACTTGCCGCAATTGATTTCGTGAGGGTGGGGATTCCACCCTCATTTATTATTAATCGTAAAAAAGCTGGACTATGTTTAAATCAAGAATAGAAATTAGGGAGTTTGCGGTAAGACAGGCTGTTGAGTTGCTCGGCACTGGTAGTCCTCAAAAGGATATTGTCGCAAAAGCTAGAGATATTGAAGCCTATATAATAGGAGAGGCCGATTTGCCGGAAGTTTACAATGATACGGAAGCCATCAACGGTATTATGGGAAGTGCGATGCAGATGCTGCAAGGCATATCCTGTTCGGAAATTCCGGTAGAGGATAAACCTGCCAAAAAGAAATAAGAGATGGGGGTGTCCATGTTTCAGTCAAAGAAACCGCAGACAGAGTTGAAGTTTACGACACGTGCGGAAGCGTTCAGTTACATGCTTATGTATATGACTGAGGAAAAACATGCGGATCCGCTGGAGGCAGCGCAGAAAGCCAATGAATTTGCAGACATCTTCGCCAAGAACATGGGTATCCCTCTTAAAATAGAGCCGGAACCACAGGGTGTCGATAAATACCTGTCAATGGCTACCAAGATTGCTAATTATATAGAAGAACATCCTAAGGTGGTTGAATACGGCGTTCCGGCTTTGACATTCGTTGCCGGTCTGTTCACTGGGAAAAAAGTGGAGCAGGCCAATGATAACATGTATGGGCAGCGTCCGGTACCGCCTCAACCGCAGGAAGAGATAGATTTTGATAAAATACCTGATTGATTATGGCATTAAGGAAATTATATATTGTGGTGGATTGCGAGAACGACGAGCAGAAGGAAGCTGTTCAGACCGCATTCAACGAATTGTCTAATACGCGGGCTTTGACCAGCCGGACGGTTATCAGCATGTATCCGTTTTTCAAGAAACATCGTGATGATCTGTTTGAGCTGTTCAATATGGTCAAGACGGGTGGTGTAAAGTCGCTATTGTCTGTAAGAGGTGGAACATTGATTAATAACTTAAGAAAGGGGTGATTATGAGAGTGGAAGGCAAATGTATAGGTGATTGCAGCAAGTGTCAGTTGCTGGCAAATGGTGAGGTGGATATGATTCCGTGCATTCTTGACCAGATTTTTATTCGGACAAGGAAAATCGAGAAAGAAAACGCTTTTATCAGGAGAAGTCTTGACTCCATGATGCAGGACAGAAATACAATCCAACTTGCCGGTTTGAGTGATAACGAAGATAAAACAGATTGATTATGAAGTATACATTCAAAGAAATGTTGGACGATGCGAAAAGGGCGGGTCTGACAAGTGACAAGGTCATGATGCGCAGTGCGGAAAGCATGAGCGAGCTTCTGTGCCTTGTGAAGGAAGAACATCCGGAACTGTACTGGAAATTTATGCGTGAGCAACATGGAATCATGTATGGTAATCATTACAATGAAGCTTTTGCGATGTTTGATGTCGGCATGATGAGGTACATTGATAGGGATGGAAAGAAATGTGAGGGTGCGCACTGGACGGCGGAACAGATAGAGGCAAGTACCCGGATGATGGGATTTCCGGCTGGGACTACGAAATGGGACAAGTATGTAGCGTTCAATGCCTTTTATTCCGATCTTTGTACAGTTTATAATGATGAACAGATCATTAAAGGTGCTCATAAGTTCTATTTTGAGGATCAGGACTGGGGGGACACAACAAAGATTTGGGATTATGTGTATTGCAAGAATGCAATGGTCTGATTCTTTGTAACAGACGGTTTGGGCTTATCAAAAACCGAACCGTCTGTTTTTGATAAGCACTATGATTCCAGTTTTTCCCGTATTTCCTTCAGAAGCCGGAAAGAGCCTGCCATCTTGTAATTCCCAAGATTCTGTTCTGCCTGCATTATAAGGCTTTCTACTGTCAGAGGGAGATCGGGAGAAAATGCGGATTTGTTGATTTGTAATGTTTTCGGTAATTCTCTCGTATTAAACCATTCCACCATTTCCCTTAATTCTTCCTCCGAGTAAGCTTCGTGTGTTTTTGCATTTTTCATAATGGTCTTGTTTTTGATTTCCGCAAAGATACGAAATTGAAAGCAAATCACAATTATTCTGTATTACTTGTAGAAGATTCAGGAGTGTGTGAACGTATCAAGGATCTGGCTATTGCAAATTCAGATTCCGCACCGGCATTCTCATTAATTGAAATATGATAGAGACCGGCTGCATAATATGCCAATGCTCCTGCATATTTGTTATGAAGGTTGATTTCTCCGTTTTCAGAGATTGAAGGAGTTGGAATATACCTTAGGCTGTATCCCCCCTGTTCCTTTACCGCATGGGCAATGATTGACCTCATGGTATCGTTGGTGATGAATGCTACCGGTATTGAGGGACCATTACCTACACCGGGAGCTGATGAATATTGTGCGCTGTATAGTGGCGAATTGTCCGGATATAACATAGTGACCGGATATCTCCATCCGGTCAGGTTCACACTGACAAACCTGATATAGTCCACAGGTATTTTGATGTTGGCAAAAAATAAACCGTCAGGACGTTGCTCAAATGAGATTGAGGATGAGTCCTTCATTTCCGAAGCTTCGGCCATCACTCCTTCGTTATTCATCAGTGCGAGTAGCGCGAGCCTGATGAACTCTTTCAATGCCTCATCGGTCTCAATTGTGAAACTGTCTTCTTCCGTCGCACTCTCGTTGATGATTGTGCGTAAAGTCTTTAGTATATCTTTAACTGGTATCATGAGGCTTAGTCTAATGGATAATTGGGAAATTGTATGCCGTGTTCCTTGCATAATGAGGACAGAGTCTCCTTGTTGCCGCATTGCGAGCGCGGGACTTTGAATCTAACCTCAAAAAAATCCTTCGCTTCAAGGAATGAGGTCACATTTTCAATATCCTCCTGTATGTCTCTGTCTTCCTGAATAACTTCTTCTTTTTCTCCGGTCTGCTCTGTGCTTCTAGATTCTTTTTCCTCCTGGTTGGAAGATGCCGGAGGTATATAGGTGCACATCCGTTTCCCAAGGATGCTATATCTCTGTTTTACCTCTTTTTCTTGTAATACAGAATTTTCTTCATTTTCGTCATGTATTACATCTTCATCTTCTTCTATTATTTCGGTAATGCGTCCTTCCCGGTACCACTTGTGCGCCCTGATTTTCTCTGCCAGTTCTCTATCCGTTGTATGATAGGTTGATTTGCCACGGAAAAAGGCGGAGAAGTTGATGTACATCATCCGTCCGCAGTGAATGACAGCGAATGACAATGAGGAGTTCGCAACAAATTTATAAAGTTTCTTCATACATTTATAATAATGATGAGGTGGATTTCTCCACCTCTGATGATGATTAAGTTCTATTATGCAGCCTGGGATTCAGGGACCGGAATCTCAACATATTCCGGAATGGACAGACGTGCGTGGGCATCTGGGAATCCGAGCGTCCAGCAGGAGAACTCTTGCATGACAACAGCGTCACTGTTACTGATGAACAGTTCCTTCAGGTTGTATGTGCTACGCTCCCAGTTTTGGAATACCCATTTGTCAAGATATTCAGGATCGAGAGAGAAGCCTCTTCCGTTGAATCCCCAAGCGTTGAACAGGTCATGACGATAAAACAGAAGTTTTGTTCCCATACTTTCGAATGACTGGAAGTCAAGTCTCCATTTGTTGTAGTCGCGTTCCGGCTCGAAAATGCGTGTGCGGTTGTTGGTTTTGATCTTGCATAATGCCGCATAGATAGTATTGTCAACAAACACAAGTTTTGTTCGGCTTCCGTTACCGGCACCTTCAATGATGCGTCCTACAAGGTCTACAAGCTCGTCCTCCGAGATTACATATTGCTGCACATATTTTCCTTCTTCCACCACAGGATTTCCGGCAGAGTCAAGCACTTTCTCCCAATGTCCGATTTCAAGGTCTTTTCCGGCGCGGTACCAGATACCTTCGCAAGTATATACATTGCCTTGTCCGTTCACCGCATGTTTGCTCTTGATTCCGAACAATCCGGAGGCTTCCATACCGATACGCATGTCCTCCATTGCCATCCGTTCCACACGTGTGAATGACCATTCCACTTCGGTCTTGCTCAACCGGTCATAGATAGTCTGCTCTACCTGCATGATAAAACGCTGGCAATATTGTTCGTCCGGAGACGGAAGCTGGTAATATCTTCCTGTAGACACGTCCTTCTCGGCGGCAGCACGTCCCATTCTTAGAAGGACGGTACCCTTTGCAAGGGTAGGAATAAGATAAGGGTTCTTGTTGCTTGATTGTTTCCCGTTTACAGCATAGACAAGCGGAAGGTTGGTCTCACTGTTGATTGCGTGCACGCGCAGCATCAACGGGTGTTCAGGATCCACTTCATCGGTACCGGACTTGTAACCGGAAACAAATGTCCCATCAGCGTTCAGGACAAGAAGTGTGTCCATTGCACCCACTATGTTGTTGTCCTCCAGTTCTATTGCCTTCGGGGTCTCGGTAGTCATGGCTTCAAGCTGTTTCGCAAGAGTGGCCCGTAGCGGACGCTGCCCGACACTATAGTACTTGATTACGATGCTGTCCGATTTGTTAGTCGCCCCATGGCGCAGAATCTGATCAATAGGTGTGCCGGTAAATTTCATCTCGACAATTGTCTTGTCGATCTGTTTCACGTACCATTCCGCGTCCATGATTTTCTCGTTCTTTGTCACAGAACTTTCACCACCTACTACTTTTCCGCCATCCCCCAGATCCTGGACTGAGCCTCCGTCCGGAACATCGGCTGCACATGCATAGCCTCCGGTTGCTCCGGCAAGGAACATGAGCAATACGGAAAAGAAAAATTTGAATGTTGATTTTAACTTTTTCATTGTTCTCGATTTGTTTTTAAATTTATAAATAAAAAGTTGTGATATGAGCCTGAAAGCGAATAGACGGATTAAATGCGTCTCTTCATGCCTTTATAACGTTGCAGGGTAGGGTCCTCTACTTTTTCCTCACTTCCTCCGTTTCCTCCTCCTCCAAGGTCCGTCGGAGCTTTTTCCGCAAGATTCCTGTGTATGGCTCCCGGACGTGCGGTACGTCCTTGCTTGCGTCCTTCCTCTCGGGCGGCCTCTATTTCCATGTCCATATTGAAGGCATGGATGATTCTTTTCCAATCCTCCGCATCCAGTTCGTGCCGGATAATCTTATGAATGATACCGTCCGCATCCTGTGTGCCGTACAGCCATTCCAGCATGGAAGCCACATTCGCCTCATCAACATTGACCTGCCGCACGGCTTCTGTCAGTGCCTCATCTGTCTTGCGCAGCTTCTCTTCCGCATCTCTTTTTCTTTTTTCCTCATCGGCCGCCTCCTTTATCCGGGCTGCCTCTTTTTCTTTTGCCTTCTTGATGGCTTCCTCTGTTGTTGCGGCCTCCCTGATATCATCTCCGTAATTGGTTATCAGATATTCTACAAGAGAGAACGGCTCGCCGTTTTCATCCATGCCGCTTGCCAGACCGGTCAGGATGCCGGCGGCTCTTGAATCTTCCGCAAGAACCTTGTTGAGGTTCTCTCTCTGTGATTCACTGTCGTCATAGCGTCTGAAAGAGTCATCAAGGAACTCGCCGACAGCGAGGTCGTCCTCAAGGTCGAGGTCCGGTTTTCTGGATGAAACAATGTCTCTCCATGATTTTCTTTCTTTTTTTTCTTCCATGATATGTCATTGTTGTCTTATACTGACAAATTTAGCAGTATTTGTTCAAGCCGGATTGATATAATGCAATCTACAGGAAGTACATTCGCCATCATTAAAACAGGAGGTCACATGAAGCACAAGGGAAATATCAGCGAAATACAATTGATAAGGAACAAGGAGATTGTACGTACATTCATCGAATTGAAAAAGACCTGTGCGTTCTCCTACTACAAGGATATATGCAAGGAGATTGCGGGCATGAAGGCGAAGCAGCATTATGTCAGTGAGGACCGGGCTTACGTGATCTTATACAGATATCTGACCGAAGGCAATATACCTGATTGCAGTCTGTATAAATATGAAATGTATTCCAGTCTGATCCGTTGTTGCCTTGATATCATGAAAAAGAAATCGGAAGCGAATCTCCGTCTTATCGTAAGACTTGCGATAGAGAGGCCTTCCGATTCATTCGGGATAAGTCCTGACCGCATACAGCATATTTTGTGGAAAGCTGGAATGAAATAGGTGTACCGCTATGAAAATGAGATATTCCATGGGGCTTTACTTGTGCATGGCCGTGTTATTGCCGTATCATGAATTCCTGTCAGGAAGTCACTGGCTCTACATGTTCGGACATGCCGGATGGTTTCATTATCTTTTGAACGGGATGGCATGGGCTTTTCTCTGGAAGGTGATAACCCCTGCACGGACGCTGACCGCATGGCTGCTCGCTGTTGGAATATCATTTTTCATTCCTTCCGGTAGCCCTGTGATCGGATGGAGTGTCATTATCTACTACTATACGGGTTTGTGCCTGTCCTCCATGGATGGGGGAAGGCGCAACAGGCTGTTTGCCATAACCGCTCTCGGTTTCTTTATGCCGCATATTGCGGGCGGATATCATGCGGCTATGCTGACGGCCGGATGGATATTGCGTAAACTGGAGGTTGCATGGCAAAGGACATTAAAATAAACCATATAGAAACTCTTTTCTCAGCTGTTGTCATAAGGAACGCGGAAGAGATGATCCGCAGGAACCGTGAACGGGAAGCGGAACTTTTCAAATCCTATAACCCGTTGACGGGGGAGAACGCTCCTGGAAAACGGAGGAGGATATGTCTGGATGATTTTGTAAATTCATCTGTTTTCCTTCCTGTTGAGATGTTCTCCATCGGCTTTATCTATAAACTGGATCTTGCCGGAAGCATAGAGGAGTTCTGTTGGCAGACCTACGGGGAGTACAACGAGGATCTTCGTAATACTGTTATTCAGGAATTTCTCCGTTACTGGGCCAAATACGACTTTTATTTCTATTGTTATGCGTATGCGCGCATCAAAAACAAGGAAGGAGGGGAGGATGTGCCTTTCCTGCTACGTCCGGCGCAGGTAAAGCTGGCTGAGACGTTTGAAAGGATGCGCCGTGCCGGCAAGCCTATCCGTGTCATATTGTTGAAGGCCCGCCAGTGGGGGGGATCCACATGCACACAGATATACATGTCATGGATACAGATAATGCATGTGAAGAGCTGGAACAGCATCATTGTCGGACATCAAGGGGACAGTGCGGCTGAAGTTAAGGATATGTATGTCAAGCTCATAACCCAACTTCCTGAATTCCTTTTTTATGAAGAAGGGGTGGAGTTTGACGGCTCTCTTCCGAAGATCAAGGGAGGAGGAACTTCCAACATAAGCCTTATACCTTCCCGGAACTGCAAAATCAAGACGGCAACTGCGATGAATCCAGAGGGTGCCCGTGGTGGTGATTCAGCCATGGCGCATTGTACGGAGGTGGCGTTTTGGCCTCAGACGGAAAAGATGGATCCGCAAAAACTGGTGAAATCATCCTGTTCGGGAATCCTATACAAACCGTATACGATGATTGTGTATGAAAGCACGCCGAACGGGCAGAATTTCTACAAGGATGAATGGGATCGTGCCAATGGAACGGATGATCATGGGGAGAGACTGTCCGCATTCGAGCCGTTGTTTGTCGCATGGTGGGAGATAGAGGAATACCGTCTCGATCCGGAAGATATGCTGGAATGGGCCTGTACCCTGATAGAACGGCGTAACGACAAGTCCGGAAACTGGGACTATATGTACTGGCTGTGGACTATTGGAGCGACATTGCAAGGAATCTACTGGTACAGGCAGAAGATGAAGGAGTATGCGGACATACAGGACATGCAGCAGGAGTATCCGTCCGATCCGGTGGAGGCGTTCAAGTATTCCGGGCAGCTTGTATTTGACATTTACAAGGTGGAACAACTCAGAAGGTTCTGCCGTGAGTCGGTATTCCAAGGGGATATTTCCGGAAAATCCCCGAAAGGTGAACAGGCTGTCGAAGGGCTGAAACTGTTCAGGCGTAAAGGAGGGGAATTGAAAATATGGGAGATGCCAGACAAGACATGGAGGTTGGAAAACCGCTACTTTGTGTCAGTTGATATCGGGGGGAAATATAGGACGAGTGATTACTCTGTGATTACTGTGCTGGACCGTGCGGATATGATGGCCGATAGCGGAGTGCTCAATGAGGACGCTGGACCGCGTGTGGTGGCGGAATGGTACGGGCATACAGATCCGGACCTGCTTGCGATCAAATGTGCGCAGATTGCGTCATTCTATAACAATGCTCTGCTCATTGTCGAGAACAACACGGCGTACAGTAAGCTTAATGATGTAGACACAGACAACGTCAGCGAATTGTTCTTTCCCATTCTTATCCCTCTTTATGATAATGTATATGCGCATAATCGAAGCGAGTTGGAAAAAAGGAGCCAGAAAGAAACCAGATGGGGGTTTAATACCAACCGTAATACAAAAGTGGCCATTATTAAGTATATGGAACAGTGTGTGCGTGACAAACTGTGGATAGAGCGTGAAACCGGAATGATAAAGGAATTGGGATGGTACATGAAATATCCGAACGGCAAATACGGCGCGCTTGCAGGGAAGCATGATGATCGGGTAATGAGCAGGGCAATAGGATTATACGTAAGCCGTTTTGAATGGGACAGATATCCGGTGAGGGTGTTGCCCACTATGGAAGAGAAAATGAATAACATGAAACGCCTCAACAGGTCGGCGACGGGTGCGGAGGCTATATTATATAAAAATTAGTAACATTATGGGAAAAATTAAGTTGTTTTTGAAGGCGGTAAAAAGCCTTGTGCGGAAACGCAGGATCGCAAGTCTGTGGAAGTCCAGCTTGTTGCTGAAAAAGGCGATAGAAGAGGCTGAGGAAAAGAATAAACAGGACGGAAGGCGTTATTTTGTCATATGGGATCCTGCACAACAGAAGCTCATCTCTATCACTTATGATTATTATAAGGACAGGTGGGACAGTTATAAATATCTTTTTCACCGGGGAAGGTTCCGTATGCGAATGAACCGAGGGCAGTTGAAAGAGATGTGCTTTTATTACACGAAAAGCAAGAACGGCTCACCTTCCTGTCAGGACGGGGAAAGAAAGGAGAAAATGATAGAATGGCAGAATTATTATCATCGTCTGCTGGTTAGTGACAGGATTCGTGTTATTTCTCGTGGCTGGAATTTAAAGTCATTATGGAAGAGGGTAACTTTGCGCTCAAATAAAATAGCACATAGGTATTAGTTTAAGGTTTTGGGGGCTCGGGCTTGTGAAAGTCTGAGTTCCTTTTATTATATACATTTCATTGTGAAGCTCTTGCTTATCTTTGAATAATAAAAAATATATTTATATGGAAAGATTTGATTCTTGCTTTCATCCTCATCATGCATGTGATCCTCATCCGAATGAATATCATGAAAATATTCATTATACACCTGATCAGATTAATGCATTGCTGGGGCTTATTCCTTATAAGGCGGACAGGGCCGAAGTCCCCAAAATGGAGACGTTGAGCGATGTTAATTATATAGGTCATGTGGCAACTTCCGAAGCGTTGCCGGACAAGATGGAACAACCGTCATGGGCACTTGTCGGCAGTGTGAAGGAAACAAAGCCATACTTCTACTATGTTGAAGGATTTGTTCCTAAAGGATATCGGGCCGGATGGAATGATTTGAGCGATGTTCTGGGAACTTATGATCTCACAGTCGATAAGGTGAGCATCTTCGATTATAATCTGCTGACTGAATATAATGTAAGCCGTAATCATACCCAAGATACCCGGATATTCTCACATGATTGGAAGGAACAGAGATATTTCAGTGCATTTCCTGATTATGTTGAGGGGAAGAAATACAGCCCCTGTGACCGTGTCAACATGCCGGAATACACGAAAACGTCGTTTGTAGCACAACGAAGCACGTCTGAGGCCCCTTTTGTTGTAAAGAAGAGCAATGTGTTTACTTTTGAAGATGCCGTATCGCTTGTACCGGAGGAATACAGAATACCCGGCATGAAGGTTACGTTTGTTTCTGCTTACACCAATCAGGCTGAAACATGGTATTTTAAGGGAAATTCTGTTTCGCTTTGGAAAGACAAGAAAAGCTGGTGGAAGATTGATTTAGAGGCGGAGCGTAATGAGATTCATGCCGAAGAGGTATTCATTGAGAAGATGGAAGCACCGGAGATGGTGGCTGACAGGGCCATAGCAGATGAAAATGGCAACCGTATACCGGACACTTATCTTACACGCAAAGCTGTCAGACGTCACATTGAGGATGCATTCAATGATATGTTCATCGATAATCCTCCCACCGTGATGGACGGGATGATAACGCCCGAGATGCTTAGCGAATCCACCAAACAGCTTATCGGCAACAAGAGCATAACCAATTTTGCGGATGATGAGGATATTACATCCGTTCACGGTCAACTGAAACTGGCTAACAAAAGATACGATCCGAACAATTACTCAGGGAAGGGAAGACGCTATCTGCGTAAGAACCTTGTGGCAGGGCGGAATATTCTGACTCAGTCCATGATGTGCTGGTCTGATACGATATATGTTATACAGTATAATTATGATTTAGATGGAGATACTATAGAAATTCCAGAAAATTCTGTATTAGAATTTCATGGAGGGCATATTGCTAATGGGAGCGTCAAAATAAACGGTACACTGCTTACAGGCATACAGGCTTTGAAGGATGGAATATCATGTACCGTTACGGGGACATACGCTATTGGACAGATTCTATTTATTGAACAGGAGGATAATTTCCAATATTTCAATGGGCAGGAATGGAAAATGCTTGGACGTTCACCCTTTATTAAAAACATGGACAACAAGTTGTATTACAGCTATAATAATAAAGAGTGGTTCCCCTGTAGCGAATATATTGCCGCATGGTTCCGTTTCCAAAACAATAAGTTTCAAATATCACGTGATAATAGTACTTGGTCTGATCTCAGTGAAGATATCACCAATAGCCTGCATATTAAAGACTATGTCGCAAACATTTCGGAACTTCCTTCTGATGCGGTGCAGGGAGATATTTATATGGTAGGACCGGATTATGAAGAAGGGGATGATGCGCATAAGAATCCCTTGTATTATATGTATGTGAGAAACCATTCGAAATGGGTTAATAACGGAAGATTTCAATCTTTTTTGGCTGGCATCGTACAAGAATTGGGGGATAGTGAAACGGATGTTATTAGTCAAAAAACTATATCATTTAATATACCTTATGATGTTTCACTGTATCATACTAATACGAATGGAACAAATAAGTTTACATTAAGCGATGCAATATATAATATTCCAACAAGTATTAGGAGGCATGGTTCTGAAATTAGGTTTATTTCTAATTCAACTGGTAGGTATGAAACTTGGAAATTTATTTCTAATAATGAAATAACAAATTCGGAATGGAATAAAGCTGGGAATTGGGTAAAAATTACAACTGATTTTGACATTTCTGTAATAGGGAATTTGAATGCTATAAATTCTCATGTACTTACTATTAGTGATTTAGAAAGATATTATTGGGAGAATGTGGATGGTAAAGCTGTCTTTTCTAGGTCAAATCCTAATATTCCTTTATACTCTTCAATAATAAAGTGTAAAACAGGTGATAAGTTCTATTTGCAGAATAATGGGGAGGGTAATGCAAAAAACTGGTTTAAAACATCTACTGATTTGAATATATTAGAAGAATCTGAAGCTGTAAAAGATTCATTTATTATAGAAATGGAAGAAGATGGTTATTTGATAGTAAATCATAATCAAAATAATGTTAATGCATTATTCTTTTTGCTCAAAATAAAAAATACAGAAAATCTTTTTGTAGAAAAAGGTGTAGAATTACAGACTATACTAACCTCTAATTGTTTTTTGAAAGATTATTACTTTATTCTTGAAAATGGTAAGACCTTATTTTGTAGACATAATATTCCGGGAGAAATTTCTACTATACTGTTTGAAGCCAAGAAAGATACAGCTATATATTCTAAATCCTGTGGCTTTTCCAGAGGTATTCCATTGATAGTATTAGACAAAGATAGAAATGTGATTTATTCAGAGCCTAATGATGATAATATAAGAAGAGCGACGTATTATAAGATGCCTGAAGATGGGTATATCATAGTGAATAATGCTGATGGCACAATTCCTGATAAATATATTAGAGTGCTTGATGATAAGCCATTTTATACTATAGATGATTTTAATAAGGGATATTGGGAGGTCAATCTAACCGTTGGTTTTATAAACACGTGGAGTAATCCAAATTTGAATATTCTCAATACTTGCATTCCGTGTAAGAAAGGAGATAAATTTAGAATCAGTACTTATGGATGGCAGGCTGCAAGACCTTATTATATAACAGATAATTCTAAAAATGTATTAGAAAGAGGTCCAATGGTGTCATCTCTGTTTCAATCAGAGATTGAAATTACTCAAGATAATGCAACATTTCTTGTAGTAAATTATAGAGAATTTCCTAATGCCGGGAAGGTTTTTGTGGAAAGGTTAGATACAGTTTATACAAACAGAAATGTTAAGTATATCACTTGTTTGGGTGACTCATTAACAGTAGGATACCAAAGTGGAGTAACAACTTCATACCCTGAGGTCCTTAATTCTGCTTTAGGAAACAATTGGAAAATTATAAATGGAGGGTATGATGCTGATTCTATAGAGATGATACTTGGAAGACAAGGTTCTAACGTATTATTAAATAAAAATCAAATAGTACTTCCTGCAGATGGTTCTGGTGTTCAGATAGGAACACTGGGTGATAGTGGTATAATATCTGCTCTTACTCCTGGCAATTCTCTTCCATTACAGAGATGGGCCTTTAAAGATACTACCAGGGGCTTAATAACTCCTGTAATGGTTAACAATGTTCTATGTAATCTCTTATTTACTGGTACATCATATAATGATAATAATGGTAGATATATGATGAGTCTTGTGACGCCTCAAAGTACTCCTGTTACTATACCAGCTAATAGTGTAATATCAACAGCTTTGAGAACTGGCGTTGATAGTGATGTTCTTGTTATATGGATGGGAACTAATGGGCTTACTGTTGGAGGTAGCTTCACTCCAGAGCAACTAGTAGATTACCATAATATGGCTATAAATTATGCAGCTACTAAAAAAAATATAATTATAGGACTGCATACAGGAGATTTAAATAGCAGAAAAACGCAAGAAGAAGTCATGCAAAAAGCATTTGGACTTAGATATATTAATCTAAGAAAATATATGGTGGAACAAGGGTTGGTAGATGCTGGGTTGGAGCCTACTCAAGAAGACACTGAATTTATAAACCAAGGTAAATGTCCTCCTCAATTACTAATGGATGGAACTCATTTTACTACCATAGGGTACACTTTAGTTGGTAAACTTGTTTATCAGAGAGGAATAGCTTTGGGATATTGGTAATTGGTATTAATAATATTTTCTGATATAAAGATTATTCGATATTATGTAGTAGGTAGGAATATTTTTTATCGACAATAAAATAAAAAGTATAATGGAAGATAACAACATACAAGATTCTTGCTGCAATAGCAAGTATGCAAGTATCAGGCAGATGGACAAGCTTGATGAAATGTTGGGAAGAAGATTCCCTTTCTATCCTCGTACAGTGATACAGGCGGTACATGACGGAAGAACCGGCGCGCCGTTAGAAGCGATACTGGCACAGTATAACAACATTTATGTGCAGTTTCAGGGCACAGCGGTGCGTACGAGGAATATTGTTCCGAAAGAAATGAGACGCAAGGGTATTATTATATCATACGTAGACATACTGGGGAATGCCATAACTGAGAAATGTGTGAATGATGCACAGAGGGACAACTTCCACTGGGGGCTTGATGTCAACTGGGTACGTGTGGACGAACTCACACTCTCTGGAGATATTTCCATATCGGTAAAAGGCACATGGGTGATTAACGGTGAGGATACCGACATAGCTGCGTTGGGACCCAAAGGAGATAACGGACTTACCCCATGGCTCAAAACAATAGATAATAAGCTTCATTTCTCTTATGACAACGAGACATGGAAGGAATGTTCGGATTACGTAGCTGCCTATTTTCGTTTTCAAGATAATAAATTCCAAATATCACGTGACAAAAAGAAATGGTCAAACCTTAGTGGAGAATTTGCCGATGGAATATATATCCAAGGGTATGTGGCTACGCAATCCAAACTTCCTGTCAATGCTCCCCAAGGCAGTATTTATATGGTAGGTCCGACTTATGCCAGTGATGATACGGAACATATTAATCCTACTTATCGGATGTATGTAAAGAACGCTTCTGGATGGGTGGATAACGGACTTTTCCAATCTATTTCGGCTGGGATTGTACAGGAATTAGGAGATAGCGAAACAGAGGTTGTAAGTCAGAAAACAGCAACTCTTAATTTTAGAAGAGCAACCCCATTTATAAATGGAGCGGAAACAATGTATATAAGAGAACTTTATATTAATCTTGATGGGTTGGATGAATTTAAGGGGTTTTCTAAATATGGTATGAGGTTTTTCGGATGGGATTCAGATAATTCTAGATTTGTTTTTTCTATTGTTGGAACTAATGATGATTATGCGACTTATACCCCCATAACCTATTATGAAAATAAACTGGATACTGATATAAATGGGAAAATGATACAGTTGACAAAGTATCAGAATTCCGGTATAACTGTTGGATATGTCATTTTTGATAATATTTCTGCTTCTATTAAATTGAAGTCAAAAATAGATCTTACCGAAGGAATCTTTAATCTTAACAACTCTTCTAACATTTATTCATTATATAATACCGATAATGTAAAAAGACTTGTTAATGGAACTCCTGTCATATTTATTTATGGGGGATATATTCCTACGAATGGGAATGTCATTGATTTGGATAATATTATAATTAGTAACGCTCATGCTTATAAAGTGGTGGATTGCAAGGAAGGGGATACTTTTTTAATATCAGGTCTGGGCGGAACAAGTCCAAGGTTGTATTGTTTTATAGATACTTTCAATAAACCCTTATTGGTTGCAGGAATCAATTTGTCGTGCAATAAAAAAATTATTGTAGCTCCTCCCAATAGTGTAAAAATGGTTGTAAATGTTATCACAACCTCAAGCACGTCAATACCGGGATATATAGAGCCAGAGTTAAATTATTACTCAGCGGTTATGGAAGCTTTTAGAATAAATTATAATAATATTCAAGATGGCAATAAAATCTATTCGGAAAATATTGAGGCGAATTCAAGGTTGGCGGAATTATATATAAGGGAAAAGCTTTTTAATAAGTACAGGATACTATATATGTTTTATCAGACATCAGAGAATAGATATGTTTTTCAGTTGCAAGGAAGTAATGATGATTTTGACACATTTTATAATCTTGTATATTATACGACTCCGGAATTGCCGGTCAATGAAATAATACCTATGCCGTATTTTTCTACAGGAGTTGGAATATGTTGTTATGTGATTTTTCACAATTTTGATAAAAACAGCACCTCTTATGCAAGAGGTAATGTTATGGATATATCGTTTGATTTGGAATACAGTCCTACGATAAAATCATATTTGTCTTCTTATAAGTTACTTACATCCCAAAATAGTAAGGCTTTGAATTTTCCAAATAAGTTAATAGGAGCTTTATTCTTTGATGGATGGGGCGGAAAATCCCATTATACTTTAGGTAATGAGAGCTTATTCCCTAATTCCACCCTTCCGGGTAAGGAAGAGTATACGGACTGGAGAGAATATGCAAAAGGACATGACTTTGAACTGATCTCTAAAAATGCGTATCCTCCTAATGACTGTTCTTTTTCTATGTTTTATCCGGAGCAGGCCATAGAGAAATATCCGTCAAGAAAACCTTATTTAGGATGGGTAATAACAACTAAAGAGCAGATGGAAAACCAGATTGATTTAGCCATTAATTATGGTATAGATTACTTTATGTTCTGTTTTTATCTTCCTAGTAATGTCGCAGAAGCAGTGGATCAAGAAGGAAACCTAGTGATAAGTGTGATAGAGGAGAATTCTTATAATAATGCTATATATAAATTCATGGAGGCTTCCAACAACTATAAAATGAAATTCTCAGTTATGTTATGTGATCATGGGAACAGAATGACTTCAAAAATATTGTATCAGTTTATGGATTATATTAATTCGAAGTTTGTAAGTCATAATTCATATTTGTTTATGAATGGCAGACCGGTAATAGCCCTTTTTGATATTTCCTTCACTTCAAAAGTCCATAATAATCATCATATAGGTGGCAGTGTATTATTACTTAATACTTTCAATCCTGTATATGGGGGTATTAATGGAAGAATGTCTTATGCGGGGGCTATTCCATCCGATGTGGGATTGTTGGATTACGGTAGGCTAAGCTCCTTTAATATAGGAAAGATTTCCTCAACCTACGGGCTTTCTCCAAGTTTATTGGATATTCCTACTGTAGCTGTAGGAAGAAATGAATATCCAAGAGCGGATTTTGTAACAAAGAATGAGAGTAATACTGTGGCTTTTAAGGAACCTTCTAAAGAAGAATTACTTGATTCAATAAAAGGTGTAATAGAACTTCTTCCTAATTTTTCTTCTGGGGATCAGACTGTATTGCTATATGCTTGGAACGAGATAGGAGAGGGAGGGTTCTTGCTTCCGTCAAGAGGAATAACCACTACGGTGGCTAATGAATTTCCTTTATTGAATGATGATGGAGAACAGGAAAAAGATAATGATGGAAATCTTTTATATTATAGTTTATACAAACTTGAAGCTGTAAAAGAAGCTAAAGATTATTGGGAGTCTGTATGATGAAATTGAGAGTTGTTCATATTTGTAGATGATCAGAAATATTCCATTAATATATTGCTTGACTTTTTAATTAGCCCTGACAATATAACAATTTTGTTCATGAATATAAAATATATGCATGGAATTTATTATTTTTGCATCGCACATAGCGATGTGCATCAGGATTTGGACGGTTTCGATATAGTTTCGGGCCGTCCTTTGTTTGTTTTTACACTGACATAACTACAAGTGAATCAAATGTAAAATTTACCAAATCACATTGCAAATCACAATTTTTTTTATAGATTTGCATAAAAATGTGCAGAATGGGAAATTTCATCAAGCAACAGGAAGAAAAGAAGGAAGTGAAGGAAAAGGATAAAACCAGACGTGAAAGACTAGCCGGATATTTCTTCGATTTGTCCAAGTTGGTATTTGCCGCTTTGGTTTTAGGTGGTATAACTCCCTTATTTACCAATGAACCAAACAAGATGAATTGGGTTACAATCATATTGGGTATTTTCTCTACCTATATATTGGCAAATTTTGCAAATAGAATTTTAAAATAAGAAATAGTATGGATGCATTGACAACGATTTTTTTAATAACTAGCGTCATAGGTTCCGCATTGGTTATTTGGTCACACACCAAGTCTGGAAAGAAATGGCTTGCAAATTTATAATAGGTGCAAGATATAAAGATAGGATTTGCTGTATATAATATGATGGTAAGTCCTATCTTTAAGTTTTCTGTTGACGAAAATTCTTACTCCAGTTTATCCATTTCTTCAAAGTATTTTTTTTCTTGTCTTTCGGATTTCACTCATAATTTTTTCATCCTGATCTTTTCCCAGCATCTTTTTTAATTTATTGATACAGGAACGGAAAGTATTGGTAAGTTGATAGCCTTGAATGAATTTTCCTTTCTCTGTAAGCATACGCTTTACCGCATCCGCAAATAGCATTGCAAAAATTTGCATACAAATATAAATTTTAATATGTTTGCTATGTTTATTATTAAATGCTAAAAGAATGAAAAGAAATGTAGTATCCATGTTATTTTTGTTTGTGATTTTATCTTTCATCACAGGCTGTGCGGAAAAGAACAATGAAATTATTCAGGATCCGGATAAAAATCCTGAAATTGACAGTCCGGAAGACATAAATCCCCAAGACTGTATAAAAGGAGCAATTCTTGACAGTATAATTGATGGAACAACAACTGTTGTCTTTTCAAATGGAGTAGCTATAAATTTAGCAGACGACTCAATTTTTGGGCATAGAATTGTTATAGACTCATTAGACTTTGAAAAAGAGCAATGGACTGAAGATAAAAGTGTTGTCATCTATTGCGATTCTGCTTTTGTTCCTGCATTAGCATATACAAAAAGTGAAATATATACTTTTAGTAAGAAGTCAGAACGAGAATTTGATGTTGTTGTTACTGATTTAAATGGAAATTATTTATCTTCTGTAAAAGATGTAGAAGTTAATGATCCAATATTTTCAAGAGCTTCAACAGCTTTGGATAATATAACAAAAACAGAAGTATGTATTTCAATAACAAATGCTCTTATTCATGCAATAAAGAAAGATCCATCATTTATAATTGACATAGGTTCACTAGCTTTTATTAGTCTTGGCGATGATATTGATGGTATATTTTTGGATGCTTTTTCAACAAAAATAGCTGCAACTTTATCTGGAAGAATTTTTGGAACCGTTATATTTACTGTGGATGTCATAAAAGTCGCTGCTCAAAAATATACATGGTATTGCATAGGTGATTGTACTCCTAAAATATTGCAAGCGCAACAAATTTCACAACATGAAGTAGAAGTTAATATTAATTTTAGCAAAGTTTCATCAGATTCTAGAAAAGCGCCTTTTTATAGAGCTGTTTATTGGTATGTTTCAGATAATCCGTTAAATCAAAAAAAATATTATTCGATTCCTGTTTTATTGCAAAAGAATGGTGACATTATTTTAAATATAGATAATATAGATAGAATAGGACGTATAGGCATGCAGATTCTTGTATTTCCCGATGTCTTTTACAGTAATGGATTAGGTTTTATTAACAATGAATTACTTCAGGAATTTTATGGGTATAGAAGTAACATTATTTATTTAGATATAAAACCGATGGCTTCATTTTCCGTTCAACAAAAAAGCATAGAACATATAAAAAATAAATTTAATGTAAAATATTCTGCGGAATTGAAATTTGAGGATGAAAAGGATAAACAATATTATAAAGATTTTGGGGTTTGGTTTGTGTGTGGATCTCATGAATATATGCATTCGATTAAGACTTCTGGCACTGATGGTAAGATAGAATTTGTAGTACAATTAGACAAGAAAGAATTTAATCTTGATTATAATGAATTTAAGGCTTTGCATCCCTATAAAGCTGAGCTTTCTGCTTATTATAGTTCAACATCAGACTTGTTTTTCAGAGATAAAAATGAATTACCTATTGTTTATGAAGAAAAACCTTTCGTTTCCACCGGTGAAGTGATTTTTATAGACCAAACATCTGCCATTATATCGTGTTATTATAAAAATGTTATATTGTGGACTAATGATTTTGGAATGGAATGTTCATCAGAAAATCAAACTATTACAAAAACATTGAATGCAGAAAATGATGGAACGTTTAATGTGGAATTAGTAGATCTAAAGCCAAATACAAAGTATAAATGTAGGGCATATTTTATAATTAATAATCAAAAGAGATACTCTGACAATATAACTTCTTTTACTACATCAGAGCGTGGTGGTATATCGCTATGTCCTGATGATAATCATCCGCACATGATAGATTTGGGACTTCCTAGCGGAGTCAAATGGGCATGTTGTAATGTGGGGGCATCATCTCCTGAAAATTTTGGTGGATATTATTCCTGGGGAGAAACTGAAGAAAAAAAAGAATATACTTATGAATCATATCAATATGCTATATATAACCCAGGAATAAAAGATGGTATTTATAGTTTATACGATTTTATTGATATAGGTACTAATATTAATGGCACAGGATATGATGTGGCACATGTAAAATGGGGAGGTGGTTGGCAGATGCCTACTGATGTGGAAATCGAAGAATTATTTAAAGACCCATTAGGGATTCTTGAATCTTCTAGAACAGTCTATAATGGTGTAACAGGGGTGATTGTGACAAGTAATAATGGCAGTAGTATATTTTTCCCTTATGCAGGTCATAAATTTGACGATGAAGATGATTACGTGGTTCATACAGAATATAGTTCTGGAAGGAAAGGGTATCATTTGATATTGACAGAAAAAGGATTAGCATGGGGATGTAGAGGAGGGGATGGATTCCGTATTTATGGATTCCCTGTTAGGCCCGTTTACAAATGGTAATTATAGTTCATATATATTTATTTTACACTTATTTTGTAGTTAAAAGAACCGAACTTATCTCCAAGTCCGGTTCTTATGTAATCAGCGGAACGGATGAATCGGGCAGGTCAATTTATTTCATCAGTAACTTTCTACTTTCCATTGTTATTTTCGCTTTTAAATCCGTTATTTCCTTTTCCAAAGTTTTATCGTCCGGATTATTTTTTAATTTTTCCTGTTTACGTCTCAATTTTTTCAATTCTTTTTTGAAATATTTAATAAAGCCTTCTTCCCCGTTGGATTTCAGCCGCTCCAGTTCGTCACGATATTCAGTCCGTCCTTTCTTCACAAATTCCTTATATCGGTTCCTTTCACTGTTCATGCGGTTGTATCTGTTTTCGTATTCCCGGAAATCCCGATTGATAGCGGATGAAACAGTACGTTCATCTGTTCCGCTGAAAAATCGTGGTACTATCGGCAATTGTCTTATGAGATCTATATTCTCTTCATTGCCTGTAGCTGCATCAACTGCTATTGCGGACGCATTGGCTATGTTCTTGCCTATTCCTCCCAAGTAACTGGTAAAAAGATGTTGCATATAAGCCGGATTAATCCATGCGTTGTTCAACCATCCTCTTTTGACCTCATCACCTCCGCTCATGTCATTGAGAGCTTCGGATATGGCTATGAAACCGGGATTTACTCCTTTGTACACACGCTGATATTCGGGAATGAATTTGTTGTATTCTGTGCGTTTGGCTATTGGTCTGCCTGTGAAATCCTTATTAAATGCAATATCCATTATCGGAGCAAGTAAATCCGGCGCAATACCTTTCAGCAGATCTTCCGGTCCTGATTCCTTCTCTGATTCAGATATGAGATTAATAAAACCTATGGCACTTTGTATTTGTGCTAAGGTGGAAAGTCCTGCACGTTCAGGGGTGATACGGCTGTTAAGAAGTGAATAAAGAATATCTCCCATACCATAAATCTCACGGAAGAAGGGTGGCAGAGGGATTTTTAAATATCCATCTCCAATGTACAGCATTAGGTTGTTTCTGCGAGCATAGTCGTTCTGCTTCCAATAATCATCCTTGTCATCTCCACCAGATGCGCTTACCAATATCTCGTTTAACATGGGGATCATCATACCGGAAGCCATTATGGTTGCCAACAGGCTATAAAACCTTTTCTGATGTTCTTTCCGCTTCTGCCATAACTGGTATTGTCCCTGTATGCTTGGATTGAAGAATAAAACCCAATGTCCTAGGATGGATGCAATGCCTGCCCAGAACTTGTTCTTTCCTTTTCCTAAAGATCCTTTCTTATTAAAGTTGACAGTGATGTTTTTTGCGGCATCCACAGATTCTTCTATGCTCATTCCGCTTTTTCGTGCCGACATATATGCGTTGAAACGGTTCACATCCTCCACTATCCGGTTTGCCGTCTGAAACCAGTCTGCCAGCATGTAAATGGTTTCCGTTCCGGACCGAACCATCTTTTTCAGTCCTTTTAGCTCTTCCAACTGTTTGTTGTATTCCTTTTTATAATCCTCCAATGTATGGATGGCCGTATATCCTGTCTCTCCGCCATATTTCAGAAATTCTTTAAAATATATATCTTCTTCCGTGTTTCCGACCTTGCCGGTTATTCCCCGGAATACGGCGTTGAAACTTTTGGGAGTATTGAAGACAAACCGACCTGCGGCCAATATCCCTTTGTCCAGATAGATCATATTGGCCGCATGGATGGAGTCCCTGACAAAATTGGCTACGGCGAAGTCTGGATTGTTGCTGGTAAGTCCTCCGGCATAGAACCGTTTCACGCTCTTGTAGAATTCGGCCAGCCAGTTAGCATCCGATTCCGCGCTGGTCAGCCCGTTCAAGGCCTGTGCGGCTCTCGGATCCCCATTTATGTAAATGTTGTATTCCTTGCCGTTTATCATGACGGGAACGATGTGCTCTTTTTTTTGACTGGGCTTCATTTTCAGCTCCACTCCAAAAGGAAGCCTTCCTCTCCATACTTGATCACCTCTCTTTTCTGCTTCCTTCATCTTTTTTTCAAAATCATCCAGTTTCTGCGCTATCACTTCCGGAGAATCATCATTTTTGATATCCGGCATTATTTCCTCTACGGATCCGTCAGATTGTCTTGAGAACCAGGCGTCAGTGAAAGTGGCCAAAGTATTGGGACGGTTTACAATGAAATTGAAAAAACGTTGTTTCATCCTGTTGCGGTTCCCTCTTACAATGGCGGATTGGGCCATAGCCGCGATGGTAGCGATAGGGTTATCCGCTATGGATTTTCTGCCTTTCGTCTTTTTCTGATTGTTCTGTATCGGAGAGTCTTTCCGATTGTAATCGAACACTTGTTCCGCGGTAGTTTCTTCCCATCCGCGTAGAGGTACATAATATCTCATCATGTTTTTTACCTCATTGTATATCTCACGGGACATTAATCCGCTTTCATATTCCTTACGCAGCGTCTCGCCAGTAGCGGCATTTATTTTCTCCCACAAGGTCTCAATGGCATTTTCCCCGGCTTCCGACTCTAGGGAAGAAACCAGATTTTCTGCATATTTTTTGAAATCTTTCTTTATTTTCTTCTCCTCTTTTTCATATTCCTTTTCAGTTATGTCTCCATTATCAAGTTTTTTATCCAGTTCTTCTTTATGCGGTTTAAAGACCAGACCTTCCAGTCCCGAATAATCCTTGTCCGCTTTCAAAGCGTCTTTATGGTCTTCTTCTGCCTTGTCTTTCAAAGTATCATACTGTTCCTGTGTGATGCTTTTCTCCTTCAGTTTTCCGTCCAGTTCTTCCATCGTCTCATCATATGCTTTATCCGCATCCCTTTTCTTAAATACTTCGTTTCTTTCAAGACCACTCTTTGCTAGCAGGTACTCTTCCAGCCGTTCTCTTCCATAAAGGTCTGACAACTTCTTGACTTCCTCCATGAGTGGTTCGAAGAAGTCTTTCATGTAGTTTTCGTTATCCACTTTGTTTATACTGCTCAGACGGTTCTCAGCTGTATAGGCGTTTTCATAGGTCCTTGCTTTATTGCCTGTTTGTTTCTCAATCAGATCCATCACGACTTTTAGTGAGAGCATACTATCTTGGAATGCTTCCTGAAAACCGAATGAGCCGGATTTTATAATATTATTGTATTCCTCGTTTAATCCCGGTTCTTTCCTGAATAGGATACCTTCATCAAGTCTTGGAATGTTCCCAGTGCTTTTGCTTGGCTTTTCTTCCGGTCCTATATTGGATGTGAAAGTTTCTTTACGGTTCATATCAAACTCACCAATTCCTAGCTTTGAACGCATGACGGTTTCCTTTGCCACATCAACGGGATAGTTTGACTGTCTTAGTCTGTTGTAGCTTTCATAAAGGATGTATCTCAACTCATTGTCCGTCAGTTCAAATCCCAAATTCACTTTCACTTTACGGAGCATGTCTATGAAGAAAGCTTTGATTCGTGCCCATAAGGACTGCTCTGCAAAGGTGGCCGGTCCGCGTTCGGACAGATCTGCCATATATTCCTCTGTTGCTGTACGGATGGATATGTTCTCATTTTCCGCCATCCGGTTGATGGTCTGTCTGATTGATGGTGCGGCATTGTTGTACACATTCTCAAGGAAGGTGTCGAAGTCCTTTCCGAACAGCTCACGCAATCCCTTATGTGCCACCACCTCATGGAATACAGTCGCTTGTGCGTCCTCCACGGAGGTTGTGTTCGGCATATAGAGATACACTTTGTTCTCCTTTGGCGAGTACCATCCTTTGATATTGGCTCCCGACTCGATACGTCTGCGTGCCTCGCCTTGTGGAAGCTGGTCTGCGGAAGTGATTTTCTCTATAGGTGTATGAAGAGATTCGGAAAATTCATCCACTACTGTATTCATGGAAATAGGCGCAGAAGCATAAGCTTCCAAAGCGTCGTTTATAAATATCTGGTCTTCTCGTGCTATATCTTCCGTTTCCGAAGCAAGAGTATTGCGGCGTTCCTCAGGTGTCATATTCATACGGGATTGTACATTACGTGCTTCAACTTCACCTGAAAGTTCATTGTATCTGTCGTTTTCTCCACCAAGTCCAAATTTTTCAATAAGAGATTGATACTCATTATAAGCATCCTCATATCCCTCTTTATCATAACCTCGCACCCAAAGATTGAATCCCTTATCAAAAGCATTACGGCTGGGGATAAAGCCATCCCCAAACTCGAATCCATCTGAGTGATATTCATTTACCAAAGCATTATAAACATCCATCTGTGAAGCGTCTTCTCCAAGTTCCTCACGCTTGTCAGCAAACTCTTCAATCATAGACCAGGCATCGCGCTTTTCTTTTAATGCGTCAAGGTGTTTTCTATAAGTCATACTGTTTCCACCACGGGCGAATCCTTCAATTGATTGTATGGCATGCTGTACCTCATGCGCTAAGATACTACGGAAATCCGCCCTGTCTAGAACAGACTCATTCACACGTATCAAGTTTTGGCTTCCATAATAAGTTGCTCCTGTATTGCTTGTGGGGGCGTTGTATATCTCCACGCGTATCTGCTTCAACTCCGGATAAGTCTTAAACAAATTCTCATCCTTCACATAATCGTCAAGATAACGCATGTCGTTCGCTTCGTATGTGGCGCGAAGTTCTTCTGCCTTTTCTGATAATTCATCAAAACGGGCTGCCTCTTCTTCCGTCAGCTCTACTCCATCAAACAGTTTGTCACTTAGCGCATCATACTCTTTGCCCCATGGCAGGTTGGACCAAAGTCTGTTTCTTCGCGCAAGCCCTTTCGGATCAATCTCAAAATCCTCCACTTCATATCTCCATTTTCCGTCAGCTCCACGTTCCCAACCTGTGGCCTGCTTGATTTTCCTAGCATTTTCTTTTTCATTTGTTTGGAGAAGAGAAACTAATTTCTTATCTTTGATATTGGAAATAGGAGCAGTTTGTATTTCCCCTCTATTCGTCGGACGATTCCGATCTTCTGTTCCAGCATCGGGCGTTGAAGACAATTCAGTCGAGGAGGAAGGATTTATTAGGGCAAGTTCATTTATGAGTTTGCCCTTTTCTATGTGTGTGAGTTTGTGGTCATAATAACGGTTTCCGTCTTTTTCTTCTGCTTCTACCATACGGACTGTATAATCTTCACTGCCAATTTTCAACCCACATATATAATAATGATAAGCCACTACATTGGGATTTTTCTGCACGTTTTGGTTTTCAGAACTATCTATATATATAGCGTTTTCTATAATTGAAGGAATGGCTGCCACACTCTTGATTTGTACAGTGTCGTTAAGCGTGTCATGCTGTAATATTTCTTTTAGACCACCGTTCTTGCGCCCTCTTTGTAATTGAATGGTTCTTCCTGTGTCTTTGTTTGTGTATTCTCCTTGTAAATTTTTCCCGTATTCCAATGCGTTTTTCTTATACTGTTTTAAATCATTGCTTGGAGTCACTTCTTTTCCTGTAATCTCCACAGGCATACTGTTCCGCAGCTTCTCAATGCGTTCTTTCTTCGTATTGAAAGCGGATTCCATCTCTCGTGCCACATTCAGGTTATCAAGGCGAGTAGTTGCTTCCTCTGCCTTATCCAATTGGGATGCGCCTTTCTCTCCAATAAAACGATATCTTACATCCGCTTTTCTTGCATTGAATCGCTTGGAAGGAGGAATAACATAACCTTTGCCATCACGGGTTATCAGGTCATTCAGCTTTCGGTTGTTTTTTGTATTCTTGTAGCGATAATCGCTCCTGTCATCATATCCCCATTCGTTGATATCATTTCCGTCCCAATATAGATTTTCAGCCGGTACTTCTTCCTTCATAATTCTGTAATTGCCGTTTAAGGCATGTTCTCCATGAACTTTTACATAGGATTCAGACAGGGAAACCCAGTCACCGTTTCTTACCTTTCCTTCTTTCAATGATTTTGGAACGGCACGATAGATGGTAACGGTCGGTTTTTCTCCTTTGTCAATGGCAGACAATGCTTCATTGATTGCGGCGGCACTTTCATTTCTGTATTGATCCCTGTTCATGCGAAGCTGCTCATTTAAGGATTCGCGTATCTGATCTTTGTTTGCGGCAATGTCAACCATGTTTTTATCAATGCCTTCCTCATCATAAGAGGGGGCGCGGTGTGCCATTCTGAATTCATCAGCGGAAACATAACCATTTCTTCGTGCGGATTCGTTTATGATATCACGCATACGGGCTTCATTATTTTCTTCCATAGCCTTGAAATAGGCCTCATCCATCTCTTCATCCGTCATCAGTTCAAATTCCTCCAGACGCTTCTTTTCCGATTCGGCTTCCTCCTCCGCACGTTTACGGGCGGCTTCCATCATGTTACGGGCTTTCATTTCCTCTTGTGCGTATTCATCTCTCAAGGCATCCACATCACCGAACTTTTCATACAGCTCTTTTTTGATCGGAGAAAAAACTTTTACGAATTGTCCTAATGACAGGTTGAAGTTCTGGAGACGCACATTTCTGCTGATTGATTTGAAAGCATAACTTGCGCCACCCAGATTTTTCATTTTCATGGATTGTGCGTACTTTTTTATATCGTCTTCATTAAGGTTGTGCTTGTTGGCGAAAGAGCTTATCTCCTCATTTCCAACCTCGCGAAATCGGATATCACTTCCCTCAGAAGCAAGTATCTCATTGCTTTCGTCATTCATTGCGCGTAAGCCAGAATATTCGGCTTCAAGTTCCTGCTGTTCCTGGTTCAGTTCCTGTTGCTCGGAGAAAACAGCGTCTCTCTCAACGGAGTCATTTCCGGCTTCTACCCAAATATCCTCCAGTTCTATCTTCCTGTCTTCTATTTCAGCCAGTCTTGTTTCTATGTCCTTCATTCTGTCTGCATTGGCGGATTCTATGGAAGGTGCAAGTTGCACAGGATTCACGCTCTTGTATTCAGAGAACGGCTTTGTCTTTTTTACAGAAGAATCAATCCATTTATTGAACTCATCCTTCGTTACTTCTGTAATGGCACTTATTCGGTTTTCCCAACCGGGAGAATAGTTTGCAAGATAAGAGGAACGTGCCTCATCCATAGACGGGAAACCGTACATCACCTTACTTTCGTCAAATTCACCTTTTTCATTGAGCTGGTCTACGACAAACACATTTCCTTCGGACGGATTGTCAGACAGGAAGATGTCTATATGGTCACCGTCCACGGCTTTCGTGCCACGGATATAGCCGTAGTCGTTGTTCATGGTAATGCTCCATTCCTGTCCGTTGGTATCTCTTCCGCTACGGACAGAACCTTTGGGATTCTCGATGGTTACATCGTACCCGTCAATCTTGACATGACCTTTCTTGTAGTTGCCGGCCTCCTTCTGTGCTTCTGTAGGGGAGGTGTCGACCATTTCGCGCGCTTCCGCGATATGGTCTTGTGTTGTATTTTGTTTAGTACCAGATAAAATATTAGCTTTGTGAATGGAAAGTTCGCCTTGAAGAGCAGCTGTGTCATTCTTCTTGCCTTCGGGTTTTATTTCTCCTGCTCCGCTTTCAGTTTCTCCATTTCCTGTTTCATCAGATAACTGCTGATTACCCTCAACGTTTCCCTTTGTCCGTCCGCTCCGTTCGCCAGATTGCGTTTCAGAAACTTTTTCTCTATCTCGGTCATAGCCTTCTTCGCTTCTGGGAGAAGGGCGATTATCTCTTTGTGACTCATCATCCGTAATTTCATCTGTACTCTCTGATAAGCCAGTTCGGTCATTTCTTTCTTTTCCATTGTCTATGGTTCCTTTGGTTTCTACAAATGTATTGATAAATTCGATGTACTCATCTGATTTTTTAAATTCTTCCACCAAATGTGGCATTTGTTCCATAGATGCTGTAATAGCATCCTGTAATTTCTGTAAATCCTCATAGCTCATACCGTATTCTTCCCATGAGGCATTTTCCATTGCTTGCAGGACGGCTTCTTCCTCGGCTGCACGCTCTCGTTCCGCTATGGTTTTGCGGTTCTCTTTGATGTAATTGGTCAATTCCCCTTTGGTATTGACTTGTGCGAGCATATTGATGATTGCGTCACGTCCTGCGTTAGGGTCATTCTGATTAAAGAAACCTGTTCCGTTCTCGCGGTCTGTCTGCATCAGATATTCACCTGCTTCCTGTATGGTCACTCCTCCTTTGTCTGCGGACGCAAACAATCCGAAAAATTTCTTTACCTCATCTTTCCCGAATCCGGTTTCATCGGAGAATGAAGACTGGAGCAGACGGATGTTTCCGTTCGCCAGTTGTTGTGCGGCCAGTTCCTCTCCGTTCATTGGTTCTTCCATGGAAAGGATTTCTTCCGCAATGGCATCACCAGGCTTTTCTCGTAAGGATCTGATTTGCCGTTTCACTTCATCCCAATAGTCAATACGTTGCCGTTGTTCGTCTTTCAGAACTTGCCAGTCTTTTTTTGCTTGCACATACTTGGCCTTGTTTGTTCCCATCTTCGGTGCTTTGTCTTCCAGCTTTGCAAGCTGGTCTACAGCTTCCTTTCGGTTTAAAGAGATGAATTTGTCCACCTCTTCCGGTTCCAGCGTCCCGTCATTCAGGTCGGCAATGGTAGCCTCTACAGGAGCTTTGTGATAAATGGGGTTGCCTTTTTTGTCTACAGGAATAAGACTCTCTGATTTTTTCGCATCAGCAAGAATTTGCTCCACTCTTGAGGCGGATCCTTGTCTCATGCTTTCTTCTTCCGAGGACAAGGGATCACCGTTTTTAATCTTGTTGGCAATCCTTTCCACAGTTTCGTCACTTACATTTCCTGTGTTCACATAGTCGTCATATTCGGATAAAGGCTTTTCTTCTCTTTCTTCCTGGGTCTTGCCAATGTCTTTTCCTGAATCATTCAGTTTCTGGGTGTCATATAAGGACTGTTTATAGGTATAATAATCGTCTTTAGTGATAGGGCTTCTACCAACTTCTCTGTCATTATCATCAACCCAGGTAACCATGATTCCATTTACGTCGTTCACATCGCTGTCAATAGTTCCTCTCATGCCATTTATTATCACTTCTTCTCCTCCCTGTGGTACAAGAGACAGAACTTCGGGGCTAAATCTTGAGGCTAATCTTTCAGATTCAATGTTTTTGTCAATATCGGCATATTCCTGCCGTATGGAAGCTTTGTCCGCATTGTCTTTCATCAGACTCAGTTGCTCGTCGTTAACTGTAATCGGTTCTTTCATTCCTTCCATAGCAACAATCCAATTGCCGGATTGATCCTGTCCGATTACAGATGCGGTGGCAAGATTACCGTTATTATCCATTATGTTGAAGGATTGTCCGATGGACGTAGGTTGCTGTTCCATAATTCCTGCATCAATCTGATAACTTTCTAGCATTTGAGTGAGAATTTCATTACGGTCGTTATAAGAAAAAGACATATTGGCATCCGGTTTGATTGCCGTTGCGTTATCCATATTGAAGCTACTATATACAGGACCTGTCCTTCCATTTTCTAAAGGAACTATCATGAGAGTTCCTCCTGATATTGTCATTTCCCCGTTTGGTCCCAGTCCATTTACCACAACTCCGTAACTGTGCTCTTTGTCTCCGAATCTTCCTAACGGGATAGTGACAACCTGTCCTTGGGGAGACATTTGCTGGACTTTAACTGCCGCCTGTTCATATTCGGGAGCATGAGCCTCATCCAATGCGTCCTCAACCGCATCATGACGGTCTTTCTGCCGCAAGTAGTCCGTAGCCAGACGTCTGGTCTCTTCGTCCATGACATCCAGCATTTCCACACGTTGGGCGTCATTGGCACAGGCAAGCGCATCTATGGCTTCATCATCCAGTACGGATGAAAGGCGTTCACGGGAAACTTCCTCACGGAGGACTGTCGTGCGCATGGCTACCGGGTCATGAGTTGTATAGATATCCGTTCCCTCTTCCTGCGCTGCCGTGCGCTTTTCGGACTCCTCACGGGTCTGCTCTTCTGCAATGTCCTCCATGGCATTGTTCTTCGCAATGTCAAACGCATATTCTATCTCGGCCTTTTTTTCTTCCTTGCTGAGGCTGCCGTCACTCATGGTTTCTTTGATGAAAATCCTTATGTCGTCATTGCCACGTTCTTTTGACATACGTTCCAGTTCGGACAGTTTCTCCTGTTGTTCTTTGGTCATGTTTCCGAAAGCCGCATTCATCTTCTGGCGGTGTCTTGTCCTTTCAGCTCCCATACTTCCAAGTCCTAATAAGCCGAAAGCGACGGAAGTGGGAGCCAGTCCGAGAAATGTGTCTATATTGTTGTCAAGGTCTGTAGCTTCTTCCAGGGTCATTTCACCCAACGGGATATTTGCAAGATTATTATAGACCTCTTCCATGTATTCTTCGGGTAGCCCATGAAACTGCGCCCTTTTTGCGGCTTCTTTGAAAGTGGGGGTGTCCTTTATCTCCCTGTATAGCTTATCGGCCCTGCTGTTTGTTATATATTTCATGAATTCACTTGCACCACCGGGGACGGACTCTTCCACATTCTTCCATATTCCTTTGCCCAGTCCTTTGAATGCGTTGAAAATCATCTCAGACTGGTTTTCAAGAAATGTGGAAGCGATTGATCTTCCTATGGCTTTTCCTGTTTTTATTTGTTCCGCACGACCTCCATAAGTCAAGTTCCCGTCCTTGTCAACATCAAAAAGAATATTTCCCATCATTCTGTCTTGTGCTCCTGCTGTGACACGCGCCAGTCCTGTGGTTACTTCCATTCCCGCTGCGGCCAAAGCGTCTCCGGCAAGACGCGCCCCTATTTTTGATATTCCTTTTTTCATGGCGGACGCGCCGAATTTTTTCATGCCGTATTTTAGAATGCTTTTGGCTATTCCCTCACCTGCTGCCGATATCGGATTTATGGCGAATTCCAGCATGAACGGGATACTGGTCCCAGTGGTTTGGCCGGCCTTGTATCCTCTTCCCAAATCGGAAGAATAATAGGCGTTGACCGCCATGTTGGTGACAGCGGCATCAAGTAACTTCTCTTCAGAAGGTGAGAGCTTTTCTCCTTTATCCGCTTTCTCCACCACATTCTTCAGACGGATGCCGCCTATCATGTCGGATATGCCCAAAGTCCATTGTTTGGGATCAAATGCGGTATCAGCGAAACCACGGGCTAAACCGCTAAAAAAGTTTGTCTTTCCTTTCTTTCCGGCTTCCTCTATAATATTGTTCGATTCATCAATAAGGTTTTTCGCTCCTTCCAGATAACTCCTTTCTCCTCTGTACTGTGCTAATGTAGGATCCTCCCTCGTATTCATTCTGGCATTCACCATCGCATTACCGGAATCGTCTCTTAGTATTTTCTTTTGTTCGGTAATCTTTTTCTCTATGTCATCAAGGTCTTTGTTTACTTCATTGGTCAGGGTGTTAAGATGGGAACCTACGCTCTTTTTGGCAAATCCGGCAAGGTCACGCTTCATGTCCGTACCATAACGTGATGTTATCTCTTTATTGTATATGTCCTGATATGGTTCTAACTCCTTGCTTATGACCTCTCCGTAGGCCTTTTGGAACGCTTCGTTTGCTTTTTGATTGAGTTCGTTCCCCTTATATTGTTGTGACAGCTTTCTGTATTCGTCAGAGGCAAGAAACCGGTTGGTATATTTGTCTTGGACCTCCTTCTGTATTCCGGCCATTTCTTCCGAAAGCTGTTTTCCTCTTTCTGTCAGGGCGAATCGGTCACGATAGTTGTTATATACATCATTCATGGACGATATGGCACGCGGGGTATATTCCTTGTCCAAGCGGCTTTCTTCTTCAACCGTAAATAGTTTGTCCAATTTTCCTTTGTCCATATCTACTTTCAATCTTTCTCCCAAATTTATCGGAGAAAATTGATATCTAGCTGAAACCTCCGCTTTGTCTGACTCCATTTGCGATGTGGAGGGGGTGATAAACTGAAAGTTGTCTTTTGAATGTACTTGTTCACGTAAGCCGGGACGTGTGCTGGGATTATAGTTTCTCATGTCAAAAATCCTGTCCGCTTCCTCCTGTGTTCCGACACCACCTGAATATGTTTTTGAAATAGGGTCATATCCGTTGCCTGTTTGAGAGTAATCAGACTTTGGGGCTTGAGGGGTGTTGTCAGCTTGTTGTATTTGTACTGAGGCCCCAATTGGTTGCATGAATTGATTAAAGTCTTCATATGAGTCAGAGTATCCGGTCTTATCTCTTAATACGTCATATACTCTCTTTCTGGCTTCCTCATTTTCATCCATGAATTTGTTAAAGTCTTCATATGAGTCAGAGTATCCAGTCTTATTTTTTAACACGTCATATACTCTCTTTCTAGCTGTATTATTATCTTGCATGATTCATGTTATTTTAATGACCAACTATTATTCTCATTCAATGACCATGATTCGTTTTCCGGTTGTGAAGAGGAATTGAACGCTTCTCCACTTTTTACTTTTTGTTGTTTCCCATAAATAGAGAGAATATAATCTCTCATGCCTTTTATGGATCTGGGGCGTTCATCTGGATCAAGGCCGAATGTTTTTTCCAAATCGTTATACATAAGTGCGACATCTTCGTTTTTATTCAGGTTATAGGCTCTTGTACTGTCGGAAAAGCCTTTTTTCCCGCTTATGCGATATGAAGGATATTTATTTTTGCCATCTTTCTTTTGAGAATCATTATCTATTCTCATTAGACTGATTCCCTCTGTGACTTTATTATGCCTTTCGACTTCCGCCTGTTTAGCGGCGTTTTCTTCCGCCTTACGTCTGGATTCAGCCGCTTTTGCAGCCTGCTCGGTTTCAAATTTATATGTGTTCCAGTTGTATTCCCGTTCGGCTGCGGCCTGTTGTGCCTTCCATCGGTCTTGACGAGCCTGCTCTACATCTATTCTCGCCTGTTCAGCTCTGTCACGTGCGATTGCTCCTATATAGTCCTGATAATTCTGACGTGCAAGATTGTCCCTATATTGGCGTATTCTGTTAATACGTGCCTGACCTTCACGCCCGGCTCCTGAAAGATTCATTGACGGATTACCTCTTCGTGTCCTCACTACATTCACCAAATTGGCGAGAACGCTTCCTACAGCATTGATGTTCTCAGCGGCACGTAAACGTCTTTCAGCCTTAATCCTGTCTTCCTCACTTTGTAATGGATCCCGTCCTTTTAGAGCTTCTGCAATCTCGGCGTATGATAGTCCTTCCTTACCATTTTGTTTCCGGTAAGAAGCTACTCCGGATAAATATTCTGCTGGTGTGAGTTGAGGGTTATATGAATAGGCGTCCTTTGCAGCCATTTCTTGCCATCTTGCGCCGGATTCTGTCGGCAGTTTGTCAGGAAGCACGTTGGCCGATTCCCGTTCCTGTGCAATCTTGTCAGAACGGACTGATGTTACGTTGGGTACAGGTTCCTGCACGGCTATGGTAGGACGTAACGGCTCCTGAGATTGCATTTCCTGTGGCTTGTTTGCTTCATCCCTTATCTGCTTGGCTTCATCATCAGAAATGATGCCGGCAGCTTCTTTTCTTTTTCGGTAACTGGTATATCTGTCTGTAACTGCCATACCTGTTATTTCTTTTTGGTGATTTGACTAGCTACAGCACCGCCTATAGGACCACCGAAAACAGTGGCCGCAGCGGTTATACCTGTATTAAGAAGACCTCCTAATGCCGATGATTCCTGTTGGGCCTGTTGTTGTTTCACATTATTAATAGCCTCCGTATATGATCGGTTTGCATCCAGATAATTTTTCATAGCTTGATCTTTTTTGGCAGTGGCGGTTGAGGCTATTCCGGCTGTAATATTTTCAAGTGACTGGTTTGCTCCCTGCTTCTGCAAGGCAACGCTCTCATCTGTAGCACCTGTTACAGCGGCGCTTCCTGCTGTCCGTTTGTTATTTGCCATCAGCATTTCTCTGGCTTGACGCAGAGCCGCCTGATTCGCACTATCCTGGAGAGGATCAGCGTAAGCCTGTTCCTGATAATAGTTCATTTCAAGATCCTTCGCTTTTTGAAGATCTTTGATTGATTCCTTATAGGCTTTATTGCCGCCTAGAACACTGGATAAAAGTCCCATAAATCGTAAATTGCACTTTATTATTTAATATCAAAAGTAATCAGTTACATTTGTATCATGTTGATATAATGCAAGACGGAAGTATATTGTATAAGGAAGGGGACAAGGTTGTTCTTGATGGAACCTCATGGAAGGGCACAGTTGTCAAAGTTGAGTCGGACGATAATATATGCGTGGAACTTGACAATGGGATTACCATGTTTGCCCGTTCGGAATTATTGCATCTTTGCACTAGGGAAAACACAATGCCGCTTCATGACGAAAATGGTAAATTTGCAATAGGACATCCAAAGGTGGGGGGAGTTAAAAAAGGATACAGGACTGTCCGTCATTATCGAAACAAGCTTATGGAGCAACTGGCTCCGTTTATTGAGAGCATGGGGGAGATAATAGAGGCTATTGATGATCCTAGTGATAAAGTACTTGCCGTTTCCCGTATTATCAAATATGCCATGCCGTCTCTTTCGTCCGTTGACTTTAAAGAAAATACAAAACGAGATCTCTCTGCGGAGCAGAAGATAGCCCAGCTCAATGCAAAGTACAGAAACTTGCCTGATCCGACTGTCAATGAGGAAGGAGAGGAAGGGCAGGAAGACTGACAATATTGGTGTATGTTTTGGAAATTGGATAACCATTGTATTACAGTTGTCATATTAATTTGTGTTATGTAATAATCGTAATACATTTAATATATGGCAGAAATAATCAATTTTAGACCGACTCCGGATGTGGCGCAGATGATAGAGAGTCAGAAAGCAAAGGGCGTCAATATCAGTCGTTGGATTAATAATCTTCTTATAGGTGCGGATAAACAGGCCGACAGCTTGAATTTGCAGATTTATACAATACCTGAAGACGGGATAAATCTGTATGACAGTACAAAGTTAGCTATTGATCAGATGATATCACTTCATTCGATTCCATTCAGCCGGTTGAGCATATCCAGGTACAGGGAGGCCAATGATATTATAAAACAGGCAGGCATGGATTATTATCGCTTTAAGATAGACGAAGATAACTATATCTCGATAATAGCGGTGAACAGAGAAGAGGCTTCTGTGGAATTTTCCCGATATTATATGAAAGCTGAAAACAAGGAATATGTCCGAACATCCGTACCACTACCCGTTTACAGGTTTGATGTAAAGAACAAGGTAGTAATCATTATAGCAAGCGAATAATGGAAATATGTAAGACAGATACAGTACGATTGCTCAGACTATTAAAAGAAGCGGCATTAATAATTGAAGACAATTGTAGAGGCATACGTTCGCTAGATAAGGCCAGACAGTTGCGACAGATGGCAAAGAAAATTCAACGAAAAAAAATAATTCAAAATGATAGAGTAATGAATAAGATTAAAACATACGTAATAACACTTTCTATTACTTTCCCGAAAAGTCATGTGAAAGCCGGAAGGAAAACCTTCTTTAAAGAAGCTATAATCAACGGAATTGATGGCGACCATGAAAAGTATGAATATCAGCACTTCAAGATACATACAGTTAGACATAACTACAAATTATGGAAGAAACGGATAGATGAAATAAATGCTGGAAAAGCTATTCTTTCTATCCGACAATGGACAGGAAAGCCTTATTACAGTAAACAGGTAGAGATAAGGCAACTGAATAAAGTTGGCATACAAAAGCTTAGAAACATGGATGACAGCTTCGCCTATGGCGTCAATGATGAGGGGAATGTGTTACCTATTCCATTGGTTCTTTTATCCATCAATGACGGTTTAGAATTACCCGATTTTAAAGAATGGTTTAAAGGTTCTAAGCCAACTCCAGATAATCCAATGGCAATTATCCACTTTACCGATTTTAAATATTTTGAATAACCCTCAAAACATATAAAAATGAAGCAAATAGTGATTGGAGATAAACCTTTAATGCAAATATCAGAAGAGGATATTTTGCAGGTTGCAGTAATTCAAGGATGCTGCGCTCATCCTGACTATTGGAATTATCCAACTTTGACCGAGTATGATAATACCATGTTTAGAGATTCAGTATGGTGTTCATACAAATCTACACGGAAAGAGGATAATCGAGATAGTGGCGAACTTACTTTCTTTTTGAATACCGAAGATTTGTCCTACCACTATCATAGAGGGTGGTCAACAGAAAAATGGCATGGAGAACGTCTTGGGTTAAATGCAATAAAGTTTTTGATTGAAAAGGGCTATGATGTGCCAATTTATTAATTCAAATATAATTCAAAACTGAATAGCGTGGAAATATTGTTTGGTATCGGCATATTTCATTCGGTAATATTACTAAGCGTTATGTTTAAAGATATGAAAGTATTAAGGAATAAAACTCCTATCGCTCGCAAAGAGCATAGATGTGAATTTTGCGGTGAAGTGATACACGTTGGAGAAAAATACAACAGACAGACCAATGTTTATGATGATCGTGTTTATGACTGGGTGTGTCACTGTGATTGCTTCCAATTAGCCTGTGAACTTGATATGTTTGATGATTGTGATGAAGGTCTTGACGGTGATGGGTTTATTGACAGCTTGAATCAGTATGTTTATGACAATCATTATGATGATAAAATAGATGATATTGCGAAAGATTGGCAATTATCACGCTATGAACTTGTAAAGAAGGTATTGGCCGAATTAATACATTAGTGCTATGGATGATGTAAAATTATCATTAAGACAGATAGAAAAAATGGAACACGCTATAGGGTTTGAGCGTGGTAAAATAAAAAGAAATAGATACAAGGTTTATCGTAACTGGTATATTGTTAATCATCCTGATGATGATTGGGAAGAGTTGGTGTTTATTGGTTACGCGAATAGAAGATTGTTAGATATAGAAAAACAAATTGTGTACCATGTTTCCGAACTTGGAATGAAATATCTAGGTGTGTTATTAGGATGTATAATAACGGAGGAGGAATAAACAAGAACGTAAACTTATTGGATAATTATTATGAGTAAATATAGATACAGAGAAGTAAAGAACTATATCCACAACGAACTAAAGTTGACTAAAGAGGATATAAGGGAGATAATGATTCCTATCATTAGAGAGGAGGTTAAACGAGTTTTCCATAATACTTATGGAAATGATGTTTCTCTGGACAACTGGATTCGATGTATGGTTTCCGATGAAATAAAACGTCAAGGAGGCTATAACATGTTATGGACTTTATGTAAGGAGGCAATAAAAACCGAGCTAACTGACAAATATTCAATTGAGGTAAATCTTAAAGAGAAATAAATTATGAAAGCAACAATAAAAGCAACTGGAGAAATTGTAGAGATTAAGGATTTATATGATGATGGTACTGCATTGGTGGGAAACATGTATCTCAAGCTGGCAGAACTTAATTTCTTTAGTGAAAACATTGATTGGGAACAACGTAGGTACGAATTGGCAAAAGACATTATTAAAGTTGTTATAGCAAACGACTATGGTGTTAATTCTGAGGTAGTCGCTAAATATTCGCTTAATTGCGCTGATGCCCTAATTAAAAGACTAAAGGAGGAGAATCATGGATAGTGTACAGACACAAACCTTTTCCATTAGAGGGGATGGAGATGGTGAGGCATATATTTGCTTTTGCGACGGCCAATTATATGTTTCAGTTGTCATAGAAGATAAACAGGCAGATTTTAACTTTGATCCTGTTACGTTAGGGATGTTTGCCCATGCTTATAAATTACATTGTGAAGAGTGTGATAACCAACGAAAGAAAGGAGAATAACCATGACCGAAGAACTTGTAACATTAGATACGGCGAAGCTGCTGAAAGAGAAAGGATTTGACGAGACTTGTGAATATTGTATATTAGACCAAGATGATGACGTTATTGGAGCTTCTAGGGGTTGTATAATTAATGAGAAAATCGTGCGTCACAAGAATATTAAGAACGCAATACCGACTACTTCTTTATACCAAGCCCAAAAGTGGCTTCGTGAAACCAAGAACCTGCATATCGAAATGTCCTATATGTATGGAGATTATTGGTATTATGATATACTAACAATTCCGAACCATGACTTAGTAGGGTTGTCGGATAGACCTATTATCCATTATGACACCTACGAAGAAGCACTTGAAGCCGGAATAAAGGAAGCGTTGAGATTGATATGAAAATGAGCCCTGTAGTAAATGATGCTTATAGACTTAGGAAGCTTTTAGAAAAAGCAGCAGGACTTAAAGTTTATAAATCAGACTTGCTGACTAATTATTTCAATACCTATTTAAGTATAGTGCAAGAGTATAAAAACGAAACCAATGCGCATATAACAGTCGCACAAAGCAGTTGGTCAATTGAAGACGGTGGGGAGTATAAAATTTCGCTTTATACTCCTACGATCATTATTAACAATAAGAAAATGATAAATGTAAATTTTGTAAGAGATATAGCTTGTAAAATCGTGGGAGCGTTAAATAATGAGTTTGGAGAAGGCAATTGGAATACATGTAATGAAGAACAGAGATGTTGGCTACCCATGTCCCGAAATTCATTCTATTTGCAAATTCCGAATTTTGAAAAGTATTAGTTAGAAAACAACGAAAACATTAATTGTTTGGTTAAATAACTATAATTAAAGAGGGGATAGGCATTCATCTTGTCTTTTTCCTCTTTAATTTTGTCGTGAATTAAAATATTAATCGCAATGCGATAGCCAACGATAATCTAGGGTTTGTCAAAGGGTTTGTCGGCGTTTTTTTTGACATGCGTGATAATTGCTTGTAAATCAGTTATAAAAAGTGATTGTACTTGTAGCCCTTCTAAGGCGTGGGTCTTGCGTTCGAATCGCAACGGAATCACATAAAGAAGCTGTATCTCTTTCGGGGGGTACAGCTTTTTTTATGGAAATATTTAAAAAGGATTCATCTAAAAGCAGGGCTATGGAAAAGATCTTGTCCATATCTCTAAACCTTTCCCATTGGATAGTTAAGGGTTTTCTTCCTGCTTGTTATATCTCCGCAAGCCTTTGGAGTTAACTCCATAGCCTTTGGAGATAACTCCAAAGCTTATGGAGATAACTCCAAGGGCTATGGAGATAGAATAATCCGTATAAAAAGGTTTAACCTGGAAAGAGAAAAGGCTTATGCAACAGGGACGGATGCAATACATTGTTGTTTAATTCCGCTGGCGGGTTGTTACTTTTTCTCAGTTTCTTCTTCCTTTGGGCTTCACGGCAGCGGAAAGATTGAACCGGTTAAAAAGTCATGTTAACCCTTTTTGCATGCAGAAGATGTATATACTGAATCTAAAGAAAGGTATGAACCGGAAAATAAGAAGTAGTTCCCGTTAAATTTCTACTATCCCTTAGAAACGGAACTTTCTTCTTTTCTGAACAAAAAATCCCACTCATTCGTCATATTTTCCTCTTTTACATCAGAATATATTTGTACTTTTGGTCCGGATGCCCCAAGGAAAGAACATTTTCTTTGTCAGGCTTGTCTGAAAATCATAAATAAAACAACTACCGACTATGACAACACAAAAGTACAAAAGCCTATTGGTGATAATATGGGCACTATGGGCTTTTCATCCTTGTTTGGCTATTGACGATGTGCTCCGTACAGCCAAACGTGATGCTATTTTAGCACAAATTACAGGAGCCGTTCGTCCGAAAAAGCAGATTTCACTTATTTCGTTTGGTGCGAAAGGAGATGGGAAAAAAGATTGTAAACCTGCATTTGATAAAGCGATGAAGCGTGCTGCCCATATGGGAGGAGCACATATTGTGGTTCCCGCAGGGGAATATCTTTTGAATGGTCCTATTCATTTTGTAAGTAATGTATGTTTGGAACTTCAGGAAGGGGCGACCTTGAAATTTTCATCTGAACCGGCTTTTTATCTCCCTCTGGTGAAAACCAGTTGGGAAGGAACTTTCCTTCAGAATTACAGTCCTTTTATTTATGGATATCAGTTGGAAAATGTTTCCATCATCGGCAAAGGAGTGATAGATGGAAATGCGGGGACTACTTTTGCCACTTGGAAAAGTAAGCAGAAGATAGGGCAGCAGCTTAGTCGTGAAATGAATCATAAAGAAGTGCCGGTAGCCGAACGGAACTTCGGTGAGGGGTATTGGTTGCGTCCGCATCTGGTGCAATTCTTTGATTGTAAGAATATTACAATTGAGGATGTGTTTATTACGAATGCGCCTTTCTGGTGTATTCATTTACTGAAATCGGAGAATATTATCTGCCGTGGCATACGTTATGATGCAAAATTGGTCAACAATGATGGCATCGACCCTGAGTACACCCGTAATTTGCTGATTGAAAATATTGAATTTAATAATGGAGATGACAATGTGGCCATTAAATGCGGACGGGATAATGACGGATGGAAAACCAGTTGTCCTTCGGAAAATATTATTATTCGTAACTGTAAGTTCAAAGGGCTTCATGGTGTGGTGTTGGGCAGTGAGATGTCATCGGGAATACAGCATGTTTTCGTAGAGAATTGCACTTACGGAGGCTATTGTAAACGAGGTATTTTTATCAAGACGAATCCGGACCGCGGAGGTTTTATTCGTGATATTTATGTGAATAATTGTGAGTTTGGTGAAGTGGAGGATCTTTTTTATGTAACTTCCATGTATGCAGGCGAGGGGATGGATAACCATCATTTTACTGAGGTGCATGATATTTATGTAAAGGATTTGAAATGCAAAAAGGTGAATGTAGCTGCATTGGTGCTTCAAGGTACAGAGGCAAAGCCTATTTATAATGTGACTTTTGATAACGTGGATGTGGATAAAGCAGGGATAGGTCTTAGTTTTTCGAATACGAAGACAATTGGGGTTTCTAATTGTAATTTGGGAGGTTATGTTGGGGTGCCGTCTACAGCCAGTGCGAAAGATGGTATATTCAATAAATAGATTTGTTTGACTTCTTGGTTCACTTCGCCGATTCCTTGAGAAAGTCTTGTTACGCTGGAATGACAGAGTAAAAGGAAAGCAGGAAACTGTTTTCGTACAGACTGGGGAGGATTTTTCATCCCTCAGCTAAACAAATGTTTTTATAGATGGTTCTATAAGTAAAAAAGACGATAATTATGAATACAAATGAATTTGCCCGAATTTTATTGACTTGGATTAAGAGTTTTCTATCATGGATAGGCATCCCGCGCGATAGGTTGAATGAACTGGATGAGATTATTTTCTTGATCCTGATTGTAGTTATTGCTTTTGCTGTAGGAGCTGTATTTCATTATTTATCTGTGCGTTTCACACGGAAGGTGTTGAAATATAAAAATATCAGTTTTTTAAGTTCGCTGATAGAATACAATGCTTTGCGGAAAATGTCTGCGGTCATTCCGCCGCTTATTATATCCGCTTTGTTGCCGTTTGCGTTCGATTATCGTTCTACTTGGTTTACTGCCAGTGAAAAAATCACTTGGATTTATTTCTTTATCGCTTTGTTGTTTTCGGTCAATGCCGTGTTAAATTCGGTGGGTAATGTGCTGATGAACAAGGAGCAGTTACAGAATCGTCCGATGAAAGGTTTCATACAAATCTTTCAAGTGATTTTTTCGTGTATTGCCATCATTGTCATCATTTCTATATTGATTAATAAGTCGCCTCTCAATCTGATTACCGGACTGGGTGCTTTTGCTGCCGTGCTGATGTTGATTTTCAAAGATACCATCCTTGGCTTTGTGGCGGGGGTGCTGCTTTCCGAGAATGATATGGTGCATATCGGCGATTGGATTGAGATGCCTCAGAATAATGTGAATGGGGTGGTGATGGATATCACTCTGAACATTGTGAAGGTTCAGAATTTCGATAATACTATTGTCACTATACCTCCTTATTCATTAGTTTCCGGTTCATTTATCAATTGGCGTGGGATGACTGAATCGGGCGGACGGCGTATTATGCGCGAGTATGCGTTGAAACTGGATTACATACAACCCTGTACTCCTGAATTTTTGGAGAAAATGAAGAAGTTTGATGCTGATTTGGCCGACTTTATCACAGAAAAGCAGAAACAGGCGGCCGAAGGAAAGGTAGCGAATACTGACAATCCGGCCGGATTGGTAAATGGAACCATTGATACGAATGTAGGGCTGCTTCGTGCTTATATGACTCTCTATCTGAAGCGCCATCCTTTTATCAGTAAGGACCTGTTGCTGATGGTACGCACGTTGGCTCCTACGGAGAATGGTCTGCCTGTACAAATTTATTGTTTCTCGGCCAATAAGAACTGGCCTAGTTATGAATCTATCCAGGCGGAAATCATGGAGCATTTTGTTTCTGTTCTTCCCGAGTTTGGATTGTATCCGTTCCAGAATCCTACTGCCAGAGATTATGTAATCAGTGGTTTGATAGAGTCTGGCAAGGACCTTTCTACTGTAGACGGAATTCCTTGGCATTCGGTCTTGCCAAAGGAAGAAAAGGTATAGTTAGGGATTTAAACATTTATTAATGACTTGCGGTTGAACAATTCTTGTTGCCGCCGTGTTATATAAATGTGTTTTTCATAGTATTAGATTAAAGGTTGAAGATTGCAATCGGCTTGAGAGAAGTAGTTGCATCTGAAGTAGAAGCGTCTACTATAAAAAATATAGAAAGGTTGTTCCTTACGGGACAGCCTTTTTGTTTTGTTAAAAGAAACCATTCGCATTAACTTGAAATGTTAAAGGATTTGTTGCTTTTATTAAACAATACTATAATTTCTCCTTAACGCTTCCTTAAATTTGCAGATAGCAGGAAAGTGCGTATATTTGTATGTGTGTTTTTCATAGTATTAGATTTAAGGTTAACAAAAGGTTGGAGCAAGGCGTTGCTCCTTTTTTTATGGAATAACGTGAGGCTTACATCTGCTGTCCGGTTCCGATACCCAATACAGAACCACAGAGAAGAATCCGTGCAATGTATTCCTCTCCGTGATTGTGTAACTTAATTCTGCTCTTTAATGCAAGGAGAAGGCTGAATTAAATAATCTCGATGCCTTGCTTCCGGCATAACTCCAATCCCACATCCTTTAACTTGAATTTCTGTATCTTTCCGCTGCCCGTCATAGGGAACTCATCAACAAAGAAGATATATTTAGGAATTTTGTAACGGGCTATCTTGCCATCGCAAAAGTCACGTACATCGAATTCGTTCATTTCCACCCCTTCGTGCAAGATGATGAATGCGCCTACCGCTTCTCCGTATTTCTTGGAGGGGATACCGGCTACCTGTACATCTTTTATTCCTTCCATCTGATACAGGAACTCTTCTATTTCCCGTGGATAGATATTCTCTCCGCCACGGATAATCATGTCTTTTATTCTTCCTGTGATACGATAATTACCTTCTTCGTCTTTCACTCCCAAATCCCCTGAGTGGAGAAAGCCGTTCCGGTCTATCACTTCGGCGGTTGCTTCGGGGTTTTTGTAATACCCCTTCATGGTGTTATACCCTTTGTTGCACATCTCGCCTTGTACGCCTATGGGACATTCTTCGCCTGTTTCCGGATCGATCACTTTTACTTCCGTAAACTCGAAATCACGGCCCACTGTGTTGCAGCGTACATCAAACGAATCGTCGATGCGGGAGGCTGTCATGCCGGGAGAAGCTTCTGTAAGCCCGTATACACTGGTGACCTTCATAAACATTTTCTCTTCTACACGTTTCATCAGTTCTACCGGACAGAGTGAGCCTGCCATAATGCCGGTACGCAGACTGGACATATCGAACATATCAAACATGGGATGGTTCAGCTCGGCAATGAACATGGTAGGAACCCCGTATAAGGCCGTGCAGCGTTCCTTGTGGACGGAGGCAAGTACCAGCAGTGGGTCAAAGCGTTCCACCATTACCTGCGTACACCCGTGTGTAAGGCAGTTCATGGTGGCTAACACCACTCCGAAGCAATGGAACAGGGGTACGCAGACACATAGTTTGTCATCGGAAGTGAATTTCATGTGCTCGCCCGTCAGGAAACCGTTATTGCTGATGTTGTAATGGGTGAGCATGACTCCTTTGGGGAAACCGGTCGTGCCCGAAGTGTACTGCATGTTCACTGTGTCGTGGCAGTTCACCTTCGCTTTCGCTTCCAGCAGCTCGTCATCGTCTATGTTGCATCCCAGAAGCAGAATCTCGGCGGTGTTGTACATACCCCGGTATTTCTCGGGGCCGATGTAAATCACGTTCTTCATGCAGGGGAAGCGTTTGCTCTTCAGATATCCGCGCTGGCTGGTCTTTAGTTCGGGCAGCATGGCGTAGACCATATTTACATAGTCGTCATTGCCACGGTCTCCGTTTACAATACACAGCGTGTGCATGTCCGAGTTCTGGCAGAGGTATTCCAGTTCTGCCTGTTTGTAGTTGGTATTTACTGTTACGGCCACGGCACCGATTTTGGCGCAAGCGTACAGAAAGGTCAGCCAGTCGGGCACATTACCCGCCCAGATTCCTACATGGGTTCCCCGCTTCACGCCGATGGCTAGCAGTCCTTTGGCCATGTGGTCTACACGTTCGTTAAATTGTTTCCAGGTGAAGCGCAGATTACGGTCGGAATATACGATATATTCTTTATTGGGGGTGGTGAGGGCCCAATGTTCAAGCCAGTCACCAAGGGTTCTTGTGCTTAATTCCATCATAAATCAAATAGGGGTATAGATAACGGCCAATATTTTGGCGGCTTGTCCTTGATATCCGTGTACGTGGTGCGGAACAATAGAATCATAATAAATACTGTCTCCGGCTTTGATCAGATGGCATTTTTTACCATGGCATACTTCGATGGTGCCTTCCATGACATAGATAAACTCTTCGCCTTCATGCGAGGAGAGCGAAAAGTGGGTTTCCTCTGTCGGTTCTACGTCCACGATGAATGGTTCCATATGCCTGTCCGCTTTTGATTTTGACAGTGAGTGGTAGCGCATATGTGTACGCAGGTCCATTGCATTGTTCGAGAAACTGATGGTATCCTCACTCTCTTGTTTCCGGCAGATTACTGCTCCTTGTTCTTCCTGGTCGTCCAGAAAAGTGCCCAGACGTACCCCTAACGCACGGGCTATTTTGATGAGGGGAGCCAATGAAGGAAGATCTACATTATTCTCTATTCGTTCTATTTGTTCTTCGGCAAGGCCTGAGCGTACGGCCAGTTCGGCTACACTGATTTCTTTTGTTTCACGTAGTGATTTTATTTTTTCACCAACAATCTTTGTGCTGTCCATGGTTTGTTTTTAATAAGTTTGCAAAGTATAAAGTGCAAATATATAATAAAAAAGAATTGGACAGTCTATTTTTGTTCTGAATATGTAAAAAAGGTAGGTTAGTGACGAATTGCCGGTCATTTATCATTAATAGTCGGTAAGTTTCGAATATTTGTGTTTTTTGTTCTATCTTTGTTCTCGAAACTTAATTAAAGACTAAAACTTATGTTCTCAGGGATTGTAGAAGAATATGCGGAGGTGGTGCGTATTGTAAAGGAGCAGGAAAATCTGCACCTCACCTTGAAATGTTCGTTTGTGGACGAACTGAAAATAGACCAGAGTATCTCTCATAACGGCGTGTGCCTGACTGTTGTCAGTTTGCAGGGTGGCACGTACACGGTTACCGCCATGAAAGAAACGATAGAGCGTTCCAACATCGGCTTGTTGAAAGTGGGAGATAAAGTGAATGTGGAACGCAGCATGATGATGAACGGGCGGTTGGACGGTCATATTGTGCAAGGGCATGTGGATCAGACTGCCGAATGTATGGATATAAAGGATGCTGAAGGGAGCTGGTATTTTACTTTCAGATATGCGTTTGACAAGGAAATGGCGAAGCGCGGTTACATCACGGTGGACAAAGGCTCGGTTACGGTGAACGGTGTGAGTCTGACCGTTTGTAACCCTACGGAGGATACTTTCCAGGTTGCCATTATTCCTTATACTTACGAACATACCAATTTCCATACTTTTAAAGTGGGAAGCATTGTGAATATAGAGTTTGATATCATCGGCAAATATTTAAGCCGCATGATGCAGTTCTCCTGATTCTTTCACCGTAGGTTGCACAGATGATTGTTAAAGATGAAAAAAAGGTTCTTTGTGGAAATCCGGAATTATCCGCATCGGCTTTTGAACAAAAAAAGAATCTGTGCAATCTGTGGTAAAACAAATATCAGAATTATAAATCTTTTAGCAATATCTTACTGGTGCTTTTATAATATTCTTCGCGGGCATTGGTCAATGCCTCCCAAGGACCGCTATATCGTTCCCGGTCTATTTTGAAGGCTTCTGTTCCGGCTATGTCCAGTCTGTTCAGCAGCATAGCCACGTTCATCCGGTTGATATCTACTGACGGCAAATAGCCTATGCTTTCATCGTCACCGTCCATAGAAGTTTCGTAAACCATGTGCATGTCCTGTAGTTCGTATAGGATTTTCTTAGTGAGTCTTATCGGGATTTTATGTTCGTCGCTGAGTGTCTCGGCGGTATAAGGAGTCTCTTCCGTTTCAAATCGTTTGCATATCAGAGACATGATGAGGATGCACAGAAAGTCGTGATAACGGCGGCTGATATTTGCCGTCTCTTTACTGAAGCTGTAGTTGCGAAGATTCTGTGCCACATAGCAAAGCTCTGCGCCATACAGGCAGATTCCCCATGAAATTTGCGCCCATAACAAGAACATTGGAATAGCGGCGAAACTACCATAGATTGCATTGTATCTTGATACCCATATCTGACTGCCGATATACAAGTATTGAAAAGCCTGAAAGGCAGTGCCTGCGATGATACCCGGAATGATGGCATATTTCAGTTTCACTTTAGTATTGGGCATAAAGACGAACAGCCCCGTGAACATGGCCCAAGTCAGGATGAAAGGAACCAGGCGTACCAGAAATTTCATCAGGGGTGCCAGTAATACGAAGTCCTCCATGTTTTTCACCATGGTGGACATAAAGATGGTAAGACCACTGGAAAGTACGATAAGTAGGGGTAACAAGAGCAGGATGGAGAAATAATCCGTCATTTTGCGATACAGCGTACGGGGTTTCTTCACTTGCCATATATAATTGAAGGTACGTTCTATGTTATAGGTTAGGCTCAAAATGGTCCAGAACAACATTACCAGACCCACTCCGATAAAAACCCCGCTTTTGGCGTGCACCAGATAAGAGTCAATCAGGCCGAGAATGGTTTCGGCAGCCGCACTCTGTCCTTCAAGACCGCTACGGAACTGGGTTTCCAGCAGGTTGGAGAAGCCAAATCCACGTGCGATGGCGAATAGAATGGCCAAAATGGGAATGATAGAAAGCAGGGTGCTGTATGTCAGTGCGGATGCTTTATTTAAAATACGTCCCTGAGTGAACTCACGAATAGAAAGAGTGGCGATTTTTATTGCATTATAGAGTATTCCTCGGGATTTGCTAACCTCGTCTTCTGTCACTCGCCATATATCATCTTTGAGAAACGATTGCAGACCTTTCAGTTTTTCCTTGTTCATGGTACTCATAAGCTCTTTATTAGGATATATGAAAAAAAGCAGCCGGCCTGTAAGCCGGGTTCTGTTCCTCGCCTTGCGGCGAAGTGCCTGCCATTTATCTACGCCTGTTGTCACCAACAGGCTCTAGCGGTCTACCCTCCGACGTGGGGCGAGCAACCCTCATAATGTCGGTTTACATGACCTTACAACTCCTAAGACGTACAGCCCGTCATGTCACCATGCGGCTGGTGGGCTCTTACCCCACCTTCTCACCCTTACCCCGTTTCCCGTAGGAATTGTGGCGGTTGTTTTCTTCTACGTTACTCCACCTTTGCAGATAGCTTTCTGTTAGGAAGTAGGATGCTCTGCGTTGCCCGGACTTTCCTCTTTCGTCTTGCGGCGTCAGCGGCAGACCGGCCGGCTGCTTTTAAGTTTACAAAGATAGCGATTTTAGGTTAAACGTAGGATAATAAAGCGGAAAAAAGTAAGAAAATAAATGAAAAAACAAAGAAAGAGCGGAACAGCCCATTACTTTTTCTTGGTATATATAATAAAGAGGAGAAAATCAGTGATGCTTGGTTCGGCACTCCTGCTTATTGTATAGAAACAACGGTAAAAACAGGAAGAATATTTAAAATAAATGAACTGTGCCGGAAAGAGAAGTGGGTGCTGTTTTCACTTTCCCTCTCCGGACACGGAATTTAGCGGTAGAATCCCAATTCGTTTCTCAATGAACGCACTTCCTGTTGCAAAAGTTCTATACGTTCCAGCATGTGGTGGATGGCGTCGATTCCTGCAATATTGATGGATAAATCATAATATAAATGCGTGTAACGCTCCAGCTCCGCTAGTTGGGATGCGGGGAGGTAGCGTTCCTCGTCAATCACCCGGACTTCGATCAGTCCGTCTTCTTCCAGTTCCGTAATGAACGACGGGTCCACATGGCAACGGTCGCAAAAATCGTTGATAATAATTAAATCGCTCTGCATAATCCTTCTCTTTTTTTAATTGCTACTATCTTTTAATTGGCGGAACAACTCTTTCTGATGTTCGGTAAGGTTGCTAGGAATGGTGACATTATAAGTTACTATCAGATCGCCAAATTTGCCTTCTTCCTTGTAAACAGGAAAGCCTTTGCCTTTCAAACGGACTTTGGTTCCGTTCTGGGTTTCAGGTTTTACTTTCAGTTTTACCTTGCCGTTCAGTGTGTCCACGGTTTCTTCACCACCCAGTACGGCGGTGTAGAGGCTAAGCGGAGCATTGATATATAAATCATTCCCCAGACGTTTGAATACAGGATCGTCTGGAATGACAAAGGTGATGTACAGATCGCCTGCAGGACCACCGTTTACTCCCGGTGCACCATGACCACGCAATTTGATAGTCTGTCCGTTGGCTATACCTGCCGGAACAGTGATACGTATGTTCTTTCCGTTTACATTAAGCACTTGTTTGTGTGTTTCGGCGGCTTCATGCAATGAAAGTTGTAATTCAGCATTATAGTCCTGTCCACGGAATCCGGCACTTCGTCTGCCGTTTGCACCGCCACGATGTCCGAACAGTTCTTCAAAGAAATCAGAGAAGCCACCTGTGCTGCCACCGAAATGTGCACCGCTGAATTCTTCTCCTCCATTGCCGGAATACCAGTAACTGCCGTTACCGTCCGTACCGAATCCGCTTCCGGCTCCGTCAAATCCTCCGAATCCACCGGCTCCTCCATATTGTTGCTTTTGTTTTTCAAATTCGTCGGCATGTTTCCAGTGTTCACCGTATTCGTCGTATTTCTTACGTTTTTCCGGGTCACTCAGTACTTCGTTGGCTTCATTTATCTCCTGAAACTTATCTTTGGCCCCAGGGTCATTCGGATTCAGGTCAGGATGGTATTTGCGGGCCAGCTTACGGAAAGCCTTCTTGATATCATCTTGGGTGGCGCTTTTGTCCACTCCCAATACTTTGTAATAGTCTATGTAAGCCATATTATATATTTGTTAAATTTCATCTGCTTTAAGGGAAACAAAATACATGCCAATTGGTTGTGTTCTGTTTTTATTTTATTATCTTTGCAGCGAATTTTTAGAAATTATTCTAAAGGAAATGAGGGGATTGGCAATCATATTCAGGTTTTTTATGCTATTAGTCCTGCTGCTTCCTGTGGTTGCTCTGTGTCCTGTGAAGGCGGAAACAACCCCGGAAGGGCCTATCCTTATTGTCACTTCTTATAACCCCGAAACTCGTAGTATTTCTGACAACCTGTCTGCTTTTATGGATGAATACCGACAGCGTGGCGGCAAGTATACTCCGATCATAGAGAGTATGAACTGCAAGAATTTGTCCGAGGCTTATCTGTGGAAATCGCGTATGGCCTCCATCCTTGGTAAGTATAAAGGGAAAAACCGTCCGTCACTGGTTATATTGCTGGGGCAGGAGGCATGGTCGGCTTATATTTCACAAGACACGGAGATAGCTAAAAAGACTCCGTCCATCTGTGGTATGGTCAGTGTCAACGGACTGGTATTGCCTGATGATAGTATCGACACACGGGTATGGGAACCTGAAAGTAAGAATATTTATACGGATTTCGGCGATTATAATATTGTTGCCGGTTATGTATATGAATATGATGTCGATAAAAACATAGAGTTGATGCGTCGCTTTTATCCTGATATGCGCCGTGTGGCATTTATATCGGATAATACCTATGGCGGGCTGTCTATGCAAGCCTTGGTTAAAAAGGAGATGGAGAAGTACCCTGATTTAGAGACGATTTGGCTGGACGGTCGTACGGAAACCTTTATGGAAGTGAGTGAAAGGATGCGCAGATTGCCTCAAAATACGTGTGTATTGTTGGGAACATGGCGTGTGGACTGTACGGAGAGTTATGTTATTGGTAATACGACTTATATGCTGCGTGATGCGAATCCTACCCTGCCTGTGTTTACTATCGCATCTGTGGGATTGGGACATTGGGCATTGGGAGGATATACTCCCGAATACCATGCGGTAGGAAAGAATATAGACGCGGTTACTTATGATTTTTTGGATAAAGGAGATAGAGAAGGGGTGGACTTGGTGACTATTCCCGGAAACTATACTTTTGATATAAAGCGTTTGCATGAATTCAAATTGGATTCATTGAATCTTCCTCAGGGAGCGGTGTTGGTGAACAAGACTCCTTCGCTTTATGAGCAGTATAAATATTGGGTCATAGGGGTTGTTTCGGCGTTCATGTTCCTGATAGCCTGTTTCTTGATAGCCATATATTATATTATCCGTATCAACCACTTGAAACATCATCTGGAAGTGTCTGGCGAGGAGTTGTTGGTAGCCAAGGAGAAAGCGGAAGAATCCAACAGGCTGAAGACAGCTTTTCTGGCCAATATGAGCCACGAGATACGCACTCCGTTGAATGCTATTGTGGGATTTTCCAGCGTGTTGGTCAGTGATGATTCCTCTCCTGCCGAGAAGGCGCAGTATTGTGATATCATTCAGAAGAATTCCGATTTGTTGTTGCACCTCATCAATGATATTCTGGACATCTCGCGCATGGAATCCGGAAAAATAAAATTCGTATGGGAGGAATGTGATGTAGTAGAGTTGTGTCAGACGGCTTTGTCTACAGCGGAGTATGGACGCAAGACCAGCGCTTTGTTTCTGTTCGAAACTCCTGTAGCTTCGCTGGTTATCAAGACGGATGCCCAGCGCCTGAAGCAAGTATTGATTAATTTGTTGTCCAATGCCGCTAAATTTACCCCGTCCGGTTCTATTAAATTGGCGATTGCCATAGACAAACAGCATCAACAGTTGGAATTGTCTGTGTCGGATACCGGTTGCGGTATTCCGTCCGATAAGAGCGACAGGGTTTTTGAACGTTTCGAGAAATTGAATGAATATTCCCAAGGTACGGGGCTGGGATTGGCCATCAGCAGGCTGATAGTCGAGAATTTGGGAGGTAAGATATGGGTGGACAAGGATTATACCGAAGGCGCCCGGTTTGTATTCACGCATCCTTTAACTAAAAAAGAAAAAGAATAGAGATATGAAATATAGAATATGTATCAGCGCCCTGCTGTTGTGGGCGGGTATGCAGGTGTCTGCATCCAATAATCAGAAAGAAGTGGTTATCAAGATTATAGAAACCAGTGATGTGCACGGGAATTTCTTTCCGTATAACTTTATCGAACGGAAAGAATGGAGTGGAAGTCTTGCCCGTGTTCATTCCTTTGTGAAAGAGCAGCGTGAGAAATATGGGGATAATTGCCTGTTGATGGATAATGGGGATATCCTGCAAGGTCAGCCTACAGCTTACTATTATAATTTTATGGATACCGTGTCTACCCATGTGGCGGCGGATATGATGAATTATATGGGATGTGTGGTAGGCAATATGGGTAATCATGACGTAGAGACCGGGCATGCGGTGTACGACCGTTGGATAAAACAGTGCGATTTTCCGGTACTGGGGGCTAACATTATAGACAATGCCACCGGAAAACCTTATCTGAAACCCTACGAGGTGTTGGAGCGTGACGGAGTGAGGATAGCGGTTCTGGGTATGATTACTCCGGCCATTCCTTCATGGTTGCCGGAGAAGTTATGGAGTGGCCTGCATTTTGAGGAAATGGAGCCCTGCGCACGTAAGTGGGTGAAGATTATAAAGGAAAAAGAGAACCCCGATGTCATTGTGGGATTGTTTCATGCCGGAAAGTCGGGCAACGTGTTGGGACAGGTGGTGGAAGATGCCTCTATGGATGTTGCCAAACGGGTCCCGGGCTTTGATGTGGTGCTGATGGGGCACGACCATACAAGGGAATGTGTAAAGGTGCAGAATGTGGCAGGAGACAGTGTGTTGGTCATTGATCCGGCAAACAATGCCAATGTGGTTTCGGATGTGACCCTGACCGTAACAAAGAAAGACGGGAAAGTGGTGGCGAAGTCGGTGGAGGGTAGATTGGCGGATATGAACAAGTATCCTGTCAGCCAGGAGTTTATGGATAAATTCGCTCCTCAATATAAGGCTGTAAATGACTTCGTATCCCGTAAAATCGGTACTATTTCACGTACCATCACAGCGAAGGATGCTTATTTCGGTTCTTCTCCTTTCATAGACCTGATTCATCAGTTGCAATTGGAAATTTCGGGTGCTGAAGTGTCCTTCTGTGCTCCGTTGTCCTTCCGGGCAGAGATTAAAGAAGGAGACATCTATGTGAGTGATATGTTTAATTTGTACAAGTACGAGAACATGCTGTATGTGATGGAACTCTCGGGCAAGGAAATTAAAGATTTCCTGGAAATGGCATACGCCATCTGGACTAATCAGATGAAGAGTCCCGAGGACCACCTGATGCTTTTCAAGGAGCCGGTAGAGGAGGGAAAGCGTGCTAATTTCAAGAATTTCAGCTTTAACTTTGATTCTGCCGCAGGTATTAATTATACGGTGGACGTGACCAAGCCGGCAGGAGAGAAAATCACGATTCAAAGCATGTCGGACGGGACTCCCTTTAGTATGGATAAGGTTTATAAAGTGGCTTTGAATTCTTACCGTGGGAACGGTGGCGGAGATTTATTGACCCTTGGAGCAGGAATTTCCAAGGAAGATTTGGCAAAACGTATTATTTTTGCAACCGATAAGGATTTGCGTTATTATCTGATGCAATATATTGAGCAGGAAAAAGTGCTGCATCCTCATGCCATGCACCAGTGGAAGTTTATTCCGGAGGAATGGACTGTGCCTGCCGCAAAAAAAGACTATCAATTGCTGTTTGGCGAGGAAAAGAAATAATAGTTGAGCAAGAGAAGGTACATAATAGCCCCGTTATTACTGCTGACGCTGTTTTTAACGTATCAGGTAAGCATCACCTTGTTTACCCACGTTCATATTGTGAACGGGGTGATGATTGTGCACTCTCATCCTTCGTCCGGCAAACACCATACGCATACCACAGGACAGGTTATTTCTATTGCTCATCTGAGCACTATTCATACTTTGGAGGCCGAGGTTCAGGCCGAGATGACTGTATTCCGTCCTTTGTTGTATGTTTTGGAATATAAGATAAATACTTTCCGCGCGAAAGCGCTTTGCGCGCAATGTATCCATTTGCGCGCTCCTCCTTTTCATTGCTGAAACAAAGGTATATCTGTTGATGGAATACATTCGGGCAATCCCTTTAGCAGATGGGAATGTGTTTTTGCCATAGGGCTACACACATTCTTTATTGAATAAACCGAAACATTTTAGTAATAGAAAAAAAATAGATGAAACAATATATTCTGTTACTCGTGCTCATGGTGATGGGTGCGGGTATCAATGCGTATGCAGAAGATGTAAATCCTGTGAAGGAAGGCAATGTGATTTCAGGTCATGTAGTGGAAAAAGGCACGGAGAACAGCCTTCCGTATGCTGCCATATTGATTGTGGAAACCGGGCAGGGTACGGTGAGTAACGAGGACGGTGAGTTCCGTTTCAAGAAGGTTCCGGCAGGAAAGTACACATTGAGGGTTCAGCTACTGGGCTATGAGACACAGGAAAAGAAAGTGACCGTCAGTAACGACTTCACGGTAGATGTTCATTTTTTGATGAGTGATGAAAGTATTATGACGGACGAGGTGGTTGTATCGGCCAATCGCAATGAGACAAGTCGCAAGGTGGCTCCGGTGGTAGTCAATGTGATGAATGCCAAGCTGTTCGAATCGGTGAACTCTACCGATTTGGCTAAATCCTTGAATTACCAGTCGGGGCTGCGTGTGGAGAACAACTGCCAGAACTGCGGCTTCCCTCAAGTACGTATCAATGGGCTGGAAGGACCTTATTCGCAAATTCTTATCAATAGCCGTCCGGTAGTCAGTGCTCTGTCCGGTGTATATGGCTTGGAGCAGATTCCGGTGAATATGATAGAGCGTGTAGAGGTTGTCCGCGGAGGAGGGTCGGCCTTGTTTGGTGCTAATGCAGTGGGCGGAACCATCAATATCATCACGAAAGACCCCATCAACAATTCATTTCAAGTTTCTTCAACAATGTCCAATATGAACGGCAAGGTGTGGGAACAGTATATGGGAGCCAACGCCTCTTTGGTGTCAAAAGACAATACATATGGCATCGCTTTGTATCAGTCTTATCGGAACCGTAATCCGTATGATGCGGACGGGGACGGTTTCTCGGAGTTGGGAAAGCTGAACATGAATACGTTCGGGCTGCGTACCTATTACCGTCCTACGCAGTTCAGCCGTATCAGTCTGGAATATCATACCACGAATGAGTTCCGTCGCGGAGGGAATAAATTTGATTTGCAGCCGCACGAAACGGATATCACCGAACAGACCAAGCATGTCATCAATAGTGGCGGATTGAGTTATGATCTGTTTTGGAAAGAATACAAGCATAAGCTTTCTTTCTATTCTTCCATCCAGCATACCGACCGTAACAGTTATTATGGTGCGCAACAGGATGCGAATGCATACGGAAAGACGAAAGACCTGACTTGGGTGGCAGGTGGCATGTATGTGGGTAATTTTGAGAAAGTTTTATTCTCTCCTGCTACTTTTACCGCCGGGTTGGAGTATCAGAACAACTCCCTGCACGATGTTATGACCGGTTATCACCGTGATATGAAACAGGATGTGCGTATTGCCAGCGCTTTTGTGCAGAACGAATGGAAAATGAATCAGTTTGTATTCCTGGCCGGGTTCCGTCTGGATGACCATAACCTGATTGACAATCCTATCTTCAGCCCCCGTCTGAACCTGCTCTACAAACCGAGTGACAAACTACAGGCACGTATTACCTGGTCTACCGGTTTCCGTGCGCCGCAGGCATACGATGAGGATTTGCATGTTACCGCAGTAGGAGGTGAGGGCGTGCTTATCAAGTTGGCGGAAGGGCTGAAACCGGAGCATTCCAACAGCATCAGCGGCTCCATTGACTGGACGGCGAATATCGGTCATTTCCAGACCAATTTGTTATTGGAAGGGTTCTATACTGGATTGGATGACGTGTTTGTTCTGGAGGATATGGGCCATGACGAGAACGGTAACAAGGTGAAGGAGCGTCGCAACGGTAATGGAGCTCGTGTATATGGTGTGAATCTGGACGGAAAGATTGCACATGGACGTGATGTGGCTTTACAGGTGGGCTTCACAGTGCAGCGCAGTGAATATACCGAACTGGAGGCATGGAGTGAGAATCCTGAGGTAGCGCCGGTGAAGCGGATGCCCCGTACTCCTGACTATTACGGTTATTTCACATTGACATCTGCTCCGTTCAAGAATTTCGACTGCTCCTTGTCCGGTGTGTACACAGGCCGGATGCATGTGCCGCATTTCGCACCGACAGAGTTGCCCGAGGAATATATAGGACAATATATCGCTAAAGATGAAATGGTGCATACTCCTGATTTCTTTGATTTGAATGTGAAACTGAATTACACATTTGTATTGAATGACCATATCAAATTGCAGTTAAACGGTGGAGTACAGAATATTTTTAATGCTTTCCAAAAGGATTTGGACAAAGGTGGTTATCGTGACTCGGGTTATTTCTATGGGCCTACACAGCCTAGAACGTATTTTGTGGGGATCAAGATTACGAATTGAATAATCTGCTGATTTGTCAATGTGCTAATATGTCAATGGGGTACGCTTTGTTCCGCATGGCACATTAGCACATTGTCACATTGACAAATTAACAGATTGATTTATTACCAACTACTGACAAGTGACTATACTTTTCTGTAATCCGGAATCCCGGATCGGGATAATTATATAAGGGGAAGCGGTGTTCTGTTTCTCCTTCCATATATTTCCACAGACTGGCATATTCTTCTTTCTTCTAGCCCATTTCCTGCAATTGCAGCATATATTGCCAGATAGACTTGTTTTCCTTGATGTATATTTTTTCCATCTGATGAATAATCGGACTATGCTGGCGGGTTGGGTCATGGTCAAATTCCAGTATCCGTTTTCCCTCTTTTGTCATACCGATAGTTACGAAAGTCATGCTCTTGCCTATACCCGGCAGGTTCAGTACGCTGCGGTCTGTTGCTACGAAAGGAATCTGATGGAAGGTGCAGAAACGCTGTACGGCTGCCGCACGGTCTTTACTGTTTCTCAACAGGTTCAAAAACTCCTTTTCTTGCTCTGCGGAAAGTTTTCCCCATCTTTTTTCCTCTTCTTTCTCCTGTAAGGAACGGCTGTTCGGTGTGAATACCGCATAGTTCTCTTCAAAACCTTTTACCGAGAAAGTGTAGTAACACAATACACCCAATCCGTTCAATACTTTGCGCAGCTTGGCGGTATGTCCGCGACGGGAAGCCGCCACATTATATACTAGCTGGTTGGTGATAGTCCACCCGGCTGCCAGTATCTTGCGGATAGCTTCACGCGCTTCGGGTGTTACTTCCAGTGGAGTCTGGAAATGCGTTTGAATCAGAAATTGTCTGACCCCTACGGCAGATGCCTTTTCTTTGAACTCACGTAAGATATCCAATAGTTCGTCATTGATTCGCATGGGCAGATATACCGGGAGCCGGCTGCCCAGGCGTACTCGTTGCAGTTCCGCATATTTCTCTCCTTCGGCGCGGTGCAGGTTTGCGTTTCGTTTGCGGACAGCCATTTTGTAGACGGCTTCCAATATATTGCGCAAGGTCTTGTTCTGGCTCATCAATGCATCGCCTCCCGTAATCAGGATATCCCTGAGCTGAGTGTCGTTCTCGAAATATTCCATCAGTTTTCTCAACCTCTTGTCCCAGCTCTCTTTCGGTTTCAATTCCTCGAAGTTGAAGTTCAGACGTTCACTTTGGAAGTCGTACATGCGCTGGCAGGATGCACACAGGCCGCCGCATGCACGTCCCATCGAGTCGGGGATAAGAATGGCCACATCGGGATAACGGCGGTGAATGTTGTGTCCGTCCGGCAGCAGCCATCCTGCAGCGTTAGGCTTTCCGTCCTCCACAGCATCTTCTTTTTCCCATGCGTGGATGTTACCGTATGTTTCCACCAGTTGGGGAGAGTACAGAATATAGCTTCGTATGGCTGTATCATCATATCCTTTCCCCGTAGGATTCAACAAAGACAGATAGTAAGGGGTGATAAAGACAGGCATTCCTTTCTTGCGTGCTTTGTGATAAAGCTGCAAGGTCTCTTCGGATAGGGAGTTGCCTAGCATTCGGTTCAGTTCGGTAGGGCTTTTTATGGCCATTGCCAGATGAAAACGGGCTTCGTTCCACCATTGGCAGACCAGCTGGCGTTTGTCCTCTTCCGTGCTTCCTTCGGGAAAAAGATAGCGGCTGGAGGGCGCGTGTCTGTTTTCTATTTTCTGGATAAGAAGGGAGATAATACGCTCTTTGTTTTGTCGGCGGATAGCCCGGACATCCTCATTCAGTCCGCTGGGCCAGCGTTTCATCCATTGTTGCACTTGTTTTTCATCAGGTAGTTCCTCCTCTTCGTGATAAAGCCGGTCAAACTGGTGATACAGGTCAATCCATAAATCAACGGAAATCTCTTCATTGATGATACTATTCGTTAAAAACTTCCAAAGCAGTGAGATGGTTTCTATTTTAATCTCCTGTTCTGTAGAGGCTTCGTAAATGGTTTTTCCATCGTTATCTATCAGTCTTTTAATTTGCCTTGCGGCAGCAGGATTGTAAATAGGACCAGATAATAGATAATCGTTCAGCTTGTTTTTGAAAGCTGTTTCATCCTGGCTTTCTGAAGCCAATGAAGTGAGTTGGGTTAATCGGGTTTCGAATAGTGTTTTAATGCCATGGGTGGATAACATCTTATTCTTTTGTTTCATAAGCAAACGGTTGTTAAAAAAGTGAATACTATAAATAACATATTTCTCGTAGAAAAGTTATCAAACTGTTAACTTCATGCTGCTAAGATAGTAAAAAAGCTTCTTTTATGCAAATTCCTTAACAAAAAGACGTTTTTTATAAATAGCATTATTTTATAGAGTACATTTGCTTTGTGCTTTCGTCTTTTTTTAAAGCCCGGAGCTTTTATCGGGAAACGAAGAAATTCGTAATTTTGTAGAGCTTTGCTTGTTTGCAGGCCAATCAAGCTGAAGAGAAACCTCATTTTAATAGATGGAAAAACAACATAGAAGTAAATAAATGGAACTGAAACAACTTTTTACCTTTGCAGCAGCCTGTTCGCTGGCACTTTCGGTGTCGGCTCAAGATAGAGTACACTATACAGGCACAGAGCTGTCTAACCCTACCTATCATGACGGACAATTATCACCTGTGGTAGGAGTACACAATATTCAGGTGATACGTGCCAACCGGGAACATCCTGCACCCGATAACGGCAATGGATGGACATACAATCATCAGTCCATGTTGGCTTATTGGAACGGACAATTTTATATGCATTATCTTTCCGATCCATCAGACGAGCATATTCCTCCCTCACAGACTTTCCTGATGACTTCAAAAGATGGATACCACTGGACAAATCCGGTGACTCTTTTCCCTATCTACCGGGTTCCCGATGGCTATACCAAGCCCGGACGCACAGACAAGGCGAAAGATCTGGATGCCATCATGCATCAGCGTGTAGGCTTCTATGTATCAAAAAGCGGCAGATTGATAGCTATGGGAAACTATGGCGTAGCTCTGGACAAGAAAGATGACCCGAATGACGGGAACGGAATAGGCCGTGTGGTTCGCGAGATTAAGAAAGACGGTTCGTTCGGTCCCATTTATTTCATTTACTATAACCATGCGTTTAATGAAAAGAATACATCCTATCCTTATTTTAAACGCAGCAAAGACAAGGAATTTGTAAAAGCCTGTCAGGAGATTCTGGACAATCCTCGTTACCGTATGCAGTGGGTGGAGGAAGCCGATCGTAATGACCCGTTGATTCCTTTACACAAAGAATACAAAGCGTATTGTGACTATACTTTGCCCGACGGTCGTTTGGTAAGCTTGTGGAAACATGCCCTGACTTCCATCAGCGAGGATGGTGGAAATACGTGGGCGCAACCGGTGGAACGTGCGAAAGGCTTTGTTAACAGTAATGCGAAGATTTGGGGGCAGCGTTTGAGTGACGGTACATACGCCACGGTGTATAATCCTTCCGAGTTCCGTTGGCCGCTGGCTATCTCGCTCAGTAAGGACGGGCTGGAATATACGACCTTGAATTTGGTGCATGGCGAAATTACACCGATGCGTTACGGAGGTAATTATAAATCATTCGGGCCTCAGTATGTACGGGGTATTCAGGAGGGTAACGGAACTCCTCCCGATGGTGATTTGTGGGTGACTTACAGTGTGAACAAGGAGGACATGTGGGTCTCTCATATTCCTGTGCCCGTCCGCGCACATGCCAGTGCACATGCTGACGATAATTTTGCCAACTATAAAGATTTGAATGAACTGACCGACTGGAATTTGTATTCTTTGCAGTGGGCTCCCGTATCATTGGATGGAAAATGGTTGGTGCTGCAAGATAAGGATTTGTTCGATTATGCCCGTGTGGAGCGTAAGATACCTGCTACAAAAGAGCTTAAAGTTTCTTTCGAACTGATGGCGGAGCAGAACGATAAGGGCCTTTTGCAAATAGAATTCCTAGATGAAAACGGTATTGCCTGTTCCCGTCTGGAATTGACTTCCGACGGACTTTTCCGTGCCAAAGGAGGTGCGCGGTTTGGTAATTTGTTGAAGTATGAACCGGGCAAGACGTATAAGGTAGAAGTGGAACTTTCTGTTGCTAACCGTATGGTAACCGTTTACGTGGATGGAAAGAAAGCAGGACAACGTATGTTCTTTGCTCCCGTTCCGGCCATTGAGAGAGTGATGTTCCGCACCGGAGCGCAACGGACTTATCCTACGGTGGATACCCCGGCAGACTGGTATGGCATTCTGCCGAATGCAGGTGAGCAAGAACCTTTGTGCACCTATCGTATAGCCAATTTCAAGACGACTTCTGCTGATAAGGATGCCGGTGCGGCTTTCTTGAAATATAAGGATTTCAAGCCCTACGTGGATTATTTCAACAGTATGGAGGATGAGAATATAGCCCAGGCTGTTCCCAATGCCCGCGCATCTCAATGGATGGAAGAAAACATACCTCTTTTCGAGTGCTCTCAAAAGAACTTCGAGGAAATGTATTATTATCGTTGGTGGACGCTGCGCAAGCACATCAAGGAAACTCCGGTGGGCTATGGTATGACCGAATTCTTGGTAAACCGTTCGTATGCCGATAAATACAATCTGATAGCTTGTGCCATCGGTCATCATATTTATGAGAGCCGCTGGTTGCGTAACCCGGAATACTTGAATCAGATTATCCATACTTGGTATCGGGGTAACGAAGGAGGCCCGATGGCCAAAATGACCAAGTTCAGCTCGTGGAATGCGGATGCGGTACTGGGACGTTACATGGTCGATGGAAACAAGGAATTCTTGTTGGATATGGTAAAGGATTTGGAAGCGGAATATGCCCGTTGGGAAAAGACAAACCGCCTGTCCAATGGACTTTACTGGCAGGGAGATGTGCAGGATGGCATGGAGGAATCTATCAGTGGAGGTCGTCGTAAGCAATATGCCCGTCCTACTATCAACAGTTATATGTATGGCAACGCCAAAGCGCTCTCTCTTATCGGCATCATGACAGGAGATGAGGGCATGGCCATGAAATATGGATTGAAAGCCGACTCCATTAAAACGTTGGTACAGGATAAGTTGTGGAACACAGACCACCATTTCTTTGAAACGATGCGTGGAGATGCGTCCGCCGAGGTACGCGAGGCTATCGGCTATATCCCTTGGTATTTCAATTTGCCGGATGCTTCTTCCCAATACGATGTGGCATGGAAGGAAGTGATGGACGAGAAAGGTTTTTCCGCACCTTACGGACTTACCACTGCCGAGCGCCGTCATCCTGAGTTCCGTACGCATGGCGTAGGTAAGTGTGAATGGGATGGGGCTATCTGGCCGTTTGCATCTGCACAGACTTTGACTGCAATGGCCAATTTCATGAATAATTATCCTCAGACTGTATTGACAGACAGCGTGTATTTCCATCAAATGGAACGCTATGTGGAGTCGCAACATCATCGTGGGCGTCCCTACATCGGCGAGTATCTGGATGAGGTAACCGGTTATTGGTTGAAAGGGGATCAGGAACGCAGCCGTTATTACAATCATTCTACTTTTAATGATTTGATGATTACCGGTTTGATAGGACTCCGTCCGCGCATGGATAACACAGTGGAGGTGAATCCGTTGATTCCCGAAGGAAAATGGGATTATTTCTGTTTGGATAATGTGTTGTATCATGGCCGTAACCTCACTATTTTGTGGGATAAGGACGGCAGCCGTTACCAGCGTGGAAAAGGTCTGCATATCTATGTGGATGGAAAGGAAGTAGGACATGCCGATACATTGACCCGTGTTCTTTGTGAGAATGTGCTATAATTTTGAATAAAGGGGATGTCTTAAGATAATAAATAGACTGTTGAAAGAAAAATGAATTACAGAAAATTCTTAATAGCCGCTTTGTTAGTTATGTCTTTCTCCGTGCAGGCGAAAGACATAACTATTACCCGCCTGACGTGTGAGATGCGCGAAGGAAGAGTGACCATCTCTGATGCCCCTCGTTTGGGATGGCAGATGAGTTCGCCGGAAAATGGCACGCGGCAGACTGCTTATGAGATAGAGGTTCGGGATGTATGGGCAGGAAAAGTAGTCTGGAACAGCGGCAAAGTAAAATCCGCTCGAAGCCAGTTGGTTTCCTGTGCGGATGCGGCCTTGGCGAAGGACAGGCATTATACTTGGCGTGTCCGTGTCTGGGATGAGGCTGATACGCCTTCGGCATGGAGTGCGCCCTCTGATTTCAGTATCCTGACTTCCGAAGCGGCTTTCGCCGGCAGTGAATGGATTGGGGCCATTACCCGTAAGGATGCCCGCATACCCGAAGGCCGGAAATATCATGGCAGTGAACTGAAAAAGCCTGAGGCAAAGGCCGCCTGGGCTGCTGTGGATACTTTGGCAAAGAAAAGTATTTATCTGCGTCGCGAGTTCCATGTGGCAAAGAAAGTGAAAGACGCCACAGCGTATGTATGTGGCTTGGGCTTTTATGAATTTTCGCTGAATGGAGAAAAAGTGGGAGACAGCGAATTTGCCCCCCTTTGGAGCGACTATGACAAAAGTGTCTATTATAATACTTATGATGTCACCTCGCAAGTGAAGAAAGGCGGTAACGCTATCGGAGTCCTGCTGGGAAATGGATTTTACAATGTGCAAGGCGGCCGCTATCGTAAACTGCAAATCAGTTTCGGCGCTCCCACGCTTCGTTTCCGGATGGTGGTGAATTATGAAGACGGAACCAGTGAAACGATTGTTTCCGGAAAGGACTGGAAGTACGATTTCAGTCCCGTACTGTTCAATTGCATCTATGGCGGAGAAGATTATGACGCCCGCCGTGAGCAGAAAGGCTGGAACATGTTCGGTTTTAAAGAGCAGGATTGGCGTCCTGTCGTGATTCAGGAAGCCCCCAAAGGGGTGCTTCGTCCGCAGATAGCGCAACCGGTGAAGATTATGGAGCGTTATGATATCCGGAAAGTAACCAAGCTCACCGCTGAACAGATAACAGCTGCCTGCAAGTCAACCAAACGGACAGTAGATCCGTCTGCCTTTGTGCTGGATATGGGACAGAACCTGGCCGGTTTCCCCGAAATTACCGTCCGTGGAAAGAAAGGGCAGAAAATAACTCTGCTTGTATCCGAATCCCTGACGGACGAAGGAGCTTGCAATCAGCGTCAGACCGGCAGACAACATTATTATGAATATACCCTGAAAGGGGAAGGAGTGGAAACTTGGCATCCTCGTTTTTCTTACTATGGTTTCCGGTATATTCAGGTGGAAGGCGCTGTGCTGAAAGGGCAAAAAAACACCTTGCATCTTCCGGTGATCCAGAAGATACAATCGTGCTTTGTTTATAATTCGGCTCCTAAGGTATCCACATTCCAATGTTCCAATCGTATATTCAATGAGGCCCATCGGCTGATAGAGAAGGCGGTGCGAAGTAATATGCAGTCCGTGTTTACCGATTGTCCTCATCGCGAGAAACTGGGTTGGTTGGAACAAGATCATTTGTGTGGTCCCGGTTTGCTTTACAATTATGATTTGACAGGCTTTGTTCCTCAGACTCTTCAGAACATAGCCGATGCACAGCATGCCAATGGCGCGGTTCCTACCACTGCTCCGGAATATGTGGTGTTCGAGGGTCCCGGTATGGATGCTTTTGCCGAATCTCCCGAATGGGGATGTACCTTTGTGGTATTGCCTTTCATGTATTATGAGACGTATGGGGATGATTCATTGATTAGAAAATACTATAACGGAATGCGTCGTTACATTGATTATATGACTACCCGTGCCAATGATGGAATCGTTTCTTTCGGACTGGGCGATTGGTATGATTATGGAGATTTCCGGGCCGGATTTTCTCGTAATACGCCTGTTCCTTTAGTAGCTACCGCCCATTATTATATGGTTGTTCGCTATTTGGTGGAGGCGGCACGTATGCTGGATAATAGGTATGATGTAGCATATTACACTCATTTGGGTGAAGAAATTAATAAAGCATTCCATCGGGAGTTTTATCATAAGGATATTCGTCAGTATGGTACGGGAAGTCAGTGCAGTAATGCCCTGCCGTTGTTTCTCGGAATGGTTCCTGTCGAAGATAAACAGGCGGTACTTGATAACTTGGTAGCGGATATAAAACGTCATGGTAACCGGCTGACTACTGGTGATGTGGGAAATCGTTATTTGTTCCAGACGCTAGCCCGTAACGGACTGAATGAGCTGATGTACACCATGCATAACCATGAAGAGGCCCCGGGGTATGGTTTCCAACTGAAATTTGGAGCTACCACGCTGACCGAGCAATGGGATCCGCGACAGGGTTCTTCGTGGAATCACTTTATGATGGGACAGATTGATGAATGGTTCTTCAACTCGCTGGCGGGTATCCGCACCGTTGAGGGAAAACCGGGAATGAAGGAAATAGAAATACGTCCCCGTCCGGTAGGCGATTTGACATACGTCCGGGCTTCGACTGAAACTCTCTATGGAAAGGTTGCAGTAGACTGGACACGCGAGAATGGAGTCTTTACATTGAAAGTAACGATACCTGTAGGGTGTACGGCACGCGTATTCCTTCCCGATGAGAAAGAGCCGAAGATAGTGGAAAGCGGAACTTATTCTTTTAAGAAATAAACGCAGCTTTCATAGGAAAAGCCCCCTGGGGGTGTTTGGTAAAACTAAAATCAATTAATGAACGATATGAATAAACGTACCTTTTTAAGTCTGTTGTTATGTGTTTGCAGTTTGTCTTTTCTGCATGCCGAGCGTGTGGATATGCAGCAAGCCGGTGCCGATATACAAGGCCGGAAATTAAACACGACATTGATTAATTCTACCATCGACCGCTTGAATGCCAATGGTGGCGGAACACTCTTTTTCCCCGCAGGAACTTATCTCACCGGTTCCATCCACATGAAAAGTAATATTACATTAGAATTGGAAGCAGGAGCTACCTTGAAATTCTCGGAGAACTTTGACGACTTCCTCCCTTATGTGGAAGTGCGTCACGAGGGAATCATGATGAAAAGTTTCCAACCGTTGATTTACGCCGTGGATGCAGAAAATATTACCATCAAGGGAGAAGGAACTCTGGATGGACAGGGTAAGGCATGGTGGACTGAATTTTTCCGTGTACTGGTAGACCTTAGAGATAACGGCAAGAGAAACATCAACAAGTACCAGCCCATGTTCGAGAAGGAAAACGACCTGAAAGCCCTTTACGCTGAAACCAATGAAGACTGGCATGGCACACTGGACCGTCGCTTTTTCCGTCCTCCTTTCATACATCCCATCCGTTGTAAGAATGTACGGGTAGAGGGCGTGAAGATTATCAACTCTCCCTTCTGGACTGTAAATCCTGAATTTTGCGACAATGTGACCATTAAAGGCATTACCATCCACAATGTGCCTTCCCCCAACACGGATGGCATCAACCCCGAGTCTTGTAAGAATGTACACATCAGTGACTGCCACATTTCGGTAGGCGATGACTGCATCACCATCAAATCCGGACGTGACTTGCAAGCGCGTAAACTGGGTGTTCCTTGCGAGAATATCACCATTACCAATTGCACCATGTTGAGCGGACACGGTGGTGTGGTTATCGGCAGCGAGATGAGTGGGGGAGTGAAGAAAGTGACCATCAGCAATTGTGTCTTTGATGGTACAGACCGAGGGATTCGTCTGAAATCCACTCGTGGCCGCGGAGGCATTGTGGAGGATATCCGTGTAAGCAATATTGTGATGAGTAATATCAAGAAAGAAGCTATTGTTCTCAATCTGAAATATAGCAAGATGCCTGCCGAACCGAAGAGTGACCGAACTCCGAAATTTCGTAACATCTATGTTTCGGGTGTGACGGTCCGTGATGTGAATACCCCCATTATGGTGGTGGGCCTGCCCGAAGCGCCTATTACCGGTATTGTGATGCGTGATGTGTATATTCAGAATGCCAAGCAACGCTGTGTCTTTGAAGATTGTAAGGACTTGGTGCTGGATGATGTGTATGTGGATGGTAAAGAAATAAAATAGACTGCCCGATGAAAAAACAGATGCTTTTGTGCATGGCGGCACTCTCTTTTTCCGCTGTGTCTGCACAAACTTATGAAACTCGGTTCGCACGTCCGTTATCCGATGTGTTGAATGACGTTGCCGCCCGTTTCCAGGTCCGCTTGAAGTATGATATTGATACGGTGGGGCGTATCCTTCCGTATGCCGATTTCCGTATCCGTCCCTATTCATTGGAAGAAACCTTGACCAATGTGCTTTCTCCTTTCGATTATAAATTCGTGAAGCAAAGTGATACCGTGTACAAGTTGAAACCATACGAGTATGCACGCCGCACGGATGTTGATGGAGAAAAAATGTTGTCATATCTTAGTGGCTTGTATACTGATAAAGATCAGTGGGAACAGCGCACGGAGATACTCCGAAAGGAAGTGCGCCAACGTCTGGGATTGGATGATATGCTGAAAGGAACAGTGAAGGATGCAAAGCCTATTCTCTCGAAAGTACGGAAATTCGATGGATATACCGTACAGAATTTTGCATTGGAGACCTTGCCGGGGCTTTATGTTTGCGGTTCGGTTTATGCACCGCGTTCCAAAGGTAAACATGCACTTATTATTTGCCCCAATGGCCATTTTGGACAGGGACGCTACCGGAAGGATCAACAGCAACGTATGGCTACATTGGCGCGTATGGGGGCTATTTGTGTGGATTATGACTTGTATGGATGGGGTGAATCCGCCTTGCAGGTGGGTGCGGAAGCGCACCATACCAGTGATGCGCACACCATTCAGGCTATGAACGGATTGCTGATACTGGATGATATGCTGGCAAACCGTAAAGATATAGATCCTGCACGCATCGGCGTGAACGGTGGTTCCGGCGGAGGAACGCAGACGGTGTTGCTTACCGTTTTGGACGACCGTTTTACAGCTGCTGCCCCTGTGGTCAGTCTGGCTTCTCACTTTGATGGCGGTTGCCCGTGTGAAAGTGGCAAGCCCATCCAGCTGGCAGGTGGAGGAACTTGCAATGCGGAACTGGCCGCCCTGTTTGCTCCGCGTCCCATGTTGGTGGTTTCCGACGGAGGAGACTGGACAGCCACGGTTCCTCGTTTGGAATATCCTTACTTGCAACGCATCTACGGTTTTTATGGTGCGACGGACAAGGTGAGCAATGTACATTTGCCGAAAGAACGTCATGATTTCGGTCCGAACAAGCGGAATGCGGTTTATGATTTCTTTATAGACGTGTTCGGCCTTGACCGGAGAATGCTGGATGAAAGTAAAGTAACCATTGAATCGGAAAACGCATTGAAGAGCTTTGGTGAGAAAGGTGAGAAACTGCCAGCCGGAGCCTTAAGATATAAAGAATGATTTTGTCGTTTATTTATTAGGTTAAGAGTTAGTGTAGAATCTCCCTCTTGCATAGCCTGTGAAGGTGAGCAAGGGGGAGTTTTTTTTAGGTATGGGGGATTAATACTTTTTGTCGGGTATATCAGGTCTTGTCATACGGACTGTTAAGTCTTTTTGTGCGGACTGTTACTATAGTCTTCGGCAGTGGACCGTACAGTCTGCTACAGTGGACTGTACGGTCTGCCGTAGTGAAACATACGGACTACTGTCGTAGTCTGTAAAAGGTAACCGTAAGAAATGCTTTAATGGTACTGAAAAAAAGACTTAATGGAGCTGAAGCGATGAATTAACTCTGCATTTATGTTATAATCATCTTTAGTTCCCCATCCTTGTGGCGTTTTCGGTTGTTTTCTTGTTTATAGTTGCGGATTCAAACCGGTTTCTACATCGGATTTCAGCCGGGTATAATGGAAAAAGCGGAGGTTATAATAAGATAATGCGTTTCTGTAATATGGCAGCAATCTGTTGTCTCAGTTGTGGGGCGCTGATGGGCTTGGCCATATAGCCGTCGAAGCCATTTTCCATAACCCGTTGTTCATCACTGGCATAGGCGAAAGCGGTAACGGCGATGATAGGCACATCCAAGGATAGCTTTCGTATTTCCCGGGTGGCCTCATAGCCATCCATCACCGGCATATTGATATCCATCAGAATTATCTGAGGATTATGGAGTTTATACAAATTGACCGCCTCTTTTCCATCCCAAGCATGAACCAGGTTATATTCTCGTTTCAAGATAGATTGGAACAGCCGGTAATTACTCTCATTGTCTTCGGCAACTAGAATGGTCAGCTTGTCTTTCTGCACGGAGATGGGCTGATGTTTGTCTTCCTTTTTGTTATCCGCATCAGCGGGCTGGTAGGGAATGGTGAACCAGAAAGTGGATCCTTTTCCTTCTTCAGATTCTACGCCGATGCGTCCTCCCATGTGCTCTACAATCGTCTGGCAAATGGATAATCCCAGTCCTGTACCCTGTACAAAAGAGTTCAGTTTGACGAAACGTCCGAATATGGAGTTCACTTTGTCGGCTGGAATGCCGCAACCGGTATCTTTAACATAGAAATAAAGTTCTCTGCCGCATAGTTCGTAGCCGAAGGTGATGCTTCCTTGTGAGGTAAACTTGCTGGCGTTGTTCAGCAAATTATTCAAAACTTGCATCAGGCGGTTCTTTTCTGTCTTTATGGGGCAAGAGGGGAGTCCTTTGTGTGCAATCAGTTGAACGCCGCTGGTTTCCGTCCGGTAACGGACCACGCTTTCTATTTCGGAAAGGATATCATTCAGTTCCACGTTGGAATAACTGAAATCCAGTGTGCCGGCCTCTATTTTCGATAAGTCCAGTATGTCGCTGATTAATTGCAGCAGTAACGTATTGTTACTTTCAATGATATTGATATATTCCTGTTTTTCCTGTTCCTCTTCTGCAGTAGCAAGGATGTTTGAGAAACCGATGATAGCATTTAGCGGAGTGCGTATTTCGTGGCTCATATTGGCAAGGAAAGCGGACTTCAGCCGGTTGGATTCTTCCGCGCGGTCCTTGGCTGAAAGCAGTTCGTTTTCCATTGTTTTCCGTTCGTTGATAATCAGTGAGGAACCGACTAAAGTCAGCGGCTTTCCGTTTTTGTCTCTTGTTTCTACGGCTGCTTGTGCTTCTACCCAGTCTATTTTCCAATGTTTTCCATCATTGGCCAGTACACGGTACTCTTCTTTCACTTTCTCTATTTTTCCGTCTGCCAGGTCGCGGTAGGCCTGTATCACGCGTGGACGGTCTTCTTTGATAATTTTGGCGAAATATTGTTTGTCCGATACGCTCAACTGATCTTCGCTGATGCTGCCCGGCATGGCTGCCATGGCAATGGGGCGGTTAAGGTCGCACAAGATGGTATGGTCTTTCAAGTTCCATTTCCAAGGTACAATGTTGGCTACTTCCAGTGCCATGGAAAGTTTATGGTTCGTGGCGCTTAGCATTTGCTGTGCATTGTGCAACTCGGTGCTGTCCATGCAGAACACATCGACCATATCCGGTTCAGTGGAGCAATTCAGGACAACATCATAGAAGGTGTTGACGGTTTTAAAATAATATGGGAATGTGATCGATTTCTTTTCTTTCAAGGTGATACTCATGAAATGGGTGAATTCCGGTAAAGATTCGGGAAAGATTTCGGAGGCCCTTTTCCCTATTATATCGGATTTTTTAAAAAAACATCGTTCGAAATAACGGTTGACATCCTGATAAATGCTGTCTATAATATTTCCTTCTTTATCCCATATTACTTGTTCCTTCATGTAAAGAATCGGCATATTATCCACCAGGTTGATATATTGTGCGTTTGTTTCTATTTCATTTTGTTGGGCTCGTCTCAGGACTTTCAGCATCTGAATGCGTTTTTGTTGTGTTACAGCCATCAGTGCGAAGGCCATGAGCACAATCAGGATAAACCATTTGTATTTGTTCAGAAAGTGGACAGGCTTATCATAGAAAATGGTGTCATCGGGGCATCGCTTGGGGTCGAGCCCTTTATTTATGAGTCTGGTATAGTTGAAGGTGGGGTGTGCTTCCTGAGGCTCATAGAAAGGAATGTCACTGGCTCTTTTTCCACCGAGGATGTCGTCAATTGTTTTCAATAATTGCTTGGTGAAGGCTTGTTCATTGTACATGTATCCTCCTACCATACCTCCGTCGTCCATACCTGCATAGCGGATGGTGAAAAGAGGGGCGGAGATGCTGGAAATGCTTCTGTAAGCGTTTATCAGAAAGCTGTCCGAGGTGAAGGATTCGGTGAACCAAGTGGATACCAGAAAGCCTGTAGTCTTGTCTGCCTTACGTACAGCATTATATAACTGGTGCAGAGTATTGGTGCGTGAAGAGATGTATTTATATTCCAGTTGCGGATATTTTGTTTGGATCAATTCCCGCAGTCGTTGGTCATATTCGGGATTGGGATAAATCCCGTCTCCCAAAAAGATGAGTCTTTTCATGCCGGGAATCATTTGCAGCATCAGTTCCACACTTTCTTCCAGATAGATAGGGGTATGCATGTAGGTGAAATTGTATTCTTGGGCCAGTTCGCTCATGTGTGTCTTTTCTTTGGGAGTGACTGTATCTCTCTGCCTGTAGAATATTTCAGGATACACATAGGGGTCTGCCCCGCAGACAATAGTAGGTACGGTACCCCATAAAGCTTGTATCTCTTCTCTGAAAATCAGACTCATGCTTCCTACAAATACCAATAGACGGGGAGGGGTGGAGCCATATCTTGAGGAAAGTGTTTCTGAAAACTTTTCTATTTTAGCAGAATCGCCTACCATGAATAAATTCAGATGTTCTATGTAGGCGTCTATATTTTTGGTTCCGGCTAGTTTATGGACAATGGGGGTGGTAATGCTGTTGCTCCATGGAGAAGATTCGTTATAGCTGTTTAAAATCAGCACATATTCTTCGTTCCCGGTACGATCCTGTGCATTGGCAGCTTCACAGGTGAATGAGAAGATGGTACATATATAGGTATATATCAGCAGCCATTGAATATAGCCTATACGGATTCTCCTACGATTTTTATCCATTATTGTTTTCTACTCTTCTTTAAATATATCGCTCTGATGCTTGTGATGAAACAAATGTACTATTAAATCAGGGAGTGGACGAAGAAAAATAAATGTTTAACAAATATTAAAAGAAACGCACTGAAGTGGGGAACTTCCTGTATGTCCAGGTGTGAACATTTTAAACGGGAACTTTGGCCAACTTATATGGCAATGATTTAAAATGCCGGTGAAAGGCAGGAAAAGAGGGAGGATGAGAAATATCTTTTGCGTTATCTCTTTTATATCTGAAGAGATAGCTTTATATTTATCCCCTCATCTTATTTTAAGGTAGTTATGGAATATCACTTAAGTACTAAATTGAATGGAAATATAGCAATGACTTCCTGTTTCCATGAAAACTCCTTTTTGCAACGTGACGGGAGTCTTTATAAATTTATATGGGTGCGGCATGGAACGCTGGATGTGGAAGTGGATCATGTGGTGATGCATCTGGAAAAAGAGGAAATGATTTCGCTCACTCCTTTGCATCATGTGCAGATAAGGGGAGTGGACGGTGAATACCTCACTTTTTTATTCAATAGTAACTTTTATTGTATTTACGGGCATGACAGCGAGGTGTCTTGTAACGGATTCCTGTTTAACGGTTCTTCCCGTGTCATGCGTTTGAAGCTTTCGCCTTCCCAGTCGGCCCGTCTTGACAGTATTGTCGATATTTTCAGAGGGGAGTGTGAAATACAAGACAACTTGCAGGAAGAAATGTTGCGTATTATTCTGAAACGTTTCATTATCACTTGTACCCGCATAGCCCGTGAAATGTTTGATGTAGACCCGGGGCGTGAGAACACGTTTGATGTGATTCGTCAGTTTTATGTGCTGGTTGACAGTCATTTTAAGGAGAAGAAGCAAGTGCAGGATTATGCTGATATGTTGTGTCGTTCTCCCAAGACCATTTCCAATCTCTTTTCCCTTTACAGGCTTTCTTCTCCTTTGCGTGTCATTCATGAACGCGTGGATGCGGAAGCCAAGCGCCTGTTGCTTTATACGGGCAAGAGTGCGAAGGAAATCAGTGAGATTCTGGGATTTGAGGATTTGGCTACATTTAGCCGGTTCTTTAAGAAAATGAACAAGGAGAGCCTTTCGGAATACCGGAAAAGAGAGAAACGGGAATAATTGCCAACCTATATGGGGGAATTGCCATTTACTGGAGAGGGAAAACTGCCGACCTTTGCACCAGGAAGTTAAATCTTTTAATAATGAAAGCAATGATGACAAAATTAAAATCTCTGTTTGTTGCGTTTTTAACAATAGCAGCATCTGCCCAAAAACTGGGTATCAATCTTATCCGTGTGGCAATCCTTGTAATTTTTGTATGGATTGGCGGTCTGAAATTCTGGAATTATGAAGCCGAAGGAATTGTGCCTTTTGTGGCGAACAGTCCCTTTATGAGTTTCTTTTATACCAAGGACGCTCCTGAATATAAAGAATATAAGCTGAAAGAAGGCGAATTCGATGAAGCGAAGCACCAGTGGCATGAAGAGAACAATACTTATGGGTTTTCTCATGGATTGGGTATTTTGATTATGGGAATCGGTATCTTGACGTTTTTAGGTATCTTCTCTCCGAAAATCGGTTTGGTAGGGGCCGGACTGGCTATTGTCATGACACTGGGCACTTTGTCTTTCCTTGTGACAACGCCTGAGGTGTGGGTCCCCGATTTGGGAAGTGGCGAACAGGGGTTCCCTCTGCTGACGGGCGCCGGCCGTCTGGTCATTAAAGATACTGCTATTTTGGCAGGAGCTGTTGTTGTTCTTTCGGATAGTGCGAGAAGGGTATTGAACCAGTTGAAAAAGTAAAGTTAGAAAGACCGGTCACGGACATGCCCTTTTATAGGGGTGTATATGGATGTATTCCAGCGGGAGGCAAGTATTTCCTGCAAGACATAACTATCTATGAGGCAAGTTGTATCCTGTGTCATCTTGCTGTCTGTCAGCTATTGATAATGAATGCAAATTTGGCAGATTCTGCGGTTAACCCCTGTTAAGTGCTTATCTATCTGTGTTAAAAGAGGAAAAAAATCTCTGACAAACGGTACAACCGTACAATATTTGTCATTACATTAGCGTCAGAAATGTTAAACCAAACTTGAAATTAACAAATTAATAGATATTAAGTTATGAAACAAGCAACTAAAATGGTACTAGGCGCAGCAGCAATTGTAGCAGTCAGCGCAGGTGTAGCAGGAGTAACGACTTATTCTATGTTGAAACCCGAGCCAAACAAAAGCGTGGCCTTTAATGATGTGTTCCAACAAAATCCGAATACAAGACTTGCCGCGCTGGACGCCACCCAAATGCAACCGGTGGATTTGACTCAGGCAGCGGAAAATTCAGTGCATGCAGTAGTTCATATAAAGTCAACTCAAGAATCAAAAACTCAGACAGTTACCGTTCGTGATCCGTTCTATGATTTCTTTGGTGATATTTTTGGGAATGGCAGAGGCGGCGGTCAGCAGCGTCAGGTGCAGACTCCTGAAAGAGTGGGATTCGGTTCCGGAGTGATCATCTCGAAAGATGGATATATTGTAACGAATAACCATGTAATTGATAATGCTGATGTGATCAGTGTCAAACTGAATGACGGACGTGAATATAAAGGACGTGTAATCGGCACAGATCCCAGCACGGATTTAGCGTTGGTTAAAATTGAAGCGGATGAACTTCCCACTATTCCCGTAGGCGATTCGGAGGCTTTGAAAGTGGGCGAGTGGGTATTGGCTGTAGGTAATCCGTTTAATATGACATCTACAGTAACCGCCGGTATTGTGAGTGCCAAGGCACGTTCTTTGGGCGTATATAATCAAGGTGTGGAGTCATTCATCCAGACGGATGCAGCTATTAACCAAGGTAACAGTGGTGGGGCATTGGTCAATGCAAAAGGAGAGTTGGTAGGTATCAACTCGGTGCTTTATTCACCGACAGGAGCTTATTCCGGATACGGTTTTGCCATCCCTACCAGTATTATGAAAAAGGTAATAGCCGATTTGAAAGAATACGGAACCGTTCAGCGTGCGGTATTGGGTATCAAGGGTACTCCGATTAATGATGACCAGCAGATGATGCCGGAAGAAATCAAGAAGAAAGTGAAGGAACTGGGTGCTACCGATGGTGTGCTGATAGCTGAGGTGATTGATGGAGGTTCTGCGGCTGGTAACTTGGAAGTGGACGATGTCATTATCGGTATTGACGGAAAACGTGTGAAGAACTTTGCAGAGTTGCAGGAAGGGTTGGCTAAACACCGTCCGGGTGACAAAGTAACCGTCAAGGTGTTGCGTGACAAGAAAGAAAAGGATATCGAGATGACTTTGAAAAATGCACAGGGAACAACGAAAGTGGTGAAGAGTGCGGGCATGGATATCTTGGGCGCAGCGTTCCGTGAAGTTCCTCAGGAATTGAAGAGACAATTGAACTTGGGATATGGTGTGGAAGTCACAGGTGTGACAGACGGTAAAATGAAAGCTGCCGGTATCCGTAAAGGCTTCATCATCCTGAAGGCAAATGGACAACCTGTCAAATCAGTAAATGATTTGGAAGATGTGCTGAAAGCTGCTACCCAGTCACCGGATCAGGTATTGTTCTTGAGCGGTATGTTCCCGTCAGGTAAACGTGCGAACTATGCAGTAGATTTGATACAGGAATAAGGATATTTTTAAGGTAGAAAGTTTCAATAGGTAAAGTTTAGAGGATGCACGGTAAGGGACACTTCCGTGCATCCTGATTTTATAGTCAAACAGGATTGATATGCTGGAAAGAAGCATTGTAAACGGAATTTCGGGGATGATGGGAACACAAGTTTGATTTTTAGTATGTTTTTATCCGATAGTAGAGTCGTGTAACTATTAATTTGCGTCATAGGTGTTTGCGTTCTCGTCCGGCCGGAAAACGGAGGACATAAATCAATTCTGTTTCACGATAAGATAAGAGCTGTTGACAGGATCCATCCTTACGCTATATCATGGAATAATCTCTATTAAGTAAGCTGATAAGATCAATAAAGAGAAAGATATAACCCTATTTTCGCAAAATATTTAGGAAAAGAAGGACAAAGATAGTCTTTTTTGATTTATTAGCTAATATTTTTCAAACAAAAATGGATGTATTCCATTTAATGTTGTAAATTTGCATCCCAAATTTGTTTTATAGAGAATGAGACAATTAAAGATTACCAAAAGTATCACTAACCGAGAGAGCGCATCTCTGGATAAGTATTTACAGGAAATAGGCCGTGAAGACCTGATTACTGTAGAGGAAGAGGTAGAGCTCGCTCAGCGTATCCGTAAAGGCGACCGGGTAGCATTGGAAAAACTGACACGTGCCAACTTGCGTTTCGTCGTGTCTGTAGCCAAGCAGTATCAAAATCAGGGGTTAAGTCTTCCTGACTTGATTAATGAAGGCAACCTGGGATTGATTAAAGCAGCTGAAAAGTTCGATGAGACCCGAGGCTTCAAGTTTATCAGTTACGCCGTATGGTGGATTCGTCAGTCTATTCTCCAGGCATTGGCAGAACAGTCACGTATTGTCCGTTTGCCGTTGAATCAGGTAGGCTCGTTGAACAAGATCAGCAAAGCCTTCTCTAAATTCGAACAGGAAAACGAGCGTCGTCCTTCTCCGGAAGAACTGGCCGATGAACTGGAAATACCTGTAGACAAAATCTCGGACACGTTGAAGGTTTCAGGACGCCACATTTCTGTAGACGCTCCTTTTGTGGAAGGAGAAGACAACAGTTTGTTGGATGTGCTTGTGAACGACGACTCGCCTATGGCAGACCGTTCCTTGGTTAATGAGTCACTTGCGAGGGAAATTGATAGAGCACTCTCTACGCTGACCGAAAGGGAGAAGGATATTATCCAGATGTTTTTCGGTATTAATACGCAGGAAATGACGTTGGAAGAAATCGGCGATAAATTCGGCCTCACTCGTGAGCGCGTACGCCAGATTAAAGAGAAAGCCATTAGAAGATTGAGACAAAATTCGCGTAGCAAGCTGCTTAAGTCTTATTTAGGGTAAGAAAGATTCGGTTTCCGAAAAGAAAACAAAGCACAAGATGGAAGGTTACTCCCGTCTTGTGCTTTTGTTCATAATATACCAATAATGCCCATTGGCTGCGCTATGTGCCACATGGTAATGGGCACATCAGCAAATTATTATAGTTAATTAATCTATTACTTTTTCGTATTTGTCCGTAAATAACTATTTTTGTCCTCTAATAAAATTATAAAATTAGAATTATGAAATCCATAAAGATTCTGTGCTCTTTATTATTGGTACTGATGGTATGCTCGGCATTCTCATTGAAAGGAAGTAAAGGTAAATCCGTTTATATAGTAGGTGTATCCGCATCGTTTACAGATTCATTGGTTTATTTCACGGAAATCCAATTGCTGGACAGTGTAAGGCTGGATAAGAATAAGATGTTGCCGGAACGCTCACAATACAGTTATCAGCTGAAAAATTATTTGGAAAACGAGGAAGGGCTGACGAACCGCACTTGCTTTGTTTATTTCTCGAACAGCAGAAAGAAACTGCAGAAGACCATCAATAAGATGAAGATCAAGTATCAAAAAGGAAAGATCTTGCTGATTCGCGAAGTGAACCCCAATGCATTCAAGTTCAAGAAACCGGAAGAGTGATCCTTTTCTTATGAAAAAGATTCTATTTATATTTTTAACAGCCTGCTTTTTCTTCTCTTGCGAGAAGGAAACAATCGTGATTCCTCAGCAACATGCCGGAAGAACGGTCCTGGCTTTCTTTTGGGCGGATAACAGCTTGAATTCCAATTTGCGTAATAATATTCGGACGATGATGCAGGGGCTTCAGGCTATGAAGGATTCGGCTGCTTTGTTGGTATATTGGGATGGTGAGGCTTCGGATATCAGTTGGCCGGAGCCTTGTATCGTTGAATATGTGACTAATGGTCAAGGGGGGATCAACAGTATGTCCAAAGAAGCGGTCAATGCGATGATCGCGGATCAGGACATGTCGGTTCACGACTTGATAAGTATTGGCAATATCAGAAAAAAATATTCCCCTCAGACATCGACGGAGAAAACCGTCATGCAGACAGTGATAGGTGATATGATGAGTGTTTATCCGTCGGAAAGTTATGGAATAATCTTTGGTTCTCACGGTTCAGGATGGTTGCCCACTATTACCGGCACCCGTTCTATAGGTCAAGATGGCGGCCGGTATTCCAGTGACACAGCGTTGATACCGGAATTGGCGGAAGTGCTGCGTACGGTAAATCCTCAAAAGTTTGATTTTGTCTTGTTTGATGCGTGTATGATGGGGTGTGCCGAAGTGTATTATGAGCTGAAGGATGCTGCCAAATATTGCATCGCTTCTGTACTTGATATACCGGCAGCCGGATTTCCTTATGCAAGTGTGATGCCTTATTTGTATGAAAATGCGATCAAGGAGTATTTGAAGCCAATCTGTAAAGATTATATAGATTATTATAACTATAATGGTTGGGGAACCATTTCGGCAGTGGATTGCAATCAGATGGAAGGTTTGGCGGAAGCGGTCAGAAGTGTGATTTTGTCCAATCAGGATAGCCTGAAGAACGTGGATATAGCTGATTTGCAGCAATATGGCAAAGGCAGCAGCAACTTCAAAGGATATGCCTATGATATGTTACAGTTTATTGAAAAATTGTGTGGAGGAATGGCTCCAGACGATTTTACGCAACAATTAAAGAAGACGGTCATTTATACAGATTATACTCATGATCCCACCTCATCCTTGTACAGAATAGATGGGGATAACTACAGTGGAATGGGTATGTATATCCCCAATTCATTCACCACTCCCAAATATTTGCTTTGGAACAATTATTTCAAGTCTTCCATAGCGTGGTATCATGCATCCGGATGGGCTGAAACGGAATCTATTTGGGGGAATTGAAGGAGAATGCAGCCAGTTGCTTTTTACTTGATCCCGAATAATAGATATAGCGGATGGAAATACCGAATTTCCGGTATTCTTCCATTTCCACCGAGTTGTCTACTGCATTCTGCAGGGCTTGTTTAAAGGCGGCATAATGGGTGTTCATATAAGTGGCGTTGTCCAGTTCTCCTGTAACACTGTAGAAATAGCTCACACTATTATCTTTCTCATTATAACGGGTGCTGTCCAGTGTAATCGTTTCGTTCATACGTGTGGGGCAGGACCGGTTGGTCTTTTCGGCTGTCTGTTTGAATTTACGGACTTGTGAACGGTGGTTATTATTACATCCTGCCAAAGTAAGGATGCCTAGGGCCGCTATTATAACTGTTTCTCTTTTCATTATAAATCGGTATTTTGAAGCGAAAGTAAACTATAAGTTTGAACAAAGCAAATGGATTTTTGTTTTTTATTAGTAAGTTTGTGCAAACAAAAAAAGTAAAACATGTCTCGCATTATAGATGAATTAAAACGTACGGACCACAAGCGTTATCTGGGTGGTCTTGATTTCTTTAAATATATTGGTCCCGGATTACTGGTTACTGTAGGTTTTATTGATCCGGGAAACTGGGCCTCGAATTTTGCAGCCGGTTCCGAATTTGGTTACGCGTTGTTGTGGGTGGTGACCCTGTCTACCATTATGTTGATTGTGTTGCAGCACAATGTGGCCCACCTGGGCATTGTGACGGGATTGTGCCTGAGTGAAGCAGCCACGCAGTATTGTCCCAAGTGGATATCCCGTCCCATTTTGGGCAGCGCGGTACTGGCCTCCATATCCACTTCGCTGGCGGAGATATTGGGAGGAGCCATTGCCTTGCAGATGCTTTTAGGAATTCCCATAGCCTGGGGATCTGTTCTTACTACGATGTTTGTCGTCATTATGCTTTTTTCCAATTCATATAAAAAGATAGAAAGAGCCATCATTGCTTTTGTATCCGTAATCGGCCTTTCGTTTCTGTATGAGTTGTTTTTGGTAGATATTGACTGGCCTGTGGCGGTCCGTTCCTGGGTGGTTCCCGACATACCCCAAGGCAGTATGCTGATTATCATGAGTGTGCTTGGGGCAGTGGTTATGCCGCATAATCTTTTCTTGCATTCAGAGGTGATACAGAGCCACGAGTACAACAAGCAGGACGAGAGTTCCATTCGTAAAGTATTGAAATATGAGTTCTATGATACTTTGTTCTCCATGATTGTGGGATGGGCTATCAATAGTGCCATGATCTTACTGGCAGCCGCTACTTTCTTCCGTACCCGGACTCCGGTGGAAGAGTTGCAGCAGGCGAAGTCGTTGCTTGACCCATTGCTGGGCAGCCATGCCGGAATCATTTTTGCCCTGGCATTGCTGATGGCGGGGATTTCCTCCACCATAACCAGTGGCATGGCGGCAGGTTCTATCTTTGCGGGTATTTTCGGTGAGTCTTATCATATCAAGGATATCCACTCCAAGGTAGGTATTTTGATTTCTTTGGGGATAGCATTGGTTCTTATTTTCTTTATTGAGAATCCCTTTTACGGACTTATCATCTCTCAGATGATTCTGAGTATCCAGCTGCCTTTCACGGTGTTCCTGCAAGTAGGACTGACCTCTTCCAAACGGGTGATGGGCAAATATGCCAACTCCCGGTGGAGTTCATTCGTGCTTTATACCATTGCGGTGATTGTCTCCGCATTGAATATCATGCTGTTGCTCAGTTGAATAATGTGCGAATTTGCCCATGTGCCAATTGCCATGCGGGACCATAGCGCAGCACGTGGGCACATGGGCAAATTTTTTATTTCGTTTTGCTTTCCGAGATAATCAGCAGTTTGTCACCGGCATGCAGTTGCAGAGAGCCATTGGGGATCATGAATTCGTTCCCCCTTTTTACCAGCATCACCAGCATACCTTTAGGCAGATTCATATCCATCAGCCTGTCTCCCTTTGCCAGCATTTCCTCCGTCAGTACGATATCGCGGAGGTCTGTATTGATTTCCTCCGGTATCTCTACTCCGAAATCATTTCCTGTTTTTTCCAGTGGTGTATCCAGATGGAGTAATTTGGCCATCCATGAAATGGTCGTTCCTTGAACCACTAAAGACAATATGGTAATGAAAAATACGATATTGAAAATCTGGGTAGATCCCGGCACATCAGCCACTACCGGATAAGTGGCGAATATGATAGGTACTGCTCCGCGTAATCCCACCCAGGAAATAAACAGCCGTGAGCTGATGTTCATCTTTTTAAAGGGAAGAAGACAGAGCAGGACACTGAGCGGGCGGGCGAGTACAATCATGAAAATGCCGATCAAGGTTGCCGGTATGGCGATGGACAACATTTCATGGGGATTCACCAGCAATCCCAGGCTCAGGAACATGATAATTTGGAAGAGCCAGGTCATGCCGTTCATAAAAGTAGCGATCTCCTTACGGTTTACAATGCGTGCGTTACCCACCATCATTCCTGCTATATAGACAGCCAGATAGCCGTTTCCTTTACACAGGTCGGTCATGGTGAATGTGAAGAAAATAAAGCTCAGCAGCAAGATAGGATAGAGCGACTGGTTCTTCAAGTCAATCTTGTTGATGATTACTACCGCCAGTTTTCCCAGCAGGAATCCTGAGGCGCCACCCACAGCAAACTGAATCAGGAATGAAATCAGAATATCGTCTGCCCCCATGCCTGCCGATGTGATGAATTGTATCAGGACGATAGTAAGCATATACGCCATAGGGTCATTACTTCCGCTTTCCAGTTCCAGCATCGGGCGGAGGTTATGTTTCAGGTTCATGCTTTGCGAGCGCAGGATATTGAACACGGAAGCAGAGTCCGTAGAGGACATGGTAGCCGCCAGCAACATGGCCGTCATCAGGGACATGGTAATGCTGACATTCGAGAACCCGGAAATCCAATAAATAAAGAATCCGGTGAAAATAGTAGTAAGCAACACGCCGAAGGTGGAAAGCAGTATGCCTTGTGGCAATACAGGCTTGATATCCGAATATTTGGTATCCATACCCCCTGAGAACAGAATGATGCTAAGGGCCATCATGCCGATGAACTGTGCCTCGCCCGCATCATGGAATTGGAGTCCCAGGCCGTCGCTTCCGAACAGCATGCCGACCAATAAAAAAACAAGTAACGTAGGGATTCCGAACCGGTAGCCGGTCTTGCTCACTACAATACTTACGAACAATAGGATAGAACCTATCAAGAGAATGTTTTCTGCATTAAATATCATACTTCTGTGATCTTGTTTAATTTTTTAATATGATGTGCCAGCATCAGGCAGGCTGTGATAAATGCTAAAAGATCGGATACAGGCATACTGAGCCAAATGCCGTTCAGTCCCCACCAATGAGGCAGCAACAGCAGGCAGGGCAATAAATACAACAGTTGGCGGGACAAGGAGAGGAAGATAGAAATTTTCGCTTTCCCGATAGATTGGAAGAAACTGGAAATCACAATTTGTATTCCCACGAAAGGAAACATCAGGACTCCGATTTGCAACCCAGTGCGTGCCAATGCTGTAAGTTCTTTATCGTCTGTAAACATATTAACAACCAAATTAGGGAAAAGTTCGCTGAAAACAAATCCCAGCGAAGTGATGCACCCCCCTGCAATCATGCAATATTTCAACGTCTGCTTCACCCGGCCGAATTTGTGTGCCCCATGATTATAGCCCACAATCGGTTGCATCCCCATAGTCAGTCCCATGATAACCATTACAAACAACATCAGCAGACGGTTTAATATGCCGTATGCTCCGATAGCCAGATCGCCCCCGTAGAGCAGCAGGCTCTTGTTGAATATAATGACAATGGCCGAAGCGCAGACATTCATCAGGAACGGCGACATGCCGATACTGAAAATATTCTCTACGATCCGTTTCCTTAATTTGAATATCCCTTTCTTGAAACGGATATAACTTTTTTCCTGCATGAAATGACTCAGCACCCATATCATGCCGGCAAACTGTGAAAGGATGGTTGCCGTGGCTGCTCCGCGGATTCCCCAGCCGAGCCAGAATATAAAGACAGGAGCCAAAATGATGTTGCACCCCACTGTCAGCATGGAGGACAGCATCGCTTTTCGGGGATAACCGGTGGCACGCATGATATTGTTCAGCCCGATCATTACATAGGTGACAGGACTTCCTATTAATATAATCTGCATAAAGTCGCGGGCGTATGGCAACGTGTCATGGCTTGCCCCGAAGAAGAACAGAATCTGGTCTAGAAACAGCAAGGTGATGCCTCCGTAGAAAATAGAATTTATCACACAGAGCACCGTTACGTTTCCCAGCACCTTCTCGGCGCCGTCCGTATCCTTCTGCCCCAGGCGGATAGAAGAAATGGTAGCGCCACCCACCCCGACCAGTGTACAGAACGCCACCAGCAGGTTCATCAGCGGAAAAGAAATAGCCAAGCCCGATATGGCCATGGCGCCGACACCGTGCCCGATAAATACGCTATCAATAATATTATACAGTGACGTCAGTGTCATTCCGATGATAGCAGGGATAGAGTACTCTAAAAGCAGCTTTCCTACCTTTTCTGTACCCAGTATGTGCGGGTTGTTTTCTTTCATTCGCGTTTTTATTATTTTTAAGCTTTGCAAAGTTAGGAATATGGAGGATTATTCAGACCTTTGCGGCGTTAAATCAAACTAAAAGTAATATGAATTCAACAAAAAGCATTGCAGCTTTATTCGATTTTGACGGGGTGGTGGTAGATACGGAACCTCAGTATAGTATATTCTGGAATGAACAAGGACGGAAATACCATCCTGAGATACCCGAGTTCGGCCGGATGATAAAAGGGCAGACATTGACACAAATTTATAACAAATATTTCGCTGGAATGGAAGACGTTCAGCGTGAAATTACAGAAGATTTGAACAAATTTGAAGAAAATATGTTATTTAATTATATCCCGGGCGTAGAGGGCTTTATGAAGGAGCTGAGAGCCAACGGGGTAAAGATAGCGATAGTCACAAGCTCAAATGAAATGAAGATGAACAACGCATATAAAGCACATCCGGAACTGAAACAAAGTGTGGACCGTATCCTCACAGCCGAAATGTTCACTCGTTCCAAACCAGACCCCGAATGTTTCTTATTAGGAGCCACTGTCTTTGATACCGTGCCCGAGAACTGTGTGGTTTTCGAGGATTCATTTCACGGGCTTGAGGCAGGAAATCGGGCAGGAATGACCGTGATAGGATTGGCTACTACCAACCCTGAAGAGCAGATACGCGATAAGGCAAAGGCTGTTATTCAGGACTTTAATGGATTTAGTTTCGAAAAAATGAAGGATATAATGAGGTAATGTCAACTAAAACATCTACCTTTGCAGCCGTTTTTTATAAATTAAAGTAAATATGGCAGGATATATTTCAGGCGATACACGCAAAGTAACGACACACCGTTTGGTGGAAATGAAGCAGAGAGGCGAGAAGATTTCTATGCTTACTTCGTATGATTACACGACAGCGCAGATTGTAGACGGCGCAGGCATCGACGTCATACTGGTAGGAGACTCCGCTTCGAATGTCATGGCGGGGAATGTGACCACACTTCCCATCACCCTTGACCAGATGATTTATCACGGGAAATCCGTGGTTCGTGGAGTGAAACGCGCGCTCGTTGTGGTCGATTTGCCTTTCGGTACTTACCAGACTTCCGAGTACGAAGCGGTGACCAATGCGATCAAAGTGATGAAGATCACACATGCCGATGCATTGAAGCTGGAAGGTGGCGTAGAAATCATTGATGCGGTAAAGAAAATCATCGCTGCGGGTATTCCCATCATGGGACATTTGGGACTGATGCCGCAGTCTATCAATAAATACGGAACTTATACTGTACGTGCCAAGGACGAGGAAGAGGCCGAAAAGCTGCTGAGTGACGCGCATCTGCTGGAAGAGGCGGGATGTTTTGCGTTGGTGCTCGAAAAAATCCCCGCATCATTGGCGGAACGTGTGGCCAAGGAACTGACTATCCCCGTTATCGGCATCGGAGCCGGAGGCGCTGTGGACGGACAGGTGCTGGTTGTATCCGACATGCTGGGTATGACCAACGGTTTCAGTCCCCGTTTCCTCCGTCGTTATGCCGATTTGCATACTGTTATGACAGGAGCTATACAGCAATACGTGGATGATGTGAAAAAAGGTGATTTTCCTAACGAAGACGAACAATATTAACAAAGTTTCTGCTGATATGTATGATGACTTCTTCTTTCCGTATGAGAAAGCAAAACTGTGGACCGGGAATATGGTTCTGCTATCCCTTTCGAACTTTTTGCTTTATGCCTCGCTATACATGATGCTTCCCGCACTGCCTTTATGGATGGTGCGGCACTGGTATTGCAGCTATGCGGAAGCAGGAGCGGCTGTGGCTGTTTTCGGACTGGCCATGTTTCTTCCGGGAGCGTTCAACAGCTATCTTATCGATACGTTCAAGCGTAAAAGTGTTTGTCTGGTCGCGATGCTTCTGTTCGTGGCGTCCAGCCTGCTGTATCCATACGTTGCGACTGTAGGGTTCATAGCCTTGGTCCGGGCTGTCCAGGGGGGGCTGTTCAGTGTCATTACCATGACTACGGGTAGCACGCTGGTGATTGACGTCACCGCCTCACGCCGCCGCACGGATGCGAATATCGCCTTTTCGTGGGTGGGGCGTTTTGGAATGGTGGCAGGTCTTGCGTTGGGAATTTACATTTATCCTTACTGGAATTTTCACCATGTTGTTTATACCTGTGTCGCTTTGGGCACACTGGCTTTGCTTCTGATTCTGGCGGTGGATGTCCCTTTCCGTGCTCCGCTGCGCACCTCATGGTTCTCGTTGGACCGTTTTCTGTTGCCTCGTACTCTGTGGCCGGCACTGAATATGATGATGCTTTCCGCTGTTTTCGGCATTTTGATAGCACACATTTACAATGAGTTGTTTTACATTTGCATCCTGATCGGTTTTATCATCTCCCTGTTGCTTTTGCGTTATGTGCTTTCCTATGCTTCCGGCCGTTCGGAGGTGGAGCTGGGGCAGGCCGCGATGATAGGCGGACTGTTGTTGCTTGCTTTTTCCAACAGCTTGATGAACAGTTATATAGCCGGTGTATTGCTGGGCACGGGGATCGGTACTACCGTGTCACGTTTTTTTATAAAGATGATTAGTCTGCCGATGCATTGCGAACGGGGTACGGGAAACAATACTTATCAGCTGATGTGGGAAGTAGGTATGCTGAGTGGTTTTCTGTTTGAGAATATGTGGACCGAAAGTCATCCTGATACTATTTATTGGATATGTATCGGTATCTGTGTCACTCTTTTGCTGATGTATGAGTTCTTTACACATCCGTGGTATTACAGAAAAATGGAGGAAAAACAGTAGGATGATGATTTCAAATGTTGGTTTATCCAGCTGTCGGAGTAAAAATATAGCAACTTAAATAAATTAATAATATAAAGAATATGGCAGACGACAAAAAGATTATCTTTTCGATGGTAGGCGTAAGCAAAGCCTTCCAGGCGAACAAACAGGTATTGAAAGACATCTACCTATCCTTTTTTTACGGTGCTAAGATCGGTATCATCGGTCTGAACGGTTCAGGTAAGTCAACGCTGATGAAAATCATCGCCGGACTGGAGAAAAGTTATCAGGGAGAAGTGGTGTTCTCGCCGGGCTACTCTGTAGGCTATCTGGCACAGGAACCGCATCTGGATAATGAGAAGACAGTGAAAGAGGTAGTGATGGAAGGTGTGCAGAGCATTGTGGACACTTTGGCGGAATACGAAGAAATAAACAACAAGTTCGGGCTTCCCGAATACTATGAGGACCCAGAGAAGATGGATGCACTCTTTGCCCGTCAGGCTGAGTTGCAAGACATCATTGACGCTACGGACGCATGGAATCTGGACAGCAAACTGGAACGCGCCATGGATGCGTTGCGCTGTCCGCCCGAAGACCAGCCGGTGAAGAACCTCTCGGGAGGTGAGCGCCGCCGTGTGGCCTTGTGCCGCCTGCTGTTGCAGAAGCCGGATATCCTGTTGCTGGACGAGCCTACCAACCACTTGGACGCGGAAAGTATCGACTGGCTGGAACAGCATTTGCAGCAATATGAAGGTACGGTGATTGCCGTAACCCACGACCGTTACTTCCTGGACCACGTAGCCGGATGGATTCTGGAACTGGACCGTGGCGAAGGAATTCCCTGGAAGGGAAATTACTCCAGCTGGCTGGAACAGAAGACCAAACGTATGGAGATGGAAGAGAAAGTGGCAAGCAAACGCCGCAAGACCTTGGAACGCGAGCTGGACTGGGTGCGCATGGCTCCCAAAGCCCGTCAGGCGAAAGGAAAGGCCCGTCTGAACTCCTATGACAAGCTGCTGAACGAGGATGTGAAGGAAAAGGAAGAGAAACTGGAAATCTTTATTCCGAACGGTCCCCGTCTGGGCAACAAGGTGATTGAGGCCAAAGGAGTGGCGAAAGCTTACGGTGACAAGCTGTTGTTCGATAACCTGAATTTCATGCTGCCCCCTAACGGCATTGTCGGCGTAATCGGTCCTAACGGCGCCGGTAAGACTACTTTGTTCCGCTTGATTATGGGACTGGAAACCGTAGATAAAGGTACTTTTGAGGTAGGAGAGACCGTGAAACTGGCATACGTAGACCAGCAGCATAAGGATATTGATCCGGAAAAATCTGTTTATCAGGTAATCAGCGGTGGAAACGAGCTGATCCGTCTGGGCAACAGGGATATCAACGCGCGTGCTTACCTCAGCCGTTTCAATTTCTCGGGAGCCGATCAGGAGAAACTTTGCGGAATGCTTTCGGGTGGTGAGCGCAACCGCCTGCATCTGGCTATGGCACTGAAGGAAGAAGGCAACGTGCTGCTGCTGGACGAGCCTACCAATGATATTGACGTGAACACGCTGCGCGCGCTGGAGGAAGGTCTGGACGATTTTGCAGGTTGTGCGGTGGTGATCAGCCACGACCGTTGGTTCCTGGACCGTATCTGTACCCATATCCTGGCTTTCGAAGGAAACAGCGAGGTATTCTTCTTTGAAGGATCTTATTCGGAATACGAAGAGAACAAGATGAAGCGTCTGGGTAATGAGGAGCCGAAACGGGTGCGCTACCGCAAGCTGATGGAAGACTGATGGGGGCCTCCCTGTCCTGATAAGGTCCAAACTAAAATGACCATTCCGAAAAGTAACAGATTGTAATTACAAGACCTGAAAGAGTCGTATCAAGCTCCGTTTTGAGTAATGATACGACTCTTTTTTTTGCCTTTAAGGAGGTTCAAGTTTCAAATCAAAACCTCTAATTAAGTTTTGAACCCTCTTTTGTGTACTCTCTCTGGGGCGCGGATAGCGGAAGAAACCAGACCAGTCACTGTAAATTGTAACCGATTTGTAGCTTGTATATCGTTTCTATTAGCTATCTTTGCAACGTCTTTTAAGACATTAATTATAATATTAATTAATTAAAAAGTTTATGGTAAAAAGAATGCGATCTTTTTTTGCGGTGGTTATGTTGGTAATCGCTGCTGCTGTTAACGCCCAGGTCACCACTTCGTCAATGAGTGGTAAGGTGGTTGATCAAAGCAATGAAGCCATTATCGGCGCAACGATTCAGGCTATTCACGAACCGTCCGGCACCCATTATGGGGCCATTACCAATGTGGACGGCCGTTATTCCATCCAGGGCATGCGTGCCGGCGGCCCTTACAAAGTAGAAGTTTCTTATGTAGGTTATCAATCAGTGGTTTACAAGAGCATCAACCTCCAGTTGGGAGAGAATTACGTATTGGATGCGAACTTGAAGGAATCTACCGAATTATTGGATGAAGTGGTAATTACCGCTTCCAAAAGCAGCAACATGAAATCAGACCGCGCCGGAGCGGTAACCAATGTCGATGCGGCCAGAATGTCGGAAGTGCCTACAGTGAGCCGCAGCATGAACGATATCATGCGTCTGACCCCTCAGGGAGCCAATATCGGTAGCGGTTTCTCAGTGGGTGGAGGTAACTACCGCCAGTCTTATGTCACTGTGGACGGAGCCGCTTTCAACAATGCCTTCGGTATCGGCTCGAACTTGCCGGCAGGCGGTTCGCCTATCTCTCTGGATGCTTTGGAACAGATTTCCGTTTCCACCACCCCCTTTGATGTCCGTCAGAGCGGATTTACAGGAGGTGCCATCAACGCCGTGACAAAGAGTGGTACGAATGAGTTCAAAGGTACAGCCTATATGTACACTTCCAATACCCACCTCACCGGAAACAAGGTAGAGGACTATGAACTGACCCGCAACCGTGACCACAGCACCACCTACGGAGCTTCTCTGGGAGGTGCGATCATTAAAAACAAGTTGTTCTTCTTCGTGAACGGCGAATATCAGGATAATGTGCAGGCAGGTCCGTCGGGCATAGCGCGTAGCGGCGCCAATGACGAATGGAGCACCAACGGCATTGTGCACCGTCCGTTCGAGAACACCACAACGGTAGGCGACCGTACCTTCGTAGGGATGAACAACATCAGCCAATACCTGTCGGAAAAATACAACTACAATCCGGGACGTTATCAGGGATATTCTCTGGAAACCCCTTCTTACAAGATCATGGGCCGTCTGGACTGGAACATCAACAACAACAACAAGATTAATTTCCGTTTCACCCATACCCATTCCAAGTATTCCTCCAGCCCTTCCTCTTCCACCACCCCGTTTAAGGATTCAATCATTTATCCGGGCGGAGTAGACGGCAGCGCGGGCAAGAGCAGTTCGGGACGTACATCAAACACCGGTCTGTACTTTGAAAGCTCACGCTATATGCAGGAACAGAACTTCACCTCCATCGCTTCCGAATGGAACTCAAAGTGGGGGGCTATCAATAACGCCCTGCGTTTCACTTATTCTTATCAGAACGAACCGCGTACATACGAAGGGGGAACATTCCCTACGGTGGACATCCTTGACCAAGGCTCGTTGTACACCTCATTCGGTCCGGACCCCTTTACAGAAGGGAACTTGCGCCAGGTGAAGACTTTTGTCATTACCGATGAGTTCAATTTCTCCAGCGGTATCCATAACTTTATGGGCGGTATCCAGTTTGAGTCCAATAAGGCAGTGAACGGATTCATGCAGGCGGGAAGCGGTTATTATGTCTATTCCTCCTGGGATGATTTTGTGAACAACAGAGCTCCGGCTGCCTTCGGTGTCACTTATTCCAACACCGGGGACGGTTCCCAGTTCCTGGCGAACATGAAGTACCAGCAGCTTTCTTTCTATCTGCAGGACCAGATGAATATCACGGACAACTTCAGACTGACTGCCGGGGTGCGTTTCGAACTGCCCATTTATCCGGAGCTGAAGAACAACTATAACAAAAATTTCGCACAGATTGACTTTGACGGATATCATTACGCCACAGACCAGCTGCCTTCATCCTACCAGCTGACCGCCTCCCCCCGTATCGGTTTCAACTGGGACCTTACAGGCGAGCGTAAGTATGTATTGCGCGGCGGTAGCGGTTACTTCATCGGCCGTCTGCCGTTCGTATGGCTGGTTTCGGCAGTAGGTAATGCCAATTGCGGACAAAGCACTTATTATTATAACGAGCAGAAGGATGCCAAGTACGGACAGCCGGGCTTCCACACCAGTGTGGCCGATATGTTGAAAGATCCTAACCTGAACCTTCCGGCAGCTACTGATCCCGCCGCACCTTCCGGAGCCACCATCATTGACCGCGACCTGAAGATGAACGCCACCTGGAAGTCTTCACTGGCTTTGGATGCAAAACTTCCCGGAGATATTGACTTTACGTTGGAAGGTATTTTCAGCAAAGAGTTCAATCCGGCTACTGTGACCAACCTGGGACGTAAGTTTAAAGGAGAGCAGGAGATAGCTCCGGGTGATGTCCGCAGAATGTTTGAGTACTCCAATTCGAACAAGACGGACGCTTATTATATCACCAATGCGGGAAACAGCGCTTATTATTACTCACTCACCGCCTCACTGGCCAAGACATTTGATTTCGGCCTGCATCTTTCCGCTTCCTACACCCGTTCTTATGCCAAGTCGTATGGCGACGGCATCGGCGACCAGGTGAACTCGGCTTATTACAACAACCGTTACTCTGTCAACGGAAACAATGACACGGAGACCGGCTATGGTACGTATGTATCGCCCAACCGTGTGCTGGCTTCCGCCGCTTACCGTATTAAATACGCCAAGAATTTCGCTTCCTCCTTGTCTTTGATTTATGAGGGTATGAACATGGGCTATGCCGGGGGATATTCCGCCGCCCGTTATTCCTATACATTCACCGGGAACATTGTAGGCGATTACGGCTCAAATAACTTGCTGTACATTCCGGCATCCCGTGAGGCGCTGGATAAGTGGAACTTCGCCGATTATACTGACAGCAAGACGGGTGAGGTGACTTATTCCGCCAAGGAGCAGCGCGATGATTTCTGGGCTTACATTAATGAGGACAGTTACCTGAAAGGCCGTAAAGGCAAGTATGTCGAACGCGGAGGAGCCATCATGCCCTGGCATCATCAGCTGGATTTGAAGTTCAATCAGGATTTCTTCCTCAATGTAGGGGGCAAGCGCAATACCTTGCAGTTCGGAGTGGATATCAAGAACTTCCTGAACTTGCTGAACAGCGACTGGGGAATTTATAAGACGGTGAACAATACTTCCTTGTTGAGTTATAAGAGTGGTGCTTACCAGTTCCAGAAGAACGGAGGAAAGAAACTGACTGATACGTATTCCAATCTGAACAGTTTCAATTCTACGTATTCCATACAGTTCAGTGTCCGTTATATCTTTAATTAAGTGAAATAGCCTGTATCAGACAATACAGGAACAGGATAGAGAGGCGTACCCATGAAGGTGCGCCTCTTTTGTATGCGTATTCTTCCTTGTTTTGAAAAAACTTGGAATTAAGAATAAATTAAGTACCTTTGTGTGTTATCCTATAAAGAACAATAGTTTATGAGTGATAAGATATATCCCATCGGTATCCAGAATTTCGAGAAACTCCGCAAGGAAGGCTATTTCTATATTGACAAGACGGCCTTGATCTACAAAATGGTAAAGACCGGCAGTTATTACTTCCTCAGTCGTCCGCGCCGTTTCGGGAAAAGTCTGCTGGTTTCTACTCTGGAAGCCTATTTCCAAGGCAAGAGAGAATTGTTTGAAGGACTGGCCATAGCCGGACTGGAGAAAGACTGGACAGTACGTCCCGTCCTGCATATCGATCTGAATATCTCAAAATATGAGACAGCGGAGGATTTGAGCGATATGCTGAATGATTTTCTGACCAACTGGGAAGCTGTCTACGGTTCCGCTCCTTCCGAGACATCCCTCGCCCTCCGTTTCAAAGGCGTGATAAAACGTGCTTACGAGCAGACGGGGCAGAGGGTTGCCATTCTGGTAGACGAATATGACAAGCCCATGCTGCAAGCCATCGGCAATGAGGAGCTTCAGAGAGTATATCGGAGCATACTGAAACCCTTCTATGGAGTGTTGAAGACAATGGACGGTTGCATCAAGTTCGCTTTGCTGACGGGGGTTACCAAGTTTGGCAAGGTCAGTGTGTTCAGCGATTTGAACAACTTGGACGATATTTCCATGTGGAATGAGTTTATTGATATCTGTGGGGTCAGTGACAAGGAAATTCAAACCTGGCTGGAGCCGGAACTTCATGAATTTGCTGAAAAACGGGGGAGGACATACGATGAAATCTGTGCCGAACTGAAAGAGTGTTATGACGGTTATCATTTTACACATAATTCCATCGGTATTTACAATCCTTTCAGCCTGCTTAATGCCTTCAAACGGAAGGAGTTCGGAAACTACTGGTTTGAGACCGGTACGCCGACTTATCTGGTGAGGTTGCTGCAAAAACATCATTATGACTTGGAACGGATGGCGCACGAGGAAACGGATATCCAGGTGCTGAATAGTATTGATTCCGAGTCCACGAATCCTATTCCGGTGATTTATCAGAGCGGGTATCTTACGATCAAGGGGTATGATGAGCGTTTCGGTATCTATTATCTAGGTTTTCCTAACCGGGAGGTAGAGGAAGGATTCATGCGTTTTTTGCTGCCTTATTATACAACGGTTACCAAAGTGGAGTCTCCTTTCGAAATCCTGAAATTTACCCGTGAAGTGGAAAGTGGTGACTATGATTCCTTTTTCCGCCGCCTTCAGAGCTTCTTTGCTGATACGCCCTACGAGATGATACGCGACTTGGAGTTACACTATCAGAATGTACTTTTCATTGTGTTCAAGTTGGTAGGATTTTATGTAAAGGTGGAATATCATACCAGTGAGGGGCGCGTGGATTTGGTTCTGCAGACAGACAGATTTATTTACGTAATGGAATTCAAGTTAAACGGTACAGCGGAGGAAGCCTTGCGACAGATCAATGAAAAACAGTATGCCCGACCTTTCGAGACGGACGGGCGCAAATTGTTTAAGGTAGGGGTGAACTTCAGCAAGAAAAGTCGTAATATAGAGAAATGGATAGTGGGTTAACTATTGAAGATATTAAGGACATACGTCAATGCCACGCAAAATACTCTTGTTCACGAGCATTTTGCGTGGCATTGCGTTCCGGATATACACTGACCACTAAAAGCCTCTCCACCGTTCCCTTCTGATCTCCTCGCACTGCCGTCGCTGCCATGCAGGCATTATTTTCTCCAGTGCTTTCAGTTTCCATCCCTTCATAAAGCGTATCTCGTCCTTTTCCTGCTCCGTGCACAGGCTGATGCGCAGCAGTTCGGGGTAGAGCACCTGTATATGAAAAATCTTGGCTCTCCACAGCAGCATGGACATCTGCCAGGGGGTGAGGGCTTGGATGCGGTTCAGGGTGAGCAGCATTTCCAGATAATGACGGTAGAAGGCTTTGTCCACGGTCATGAGTTGGTTTATCAGATGGTTCATTTTTATTATTATTAAATGAAAAGATTAGTTGAATGGAGGAGCAGGAAATCAAAGCGGAGGAAAGGAACGCTATCTTTGGTAAAATCATCCTTGGATACGCTATCTTTGAAGAAGCCTCTTTGAAAACAAACAGTTCTCATTGGAAACCCTATCTTTGGTAAAAGCTTCCTTTAAAAGCGGTACTCCTTCACAGCATCAAAACAAGGGCACGGCTTCACGGGATTCAGGTCATGATGCCCCACTATCAATGCTTTGGGGAACAGGAGGCGCAGCTCGCGCAGCAATGCCAGCAGACTCCCTTTCTGCATCAGAGTACGCGTATCGGCAGGTGTGCAGTCCGCCAAGAGTCCGCCCTCATAGCAGATGCCGATAGAATGCCGGTTGTGGTTCCTGCAATGCGCTCCCACCTTTTCCAAGGGGCGTCCGCGGTGAATCTCTCCGTCGCGGGTGATATAGAAATGATATCCTATGTCCGTGAAGCCCCGGTGGCGGATGTGGTCCTGGCGGCAAGTCTCAAAATCCAGCCTCCGCCCCTCAGGGGTGGCGGAGCAGTGGATAATAATCAAGGTGATGGTTCTCATGAGCATCAGATGCAGGCGTTCAGTCCGAGCGCACCGGCAAGGGCGGTGGCTACGGTGATGATTACTTTCAGAATCAGTGTCCAGGTGTTTTTCTTTGTTTTCAAGTTCATGGGATTTTTGTTTTAGTGGGTTGATAATAAATGAATTGCAATGGAAACCAAGGGCCTGTGCCCCAATGAAAACAGCTTGTCATTAGGGCACATTCAGCCCTTTAGCATCGTGCCTTGCTTCCGTCGTACTGGTGGGGGGCCGTCAGGCCTGTTGTCCTCCGTTTTCCGGCTCTTTCGCCTCTCCGGTAAGGTCCACATTGGTCTTTCCGGCTTTCAGCGCCTTCACCACCAGTCGGGCCGCCTTGCGTGTGGCCACCAGATTGAACACGGCATCTTCCAGCAGATTCCGGAAACGTGTTCCGGCACTCCAGTTCACATTCAGCTTTCTGGCGTGGATGGCAGGGTTGTAGGCGGCTGAGCTTTCGGCACCTATACTGTTGATGCTGATGGAGAAATCCCCCAAGTCGCCCAGCTGTATCTTCTGTCCTGCCAGAAGCTGTTCGCGCATACAGTCCACTGCCATGGTGAGGATGGCCACGATGTCCGCACGCTTGTACACACAGCCGTGGCTGGCGATGTGCTCGGCAAAGCGGTTGATGTCCATCACTTCAGCATACTGTGCACTGGCGTAAGCCTTTTTTGCGGCATCCGCATCCATCGGATTGTTACGCATAACGATACTGTAATTTACCATAGTTTGTTAAAATTAAAAGTTGATAATTGAGAATTAAGAAACACGATTGCCGGAGGATGAAGTCAGCCACTGGTCACCGACCGCTAAAAGAACCCTATCTTTCACGTGTAAGATGCTATATCTTACGGCTGTAAGATTATAGATCTTTCGCCTTCATCGTCCCGACATTACAAAGATACGATGTGCGGAAAGGGCAATGACGCGATAAGGTGCGATAGGGTGCGGAATGGTCCGATTTGACGCGATTTGACGCGATTCGCTGTTCATAATGTTTGACGGTCTGCCGGAAAAAGGGTATATTTGTATCAAAACAAAACGAACATACATGGAGAATTTTCAGATAAGAAGTTACGGGAAAAGCGAACTGGCCCTGTGCTACAGTCCCGATATTACCGAGAGTGCCGCACGGCGCAAACTGATGCGCTGGATAGACCGCAAGCCGGGACTGATGGGGGCGATGCGGGCTGCCGGATACAATGAGCTGTCACACACTTTCCTGCCCCTTGAGGTGAAACTTATCGTAGAGGCGTTGGGGGAGCCCTGAGGATGCTGGAAGATCCACGGGAATGCCGGGGATTCTCCGGGAGCACAGGGAGATCCACGGGAATACCGGCATCACAACCGGAGATGCGAAACGCAGACGCAGACGCAGCAGACGCAGGTCCTTTTTTCTCACACACGCGCACGTACCTTATATATGCATGTGCGCGTGTTTTCTTTGTTACCTTTGTTTTTTTGAGTAGACTCCTTTCCCTTTCACCATCACCATATCCAGCGCGCCTTTTTCCCTCAGGCGCTGCATCCAGCTGCGTGCGGTGTTGACCGGGATATTCAGCTTCTCCGCTTGCTCCATCACCATCTGTTTGGTGAATTCTTGTGGCAGGGCCGCATACAGCATCTCACGGTCCGCTATTCCCCGGCTGTTCAGTTCCGTACTTTTGTCCAGGAACGAAAGTATGTGCGTGGCATGAAGGTACAGGGGCTCGCACAAAGCCAGCACGGCGCGGAAGTCCTCATCGGTGATGGACAGGTTATGCCGGGTGATGATACCGTCCTTCAGGTTTTCGGGGTTTATAGTGGGATCCGGTACGGCCAGCGAGGGAATTTCCAGACTGCGCAGCAGCGCCGTGATACACATCATGCGGCACAGGATGGTCCCCATACGCATCACCGAAGCAGACATCTCTTCGCCCGTCACTAGAGAAGAGCGGTAGAACAGGGCGCTGAAGTGCCCGTTGAACTCATCTTTCTGCTGCTGGGTGAATTTCAGGGTGAACAGTCCTTTCTTCTTCAGCTCGTCCCTGCTGGCCTTCCATTCGTGTCCCATCCGGATGAACTCTGCTTCCACGTCCAGTTCATCTTCGCCGAACTGGTCTTTCCATTCGCCTACACGGGGCATGTAATAGAATATGTTTCGCGAGAACTGTCCGTTCTCCGGCGAGGAGATGAGCGGCTTTATCTGTGCGGGCGTGCCCGAGAGGAGTACGGACAGGTAACAGGCGGTGGTTTCCTTGTATTCCCGGTCTGTGCGGCGGTTGTAGGACAGGCGGTCGTGGTCGAACGCCTTGCGCAGCGTGTCGCTCCAGTTGCCGAATTCCGTCCCTATGGCCGTCGATACGGTGTCCGCCTCGCTCTCGCAGATAATCCCCGTTCCGTCCGAGTCTATCAGGTTTTGCAGCAGTCCCGTGCCCGTGTTGTTGCCGGGGATGATGAACATGCGGTTGGGCGGCGCCACGGGCGGCTCCTTGTCCTTACGTGCCTTCCCCAGCGCTTCGTAGGCTCTTAGCTCCTTGCGGTAAGCTTTCATGCTCTCCGCCACCTGCCGGCGTATTTCCTCGTGTATGGGCTCTATGAGTTTGCGTACCCATACCAGTACACTCTTCCCTGCGGCGGCATGGCCCGTGATGAAGGTCTGCAGGCAGGGATACTGCCATTTGTCCCCGTACTTGCAGCGTACGATGTGCGACAGTGAGGCGCCCAGCACCGTCATTGCTCCCAGCAGGAGCACATCATGCTGTGCCGGGGTCTTGGCAAAGGAGAGGATGCTCTTCAGCGGTTCGGGCCAGTCGTGATCTTGCGGAAAGTAGGGTAGGGGAGAGAGGGGTTCCGTTCCCTTCATTTCCTTTTCCTCTTCCTCGTGCTTCTTTTTTCCTGTTTCTTTTTCTTCATTCTCCACCTTATTATATCGCGCGCACGTGTGTGAGAAAAAAGGACCTGCGTCTGCTGCGTCTGCGTCTGCGTTTTTGTGAGAGGGGGCGACTCTCACTCCGCACATTTCCGCCAGGTGGAACACGCTTCCCAGGTGGATGTTGCCCTTGCAGGTGTGCAGGGCGTTGCTGAACAGTTTCTCCGCCGCCGCACTGTCATGCTTGGGCGAGAGGCTGCACAGGCTCATGAAATCCGCACGGCCCGCCTCGCCGCAGTCCGTGGCGATGGCAAATGCCAGTTGGGTGTATTCCAGATAGGTGGGCGCGATGTCCGCGTGTGATGCCTGTACCGCCTCCGTCAGGCGGTGCAGTTCTTCCAAAAGATTGTTTTTGTAATGATTCATATTCCTTTTTATGTTAATTGGGTTTCGGTATAAGAATACCTCGTTTCTGAATGATTCTGAATAAGCGGCCCGTTGGCCCGTGTGCTGCTATGCCCGTTGGCCGCGTTCTGTTCCGCATGGGGATTGGCACATTAGCCCATGGGCGTCTTGACTCTCATCAAGGCTCCTTCGTCATGCGACAGGAAGCAGGCCCGCACCAGGTCTTTGCCCGAGTAGTCCACTCCTTTGCCCTTGTCTTTGTCCGAGCAGTCGCCATACCTCAGGCGGGCGTATTCCATCAGCCAGTAGATGTTCTCGGCCGCATTCTGTTTCACGTCGCTTGTCCGGCCGAGATCGTAGGGCACGAAAGCCTTCACGCCGTGTCCTCCGGGGCTTACGAACACCAGTTCGGGCAGCAGGAAAAGGTCGTCGAACAACTGCCGGCGCATCCTTTCGGCCTCCTCGCGGCTGTCCAGATGGTCCAGGTCCAGTATGCTCAATCCCGAAGGAGCCAGCAGCCGGTCGCTCCGGCGGTAGCTGAAAGTTCCGCAGGGGGTGACGTATGGCAGGGTGCTCTGTTTCAGCCTGCGGTACTCCTTCTCGTCACCGTATGCGGCGGCTGCGGCTTCGGTCAGTTTCTTCAGCCGCGGGCTGCCGGTGACTATGTTCCATACTTCCTCCAAGGTCAGTTCCTTGTGAGGGACGAGCGTGGCAGGCGTCACGTTTTTCCCGTTAGCGTCCTTCACCGGCGAGATGGGGGGAAGGAAAAAAGATAGTTTACGTTCTTGATTCATGATTCGTTTTATTTAAAAAGTATTAATTTTGCATCCGCATTTTTTTTGCGTCCTCTGAATTTCTTCCCGAAGGTAGGAAGAACGGATTAAATGACGGGATGGAAGGTGTAACGGCTGCGAGAGGCCGGAAAGGTAGTATCACAAAAGACTTTTTATCATGGAGAATACCGTTTTTATAAAGATTCCGGCATTGGCAATCAGTAGCTTATGCACGGGCCGTGTTAATGGGTTGCATCGTGGAAACGTGCCCGTAACCTCTTGTAAAGGCATCCTGCTTTTTCTTCTTTCAGTCCCATTGTGAAGTAACGTGAAAAAAAAGAGGTTTATTTAATATTTTACAACTTAAAACAAATTTAAAATGTCTAATGCAGAGTGCAGTTTCCCCAAATTGGGAGAGTTTTTAGAGTTATTGATGAATCGGTTGAAGATAACGAAGGTGCGTGTTCTCGGAGATGAGCATGTGGGGCCGGATACTTACGCCTCCCTAAAAAGGGGGTGGATTTGAAAGTGAGTTATTATATTCATTTTGCCGACCATCTGCTGAAAGCGAAGGGCGAGGAGGTGTTCCGCCGCGTAGTGCAGGAGGGAGTGGATGCCTATATCAATAACTGGAAGCGGAAAGAGGCAGCCGAGGAAAAGGCGTACGAGTTGAAGAAACAAGCCGAGAAGCTGGAGGCGCTGAGGGAGAGGATGAAGCAGCATAAGGATATCCTGTAAGGCTGTTTTTTTCGTTTTCTTTTTGCTCTGTCATTGGGGAAGTGAGAGAGTCTGAATGAAAATGACCTGTTGTCTTGCTGTAGGGGGCGGGCCTGATTTGTCCGGACCGGCGGTCACGGCCCATTTGCCCCCTACAGTAATCATGTGGCAGTTGCTCTGGAACTTCCGGGCAGTTTTCCCCTCTCCTGAGGCGGCTCTTTGTTCCTTTCTTAACATAATTGTCATATTCCGCCTAAAAAGTACCCTTTTCGTTTAAATAGTCTAATATAAATGCAATTTATATGAATTAAAGTTTTATCTTTGTCTTTCCTATTGGGAATGAAATACTAACTAATTAATTTAAATCAAAGACAAAATTATGAGAAATCATCTAAAGCATTTCCTCCTGTTGGCAGTTCTGACAATCTGTTTCACTGCTACGGCTGTTGCGCAAGGAACAGTAAAAGGTAAAGTAGTAGATGCCGAGAACAATGAGCCATTGATTGGTGCCACTGTATCGGTCAGCGGTACGACACTGGGTACTGTAACGGATATTGACGGTAACTTTGTGTTGAAACTTACCTCTTCCAAGGCTACTCTTATATTCAAGTACTTGGGGTACAACGAAATTACGCATCAAGTAAAAGGAAGCAATACGATAGACTTGGGTGAGGTCAAGATGTCTCCTGATGCTATTGGTTTGGGTGAGGTCAGTGTTATTGCCTCTATTATAAAGAGTGACCGTCAGACCCCTATTCCTATTTCTAACGTGAAACTGGCCAAGATAGAGGAGAAAATAGGTAATCTGGAATTCCCCGAATTGCTGAAATCAGTTCCTTCGGTGTATGTAACCCGTGAAAGCGGTGGTTATGGTGATTCCCGTATCAATATGCGTGGTTTTGATTCGTCCAACCTGGGCGTGCTGATCAATGGTGTGCCCATCAACGGCATGGAAAACGGTAAGGTTTATTGGTCTAACTGGTCCGGTTTGTCTGATGTGAGCCAGTTTATCCAGGTACAGCGTGGTTTGGGTGCGTCAGCTTTAGGTATTTCTTCTGTGGGAGGAACCATGAATATGGTTACTAAAAGTACCGAAGCCCAGAAAGGCGGATCAGCTTATTTCGGTATCGGCAACGACGGTTTCCGCAAGTATTCGGTTTCTTTCTCTACCGGATTGATGGACAACGGATGGGCTATTACATTCATGGGGTCGCTGAATACGGGAGATGGTTACGTGAAAGGTACCAATTATGAAGGATGGACTTATTTTGGAAATATCTCGAAGGTAATCAACGATCATCATAAATTGTCATTGACAGCTTTCGGAGCTCCCCAGTGGCACAACCAGCGCTCTACCATGCACTATATCGAGGATTACAAGAACAGCCCCGACGGCGGACGTTTCAATAACGGATATGGTTATATCAACGGTGAAGCGGTAGGTAGCGGTTACGGCTATAATTATTATCATAAGCCTCAGGTTTCTTTGAATCATTACTGGACTATCGACGAGAAATCGACACTGACCACTTCTCTATACGGCTCAATGGCTACAGGCGGCGGACGCCGTGCCCGTGGCGCGATGAGCAATTGGCTGACTATTGATAACAACACCGGCCGCCCTAAAGACGGTGCGATGATGACTCCGGACGGTTTGTTCGACTACGAGCGTGCTATGGCTGCCAATGCGGCTTCTCAGAACGGGTCGCAGGTGATCTTTACCAATGCTGTCAATGACCATGACTGGTATGGCATGCTGAGTTCCTATAAGAATCATCTGACTGAGAACCTGACTCTTACGGGAGGTATTGACTTACGTTACTATAAAGGGTATCATACAGAGGAAATTGATGATTTGCTGGGTGGTGAGTTCTATCTGCAGACCTCGCCGCTGGCATTCCAAACCAAGAACCAGCTGCTGAAAGTGGGTGACAAGTTCAATTACTATAGCATTGGAGAGATATTCTGGGGCGGTGTTTTTGCACAGGCTGAATATAATACCGATAAGTGGTCGGGATTCCTGTCGGCATCATTGACCGAAGAGGCTTATAGATACGATGACCGTGGTGGTACGGATTCAAGATACTCTGCCACGGGTGCGGATAAACTGGACAGAGTGTCCAGCCTTCAGAATTTTCTGCCTTGGAGCGTGAAGGGTGGTTTTAACTATAAGTTCAATGACAACCACAATGTATTTGTCAATGCAGGATATTTTACCCGCGCGCCTTTCTTCAACTCTGTCTTTGCAAGCAATACGGCAGCTCCCGAAAAGGATGTACCCTACGAAAAGATTACTACGTTCGAATTGGGTTATGGATTTAGCACGGAACAGGTCAATATTGCATTGAATGGTTATTACACTCAATGGATGGATAAGTCCTTGCGCCGTAAGATCGGTCAGGAATATGCCAACCTTACAGGATTGGACGCAGTCCACATGGGTGTGGAACTGGAAGCGACTTACCGTCCTGTCAAGTCCTTTGAATTGAAAGGTATGTTCTCTTTAGGCGATTGGAAATGGAAAGATGATATTCATTTCACTATGTATGATGAAGCGAATAATCCTATCGGAACATACGACGCTTATCTGAAAGATGTCCATGTGGGTAACTCCGCACAGCTCACTTCCGCATTGAGCGCCTCTTGGGAACCGTTCAAAGGATTTAAAATCTCGGCCGACTACAACTTCTTCGGCAAGAACTATGCAGACTTCGATCCTCAGAACCGGGTGAATGAAGCAGACGCCGGTATTGACTCCTGGAAGTTGCCGGATTATGGTACGATTGATTTGGGTATGAACTATCGTTTCAATATCACCAAAGATATCCGTGCCATCGTATACAGTAATGTATATAATTTGACTAATACGGAATATATAGCCGATGCCAAGGACGGTACGAACCATGACTGGAAAACTGCATTGGTATATTACGGCTTCGGTACTACATGGTCTGCCGGTTTTAAAGTAATCTTTTAATCTCTAAAATAGTCAATAAATATGAAGTTAAAATATAATTTAATTGCATGGTCTCTGTTGGGATTCTTTGCTGCGGCATGTGATCCCATGGACGATATTTATAATGAAATCGATGCGGAAGGTACAACGAACACCCAGACGATGGCGGAATATGTACTGACTGATGCCGATTACGAAACGATCAGCTCTGCGGCGGCGAAGGCTGCCACTTCGGATGCTGAAAAAGCATTGGCGAATGCCGTCAAGACGGATAAGGCTTTGAACGAGTTTGCATCGGCCGAGAAGTATGTTCCTTCCATCATCGCGAAGATGTTGCCTTCATGGGGGAAAGGCTCTTCGGTAGGAGTGACCTATAACTATCAGAATACTCCTTCCGATTACGTACTGGAGTATAGGACAGTGACTAATACTTTTTTGGGTGATAAGGATTATGAGGCCCTGTGGGGCGAAGGCTCTCCCGTGAAGTTCCTGGCTCCGGCACATGCTCCGGCTACCGTATTGCCCGAGTGGCTGGCCGGTCAGTATAAGGATGCGGCAAAAGGTGATCTTGTGCTGGTAGATTACAAATATGACGATGTTGATCCTGAATTTACAGGGGAGGACTTGTACTCTCAGGACTTTGAGTCGGTTACGGCCAATGAGGATATCGTGTTGGAAGGCTGGGAGCAGGTGACTCTGAAAGGCGATAGAAAATGGCAGGGAAAAAACTATAGTAGTAATGGTTACGCACAATTCTCGGCCAATGGCTTTGAGGGTGAGGTGGATACTTGGCTTGTTTCTCCGGCAGTAGCAGTGACGAGCAAAGATGCCGGACTGTCTTTCGACATAAAGTTCGGATACTATAATGCGGATTGTCTGGATGTATTGGTTTCCGATACATATGCGGGAAATGGTTCGATTGATATGGCACAGTGGACTAGCGTGAAAGACCAGTTTACTTTCCCTGAAGGACCTGCCAACGGTTACAATGATAATTTTGTGAATGTAGGGAAAGCCGGTCTGGAGGCATACAATGGCAAAAGCGTTTATGTTGCGTTCCGCTATGTAGGCGAGGGGCCCAAGGCGAAAACCACGACTGTTCAGCTCGATAATGTAAGTATTTCATCGGCTGTATTGGCTCCGACGAATGAAAAGCCTTATAATGCATTGTATCAGTTTGACGGAACGGCTTGGAAGGTTAAAGAAGATAGCAGATTGGTTGTAGTGACTCCTGCCGATTATGACGCTATGGGAAGCCCGGGCAGTCATGATAACTTCAGCACTTCGGATGCTCCGGAGAATTATCTGCCCCAGTTCCTGGCTCAGAAATTTCCATATGCCCAGGAAGGGGATTCAAAAGCCGTCATGTACAAATATTATAATAAGGTAACGACGATGGAGGTGGACGAGTATTTGTTCAAGGAGGGTACATGGGTTCTGAATAACAATATTGAACTGAAAGAAAAAGTGAATTTTGTACATAATGGAACCGAGTGGTTGTTTGATCCGACGGTAACGAAATCATTGGCTTCCGAAGATTATTTGATTTTGGAAAATTGGGTGAAAGCGAATAAGGATGCCGGGTATATGGATGCCAAATATGGAAACTCGGAATACTGGTTCGGTGGCAGCTCTTATTATGTAAACTTCAATATCCAGTTGGCTAAACGCCGTTCGAATGACCCCGACGGGGTGGTTCCGGCAGATGATAAAGAGGCTGAGGCTTATTTGTTGTCTATGGTTCAGGAGGGTATTGAACTGATCTTGGCAACAGAGTATCCTACAGCCGGCGCGCAAGTAAGTGGGGTTGATTGTTTCTATGTCATTTCTGCAAAAGTGTATAATGGGCTTGAAACATTTACTTATACTTATACTTTCAAAGGTTTAGGAAATGCTAAATTTGAACTGCAAGGTGAACCTGAAGTAACAAAATAAGGTTTTAAACTTGAAGATAAATAAAGTGGGTGTCAAAAACTCAGTTTTTGAAAATATGAACTTATAATCTGAAATTTGAGCATCCTAAAAGACTAAAGAAAGGGTCGTATCATTACTCCATACAGAGTTTGATACGACCCTTTTAAGTGTTATAGTTACTATCTGTAACTTTTCGGAGCAGTCATTCTAGTTTTTGGACACGTTTCTTTATTGTTGCTTACAGTTTATAAGTAGAGAATGTGAACTCATTTTGGGGGGTAGAAAAGTAATGATCTTAAATCTGTTGAATGATATTTCTTTGAATATTTACAGACTGTAAGTTAAAAACATAAGGAGTTGACCGGCGGAACAGCCCTTTTTCTTTTTTATTACGAAACTCTTTATACAGTTATTTCCGTCTTTGTATAAACGCTTTCCCCCTATAGAGGTGAGTGACATATTGGAACATTAACAATTTATTAGCAGATAACATTCTTGAAATCCGCTTTTTTTTCGTTCCTTTGTATTGAACTGCTTTCAACAGAGTTAAAACAACTTTAAATATCAAACGCTTATGTGTAGTGAAGGATTGCGTGAAAGATATGTAAATCCCTATACGGACTTTGCATTCAAATTATTGTTTGGAACCGACTTGAACAAAGAAATTCTTATTGGCTTCCTGAATGCCTTGTTCGACGGCAAGCAGGTCATTGAGGATGTCACCTACTTGAACACAGAGCATCTGGGCAGCAAAGAGACTGACCGCCGGGCTGTCTTTGATGTCTATTGTGAAAATGAAAAAGGAGAAAAGATTCTGATAGAAATGCAGAGAGGGGAGCAACAGTTTTTCAAGGACCGGAGTATTTACTATGCTACCTATCCTATCAGGGAACAGGCTATTAAAGGGGAAATCTGGGACTATGAACTGAAAGCGGTGTATGTGATCGGTATTTTGAATTTTGCCTTGGATGATGTTTCGTCTTCCAGCTTCCGCCATGAAGTGAAGCTGATGGATACAACTACTCATGAAGTGTTTTTTGACAAACTGACTTTTGTGTATCTGGAAATGCCCAAATTCCATAAAACCGAGCAGGAGTTGGATACGTTGTTTGATAAATGGATGTTTGTGCTCAAGAATCTGGCCCGTTTGATGGAACGCCCCACTGCCCTTCAGGAACGTGTGTTCAACCGGCTGTTTGAGGCTGCCGAAATTGCTCAGTTCTCAAAAGAGAACCTTTATGCCTATGAGGAGAGTTTGAAAGTATATAGAGATTGGAACAATGTGATTGATACAGCTATTCAGAAAGGCATTGCGAAAGGGATGGAGGAAGGACTTGTGAAAGGGATGGAGGAAGGCATTGCGAAAGGGATGGAGGAAGGCATTGCGAAAGGGATGGAGAAAGGCATTGCAGAAGGTGAATGGATGAAAGCCCAAACTATTGCAGGAAATTTAAAGAATGCCGGGCTTTCCATAGCTGAAATCGCAAAAGTTACCGGACTTTCGGAAGATGAGATAAACTCCCTTTGATTCTTCGGATAAGAGCATAAAAAAACTCCTCTGATATAATCAGAGGAGCTGTTCTTTTTGAAGTAAAATGAGTTATGCTTCAGCAGGAGCTTCAGTAGTTTCAGCAGCAGGTGCTTCTTCAGCAGGAGCATTAGCGGCTTCTGCTTCAGCCTTGGCAGCAGCTTCAGCAGCTTTCTTTTCAGCTACTTTCTTGGCAATTTCTTCATTTACTTTCTTTTCAGCTTCCAAACGAGCTTTTTCTTCAGCTTTCTTTGCTTCGTCCAGTTTAGCCTTCAAAGTAGCCAGACCGGATTGTTTGTTGTTTTTCCAAGCTTCGAATTTAGCTTCAGCTTCTGCTTCTGTGAATGCGCCTTTGGCAATACCCCCCAGCAAGTGCTTTTTCATGTAAACACCTTCTTTTGACAGGATGTTACGTACTGTATCAGTAGGCTGTGCACCGCACATTACCCAATGAAGTGCGCGTTCAAAATTCAAATCTACTGTGGCAGGATTGGTATTAGGGTTATAAGTACCAATTTTTTCAGTAAATTTACCATCACGTGGAGCTCTTACGTCTGCGATAACGATTGAATAAAACGCATAGCTTTTGCGTCCGTTTCTTTGCAATCTGATTTTAGTTGCCATTTCTAAATAATGTTTTTATAATTAATGATTTGAATTAATGCTAATAACCCGTATTAGCGGGTGCAAAGGTAAGACTTTTCTTTTGAACCGCAAAGATTTGGATGAGATAAAATATAATTTTTATAAAAAGGTGGACAGACATAGTGTTAATCGCTAGAAAAATTATATATTTGCAACAGTTACAATTTAACTAAAAATAAAAGAATTATGATTTCACAAAAATTACAAGACGCAATTAATGCTCAGATTGTAGCCGAAATGTGGTCGGCCAATCTTTATCTTTCTATGTCTTATTTTTTCGCTGCGAAAGGCTATGAAGGTTTTGCTTCATGGATGAAAGCGCAGGCTCATGAGGAGAATGATCACGCTGATATGTTGGCGCAATATGTGATGAAACGTGGCGGACAAGCCAAGGTGGGGGCTGTGGATGCTGTTCCTCAGGAATGGGCCTCTCCGCTGGATGTGTTCGAGCATGTATACAAGCATGAATGCCATGTTTCCGAATTGATTGACAAACTGGTAGATGTTGCTTCTGCTGAAAAGGACAAGGCTTCTCAGGATTTCTTGTGGGGATTTGTACGCGAGCAGGTGGAAGAGGAAGCTACCGTTCAAGGTATTTTGGACAAGATCAAGCTGGGTGGTGATGTGGCTTTGTATCACTTGGATATTCAGCTTGGCGCAAGAAAATAAGCGATAAGAGAAACGAATGCCTGTTTTTTTGTCTTCTGCAGATAAAGATGCAGGTGTTTATTGGAAATAGAAAGTGGGTGTGTCCCAATTCAGTTTTTGGAAATATGAACTTATAATCTGAAAATTGAGCATCCTAAAAGACTAAAGAAAGGGTCGTATCATTACTCCATACAGAGCTTGATACGACCCTTTTAAGTGTTATATTACTATCTGTAACTTTTAGGAGCAGTCATTTTTGTTTTGACACGCCTCCTTGCTTTTTTACAGTATTTCTCTCAGCCATTTTTCTAATTCTCCCGTCCATTGGCGCTTATAGGTAAAGCTGTCGCGGAAGCCCCAGCCGTGGCCGCCGATAGGATAGGTGTGGAGGGAAGCAGGGACTTTATTCTTTACCAGCGCCAGGTAATAGCTCACGCTGTTGCTGACGGGTACAGCTCCGTCATCGCTGCTATGCATGATGAAGGCGGGAGGAGTGTCGCCTGTTACTTGCAGTTCATTGGAGTAAAGTCTCACTAGCTCTTCTGACGGGCTTTTTCCTAAAAGATTGTCACGTGAGCCCTTATGGCAGTTGGACAGATCCATGCTTATGACGGGATAAAACAGGATCTGAAAATCCGGACGCGTTCCGGCTGTATAGTGGGTGGCTGCCGTACTGGCCAGATGTCCGCCTGCAGAGGCCCCCATGATACCCACTTTTTGAATATGCCATTCGTTGGCGTGTTCTCTCATCAGCCGGATAGCCTGATGGGCGTCGCTCAACGGTACATCATGGTGTCCGTTTGGCATACGGTATTTCAATACGGCGTATGTGATGCCTTGTGCGTTGAACCAGTCTGCCATATCGTGCCCTTCGTGATTCATTGCCAGGCGTATGTATCCCCCTCCGGGACAAGCCACGACGGCCAGTCCGTTCGGTTTGGCTGCCGGATAAACGGTAAGGGTAGGCTCGCTGACATTGGAAATCCGGTTGTTCTCTAATTTCTGCTCGGGGGTGGTGATGCCGTTGGAGTTGGGGGCGCCATCGGGCCATAATTCCAACTCTACAGGTTTCTGGGCAGACAATGCGGTAGAGATTGCAAGTAAACTCATTAGTAAGATTCGTTTCATATAGCTTTTATTTTCACGGTATTTGAAAAAGGGTTATTTTTTCTTGATATGCATACTGGCTTTAACCAGCCATATGATCAGGAGGATATAGGCGACTATTGACAGTACTTCGCTCAACGGGTTGCTCAGCCATTCTTCATTGACCAGATTGATACCGCCAAAGCGCATGGCGGCACTGACAACCCCCATCAATGCGCCTCCGGCTATGAATCCGGATGCCAGCAAAGTTCCCTTCTCGCCACGTTCGGCGTTCACCGCCTCGTCTTTGCTGCGGGTAGTGACATACCAGTTCACCGCTCCGCCTACCAGCAACGGCAGGTTCAATTCCAGTGGAATGAACATACCCAGCGCAAAAGCCAGTGCGGGTACTTTGAAGTAGGTCAGCACCAATGCCAGTACGGCGCCTATTCCGTAAAGCAGCCAGGGAGCGCCTACACCGTTCATCAACGGGTCTATTACGGCTGCCATCGCGTTGGCCTGCGGAGCTGCCAATGCGCCGGTGGAGAAGCCGTAGGTCTTGTTCAGGATCATGATGACGCCGCCCACAGTTGCTGCCGATACCAGTGTGCCGAGGAATTTCCATGTTTCCTGTTTGGCAGGAGTACTGCCCAGCCAGTAACCTATTTTCAAGTCTGTGATGAACCCGCCTGCCATAGAGAGTGCCGTACAAACCACACCACCCATAACCAGTGCGGCAACCATGCCGGTAGCGCCTTTTAGTCCAACGGCAACCATTACTACTGAGGCAAGTATCAGTGTCATCAGTGTCATTCCCGATACTGGGTTAGTGCCGACTATGGCGATAGCGTTGGCTGCTACGGTGGTGAACAGGAATGCAATGCCGGCTACGAGCAGGATGGCTACAATGCTGTGTAATACATTTCCATGCATCACATCAAAAAAGAAGAACAGTAAGATCAGCAGGATGGTGAAGATGGAACCGAAGGCGATCACTTTCATGGAAAGGTCTTTTTGCGTGCGGATGACGTTTGCTTCCACCTTCTTGCCGCCCATCTCTTTGGCGGCCAGTCCCACAGCACTCTTTATAATGCCCCATGAGCGCACGATACCGATCACACCGGCCATGGCGATACCACCGATACCGATACTTTTGGCATATTCCTTGAATATAAGTTCGGGTGACATTTCGCTAATGGTTTGTGTCAAGGCCGGATTCCATGCATTCAGCACTTGATCGCCGAACAACAGGGCCATACCCGGAACAATAACCAGCCATACCACTAATGAACCGGCACAAATGATAGCCGCGTATTTCAAGCCGACAATATAGCCTAAGCCTAATACTGCCGCACCGGTGTTTATTTTCATCACCAGTTTGGCTTTTTCGGCAACCATCTCACCCCAGCCGCATACGCGGGTGGTGAAGTTTTCATTCCACCAGCCGAATGTGGCTACAATGAAATCATACAGACCTCCTATTAGCCCTGCAAAAAGCAATGGCTTTGCCTGGCTTCCGCCTTTCTCGCCGGAAACAAGCACTTGCGTACTGGCAGTGGCTTCGGGGAAGGGATATTCGCCATGTTTGTCGCTGACGAAATATTTACGGAAGGGGATGAGGAACAGGATTCCCAGAATACCTCCCAGCAGTGAGCTGACAAACATCTGAAAGAAGTTGACTGTCATTTCGGGGTATTTGTCCTGCAATATATAAAGGGCGGGCAATGTGAAGATGGCTCCTGCCACTATGACTCCCGAACAGGCACCGATGGATTGGATGATGACATTCTCACCTAACGCGTTTTTACGCTTGGCGGCTCCCGATACACCTACGGCGATGATGGCGATAGGGATGGCGGCTTCAAAAACCTGTCCCACTTTTAATCCCAGGTAAGCTGCGGCCGCCGAGAATAATACCGCCATGGCGATACCCCATAGCACAGACCATAGGTTTACTTCGGGATATTTTTTGTTTGGTGACATGATGGGGTGATATTGTTCCCCCGGTTTCAGAGGTCGGAACGCGTTATCGGGCAATCCAACCGATTTTTCTTCTTCTTGTTTCATGTTTCTCTATGTTATTATTTTTGAAATTTATCATAATAAATGCCCAAAAATAGTGAAAAAATAGAGAAACATCCTCATGATTTGATTAGAATATCTGAAATTTCAATCCAAATGATAGTCTCAGATAGTCATCGGGTTTCAAATAACTGTTGTTGAACGCACTGACAACGTATAAATCGCATGTGCTGATTTCGTAGAATGCGGTGATACTTTTAGAGAACTTCCGGTACTTTTCGGGCACGTCGAAACGGACGCGTTGTCCCAGAAAGATATGGGTGCGGATACGGGTGGAAAATCCGTAGTATCCACGGGGATAGCGCTCGGGTTCGCTTGTCCAGAAATCATCGCTGAATACGGTGTTGAAATAGATTCCGGTAGTCAGCGGTTCCAGCGAGAAGTCTTTGCCCAGCCAGATACTCCACGGGATATAATTCTGTTTCAAGGTCATGGTCATCTTGAAATGTTTGGATGAGTAGCGGGGGATGAAGCCCAAAAGAAGATCGGTTTCCCATTGGCCTCTTTTTCCATAATCCCAGCCTATGCCCCAGGATAACAGGCCCATTCCACCGGCGTACTGTAATTTGGTGTGGGTGGGGATCAAAGCTTCCCACGCACGCCTGTAACGGTGTACGCGCTTGTCGTATTTATGGTGCCGGTTTGGCATTTGGGTTACAATATCTTCCTCTTGGTTTTGAACGGAAGGAGAGGGGACAAGTATGCTGTCTTTGGATAAGATGGAGTAAAGTGTATTATTTTCTTGGGCTTGTGCCGTAAAAGGCAATAGTGGCCACAATAGGTTCAGAAATATCTTTTTAAAATTCAACTGTTTCATAATCGTAGGTTCCATCTTCTTTAATGGTGAATAATAAGTAGATGCGTTTGTCTATGCAGGGGCATTGGAAATACAGAACTCCGTCGTTGAATAGATCATCTACTGCGAATTTGTGTTCATGGCCGTAAAGACAGAACTGGACTTTGGGGAACTGGTTGACGTATAGTTGGAAGATTTTTGCTACATTGTTGTTGAATACAAATTCAAAAGGTTTTACGTGCATTGCGAATACCGTTTTTTCTATTTCAGGCGACAGGTTGTTCAGTTCATTTTCTATAAAGTTGAAATCGGGAACCGGTTCCGAATAATCATATTCCATCGCATTGGTATTGAGGCAGATAAAGCGTACATTTCCGGCTGTGAAGGCGAAGTTGGGATCTCCATAAATGGCCCTGTATGCGTCTTCACCTGTACCCAGACAGTCGTGATTGCCTAAAAGGCATACGTAGGGCATCTGGAATTTGTTAAATATGTCCCGCATCCATATGAATTCTTTTGTGACACCGAAGTCGGACTGGTCTCCTCCGTGAATGACAAAGTCTATGTCACCACGGGCATTGAGGGCTTTTACAACATCCTCGGTAGAGTTGTACCATCGTTGGGTATCACTGATCATGGCAAAGCGGATTGTTTTTTTGCCTTGCATTTTGTTTTCTATCAACTGGATGTTTTTGTTGTTCAGTTCTCTTTCTCCTGTAATATGTACATCGTATGGATGGGTTTCCAGCATGTCACAGCCACTGAAACAGAGGGCCAGTAGGACAAAGAATAATAGCTTGTTTGTCATTGTTCTCTTAAATTTGCTGCAAAGTACGTTATTTTAATCAGAATAAGAGTGGCTTATTATTGGGGAAAAATGTTCTTTTTTTCTTATTTTTTTGTTTTTACTTGCATACAGGCAGGCGGGGCAGTGTTTTCCGGATATAAAAAGAGGATGTATCAAACTCGAATCTTCTTTTGTTTTGATACATCCTCTCTCTTATGATGTGAGAATTCTATTCGGCAGCTGTGCCTTTCGGGGTCATGTCACCTTCTATATAAAGACGTGTCATCTCATTTTTCCCGTTTGTGCGGATAGTGATTGATTTCTTGAAATGTCCCGGAAATTTGCCGGCTCCATTATAAGTCACTGTTATCTGTCCGCTTTCACCCGGTTTGATGGGCTCTTTAGGATATTGGGGAACAGTACATCCGCAAGATGCGATCGCTTGATGGATGACTAGGGGACCATCTCCCGAATTTTTGAATTTGAAAACACAGGTAACTTTCGGGCTTGACTCGGGAAATGAACCGAAATTATGTGTTGTTTTCTCAAAGGTTATTTCTGCTTCTCCTTGAGATTGCCATACGGCTGCGTATGTGGTTAACCCTATAATCAACAATAATGTTGAAAGCAAAATTTTCTTCATTAGTTCCATTGTTTAAAAATTATCGGGGCTAAATTACTGTTTTTTTTATAAAAGGTCTTTAACTGTTAGTGAAATAAATGGTAAATTAACACCTTTAAAAATAAGGGACAAAGATTATCAACCCTATGATGGCGGCAAATATGGCGCAAATCAGTACGGCTCCTGCTGCTATGTCCTTTACGTCTCCGGCCACAGGATGGTAGTCCGGGGATACCAGGTTTACCAGGCGTTCTATGGCTGTGTTGAATGCTTCGGCAGCCAGTACCATTGCAAAGCACAGGAGGATGACAAGCCATTCGGTGCGTGTTATTTCCAACCGGATGCCTGCAATGGTTACGGCGATGATGGCTGTGCAATGTATCCAGGCATTGTGTTCCTTACTTAAAAAACTACATACGCCTTTCCAGGCGTATGTAAAGCTTTTTAGTCGTTTATGCAGTTCATTCATTTTTTTTTAAGCTTGGGATGGGTTTATCCTCTGTTTACCTGTTTTACTCCTTTTACTGTCTTTATCTTTTTTACTAATGATTCCAGCTTTGAAGTGTCATCTACCATTACGGTCATCATGCCGCTGAACAGCCCGTCGTGCGAGTCGATGCTGATGGAACGGAGCAGGATATCGTTTTCCTTATTGATAATGGAGGTGATATTTGTCACAATTCCTATATCATCATGACCGACGATGCGCAGCGTGATGGGGTATTGTTTGCCGTGGCTTTTTCCAGCCCAACGCGCCTTTACGATACGGTAGGCAAAACGTGATTGCAATTCTCGTGCGTTAGGGCAGTCGGTACGGTGTATTTTGATTCCTCCGCTGATGGTTACAAACCCGAATACATCATCGCCATAGATAGGGTTACAGCATTTGGCTAATTTGAAGTCCAGTCCTTTCAAATTCTGATCAATGACCAGCACATCCTCTTTGAAGGTCTTGTCATCCTGTGCTGTCTGCATGCTGAAATTCTCGGCGCTGCGATAGACAATATCTTCCCGGTTTTCCGTTTCCTTTTTCTTCAGTTCCAGGTATTTTTCGATGATGTCGTTCGCATCTCTTGTCTCGTTGGCTATGTCCTGGTAGAACTCGGTTACGGTTTTGTATCCCAGTTTTTTTATCAGGCGCATCATCACTGCTTCGTCGTATTCCAGCTTGCGGTTCTTGAATTTACGTTCTATGGTCTCTTTGGCGAACTCTGTCTGGCGGGCTTCTATCTCTTTGATGGCCTGGCGTATTTTGGTTCTTGCCTTCGAAGTGGTGACGATGTTCAGCCAGTCGCGTTTGGGTGTCTGGGTGTTTGAAGTCATGACTTCTACTTGGTCGCCGCTGTTCAGCGTTTGCTTTAATTGTGCGTTCTTTCCGTTCACCTTTGCTCCGATACACTTGGAACCCAGTTTGCTATGGATGGCGAAGGCAAAGTCCAGTACGGTCGCTCCTTTCGGCATCTTGTACAAGTCACCTTTGGGGGTGAATACGAATACTTCGTCTTCGTATAATTCCAGTTTGAACTGGTCCATCACTTCCAGGTCACTGTCGGCGTTCTCCAGTGTTTCCCGGATGGAGGTCAGCCATTCATCTAAACCGCTTTCTCCTTTTACGCCTTTGTAACGCCAGTGGGCTGCCAGACCACGTTCTGCTATCTCGTCCATGCGTTCGGTGCGTATCTGTACTTCCACCCATTTGCCTTCAGGCCCCATTACAGTGGTGTGTAAGGATTCGTATCCGTTACTTTTGGGTACGGAGAGCCAGTCGCGCAGGCGTTTGGGATTGGGCATATACATATCGGTCACAATGGAATATACCTGCCAGCATTCTTGTTTTTCCTTGTCGACGGGAGAGTCCAGAATGATTCGGATGGCAAACAAGTCATACACTCCTTCGAAGGGACATTTCTGTTTCTTCATTTTCTGATAGATGGAATGGATGGACTTGGTACGCCCTTTCATGTGGAACTTTAATCCTGCTTCTTCCAGCTTGTGCTGTATCGGTTCGATAAAGGCGGCTATGTATTTGTCACGGGAGGCTTTCGTTTCGTTCAGTTTGTCTTTTATATGATAATATACGTCGTGTTCGGTATATTTCAAGGAAAGGTCTTCCAGTTCCGATTTCAGTTTGTATAGCCCCAGCTTATGTGCCAGCGGTGCGTACAGATAGGCAGCTTCGTTGGCTACTTGGGTGCGTGCTTCTATATTGGGAGTCTCCTTTATCTGTCTCATCAGGTTCACGCGGTCTGCAATGATGATCAGAATAACACGCATGTCTTCGGCAAAAGAGAGTAGCAGGTTGCGGAAATTTTCCGATTCTATGGTAGGGCTTTTGGAGTATAGCTCATTGATTTTCACAAGACCGCGTATGATCCCTGCTACATCCTCTCCATATTCCTGTTGTACAGATGCTAAGGTGCATAAATGGTTCTTTACCGATTCGTGCAGCATGATCCCCAGGATGGAAGCCCGTTTCATCCCAATTTCTTCGGCCACGATGACGGCGGTCTGCATATCTTTGATGATAGGATTCATCCCGAAACAATTTCGTGGCAGGTTACCTTCGGCAACTGCTTTTATGAGGTGTATTTTTAACTTATGGCAATCACCCTTCTGCAAGGTGTCGCCGGATAATTGCAGCAATCGTTTATAGAGGGCGAACAGTTGCTCACGCTCTTTGGCTGTGAAAAATGCTTTTTCTTCCATAACACGTGAAATCTTTTCGAGGGTAAAGGTAGTTTTTTTCTTTATTTATTAGGTAGTGTTCTCGCATTTTTTTGTATTTTTGGGCAATTAATAGTGAAAGAATAAGGTAACAATTTATTTAAACCATATAAAATCATGTACTTATGTTAACACCTGAAGACAAAGACTTATTAGTGAAAAAAGGAATTTCCGAGCAGCAGATTGCAGAACAACTGGCTTGCTTTGAAAAGGGTTTCCCATTTTTGAAGCTGGATGCGGCCGCTTCTGTTGAAAAGGGAATCATGGCTCCCGCCGAAAATGAAATGAAAAATTATTTGGAAGCATGGGATACATATAAGGAAGGTGAGAAAACCATCGTGAAGTTTGTACCCGCCTCTGGTGCTGCCAGCCGCATGTTCAAGAATTTGTTCGAATTCCTGGGGGCTGATTACAATACTCCGAAGACAGATTTCGAAAAGAAATTTTTCGACCATATTCATAGCTTCGCATTCTACAATGACTTGAATGCGGCTTGTATGGATAATACAGGAAAGAATATTGATGCTTTGATGGCCGGGAAGGATTATAAACCTATAGTAGCCAATCTGCTGGAAGCTGCCGGCTTGAACTATGGGGCATTACCGAAGGGGTTGTTGAAATTCCATCGGTATGCGGATGGTGTGCGTACGCCGCTGGAAGAACATTTGGTGGAAGGCGCGTTGTATGCGGCAGGCAGAACCGGAAAAGTGAATGTGCATTTCACCGTTTCTACGGAACATTGTGAATTGTTCACAAAGCTGGTGGAAGAGAAGGTTGCCGTTTATGCAAAGAAGTATGGAGTAGAATATGATGTGTCATTTTCTGAACAGAAACCGAGTACGGATACGGTTGCTGCCGATATGGAGAACAAACCTTTCCGCGATAAAGGCAAACTGTTGTTCCGTCCGGGAGGGCATGGCGCGCTGATTGAGAATCTGAATGACCTGGATGCCGATGTTATCTTTATCAAGAATATAGATAATGTGGTGCCCGATCGCTTGAAAGAGGATACTGTTACGTATAAAAAGCTGATTGCGGGGGTACTGGTTACTCTGCAGAAGCAGGTATTTGAATATTTGGAATTGCTGGATGGCGGTAAATATACACATGCGCAGCTGGAAGAGATCATTCGTTTCTTACAGCAGACTTTATGTTGCCGCAAACCGGATATCAAGGATCTGGAAGATGCCGATTTGGTTATTTATCTGCGTAAGAAGTTAAACCGTCCGATGCGTGTATGCGGTATGGTGAAGAATGTGGGTGAACCGGGAGGCGGCCCGTTCCTGGCTTATAATGCGGATGGTACTGTTTCACTGCAAATTTTGGAAAGTTCTCAGATTGACATGAATGATCCGGCCAAGAAAGAGATGTTCGAGAAAGGTACTCACTTTAATCCGGTGGATTTGGTGTGTGCGGTACGAGATTATAAAGGAAACAAATTCGACTTGGTGAAGTATGTGGATAAGGCTACAGGTTTTATCTCTTATAAATCAAAGAACGGTAGAGAACTGAAAGCATTGGAACTTCCGGGCTTGTGGAATGGTGCGATGAGTGACTGGAACACTGTTTTCGTTGAAGTGCCGTTGAGTACCTTTAATCCGGTGAAGACTGTGAATGATTTGTTGCGTGAACAGCATCAATAACCCCTTTTTATTGTAGATTACATGGATTTATACAGATCGGAAGATTTGTGTAAATCCGTGTAGTTTTTTTGTGAAATTAATTTATATACCCTTGATTACTAACCTATAATTAAAAAGAATGAACCTGCTGACCTTTATTGTTCCACTGGCTGTGGCGGCAACTTTTATGATGCCGGCCGATGCCGCAAATCACAAAGAATTACCGGCATTGGGAAATACTCATATTCAAGTATTCGACAAGACCCCTGTTTGTTTTCGTCCCGACTCTTTTCCTAATTATACTCCTGCCAATGCTGACGGAGTGATCCGTCTGGTAAACGGGCGTATTATTTTAAAGAAAATAACCTTGCCCGATTACAAAAGAGATGTGGATGTTACCCTGAAAGTAACTGTAGCTTCCAATGGTGACCGTTGGGATAAATCTGGCTCTTGTTTTGTGCTTCCCAAAGAATCGGTGATCAATCTGATGAATATAGCCGAAGGCAAGAGGGCGTTTCCTGCGGTAGACAGTGCCAAATATGAAAAAATGATTGGTATTGTTCCGGGTAAGGATTATGTGCCTACCCTTGAACTGATGCGTTTTATGACCCCGTTCGGTGTGGGGTATTATAGTTCGGATAATGATTCTTTGAGCAGCAAGAGACGTCCTGTATATATCCCGAAATGGGAAAAGAGTGTGACTTGGGTGCAGGATATTACCGATCTTTATCCGGCATTGGAGAGAGAGGCATACGTGGGAATTTATATTGATACATGGACTGCCGAGGGGTATGTGGCCAGCATGGAATTGGACGTGAAGGAGAGTAAGATCACTTGCGACGTGATGCCGGAGCGCCGTGTGAAGCCTTTGATGAATACGGTGTATTATATCGGACAGACTTATCCGGATATTTTCTCACGCAAAGATGTGGTGATGGATTTTGATATGTCGAAAGCTGCCAAGAATGTTCGTTTGAAGTATATTGTTACAGGTCACGGGGGGCATAGTGGCGGAGATGAGTTTGTGGAGAAACGAAACATTGTGTCTGTTGATGGCAAGGAGGTGTTGAATTTCATTCCTTGGCGTGACGACTGTGCTTCTTTCCGCCGTTTTAACCCAGCTACGGGAGTATGGCTGATACCACGAGTTGCCGCATATATAGGTGATAAGGGTTATACGACAAAAGAGATTGAAGAACCTTTGGCTTCTTCAGATTTATCCCGTTCCAATTGGTGTCCGGGTAGCGATGTGATGCCTGAGGAGGCTGTTATTGGTGACTTGCCGGCCGGTAAACATTCTTTTAAGGTAAGTATCCCTGAGGCACAACAGGTGGATGGCAATAAATTGAATCATTGGCTGGTTTCAGCTTATTTGGTTTGGGAGGAATAACTTTTCCCAATTATTAATAGCTGCTGGAGCAGTTTGAATCTTTCCGAATATGAATGGTGAATTTCTTTCGGAAGGATTCAAATCCTCTTTGCGGTAAATAATGAACATTATTTGTTTTTTCTTTTCATGCTGCGGATGATTTCTTTGTCCTCCGTGCTTACCCGATAAGATTCTATGATTTTTTGTAGCGCTTTATTGTAGGTAAAGTCATCTATATGATTTTCCTTCAGATAGTTCACCGTCTTTTGAGGAAATTTGACATAACATACGGATAAAGCCCATGCTACAGCCATCTTCACATAATATCCTTCGTGACTGATCCGGTCCATCCATTGCAATACGTTGTTTATATACTCTTCGTCAATATAATGAGCCATTGCCATTACTACTCCGAAACGTATCTCATATTCTTTGTCGGATTTCATCCAGTTTTCCAAAAATAGCCAGACCCTTTTCTTGTTCTTGTCAACAAACCGTTGTTTGCCGTAAAAGTCAAAAGTGTCACAAACAGACCAACTGTTGATGATGGTAACAAACCGGGCAACCAGTGAAAGATATGCTTCTATGTCTTTCATTTTCAGATTGCTTATTACCATACCTTGCAACATACGTTCTTCCATATAATAAGTATCCGCAGTCTGTAGATAACTCTCCCAGTCATCTTTGGCAATTTGTGCTCCTAACCGCCTTAGGGCAGGGATGCGGATACCCAATACATTTTCTATTCCCGGATGCAGCGATTCGGTGAACTTTTTATTTCCATTTTCTGCCAGTTGCAGCAAATTTTCTTTTATGGTCAATCCGTTGATACGATATTCGTCCATTTTGTTTTTGTAAGATAGGGTTAGATTTTCAGTCCCATGATATAATCGTTCATATAATATCCGTTGCCTATATAGAAATCTCCTTCTGCAACTTTTTCCATTCCTAAATGTTGGTAGAATTGTAAAGCCTTATTGTTACGGTTTACATTCAAGTGCATTTCGCAAGGTCCGGGATGGATTTCTTTAATTGCTTTGACGGCCTGCTCAAATAGTGCTTTGCCCAACCGGCAACCTTGAAAACGAGGAAGTACATAGATTTTCTGCAGATGAAATAAATGTTCTCCTTCGGGCTGTATGGAAACATATCCGGCAGCTTCTCCATCTTTGTAAGCTATGTAATAGATGTGCCCTTCTTCTTCTATTTGTTTACGCAGATTTTTCGGAGAGTACATCCAGTCCATCATGTAATCCAATTGTTCTTTTGAAAGAATTTCCTGGTAGGTGGCCGGAAATACAATCTGAGCCATCTCGTTAATCAACTGAATATCATTGGTTGTCGCTTTTTGTATGGTAAACATGATCTTTATATCTTTTTAGGGTTATAACGAGAAACAAAGATAAACTTTTTACAACAAAAAAAAGGGAACTTCCTTTCTTTTACTTGTTTAAATATTAATTTATGCAAAATAATAGAACTATGCAATACATGGTACTGATATAATACATATATTTGTGCCAAACAAAGTATTATAAATTATGAATGTAGACAATGTACGATCTCAGATGCGCAAAGGAATGCTGGAATACTGCATTTTATTGTTGTTGCACAAAGAGCCGTCATATGCTTCGGATATCATTCAAAGATTGAAAGAAGCCCGGCTCATTGTAGTAGAAGGGACGCTTTATCCGCTGCTTACCCGGCTGAAAAACGATGACCTGCTCTCATACGAATGGGTAGAGTCTACTCAGGGACCACCTCGTAAATATTATAATCTCACTCCTCAGGGTGAAATATTCCTTAGCGGATTGGAGACTGCTTGGGAGGAGTTGACGAATACAGTGAATCATTTAAAAAACAATTAAAAACAGGATACAATGAAAAAGACTTTAACCATAAATTTAGGAGGTACCGTTTATCATATAGACGAAGACGCTTACCACTTGTTGGATAATTATTTAGCAAATTTACGCATTCACTTTCGTCGTGAGGAAGGTGCGGAGGAGATTGTACATGATATGGAATTACGCATATCTGAACTGTTTGCTGACCGTTTGAATGAGGGCAAACAGGTTATTACCATTGAGGATGTGGAAGAAATCATAGCCCGGATGGGTAAACCTGAAGAACTCTCTGGTGAAGGGAATGGAGAAACATCCGGTTCGGAAAAGACAAAAGGGACCACTATACGCCGTCTGTTTCGTGATCCGGACAATAAAGTGCTGGGTGGTGTGGCTTCCGGATTGGCCGCTTATATGGGATGGGATGTTACTTGGGTACGTATCATTCTATTGGTTCTTGGCTTCTTTGTTCATGGGGTGATATTGGCTTATATCATAGCGTGGATTATTATTCCTATGGCGCGTACTGCCCCCGAGAAGCTGGCTATGAAAGGGGCTGCTATTAATGTGGAGAATATAGGCAAGACTGTAACAGACGGATTTGAAAAAGTGAATGATTATGTACGCTCAGATCGTCCTAGAAGTATCTTGCAAAAGATAGGGGAGGGGATTGTGTCTGTGGCGGGGTTCCTTATCAAATTCCTGCTTGTTTTCATTGCTATTTGCTGTGCGCCTGTATTGTTTGTATTATTGATTGTCTTTTTTGCATTGCTGATGGCGGCTACGGGGCTGATTGCTGCATTGCCAGCAGTGCTTTATGAGGTGCTGCCTGCAGTTAATTGGGCTACGGTGGGTAGCTCTCCGGGGTTGACTGTCGCTATGTCCGTTGCAGGTATTCTGGTTATCGGTATTCCTATTATAGGACTGATACACATGCTGATGCGTCATTTTGGAGGTTGGCAACCCATGTCCATTGTAACCAAAATTATATTTATCGTATTGTGGCTCATCGCTTTGGGAGTGGGTGTTTTCTTTGTACTGAATGATCCAAATATTGCTTCAATGATATCGTATAGTTTATAAAATACACTATCTTTGCAGATGGAAAGTTGGGAATCAAGAGGTGTCTTGTTCTCAACTCTCCGTTTTTTGTAAGGAATATCAAACATATATAAATACTATGACTAAGAAGATTTTATTGCTGGGTTCCGGCGAATTAGGTAAAGAATTCGTCATTGCGGCAAAACGTAAAGGGCAGTATGTTATTGCTTGCGACTCTTACGCAGGTGCTCCGGCCATGCAGGTGGCTGATGAATTTGAAGTGTTCAGTATGCTTGACGGTGATGCATTGGATGCTGTGGTAGCCAAACACAAGCCGGATATAATTGTGCCTGAAATTGAAGCTATCCGTACCGAACGTCTGTATCATTTGGAACAGGAAGGTATCCAAGTAGTGCCGAGTGCCCGTGCTGTGAATTTCACGATGAACCGTAAGGCTATTCGTGATTTGGCAGCTAAGGAATTAGGATTAAAGACAGCCAAATATTTCTATGCCAAGTCTCTGGAGGAGTTGAAAGAAGCTGCAAAAGAAATTGGTTTCCCCTGTGTGGTGAAGCCTTTGATGTCTTCATCCGGTAAAGGCCAGTCTTTGGTCAAGAGCGCGGATGAGTTGGAACAGGCATGGCATTATGGGTGTGAAGGCAGTCGTGGAGATATCAAAGAATTGATTATTGAGGAGTTTATTCAGTTCGATAGTGAGATAACTTTGCTCACCGTCACTCAGAAAAACGGTCCTACTTTGTTCTGTCCGCCTATCGGACATGTACAGAAAGGAGGAGATTATAGAGAAAGTTTCCAACCGGCACATATTGATCCCGAACATTTGAAGGAAGCGCAACGTATGGCTGATAAGGTAACGGCAGCTCTGACTGGTGCGGGAATCTGGGGAGTTGAATTTTTCTTGAGTCATGAAAACGGAGTTTATTTTTCCGAACTTTCTCCCCGTCCGCATGATACCGGAATGGTGACTTTGGCAGGTACTCAGAATTTAAATGAGTTTGAGTTGCATCTGCGGGCGGTGTTAGGACTTCCTATTCCTGAAATTACACAAGAACGCATAGGGGCCAGTGCAGTGATTCTTTCTCCTATTGCCAGCAAGGAAGCTCCCCGTTATCGTGGTGAGGAAGAGGTTTGTAAGGAGACAAATACTTATCTCCGTATTTTTGGTAAACCTTATACAAAATTGAATCGCCGTATGGGGGTTGTGGTTTGTTATGCTCCTAATGGCAGTGACTTGGACGCTTTGCGTGACAAATGCAAGGCTGTTGCTGCAAAGGTAGAGGTGTATTAATATCTTGTATTGATGGATATAAAATAAAGGTCCGGGCTTTCCCAAGTCCGGACTTTTTGTTGTTCCGAAGGTATGCTTCCCTGGAACAAGGTTTTATAGTCTCTCTTTTGTGACTAACATTACAGAGAAATAATAATAGAGAGAACTCCACATCAATGGTTACGGTATAATAAGATAAATTCTTTTTGGCAAAATTGCAACATTTAACAATCTCAGACAATACCTACAAATAATGATTTTGATAGATACCTTTTCTACTTTCGTTTATTATAGCTATAAATAGGGATGTCTGACTGTCCAGAATACCTATATCATGCGATTGCACAGACAGATGGCAAACCTTATCTTTGCATTGTAAATAAGTCATATAAAAATTACGTAAACCACAAGTTAGTTATTAGTTAGTAGTCTCCCTGCGAAGTGATTCGCGGGGAGTGCTTCTTTTATGGGGTAATTTCCTTTTTTTATAGTGTTTCAGGTTCTTTGTCCAAGTTGGTTTCTATTTGTTTCGGAAAGGATAGCTTTTCATTGATGGATGAGGGCTATCCGTTTGCGTAGCTATGCATTCCTCCTAACAGAAAATTCACTCCGAAGTAAGTAATCAGTACTGTTATAAAAGCAGTTATACAGAAAACATGAAAAAACATGGTGCGATGAAACCATGGCAGTGATCTCGGATGCAGTGCCAAGGCATATACCAGCATGGTGATTAAGGCCCATACTTCTTTAGGATCCCATCCCCAATAGCGTCCCCATGATACGTTTGCCCATACAGCACCAATGAAAATACCGATAGCGAGTAAGAAAATTGCCGGATAAAGAATTATTTGGCTTATTATCTGCAATCGTTCTATTTGTTCTTTGCATTCTTTCTGTGATTGGTGGAGTATGACCGCTGTTACACCATTCAGCATGATAAATGCCAGCAGCGAATAAGCGATCATGATAACTACTACGTGGATACTCAATAATGGAGATTGCAGAACCGGCATCAGTTGTGTGATTTGTGGGTTTGATTCTCCCAGCATGGATACCATCAGCGTAAGTCCGCAAAGCAGGAAACCGAAAGGGAGCAACATTGCGAATTTACGTTGTAGCAGAAAAGTGAGCAATAGCGTACACCATGCCATGAACTGCATGGTTTCGAAGCCGTTGGACAATGGCAGATGATTGCTCACATAACCACGCAGGCAGATAGCAGCCGACAAATAGGTAAAAACAATCCATAGCAAAATATTCAATATTATGATTGCCTTCCGGCTTGTTCTCTTTTGCGATGCCATGCAATGGCAATAATAGATAAAACATATCAGGCCGATGCAAATACATGCCATGGCGACAGATTTGCTATAATCAAATTGATTATATATTTTCTCAGCCTTGAATTTATTATCTGCAGGAAGCAGTCCGTCACACTCTTTCTGCTGGTATTTCTTGATTTTTTCTAATAATAGGCAGGCATCATTGTACTTTTTCATCACAATCATTTCGTTTACATAACTCATAGATTTACGAATGAATACCCATTTGTCATTATCCATATCTTGAGGTAATTGGTCGCTTTGCGAATACCATTCCAATGTCTTTCCGGCTATATTGCGACAAGGGAATATTTTCATCATGGCACCGGTACATACTAAATTGATGATATTGAATTTCTCATCAGCTTCTTCTATGCCTCGTTTGTCAGTCACCTGTTCTCCTGAACGGATATGGTTCATCATTTTTTCCAGCTTGTATTCATTAATGGTACTGATATAGTCTTTCAGCCTGGCGTAATTCCCTTCTATTTCCAGTAATTTACGGGCTTCATTACTCTTGATTCGTATAATTGGCTCATTTTTCCAACTGTCATAATAAAACAGCCATCCGGTAAGTACTTCTTCTGGTGTCAGTCCTTTATATGAGGAACTACCGTAAAGTTTGACTGTAAAATCACGGGCAAAGGTTTGTAAAGGACAGATACGGTTGTTGTATAAAATATATAAATCTCCAAAATGTTCGGCTACTTCGCGCGGAAGCACCTTGGGGGATGTACTGTTTGCTTTGAGAAAATTACTGTTGAGACTGAATGCGAATAAAAGCAAGATGACTGTCAAGCTTCTGTGTAGTAAAGGGCTTTTCAGCAGTTGGCGGAACCGACTTTGCGGGCTGAAGAAAAAGAAAACGGTGGAAAGTAGCAATAAAGTATATCCTGCATAAGTGATTCCTATACCATAAGGATCATGAGATACACTAAATACGCTTCCTTCATTATCTTCACTGTAGCCTGATTGATAAAAGCGATAGTGCTGGTATGAAAATATATGATTCATGGAAACCTTCCCCTGTATCTGGCGGTGGCAGTCTTTGTCTGCTACTGAAATATGACTGATAAAGTCCATTGGAGCCAAGGTTCCTTTGTAATAAATAATTTCAAATTGGTTTAGTGTGATGCTGAAAGGTAGCTGGTGGGAAATTCCTTTGGAATCGGTGAAAGAGGTCTGTTGTTCTCCTTGGCGGACACGCATAGTGCCTTGTTCTCCATATATCCATGTGGTGAATGCCCCTGCCAATATAAAGAGAAGAGAAAGATGAAGCAAAAAAATAACAGGCTGACGATGCAGTTTGCTTTTTATGATGTATAATAAGGAAGTAATTGCGGTTACTCCCCATAAAATGACAAAAGGTACGGAACTGTAGATATACTCGTTTACAAAGTCCGTACCATATATTTTTTCCAATATAGTAGCTATAGTAAGAATCAGAAGTAATATGCCTAGCAGACTGAAGGCAGTTCGTTTTAATAATTTCATGTAGTTATAATTTTCTGAAAGATAACCAGAAGGTGAATCTTGAATTTGTCTCATCCCCCTGAATGTCCTGTCATATTATTGGTGATAGGATTCAGGAGGGAGACAATCTGTTTCATTGCTTAAATGGCATCAATAAATTTGACGATGGCGTCACGATCTTCTTTACTGAGTTCGCGGAACTTGTCAATGCTCCAGCGTGCGTCACTATTTGAAGCTCCATGCCACATAATGGCTTCAATGACATTACGTGCACGACAGTCATGCAAACGGTCGCTGTGTCCGGCACAGATTAAGGAAAGTCCGCGTCCCCAAAGAGGAGTGGTACGGCACCATCCCGTGCGGATATTGTTCTTCATTTCCAGGCGGTGTTGAACCATATCTGAATATGGCCAGATAGTTTGGTGTGGATAGCGTGGCAGACGGCTGTCACCATCTTTGAAGTATCCGTTCGGATCGGGATAATTATCGTCTCCTGTAGTCCATGACGGACGATGGCAGGTAGCACAGCCTATTTCACGGAATAATTTGTGACCTCTCTGAACTGTTTCGTCATCCAGATTCCGTGCGGCAGGAACTGCCAGTCCTCTGTGCCATATCATGAAGTTTACATAATCTTCGTCTGTCATTTCCACCGGAAGTTCCTTATTCATCAGATAGTTGTATATATCTTGTTCTACATTACCGGTCTGTTTCCATTCAGGGAAATAGTTATAAAAATCTTTTTGTACATCCGGGTCTTTGGAGGCTGTTTTGGCATACGTGTCAGTCATGTAGTGATAACGGCGGTCACTACGGGTAACATTGGTGATGTTCCAGATTGCATTGGCACCGGGACCATCCTGTATGGAAGATCTGGTCAAAGCGTAAGTATAACGTTTGGGATATTGTTTACCTGTAAGTCCCTTATAGAGTGAAGTCCACTCTCCGTTTGCGAAGATGGCTGGATTCAATTTTACACCTGCTTTTTCCTGACGTGCATATTCTGCTTTCAACGAATCATCGGGAATGGCATCTAGTAATCCGGTTCCGTAGATACCAATGGTAGATTCCAGCAAAACTACTACATCAGAGTAGTTGACAGGGGTGACAACTTGATTATAAGTAGCCTCCAAAGGTACGTAGTATGCATCTTGAGGAATAGTCACTTCCGGATAGATCAGACTGTATGTTTCTCCGTCAGGAAATTTATTTCCCCATTCGTCTGTGTAAGGCAGCCAGTCTATTTTTATCTTATCTTCATCTATTGGTGCTTTGAAAGGGGCTACAGCTTTGGTTTGAGGCATTCCCGTTAAAGAACTTAGGTAGTTATCCTTTCCATCGGTCACAACAAGTAGATATCCATTTCCCCAGTCATCAGCACGATAACGGTCTACCCGTTTGCCATGACCGTATCCGGGGTGGCAGTTCATACATGAATTGCGGATATAAAGCGGTCCCAAACCATTGAAAGGTTTGGAATTCTGCGTATAAGAACGTTCAAAGAAATATTCCCCATATTTGAATTTGTCGGTCATACCTGCATTTTCCGTTGCAGGAGTAGGATCTTCATAAGCAGAAGCGGAATTGTTGAAGGTTGTACCCAATTCTCCGCCTGCATAGGTCTCTACATTTACGTTGATATCAGGATTGACTTCCGGAGATTTGTTTTCCGGATTGTCATCGTCATTACAGGCTGTTAGCGAGAGCATTGTAAGGCCGCATAGAGCAGCAAGCCAGTGTATTTTAAATAACTTATTCATATAAGAATGTTTAAAGTTAGTTACTTTTCAAATTTATATACCAAAGAATCTACATAAGGTTGTCCTCCCCCGGTCTTTTTCACTATCATGTCTGTTGTAGAGGGGACATCCGGCAGCACAGAGCCGGTGCTTGGAGCGAATGTAAAATCACCATCTACAGCAAAAGATAGTACAATAGACCTTTTCCGGACACCCTCTTGCAGATCCTTTGTGGTCATTGGGGTAAACAGTTCTTTTTAATTGTTTCTTAAAGCTGTTTTAACATCAGACAATATGGCATCAAGATCCTGACAAGCTTTAATTGCTTCACCTGCACTTGGATCTTTAATATTGTTTACAAATGGAGCTGCCATGGCATTGATTTTGGTCAGAGCATTGTTTATGGCATTTACAACTTTTGTATCCAGTTCTTTATCTACTCCAGCAATATAGTTGTGTAGTGAGTTGGTTTCGTCACGTTCATTTTCTATACCGCCCATGTAAGCATTCTGAATACTGATGATGTTGTCATAAAAGTCTAGAATGGACTTGTGACTGTATGGTGATTCTATATAAGCAGGGTCTTCTCCGCTATAAGGTTTTCCTATTTTAGAAGTTCCTACTTCATCTGCGATAGTCTTGCAGCCGTCAATGATAGCTTGCATGGCTAATGTCCAGCTGGCGTATGTACTACCTGCTTTTCCTGCATTCAGCATATTCTCACCATAAGAATATTCACCACTGTTTACAGTGTAAGGCAGTTCTAACTCATTTGCGACTTTAGCGACACGGTCGGCATTGACAGCACTTTCGCCTCTCCATGAAAGTTCCAGCTGCCAGCAACGGTTACGCAAATCACCAGCTACAGCTACGGCGTAAGTCAGATGTAAGTCACTGATTTTAGAAACTGATTTGGGGCTACCATCTTCGAAAAGGATGTATTCAATACCATGAAATCCTAATAAAGAATTACCCAATTTCTCGCCGGCATAAATATCTCCGTCTTCACCACCCATTGCTTCTACCTGTTCCGTATTTTTCAGTGCGGTCTGTAATCCGTCCAAGTCCAAAGGCCATGAGTCAATATGCGGGTCGATACCGAAATCGGTAGCTGCCCCATACAGGAAAGCTTCACTCTTTTCCCACCATGCACGTGCTTCAAGGAAGGTTTCGCAGGTAGCTTTTACATTTGCATCAGTCTTGCTGCTTTTTAATGCTTGTAAATCTTTTACTAGCTGTTCGGTTTCATCAGCCAGGTTCTTGTAAGTAACATATACCGTGTGATCAAGATACTGTTTTGCGATTGCTTCGAATTTTGCATCTGTTTCAGACGTACCGGTATCCGGAGTCGGATCATCGTTATCACTGCATGCGCTGAAACTGCAAGTCATCATTGTTGCTACAGCAACAAGTAAGGGGAATTTTAACAAACTTTTCATACCTATTTAATTTTAAAAAATGAATAATCGGGTTTATTTAATGAAAAATCCTGCATAAGCTATGCCCAATGAAAAAGAGGGTTCGTTATTATACTGGCTTTTCAAGAAGCGTTTTGAGTATTCGGCTTTTACTACGATGTCTTTCATAGGATAGTAGTTCAAACCGACGGCCATGCGTTGTTTTTTAGTCCATTCATATTTGCTGAAACCTTTAGCAGCCTTATGATATGAGTCATAGTATTCATATCGTCCAAATACATATAGTTTTTTACCATTGTCTCTCATTTTCTTTACTTGAGAAAAAATATCATATCCTGCCTCGATTCCGGCGGCAATGGCTGTCTTGCCCACGGCTGTGTGAGGATAAGGGGACTGTGTGCTATTGTCTTGGCTTTTGTTGTGAGTGGAGATCAGATCAGCGTCTCCCAGATGGCCATAATCAAAATTGCCGCGTACTACCCAGTTATGATCATTATAATCAAAGTCGAATGCACCTATGACCACTGTTCCTTTCACATCTTTATATTTGGTGGATTTTTCATCTTTAATAATGTCGTTTTGGAAACTGTTACCTATATAGCCGCTTATTCCCATACGCAATCCTTTGACAGAGTAATTGTCGATACGTGCCGCTCCTGCCAGATTGTTGGCTACTTTAAATTCATAGGCTGATGCAGAACCATCATGAATCCATCCGCTATGATTGAACATATTAGCATTCAATGCGGGAATAACCATTGCCTCATAACGCCAGTCACCTATACGCCCCCATACACTAAGACCGGTTTCATGCCATGTGCAAGGCATTATTGTGTTTTCACCTTCAGGACGATATACTGTAAAGAACTGAGTGGGAAGATGGGCGTTGTTTATTTGTCCTATCGGCACGATGATGTGCCCTGCGCGGATATTGAAGCCCGAGCAAAAAGATTTCTGAATCCAGAACTGCTCCAAAGCCACTTCACCCCCACGTTCTATTTCTTTTTCAAATTCTCCGGCTTCTTCGTCTTCTACTTCTATAGCCGATTCTGTTCCTCCGTGTTCAAACTCTATTTCACTCCCCATGCTCCATCCTTTTCCGAAATCGTAGCCAATCATGATTACTACATGAGGTAAGTCTACGCGTCCGTGTCCGTCAGAGTCTTTGTAACTGTCTGCTTTAGAATAGCGGTACATATTGTCACTATAAAAGTTACGTGTGTACACTGCTTCTCCGTAACCTCCCAATGTTAGCCGGGATTTTTTTTTAGGTTCTTCCTCCGTAGTTTTCTCTGTGTTATCCTTATCTATACTTGTTGCTTTTTCTGCATAACTGTTTGCAAGACAGGCCGACAAGCATAATGAGAACAATAAAACCTTTCTTTTCATTTTTGCTTTAATTTTTATAATTTTAAATCGGTGCAAAGTTATGGGAGGTTAAAAGGGTGGGCAATACCTAAAAATGGGTATTATTTTATGAAAATTGGTAATGAGTAGGTATTAAAGCTTGAATGATGCTGTCCGGAAAGGTTTATTACCCTGTTTTTCAGTTGTAAAATGATGCATTAAAATTTAAGATGTCAAAATAATAGTCTGTTTTAGTCTTTCCACATATGGCCAGATGCATATCTTCTTGCCACATGCTTTTTTACCTTTTTAAAAGAAGGGTGTTAGAGGATTTTTCTCTGTAAAGAGTGCAAGCCTTGTAATCAGATTCATCCTTAAAAGATCTTGTTTGTATCCCTAACCCTTTCCTGCCGTGTGGTTAAGGTTTTTCTTCCTGCTTGTTTTATCTCCGCAAGCCTTTGGAGTTATCTCCATAAGCTTTGGAGTTAACTCCATAGTCTTGGGAGATAACTCCAAAGGCTATGGAGATAGAATATATCTGTATAAAAAGGTTTAATCTGAAGATAGAAAAGACTTATACAATAGGGAGGATATGAACATTCATTTAATTCCGTTAGCGGGTTATTGCTTCTTTCAGCCCTTCCGGCCCTTTGAACTTCATGGTGGCGGAAAGATTGATTTAGTCATTCTTTTTTTCTTGGTCCGGATTCGTAATGACTTCTTCGTTTTCCGGATGACTGCTGTTGTCTTCCTCTTCCTCGTCAATGAAAAGTTCCGGTTGTTGGGGGCCTTTGTGTCTGAACAATATGGCTGCGGCTATTCCGGCCGCCGCGCCCCCCAAGTGTCCCTCCCAAGAAGTGGTGGAGGAGGCGAACTGCGGGAACATGTTCCATACCAGACTGCCATATAGAAAAGTGACAAGCAACGACAGGGCTACTAAAGGGACGTGTTTGCGGAGAATGCCACTGAAGAACAGAAAAAAGGCGAGTGAATAAATTATACTGCTGGCACCTATATGCCATCCCGGCTTGCCTATTATAAATGTAAGTATTCCACTGACTATCCAGATGAAAAAAAGTATACCAATGCCCAAATCACGATAAAAGTAGAGCAGACACCATAATAAAAAAAGAAGAGGAAAAGTGTTCGCAAATAAATGTCCCCAATCAGCGTGTATCAATGGAGAAGTGAAAATCCCCATTATTCCTTTGGTTTCTCTGGGATATATGCCCCAGGTGATAAAATCCCAATTCATGACACTTTCCATTGTACGCAGGGTGTACAGAATGAAAAGAAGTAATAACGGAAGAGCAAAAGCCAATAGAATTTTTTGAATTTCAAGTTTCATTTTGTCATAATTATGCTGATTTCTGTGCAATACTACGGATATTTGAGCGAAAAATGAAAAATATTTTGCTATTTAATTTTGCTTTATCCATTTAATTACTAATTTTGAGCGTTGCATACAAAAATAATATGTGACATAAATTGATATGGAAATTTGATTTATAACCTTAAAATAACAACTATGAGTTACTTACGATTTGACAAGACTCTTATGACGAACCTCGGGGAATCATTACCGAAAGAAATTCTCCGCACAAACCGTTCAGGGGCTTACCATTGTACAACCATTGTTGATTGCAATACGAGAAAATATCATGGATTGCTTGTCATTCCGGTGCCTGAACTGGATGATGAAAACCATGTATTGCTATCGTCGTTGGATGAAACAGTGATACAACACGGCGCTGAATTTAATCTGGGACTTCATAAGTATCAGGGCGACAATTACAGCCCAAGGGGACACAAGTATATCCGGGAATTCGAGTGTGAGAAAGTTCCTACCACTATATATCGGGTAGGTGGTGTGATTCTGAAGAAGGAAAAGCTTTTCGTTCATCATGAAAATAGAATTTTAATCCGTTATACTTTGTTGGAGGCACATTCGGCCACTACGTTGCGTTTGCGTCCGTTTCTGGCTTTCCGCAGTGTCCGTCAGTATACTCATGAGAACGCACAAGCCAGTCGTGACTATCAGGAGGTGGATAATGGAATTAAGACATGCATGTATCCGGGCTATCCCGAATTATATATGCAATTGAACAAGAAGAACGAATTCCACTATCAGCCGGATTGGTATCGGGGAATTGAGTATCCCAAAGAGCAGGAGAGAGGATATGATTTTAATGAAGATTTGTACGTCCCGGGTTATTTTGAAGTGGACATAAAGAAAGGTGAAAGCATCGTCTTTTCAGGAGGTGTGTCCGAGGCCAGTACCCGTACATTAAAGAGAACCTTTGAAGAAGAGGTGGAAGAACGTACTCCACGTGATAATTTCCAGCACTGTCTGATAAATGCTGCTCATCAGTTCTTGAATAAACAAGGAAATGAGTTTTATATTCTGGCAGGATATCCGTGGTTTAAATGCCGTGCGCGCGATATGTTTATTTCCCTGCCGGGACTGACATTGGCGATTGATGAAGTGGCTAAGTTTGAAATGGTGATGGAAACGGCCCGCAAGGCAATTCATGACTTTATTAATGATGAGCCTGATGATGTTAAAGTGTACGAAATGGAGCATCCTGATGTTTTGCTTTGGGCGGTGTGGTGTATCCAGCAATATGCCAAGATGGTGTCGCGCGACCAATGCCGTGAGAAATATGGTACATTGTTGCAAGACATTATGGAGTACCTTCGCCGGGAGAATCATCCGAATCTTTTCTTGCATTCCAACGGTCTGCTATATGCCAACGGCACAGAAAAGGCTATCACATGGATGAATTCTACCGCAAACGGACGCCCTGTGATTCCTCGTACAGGCTATATCGTAGAAATTAATGCTTTGTGGTATAATGCTTTACGCTTTACAAGTGAACTATTGAGCGAAGGTGGAAACAATAATTTGGCTGATGCGTTAAATGTATTGGCAGAAAAGACGGGGAAGGCTTTCGTGGATACTTTCTTGAATGAGTATGGTTATTTACTGGATTATGTGGATGGCAATATGATGGACTGGAGCGTGCGTCCGAACATGATATTTACTGTAGCATTCGACTATTCTCCGCTTGATGCCCGTCAGAAGAAAGGGGTGTTGGACATTGTGACCAAAGAACTGCTTACCCCGAAAGGGCTCCGTTCGCTCAGCCCGAAGAGTGGTGGTTACAACCCAAATTATGTAGGTCCTCAGATGCAGCGTGATTATGCTTATCATCAAGGTACCGCATGGCCCTGGCTGGCAGGCTTCTATTTTGAAGCTTACCTTCGTATTTATAAGATGAGTGGTATAGGATTTGTGGAGCGTCAGCTGATAGGCTACGAAGACGAAATGACTTCTCATTGTATTGGCTCTATACCTGAACTGTTTGATGGTAACCCGCCTTTCAAAGGTCGTGGAGCTGTATCATTCGCTATGAATGTGGCAGAGATATTGCGAGTATTATATTTATTGAGTAAATACAATTATTGAAAGGAGGGACCTGTATGAAAGTATTAATGTTTGGATGGGAATTTCCTCCCAAAATATATGGTGGTCTTGCTGTAGCATCTTACGGTATAACAAAAGGTTTGAGCCTGCAAGGTGATATGGAAACAACCTTCTGTTTGCCCAAACCTTGCGGCGACGAAGAAAAGTTTCTGAACATTATAGGCATGAACCAAGTGCCCATTGTGTGGCGTGATGTGAATTACGATTACTTAAAGTCACGTCTTTCGACTTCGACTCCGGAACAGTATTATGCTTTCCGTGATCATATCTATTCTGATTTCTCGTACATGCACGTCAATGACCTGGGGTGTATGGAGTTTGCCGGCGGCTATCCGGGAAACCTTCATGATGAGATCAATAATTTTTCTATTATTGCAGGGGTGGTTGCGCGCCAGCAAGAATTTGATATTATCCATGCGCACGACTGGCTGACTTATCCGGCTGGTGTGCATGCCAAGCTGGTAAGTGGCAAACCTTTGTGTATCCATGTGCATGCTACTGATTTTGACCGTTCGCGCGGTAAGGTGAATCCTACGGTATATGCTATGGAAAAGAATGGCATGGATCATGCCGACTGTATTATGTGTGTGTCCGAGCTGACCCGTCAGACAGTTATTCACCAATATCATCAAGACCCGCGCAAATGTTTTGCCATGCACAATGCCGTTTATCCGCTTTCGCAAGATTTGCTGGACATTCCTCGTCCTGATCATTCGAAAGAAAAAGTGGTGACTTTCCTGGGGCGTATCACGATGCAGAAAGGACCCGAGTATTTTGTGGAAGCCGCCGCATTGGTCTTGAAGCGTACCCGTAATATCCGTTTTGTAATGGCAGGATCGGGAGACATGCTGGATGCCATGATCAATCTGGCTGCGGAACGAGGTATTGCAGACCGTTTTCACTTCCCGGGGTTCCAGCGTGGGCGTCAGGTTTATGAAGCATATAAAAACAGTGATGTATTCGTAATGCCTTCTGTGTCAGAACCTTTTGGTATTGCTCCTTTGGAGGCTATGCAGTGCGGAACTCCTTCTATCATCTCAAAACAATCGGGTTGTGGTGAAATTTTGGATAAAGTAATCAAGACCGATTATTGGGATATCAACGCAATGGCCGATGCCATCTATTCAATTTGTACGAATCCTTCTCTTTTCCAATATCTGCAGGAAGAAGGAAAGAAAGAAGTGGATGGCATTACATGGGAGAAAGTCGGCTTGAGAATCCGTGCCCTCTATGAGCAGGTGTTAAAAAACTATGGTAAATAATAAAACAATAACTAGGATATGAAAACAATATGTCTTTATTTTGAAATACATCAAATTATCCATCTGAAACGCTATCGCTGTTTTGATATAGGCCGTGACCATTATTATTATGATGATTATGAAAATGAGCGCGGCATCAGTGATATAGCCGAACGCTCGTATATTCCTGCGCTGAGTGCGTTGATTGAAATGGCAAAGAATCACGGTGATACTTTCAAGGTGGCTTTGTCTATCTCGGGTGTGGCGCTGGAACAGTTGGAAGTGCATGCGCCTGGTGTAATCGAGTTGTTGCATCAGTTGAATGAGACCGGATGTTGCGAATTCTTGTGCGAACCTTATTCTCACGGTCTTTCCTCATTGGCTAATGAAGATTGTTTCCGCGAAGAAGTGGAACGTATGCGTACCAAGATTAAACAAATATTTGGCAAGGAGCCGAAAGTATTCCGTAACTCCAGCTTGATTTATTCGAATGATATTGGCGCTACGATAGCTGATATGGGCTTTAAAGGTATGTTGACTGAAGGTGCAAAACATATTTTGGGTTGGAAGAGTCCGCACTATCTGTATCATTGCGCCATGAATCCGAACTTGAAGTTATTGCTTCGCGATTTCAAATTGTCTGATGACATCAGTCTGCGTTTCTCTAATTCCGAATGGAATGAATATCCGTTGTTTGCCGACAAATATATAGATTGGATTGCAGCTTTGCCGGAGGAGGAACAGGTTATCAATATTTTCATGGAACTTTCTGCTTTGGGTATCGCCCAGCCATTGTCTTCCAATATTCTGGAATTTATGAAAGCACTGCCTGTCTGCGCAAAAGAAAGAGGGGTTACTTTCTCTACTCCGACCGATATCATTACCAAACTGAAATCTGTGGATCAGGTGGATGTTCCTTATCCTATGTCATGGGTAGACGAGGAACGCGATATCAGTCCGTGGTTAGGCAATGTGATGCAGCGTGAGGCTTTCAATAAACTTTATAGTGTGGCAGAACGTGTTCATTTGTGCGATGATCGCCGTATTAAGCAGGATTGGGATTATTTGCAGGCAAGTAATAATTTCCGCTTCATGACCACTAAGAATACCGGTATTTGGTTGAATCGTGGAATTTATGATTCTCCGTATGATGCTTTCACCAACTACATGAATATTTTGGGTGATTTTATAAGTCGTGTCAATTCGTTGTATCCGGTGGATATGGATAACGAAGAATTAAATTCGTTGCTTACTACCATTAAGAACCAGGGCGAGGAATTGGTGGCTTTGAACAAGGAAGTGGAGAGATTGCAGGCTAAACTGGAGAAAGCTGAAGGCAAGAAGGCTCCTGCCGTAAAGAAAGAACCTGCTGCCAAGAAACCGGCGGCGGCAAAGAAAGCGGCGGCAAAGAAGCCGGTTGCCAAGAAAGCTGCTTCGAAGAAAGAAGAATAACAGAAATAGTATAAAGGACTTAAGAATTCACCGTTGTGCTTTCGGAAAACTGGTTTTAAGGTTGGAAGAGGCGGAACGGTGTTTTTCTATATAAAAGTTTGCTGCATTGAATATTTTATTTACCTTTGCCAATCTCAGATACGAAAAAATATGAAACAATTGTGCCAGAATAAACATACGATACGTTTCCGCTATTGGAACCGGAAGAAGTACGCTATATTTTATAGTTTGGGCAAATGTGTAACTATTGGTAACCTGAAAAAGGAGATTGCCGATGTATCGTTGGGTAAACAGGCAAATGTTTGCACGGCATTCTCTGTTTGCTCTTCCGCACGAAAAGAGGATGCTGGAGAGGAATATGAAGAAGGAATGCCCCCTGTTGAATCTATGTTGCAAATGCTTCGGATCCAACTGCCTCAACCACAGGTGGCTGATGTGATTTGTCTTTTTTATTTGAATAAATATTGTTTGCCGGAAAGATGTGCCATGCATCTTTTCGGCTTTTTTGTCTTAATATGAACTGTATATGATGCTGAATGAAATAAGAAACAAAGTGCTGGGCGGTGAGAAGATTACCGTAGAAGAAGCCTGTTGGCTGTCCTGCAAGGCAGAGAAACAGGATTTGTATGATGCAGCTCATGAGATAACACAGGTCTGGGCTTCCCGGAAATTCGATATGTGTTCCATCATCAATGCTAAATCCGGTAAATGTCCTGAGAATTGTAAATGGTGCGCACAGTCTGCACATTATGAAACAAAAGTGGATGTTTATGATTTGGTTGGGAAGGAAGAATGTCTGCGCCATGCTTTGTATAACGAAGCGCAGGGAGTATCCCGTTTTTCTTTGGTGACCAGTGGCAGGAAACCGGGTAGCCGGAACTTGAACCGGCTATGTGAGACAACAGAATACATGCGTGCGCATTCGCATATTCAGTTATGCGCTTCTTTAGGATTGCTGGATGAGGCGGAATTGAGACGGCTGTTTAAGGCAGGCATCACCCGTTATCATTGTAATCTGGAAACGGCTCCCTCTTATTTTTCATCTCTATGTTCTACTCATACACAAGAACAGAAATTAGAAACGTTGCAGGCAGCACGCAGGGTGGGGATGGATGTATGCAGCGGAGGAATCATCGGCATGGGCGAAACAATGGAACAGCGTATTGAGTTTGCTTTTACACTGAGGGAATTGGAAGTACAGTCTATTCCTATAAACCTGTTGCAGCCTATACCCGGCACTCCATTGGAAAAAATGGATCGTCTTGCAGAGGTGGAGATTCTGACAACCATCGCTTTATTCCGTTTTATCAATCCCACAGCATTTCTTCGTTTTGCCGGAGGGCGTTCACTGATGAGTGTGGAAGCTGTAAAGAAAGCATTGTATATCGGTATTAATTCTGCCATTGTGGGAGATTTGCTGACTACATTAGGTTCAAAAGTATCAGAAGATAAAATATTGATAGAAGAGGCCGGGTATTCGCTTTGATACATTATAAAGTTATTATAACAATAAGGAAGTAATATATGGAAAATTTTGACAGGGAGCATTTATGGCATCCTTATACATCGACTACTCATCCGCTGCCCACTTATAAAGTAAGACGGGCGGATGGAGTATATATAGAATTGGAGGACGGAAGATGTTTGATAGAAGGGATGTCTTCGTGGTGGTGCATGGTACATGGATACAATCATCCGGTATTGAACCAAGCGCTCAAGGAACAGATAGACCGTATGAGCCATGTCATGTTCGGCGGACTGACACACGATCCGGCCATCGAATTAGGCAGGTTGTTGTTGAAGATTGTTCCTCCCCGTATGCAGAAAATATTTTATGCTGACTCCGGTTCGGTTGCGGTGGAAGTGGCATTGAAAATGGCCGTGCAATATTGGTATGCGCAAGGGAAGGAAAAGAAAAATAATTTTGTAACTATTCAGTCCGGATATCATGGAGATACGTGGAATGCCATGTCTGTTTGTGATCCGGTGACCGGTATGCATCATATTTTTGGCCCTACATTGCCTGTGCGTTATTTTGTTCCTGCTCCCCGGTCGCGCTTTGACGGAATCTGGTATGAAGAGGATATAGAGCCCTTGAGGGAAATATTGGAACAGCATCATGAAGAGATGGCCGCATTGATTCTGGAACCTATTGTACAAGGGGCGGGCGGAATGCGTTTTTATCATCCTGAGTTTTTACGCCAGGCAGAGAAACTTTGCAGGCAATATCGGCTGTTGTTAATCTTTGATGAGATAGCGACAGGTTTCGGAAGGACGGGGAAACTGTTTGCTTGGGAGCATGCGGGTGTCCAGCCCGATATCATGTGCATAGGCAAGGCACTGACCGGTGGATACATGACTTTCTCTGCTGTCCTTGCCAGTGATGATGTGGCTGATACAATTTCCGGCGGTTATCCGGGAGTCTTTATGCACGGCCCTACTTTTATGGGAAATCCGTTGGCTTGTGCCGTAGCGAAAGCATCCGTGGAATTATTGCTTTCATATAGTTGGGAGGAAAAGGTAAAGGCCATTGAATCACAGTTGAAGAGGGAGCTGGCCCCTGCTGCTTTATTGCCACAAGTGGCTGATGTGCGTGTATTGGGAGCTATCGGGGTTATTGAAGTGAAGAAACCGGTAGATATGGCTTTCATGCAACGTCGTTTTGTTGAAGAAGGGGTATGGGTACGTCCTTTTGGAAAACTGGTGTATATCATGCCGCCTTTTATAATTCAGCCTGGAGAATTGAGCAAATTGACGCATTCACTGGTGAAGATAGTAAGAGAATTAAAAGAATAAGTGATAGTACTGAGAGAAATAGAAAAAATGAATTCATTAACAGATTGGGAAAGGGAATTAGCCCTGCTTGAAAATAAAAGTAATCTTCGTAAGTTGCCTGTTATCCGTCATTTGGGAAGAGAGGTGGAGGTGAATGGAAAAGTGATGCTTAACCTTTCATCCAACGATTATCTGGGATTGGCTGCTTATCTGCCATTACGTACGGAATTCTTGCAAAGTCTTACTCCCGACACCTTTCTTCCTTCCTCTTCATCCTCTCGGCTGCTGACAGGAAATTTTGATATCTATGTTCAGATAGAGGATTTGCTTGCCCGACTGTATCGGAAGGAAAGCGCGTTGGTTTTTAATAGTGGTTATCACATGAATGCCGGTATTCTTCCTGCAGTGAGCGATACTCGTACATTGATCCTTGCCGATAAACTGGTACATGCCAGTATTATTGACGGCATTCGTTTATCGGCGGCCAAGTGTATCCGATACCGGCATAACCGGTACGAACAATTGGAACAGTTGCTGGTTTCCAATCATGCCGGGTATGATAGAATAATTATTGTAACCGAAAGTATTTTCAGTATGGACGGTGATGAGGCCGATCTCCGTCGTTTGGTCACTTTGAAGCAACAATATGATAATGTATTGCTGTATGTGGATGAAGCGCATGCTGTAGGGGTGCGGGGGATGCATGGCCTGGGGTGTGCGGAAGAACAGGATTGTGTGGCTGACATCGATTTCTTATGTGGAACTTTTGGTAAAGCGTTAGCCTCGGTAGGAGGCTATATTGTTTGTTCGAAGACCATCCGTGATTATTTGGTCAATAAAATGCGTACATTCATATTTACAACGGCTCTTCCTCCTGTCAACTTGCTATGGACATTCTTTATCCTGGAGCATTTGAACAGTTTCAGCTTCCGGAGGGAAAGGTTGAAGAAGATATCCTCTCTTTTGAAAGACGCGTTGGTAAAGAAAGGCTACGCTTGTCCTTCTACCAGCCATATTCTGCCAATGACGATAGGCGATAGCGGTGATACGGTGTTAAAGGCCGATTTCTTGCAGCGTAAAGGTTTTTATGCGTTGCCGGTGCGTCCTCCTACTGTGCCCGAAGGAACATCGCGTATCCGTTTTTCGTTGACAGCGGATATTACTGAAGAAGAAATAAAAAGTCTGATAGAATTGATATGAAACATTATTTTATACAACAAAATTATTTTCCCCGATTGACACTTTTTTTTGCCGGTTGGGGAATGGATGAATGTCCTTTCATGGATTATTGCTCCGGAAATAGCGATCTGTTGGTTTGTTATGATTATCGTTCGCTGGATTTTGATTTCACGCTGTTGCAGGGTTATCAGGAGATTCGTCTGATAGCCTGGTCTATGGGAGTATGGGCCGCGTCTATGGTATTGCAGGATATGGACTTGCCCATTTGTGAGAGTGTTGCTTTAAATGGCACGGTAACTCCTGTCGATGATTTGAAAGGTATTTCGCAGCAAGTTTTTGAAGGAACACTGGAAGGCTTGAATGAGGTTACGCTGGAAAAGTTTATCCGCAGGATGTGTTTGAAAAAGGAGAATCTGGAAACATTCTTGTCGAAACGTCCGCAACGTGCGGTAGAGGAACTGCAAGAAGAGCTTCGGAGGATTGGAGAACAGGTAAAATCTTGCGCTGTTCCCAGTTTTGCATGGGAACGGGCTGTTATAGGCAAGAATGATTTGATTTTTACGGCGGTCAACCAAAGAAATGCATGGACCGGGACGGAAGTGGCAGAGTATGATATTCCTCATTATTCAGAAGAAATAATGAGAGATTTGCTATGCCCGTCTGTCATTTAAAATGAAAACGTATGATTAATAAGCAATTGATAACCCGTCGCTTTTCCCGCGCTGTAGAGAGTTATAACCGTGAGGCGGTGGTTCAAAAGCAGATTGCATACCGCATGAGTGATATGCTAAATCATTATTTGCCCCGTCCGTGCGGCCGGATATTGGAAATTGGTAGCGGGACGGGCTTTCTTACCCGCAGGCTGATGGAAACCCTCCATCCTGAAAAACTGGTGTTGAATGATATTTGTCAGGAGATGAGTACTTGTTTCACCGATTTGTTGGGAAGCGGGCGGGCTATCTTTCTGGCAGGGGATGCCGAGTCCCTTCCTTTTCCAAAAGGACAGGATTTGATTGTATCATGCTCGGCATTACAGTGGTTTGTTTCTCCCGAGCTGTTTTTTGAACGTTGTAATACTTTGTTGAAGCAGAAAGGATATTTTGCTTTTACTACGTTCGGCAGGGATAATCTGAAAGAAGTTGCATCGGTTACCGGCAGCGGTCTTCACTATCGTTCTTTAGAGGAGTTAGAAGAAGCACTGCGCATACACTATGAGATCGTGAAGGCTCATGAGGAACGTATCTGTCTGACTTTTGGCACTCCGCTCGAAGTGCTTTATCACTTGAAACATACCGGGGTGGCTGCTGTCAGGCAACAAGCGTGGACTAAAAGGAATTTGCAGGATTTCTGTGACAAGTATGCCCGTTTGTTCAGTGATGGTCGTTCGGTGACTTTGACTTATCATCCTATTTATATTATTGCAAAGAAAAGACAATAGAAATAAAAAGAATCATGAAACAGAATGTATTTTTCGTAAGTGGTATTGATACAAATATTGGTAAAAGTTATGCCACGGCCTATCTGGCACATCTTTGGAACAAACAAGGATGTCGTACTATTACTCAAAAATTCATACAGACAGGAAATCCGGAAGGTTATTCGGAGGATATTGAGTTGCATCGTCGTCTGATGGGGACGGAGTATTTGCCTGAGGATGAGCAGGGACTTACCAAACCTGAAATATTTTCTTATCCGGCTTCTCCCCATTTGGCTTCACGAATAGATAACCGCACCATTGATTTTGATAAAATAAAGCATGCCACGGAGGTGCTGAGTGAGCGCTATGATGCTGTTTTAGTGGAAGGAGCCGGGGGGCTGATGGTGCCGTTGACAGAGGAGAACCTGACTATAGACTATATTCAGGAATCGGGTTACCCCTTAGTTTTTGTTACTTCGGGACGATTGGGAAGTATCAACCATACATTATTGGGTTTTGAGGCTATAGAACGGAGAGGGATAAAGCTTCATACAGTGATGTACAATCTGTTTCCCGAAGGAGAAGATAAAATCATTCAGGCAGATACAGAGGCTTATATTTGTCGTTATATAGAGAAGCATTTCCCGGATACAGCATTTGTGAAGGTGCCTTGCTTGTAATTCATCTTTCTTGTTTATGATGTGTCTACCTAATAAAAAGACAGGCCTTGTTTCGCAACAAAGCCTGTCATGCAAACTTAAAACAACCAACAAAAGAAATAGATAATTTCGGGCAATTATCTAATAAAAAGCAATTCTCTGTATTTAGGTAATGTCCACATCTGATTGTCAACAATCAGTTCCAGCTTGTCAATGTGATAACGTATCTCTTCCAGCATGGGGGCGATAGTGTCATGATAGGCGATTGCTTTCTCCCGTTCACTTTCTATCTTGTTAGCCACCTTACGTGCTTCCACCATGGCTTCCACATGCTCGGTGATGAAGATGGTGCGTTCTGCAATCTCTTCAATAAGTTTCATATTCTCGGCAGATAGTCGGGACGCTTTTTCTGCAGGGAATAATTCTTTCATTTTATATACATTGTCAATCAGTTTGCTCTGGTATTCGGTAGCCACGGGAATAATGTGATTCATAGCTAGGTCACCGAGAACACGAGCCTCGATCTGGATTTTTTTTGTGTACATTTCCCACTTCACTTCGTTGCGGGCTTCCAGCTCTTTGCGCGTCATGACGCCTGTTGCTTCGAACATGGCGATGCTTTCGGGTTTCAGGTAATTGTCGAATATCAGCGGACAACTGGTTTCGCAGTCCAGACCGCGTTTGGCAGCCTCAGCTTTCCATTCGTCTGAGTAACCGTTGCCATCGAACCGGATAGGTTTGCATTCCTTGATGTATTGGCGGATGATTTCCACGATGGCGGAGATTTTTGGCTCTCCCTTTTCAATCAATGCATCCACATCCTTTTTGAATCTTGTCAACTGGTGCGCCACCGCCGTGTTCAGTGCAATCATGGCACTGGCACAGTTGGCTTCCGAACCTACGGCACGGAATTCAAAGCGATTGCCTGTAAAGGCGAAAGGAGAGGTGCGGTTGCGGTCAGTGTTATCAATCAGCAATTCGGGAATCTGAGGGATATCCAGCTTCATTCCCTGTTTGCCAGCCAGCGAAATAAGGTCATCATTTGCACTTTCTTCCATGTGATCCAGCACTTGTGTCAGCTGTTTGCCCAAAAAAGAAGAGATGATGGCGGGAGGTGCCTCGTTGGCTCCCAGACGATGTGCATTGGTGGCACTCATGATGGAGGCCTTCAGCAATCCGTTATGGTGGTAAACTGCCATCAGGGTATTGACGACAAAAGTAATGAAACGCAGGTTGTCTTCGGCTGTCTTTCCGGGAGCCATCAGCAGGATACCGGTATCTGTACCTAATGACCAGTTGTTGTGCTTGCCTGATCCGTTAACTCCCTTGAATGGCTTTTCGTGTAGCAGCAGACGGAAACCATGATTACGGGCTACTTTGCGCATCAGTGACATGATGAGCATATTGTGATCTACGGCCAGATTACATTCTTCGAAAATGGGAGCCAGTTCGAATTGGTTGGGAGCCACTTCGTTGTGGCGGGTCTTTACGGGGATGCCCAGTTCCAATGCTTGGATTTCCAGGTCTTTCATGAAAGCTGCCACACGGGTAGGGATGGCCCCGAAGTAATGGTCTTCCAACTGTTGGTTTTTGCTGGCTTCGTGTCCCATCAGGGTACGTCCGGTCAGTAATAGGTCGGGGCGTGCGGCGTACAGGCCTTCGTCTACTAGAAAGTATTCTTGTTCCCATCCTAAATAGGCCATTACTTTCTTTACTTCGGGATTAAAATAATGGCAGACATCAACTGCTGCTTTATTTACAGCACTTAACGCTTTCAACAGAGGGGCCTTGTAGTCGAGGGACTCGCCGGTGTAGGCGATAAATACGGTGGGGATGCACAGGGTGTCGTCTACTACGAATACGGGGGAGGAGGGGTCCCATGCACTGTAGCCACGTGCCTCGAAGGTATTGCGGATACCGCCATTAGGGAAACTGGAAGCATCGGGTTCCTGCTGTACAAGTAGTTTGCCGGAGAATTCTTCCATCATTCCGCCCTTGCCGTCGTGTTCTACAAACGCGTCATGTTTTTCGGCGGTTCCTTCGGTCAGCGGCTGGAACCAGTGGGTATAGTGGGTTACTCCCAGTTCGGTTGCCCAGCGTTTCATGCCTGCGGCTACTTCGTCGGCGATGCTGCGGTCCAAAGGAGCGCCATTGTCCATAGCATCTGTCAGTTTGGCATAGACATTGCTAGGCAGGTATTTGAACATTTTTTCACGGTTGAATACATACTTGGCAAAGTATTCACCGGGCCTTTGGGCAGGTGTTTCTACTGTTGCTGCTTTCTTCTTGAAAGCTGTTTCAACTACTCGGAATCTTAATTTTGACATAATACCTAAATTTGTTTAGTTGTTAATTTATTTAGAGTGAATGATTTTCTCTTTATTATTTTGATTCAAAATGACTTTTAGTTGTATGCAGATTCGCCATGTTCATAAATGTCGAGCCCTTCTTCTTCAATTCTGTTCGGGACGCGCAAACCATGAATCTTGTCCAATCCCTTGAAGATGAGGTATCCCATACCTGCTGCCCAGCAACCTACTACTGTTGTACCGAACAGTTGTGCTAGCAGGAAGTTGTAACCACCACCATAGAGCAGTCCTTCTTCGGTGGCGAAAAGTCCGGTAAGAATGGTACCGAGGCAACCACAAACACCATGTACAGAGGAGGCTCCGACCGGATCGTCTATTTTCAATATGTGGTCAATGAAGTCTACCGAGAAAATCATGACGATGCCGCAGATGGCACCGATCATGACTGCTCCGAAGGGGGAAACGAGATCACATCCGGCGGTGACTCCGACCAGGCCTGCCAATACACCGTTTAATGTTAATGACAAAGAAGGTTTTCCATATTTTATCCAGCTTGCTGTCAAAGCGAAGAAGCCACCGGCGCATGCTGCCAGGTTAGTGGTCAGGAATACGTGAGAGATAACTGTCTGATCAGTACCGGTAGCTGCTGCCAGTTGAGAACCCGGATTAAAACCAAACCAACCGAACCAAAGAATGAATACACCCAGGCAAGCCAATGTCAAGCTATGTCCCGGGATAGCCTTAGACCTGCCATCTTTACCGTATTTACCGATACGCGGTCCTAGAACGGCAGCACCTACCAGGGCAATCCACCCGCCTACTGAGTGAACGACAGTGGAACCGGCGAAGTCATGGAAGGTGGTTCCGAATATGTTTGTCATAAAAGAATTTTCTTCACCATTCATCAGCCATCCGCCACCCCACGTCCAGTGTCCTGATACCGGATAAATCAGTACGCTGATGAAGATGGTGTATACCAAGTACATGGAGAATTTAGTACGTTCTGCCATAGCTCCTGATACGATGGTTGCTGCAGTGGCACAGAATACGGTTTGGAAGATCAGAAACCCTTCAATGGGTAGTCCGTTGTCAATGACTTTGTCCATTATGTCAAGGTTGAAAAAATGTGGCGTGCCTACGAAACCTCCCACACCGAACATCAATCCGAAACCGATGAACCAGAAGAGGATGGAGCCGAACATAAAGTCAATCAGATTCTTCATCAGTACGTTGGCGGTATTCTTGGTGCGGATAAATCCAGCTTCCACCAAAGCGAATCCCGGTTGCATGAAGAATACCAGCATGGCTGCCAGCAGCATCCATACAGTATTCAGACCGGTTACAATTTCATTGATGGCTTCTGTGTCCGTGCTCCTGACAGGAGTTTCCGATAGTGCGTCTTGTGCCCAAAGGCTGGCTGGGAACAGAAATAAAAGTATAAAGAGTCTTTTCAGGTATAGTTTTTCCATACCTTTTCTATTAGTTGTATCCATAATTTTTTCGCTTAAGTTGTAGTATGATTTTTACTTTGTAGAGTAGTTTTGACCGGGGTGTGTAATGAGTTATTTCTCTTGTTCTGCATTGTACAAGGCAATATCTCCACGTTCTCCTGTACGGATGCGGATGGCATCTTCAACGGGTATGACGAAGATACGTCCGTCACCGATCTCGCCGGTATGAGCAGCCTTGAGAATGGCATGAATGGTTTTGTCCACATTCTTTTCGCGGACTACAATGGAAACCAGGATTCTCTCAATGGAACTGGTGTCATAAACCACTCCACGGTAAATGCGTCCTTGACGTGTTTTGCCAATGCCTCTTACATCGTAATAGGAAAACCATTCGATTTCGGCTTCGAGCAACGCTTCTTTTACGTCCTCGAATTTGGTCTTACGGATAATAGCTTCAATTTTTTTCATTGTTGTATTTGTATTTTGTATATAATGTAATCTTTTTACCTTCTAAAAAACTGATACCTTGTTGTTATCCTTGTATTTATGCTCTTTATGATTAAAAACTTAGCCCGAAAACGAAATAAGCCCCTTCAGTGCGTGGGTTTACGGTGACTTTTGCAAAAGCTGGAACGGAAAATGAATCGGTGATTCTTATCTCCTTGGCGGCTCCCAGGCTGATGTCGCATACGGCGAAACCGTTGGAACCGTTGCATACAGGGTCTTCGGAATAGTTGTAAAAGTCTGTGGCCCACGGAGTCGCTCCTATTTCCGCTGTCCATTCCAGTCCTGCCAGTGTGAAAGGTACGGTAGCCGAGATGTAGGAAGAATAGGCTCTGTCTCCTTCGTTATTCACTCCGTCGGTTCCGGCGAAATTGGTATACCAGTTCAAGGCCAGCGGTCCGAAGTCATAACCTATCTGTGCCTCGAAGGTATGGTTGGTATTGTGTGAGCCGTAATGGAAATACCCCGGTCCTCCATTGAACCAGTAATCTGTGACGGAGATACTGAACCCTCCTGTGGTGTAGCCTAATGTGAGGTCAATCTCTTTTGTATCTTCTTTTTCGATACCTGTTGTTCCCCATGCAGACAATGAGAACCCTTTGTAAGAAACTGACAACGTGGGTTGGATACTGACACCCCCCAAATCCTGGCCACGCCAGATGTATCCGCTTACAAAGTCGGCTCCTACGCTGGCTTCTACTTTGTCCTGCGCCATGCCCATTGCCGGAACAGCTATTGCCAAGGCCGACAGAAATGTTGTTTTTCTAAAACTCTTTTTCATTGCTTTTTACCTTTTAAATTCATAATAGTGAGTTTGTTATATCTCGTATGTATTTGTTTTTCTTGTAATGGTTTGTGCTTGTTATGTGATAAATGTTGTTTATAATATCCATCGCCTGATTCGTTTCATTGCCTCTTCACAGTCCGCGCGTTCGCCGAAGGCGGTCAGCCGTATGTAACCTTCTCCACTGGGACCGAATCCTACTCCGGGAGTACCTACCACATTGGCTTCGTACAGCATTTGTTCAAAGAACTTCCACGAGCTGATTCCTCGGGGAGCCTTCACCCATAAATAAGGTGCGTTCTCACCGCCGAATACTTTTAGTCCGGTGCTTTCCAGTCCTTCTTTCATGATGCGGGCGTTGGTCATATAATAGTGGATGGTGGCTTTTATCTGTTCCTTTCCTTCAGGGCTGTAAATGGCCTCCGCACCGCGCTGGGTAATGTACGAGGTTCCGTTGAACTTAGTGCATTGGCGACGGTTCCACAACCGGTTCAGCGGGATGCGTTTTCCTTCCAATGTGGCGGCGGTCAGCTCCTTGGGTACTACGGTGTAGCCGCAACGCACTCCGGTAAAGCCGGCGGTTTTGGAGAAGCTGCGGAACTCTATGGCTACCTTTTTGGCTCCTTTTATCTCGTAAATGGAGTGGGGGATGTCGGGGTCTTGAATGTAGGCTTCGTAGGCTGCGTCATAAAGAATCAATGTGTCGTTCTCCAGTGCGTAATTCACCCATTTCTTCAATTCTGCTTTACTGATAACCGTACCGGTGGGGTTGTTGGGGTAACATAGATATAAAATGTCTATTCTGCGGTCGGGGATAGCGGGAATGAAATTGTTTTCACTCAGGCAGGGCAGATAGACCACGTTGCTCCATCTTCCGTTTTCCAGCACTCCTGCTCGTCCGCACATGACGTTAGAGTCGATATATACCGGATAAATAGGGTCTGTCACACCGATGCTGTTATCGTGGCGGAGGATGTCCCCTATATTTCCCGTATCGCTTTTGGCGCCGTCACTGACGAATATCTCGCCGGATTCCAAATGTACTCCGCGTGAGGCATAATCGTTTTTCAAGATGGCGTCGATTAGAAAATCATATCCTTGCTCGGGACCGTATCCACGGAAGGTTTCTTTGCTTGCCAGTTCGTCCACTGCTTTGTGCATGGCTTCTATGGATGCTTGGGGCAATGGTTGTGTCACGTCTCCGATGCCCAGACGGATGAGGTCTTTTTGGGGATGGGAAACTTTGAATGCATTTACTTTCTTGGCAATGTCCGAAAACAGGTAATTGTTGGGCAGTTTTAAAAAATGTTCGTTTACTAATGCCATAATTGCTGTTGTTTTATAGTTTGTCTTTACTGATTTCTTATTCCTGTTAAATTTCTATCTCACCATCGAAAACTTTTACTGCGGGACCTGTCATGTACACATGTCCGTCTGTTTCGTTCCAATGGACTTGTAAATCACCACCATCCATCCTTACCCGTGATTTTCTTCCGGCCTTGTGGTTCAGGTATGCGGCTACGGCAGTGGCACAAGCTCCTGTTCCGCATGCCATGGTGATGCCCGAGCCTCTTTCCCAGACTCTCATCCTTAAGGAACCGTCCGGCAATACTTCAACGAATTCTACATTTGTTCGTTCGGGAAAAAGCGGATGATTCTCCAGTTTCGGACCTATTGCCGGCAAATTTACATTTTTTATATCATCTATGAAAATTACTAAATGTGGATTTCCCATACAAACAAATGTTCCTTTGTATTCTTTTCCATCTACTGTGATTGTTTTTGCCAACATTTTGCCGTCCGGGGTATTTATTTGTCTGGAGTTGGTAAGCAGGGGAAGATCCATGTCTACTGTTACTTCTTCTACCAGCCCGTTCTCCGTATGCAGTTTTAGGATCTTGATTCCTGAGAGCGTTTCCAGCGTGATGACTTCCTTTTGAGTCAATTTGTTGTCATATACATACTTTCCTATACATCTGGAGGCGTTGCCACACATCATAGCTTCAGAACCATCTGCATTGAATATGCGCATACTGAAATCCGCTTTGGTTGATTTTCCAATCAATACCAGCCCGTCGGAACCGATCCCCGTGTGACAAGAACTCCATTTGATGGAAGTTCTCACGGGGTCTGCTATGGGGTGTCTCAGGGTGTTTACGTATATATAGTCATTACCTGCTCCCTGCATCTTCGTGAACTTGATTGTTGTTGCCATTTTGTCTATAACTTCTTCTGTTATTATTTCCTTTTGTCTTATTTTGGTGCAAATATATATCTTTTTGATGTTTTATAAACAATGGTGCTATCTATATTCTTATTTATTTTTATTCTAATGATAAATAGAAAGCTATTTTAGGTGTTTTTCTTTCAAACTGAAATAAAAGTCTAGTTATATTCTTTTTAATTGTAATTCATTAAGTCTGTACTCTGTTATGGAACATATAGTTTAGGTAATATTTTGTTGGTTATTCAGTGTTGTATAATCGGTATCGTATATAATTAAGGTGGATGATCGATGTAACAAAATGATAATATATTATCGTATTGCTATATTATTTTGTTACCTTTGCATCCTGTTGGATAAAAAAGAGATTTGTAATGCAGAATATTATTGCGATAGAAAATGGTGTGACCCGCCATCCGCTGTACCGGATGAAGGAACCGGTGAATATGACACTTGCCGCCGGAGAACATATAGCTGTTGTGGGAAGAAACGGGGCAGGAAAAAGTATATTGGTAGATACGATTACAGGTCGGTGGCCGTTGTTGATGAACGAAGTGAAATATGATTTCTCTCCCTCTCCTTCGAAGATGGCATACGAGAATATAAAGTATATTGCTTTCCGTGATTCATACGGAGATGCCGATGGAAATTACTATTATCAGCAACGGTGGAATGCTCATGATTTGGATGAAACTCCACTGGTACGTGATTTGTTGCCCGAAGCGACCGATTCAGGCCTGGAAAAGGCTTTGTATGAACTGTTTGGCATGGAGAGGATGCTGGATAAACATATCATTCTGCTTTCCAGTGGTGAGTTACGTAAGTTTCAACTGACAAAGACTTTGCTGAGTAATCCGCGTGTACTGATTATGGATAATCCCTTTATCGGACTGGATGCGAAGACGAGGGACCTGCTTCATACATTGTTGGGTGAACTGACTAAAGTAACCCATTTGCAGGTAATCCTTATCTTGTCTAAGTCCGATGATATTCCTGCTTTTATCACTCATGTTATTCCTGTGGAAGACAGGGTGTGTGGTAAAAAGATGACTTTGCAGGAATATTTGGCGGTCCGTAAGTCGATACCGGAACGGATGCTTTCCGAAGAAAAGGAGGCACGGATTCTGAATTTGCCTTACGGCGGTGATTTGTATCACACCGAGCACGTAGTCGATTTGAACAAGGTAAGCATCCGTTATGGCGAGCGTACCATTTTGAAAGATTTGGACTGGACAGTGAAATGTGGCGAGAAATGGGCTTTGAGTGGAGAGAACGGTTCAGGAAAGTCTACGTTGCTGAGTCTGGTCTGTGCAGATAATCCGCAGAGTTATGCTTGTGATATTACCTTGTTCGGCAGAAAACGCGGTTCCGGAGAAAGTATTTGGGAGATAAAGAAGCATATAGGATATGTCAGTCCTGAGATGCATCGCGCTTATCTGAAGAACCTTCCTGCCATAGATATTGTGGCAAGCGGGCTACATGATTCTGTGGGGTTGTACAAACGTCCGCGTCCCGAGCAGATGGCGGCTTGTGAATGGTGGATGGATATTTTTGGTATTGCAAATTTGAAAGACCGGAATTTCTTGCAGTTGTCCAGTGGCGAGCAGCGTCTGGTGTTGTTGGCTCGTGCTTTTGTGAAGGATCCTGAGTTGCTTATTTTGGACGAGCCTTTGCATGGGTTGGACTTGTACAACCGCCGGTTGGTGAAAGATGTGATAGAAACTTTCTGCCGTCGTAAGGACAAGACCATGATTATGGTGACACATTATCAGGAAGAGTTGCCCGCATGTATAACTAACTCTCTTTTCTTGAAGCGGAATTAAAAGTTCTTTTTCAAAAGGTACGTTCCGGGCAGACGGAAGACGACAGGTTAAACGATAGTGCCCTGTCGCTTTCCGGACAAGCCGGGGTGTTGGACTGAGTACAAATAATTCTACTGTTCGTTTCATAAATATAGCATTGAAATTTTTTAAAGAAAACGAATCATGGAAAACACATTAAAAAAGCCTATGACAGGCATTATTCCTCCTTTAGTGACTCCGTTACTGGATAATGACAAACTGGATATTGACGGTTTGGAAAGATTGATAGAACGACTGATAAAAGGAGGAGTGCACGGATTATTTATACTGGGTACCACTGGAGAGGCGCAGAGCATCAGTTACCGGCTCCGCCATGAAATGATAAAGGAAACTTGCCGTATCAATGCCGGAAGACTTCCGGTTCTGGTTTGTATTTCCGATACATCAATTGTAGAAAGTATTCATCTGGCACATGTGGGGGCCGAGTGTGGTGCTTCAGCCGTAGTTTCCGCTCCCCCTTACTATTTTGCTCCGGGACAGCCTGAACTGGCCGAATTTTATGAGGACCTTATCCCTCAGTTGCCGTTGCCTATCTTCTTATATAATATGCCGTCGCATACAAAAGTGAATTTTGCTCCGGCTACGATACAGCGCATTGCCCGTAACCCTCAGGTAGTGGGATTCAAGGATAGTTCGGCCAATGCCGTTTATTTCCAGTCCGTGATGTATGCCATGAAGGACCGACCGGATTTCGCCATGCTGGTGGGACCGGAGGAAATTACGGCCGAGTGTGTGTTACTGGGTGGACACGGAGGCATCAATGGAGGTGCCAATATGTTCCCGGAATTGTATGTAGACCTGTATAATGCCGCCTTGGCACGTGACATGGAAACGGTGAGCCGTCTTCAACCTCTGGTGATGCAGATAAGCAGCAGTATTTATACTGTGGGCCAGCATGGTTCCAGTTATCTGAAGGGATTGAAATGCGCGTTGTCTTTATTGGGCGTTTGTGATGATTTTGTTGCGGCTCCTTTCCATCGCTTCAATGCTCCGGAACGCGAGAAGATACGCAAGGCGTTGGAGGCACTCCCTTTTTGTCCGGAGTTGAAACCTTAAATGCTCGGTCTGTATGCATATCATTGATATAATCGTCTTTTTGCTGTTTACCGGCGGAGTCGTGGCCTTCGGTTGTTCTTTCTTTAAGAAGAAAGGTACTTCCGAGGAGTTCACTTCTGCCGGCAGAAGCTTGCCCGGCTGGGTGGTGGGGATGTCCATCTTTGCCACGTATGTCAGCAGTATCAGTTATTTGGGATATCCGGGAAAGGCTTTTTCGGGAGATTGGAATGCGTTTGTATTCAGCCTGTCTATCCCTATAGCTTCTTATTTTGCGGCTCGTTACTTCGTGCCTTTTTACCGAAGCCAGGACAGTATATCGGCTTATAGTTTCCTGGAAAACCGCTTCGGCCCTTGGGCCCGTATATATGCCTCGTCCTGTTATCTGCTTACCCAGATTGCACGTACAGGCTCTATTCTGTATTTGTTGGCATTGCCCATGAATGTATTGCTGGGATGGAATATCCAGACCATCATTATTGTGACCAGTGTGGCTATTGTACTTTATTCCATGCTGGGCGGCATGAAAGCTGTCATTTGGACAGAGGCCATACAGGGGATTATTCTGATTGGCGGTGCGCTGGTATGTATGTTTATCTTGCTTTTTGACATGCCCGAAGGTCCGGCACAGACTTTCTCCATCACTATGGAAGATGGAAAATTCAGCTTGGGAAGTTTTGGAAGCAGTTTAAGTGAGTCCACTTTTTGGGTGTGCCTGATTTATGGCGTATTTACCAATTTGCAGAACTATGGTATAGACCAGAGTTATGTGCAACGTTATCATACGGCGAAGAATGAGAAGGAGGCTAAGTTCTCGGCCTTGTTCGGAGGATATTTGTTTATTCCCGTTTCGGCTGTCTTCTTTATGATAGGGACCGGGCTGTATGCGTTCTATAAAGTGCATCCGGGGGTCTTGCCCGACGGAGTGGGGGCGGATTATGTCTTTCCGTTCTTTATAGTCAATGAGTTGCCGGTGGGGTTGACAGGCCTGCTGATTGCTTCTATCTTTGCCGCAGGTATGAGTACCATTGCGACCAGTGTCACTAGTTCGTCTACCATCATTCTGACGGATTATTACCAGCGTTTCCGCAAGCATGCCGGAAACAGGGAACGGATGTTGGTGCTGAAACTCTCTAGTGTGGGAGTAGGAGTGGCAGGAATTCTGGTGGCCTTTGCCTTTATGAGTGTGCAAAGTGCGCTAGATGCTTGGTGGGCGTTGGCGTCTATTTTCAGCGGAGGCATGTTGGGACTGTTTCTACTGGGGTATATTTCGAGGAAGGCACGTAATTTTGATGCGGTACTGGGAGTCGTTTGTGGGGTAATTCTGGTTTGTTGGATTGTGATATCCCCTTTTGTACATGCTAATCTGGCTATCGTATTCGGAACGTTGCTGATATTTTTGGTGGGATTCCTGAGTGCTAATTTGTTTAATAAGAGAAGGTGTAAGTAGAATAACTTAATTTTATGCATTAGGCGTGTCAAAACCAAAATGACTGCTCCTAATGGTTACAGATAGTAATTATAACACTTAAAAGGGTCGTATCAAGCTCTGTATGGAGTAATGATACGACCCTTTCTTAGTCTTTTAGGATGCTCAAATCTCAGATTATAAGTTCATATTTCCAAAAACTGAATTTGGACACATCCACTTTTATGTATTTGTCGGTTACAATCTGTAATCTTTAGAATGTTCATCTTGTTTTTGATTCATTCTCCGGTTTTTTTGATCGTTTCATTGTCCGCACCATCAGATAAGTCTTTGCAACTCATTGACCCTGTTTAATGCGGCATTGAAATCTTCCACCAGTTCTTTCATCACTTCATCCACCGTCTGTAATTTATGTATGCAGGATGCGACTTGTCCTATTTCCAGTTCCCCTTCGAATAAATCTCCTTCAAAGATTCCCTTTTTTGCACGTCCTTTTCCTAACAAAGTGCGTAGTTCATCCGTTGTCGCGCCACGGCTTTCCGCTTCTTCCACTTGTTTGAAGAAATCATTTTTGACCAGCCGGACGGGAGAGAGCTGTTTCAATGTCAGTTGGGTATCTCCTTCGTTCAGTCGCAGGCATCGGTCTTTGAATGTGAAATGAGCGGAACTCTCTTCGGTTAATGCGAAGCGCGTGCCTATCTGCACCCCGTCGGCCCCCAATGCCATAGCAGCTAGTATACTTTCTCCCGATCCGATACCTCCGGCAGCCATCAACGGCACAGTGGTAATCTGTCTGACGGCCGGAATAAGACATAGGGTGGTCGTTTCCTCCCGTCCGTTATGTCCTCCTGCTTCGAATCCTTCGGCTACGATGGCGTCTACACCTGCTTCTTCACATTTGGCGGCAAACTTGGTGCTTGCCACTACATGGGCCACAATGATGCCGTGCTCATGCAGGTGTTCTGTCCAGGTCTTTGGATTTCCGGCAGAGGTGAAGACGATTCTCACACCCTCTTCTATTACCATATTGATAAGGATGTCTATTTCGGGATACATCAGCGGAATGTTTACTCCGAAAGGCTTGTCTGTCGCCGCTTTGCATTTCCGTATGTGCTCGCGCAAGGTTTCGGGATGCATAGAGCCTGCTCCTATCAGTCCCAGCCCTCCGGCATTACTTACTGCGGAGGCCAGTCTCCAACCGCTACACCATATCATTCCTCCCTGTATGATGGGATACTTTATTCCAAAAAGGTTGCAAATTCTGTTCATATATAATAATTTAATAATTTGCACATTATTCATTATACAAAACAACTAACTTTTATTGAATGTTTTAGGGGGAAAGTAGTGAAAAAAGGAAAAATTCTTAGAAATTTTAAGGTTTGTAGAACAGAAATGGTCTATCTTTGTTCTCGGAATTAAAATTGTATATTTATAAACGGATAAAAACCATGTTATTACAACTGCTATTTGTACTTGTCGCTATTATTGTAGGTGCCCGTTTGGGAGGTATCGGATTGGGAGTGATGGGAGGTGTAGGCCTTGCCATATTGACTTTTGTCTTCGGACTTCAGCCTACCGCTCCCCCTATTGATGTGATGTTGATGATTGTCGCCGTTATCTCTGCCGCCTCTTGTATGCAGGCTGCCGGCGGACTGGACTATATGGTGAAGTTGGCGGAACGGCTGTTGCGCCGTAACCCCTCGCAGGTGACTATCCTGAGCCCGTTGGTTACTTATCTGTTTACTTTTGTTGCAGGTACAGGGCATGTGGCCTACTCTGTACTTCCTGTCATAGCCGAGGTAGCTACGGAAACTAAAATTCGTCCTGAGCGTCCTTTAGGCATTGCCGTTATCGCCTCGCAACAGGCTATTACCGCCAGCCCTATCTCTGCCGCTACCGTAGCGTTGCTGGGCCTGCTGACAGGATTTGACATTACTTTGTTTGATATTCTGAAGATTACCATTCCTGCTACATTAATCGGTGTGCTGGTTGGTGCTTTCCTTTCAAAAAAGGTCGGCAAGGAGTTGTTGGAAGATCCTGAATACCTGCGCCGTCTGGAAGCCGGAATGATTGATACAAAACATGTGGAACTGAACGATGTGAAGAATATGTTTCACGCTCGCATCTCGGTGATTATCTTTATTGCTGCCACACTGCTGATTGTATTATTCGGCTCTATCCCTGCTATGCGTCCTGTGTTCAACGGTGCGGCTTTGGATATGCCTTCTATTATTGAGATCTTGATGTTGTGTGCGGCAGCTATTATTCTTATCATTTCACGTACGGATGGAATCAAGGCTACACAAGGCAGCGTGTTTCCTGCCGGAATGCAGGCGGTAATCGCTATTTTTGGTATTGCATGGATGGGGGATACGTTCATCAATGGAAACATTACGGAACTGACAGGTTCTATTGAAGGGATTGTGCGTCAAATGCCCTGGCTGTTCGGTCTGGCATTGTTTGTCATGTCTATTTTACTTTATAGCCAGGCTGCTACGGTGCGTGCTATTGTACCGTTAGGAATAGCACTGGGTATTTCTCCGATGATGCTGATTGCTTTGTTCCCTGCCGTCAACGGATATTTCTTTATCCCTAATTATCCTACGGTGGTGGCAGCCATCAACTTTGACCGTACAGGAACAACGGGTATTGGAAAATGGATTCTGAACCATTCGTTTATGATGCCCGGAATGGTGGCTACCCTTGTTTCTATTGTGGTAGGCCTGCTGCTGATACAGGTATTCTAGAAAGGAAAGGGATAGGTGCGGTCAGGCTTGAAGATGAGTAATCTTTCATCTGTAACATGAGTAATCTTCTGCCTGTAACATTTATAATGATTCGATGTGCACATATATATCATCGGCGCATCTTCTTCCTCTGTGTGTGAACAAAATTTCCAAATAATTATTATAGTAATAAAACCTAAACTTGAAAAGATTATGAACGGATTAAGAAAACTCAGCCTTATGGCGGCAATGCTGGTATGTACCACATTGGCTGCTGTCGCCCAAAAGCCTAATATCCATATATTGGCTACAGGAGGGACTATTGCCGGAACAGGCGCTTCGGCTACTAAAACAAATTATACTGCCGGACAGGTGGCTATCAGCACATTGCTGGAAGCGGTTCCCGAAGTGAACAAAATAGCCAATGTGACCGGGGAACAGATTGTAAAAATCGGCTCTCAGGACATGAATGATGCCGTATGGCTGACGTTGGCCAAGCGTATCAACGAGCTTTTCAGCCGTGGAGATGTGGACGGTATCGTGATTACCCACGGGACTGACACGATGGAAGAAACCGCCTTTTTCCTGAACTTGACTGTGAAGAGTGACAAGCCTGTTGTATTGGTAGGAGCCATGCGCCCCTCTACGGCCATGAGTGCGGACGGACCGCTGAACTTGTATAATGCAGTAGTCACTGCCGCCGCCAGGGAATCACGGGGAAAAGGTGTCGTAATTGCTATGAACGGTTTGATTTTGGGAGCTCACGGAGCCATGAAGACCAATACGGTGGATGTACAGACTTTCCAGTCCCCTAACTCCGGTGCGTTGGGATATGTATTGAATGGTAAGGTTTTCTATAATATGGAATCTTTGAAACGCCATACCACCGGTTCCGATTTTGATGTAACCCACCTTGACAAGTTGCCGAAAGTAGGTATCGTTTACAGTTATTCCAATGTAGAAGCTGATATCATGACTCCTTTCTTGAATAATGGGTATCAGGGTATTGTTCATGCCGGTGTGGGGAATGGCAACATTCATCAGAATTTGTTTCCGATGTTGGAAAAGGCCCGTCAACAAGGTATTTTGGTAGTGCGTTCCAGCCGTGTTCCTACCGGACCGACTACATTGGATGCTGAGGTGGATGATAATAAATACCAATTTGTGGCCTCACAGGAGTTGAACCCTCAGAAGGCACGTGTGTTGTTGATGCTGGCGTTGACTAAGACAAAAGACTGGAAGAAAATTCAGGAATACTTCAACGTATACTAGTCCATCCGGCACTTTTTCTTTTTATCTCTTTTTCTTTTGTGCGCATAAAAGAAAAAGAGAATACATTACAACCTAAAACTTTGACTTATGAAAAGAATAATGTTAGTATGCCTGACAGCCCTTGCTGTCTCAGGCACTTACCCTTTATATGCCCAATCTTCCGGAAGTGATTTCATGGCCGGTGACAAAAGCCTGTTTGAAGAAGTCACCGGTATCAAGAAGAAAACGGACAAGTTCAATCTCTATCTTAATATGCACGGTGATTTCAATATGAAATGGAACGACTCCGGATTTGATCGGGGCGCATTCGAAATGAAGCAACTCCGTATCGAGATGAAGGGAGATATCAATGACTGGTTGAGCTATCGTTACCGTCAGCGTCTGAATCGGGGTAACGATGGTTCCGGCAATATAGATAATGTACCTACCAGCATAGATTGGGCGGGAGTAGGCATCAAATTAAATAAGTTCTCATTTTTCGCCGGAAAGCAATGTGCCTCGTATGGTGGTATAGAATTTGATTTGAATCCGATTGATATTTACGAATATAGTGACATGATAGAGCACATGAGTAACTTCATGACCGGTTTGAATGTGGCATACAACTATAATCCTTATCAGCAGATACAATTTCAGGTATTGAACAGCCTGAACGGGCCGTCCGAGGAGATGTACGGGGATTTGGAACGTACCAAACTGCCGTTGGTTTATACCTTGAACTGGAATGGTAATTTTCTGGATGTTTTCAAAACCCGTTGGTCTGCCTCTGTCATGAACGAAACGAAAGGCGAGAAGATGTATTATTATGCTTTGGGTAATGAATTTAATTTCAGCCCTAAATGGCACGCCTATTTTGACTGGATGTATTCTCATGAAGGGGTAGACCGTAAAGGGATTATAACTAGTATAGTAGGAACTGATAATCAGGCACACAATGCTTTTAATGCCGAATATATGTCCTATGTGTTGCATGTGAATTATCGTTTTGCCCCGAAGTGGAACTTGTTTGCAAAAGGAATGTATGAAACGGCTTCCGTTTATAAGGCAAGCGATGAAGTGGAAAAAGGTAAATATCGCACGGCATGGGGATATGCAGGAGGAATAGAATTTTATCCGATGGAGAGCAATCTGCACTTCTTCCTGGCATATGTGGGGCGTTCCTATAAATATACCGATCGTGCGAAGGCATTGGGTGAGGACAATTTCAGTACCCATCGTGTGTCAGTGGGATTCATTTGGCAGATGCCTGTATTCTAGCTCATGTTTTCCTTTTTTGTTTGTTATTCTGCATTGCGTTACCTCCTCTTGGAGATAGCGTAATGGCAGGATGAAGACGATAGAAGGGCAGAAAGAATATGTTTGTTTTTGTTTGGGAGCGATCAATTTATTCTTGAGCCAGACTTTCTACCGATTTGATGAAAGCTTCGGCACGTGGTCTGAGATAATCTACCAATGCGGCATCGCAATAGGCAAAGTCTTCGTAGTCTCCACTGTGCCGTTTGTCAAACAAGTTGCTGAATGTGCTGCCATGTTCCAGACTCAGTACTCCTGTGCGCACAAAGTGATAGGACAACATTGTTTTTACTCCATTGTGGGTGCCTGCCTCGATTCCCTTAGCTATTAACAAACCGGTGGCTGCATAAAAGCAGGCATAATAAAGGCGGTTGATGGCGGCGTTAAAATAATTTCCCACACGCATATAGTCAGCTTCTTCCAAAGTCTTATACGCTCGTTCAAAACGGTATTGAATCAAGGCAACGCGGTGCTCGGGGGATAGTTCCTGCTTCATAACACTATCCCTTCATTCATTACGTTCAGCGAAAATGGAGTCTGAAAGGGACGGTTCTCCCATAATCTGCGCAGCATAATCATTGGGCTGATAATAACTCCCGATTTTACTTCCAGTTCATAAAGCGGACGGATAATTTCCTGTTCGTATTCTGGAGTAAGCTGTGGCTCATCTACAAGAATAAGCAGATCGATATCACTGTCTGGGCGAGCCTCTCCGCGAGCTTCCGATCCATAAAGTATGATTTGGGCATTTGGTGCTACTTTGTGGAGGATACTGCGTATCATATCTACAATTTCGGTTCTTCGCATGATTTTTCTCCTTTCTCTATTTTATAGTAACAAAGATAATGAAAAAATGTCAACTTGTTACTGCCCTGTTTCTAAAAATATCTTTTTCTTTCTGGCCTTATTTAGTTCGATAATGCTTTTTCTATTGTATAGGCCGGAGGTCTTTCTTCCCGAAAAACTTATCAATAATCAATGCGATAGCCCCATCGCCCGTCACATTGCAAGCAGTGCCGAAACTATCCATGGCAATGTAAAGCGCTATCATCAAAGCCTGTTCACTTTCTCCGAATCCCAGCATGGAAGCCAGGATCCCCAATGCAGCCATGATGGCTCCTCCCGGTACTCCAGGTGCGGCTACCATTGTAATTCCCAGCATAAAGATAAATCCTGCAAACATGGGGAAATCAAAAGGCATTCCTTGCATAATCATCAGTGCCAGTGCGCAAGCGACAATCTTCAGCGTGCTTCCCGACAGATGAATTGTGGCGCATAGCGGAATGACAAATCCGGCTATATCCTCCGTAACCCCATTCTTGATGGTCTGCCGCAAAGTCACCGGAATGGTGGCCGCCGATGACTGTGTGCCCAATGCTGTGAAATAGGCAGGCATCATCTTTCCCAGTAGTTTGAACGGGTTCCGGTGCACAAACAGCGCTGCAATGGTATATTGAAAAACCAGCAGGAAGATGTGAAGCAGGAAAATTACTCCGATAATTTTAATGAATACCATCAGAATGTTATATACCTGTCCGGAATGAGTCATATTCAGGAATATACCGAATATATAGATAGGCAGCAGGGGCAGAATCACCGTCTGGATGGTCTTGACTATGATTTCTTTGAAATCGTTACATACGTTTTTCAGCGCTGTACTATCCAGATGTGCGATGCCCAGACCTAGCGTGAAGGCCAGGATCAAGGAAGTCATCACATTCATCACCGGAGGAATGCCTACGGTGAAGAACGGAGAAATGTCATGCGCTTCACTGATTTGTTCTATCGGCGCTCCCGGAGCAATCATGGAAGGGAATAAAGTCACTCCGGTGAAATAAGACAGGAATCCGGAGAACAAAGTGGCGCCGTATGCCACCAACGTTGTGATTACCAGCATCTTTCCCGCCTCCTTGCCGATATCGGCAATGGCGGGAGTGACCAGCCCGAGAATAATCAACGGAATGATGAAACCCAGGAACTCGCTGAAGATCCCGTTGAAAGTCACAAATACTCTCACCAGTTCGCCGGGAAGAACGTTTCCGAATCCTATACCCAATGCAATGGCGATGATAATCCGGGCTAATAAGCCGATTTTTAACCTCTTCATGATAATGTGCTATTGTTCAAATTGCAAAGATAGAATTATTGAACAAATTACCTATTAAATTGTTAAATATAAAAAGAACAATTTATGGAAAAGGCAGATATAGGATTAATCGGATTAGGCGTGATGGGGCAGAACCTTGCTCTGAATCTCGCTGACAAGGGATGGAAGGTCGTAGTATGGAACCGTACCGTTCCCGGAAAAGAAGAAAATGTAGTAGATAACTTTATAGCAAACCGTGCCAAAGGAAAAGGTATCATAGGCAGTAATGAACTGACGGATTTTGTCGAAGCGCTGAAAGCTCCGCGTGTCATCCTCTTGATGGTACAGGCAGGTCCGGCTGTCGATGAACTGATGGATAAGCTGCTTCCTTTACTGGATAAGGGCGATATCCTCATTGATGGAGGGAACTCTTATTATGAAGATACGGAACGTCGTGTGAAGGAACTTTATGATAAAGGAATGTACTTTGTAGGTTGCGGTATCTCAGGGGGTGAGGAGGGTGCTCTGCATGGAGCGTCCATCATGCCTGGTGGTGCGCAAGAGGCATGGCCGGTCATTCAGCCGATGCTGAAAAGTATTGCGGCAAAAGCCGAGGACGGCACTCCGTGTTGCGAATGGGTGGGGCCCGGTGGGGCAGGCCACTATGTGAAGATGGTGCACAATGGCATAGAATATGGGGATATGCAGTTGATAGCTGAAAGTTATTTCGCCATGAAGCATCTGCTGGCATTGAAGAATGAACAGATGGCGGATATTTTTGAACAATGGAACAAAGGACGCCTGCACAGTTACCTGATAGAGATTACTTCAGCCATTCTGCGTCATAAAGAACAAGGAGGCGGTTATTTGCTCGACAACATTCTGGATGCTGCCGGGCAAAAAGGAACGGGTCGTTGGAGTGTCATTAACTCTCTGCAACTCAATACGCCGCTGGACGTGATTGCCGAGGCTGTTTTTGCCCGTAATCTGTCGGCGGAGAAGAACTTGCGTGTGCTGATGTCCCAGCATTATATGCATGTGGAGAATCATCCGGTATATAATTATCAGGATACGGTGGCCGGATTGGAGAGTACCTTGTATGCCGCCCGTCTGATAGGTTATGCGCAAGGGTTTGCTCTGATGCGCACTGCCAGTGAGCAATATGGCTGGAAATTGGATCTTTCCACCATCGCTCTGTTGTGGCGTGCCGGATGCATTATCCGTTCCGCTTTCTTGAACGACATTGCCGAGGCCTATCGCCGTGCGCCGGGATTGTCGCATCTGTTGCTGGACGAGCATTTCGGACGGGAAGTAACGGAAGCCCTGCCCGCGTGGAAGAAATACATCGGCGTCATGTTGAAAGAAGGATTGCCCGTACCTGTACTTTCCGCAGCGTTGAATTATTTTCTGGGTCTGACCACCAACCATTCCCCGGCCAATATGATCCAGGCGATGCGTGATTATTTCGGAGCTCATACCTTCGAGCGTGTGGACAGTCCACGGGGGGAATTTTTCCACGAACATTGGGAAGACAACTATTGATACGTCGCAACACAAAGCATTATACATTCATTTTTAAAAGAAAGAATCATGAGTTTACCACATAGTTTATTTTTGGTCATCTTCGGTGCATCCGGTGATTTAACCCGGCGCAAACTGATGCCTGCCCTGATAAAGATACATAACGGGAAACGTTTCCCCGAGCATTTTGCCATTATCGGCTGTGCCCGTACTGCATACACGGACGAAACCTATCGTGCTTATCTGAAAGAAGAACTGATAAAGTCCGGTTCTCTTACAAAAGAAGAGATGGAAACATTGGACGATTTTCTCTCTACTGTCCATTATCAGTCCATGGACCCGGCGGACGAAACCACTTATTCTCTGCTGAATGACCGTCTGAAGGAGCTTTCACCTCAATATGAGAATAATGGGAATTATTTGTTCTACCTGGCCACTCCGCCATTGCTTTATGAACTGATTCCGAAATATCTGCATGATGCGGGCTTGCTGAAAAAGCCCGGATTAAAGCGTATCATTGTCGAGAAGCCTTTCGGATACGACCTGGCTTCTGCTCAGAAACTGAATAAGATCTATGCCGCTTATTTTAAAGAAGAGGATATTTACCGTATCGATCATTTCCTAGGCAAGGAAACGGTACAGAATATTATGGTGACCCGTTTTGGAAGTACCATTTACGAACCGATATGGAACCGTAACTATATAGATCATGTGGAAATCACTGCGGTGGAAAATATGGGTATAGGTACTCGCGGAGGGTATTATGACGGGGCGGGAGCTCTGCGTGATATGGTACAGAACCACCTGATGCAGTTGCTTGCCATTACTGCCATGGAACCGCCTGCCAAGTTTGACAAGAATGGTTTTCGTAACGAGGTGATCAAAGTCTATCAGTCCCTTCGTCCGCTGACTGATGAGTATATCCGTGATAACGTTGTCCGCGGACAATATATTGCCGGTGACGACCGTATCGGTTATCGTGAAGAAAAGAATGTTCATCCTGATTCCCGTACGGATACCTACGTGGCGATGTGCCTGTATGTGGACAACTGGCGTTGGCAGGGAGTACCTTTTTATATCCGTACCGGCAAGCAGATGCCTACCAAGGTGACCGAAATTGTGATTCATTTCAAACCGGCCCCTATGCAGATGTTTCAAATGAAGGAGGGCTTGTACAAAGGCGAGGAACTGATTATCCGTATTCAGCCCGACGAGGGAATTCTTCAGCGCATAGCCATGAAAGAACCTGGTGCCGGTTTCTATATGGGAACCATGGAGATGGATTTCAGCTATGACCAGCATGATCAGGAAACGGGGGATGCGTACGTACGCCTGTTGGAAGACAGTCTGGCGGGTGATCCTACACTTTTTACCCGTTCCGATGCCGTGGACGAGAGCTGGACTTACTTTGACAAGATTCTGGATTATTGGAAGAAGCATCCCGAAACTCCTCTTTATGGGTATCCTGCAGGAACATGGGGACCGAAAGAAGCGGATGTGTTGATCAACCGCAGTCATGCCGAATGGACAAACCCGTGCAAGAATCTGACACATTCCAATTTATACTGTAAATTGTAAGTCGTCATCTGTGAATAGTAAATTTAAACAGCAAACTTTAAGTGAAAAATAGTGAATAAGATGATTGGCCATAACTTGTATGCGTCGCCTGTACAAGCGTCGCAAGCCTTGATAACTCATATATTGGAAGCGATGGATAAAGAGCCTGAACGGCCTTTTACCATTGCTCTTTCCGGAGGAAGTACTCCTGCCACACTTTTTGAGGTTTGGGAGCGTGAATATGCCGCATATACCCCTTGGCCCCGTATTTATTTCTATTGGGTGGACGAGCGTTGCGTGCCACCTGGCGATGATCAGAGCAACTTTGGCCTGGCCCATCGTCTGCTGCTTGGCAAGGTAGGTATTCCTGCCAGTCATTACTACCGTATTGTGGGTGAGGGCGCTCCCGAAGAAGAAGCCAAACAGTATTCTTCCATAGTCAAGACCACCGTTCCGACCATGGACGGTGTGCCTGTTTTTGATTTTGTATTATTAGGGATAGGAGAGGACGGGCATACATCATCCATTTTCCCCGACCATCAGGAACTTCTTACCGCCGGGGAACCGTATGAGGTGTCCGTCAATCCTTATAATAAAACAGTGCGTATATGCATGACGGGACGTCCTTTGATAGAAGCCCGGCATACCTGTTTTCTGGTGACGGGCGAGAACAAATGCAGTATTCTGAAAGAAATCCTTGATAAAAATAAGGAAGAGGTCTATCCGGCATCCTATATCTGGCATCATGCACGTAATCCGCAACTGTATGCATCACTTGTATCATAATATTTCTTTTAGATGAAGAGTTTAAACGAAAATAACTTTCTAGATGGGAAATGAATCAACTATGGATGCTATGTGTCCTATAGATATAAAAAAAGGAGCAACGCCTTGCTCCAACCTTTGTTAACCTTAAATCTAATACTATGAAAAACACAATGCAAAGGTACGGATTTTTCGGAAATTTGCAAGATATTCTCTTCATTTTATAGGTTGAAACAATGTTATTTAACATAGAAAGGCATCCTGTTTACAGCTATTTGCAAAACAGGATGCCTTCACTATAATCCATTAAGACTCTTTAATAAGCGTGTCCGTCTTGTTCCAGTTCCTTTGCGGTAATGGGCTTGCGGTCTATGGCACGCCAAGCATAAATGATATAGGCCAGAACGAAAGGTACCAGAATGGAAACGTATGCCATGGTGCGTAGGGTAAACTCGCTGGAGCAACTGTTGGCCAAAGTCAGCGAACTTTGTAAATCGGCTGTAGACGGGTAGTAAGCTGTATTATTATATCCTGCGCAAAGTAATAAAGCTAATACAGTGAGCACGACACCGGGACCGGCAAACCAGATACCATTGGTGGCAGTCTTGCTGAATACAGCTTTTCCAATGCCCCAAAGAACCCCGACCACTCCGATGAGGAACAATACCAGCAATAGGGGTATATCCATCAGATTGAGGAAATACTTGTAAGGTTCCATATAAATTTCCTTTGTTTCGGGATTTACAGCGAAACCGTCGGCTAATAAAGTGCGGATAACGAAAGCCAGAAACAGGATAAGGAAAGGAATCGCATCGGTTATAAGCTGACGGCGGCAACGGGGAATCAAGTCTTTATCCCGGATGTTATTGATAAAATAAAGATTACCCAAAAGACGGGCCAGGAAGAATACGGCGAATCCCAAGACCAGATTCCAAGGATTAGTCAGCGCATCCAGTCCGTGCCATCCGTTGGCCCAACTGCTGATGACAGGCATCAGTTCATTGCCCATGTTGCCTTTATTAACCAGGAAATTGGAGCCGGTAAAGAAAGTAGCCACGGCTCCTCCCAGCAACAACGGACCCACAATGCCATTTATAACCAGAAACCATTGGTAAGTGCGTTTGCCCAGCAGATTGCCCAGCTTGGATTGGAACTCGTATGAGACAGCCTGCAATACGAAACTGAAAAGAATAATCATCCACAACCAGTAAGCACCGCCGAAGCTGGTACTGTAGAACAGTGGGAAAGAAGCGAAGAAAGCGCCCCCGAAAGTAACTAAAGTGGTAAAAGTAAACTCCCACTTACGTCCTGTGGAGTTTACCAGCAAGGCACGTTCTTCGTCATTGCGTCCCAGCGTGAACAATAAGGAATTACCACCCTGTACAAAGAGCAGGAACACCAACAGGGCTCCCAGTAACGATACCAGGAACCACCAATAATTTTGTAAAAATATATAGTCCATAATGTTCTAATTTAAAAATGGAGAATTGAATATTGAAAGATAGAACTGAAGAAACCTTAGTTCTCAATTCTTGATTCCCTCCGGCCCTTTCTTGATAGCCTTCAGCATAATACCTATTTCTGCAAAGAGCAGAACGGTGAACAACAGAAGGAAAATAAAGAAAGTAAGTTGTACAGACCCGGTCTGTAACTTGGAGATGGCTGCTCCTACGGGCAGCATATCCTGTATAGCCCATGGCTGGCGCCCTACCTCGGCTACCACCCAGCCTGCCTGACTACCGATGTAGGCTAACGGAATAGTCCACAAAGCCACCCGTTGCAGCCATCGCATATCGGCCAGTTTCTCTTTTTTCGATGCAATCAATACGATGATAAAGAACAGGATGAAATAACCTCCCAGTCCCACCATGATCCGGAATGACCAGAAAGTAAGTTCCACATTAGGAACCAGATGGGTGGGGTCCTTGATATATCCGTAACCAAAATATTTCACGTTTTCGTCCAATGTCTTGCGAGCTACGGCGGCGCTTGCTTCGTCACCTGCCTTATGCGCTTTGCGGAATGCATCCAGAGCGGCGATGGCAATCTGTCCGCGTTTAATTTTCTCTTCGGCCGATAAAGCCGTTGTACCGTCGGGCATCTGATAACCACCTTCCAACAGATTGTTGATACCCGGTACATAGCCGTCTATGTCGTGAGTGGCAAGAATGGAAAGCATTTTGGGGATTTTCAAATCTCCTACAATGGTGAAGGGCACTCCGTTTCCACCATCGTGTAATCCTTCGGCGGCGGCCATTTTCATAGGCTGCACTTTGGCTACCTGTACTCCCGAAATATCACCCGTCCATGCAGTGACGAGGGAAGCGAACAAACCTACGGCGGCGGCAACTTTAATGCTGCTCAGAGCGAACTCCTTCTGACGGTTGCGCAGTAAATACCAACAACTTATTCCTACTACAAAAACGGCTCCCAGTATCCAGCTGCTTAACACTGTGTGGAAGAACTTGGCGACAGCCATGGGAGAGAGGGCGACAGCTGCAAAGTCCACCATTTCATTTCTTACTGTTTCGGGATTGAAAGCCATCCCTACAGGATATTGCATCCAGGCATTGGCGACCAGAATCCACCAGGCGGAGATCGTTGCTCCCAGTCCGGTGAGCCAGGTGGATGCCAGGTGGAAACGCTTGCTCACTTTGTTCCAGCCGAAGAACATAACGGCAATGAAAGTGGCTTCCATAAAGAATGCCAGAATTCCTTCGATGGCCAGTGGGGCTCCGAAAATATCTCCCACAAACCAGGAATAGTTACTCCAGTTGGTTCCGAACTCAAATTCCAGAATCAGACCGGTGGCGACACCTACGGCGAAATTGATTCCAAACAGTTTCATCCAGAACTTGGCTGTGTTCTTCCAGAATTCCTTACCTGTTGTCACATAAAAGGTCTCCATGAGTCCCATTATCACAGCCAATCCCAAAGTGAGAGGCACGAAAAGCCAGTGATACATGGCCGTCAAAGCAAACTGCGCTCTTGACCAGTCAATTAACGAAGTGTCAATGTTTTCAAACATAACTTTCTGATTTATTTAAATGTTTATGGATTTGCCCGTTCTATTAACTCTTCACCTACATACTGTTGTTTCTCTTCCGTTGTCTTGCCGCCAAGGAAGGAGGGGAAAAAGAAAAGTTTCAGAATAAAGAACATGATGAATAATTTGATAAGAATAATCGCCCAGAGGGTACGTCCCAAGGTCATCTCGCGAAAGCCGTCGCGATAGAATATCCAGATGCGTGTTAACAAAGAATCATTCATAAATTTATCTTAAAGTTGTAATAATTACAAAGAAAAACACTTTATCGGTAAAAAGCAAGTTTTTGTCCATAGAAATCTTCCGCAAATCTATATTTATTGCTAAAAATATCACGGTCCTCTACTTTTGTATCAACAAATTAAATAGTAAAAAGGATGAGACAACGAGTAGTATATTTCGCAATGATTTTGGCCGCGGTTACTTCGGTTTCCGCCCAAGAAGCCAAAAAATGGACGCTGGACGACTGCATTGACTATGCATTGGAGAAAAATATCCAATTGCAGCAGGATAAAATCTCATTGGAAGAGAGCTCGGTAGATGTGAAAACCGCCAAAGCCGCCCTCTTTCCCAGTCTGTCGTTCAGCACAGGACAGAATGTGACGAACCGTCCGTATCAGGAAACCAGTAACACGGTAAGCGGAACGGAGATCATCAGTAGTGATAGTAAAACCACTTATAATGGAAACTATGGTCTGAACGCGCAGTGGACCTTGTGGAACGGTAACAAACGCTTGAATACGATCAAGCAGAGGAGGACTAGTCAGCAGATAGCAGGGCTTGCCGTAACCGAAACGGAGAACTCTCTGCAAGAGCAGATTGCACAAATTTTCATCCAGATACTTTATGCCGACGAGTCGGTGAAGATTAACCGGAATACCTTACAGGTGAGCCAGGCCACATACGACAGGGGCAAAGAGCTCTTTCAGGAAGGGAGTATTTCGAAGGCCGATTTGGCGCAGCTGGAATCACAAGTAAGCAGTGACAAATATCAGTTGGTGACCTCTGAAAGTTCCTTGCGTGACTATAAATTGCAGTTGAAGCAGTTGTTGGAACTGGACGGTACGGAAGAAATGGATTTGGTTCTTCCCGAACTGGCCGATGAGCATGTCTTGCAACCGCTGCCTGCTCAGGAGGATGTTTATCAGCAGGCTTTGGCATCACGTCCGGAAATCCAAAGCAGCAAGTTGAGCATCGAGAATTCCAAACTGGATATATCAGTGGCTAAAGCCGGCTATCTCCCTACCATCAGTTTGAGTGCATCTACGGGGAGTATGACAAACAGTGCCAGTGACAATAGCTGGAGCAAACAAATGAAGTATGGCTGGAACAATATGATAGGGGTGAACATAAATATTCCGATTTTTGATAACCGCCAGAATAAAAGTGCCGTACAGAAGGCACGCTTGCAATATGACAGTAGTCTGCTCGATCTGATAAACAAACAAAAGGAACTCTATAAGAATATAGAAAGTCTGTGGCTGGACGCTACTAACGCTCAAGAGCAATATGCGGCGGCCGAAAGCAAACTGAAAAGTAGCCAGGCCAGTTACGAGATGGTCAGCGAGCAGTTCAATTTGGGAATGAAGAATACCGTAGAGTTGCTTACCGAGAAAAATAACCTGCTCAGTGCACAGCAGCAACGTATCCAGGCCAAATATATGGCTATCCTGGACCGGACTTTACTGAACTTCTATGCAGGTCAGGATATAAAATTATAATCATAACGCTATACATATTATATTATGGAAAAGAAGAAAATTATCCTTACTACAGCGGTAGCCGTAGTGGTCGTGGCAGGCGGTTTCTGGATGCTTGGCGGACCGGAGGGGAAAAGTACGGTCGATTTCGCAACGGAAGCTGTAACCAAAGGCAATGTCAGCAATTTCATCACTGCTACCGGAACCATAGAGCCGGTGACAGAGGTGGAAGTGGGTACGCAGGTATCCGGTATCATTGATAAGATTTATGTGGATTACAACTCCGTGGTAAAGAAAGGAGAATTGATAGCCGAGATGGATAAAGTGACATTGCAAAGTGAACTTCAGTCGGCAAAGGCCACCTATGACGGCAATAAGGCAGAGTACGACTATCAGAAGAAATTATACGACCGTAACCGTAAGCTGCACGAGAAGCAATTAATCAGCGATACGGATTATGAAGAAACGGTTTATAATTTCCAACGTGCCCAAAGTGCATTGGAGCAAAGCAAGGCGGCTCTGGCAAAGGCTGAGCGTAACCTGTCATACGCAACCATCACCTCGCCCATTGATGGAGTGGTGACCAGCCGTGATGTGGAAGAAGGACAGACCGTAGCATCCGGTTTCGAGACTCCGACACTGTTCACCATCGCTGCCGACTTGACCAAGATGCAGGTGGTGGCCGATGTGGATGAAGCCGATATTGCCGGGGTGGAGGAAGGAGCCCGTGTAACCTTTACCGTGGATGCTTATCCCGACGATGTGTTCGAAGGAGTAGTCAGACAGATTCGTTTGGGGAGCACGAACAGCACGAGCAGCAGCTCTTCAACAACCACCAGCACCACTGTAGTTACTTATGAGGTAGTGATAACAGCTGATAATCCCGATTTGAAACTGAAACCGCGTCTTACCGCCAACGCTACCATTTATACATTGACCAAAGATAATGTGTTGACCGTTCCCAACAAGGCTTTGCGCTTTACTCCCAACAAGGACATAGTGGGAGGCCGTAAGATAAACGATTGCCAGAGCAGTCATAAAGTGTGGACACTGGATAACAATATCTTTACCGCCCATCCTGTAAAAATAGGTATTACTGATGGCAGCAAGACAGAGATTGTGAGTGGCATCACTGAAAATACACCGATAGTGACAGAAACGGTAGTGAAAGGTGCTATGCCTGGAATGGAAGAACCGTCTGCCGGAGAAGGTGAAAGAAGTCCGTTCATGCCAGGCCCTCCGGGAAGCAATAAGAAAAAGAACAAGTAATAAAAGGTAATGCTTCCGTTTACATTGAAAGAATAAATCACATGAAAAAGATAATCGAATTACAAAATATAAAACGGAACTTCCAGGTAGGCGATGAAACCGTCCACGCCCTGCGTGGCATCTCTTTTACCATCTACGAGGGAGAGTTTGTTACGATCATGGGTACTTCCGGTTCCGGCAAGTCCACTCTGCTGAATACTTTGGGATGTCTTGATACCCCTACCAGTGGTGAATACCTGTTGGATGGTGTGTCCGTGCGTACCATGAGCAAACCTCAGAGGGCTGTGTTGCGCAATCGTAAAATAGGTTTCGTATTTCAGAACTATAATCTGTTGCCTAAGACGACTGCCGTAGAGAATGTGGAGTTGCCCTTGATGTATAACTCGTCCGTATCGGCTTCCGAAAGACGGAAACGTGCCATTGAATCACTGATAGCTGTGGGACTGGGTGACCGTCTGGAACATAAATCCAATCAGATGTCCGGCGGACAGATGCAACGTGTGGCCATTGCCCGTGCCTTGGTGAATAATCCTGCCGTTATTTTGGCTGATGAAGCGACCGGTAATCTGGATACCCGTACCTCTTTCGAGATTCTGGTACTTTTCCAAAAGTTGCACGCCGAAGGCCGTACGCTTATTTTTGTCACTCACAATCCCGAAATAGCCCAGTATAGCAGCCGTAATATCCGCTTGCGTGACGGGCATGTAGTGGAAGATACCGTCAATCCTCAGATCCTTTCGGCCGCTGCCGCACTGGCTGCCTTGCCCAAGAATGACGAGGACTAACCATAAAAAAGAATCATTATGAACGGAACAAATCTATTTAAAATAGCTCTCCGGGCCCTTGCCAACAACAAGCTCCGCGCTTTCCTCACCATGTTGGGGATCATCATCGGTGTGGCATCAGTCATTGCTATGCTTGCCATCGGTCAGGGCTCGAAAAAGAGCATCCAGCAACAAATCTCGGAGATGGGGTCAAACATGATTATGATTCATCCGGGAGCAGAGATGCGTGGAGGGGTCCGCCAAGACCCTTCGGCCATGCAGACACTGAAACTGGAAAATTATGAAAAGTTGAGCGAAGAGTGTACTTATCTCTCCGGCATCAGTCCCAACGTTTCTTCTTCGGGGCAACTTGTTGCGGGGGCCAACAACTACCCGTCTTCGGTGAGTGGTGTAAGTATGGATTATCTTACCATACGCCAGCTCACCGTGGAACAGGGGGAGATGTTTACCGAGAATGACATCCGTACGTCAGCCAAGGTCTGTGTCATCGGCAAGACCATTGTCGATAATCTTTTTCCCGACGGATCGGATCCGATAGGGAAAGTGATTCGTTGTAACCAAATTCCTTTCCGGGTAATCGGTGTGCTGAAATCAAAAGGGTATAACTCGATGGGCATGGACCAGGACGATGTGGTACTGGCTCCTTATAGCACGGTGATGAAACGACTGCTGGCACAGACTTACCTAAGTGGAATTTTTGCTTCGGCTCTGACAGAAGAAATGACCGAGGAAGCAGTAGATGAGATAACGACCATCCTGCGCCGTGAACATAAGCTGAAAGAAACGGACGCTGACGACTTTACCATCCGCACCCAGCAGGAACTGAGCAGTATGCTCAACACCACAACGGACCTGATGACCACTTTGCTGGCTTGTATTGCCGGCATCTCTCTGGTAGTCGGAGGTATTGGTATCATGAATATCATGTATGTGTCTGTAACAGAACGTACCCGTGAAATCGGTCTGCGCATGTCGGTCGGGGCACGAGGGGTCGATATTCTGAGCCAGTTTTTGATAGAGGCTATCCTGATCAGTATTACGGGTGGCTTGATAGGAGTGATTATAGGTTGCGGAGCCAGCTTTATGATTAAGGCAATAGCGCATTGGCCTGTGTTTATCCAACCTTGGAGCGTGTTGCTCTCCTTTCTGGTATGTACCGTTACTGGTGTGTTCTTCGGATGGTATCCGGCAAAGAAGGCCGCAGACCTTGACCCGATAGACGCTTTGCGTTATGAATAAGGGCGGAAAAGGTTTTCTGTATGGAGAGAAATGCCGGAACATACGTTCGGGTTTGCCTCCCCACGGTTGTGGAGAGCGCTCCTCATAACTATGGGTTGCGCTCTCCATAACTGTGAAGAGCGCGGCCCATAGCTGTGGGAAGCCAAACTTGAACGTATGAATAACAGAATAAGAGCCGTAGAAATCTTATTTCTAACCTAATCTTTCTTATCTTTGCCTATATGAAACAATTATTTTCACAGCGACGTTTTTTGGAACTGAGCATCCATATCGTCAGTTGGCTGCTCATATTTGGCTTCCCGTTGGTCTTTATGGACCGGGGAAGCGGCTTTAACCTGGCCCAATTCTTGCGGCACAGTTGTGTTCCTCTGTGCTATTTCGTTATCTTCTATGTCAATTACTTGTGGCTGGTTCCCCGCTATATGTTCACGGATGAAATGCGTAAGTATATTCTGAGCAATGCCGTGCTGATACTCTGCCTGAGTGTGCTTCTTCATGTATTTCTGGAAAGTATAAGTACGCCTCCGCCTCCTGAATTTGCGCGTCATATTCCACCTCGATGGATATTCTATGCGCGGGATATGGGGATGATGATATTCGTCGCCGGGTTGGGTGCGGCCATTCGTACCAGTCTGCGTTGGCGTCAGGCGGAAGAGCGTTTGATGGAAGCTGAGAGGCAAAAGACGGAAGCGGAGCTGAAAAACTTGAAGAACCAGCTGAACCCTCATTTTCTGCTCAATACATTAAATAATATTTATGCCTTGATTGCTTTTAACAGTGACAAGGCGCAGGAGGCGGTACAGGAACTGAGCAAATTGTTGCGGCATGTGCTCTATGACAATCAGCAGACTTTTGTCCCACTTGAAAAAGAATTGGACTTTATCCGTAATTATGTAGCCTTGATGCGTATCCGTCTGCCACAGCAGGTAGAAGTAAGTGTGAATTTGGAGGCAGACTCCGGAGGTGCGTTGCAGATCGCTCCCCTTATTTTCATATCACTGATAGAAAATGCGTTCAAGCATGGTATCAGCCCCACGGTAGACAGTTTTATCAGGATCTCTATCTCCGGGCATACGGATGGTACGGTGAGATGTGAGATTCTTAACAGCAACCACCCGAAGTCCGGACAAGATAAAAGCGGAAGCGGGGTGGGGCTGGAACAGGTAAGCAAACGGCTGGAACTGATTTATCCGGGACATTACGAATGGATAAAAGGTGTCAGTGAAGACGGACAGGTATATTCTTCTATATTAACCATACAGACTAAAAGCTTATGATACTGAATTGCGCTATTGTCGATGACGAACCGCTGGCTTTGGAATTGCTGAGAAGCTATGTGGAAAAAACTTCTTTTCTCCGGTTGGTAGGGAGGTATTCCAGCGCGGTGCAAGCTATGACAGAAATTCCTCTCCGCGAGGAGGTACATGTCTTGTTCCTTGATATTCAAATGCCCGAGTTGAACGGTTTGGAGTTTTCACGCATGGTCAGTCCCGAAACAAGGATTATTTTTACTACTGCATTCGGACAGTATGCCTTGGATAGTTATAAAGTCAATGCCTTGGACTATTTGTTGAAACCTATCAGCTATGTCGATTTTTTGCAATCGGTGAATAAAGCGGTGCAATGGTATGAACTGAAACAGAAGGCAGATAATGGTGTTGATGCTGATGAGGCGGATGATTGTATATATGTAAAAAGTGATTATAAATTGCTCCGAATTGCTTTAGACCGAATACTATATATAGAAGGGTTGAAGGATTATATTAAAATACATGTGGAGGATGAGCCGAAAGCTATCTTGTCACTTGTCAGTATGAAAGCTATGGAAGAGAAGCTTCCTTCTAGTCGTTTCATTCGCGTACATCGCTCGTTTATAGTGCAAAAGAGTAAAATCAAGGTGGTTGACCGGGGGCGGATTGTTTTCGGTAAGGAGTATATTCCGATTTCCGATAGTTATAAACAGGAGTTACAGATGTACTTAAATAGTCATTCTGTTTGAAAAAGTTGATATTTGAACGATAAAAGTTGATATTTTGTCGATATCCTTTTGCTAAAAAGAAATAATCTTTTTATATTTGCGGCATAGACAAGGGAAGTTGTGAAACTTCTTAATAGAATAGTTTAGTTAAGTCTAGTTTAGTTTTTGTGTTGTAAGTGCTCCCATCGTAAGCGAACGAATGGGAGCACGTTTTTTAGATACCTGTATGGGAGAAGTGTTCTGTTTCTGCAACAAATCCAGAGATTGGTTTGTTAATCATAGTATAAATAGAAATAATTCTCCTTATGAAAAAAATAATCCCCATACTGATTGCCATACTCATCTGTTTTGGTGTAGGCTGTACTGCTTCTTATTTTCAGTCGGAGGCCATACTCAACTGGTATCCTACATTGGACAAACCTTCTCTTACACCACCTGATATGGCTTTTCCCATTGCTTGGAGCCTTATCTATCTGTGCATGGGAATTTCTATCGGGTTGATTTGGCATATGTGGACAATAAGACGACAAATGATTATCAGATTATTCGGGTTCCAGCTCTTGTTTAATTTTACATGGAGCATTTTCTTCTTTTATCTCCGGAGTCCGTTGCTAGGTTTTGCAAACATTTTGGTGCTGGATGTGCTTGTTGTTTATTATATGATAGAAAGTTATCCGGTGAAGAAATCTTCGGCATACCTTTTTGTTCCTTATCTTTTGTGGTTGATTCTTGCCACTTATCTTAACGGCTATATATTAATGTATAATTAGAAGACTGTCACTGGCTAGTTGAACGGGAATTATGGGGTACAAGAAAAAATACCTATTTATAGTGATTGATAACCCTAGTGATTTTCCGTAACTTTGCGGTCATAAAGAGAAACAAAAAACATAACTATGTATAAAACAAGTAAATATACTCCGACGGACAAAATGAGTTATCTTATCTGTGATAACTATACATTGCTACAGGTAATGAGCCGTTTTGATCTTTCGTTGGGGTTTGGAGACAAGACTGTACAGGAGGTGTGCCGTGAAAATGGAGTGGATTGTCGTACTTTCCTTGCGGTGGTGAACTTCATGATTGAAGATAGCGACCGAATGGAGGACGATGTGAAGGACATTTCTATGCCTTCATTGATGAATTATTTAAAACAGGCACATCATTATTTCCTTGATTTCTGTCTGCCTACTATACGTCGTAAACTGATAGAAGCTATAGATTGTTCCACGGAAAATGAGGTTGCATTTCTCATTTTGAAATTTTTTGATCAGTATGCCGGAGAAGTGCGTAAACACATGGATTATGAAGATATGAATGTGTTTACCTACGTAGAGAATCTGATGGCAGGACGAGAAACGGGAGGATTCCGTATCTCACAGTTTGCCCGCAGGCATGATCAGATAGATGCGACACTGACTGAGCTAAAAAACATCATTATTAAATATTATCCGGCAAAAGGAAATAACCATTTGTTGAACGCCGTATTATTCGACATATTCAGTTGTGAACAAGATTTGGCATCCCATTGCCGCGTAGAGGACTACTTGTTTGTGCCTGCTGTACTTAGGCTAGAAAAGGAGGGGAAATGAAACGGACAGAACCTGTGCACGTTGCGGTGGCCGAAACGTCAGTCATTGTGCGTAGCGGACTTGTGGCTGTGCTGAAGCGCATGCCTGATCTTACAATACAGCCGGTGGAAATAACTTCTCTTGAAGGACTGCAGAATTGTATGCAGGGACATCAGCCGGATATTCTAATTATAAATCCTACTTTCGGAGGATGGTTTAACGTGGACGAGTTTAAATCGAACTATCCACAGGCATCTACCAAGTGCGTTTCTTTGCTGTGTTCAGTCACAGATACAAATTTGTTGAAGGGTTACGATGAGAGTATAGCGCTGTATGATGACATCGAAGTTTTAAATAAAAAGTTAGTAGATCTGATGAATCTTGGTGTGGATGAGACGGATGGCGAACAGGAAACGTTGAGCCAGCGTGAGAAAGAAATTATTTGTTGCGTGGTACGTGGAATGACAAATAAGGAAACGGCGGAAAAACTGTTCCTCTCCATTCATACGGTGATAACTCACCGCCGGAATATTGCGCGCAAGCTACAGATACATTCACCTGCCGGATTGACTATTTACGCTATCGTAAATAAACTGGTTGAACTAAGCGAGGTGAAGATGAACTTATAATACCTATAAATAGTGAGTGGAATAAGATAGAATACCTAAATGAAGTGATTGTGGATGTGGCCTCTAACCTCTATCTTTGCACTATAAGTTAGTCATATAGAAATTACGTAAACCACAAAGTTAGTTATTAGTTAAAAGCACTCCCTGCGAAGTGATTCGCGGGGAGTGCTTTTTTATTAGTAAGGCTTTTACCCACAATATTATGTTTTTTTACCTATTCCGCTTCATTATTCGTTAGAAATCTCGTTGTTTTCTTAACAAATATCCTCTAACTTTGTTATTTAGTATAGGACACATATTAACTAATGACAATGAAAGTAGGTTTATTTATTCCTTGTTATATCAATGCGGTATATCCGCAGGTGGGGATAGCCTCGTACAAGCTGCTGAAAAGTCTGGGAGTGGACGTGGATTATCCTCTCAACCAGACTTGTTGCGGTCAACCGATGGCGAATGCAGGTTTCGAGAATAAAGCGGTAGATTTAGCCCGCCATTTTGACGAACAGTTTAAGAATTACGATTATATAGTAGGTCCTTCGGCCAGTTGCGTCGTTTTTGTGCGTGATAACTACAGTCGTTTGTTGAAAGAAGACAAACATCGGTGCGCCAGCGAAGGTAAGATATATGATATCTGTGAGTTTATTCATGATATCGTCAGACCTTCTTCGTTGAAAGCCAAGTTTCCACATAAAGTGAGTCTGCAAAACAGTTGTCATGGAGTGAGATTGATGAAACTTTCTTCTGCCAGCGAACTTAATATTCCTTATTTCAGCAAACTGCGTGATTTGCTCTCTTTGGTAGAAGGAGTGGAAGTTGTGGAACCGGAACGTAAAGACGAATGTTGCGGTTTCGGCGGTATGTTTGCCGTAGAGGAAGATGCGGTTTCCGTGCAGATGGGGCATGACAAGGTGATGCGTCATATCGCTACCGGTGCTGAATACATTGTGGGGGCCGACAGTTCGTGCCTGATGCATCAGAATGGCATCATTGCCCGTGACAAACTTCCTATCAAGACATTGCACATTGTTGAAATCTTAGCGGCAGGATTATGAGTACGAAACATTCAAAAGCGGCTGCGGAGTTTCTGAAAAACAAGAAACAGGCCGCATGGCATGACGAAACACTTTGGCTGGTTAGGGCAAAGCGTGACAGACTGAGTAAAGAAGTTCCCGAATGGGAGGAATTGCGTAATATGGCATGTGCTACTAAACTATATAGTAACAGCCATTTGGATGAATTATTGGTGGAGTTTGAAAACAATGCGCGTGCTAATGGAGCCCATGTCTATTGGGCAAAGGACGCGGATGAGTATTGTAATATTGTCTACAATATTCTGAACCAACACGGAGTGAAGCATTTTATAAAAAGCAAATCCATGTTGGCCGAGGAATGCGAACTCAACCCTTTTTTGGAAAACAAAGGAATTGAAGTGGTAGAAAGTGACTTGGGAGAGCGTATCTTGCAATTGATGCATCTGAAGCCAAGCCATATTGTATTACCCGCTATTCATATCAAACGTGAACAGGTAGGTGAGCTTTTCGAGCGAGAGATGGGTACGGAGAAAGGAAATTTTGACCCTACTTACCTTACACATGCAGCCCGGAAGAATCTCCGTCAGAAATTTATTCATGCTGAGGCGGCTATGACAGGTGCTAACTTTGCTGTAGCTTCTACTGGTGAGATTGTGGTATGTACCAATGAAGGAAATGCGGATATGGGTACTTCCCAGCCTAAATTACAGATTGCAGCTTTTGGTATGGAAAAAATTGTGCCGGACCGTGAATCTTTAGGAGTGTTCACCCGCTTGTTGGCCCGTTCGGCTACAGGACAACCCATTACTACATATACTTCTCATTACCGAAAGCCTAGAGAGGGTGGGGAGCTTCACATTATTATTGTAGATAACGGACGTAGTAAGATATTGGCCGACCAAAAGCATATCAAAACTTTGAATTGTATCCGTTGTGGAGCCTGTATGAATACATGTCCTGTATATAGACGTAGTGGGGGGTACTCTTATACTTATTTTATTCCCGGCCCTATCGGGATTAACCTGGGAATGTTGAAGGCGCCGTTGCATTATTATGACAATGTGTCGGCTTGTTCTTTGTGTTATTCCTGTTCGTTTGTGTGTCCGGCTAAGGTGGATTTGGCGGAGCAGATCTATCTGTGGCGTCAGGATTTGGATAAATTGGGTAAGGCAGACCGGATGAAAAGGGTAATGTCCGGTGGCATGGAATTCATGATGAATCGCCCTTTGATATTCAATATGGCATTAAAATGGGCGCCATTGGTAAACGGAATGCCACGTTTTCTTATCTATAACGGATTGAATGACTGGGGAAAAGGGCGTGAGATGCCGAAATTTGCTAAGGAGAGTTTCAATGAAATGTGGAAGAAAGGTAAAGTGAAGTAATTATGAGCAGCAGAGAAGATATATTGCAGAGCATCCGGCGTGCTACACATGTAAAATATGAGAAACCGGATTTAAAGCCATTGGAAGATATGGCATTAACTTATCCCAGTAAGGTGGAACAGTTTTATCTCATCATGAAGCAGGTAGGAGGGGAAGCCATTCTTTTGGAGAAAGAGGAGGACGTGAATGATTTCATTAAAAAGGCTTATCCTGGAGCCAAACGCATCGCTTCTAATCTGAAGACTATTACATGTGCGACATTTAATCCCGATGATGTGGAAGACCCTGCAGAACTGAATGGGACGGATTTGGCCGTTATAGATGGAAAGATTGGGGTTGCGGAGAATGGTGCGGTATGGATAGAACAGGATGTAAAGCAGCGTGCCATTTATTTTATTGCCGAAAAATTGGTTATTCTTCTAAACAAGAATAAGATTGTGAACAATATGCATGAAGCATATAAACTGATTGATACAGGCGAATATGGCTTCGGAACCTTTATTTCCGGTCCGTCAAAGACGGCTGATATTGAGCAGGCTTTGGTAATGGGTGCTCATGGGGCACGTGATGTGATGGTGGTGCTGATATAAGTGTATTGTTTCTTATATATAAAAAGGAGATGAGGCGAAAATTATAGGGCTCATCTCCTTTTATTTTATAGAATATTATTAGAATATTTTGCCACACAAACGGAACTTAAGTACCGGATAGACAGTAAGTTTGTCTATGATATCAGTGAAATCATTATCAGCTTCTGCTGTTAAATCAGACAAATCTCCGTTATTGGTATATACTTTGGGAGTGTTATGGAATTGCACACCCATTTCGAACATGAAGCCAATTCGTTTCTTAGGAATCGCTCTTCCGAAACCTAGTCCAAGATAAGGACGGAATGAAGAAACCTTCAAACCACCAGATATATTTCCGTTCTGATCTACAGGTATACGATAGTTTCCGATTTCAATACCTACTTCTTGTCCTTCTTTAATCAGTTCTGCCAACTCATCGCTGTGCCCTTTAATCTTGATGAGTTTTCCTCCTCCGAAATAAGCACCACCGCATACAAAAAAACTGGATGATTTGAAAGGATATACATTCAGCAATATTTCACCGGCAGTACGTCCCATTCCTCCTTCTACATCTATGCTGGTAGGTATATTTCCTTCATAAGAACCTTCAATATCTACATCCACATCTGTAGAATAAGTAAAGTTCGGCATAAAAGAAACTCCTGCACGTACAGCCAAGTAACTTCCTATAGGACTGGCTACATCAATACCTATACCTGTGGTACTTGCACTGACGCCTACAGCTAATGAACTAAAAATACCAGGACTTTCAGAAGAGTCTTGAGCAGCCATCTGATGGTTGCCTACACACATAATGTAAGTTAGGCAGAGTAATAGTAGTCTTTTCATATTTATAATAATTTATGTTTTAGATGCGAAATTAGATAATTTTATTGAAATGATGAAATATTTCCATTGATTTATAGCAACATCTTGTCTTCAGTATATTTTTAATTTAAATATACGGTATTGAAATATTCACCAAATAACGTTTTGGCTGTTTCCAATTGTTTTAGAGTATTTTCTTTTATTCCGTTTAGTTTGTATTCTTTTCCCATGGCTTCATATTTGTGTACGCCTAATGTATGATAAGGTAGTATTTCTACTCTTTGAATCATTTGATAATTCTTGAAGTGCTCTCCTAATGCCCGTATATCTTCCTCAAAGGAACTATAGCCTGGAACTAATACATAGCGCAACCAAAAAGGCTTTCCGTTTTTTTCAAGCCATCCGGCGGTACGTATGGTTTGTTCGTTGCTGCGTTCTGTCAGTTGCCGATGGCGCACATTATTAAATTCCTTGATGTCTAATAATACGAGGTCTGTCCATTGTAGCAGTTCCTTTACTTCTTCATTCCATATACTGCCGTTGGTATCTATACAGATGTGGATGCTTTGTTCTTTTAATCGCTGGATTAACGGAATCAGTGCTTTTGCTTGCAATGTAGGCTCGCCGCCGCTGAAAGTCACACCTCCTTTTTTACCGAAAAAAGCTTTTTGGCTGACGGCCATACGCACAATTTCGTCTATTGTTGTTTCCGTACTTTCACCTTTGGTGTCAATTGTGTCGGGGTTGGCACAATAGAGGCATCGGAAATTGCATCCTTGTAAAAATACGACTAAGCGTAAACCGGGACCGTCAAACGTCCCCATTGACTCGTAAGAATGGACTCTGATCATAATGGTTTGTCTTTAAACTGGTAAGGGCAGGTTTAAAACCCGCCCCTACGATGAATGTATATGTGATGTTACATTCTTTCGTGGAAAGAACGGCTGATTACTTCCAGCTGATGTTCACGGCTCAATTTGATGAAGTTTACGGCATAACCTGATACGCGGATGGTTAGTTGCGGGTATTTTTCAGGATGTTCCATTGCATCTTCCAACATTTCACGGTTCAGCACATTTACATTCAGATGATGTGCTCCTTTGGTGAAATAACCGTCCATCATGGTTACCAGGTTCTCTATACGGGTTTCCTGGTCTACCCCTAGTGATTTTGGTACGATAGAGAACGTGTTACTGATGCCGTCCTGGGCATCACGATAGCGTAGTTTGGCTACAGAACTCAATGAGGCGATGGCACCGTTCTTGTCACGTCCGTGCATCGGGTTGGCACCCGGAGCGAAAGCCACTCCTTTGGCACGACCATCAGGAGTGGCACCTGTTTTCTTGCCGTACATTACATTGGAGGTGATAGTCAGCAGTGACAGGGTAGGGCGGGCATTTTTGTATACCGGATGTTTCTTTAATTCTTCACTGAAGAAATAAACCAAATCTACCCCTAAGTGGTCTACGCGGTCATCATCATTACCGAAGCAAGGATATGCATTTTCAATATCAAAGCCTTCGGTCAAACCTATATCATTACGTTTGGCACGTACTTTGCCGTATTTGATGGCAGACAATGAGTCAATGGCAATGGACAGACCGGCTACGCCATATGCCAGATTGATACGTGGATCGGTATCAATGAATGCCATTTGAGCCTTTTCATAATAATATTTATCGTGCATATAGTGAATGATATTCATCGCATCATTATACACACGTGCAATTTGCATTAATACTTTCTTATAATTAGACCATACTTCTTCAAAGTTCAGCAAGTCCCCTGTCAATACAGGAATATCTTTCACCATTACAGTTCCTGTATTCTCACAACGTCCGCCATTGATAGCCAGCAATAGGGCTTTAGCCAGATTGCAACGTGCTCCGAAGAACTGGATTTGTTTGCCGATAGCCTGATAAGAAACGCAGCAGGCGATACCATAATCATCACAGTTACGCACTTCGCGCATCAGCGTGTCGTTTTCGTATTGTATAGAAGAAGTGTCGATAGAAACTTGTGCACAGAATTCTTTGAAACCTTCCGGCAATTCCGGACTCCACAGTACAGTCATATTAGGTTCGGGTGACGGACCCAGATTGTATAGTGTCTGCAAGAAACGGAAGGAAGTTTTTGTAACCTTGGTACGTCCGTCGTTGAAGCGTCCGCCGATAGACTCGGTTACCCAGGTGGGATCACCTGCAAAGATATCGTTGTATGATTGCATACGCAGATGACGGACCATACGCAACTTGATAATGAACTGGTCTACCAGTTCCTGCGCAAATGACTCGTCAATTTTACCATGATCCAAATCATATTGAATATAGATATCCAGGAATGAAGAAACGTTGCCCAATGACATAGCTGCTCCATCTTGTTCTTTCACGGCAGCAAGATATGCCATATAAACCCACTGAACAGCTTCTTGTGCATTAGTAGCGGGACGACCCAAGTCGAGTCCGTAATATTCACCCAATATCTTTATTTCTTTCAGTGCTTTGATTTGTTCGGCTACTTCTTCGCGCAGGCGGATACGGGCATCGGTCATCGGACTGGTGATATTGTGCAAATCTTCTTGTTTTGCTTCAATCAGTCGGTCGATACCATACAGTGCCAAACGGCGGTAGTCACCGATGATACGCCCGCGTGCATAATTATCGGGCAGACCGGTCAGGAAACCGAGTGAACGGAAAGAGCGGATTTCTTCGGTGTAAGCATCAAATACGCCATCATTATGGGTTTTGCGATAATGAGTAAAGATATCCTTTACTTTTTCATCTACTTCCACACCGTTTTCATGGCAGGCTTTTTCTACGACTTTGATACCACCATAAGGTTTGATGGCACGGCGCAGAAGTTCATCCGTTTGAAGACCTACAATCAGTTCGTTTTCACGGTCAATGTATCCTGCTTTATGTGAGGTGATGGTAGATACTGTTACATTATCAAGGGAACGAACTCCGTTATTGGCACGTTCTTCTTCTAGTGCCTTGAGGCATTCGTTCCACACTTTTTTAGTTCGCTCTGTGGGGCCTGCCAGAAATGAGGCATCGCCCTCATAAGGGGTAATGTTGGTATGTACGAAGTCTGAAACATTAATTTCCTTACTCCACAATCCATCCTTAAAAACTTTGTTCATTTCCATACTGTTATTCCATTATTAAGAGATTTAGGGCTGCAAAGGTACTCCTTTTTTGTGAGCTATGCATCACTATTAGTAGGTATAATGCGAATACTTGTGCATTTTTAAGTATAAAGTGGTCAATAAATGAAAAAACAATAAGGACTCTTTATAACAATTCCATAAAAAATAAAGCTAATTGGTGACAATAAACCAATTAGCTTCTAAAAGTAGCGGAACCGGGAATCGAACCCGAGTTTCAGCCGTGAGAGGGCTGCGTCCTAGGCCACTAGACGATACCGCCATCAGTTAGTCTTAATTCTTTTTCTAAGACGGTGCAAAGTTAGAAGTTTGTTTTTAATCTGCAAAATAAAAAATGATTTTTTTTATGCTATTACTATTATAAATCGGAATTTAATTTCTATGAAGAAGTATCATATGTTTTATGTAGTAAAATTGAAAGTCTAAAAAACACCTTTACTCTTCCTCCCGAAAGCCTTGACAGCAAACTGTTGAAAAATGAATATAAAAAATAAGTCGTAAAATTAATTTACGACTTATTCGCGGAAGCTGGGGGATTCGAACCCCCGGTACGGTTACCCGTACGTCAGTTTAGCAAACTGGTGGTTTCAGCCACTCACCCAAACTTCCTTCTTATCAGAAGCGTTATCTCTCAAACGCGGTGCAAAGATAAGGGGATAAATTGAAATATGCAAACCTTTTGCTCTTTTTTTTTAGATATATTTTTTGATGGAAATAATAAGGTGCTGATAGTGAAGTGTTAATAGGTGGAATTAATTTTTCTCCCAAAAATCCAAACATTCTTTAGCCACCTTTATTGGACAATGGTGTTTTTTAATATATTCAATGCTGTCGGCGGATAATTGAGAAATTTTATTTGTATTGGCTAATAAACTCTCTAGTTTGTTATAAATGTCATTTCCTTCGGGGCGTACGTTGATGATAGGGCGAAGTCTGTCTTCGCCTAATAAGTTGTAATGTTCCTCTTCTGCACCTCCCACCACTACAATTCCTTTGCTCATGGCGTATAATGCATTTAATCCCGGAGAATAAGAATAAAGCTGATCTAACATTACATCGCACCCGTCCATAAAATGTTCACATTCATCATACGGAGTGAAAACGGTTTGTTTGATTTCGCATGCAGATGGATGTCTGTAATATAATTTATAGAGGGCGCTATAAAGTTCGTCTTTTCCCTTCCATTCTTCACGATGATGTTTTAGACTGATATAGAATTTTACTTTTTCTATTTTTTTAAAAGGGATTTGTGGGTGAGGCAATGATTCTATCGGGAAAGGAATGTATTTGGTTTTTCCAGAGAAATAGGGTTGGTAGGCTAAATAGGATTCGTAAAGACTGGTGATGATTCCATTACAATTGTTCGCGATGATACGGTTTAATTTTCCTCTGAATCCATGCATCCAATTTATAATTGCCATTTTGTTGTCAATGGTGTCACGAAAAGTGCCATTGGCATAAAAATCATTATATCGGAGAGCGTTTTTATTTAAGCACATGTAAATCCAGTAAAAATCATATTCAAACCCTCCTAAAAATATCTTCTTGTTGTTCTTTTTAAGATATTGGAATACGTACTGAAGCAGTTCGGGTTTTAATTCTAAAAAGTAAGGGTTGACAAGTTGTACCACATCATATCCTCTGAGTTGGGGAAGGGTTTTCAGTAAATTGAACGTGTTTTTAAGAACTCCCCAACGGATTGATGACCGGTTGGGATAGAGATAGTCAGAGTTGTTTAGCCATAAATTGCTGTGGGATAATACATCGACTCTATGTCCCATATTTCTTAAGGCTTTTGCTAAAGTCCAATGTATATTGCTATACTCTCCTATTAATAAGATTTTCATAAACAGTCAATCATTATTTAATTAAATAGTTTGTGCATTGGTAGCAAGTCGTTTTGCTATTCTTATTTTTCTATTTAACAAACAAGTGTAGGCTTTAGTTCTTATTGTAGGGTGATTTTGCAATAAAAAAGGATAATTTGTCTTCTGTTGTAGCTAGTATTGTCTATGAAAATTAAATCTATCAAAAATATATCTTCTTGTATTACAGAAAAATGTGTGTAGTGGAATGATTGAAAATGTATGGTTTGCAAAAAGATTTTGTATTTCAAAAAAATGAAAATAAGTCCTTCTTCAATTATGCATAGCGGTGAGAAATTGCTAAACCTTTTCTTTTAGAAGATTGTTTTCATACTTATGTGAGGTATGGTGTCTATTTTGATATGGTCTTTTGGGGAATTTATTGAGTAAAGAATATTTAAGTGTTAATGAAAGAATATAGGTTAAGAGTTAAAGAAAAAATAATGAAGGCTGATTTGGCGACAATCAGGAGGGAATATACAAAGGGTGGTCTCAAAAGGAGTGATCTTCCTGATAATCCACTTGTCCTTTTTACAAAGTGGCTGCAAGAAGCGATAGATGCGGAGGTAAATGAGCCTACGGCTATGTTGGTAGGTACTGTTTCTCCGGAAGGGAAACCGGCAATACGGACTGTGTTGTTGAAAGATTTGCATGATGGCAAATTTATTTTTTATACTAACTATGGAAGTCGCAAGGGTAAACATCTGGCTCATAACCCATCTATCTCTATATCGTTTGTATGGCATGAACTGGAAAGGCAAATTCATATAGAAGGTATTGCGGCTAAAGTATCTCCACAGGAATCAGATGAATATTTTAGAAAAAGGCCTTACAAGAGTCGTATTGGCGCCCGTATTTCTCCTCAAAGCGAACCGATAGAAAGCAGGATACAACTTATTCGTGATTTTGTGAAAGAAACCACGCGCTGGATAGGGAAAGAGATAGATCGCCCTGAATACTGGGGAGGCTTTGCTGTTATGCCTGTTCGTGTTGAATTCTGGCAGGGTAGGGTAAATCGTTTGCATGATCGTTTTCTCTATATGCTTCAATCTGATGGTGTTTGGAAAATAGAAAGACTCGCTCCTTAATCTTCGGAATAGAGAAATAATTCCAGGTTCTTTTTCAAACTGAGCCGAGAAACCTTTTGAATGTAGGTGTAAATAGGAATACTTTTGAGTAATTGAAGGCGTTGCTTTTTATATATTATATGCAAAAGGGAATAATCTATGGATTATTCCCTTTTGCATATTTATTTTTGAAGTGATGAGGAGGTTCCTGGCGGATTCGAACCGCCGTACACGGTTTTGCAGACCGCTGACTAAGCCACTCATCCAAGGAACCTTATTGTTATCAATCTTTGTTTCTCGATTGCGGTTGCAAAGGTACGACATTTTTTTTTAATCTGCAAATATTTTGCTATTTTTTTCTCACTTTTCTGCATTTTTTTCGCAACCGCACTTTGGCTTGTTGTGCATAGACTTCATGGCGCAATCAGAATTACAGCATTCACACGGATTGCTATTGTTCTTTATGCGCTTGAAATACTGAAAGATACGTATACTTATCCATATTGTACAGAGGCATACGATTGCAATAACTATAATTTGTTGTAATTCCATGCTTGATAAACAAATAATTTTAGGTTTAGGTTTATTAAATGATAATACTTCCTATTTGGAATACGGTAAATGCAACAAGCCAAGCCAATCCAGTGGTGTATCCTGCTGCGAATATGGCCCATTTCCAACTGCCGGATTCTTGCTTGATTGCTGCGAAAGTGGCAATACAGGGGAAGTAGATCAATACAAACAACATGTAAGCTAATGCAACCAGTGGAGTAATGGGAATACGGTCAGAAAGATTCACATTTTCCACATCTCCTTCATTTGTGTATAATACTCCTAGTGTACTTACTACCAATTCTTTAGCGCCTACACCTGAAATAAGTCCGATTCCTAACTTCCAGTCAAATCCTAGCGGTTTGATAACAGGCTCTATTGCTTTGCCTATTTGTCCGATATATGAATTTTCTTGTTGTTCGGCTACGCTTTCATGAGTATCATGCCGTGGATAATACCCTAGAAACCAAATAATAATTGAGGCAATCATGATAATGCCTCCCATCTTTTTCAGATATTGTGCTCCTTTTTCCCATGTATGACGCATGATACTTTTAGAAGTAGGCATACGATAGGGGGGGAGTTCCATCACAAATGGAGAATCTTCTCCTTTCACTAGAAATTTACTGAAAATACGGGCCATTATTACTGCTAATAAAATACCTGCTGTATAGATACAAAGTAACATAAAGCTGGCGCAGTTAGGGAAAAAAGCACCTATCATAACTAAATATATGGGAAGACGCGCACTACAGGACATTAAAGGATTCACCAACATGGTGATTAGTCTGGACTTTCGATCTTCTATAGTACGTGTTGCCATTATGGCAGGTACATTACAACCGAATCCCATAATCAGTGGGATAAAGGACTTGCCATGCAGTCCCATCCGGTGCATTATTTTATCCATGATAAATGCGGCGCGTGCCATATACCCCGAATCTTCCAATATAGAAATAAAAAAGTATAATATGAGGATATTCGGCAGGAAAACGATAACACCGCCCACTCCACCGATAATACCATCTATCAGTAAGTCTTTCAAAGGACCTTCAGCCATATTGTTTCGTATCAGGTTGCCTAATTGGTCTACTAGCCATTCAATACCTTGCATAGGATAGTCACCCAAAACAAAGGTTCCCTCAAACATGATATAAAGAAACAGGAAAAAAATAGGATATCCCCAAATGCGATGTGTCACAATACTGTCTATCACGCGGGTCGTTTGTTCTTTTTCCAAATGATTGTCGGTGAATGTTTCTTTCAAAGCTCCGGTGATAAAACCATATTTAGCATCCGTAATAGCTTGCTCGCTGTCTTCGTTCATCACTTTACGGATACGTAATGTTTCCTTGTTGCGTATCGCTATGATTTCTTTGCCATTAGGCAGTGTAGAGATGAAATTTTCTATTTCCCTATCGTTTTCCAGTAATTTGATGGATAGGAAGCGGGTGGAATATTTATGGCGTATGTCTTCGTTTTGACTGATTGCTTTCTTGACTTCTTCGATACTGCGCTCCAGTTCAGGACCGTGGTTAATATGAATATGACGCATATATCCGCGTGGGCGGGCATCTTCCTCTTCTTTGTGGCTTCCGAATTCGTGGTCGGGTACGTAGGTTTTGTGCCAGTCTCTCAGGTCTTCCAGAATTTCAGAACGTATTTCGCCCTTTTGTGACAGGAAATCTCCTCCTTCGTAAATACCGATGATAACATGGAACAGTTTGTCTACACCTTCTCCCCGTCGGCAGACAGTAGGTACCATAGGCACCCCGATCAGCTGGCTTAATTGGGTATAATCCAATTTATTTCCGCTGGCTTCCAGCTCATCGTACATATTCAAGGCGATAACCATACGCACATTCATATCAATCAATTGGGTGGTAAGATAGAAATTACGTTCCAAGTTAGAAGAGTCTACCACATTGATAATTACATCCGGAGTTTCTTCAATGATATGTTTGCGTACATAAAGTTCTTCCGGAGTATAGGCTGAAAGAGAATAGGTTCCGGGTAAATCTACAATACGGAAATGATAACCTTGGAAGTCGAAAAAACCTTCCTTGGCATCTACTGTCACACCACTGTAGTTTCCTACATGTTCGTGGGCGCCAGATGCAATATTGAATAGCGAAGTCTTTCCACAATTGGGATTACCTACTAAGGCTACATTGATTGTACGGCGTTTGCCTTTTGCCAGTGCCACCAGTTCTGATTCGGGCACGGGTACATCTTCTGTTATGGAACCATGGTAAGGGTTTTGCATCGTGCGTGCTTCCTGCTCGCTTACCACCTCAATCATATCTGCCTCTTGTCTTCGGAGGGAGATCTCGTAACCTAGTAGTCTGTATTTTATAGGGTCTTTCAAAGGGGCGTTCAAGATTACCTCTACGGTTTTTCCTTTAATAAAACCCATTTCAACGATTCGCTTGCGGAAACCACCGTGGCCTAAAACCTTGACTATTACGCCTTTTTCTCCTGTTCTTAATTCGGATAAACGCATTTTGTTTTAAATTTTTTGCAAAGATAAGTTATTACTTAGAAGTATGCAAATTATTTAGATTGTTTTTAAATAAAGAACGGGCACTTTGTTTTTGTCTTGCAGAACTCTTATCTTTGTGCCATGTTTCATTGGAATATTCAGAAGTATATAGAGGAGAAACAACTTTTCACCTTGCATGATAAGGTGTTAGTGGCATTGAGTGGCGGGGCAGATTCGGTAGCTTTGTTGCGTGTCTTGCTTGTTTTAGGGTATCATTGTGAGGCTGCCCATTGTAATTTTCACCTTCGTGGTGAGGAATCCGATAGAGATGAAAGGTTTGTCAATGAGTTGTGTAAAGGGTTAGGAGTGGCTTTGCATGTTACTCATTTTGATACGGTCACTTATGCTTCGAGGCATCATGTTTCTATTGAGATGGCGGCTCGCGAAATGCGCTATGATTGGTTCGAACAACTGCGTAAGGAGAGGGGGGGGGCTGTTATTGCCGTAGCCCATCACCGGGACGATAGTGTGGAAACTTTTTTATTGAATTTGATACGTGGCGCGGGAATCAATGGCTTGAAAGGTATTAGTCCGCATAACGGCTGCATTGTACGGCCTTTGTTGGAGGTGAGCCGTCAGGATATTTTGGATTATTTGCGTTGTTTGCGTCAAGGTTATGTTACAGACAGTACCAATTTGCAAGATGAATATATGCGTAATAAAATCCGTCTGAATATTCTTCCGATGTTGCGTGAGCTGAATCCTTCTGTCAGTGAAAGTATAGCTGAAACATCAAGGCGTCTGACTGATGTTTCTCTTATATATAATAAGGAGATAGAGGCGGGAAAAGAAAGGGTGATGGAAAAGTCCGGTCATATTCTTATTTCTCGTTTGATGGAAGAGAGTGCTCCGGCGGCTTTGCTGTTTGAGATTCTTCATCCGTTAGGTTTCAATTCTGTCCAGGCAGGAGATGTATTCCGCAGTTTGTCTGCCCAGTCGGGAAAAAGGTTTGTTTCTGCCGGATGGGAAATACTGCGCGACAGGACGGAGTTGATTATTCGCAGGAGGAAGCTGGCGGATGAGGAAGTGGAGGAAAATGTGCCCCCGTTCCGGCTTGCAATGGAAACGCAGGAAATAATGCCAGACTTTGTCATCCCTAAGAATAAGGATACGGCCTGTTTGGATGCAGACAAGGTGGTGCTACCTCTCACGGTGCGTAAATGGCGGCAGGGGGATAAATTTGTTCCTTTCGGAATGAAAGGGAAAAAGAAGATCAGCGATTATCTGACAGATCGTAAGTTTTCTCTTTTCCAGAAAGAAAATCAATATGTGGTTTGCTCTGCAGGCCAGATTGTATGGCTGGTAGGAGAGCGTAGCGATGACCGTTTCCGGGTGACGGAAGATACGAAACGGGTACTGATTATACAGCAGTTGTGGGATAAGTAGAATTTTTTCCTTTCCTGCTTTTTCATGAATGGCAGGGAATGCTCCCTGAAATCTTGTAGCAAAAATCCGCGAATCATGCAACAAGATTTCAGAAATCACGTAGCAAGATTCGCGGATTTTGGATGGAGCTTTCCGGTATTATTTGCAATACTTCTGTATCAGTCCGTCTACCACTTCATCGCCCAGTTCTTTTGCTTTGGCAAAGTTTGCACAGGCTTCTTTGTTTTTCTTTAATTGTATCTGGCAGTATCCCAGCATGCGGTATGCGGCTGCGGCTTTCGGGTCTAAAGAGATAGCCTTTTCCAATGCTTCTATTGCTTCGTTATGTTGCCCTACACGTAGATGCACCGAACCTTTTTCCACCCACATGGCTACATCCTCAGGAGTCATTTCTACTGCTTTATTAATGTCATTGATAGCTTGCTGATACATCTTACATTGTATTTCCGCCTGTTCGCGTTGCAGATAAAAGGCGGCTGTAACCCGTCCACCGATAGCATCATAAAAAGTATCATAATCTATTACCGCTTCACGGTATTTACCTGTCTGGGCTTTTATTTCTGCCCGTTCATAGAAATAAGGAGCAGCTTCCGATGTATAAGGCTTGGTGAAACGTGCCACAGCACTATCCATCAAGGCAATAACCTCGTTCATATCTGTTCCTTCAATCAGTTGTTTGGTTTTGGCTGCCGAGTAAAATGTAGCGGCAGAGGCTATGGAAGACTGGTTCACTTTCTCATAAGCGGCGTATGCCTCAGGATATTTCTTCATAGCAAACAGAATATCTCCCTCCAATTGTGTGTAAATGGGTTGGTTGTCGGCTTGCATGGCATCATGAATGATGGAGAGAGCTTTGTCGTAACTCCAGTCACCGTATGGTTTCTTGTCACCTAAAGAGATGATATACGAATAAATTAATTTAGCGATATTATATTGCGTCTCACTCTTGTTGGTAGTCACTTCCAGTGCTTTCTTCAGGTCAGCATCTGCCAAAGCGTTGTGTTCATCATCACTAAATCCCATATAAGTAGTGGCACGGCGTATATATCCGTCTGCGCTGTTGGGATATTGTTCCAGAAAATCGTTTAATGTGGTGATATATTCGTTCTGATTTTGTTGTGAAGATGCCATGAACAGGTACACCAGTGCTTGGTCTTCTGTTTCGGGCAGTCCTTTTTTGATGCCGATTTTATTCAGTGACATGTCGTTCAAAGAAAGGGCGGTGATGCTCAGTGAGGCACCGTATGTAGCTCCGATGGCATAACTTTCCTTGGCCTCATCCGATGCGTTTTTTTGGATTAAACCTAATACTTCTCCATTGGCATTCATAATAGGGCAACTTACGGTTTTTTCGTTGGTTGTCATTGCCAGTGTATAATAATATGCCTTGTCGCCAATGGTGTCTACTTTGGTGACGGTCCCTGTCTGGCAGGTTGCCGCTTTTTGAGTCGAGTAGGGTAGCAGATAGACTGTTTCACCTACTGATGCCGGCTGTGATGCCGATTTTAATGCTATGGTCTTTTTATCGGCTTCAGTATTAAATTTTACGATGTCATACATGGAGTTGGCTCCCAAGATACGCAATACAGGTAATTCTTTACTGTCCGCGTTAATGATTACTGCGCGTTCGGCTCCTTCAAACAGGGTGTAATCAGATAATGCCGTTCCATTTTCATTGATATAGAATCCATTTCCTGTATTCTTGATTTTGTTATCTTTATCGTATGTAACGATGGAAAAAACGGCTTTTTTAGCTTTGTCGGCCCACTTTGGGGTTGCTTGTGCATAGCTTAGCTGGGTAGCTATGCCGCATGCCAATATCAAAAGTACTTTCTTCATGATATAGTTAATTGTTTGTTAACGATGATACGGTATTTTATAAAGCGGATGCCGTCTTGTCTTCTGTGAAGCCGCGTTGTTTTACAGCTTCATAAATCAGAATACCTGCGGCAACCGATACGTTCAGTGATTCTATTTTACCCATTAACGGTATTTTGATCCATTCATCGCACAGAGAAAGGTGCTCGTAGGGAACACCTGTGTCCTCGGCTCCCATAATGATACATACAGGGTCTTTATAGTTTGCTTTGGTGTAATCATAATCCCCTTTTTCCGTAGCTGCTACAATCTTGAATCCGCAGTCTTTCAGATACTTGATGGTATTAGTCAAACTTTGTTCGCGACATACGGGAAGAGTGTGCAGAGCTCCTGCGGATGTTTTCATTGCGTCAGCATTGACACTGACACTGTTTTTCGAGGGAATAATAATGGCATCTGCACCGGCACATTCGCAGGTACGGGCAATGGCTCCGAAGTTACGTACATCGGTAATTCCATCCAGCATGACGAATAAGGGTGTTTTTCCTTCTTCAAACAAGAAAGGTACCAGATTTTCTGTTTTCTGGTAGGTGACAGAGGAGATGAATGCTACAACTCCCTGATGGTTTTTCCGAGTGATACGGTTAATACGCTCCACGGGTACACGCTGAACAGGGATGAGGGTATTTTTCAAACAGGCAAACAGTTCTTTGGACAGTTCGCTCTGTATATCTTTCTTCACCAATACTTTATCTATCTCTCTTCCGGCTTGTATGGCTTCAATAACAGCGCGTACACCGAAAATCATTTCATTCTTTTCTAACATGTCTAATTAGTGGTTAATGGTTAGTGACAGGTGGTTAGTGGTAAGTGATTAATGTCTGCAATATGACAGTCCATAAATCACTTGGCACTAGCCACTTATCAGCGCCTTTGCATTGTTCAGGGCTGCCTCTGTCAAGGTAGCTCCACTTAGCATATTGGCTATTTCTTTTACTCTTTCTTCATCAGTCAAGCGGCGGATGTAGCTGTTGGTGCCTGTTTCCGTATCTTCCTTATATACTTTATAATGAGTGATGCCGCGTGCTGCAATTTGGGGCAGATGGGTGATACTGATGACCTGACGGTTTTGTTTTCCCATTTCCTGCATGATGAGTGCCATTTTCTCGGCGATGGAACCGGAAACTCCAGTGTCTATTTCATCAAAGATGATAGTAGGCAGTTTCACAGCTCCGGCTATCATGGCTTTCAGCGAAAGCATGACACGGGCAATCTCACCGCCCGATGCTACGGAAGCTACATTTTGTAATGTTCCATTCTTGTTGGCCGAAAACAGGAATGTCACACTGTCCATCCCTTTACTGTCCGGTTCCTTGCGCGGATTCAGTTCCACCACAAAGCGCACATTGGGCATACCGAGAGGAACCAGCAGGCTTTGCATCTGTTTCTCAATGTTCTTACCCGATTGGGAACGGAGCTTTGTCAGCACAGCGGCTTGCTTTATCACTTTGTCATATAGCGTTTCTTTTTGGGCGGTAAGTTCTGCTATACGGTCGTCAAAAGAAGTGATGGCGTTCAGCTTCTCATGGTAGTCGGTTTGCACAGCTATCAATTCCTCTATTGTTTGTACGTGATGTTTCTGTTGCAGAGAGTAGATTAAGTTCAGGCGTTCATTTACATAATCCAGACGGGTGGGGTTGAACTCCACTTCCTCCTGTGCGCCTGCTATTTCATGCGACAGATCTTTCAGCTCTATGTAACAACTGTCTAAACGCCCTATCCATTCCTGGGCACGTGTGTACACTCTCGCTATGTTATGCAGGGTTTGCATACATTCTTTGGTAGCGGACAACAGGCTGGCATCTTCCGAAGACATTATTTGGTCCACTTTGTACAAGCCCGCTTTTATTTCTTCGGCATGACTCAAAGTTTCGGCTTCCTGTTCCAGTTCGGTTTGTTCTTCTTCCTGAAGGTTTGCATCATCCAGCTGTTCCAGTTGGAACCGGATGTAATCTTCATCCTTTCGGCTTTGCTCGGCTTGTGTTATGAAATCGGCCAGCTGTTTGCATACGTTCTTGTACTCGGTATAAATATTTTTGTATGCTGAAAGTTCGTTGTCATTTTGTGCCAGGATATCCAATACATTCAATTGGAATCCCTCACTGTTGAGCAACAGGTTTTGATGCTGGCTATGTACATCTATCAGTTTCTCGCCCAGTTCCTTCATCTGCGCCAATGAGGTCGGCGTGTCGTTTATGAATGCGCGGCTTTTGCCCGATGCATATAACTCGCGGCGGATAATACATTCATTCGGATCATATTCCAAATCTCTTTGGGTAAAGAAAGGCTCCATCTGATAGGCGGAGATGTTGAAACGTGCTTCTACAATACATTTATTGGCGCCTTTCTTGATAGCTTTGATATCGGCCCGTTGTCCCAGTAACAAGCCGATAGCGCCTAGAATAATCGATTTACCGGCGCCGGTCTCTCCGGTGATGACAGAGAAACCGGGGGTGAAACTGATATCCAATGTATCAATCAATGCATAATTTTGTATATAGATAGATTGCAGCATATTCTTGCTCCTTTTTAATAATTTGCTGGTTTGTCAATTTGCTAATTTGTTGCGCTGTATTCCGCATGGTAATTAGCACATTGACAACGTGGCAAATTAAGAAATTATTTATTATTTACCAGTCTGTCAATAATATCTCTTGCTACTTCCTGTTTGCTTTTCAGCGGATAAGGAGTTACTCCTTGACGGTCTATAATCGTTATTTTGTTGGTATCACAACGAAACCCTGCTCCTTGGTCGTTCAATGAGTTCAGTACAATGAAATCAAGGTTCTTACGTTCCAGTTTTCCTTGTGCATTTTTTGTTTCATCATTTGTTTCCAAAGCAAATCCCACTAATATTTGTCCGTCCTTTTTCCGGCTTCCCAGTGCGGCGGCAATGTCTTGTGTGGGTTTCAGTTGCAGTATTAGATTATCTTTCTCTCTTTTGATTTTATGACCGGATACGGTTTCCGGGGTAAAGTCGGCCACTGCCGCACACAGGATGCCAGCCGAAGCTGTAGGAAACTCGCGGATGGCGGCTTCGTACATTTCTCCAGCACTTTCCACATCTATGCGGCGGATGTTAGGGTGATGGGCCTGAATCGTTACCGGTCCGCTGATTAGTGATACTTCCGCTCCACGTGAAGCGCATTCTTCGGCAAGTGCGAATCCCATTTTTCCTGAAGAATAATTGCCGATAAAGCGTACCGGATCTATTTTTTCGTAAGTTGGACCGGCGGTAATGACTACTTTCTTTCCGGCCATGTCTTGTTGTTTGGCAAAGAAAGCTTCCAGTATTTCCACTATTTTTTCCGGTTCTTCCATTCTGCCTTTTCCTACCAGATGGCTTGCTAGCTCCCCTTCTGCCGGTTCTATAATGTGATTTCCGTAAGAACGGAGCGTGTCCAGATTCTTCCGGGTGGAAGGGTGTGCGAACATATCCAGATCCATTGCCGGAGCTACGAATACGGGAGCTTTCATTGACAGATAAGTCGTGATCAGCATATTGTCCGCTATTCCGTTGGCCATTTTACCAATAGTGGATGCGGTAGCCGGAGCGATAATCATGGCATCCGCCCATAGTCCCAAATCAACGTGACTGTTCCATGTTCCGTCACGTTGAGCAAAAAACTCGCTGATAACAGGTTTACTTGTTAATGCAGATAAAGTGATAGGTGTGATGAATTCTTTGCCTGCGGGGGTAATCACAACTTGTACTTTCGCTCCCTTCTTAATAAGTCCGCGAATGAGTATAGCCGCTTTATAGGCGGCTATACTTCCGGTTATACCTAGTACGATTTTTTTTCCTTTCATACTCATTTCATCATTCCCGATTCACGTAGTCTGATTTTTGTCAGTACGTTTTTCGTGTTCAGCGTAAAATCACCGTTCAGTATCCAGCTGTAGTAGCCCGGATCTTTTTGTAACACTTCGCTGACAGACATTCCTTTGTATTTCCCAAAATTAAATACTTCCACGCCTTTGTCATCATAAACAATGCGTCCGGCGAAATCTACATTCTTGTTGAAACTTGAGTATTCGGCTAGAAATGCCATATCATTTTGCAGTTCTTCCGGATAGCGGTCCAATTGGGATTTCAGTACTTCGTATGTGGCGCGTGTGTCGGCTTCGGCTGTATGGGCATCTTCCAGATTCTTGCCGCAATAGAATTTATAGGCGGCAGACAGGGTACGCTGTTCCAGTTTGTGATAAATTACCTGCACGTCAATGAATTTTCGTTTCATCATGTCAATGTCTACTCCTGCGCGCAGGAACTCCTCAGCCAAAACCGGAATGTCGAAACGATTGGAATTGAAACCGGCCAGGTCACATCCCTCAATGTCCCGGGCTATCTCTTTTGCCACTTCCTTGAAGGTAGGGCAGTCTGCCACATCTGCGTCATAAATACCGTGGATAGCAGAGGATTGTTCGGGAATGTGCATTTCCGGATTGATACGCATGGTCTTCGTTTCTTCGTTGCCGTTTGGATACACCTTCAGATAGCATATTTCCACTATTCTGTCTGTGTTTATATTTGTTCCCGTTGTTTCCAAATCGAAAAAAACAATAGGATTCTTCAAGTTCAATTTCATTTTCAGCTTGTATTATATATTGTTTTTCCACCACATGGTGGCGTGTCGTTTTTAGTCGTTCAGCATCATAGGCATCAGCAGCATCAGCAGGTCTTCGTTCTCTTCCTGCTCTACAGGGACAATAACGCCCGCACGTGAAGGATCAGCCAGTTCGAAAAGTATTTCCTGTGCTGAGATATTGTTTAAAATATCAATCAGGAATGTTGATTTAAAGCCGATGCTCATGGGACTTCCTGTATATTGGCAAGTCAGTGTTTCTTCTGCTGAGGTGGAGAAATCAATGTCTTGTGCGGAGATCTGGATCTGATTTTCACTGAGGCGGAGTTTTATCAAACTGCTTGCTTGCGATGAGAATACAGATACACGGCGGAGCGCACTGATCAGCGTCATGCGGTCAATGGTGGCCTTGTGAGGATTATCCTGCGGAATTACTGAGTTATAGTTTGGATAGCGTCCTTCGATAAGACGGCATATCATACTGTAGTTTTCTAATGTAAACGTAGCGTTACGGTCGTCAAAATCAATTTGCACATCTCCTTGTTCTTTCGGTAACAGGTTCTTCAACAGGGTTGCCGGCTTCTTGGGCAGAATGAAAGCGGCTTTTTCATCGCCATGTGCCACAAATGTTTTATTGCGTACTAATTTGTGCCCGTCTGAGGCTACGAAAGTGATGTCTTCGGTAGTGATATCAAAATAAATACCATTCATTACCGGACGTAACTCATCATCGGCAGTAGCGAATAAAGAACGGTTGATACCAGCCAGCATCACCGGAGCGCCCATCGTTACGTGTACCGCATTTGCGCCTAATGCGGGAGCTTGTGGATATTCGTCGGCATTTTGTCCCATCAGGCTGTATTTACCATTCTGATATTGTACGGTGATTTCCAGGTTTTCAGTATTTACCAGGAAAGTAAGTGGTTGTTCGGGTATTTCTTTCAGGGCTTCGAGTATGGTTTTTGAAGAAACGGCAAAGCGTCCGTCACCGTCACTTTCATTTACTTCCAGTGAAGTGGACAGGGTCGTTTCGCTGTCAGAAGCAGTGAGAGACAGCGTTCCGTCAGTTAGTTCCATCAAAAAACAATCAAGAATAGGTAACGAATTTTTAGAGTTGATAACTCGGCTAATAGCTTGTAAATGACTGAATAATCCAGTACTTGAAACGATGAACTTCATAGTTTTATATTATTATATTTATATTCTATATCTCTACATTCATTTAACTGCCAAAGTTACGAAAAGATTATGGTTCAAGCGCAAAAAATGGCGAAAAAATTAGTTTACTCGCAAGGAAAAGTGTACTTTCGTGGCGAATTTAAATAACGTAATATGGAATTAGCAGGAAAAGTAATAGCAGTCCTCGAACCGAGAGGAGGAGTTTCAAAGACAGGAAATGAATGGAAAGTACAAGAATACGTAATTGAAACGCATGATCAATATCCTAAAAAAATGTGTTTTGACGTATTTGGAGCAGATAAGATAGCGCAATTTAATATTCAGGCAGGTGAAGAGTTGAATGTGTTTTTTGATGTGGATGCCCGCGAGTGGAATGGGCGTTGGTTCAACAGTATCCGTGCGTGGAAAGTAGAGCGTGTGGGTGCCCAGGGACCTGTTGCACCGGATGCTCCGTTTCCTCCCATGAATGCTGCTCCCGCTGCACCGGTAGATTTTGCCGCGACAGACGAGAAGGATGATTTGCCTTTCTAGGGGATAGAGGATTCCCATAAACATAAATAAGCCGGCAGGATCCGTGAAAAGGATTTTGCCGGCTTATTTTATATAGTCTGTTTTTATGGTCATTCTCAATCATGGTGTGAAGTGTTGATGGGATATTTGCGTTCCATGAATTTCCATTTATCATCCGGTGTGGTATGATTACGGTGGAGTAAATTAAACAGGCGGAAACTATATTGCTGTAGTTGCCGCCTGTTCTTTATTTGGTTAAATAAAAAAGTCTTAAAATGTAGTGTAGAAGATTTGCATTTTCAGCTTATTCTCAGGATTCGTTCCACCTTTTAACATAGCGCTTTCCATACCTAAGCTGTTGGATATTTCAACTATTTCATTGTTTGAATTGGATACTGCTTTGACAGGTATGATGACAACTCTGTTCCAGTCCGGATTTTTAGCGTCCCATTTTTTTCCGTCTTCTTCCTTTTCAGGATCTCCACCTGCTGCTGTTATGCCTTTTTTCCGTTCCTCAATGCAGTAAGTGATTAAGGGAGCGATGTTGGTAAAGGTGTATGTATTGTTACTGCTGCTATATGAACTTAAGAAAGAAGTCTTGTTATCGATAATCTTGTTTTCTTCAAAGAACGAGAACATATCTTTCTTTCTGACCATCAATACATATTGGGGGATGCCCATTTTGTATTTGGACTCTTTCTCGTTGTAGCGTGTGAACGATACATTTACACCATTTAGCGTATCTCTTTTATGTTCATTGTAAATCTCTGCAATGGGGAAAGTCGCTTCTGTAAAAATACCTGCCGGACTTTTGAGGTAAGTATGGTCCGGATCTTGGGCTAACTCTTCCAATCTGCTACCGTTACTGAAGTGGTTGGCTTGTATCACTTCCTTGGTTGCTCCAAAGAAATAGGACTTGTAAACCAACGAATCCCGCTTGCCGGAAGAACTTTCTATCAGGGCTTCAAAATTAAGATTCAGGCTTAAACCGTCAATGTATAAAATGGTTCCGTCGCCATGAGTACAGCGAATGTAAACTCCCTTTAATACATTCTTGATAAAACTTTCAGGAGTCTTGAAATACTCTTTGTTCTCCTTGTATTTGTTGAAGATGTGATCGCCTAATGAATTGGGCAATTTGATAGTCTGTATAATTGTTCTTTGCTTGACACCGCTGCTTGTGGTTGTAGTTTCATCTTTGCTTGTAGACGGACCTACTGCCGAATAGGCTTTTACAGCGATAGGCTTTCCTTTTTCGTTGTAATAATCTTTAGGATCCACACTGGTATAAAAAGTGCTTAGTTCTTTTTCAGGAATAACCTTGTCCAATGTGTCAACCTGTAAGCGCATGGCATTCAGTGAGTCGCCAAAGAAAGACCCGTATTGCAGATTTATATTTACTCCGATGACTTTGGTCAGCTCTTCTTCAAATTTGAAGTTGTCCATACAGGTGAACTGTGCTATAAAATCGGCAGTAAATTCTCCAAATTGCTCATCGGTATATCGTCCTAAATATGCAGTACTGGTACGTGCATAAACGGAGTCGGCCAACAGAGATTTGGTGGTAAACTCATAACTGTCTGTATTTGCCGGAATCTTATCTCCACCGGGGATAAGATCGGTCCCGATGCCGGTTGTTGAATCATCGCAACTATAAATCAGTGCTGCCAACAACAATGCGCATAAGTATTTGATTTTCATCTTTATTATTCTTAGTGAGTTATTTCTTTTCAAACTCCCATACTTTGTCATAGAACTCATTGAAAGCATCTACATAGGTATCGGCAGGCTGATAGTCGAGCACAGGCACACCCGATTCACGGGCGAACTTCGTGACATTCTCATTCACTTTCTCGCTGTTTTGTATCACACCATCAGAGTAGGCAATGGCCAGTTTGCACAGTTCCTCGTAATTTGCCGGAGATTTGACGATGCTTTCCACATCATTCTTTTCAATGCCTTTCAGCATGAGTTTTTCAGTCAGATTACCTTCGCAGTTCGATTTGAATTCATCCTCAAACACCGAAAATACTACTTTGGAGTCTCTGAATGACGGCTCATCTTGATAAGCCTTCTTAATATAAAGGGGCACAAATGCACTCATCCACCCTTGACAATGGATAATGTCCGGACACCAGCGTAATTTCTTTACCGTTTCCAATACGCCGCGTGCATAAAAAATAGCACGTTCGTCATTGTCTTTGTATTCTACACCATTTTCGTCAGCTACCATTTGGCGGTGCTGGAAATAGTCGTCATTGTCAATGAAGTAAACCTGCATACGTGCAGCTTGGATAGATGCTACCTTGATAATCAGCGGATGGTCCGTATCGTCTATGATTAAATTCATGCCGGACAGGCGGATGACTTCGTGTAATTGGTTTCTGCGCTCATTGACATTGCCCCATTTTGGCATAAAAGTTCTGATTTCTCTGCCTTTTTCCTGAATAGCCTGAGGAAGAAATCTTCCCATGTTTGCCATTTCGGATTCGGGAACGTAAGGGGTAATCTCTTGTGTAATAAATAAAACTTTATTTGCCTTCATCTTAACTTTTTGTTGCTCATAATCATTTTGCAAAGATATAAAAAAAATAGATGAGAGTGGCAAGAAACGAGGAATAATAATTCCTTATGATATGTTAAGTGGCTGGTAATTAGTGGTTAGTGATTGGCGGTTAATGGTCAATGCCTTGCGGAATTAGGTGAAAAATGGGAAAGAACAAGTGGCTGGCCGGTAGCTGAAGAGGGCTTATTGCGTCATATCTGCAAGGTATTAACCACTTATTACTAACCACTCATCATTAATTAAAATTCTTTTTTTCTTCGTTATCTCCCAAATAATGGTTTACTTTGCAGCCGTTTTAAATGAAACTACTCAAACAAAAGAGATAAAAAGATGAAGTTAGTTCAAACAATCAAAGAGCTTCAGTCAGAGCTGGATGCCCTGCGCAGTGAGGGAAAGACAATAGGTCTGGTGCCTACAATGGGTGCACTCCATGCCGGACACGCTTCGTTGGTGAAACGTGCTGTTGCAGAAAATGATGTAGTGGTGGTAAGTGATTTTGTAAATCCTACCCAGTTTAACGACAAAAATGACTTGGCAAAATATCCGCGTACATTGGATGCCGATTGTGAATTGTTGGAAAAAGTAGGAGCGGCTTTTGTTTTTGCTCCGTCTGTAGAAGAGATTTATCCTGAGCCTGATACCCGGCAGTTCAGTTATGCGCCGCTGGACACAGTGATGGAAGGCCGTTTCCGTCCAGGACATTTTAATGGAGTATGCCAGATAGTGAGCAAGCTGTTTATGATTGTAAACCCTACCCGTGCTTATTTCGGCGAGAAAGACTTCCAGCAATTGGCTATTATTCGTGAAATGGTGAAACAGATAGGGTTCAACGGACTGGAAATTGTAGGTTGTCCTATTGTGCGTGAGGAAGACGGGCTGGCATTGAGCAGCCGCAATGCACGGCTTTCTGCGGTGGAAAGAGAGTATGCGCTGAATATTTCGCAAACTTTATTTAAAAGTTGTACTTTTGCAAAATCTCATCCGGTCGCTGAGACTCAGAAGTTTGTAGAGGATGCGATTGCTGCCGCTCCGGGTTTGCGTTTGGAATATTTTGAAATAGTAGATGGCACTACGCTTCAGAAAATAACGGATTGGGAAGATACGGATTATGCAGTAGGTTGCATTACGGTATTTTGCGGAGAGGTACGTTTGATAGATAATATAAAATATAAGGGATAGTGATCGTTAACCATTAGAATTATGATGATTGAGGTATTAAAATCGAAACTGCATTGTGTCCGTGTAACGGAAGCCAATTTGAACTACATGGGTAGTATTACGATTGACGAGGACTTGATGGATGCCGCCAACATGATTGCCGGTGAGAAAGTGCACATTGTGGATAATAATAACGGCGAGAGGTTTGAAACTTATATTATTAAGGGTGAGCGCGGTTCGGGATGTATTTGTCTGAATGGGGCTGCTGCCAGGAAGGTACAGGTGGGTGACATTGTGATTATCATGTCATACGCCATGATGGATTTTGAGGAAGCTAAATCGTTCAAGCCGACGGTGGTTTTTCCCGATTCGGCGATGAACAAGATTGTATAACGATATTTTTGTTCGGTAATCCAAAAGCCCGGTAGACGTGAGTCTGATACGGGCTTTAATTTTTGTATCCGCAATCATAGGGCAATAAACCTTCTTTATTATCCGGTGGTATGATTGCGGATAATCTTTTATATAGATTTCTCCTTGATAAGTCCTGTCCGGTAAGCCACCAGCAATTTCTTTAAATCGTTAATCTGTGTCACCAGTTCCCGTCCTTTGTCAGTGTCCTTTACCATCATGCGTTGGGTGCTCATTTCTACTATCTGGGTGCTCGATTTGATATCCTGCCCTTCTTCAATGGCTTTTTGCATTGAGGTGAACGGTTCGTGCTGTACCAGTTGGAATCCGCGCGAATGGTATACCAGTGTATATCCGGCAATTCCGGTTTCCGAATGATACGCTTTAGAGAATCCTCCGTCTATGACCATCATCTTGCCGTTTGCTTTTATCGGATTCTCACCTTGGATGGTTTTTACGGGTACATGTCCGTTGATGATATGGCGGTGTGTTCCTATCACTCCGAACTCGTCCAGCAGCATATCACATACTTTTTCTTCATTGCGCAGGCTGTAATAGTGACCTTTTACTTCCTTGTGTAACTCTTTCTCTTTTAAAAAGTAACGTTCAAAAGTAGCCATTTTGTCTTTGTCGAAAGCAGGGGAGTCTTTGCCACACCACAAGTACCATACATAGTCTACGGCAAAGGGTCTGTCCTCGTTGTCTTCCTCAGCGAAGAAGGCGGTACGGATCAAGTGCCCTACCTTTTCCAGCAAGGCTTTTCCTTTGTACATTTTTCCGGCTATGGACACATCTTTCAGCGTACCGTCGGCATTCAGGGGTATGGAGGCGTGGAACAGCAGATTTGAGTTGCTCACCGTGTACATACATCCGTAACGGAACAGGCAGCGGATATGTTTTTTCAATTTCTCACTGCTGACAAACGAACGATGGAGTTTGTTCATAATCTCCCGTTCTTCGTCTGTCAGCTTATAAGGATCGGCAGGATTTACCGTAGGAAGAAAGCTGTCTTTCAGTTCATATTCTTTTCCATTGGGCATTGTGATAGTCTTACGCTCAAAATCTATACGGTGTAGCAGCATACGGTCGTCCATCTCGAAATCGGGGCGGCGCCTGATAATCTCTGCTTCCAGCTTGAACTGGATAACACTGATTGCTTTGTGCATCTGGCCTATCATGCGCAGTGTCTTGGCATTGTAAGTACAGTCTTCTTTCTCTACTTTCGGTCCGAATAGGGTGCAGGGATCGTCTGCGTATGTTTCCATGGCAAAGGTGGCCAAGGGCAGAAGGTTGATGCCATATCCATCCTCCAAGGCGGCAAGGTTGCCATAACGCATGGCCAGGCGTAGCACGTTTGCCATACAGCAGTCGTTGCCGGCTGCGGCTCCCATCCATAAAATGTCATGGTTTCCCCATTGTACATCGAAATTATGATAATCGCATAATATGTCCATAATGCGGTGGGGGGCGGGACCACGGTCGAATATATCACCCAGCACATGCAGTGTGTCTATGGTGAGCCGTTGGATGAGGTTGCATAAAGCAATGATAAAGTCATCGGCGCGGCGGGTAGAAATGATGGTGCTGATGATGACGTTAATATACGCCTGCTTGTTGGGAACCATTGAGTTTTCGTGCAACAATTCCTGAATGATATACGAGAATTCTTTGGGAAGTGATTTCCGCACTTTGGAACGGGTGTATTTGGAGGATACATTCTGGCATACACGTACCAACTGGTTCAACGTGATGACATACCAGTCGTCCAGGTCCGTTTCCACTGCTTTTACCAGATCCAGTTTTTGTTCCGGATAATAAATCAGCGTACATAGTTCTTTTTTTTCGTTCTCGCGCAGGGTATTCCCGAATATTTCATTTACTTTTCTTTTGATGGCCCCGGAAGCATTCCGCAATACATGCTGGAATGCCTCGTACTCTCCGTGCAGGTCGGCAAGGAAATGTTCTGTACCTTTAGGCAGATTCAGAATAGCTTCCAGGTTGATTATTTCCGTACTGGCATCGGCTATAGTGGGGAAACTATGCGACAGCAGTTGCAGGTATCGCATATCTTTCTGTATGGTTTCCGGGGTGATTGAATTATAAGCGTTCATGGCTGGAAATTATATAAAAAACATGAGTATTAATTGGGCTATAATGACCCGGCTGAACATGGACAGCGGATATACGGTGGCATAACTCACCGCCGGATTATCACCGGGTAACGTGTCATTGGCATAGTTCAATGCCATAGGGTTTGCCATGCTTCCACACAGCATACCACAGGTGCTTCCGAAGTCGAGGCGGGTCATGCGGAGGGCCACTAATGCCATGATGACTACCGGGATAAAGGTGATGGCGAAGCCTATAGCTATCCAGATGGCTCCTTCGGGGCGCATCACTGTCTCGAAGAAATGTGCACCTGCATCTAGTCCCAGGCAAGCCAGATAGAGAGATAACCCGATACCGCGCAGCATCAGGTTGGCACTCCGGGTGGTATAAGTGATGAGGTGGAAACGGGGACCAAAGCATCCGATAAGAATTCCTACTACGATAGGTCCGCCTGCCAGGCCTAATTTAACGGGAGTGCTGATGCCGGGGATGGCGATAGGGATGGAGCCTAGTATCAATCCCAGTACAATACCTATAAAAATGGCGGCAAGATTAGGATCCTTCAGCGTTTTAACCGCATTGCCTAATACTTTTTCCACATTCTCTATGGCTTTGGCTTCTCCCACCACGGTCAGCCGGTCGCCCAGTTGGAGGATCAGCCCCGGTGTGGCAAGTAGTTGTACCCCGCTGCGCATCACACGGCTGATGTTGATGCCATAGCTGTTGCGCAGACGTAAAGAGCCTAGTTTTTTCCCGTTTATTTCGGGGCGGCTGATAACGATATGTTTGGAAATCAATTGGCTGTCTATGGCATTCCAGTCGATGTCTTCTTTATTCCAATCCTGGCTTTCCTGTTCGCCGAAAAGAATCGTGAGCGAGGGAGCGTCCTTTTCGGTGGTGATAACCAGCAGACGGTCATTCTCTTTCAGGATTTTTTCTGAAGTGGGGATACTTACCGTGCCTTCCCGCCATAAACGGGAGATAACAAATTTAGGATAGCTTAATAAAGCTACTTCTTTTATGCTTTTATTGAAAATGGCGGGATTGTGCACTTTGAAGGTGGCAATGAATGTCTGATTGGTGTCCTCGTGTTCGTGAATGTCGATATCTGAGGGACGAACAAATAATTTGCGTACCAGCAACATGGCCAGAATAACACCTACCACTCCCAGCGGATAGGTTACGGCGCAACTTAACGCTGCGCCACTGGCGGGTTCCCCCATTTGTTTTAAAGTCTGTTGGGCGGCCCCCAAAGCGGGAGTATTGGTGGTGGCTCCACAAAGGATGCCTACCATATCGCTCATCGGTATGTCTCCCAGTTTGCTGAAAAGCACCGTCATGACCGTACCTGTCAGAATAACGCCCATGCCCAGCATATTGAGCTGTACACCGCCTTTACGGAATGAACTGAAAAAGCCGGGACCTACCTGCAATCCTAGTTCGTATACAAAAAGCACAAGACCGAAACTCTCGGCGTAATTCAGCATATTCGAGTCGATTGAGAATCCCAAGTGTCCGGCCAGAATACCGGCAAAAAAGACGAAGGTAACTCCCAATGAAATGCCAAACAGGTGGATCTTACCTAAACCGAGCCCCACAGCAATGATAATCGAGAGGATTACAACCGCCTGTAAAGGCGTGTGTTCAAAAAATAAGCTATTTAACCATTCCATATTGCAAAGATAGTACATTTTTAAGTTCTGCAAGCGATAAATAGGTATTTATGGATGGAACATGACTCATCTCGTTCTATAAATGATTCTTTTCCTCCAGCCACGCATCAATCAATTTTCTTGCCAGACTCAGCTTTTTGGGTATCTCCGGCAAATTGTCTTTGGTATAGAAAGCGCCGGCATTCAGTTCTTCTTGTTGTAATTTGATGTTTCCGCTTTCATAATCGGCGGTGAAGCCTATCATGATTCCGCTGGGATAAGGCCACGGCTGGCTGCCGAAATATTTCAGGTTTTTGATATGGAGTCCTGTTTCTTCCAGTACCTCGCGGTACACACACTCCTCCAAAGTCTCGCCCGGTTCAAGAAAGCCGGCTACCAAACCGTTGAAAGTTCCCCGGAAGTTGCGGGCGTGGACCAGCAGTATGCTGTCTCCCCGGCGTATCAATACAATGATGGCAGGAGAGATGCGCGGATAAATTTCCTGACGACATTGGGGGCATTTTTTAGCAATTGGAGAAATCTGTACGGTAGGCACGCCGCACATGGGGCAATAGCGGCTGTTCTTGTCCCAATTCAGTATCTGGAAGGCTTTGCCACCCACATTGTACTCTTCCCAAGGCAATACGTCGTATGAACTCCGGAGATCCATCATCAGGTGGCGGTCATTTTCGCAGCCGGGCACCGGGGCGTGTACGGAGAAAGTTTTGGCAGTGTGTCCCTCTATCTCTCCGATGGTGTGGATAGTGCTTCCCACCGGAACAGGCATGGGAGGCTCTGTTCCGAAAGGTATGGTGTACATTCCGTTCTTTTTCTCTATCAGCAGCTGATCCTTATAAAAAACGAACCAGCCGCAGGTTTCTATATCTTCTTCCATATTCTTTTTTACCTTGTTGCAATTATTGATTCAATCCTTTCATAGTGAGCTGGATGCGCTTGCGCTCTAGGTCTATGCTCATCACTTTCACCCGTACATGCTGATGGATGCTGACTACGGTGGTGGGGTCGCTCACAAATTTGTCGGCCAGTTGTGATACGTGCACCAGACCCTTCTCTTTGATTCCTATATCTACAAAGCAACCGAAGTTGGTAATATTGTTCACAATGCCGGGCAGTTCCATTCCTTCAGTCAAATCCTCTATGGTCTTTACATTCTTGTCAAATTCAAAAACTTGGATTTGTTGCCGTGGGTCGCGTCCCGGCTTGTCCAATTCCTGTATGATGTCTGTCAGGGTGGGAAGCCCCACTGTCGGGGTGACATACTTCTTGATATCAATCCGGCTGCGTAGTTCTTTGCTCTTTATCAGTTCGTCCACGGTGCAGCTCAGGTCTTTGGCTATCTGCTCCACTATGGGATAGCTTTCGGGATGCACGGCCGAGTTGTCCAGCGGATTCTTCGCTTGTGGGATACGCAGGAACCCTGCGCATTGTTCAAACGCTTTCGCTCCCATCCGGGGTACTTTCAATAACTCCTTGCGTGAACTGAAGGGCCCGTTCTCGGTGCGGTAATCCACAATGTTTTGAGCCAAGGCAGGACCTAGCCCCGATATATAAGTCAGCAGATGACGGCTGGCGGTATTGAGGTTCACACCTACCAGGTTCACACAACTTTCCACCGTCTGGTCCAATGATTTCTTCAATAAAGTCTGGTCCACATCATGCTGGTATTGTCCCACTCCGATAGATTTGGCGTCTATTTTCACCAGTTCGGCCAGCGGATCCATCAATCGGCGGCCTATGGATACGGCTCCACGCACGGTCACGTCGTATTCAGGGAACTCGTCTCGGGCGGTTTTCGAGGCCGAGTAAATGGATGCTCCGTCCTCGCTTACTACAAATACTTGCAATTCACGGTCATAGCGTTGTGAAGTGATGAATTGTTCTGTCTCACGGCTGGCGGTGCCATTACCTATGGCGATTGCCTCTATCTGATATTGTTCTACCAATTTCACGATGCTGCGGGCTGCCTGTGAGTATTCACTCTTGGGCGGATGCGGATAAATGGTTTCATTGTGCAGCAAAGAGCCTTGGGCATCCAGACAGACTATTTTACATCCGGTACGGTAGCCGGGATCAACTCCCATGACCCGTTTCTGTCCTAAAGGGGGAGCCAGCAGAAGCTGTCTCAGGTTTCCGGAGAAGACGCGGATTGCCTCCTCGTCGGCTTTCTCCTTGCTCAAGGCTGAAAATTCGGTTTCGATGGAAGGCTTCAGAAGCCGCTTGTACGCATCACGTACTGCCTCGCCTACCTGGCGGCTGCATTCATTGTTGCCACGGACATACATTTGTTCCAGCCGTCCGGCGCACTCTTCGTCATCGGGGCTTATACTTACTTTCAACAGGCCTTCCGACTCTCCCCGGCGGATAGCCAGCAGACGGTGGGAGGAACAGCGTTTCAAAGGTTCGCTGAAATCGAAATAATCGCGGTATTTGGCGGCTTCTTCCTCTTTGCCTTTCACCACTTTGGAGGTGATGACGGCTTGTCGGGAAAATTGGTTGCGCAGTTGGTTGCGGGCACGCTCGTCCTCGCTCACTTGTTCGGCTATGATGTCGCGCGCGCCTTTCAGTGCATCCTCTTCGTCTTTCACATCTCCTTTCACAAAAGCGGGGAGACGGCTGTCCAGATGGTTTTCGCGTTGCAATAACAGTAAGGTGGCAAGCGGTTCCAGTCCTTTTTGCCGTGCCGCTTCGGCGCGGGTCTTACGTTTCGGCTTATAGGGCAGATATATGTCTTCCACTTCGGTGGCATCCCAACTTTGTTCAATGCGTTTGCGCAATTCTTCTGTTAGTTTGCCTTGTTCTTCTATGGTAGAAAGAATGGTTTCTTTTCGTTTGGCCAGTTCACACAACTTGTCATTTCTGTCTTTAATTTCGCCTATTTGTACTTCGTCCAGCCCTCCGGTTGCCTCTTTCCGGTATCGGCTTATGAAAGGGATGGTAGCTCCCCCGCCCAGTAGAGATAATGTATTGTCTACTTGATGTACGGAAACCTTCAGGGCTGCGGCAATCATTTTATTGAATAGTTCCATGTTTGTTGTTTTCTTTTGGGGGGCAAAGGTATAAAAAAGGTATGGGTTTATCGTATAAATCGGGTGTATTTCTGCAAAGAAAAAGAGTCGGTCCGATGCGTTTCCAGGGCTCACAAGGCTCAAGGCTCACTTATGCGGTATTTTAAACCTTGGTAGATGTGTAAATGTTTGTTTTACAGATTGTTTACTAAAACAAGACGTGCGGATTGAATATTATTCTTTGGTCTTTGGGAAGTTCAGGATTGTCTTGACTTTGTCTGTCGTTTTATAGAATTTGTGTTTGCTTTGACCAGGCTTGTTTTTTGCCGGGTTTTATTCATAATGGCCGGATCAATGGATATGGGGCACATTCGGATTTTTCACGATGCCCGGAATGACCAAGTGATGATGTCAATAGAAGTTTCTTTTATTTATACATTTTTCTTTCCGGTAAATGTCGGATGCGTCCGTGTATGTCTGGGGCTCATTATATTATTCATTTTATTTTTCAGACTATAGTCTTGTTTCCTTTTTCTTATTGTAATAAATTGAAAATCAGTGTATGCATGGATTTCTTGAAGCTTGTTTTGGGCTTAAATACCGCCTAAGTGAGCCTTTGAGCCTTGAGCCTTGGAAGGCCTTGTGAAAAGACCTTGTCATTCCCTTCCAAAGACCTGTTCTTTGTATAAAAAGACCTTGACGTTTTTATGAAAGAACCTTGTCTTTGACGCCAAACATCAGGACCTTTTTTTTAAATGTCTGGATCTTTTTCAAAAACAACAAGACCTTTTTTCAAAGGGAACGGGTACAAACGGACAGCCGGTCCGTCTCTTTTCCCAGATAGTGTAATAATTATGAAGAAACTGTTTATTTTACTTGTGTGCCTGTTGCCTGTGTTGGCACAAGCTCAAATGGAAACTTCTGTAGCCGGATTCATCCCTTTATCCGGTAGCGGAAGAATAGTATATAATTTCAATCCCGGATGGCGCTTTCATCGTGGAGACATAAAAGGCGCGGAAGCCGTGCGTTTTGATGATACATCCTGGCAAGTAGTGTCTGCTCCGCATACTGTGGAACTGATGCCTGCCGAGGCAAGCGGTTGCCGTAACTATCAGGGTGTGGCATGGTACCGGAAACATTTTGTGATTCCTCAAGATATGAAAGGAAAAGAGGTGTCGCTTCATTTTGAGGGAGCTATGGGAAAACAGGTAATTTATTTAAATGGCAAGAGGGTACAAGAGCACTTGGGAGGATACCTTCCTTTCACTGTGCAACTGACGGAACAGGGGGTACAGCCCGGAGACAGTTGCTTGCTGGCGGTGATGACGGATAATAGTGATGATAAGAATTTTCCTCCGGGAAAACGTCAATATACCTTGGATTTCGCTTATCATGGAGGAATTTACCGGGATGTGTGGATGATAGGAAAATCAAGTGTAGCTATTACAGATGCCTTGGAGGCCGATAAGGTGGCCGGAGGCGGAGTTTTTGTGCATTTTGACAATATAAGCGGGAAAAAAGCGGAAGTGTATGTGGATACGGAAGTACATAACAGTGGAAAGCGGACGCGTACCGTAGCCGTGGAGACGGTTTTGGCGGATGCCGGCGATGTTCCCGTAAAACGGATTTCGCAACAGGTGAAACTGCAAGCAGGGGAATCGAAGACGGTGCGGCAACAGTTTGCAGTTCGCAATCCTAAGTTATGGTCTCCTGATTCGCCTTATTTGTATAGGATACAATCTCGTGTCAAAGCCGGACATGAAGTTTTGGATGGGGGAGTGACACGTGTGGGGATCCGCAAAGCGGAATTTAAAGGTAAGGATGGCTTTTGGTTGAATGGCAAGCCTTTTGGTCAATTGGTCGGCGCGAACCGTCATCAGGATTTTGCATACGTGGGTAATGCGCTGCCCAACAGCCAGCAGTGGAGGGATGCCAAACGCTTGCGTGATGCAGGATGTACCATTATCCGTGTAGCTCATTATCCGCAAGATCCGGCATTCATGGATGCTTGTGACGAAATGGGGCTGTTTGTTATTGTGGCTACTCCGGGATGGCAATATTGGAATAAAAATCCGGAGTTCGCAAAGCTGGTACATCGGAATACCCGTGAGATGATACGCCGGGACCGCAATCATCCCAGTGTGCTGATGTGGGAGCCTATTTTGAATGAAACGCCTTATCCGCGCGATTTCGCACTGGAGGCATTACGGATTACACGGGAGGAGTTTCCTTATCCCGGACGCCCTGTAGCGGCAGCCGATGTTCATTCGAAAGGAGTGGCGGAAAACTATGATGTGGTGTACGGATGGCCGGGAGATGATGAGAAGGCAGACCGTCCGGAACAATGTATTTTTACTCGTGAGTTTGGCGAGAATGTGGATGACTGGTATGCACATAATAATAATAACCGTGCCAGCCGTAGCTGGGGGGAACGCCCGTTGCTGGTGCAGGCGTTGTCATTATCAAAGAGTTATGATGAAATGTACCGCACTACAGGACAGTTTATCGGTGGGGCGCAATGGCATCCTTTTGATCATCAGCGGGGGTATCATCCCGATCCGTATTTCGGGGGCATTTATGATGCGTTCCGGCAGCCTAAATACGCTTATTATGCTTTTCGCAGCCAGTCTGCCGCGACATTGAAGCATCCTGTAGCGGAATGTGGCCCTATGGTGTTTATCGCCCATGAGATGTCTCCTTTCTCGGATGCCGATGTGGTGGTGTTCAGTAATTGTGATTCGGTTCGTCTCTCTGTCTATGACGATACTGAGAGCTGGACGCTTCCGGTAGTTCATGCGCAGGGACATATGCCTAATGCCCCGGTGATATTCAAGGATGTATGGGATTTCTGGGAAGCACGCGAGTATAGTTATAAGCAAAAAAACTGGCAGAAAGTAAATATGGTGGCAGAGGGAATTATAGACGGTAAAGTGGTTTGCACTTATAAGCGGATGCCGTCACGCCGCAGCACGAAGTTGCGTATGTATGTGGATACGGAAGGAAAACAATTAGTGGCAGACGGTTCGGATTTTATCGTAGTGGTGGCCGAAGTGACGGATGATAGCGGTAATGTGCGCCGTCTGGCCAAAGAAAATATCGTATTTACTGTAGAAGGTGAAGGACGAATTATAGGGGATGCCTCTATCAATGCCAATCCGCGCACGGTGGAGTTTGGCTCTGCTCCCGTATTGATCCGTTCTACCCGCAAGCCCGGCAAAATAAAGGTGAAGGCCCATGTGCAGTTTGAAGGAACGAATGCACCGGTTGCTACGGAAATAGAATTAGAAAGTATTCCGTCAGAACTGCCTTTCTGTTATACGGAGGAGGAGACGGATGCCCAATCAGCTGGAGCAGGACTAGCCGGAAGCCCTGTTAGAACAGAAAGAATGGCGGGGAAAGTTGTGCTGACAGAAGAGGAAAGGCAAAAAGTATTGATGGAGGTGGAGAGACAGCAAACTGAATTCGGTACGGAGAAGTAATATAGATGGAACGCGGATTTATCTCGTTCCAATCTAACCAATAATTGGTATTTAACTAATTTCAATTTAAGTACCAACGGATTTTTTTCTTATCTTTGACCTCGGTTTGAAGAAAACTAAATACTTATGAAGAAATATATACTTATTATACTTTGTTGCCTGACAAGCTTTCCTCTGTGGTCATATAATGTGAATATGATTGTGGAACATTATTCTGTAGATCAAGGGCTTCCTAATAATACGGTAAACTGTACCTTGAAAGACAGAGATGGCTTTATCTGGTTCGGAACCTGGTATGGCTTATGTTGTTTCGATGGAGTGAAGTTTAAAACATTCAATAAACAGGAGCACGATTCGGATGTGCCGCCACGTAAGATCCAGCGCATAGTCGAGGATAAAAACGGGTATATATGGGTAAAGACCATTGACCGTAAGTTATATGTCTTCAATAAAGTGACCGAATGTTTTCATGCTGTTTATGATGACATGAAGAACTATTCGGAGAATATCCAGGTGATAAAATTACAAAATACGGCCGAGGGGGATGTGTTGTTGCTGACTAAAGATAAAAATCTGTTATTGGCCGGGGTAGATGAAAAAGGGCAGGTAACTATCAAGATTCTGTTCGACTCTCGGAACGAGATAAACAAGCATGATTATACACTGAAACACCATGTCCTGTGTGAGACGGAGGAATATATCAGTTGGATAGGAACTGATTATAAGGTAGCCGCCGTGCATAAAGGATCGGAATTGGCATCCCGGCCTGCCGATTTTATAACCAGTAAGATTAATTCCGGTGACAAGGATAGTTTTACCAGTTTTTTTGAGGATGGCAGGAAGGTATGGGTCGGAGATCGTGCGGGTATTTTTTACAGTATCGATGTGAGGACCGGTTTGGTAAACCGGTATGTACTTTCCGAAATAAAAGGTGCGATCAGCAATTTGCTGGTTACTCCGGCAGGTTATGTCTATCTCAGTGTGGCCGGACAAGGCACATACGAATATGATTTGGCTGAGCGCAGGTTGCAAAAGATAAATACTGAAATGAATGACGCTATGGTAACTCATGCATTCATAGACCAGTATGATAAAATATGGTTTCACGAAAATGAGAAGGCGCTGATTTATTATGATCCGTTGAACCATACTGCAAAACGGTTTCCGTTTACCATGTTCGGCAAGATAACCACCCTGTATTCGGAAGATGCCGGCGAAAGAGGGCTTTTTTTCCTGTCTCCGGCAGGAGAGGCCTGGTTGTTCGACAGGGAACATGCGGAGATGGTTTATATCAATAAATTGAAACAACTTTCTAATGATAGGGCAAATCAGCAGTTTTATCATCTGATGTTGGATAATGACGGGGTATTGTGGCTTTCCTCTGCCGATGAAGGGGTGTATTGCATGAATTTCCCCAAGAAGCAATTCAATCTGCTTTCGTTGTCTCCGCAATCAGTCGGTCAGGAAAATTATGCGACAGGGGTAAGAGCCCTTTTCCAATCAAAAAGTGGCGATATCTGGGTGGGCACCCGTTGGCAGAGTGTTTATCGGATGGACCGGAACGGTGTAACCAAACATGTTTTTTCGACAGGTGACGAGCATATAGGTAATGTATATCACATCATGGAAGACGACAAAGGAAACCTTTGGTTCTCTACCAAAGGCGACGGATTGGTGAAAGCTGTTCCTGATGAGAAAACTGCAGGTGGTTTCCGTTTTAAACGTTATCTGCATAATTTGTCTGATTTGTCGTCAATCAGCGGGAATGATGTGTATTTTACTTATCAGGATGAAAAGAAACGTATCTGGGTGGGTACTTTGGACGGAGGATTGAATCTGCTTTGTGAGGAAAATGGGGAAGTCACTTTTAAGAATAAATATAACGGATTCAAGAATTATCCTACGTATGGCCTTTATATGGAAGTGAGGAATATGATAGAGGATAATGACGGGCGTATGTGGGTAGGTACGATGGACGGGCTGATGTCTTTTAAAAACAACTTTGCCTCAGTGGAGCAGATTGATTTTGAAACCTACCGTGGTGCCAACCGGGTAAATTATGCCGATAGCGATGTGTACGCGCTTTATAAAGACGAGTTCTCTCAGATATGGGTATGCGTGTTTGGTGGAGGATTGAGCAAATTGTCGGGATATGATGAGGAAACGCATAAGCTTTCATTTAAATCGTATGGCTGGGAAGACGGATTGAATAATGATGTGGTGATGTCTATTATAGAAGATGATAACGGTTTCCTTTGGCTTGCTACGGAAAAAGGACTCTCTTGTTTTGACAGGGCGACAAGCCAGGTGCGTAACTATGACAAATACGATGGCTTTCCCCCGGTTGTGATGGAAGAAAGCACCACATTGAAAACGCTGGACGGGGAACTTTGGCTGGGGTGTAAAGAGGGTATCTTGACCTTTTCTCCCGATAAACTGGAAACGCAAAGATTTGATTATAACACATTTATTGTAGGATGTCAGATATCAAACCGGGACATACGCAGCTATACGGACCATCCTATTATTGACCGGTCCATTACCTATACAGACAGGATTACATTGAATCATAACCAGTCCATGTTTACTTTAGAGTTTGCGGCGTTGAACTATAATAATCAGAACCGTGTGTCTTACAAATATATTTTGGAAGGATATGAAAAAGAATGGCACTATAACGGGAAGAACCGTATAGCGTCCTATACCAATGTTCCTCCCGGCAAGTATCTTTTCAGAGTACAGACACTGGATGAGGCAAATCCCGGTTTGGAATCTTTCCGTGAGTTGACCGTTGTCATTCTGCCGCCTTGGTGGGCCAGTTGGTGGGCGTATGTTATCTATATGATTATAGCTGTAGCCTTATTGCTGGTGGCTATAAAATTATCTCTTTTCATGATTAAGGTGAAAAATGATGTGTATATCGAACAAAAATTGTCCGAATTGAAAATCAAGTTCTTTACCAATATCTCGCATGAGTTGCGTACTCCGCTGACTCTGATCCAAGGGCCTATTCAGGAGTTGAAAGAGAAAGAAAAACTATCTCAGAAAGGAATGCAATACGTGGATCTGATGGAAAAGAATACCAAACAGATGCTGCAGCTGGTCAATCAGATATTGGATTTCCGTAAAATACAGAACGGAAAAATGCGTCTGCATGTGTCGTTGTTTAACCTGAATGAGATGGTAGACTCTTTTGAGAAAGAATTCAGGGTGATGGCCGAAGAAAATGAAGTCAGCTTCACGTTCCAGCTGGCCGGTGAGGATATCATGGTATGGGCGGATAAGGAGAAAGTGGCCATCGTGATCCGCAACATAATCTCCAATGCGTTCAAGTTCACTCCTGCCGGGGGGAATATTTATGTCACGATGGGAGTGTCGGATGATGACAAGCATTGTTATGTACGGGTGGAAGATAGCGGTGTGGGGATTCCCCAAAGCAAGCTTTCCGAAATCTTCGAGCGTTTCTCGCAGGCTGACAATGCACGTGGCGCTTATTATCAGGGAACGGGCATCGGATTGGCTTTATCTAAGGAAATTATCAGTCTGCATCATGGGGAAATCTATGCAGAGAGCCCTGAAGGGAAAGGGGCAGTCTTTACCATTGAATTGCAACTGGGTAAGGAGCATTACAAACCGTCGGAAGTCGATTTTTATATGGGCGGGGAAACGGTGAGTGTTCCTGAAACTGAATCTGTTTCTGCTTCTGCCGGCAAGGAAAGCGAGGAGGAGAAAGAACAGCCTGTCGATTCGTCTTTGCCTACCGTGCTGATTGTAGAAGATAATAAGGATTTATGTAATATGTTGAAGTTGCAATTGGAAGATAAATTCAATATTTATATGGCCAATGATGGTGTGGAGGGGCTGAAGAAAGTACATCTCTATCATCCCGACATGGTAGTCACCGACCAGATGATGCCGAATATGGATGGAATAGAGATGTTGCAACGCATCCGTAAAGATTTCCAAATCAGTCATATTCCGGTGATTATCCTGACGGCGAAAGGTAATGATGAAGCGAAGACCAAAGCGATAAGCATGGGAGCGAATGCCTATATCATCAAACCTTTCAGCAAAGACTATTTGGTGGCACGTATCGAACAGTTGCTGAATGAACGTAAATTGTTCCGTGAACGTGTATGGCAGCAGCCCGAAGAACATAAGGAGGAACAGGATACATACGAACAGTTCCTAGTGAAGAAAGATGTGCAGTTCATTGAAAAGATTCATCAGGTTATAGAAGAGAATTTGGATAATAGTGATTTTAATATAGATACTATAGCATCAACTATCGGGCTGAGTCGCTCGGCTTTCTTTAAGAAGTTAAAGAGTCTGACCGGGTTTGCTCCGGTGGATTTAGTGAAAGAAATTCGTCTGAATAAATCAATAGAGTTGATTAAAAATTCGGATATGAGTATTTCAGAAATAGCTTTTGCCGTAGGCTTCAAGGATTCCGGTTATTTCAGTAAATGTTTTCGTAAGAAATATGATCAGACTCCGAGGGAATATATGAATGAATGGCGTAAAGGTTGATTTCTTGATCTTATAAAGCAGGAATCCCGTAAACAGATGCAAGCGAGCATTGTGTTTGCGGGATTGTCTTGTTTATTCACTAAATTATTTTTGGACTTTATTAAGATTTAGTGATTACATACTTTTTTGTGATTCGTCTTAATTCTAAACAATAACTAGATTATGATGAATGTGAAAAAAATTATCAGTTTAATTATGCTCCTGTTTATGTTACTGCCTTTGGGAGCACAGAATTCAGAGGGAAAACAACGCTATAAAATAGCTGCGTGTGACTGGATGATGCTAAAACGCCAGAAGATCGGTTCTTTTCAATTAATGAAGGAACTAGGAGGTGATGGCATAGAAATGGACATGGGAGGCTTGGGAAAACGGGATACTTTTGATAATAAGTTCCACCAACCCCATTTCTGTAAATTATTTAAAGAAACAGCACAGGAACAACATATTGAAGTTCCTTCTGTGGCGATGTCCGGATTCTTTGGACAATCTTTCTTGACTCATCATAATTATAAAGCTTTAGTGCAGGATTGTTTGAATACGATGAAGGTGATGGGGGCCCAAGTAGCTTTCCTTCCATTAGGTGGTATAAAAGAGGACTGGACAGTAGCGGGTGATGCACGTCAGGAGTTGGTAAGCCGTTTGCACGAAGTGGGAGAAATGGCAGTGAAAGATGGAGTAGTGATAGGTATCCGTACTTCTTTGGACGCTGGAGAGGATATAAAACTGTTGAAAGAAATTAATTCGAAAGGTATAAAGATTTATTATAGTTTTCAAAATGCGTTGGAAAATGGACGCGACCTCTGTAAAGAGTTGAAAAAACTGGGAAAGGATCGGATTTGTCAGATACATTGTACGGATACAGACGGGGTTACTCTTCCTTATAATACCCGTCTGGATATGAATGCCGTAAAGCATACCCTTGATAAGATGGGGTGGAGCGGATGGCTGGTCATTGAACGGTCACGGAATAAGGATGAAGTCCGGAATGTAAAGAAAAACTTCGGGACGAATGTCGCTTATCTGAAACAGATATTTCAACAAGAAAAATAAGATAATATTTTAATTTTAAAAAAGATTCTATGGAGAATGAAAATGCATTTCTTCAGAAGCTGGACAAGATTGGCAACTTGACACAAGTGGTCTGTCTCAGTCTGTTTCTGACAGGAGTTTCTGTTCAGGGAGTATCCGCTGAGACAGGATTCCCTATATCCCAGTCGGTGCAACAGACTAAAACTGTCACCGGACAGGTGGTTGATGAAACTGGTGAACCGGTGATTGGTGCCAGTGTGGTGGTGGAAGGAACTACAAACGGTACCATTACTGATTTTGACGGAAAATTTGCTTTGCAAGTCCCTTCGGGCAAGAAGGTTGTCATTTCATTTGTGGGGTATGTGCCGCAAACGATTGCTCCGAAACAAGGAAAAGACTTTAGAGTGGTGCTGAAGGAAGATTCCAAAATTCTGGATGAGGTGGTCATTGTTGGTTACGGTACTCAAAAGGCTAAAAATGTTACTGGTGCAATCTCTACTGTAAATCCAAAAGAAATAGAAGATTTGCCAGTAGGAAATTTGGGAGCGGCTTTACAAGGCATGGTGACAGGTTTGAGTGTTAGTGGTGGCCAGACTCGTCCTGGTGCTGCTGCTAGTTTATCGATTCGTCAGCCAATGACTTTGTCTAAAGATGGTGGAGATACAAATCCTATTTATGTTGTTGATGATTTTATTGTGGATGCAACAACATTTAATAACTTGGATCCTAGTGAGGTGGAAAATATATCAGTATTGAAAGATGCTGCAGCTTCTGTTTATGGTGCTCGTGGTGGACAAGGTGCCATATTGGTGAAAACCAAGCGTGGCAAAGAAGGTGATCCTCGTATATCCTATAGTGGGCAATTTGGCTATAATGATGAAATAGCTCGTCCCAAAATGATGGATTCATATCATTATGGATTGTTCTATAATGCTATTGCTGCTGCTAATGGCAATGATGAGATAAAAAATCATAAAACAGACCTTTTCCAAGCTGACGAGTTAGAAGCGATGCGTAATATAAATTATGATTGGTTGGATGATGCTTGGAAAGGTGCTTTTAGTATGAAGCATAATCTTAATTTAAGTGGTGGAACACAAAAAGCAACTTATTTTGCTGGTGTTTCATATTATACTCAAAGTGGTAATTTGGGAACCTTGGACTATGAACGTTGGAATTATCGTGCTGGTGTGGATGTTAAACTGGCATCTCATTTTAAAGTAGGTTTGCAAGCTTCGGGAGATTATGGAAAAAATGAAAAGACCTTTAATAAGGTCGGAGGGGAAAACGATGAAAATGACTATAATACATTATTATTGACACCTCGCTATATTCCGGCATATATAGATGGCTTGCCGTTATTACGTTATGGATTTTCCAACAGTCAGCAAAATAACATCCAGCAATATAATTATTATGCATTAGAAGAGTTAGGTAATATATCAAAGAATGATCCTCAAAATATGCGTTTGAATGCTTCTGTGGAATATGACTTTGACTGGAATAAAACACTGAAAGGACTTAAACTGAAAATGTCTTATTCTAAAAGTATAAGTACAGATAAAAATAGTCGTGTCGGTTCCAAATATACTGCTTATTCTTTCAAAACACGTGGGGGATCAGGTAATCACTTATATATAGGTGATGATTTGACTAATGAATCTAATTTGCAAGAAACAACAGTTAAAAATGGAAATCAGATTTGGAGGACCATGAATCGTACGGATAGCTACCAGTTGAACTTTGTTGCAAACTATAATCGTACTTTTGGCAAACATACGATAGGAGCTTTGTTTTCTGTTGAACGCTCAGAAAGGAATTATGAGTATGTACGCTATTATAGGGAAGATCCGTTAGAAGTAAATAATGGTGAATGGAATACGGCAACAGGCAAAATGGATGGATTGACAGAACGTTCTGAGTCTGGATTGTTGTCTTATATTGGGCGTGTGAACTATTCATATAATGATCGTTATATGATGGAATTCCTTGTTCGTTCAGATGCCTCTACTAAATTTGCACCTAGTAATTACTGGGGGGTATTCCCTTCTTTATCATTGGGTTGGGTGGTATCTGAAGAAAATTGGTTTAAAGAAAAAATACAATGGCTTGAATATTTGAAAGTCAGAGGTTCGGTAGGTATGCTAGGTAAGGATAACACTAAAGCATGGTTGTGGCGTCAGAATTACTCATATCAGGCAAATAAAGGAGCTGTTTTTGGTACAAATGAGCAAAACCCTGTAGGTATGGGATTGAAAATGGGTGCGGCTCCTAATGCTGATGTTCATTGGGATAAAAGTTATAAATTCAATTTCGGTATTGATACTAGATTTTTGAATGGTAGATTGTCATTTGGTTTAGATGCGTATTTGGATAAGAATACAGAAATGTTAGTTCAAAGAGACGGATTGGTTCCTGTGACCATTGGTGGCGCATTGGCAGCTGAAAATTATGATGCCATAGATGCTTATGGCGTGGAACTTTCTTTTGGATGGAGAGATAGAGTAGGTGATATTAACTATTTTGTAAAATTGAATACAGCATTTACAGGTACTAAATACCGTAAACACGATTGGCCGGATATTATAGGTCTGGGTGATATATATAAAGGTGGTCCGACTGATATGGGTAAGTGGGGATACGATTGTATAGGTATGTTCCGTACCCAACAAGAGATTGATGAGTTTGTGACAAAAAATAATGTCACAAAATATATGGGACTGAATCCTGAACAAATAAAGCCCGGTATGTTGATTTATCGTGATGTTAGAGGTAAACAGAATCCTGATGGAAGTTGGGAGGCAGCTGATGGTATTATTGATTCAAACGATAGAATACGTTTGAGTAAGAAAAATAGTAATCCTTATGGATTTAGCTTAAACTTTGGTGGTGACTGGAAAGGTTTAAGTTTAAGTGCACAACTTAGTGCCTCGTGGGGTGGATGGGCTGAAATACCGTCTGCTGCAAGAGATATGAGTACTAAGAAACTGAATTATATAAATGCTCCTGTATTTTGGAATGATGTGTTTGTTCCGGAAGATGTAGTTGATGATCAAGGTAATATTGTTGCATATCAGAATCTTGATGCCAAATATCCTAATATGGGCTTTTCTGTGAATAATGAAACTTCTAATTTTTGGAGGGTCAATTCATTACGTATGACTTTAAAGACATTGACGATAGGGTATAAATTACCATCCGATTGGGTGAAGAAGATAAATATTGAGGGATGCCGTTTTACTTTGACTGGTACTAATTTATTAAGTTTCTTTAATCCGTATCCGGAGAATTTTTGTGATCCGTTGAGTGTGTATGGGGCTTATCCTACTTTGAGAAATGTTTCGTTAGGTGTTAATATTTCATTCTGATTAAAAATATGAAAAAGATATTGAGATATGCTTTTTTTGCAATGGCATTGGCTGCTATGACTTCATGTAGTGACCAGTTTCTGCAAGATAAAAAAGATTATAATGGTTTTAATGAAGAAATCTATGATGATATAGCATTAGCTACTGGAAAAGTTGATTTTGTTTATGGTCTTTGTTTGCCAACAACTGCATCGGGAGTTGGTCATTCTAACCCTTGTACAGGACGTGCCGATGCTTTTTCTCAATCGACAGAAGAATACGCAGGTTCTACTACTTTTACTCAGTTGGCTGAAATTTTGAGTTCGAATGTTCCTGACTATTTTTATAATAAAAATACGGATGGACCATGGTCACGTATACGTGAATGTAATATTTTTCTGGATAATATTGACAAAGGGGCATTAGGAGAGGCAGATAGAAACAAGTTGAAAGGACAGATTTATTTTTGGCGGGCTTGGATTTATACTCGGTTGGTTATGATGTATGGTGGAGTTCCTATTGTAACTACGGCTCAAAATGCTATTTTAGGTGATGGATCTTCTAAAGATGAACTGGAAGTGCAGCGTAGTTCAACGGCTGATTGTATTGATTTCATTTGCGAAGATTTGGATAAGGCCATAGCCATGTTACCAGGAAAATGGGACAATAGTAATTGGGGACGTATCACTTCAGGTGCGGCAGCAGCGTTAAAGGGACGTTTATTATTAGCCTATGCTAGCCCACTATTCAATCGTAATGATGATCAGGTAAGATGGCAGGCTGCTTATGATGCTAATAAAGCTGCTTATGATTTGTTAATCCAGAATGGATTTGGATTGGCTGATGGAAAAGGCAACCGTGCTGAAAACTGGGAAAAAATGTTCTGCCAGATTCAAAGTAGTGAGGCGGTAATGGTCACTTTGTTCAATACTTTGACTAATGATTATAAAAAGAACAATAGTTGGGAGCAGATGGCTCGTCCTAAAGAGCTCTTAGGAGGTGGTGGAATGGCCGCTACAGCTGAAATGGTTGATTTGTTTCCAATGGCAGATGGTAAGAAACCGGGGGAAAGTGTATTTGAATATGATGAACTGAAATTCTATAAGAACAGGGATCCTCGTTTTTACCGTACGTTTGCTTTTAATGGAGTAGTTTGGCCTTATAAGATGGACAATGGTTATACATTGTGGAATTATCAATGGTATAAAGATGAAGATTCTTTTGAAAGTGGGAAACCTGGTAATTCTGCTCAATATTCAGGGGATGTCAATTCTGGTATATTTGTGCGTAAACGTACAAATCCTGAGGCACAATGGGATAATGCAAATAAATTCAATTTAAGTGCTACTCCATATATGGAAATTCGTTTTGCCGAGGTCGTTTTGAATTTAGCCGAATCGGCTTGTGGTATTGGTAAGAAAGATGATGCTGTTGAATTGTTGAAGGATATTCGTGAAAGAGTAGGTTATACAGGTGATTGTGGATTGGCGGTTGCTGAGTTAAAAGCAGATCGTGATAAGTTGTTTTCTGCTATATTGTATGAGCGTCAGATAGAATTGGCTTATGAAGGAAAACGCTTTGATGATATGCGTCGTTGGATGTTGTGGAATGATGATTTTGGAACATGTACCCGACTAGGCGTGGAGCCTCTGAATGGAAAACGTCGTCATGGCATGTTCTTAGCGGTGAAGCCATCTGTGTATACCGAAACAAAAGCAGGACAGGATTATGATGTTTTTAATCCTGATAGTAAAGCTTATGACGCTTCAAAGGTTACTCGTGCTGGTATCGGTTTGGATCCTAGTTCTTCAGATGAGGAATTTATGTTGCAAATTGAAAAATTGGATAAATTCTATGACACAAATTTGGTACGGCATGAAAATGATCAGATAGATGGTACTTCTACACCACGTTTTGAAATTACTTTTTTGAATAAATATTATTTTATAGGTCTGAAAGAAAGTGTAATGAAACAATCTCCTTATTTATATCAGAATATGAATTGGGAGGATTATTATGGTAGTGAAGGAACATTTGATCCTTTGAAGTAAAAAGAAAAAATGAATGAAAGTGGTTAGAAATAGGCGAATGTTTCTTTCCGATATTTTATTCGGATTTTGAGAATTATTGGTGTCCACAGAGCTTCTTTGTTGATAATGAAATAGTATAGCTCTGTGGATACTGATTATTAAACAATAAATTAATATTATGAAAAAAAATAAAGAATGGATTTTCTTTGCTTTGGTTAGTTTGTTTTCATTCTCGTCTTGTATTCAAGATGAGATATTGCAAAGTGAGGAGCAAGAAGAAAAGTATATAAGGATAAATGTACCCAAATTAGAAAAAGGAACAGTTTCTGATTTAGCCATTGGCTCTCGAAGTATTCTATACAATGATCCAGGTTTTTCCCAACAATGGGGGTTGTCAAATTCTAATAATATTGACGTTAATGCTTTAAAAGCATGGGATTGGGCAGATGGTAAAAAAATAAAAGTAGCCATTATAGACACAGGAGTTGATAAAACGCATCCGGATTTAAGTAATAATATATCATCGTTAAGTTATGATGCGATGACTGGTACTTCACCTAGTAGAATTTATGATAAGCATGGGACGTGTTGTGCTGGAGTTATAGGTGCTGTACGTAATAATGGAATAGGTATTGTTGGAATAGCACCTAACGTTGAAATAATGCCTATTAGTTTAGACCTTGACGGGAGTGTGAAATACTCTCAAATGGTGAATGCTATAAATTGGGCGTGGCAAAATGGAGCAGATGTGATTAATATGTCTTTGACATGTGATCCTGATGATAAAATGACTGATGCAATAAAAAATGCTTTGACAAAAGGACGAAATGGGAAAGGGTGTGTTGTTGTTGCCGCTAGTGGTAATCAAGGACAATCTAGTGTGGGATATCCTGCAAATATTGAAGGGGTAATAGCTGTTGGATCTATTGACAGAAATGGTGTGCATGCTTCCGATGCAAATTATGGAAAAAATCTGGATTTTGTTGCGCCGGGAGTAAATGTATTGACAACAATATTAAATGGGGAATATGATGTTTTGAGTGGAACTTCTTTGGCTGCACCTATGATTTCAGGTATTGCGGCATTATTACTATCTTTAGATCCTGAAGCTACAGTCTCTAAAGTGTATTGGAATATGGTTAATGCTTGTAGGGAATTACCCCAAAATACTCATGATAAAATAGGACATGGCTTGGTTGATGCTTATTTGGCTTTGATGATGAATAAGCTTAGTGAAGTTAAAGAAGAAATTTACGGAAGTCATTTTAAGGATTCTTGTCCCATTTCTTATAGTGTTCCTGAACCATTTGATATGGAATGGGTAGTTACATCAAATTATGTCGAACCATCTTTAAGTGATGAGGATACTACAGTAACTAAGGTTGTTAGGACTTATAAAGGACAGCATATTGAAATTCTTAATACTAAGAAAGGTGCAGGAATAAGATATGATGTGGAAGGATATGTTGTAGATAAGTTTGGTCAAACATTGAAAACGCTTAAGACTTACTTTACTAGTGGACCTCCTAGTCCGATGACTGGAACATTACAATGGCAAGCGTCTTCAACTATAGGGGATCATTATATTGATTGGGAAACTGGAGGAAATTTTGATAGTCAATATCCTACTTATGATATGAATTACTCTTATGAGCCATTTGTAAATAGATATGATAATATTGAAAATAATCCTCAGTATGCTGTAAGAATAGAAGAAAAGTCTTTTGCGGAAATTGAAGATTTCAAGGTGGATTGTTCTTGTTATAGGATTAATTTTAGGAGAGCTTCTGGGTTTATGACGGATACTTTTATATGGATAACTACAGATGAGGGAGAAGGACGTCCATTTCGTATTCAGGTTTTTGTTGAATAATAAATATCTTTAAAATAAAGATGTCAAATACATTAGAATTGTAATATTCTTATTACTCTTTATCGAAAAGTGTTAACGTGTGTGCGTTTCGTACAATTGTGATATATGAGTCAATATAGGTAGGGAGCAACTTGTAGCAAATTTCTCTGAATTTTGTAACAAGACTCAAAGAAACTTCTCATAAGTTTTTTCGCATATTTCTGAATACGTTTTAGAAGCGCGAATAAGAAGAGAGAAAATGTGAACTTTTTTGAGTACATATCCCCGAAAGGCACGTCTTGAAAAAGATAATTGTTAAGAAAAAGAGAACGGAATATAAATTCCAACTTACTTATAGCACAGATATAATTTTTTAAGAATAAAGTATGAAAAGAAAATTGTTTTTAGGACTGTGTATGGCTACTTTTATTGTTCCTGTAGCAAGAGCTCAGTATCCCCAGTTGACTGAGGAGGCGAAGCAAGCCTACCAGAAAATGATGAGTGAAGAACGTCGCCGCTCTGACGAAGCCTGGGCAAAAGCATTGCCTGTTGTACAGAAAGAAGCGAGAGAAGGTCGTCCGTATATTTCGTGGGCTTCCCGTCCATACGATTTGCCGCAGGCACGAATTCCTGCTTTCCCCGGTGCTGAAGGAGGAGGTATGTACAGTTTCGGCGGTCGTGGCGGTAAGGTGATTACCGTGACTAATTTGAATGATCGTGGTCCCGGTTCTTTCCGTGAGGCTTGTGAGACAGGTGGAGCACGTATCATTGTCTTCAATGTTTCAGGTATTATTAAATTGGAATCTCCCATTATCGTCCGGGCTCCATACGTCACTATTGCAGGACAGACAGCTCCGGGTGACGGGGTATGTATTGCCGGAGAGTCTTTTTGGGTAGACACGCATGATGTAGTGGTACGCCACATGCGTTTCCGCCGTGGCGAAACAAAAGTCTGGCATCGTGACGATTCTTTCGGAGGCAACCCGATTGGAAATATCATGATTGACCATTGCTCTTGTACTTGGGGATTGGATGAGAACATCTCTTTCTATCGCCATATGTACGATCCCAGCGAAGGACAATATGAATCAAAAGATCTGAAACTGCCTACCGTAAATGTTACCATACAGAATACTATCTCGGCAAAAGCACTGGATACTTACAATCATGCATTCGGCAGCACTTTAGGGGGTGAGAATTGTGCATTTATGCGTAACCTGTGGGCAAGTAATTCGGGACGTAATCCTTCCATCGGTTGGAATGGTGTTTTCAATTTTGTAAACAATGTAGTGTTCAACTGGGTACATCGTTCTTCGGACGGTGGCGATTATACTGCTATGTTCAATATGATCAACAACTATTATAAACCGGGACCGGCCACTCCGAAAGATACTCCTGTGGGGCATCGCATCCTGAAACCCGAAGCAGGACGAAGCAAATTGGATCATAAAGTATATGGCCGTGTTTATGCCGATGGCAATATTATGGAAGGTTATCCTGCCATTACAGAAGATAACTGGGCAGGTGGTATCCAGATTGAAACTCAGCCGAATACAGAGGGATATACGGAGAATATGCGTAGCAACCGTCCTTTTGAAATGCCATACATCCGCATTACTTCTGCACATGATGCATACGATTTTGTACTGAAAAATGCAGGTGCCAACATTCCTTGCCGTGACATCGTGGATGAGCGTATTATAGAGGAAGTGAGAACAGGTATTCCATATTATGATAAAAAGATGGCCAAAGATGCTAACGGTGATTTGACCGGACTGGCTCCTAAATCAATGGGAGAAGACGGACAGTTTAAATATCGCCGCTTGCCGAAAGATTCTTATAAGCAAGGTATCATTACCGATATCCGCCAGATGGGTGGTTATCCGGAATACAAAGGAACTCCGTATGTGGATACAGATGGTGACGGCATGCCCGATGAATGGGAAAAGGCAAATGGCTTGAATCCTAATGATCCTTCGGATGCTAATAAGGACTGTACCGGTGACGGCTATACAAATATTGAGAAATATATTAATGGTATCAGCACTAGAAATTGTATTGACTGGTCTGATTTGAGAAACAATTATGATACATTGGCTTCTAAAGGAAAGTTGATGTAATAAACGGAGGAAAGAAGACAGGATATGATACAAAAGTTAGGTATAATGTTTCTGTTGCTCATGGCGGTAGTCATTACCGCCGGAGCAGTGGATTTGGACCGTGAAGGCCGCGATCCGGCTTACGTGGAATCTATTGTGAAACGTTCGCAGAAGATTGTAGATAAACTGGAATTGACAGATACCGTTGCCGCCCGTGAAGTGACAACTATCATAGCCAACCGTTATTTTAAACTGAATGACATATACGAAACGCGCGATACCAAAGTGAAGCTGGCAAAAGAAACCCTGACGGGCGATGCGAAACAAGAAGCCGTTAAAGCTGCCGAAGCTGAAAAGGATGCGGCACTTTACCGCACTCATTTCGCTTTCCCGGCCGATCTTTCGCTTTATTTGGATGCCAAGCAGATAGATGTAGTGAAAGATGGCATGACTTATGGTGTGGTAATGGTAACTTATAAAGCTACGGTTGACATGATTCCTACCTTGAAAGAAGAAGAGAAAGCGCAGATTATGGCATGGCTTGTTGAAGCCCGTGAATTTGCCATGGATGCTGAAAATTCAAATAAGAAACATGCTGCTTTCGGTAAATACAAAGGCCGGATTAATAATTACCTCTCTAAGCGGGGATATGATTTAGTGAAAGAACGTAAGGCTTGGTATGAACGTATCAAGGCACGTGGAGGAAAGATATAAATTAATGTTTATTGAAAAGCAGAAAAAGGAGCTTGCCCGGTAAAACGGTGTCAAGCTCTTTTTTATGTGTGGATAGAGAGTACAACAAGCTTTCTGTTCCGTCTTTGATATAGAAATATTCGCAATGTGTGTTTGAATCATGTTAAAAGCAGAGTATTATGTTATGAAGTTATAGAAAAAATAATAATTTAGCAACCAAATGAATCAACTAAAGAAACTATTTGCAGTGGCAGCATTGACTGCATGTGTGTTGCCTGTGGCGGCACAGTATCCTGTAATTCCTGATTCGGTAAAAATCAGAGGAGAACAACAACAAAAGGAAATAGACCGGAAATCGGATGAGGCATGGGCGAAAGCATTACCTGTAGTAATGTCTGAGGCTACTCAAGGACGTCCTTATAAACCATGGGCATCCAAACCTGAGGATTTAATAAAGAGCAACATACCTGCCTTTCCCGGGGCAGAAGGGGGAGGGGCCTATACTCCCGGTGGACGTGGAGGAAAAGTAATTGTGGTCAATTCGCTGGCTGACAGTGGGCCCGGAACGTTGCGTGAGGCATGTGAGACCGGTGGTGCGCGTATTGTTGTGTTCAATGTTTCGGGTGTTATCCGGCTGAAAACCCCTATAAACGTCCGTGCTCCGTATATCACTATTGCAGGTCAGACAGCTCCGGGGGATGGAGTTTGTGTAACAGGGGCTTCTTTCTTGCTTGATACGCATGATATTATTATCCGCCATATGCGTTTCCGTCGGGGGGCGCAGGATGTGTTCTTCCGGGATGATGCTTTGGGAGGTAACTGTGTGGGTAATGTTATTATCGATCATTGCTCCGGCAGCTGGGGGCTGGATGAGAATATGTCTCTTTATCGCCATGTATACCATCGTGATTCCACAGGACATGGTTTGAAGCTTCCTACTGTCAACATAACTATTCAGAACTCTATTTTCTCGGAAGCTTTGGATTGTTACAATCATGCTTTCGGGGCGACTATAGGTGGGCATAACAGTATGTTTTGCCGTAACTTGTTCGCATCCAATATCAGCCGTAACTGTTCCATTGGCATGAATGAGGATTTTAATCTGGTAAACAATGTGACTTTTAATTGGTGGAACCGTTCTGTTGACGGAGGAGATGAAACCAGCCGTTTGAATATTATTAATAATTATTTTAAACCGGGTCCTATCACTCCGAAAGATAAGCCGATTGCCTACCGGATTGTGAAACCCGAATCGAGCCGTGACAAGAAGAAACCGGATACTTTTGGTAAAGCGTATGTTGCCGGAAATGTAGTGGAAGGCAATGCGCGTGTGACAAAGAATAATTGGGATGGCGGCGTGCAGGTATACGATATGCCGGACGCAGGGAAGTTTACAGATCAAATTCGTGTAAACGAGCCTTTCTCAATGCCCCATGTGACTATTATGGATGCCAAAACTGCCTATAATTATGTATTGGAAAATGCCGGGGCTACTTTCCCTAAAAGAGATGCGGTGGATACCCGTGTGATAAAGACGGTGAAGACAGGGAAAGCTATTTATGTGAAAGACGCTCCTGAATTCGTTAGTCCTTATGTGAAAAGACGTCTTCCTGTTGATTCTTATAAACAAGGTATCATTACAGATCCTCGTCAGGTGGGTGGTTTGCCCGAATATAAAGGTACTCCTGTGGTTGATACGGATGGTGATGGTATGCCGGATGCCTGGGAGGTGAGATACGGACTCAATCCTAATGATCCGGGTGATGCGGTGAAAGATTGTAATGGTGACGGGTATACTAACATTGAAAAATACATTAATGGCATAGATCCTGCAAAGAAAGTGGATTGGACGGAAGTAAAGAACAATCACGATACTTTGGCAAAACGTAAAAGCTTGATGTAAAATGAATTATAAGTTATTATTATTGGGATTTTTAAGTTTGGGGTTTGCGCGGATTTCTGCGCAAACCTTTCCTTTACAGGTGAAGGACGAAAAACTGACTTATGTGACTGATGAACGTGGAAACCGTATTCTAGATTATTCTTCTTGCGGTTACCATAATTCGGAACAGCCTATACCTGATGTGGCGAATGCCGTTTTTGTTTCATGGCAGCCTGGAGATAATTCCTCTCGTATCCAGCGTGCCATTGACTATGTATCTTCATTGGCTTTGGATAAAAATGGTTTTCGTGGGGCTGTTTTGTTGGATAAAGGAACTTTTGAATTGAATGAGAGCTTGCGTATCTCTGTGTCGGGAGTCGTGCTGCGCGGCAGTGACAGGGAACAGACCGTATTGTTGAAAAAGGGAGTGGACAGAGGGGCTTTGCTTTATATTGAAGGACGGAATGATTTGGCTGTTACGGATACCTTGGATGTACTGACATCATACGTTCCTGTAAATACTTGTACTTTTCAGGTAACCAATAATGTACAGCTGGTTTCCGGAGAGCGGGTCCGGATTGTCCGCCCCTCTACGAAAGAATGGATTGCTTCTGTCGGTTGTGATATTTTTGGCGGAGGTATTTCTGCTTTGGGCTGGAAAGAAGGAGAGATGGATTTGGTTTGGGATAGGTCAGTAAGTAAGGCGGATGGAAACCAATTGACTTTGGATGCTCCTTTGACAATGGCTTTGGATAATAAATGGGGAACTGTCAAAGTGTTACGTTATAGTTGGCCGGGCAGAATCGCAGAAGCAGGTTTGGAGAATCTGACATTGGCTTCTGACTATAATAAGAAGTATCCTAAAGATGAGGATCATTGCTGGACGGGGGTATCTATAGAAAATGCCGAAAACTGTTGGGTACGCAGGGTAAATTTTAAGCACTTTGCAGGAAGTGCTGTGATTATACAGCGTACCGGTTCTAAAACAACTGTAGAAGATTGTGTATCCACAGAACCTGTTTCAGAGATAGGTGGAATGCGTCGCAGTACATTTTATACTATGGGGCAGCAGACACTTTTTCAGCGTTGTTATTCTAAACAGGGTATTCATGATTTCTCAGCCGGATTTTGTGCGGCAGGTCCGAATGCTTTTGTACAGTGTGATTCGGAAGAGTCGTTAGGATTCAGCGGTTCTATTGATTCCTGGGCCTGTGGATTATTATTTGATGTGGTAAACATTGATGGCCATGATTTGGTATTTAAGAATTTGGGACAGGATAAAAATGGTGTCGGTTGGAATACAGGCAACAGTCTTTTCTGGCAATGTACAGCTGCCGGGATAGAGTGTTATTCACCGGCAAGAGATGCGGTAAACCGTGCATACGGTTGTTGGGCGCAATTCTCGGGTGACGGCCAATGGGCGGAATCAAATAATCACGTACATCCCCGCAGCTTGTTTTATGCACAGTTGGCGGCACGTTTGAATAAAGATTGTTCTGACCAGGCACGTATTCTTCCCAGGGCTACCAACGCAACCAGCAGTCCTACCGTAGAAGCGGCAATGGAGATGGCAAAGGAAGCTTATACTCCCCGTCTTACTATGCAAAAATGGATTGAGGAAGCACCCTATACAGCCTGTGTGTCTTCCGGGAAGCTGAAATCTTTAGAACATTTAAAGTTTAATACACCTATATATAAGGACAAAAAGGATCATCTGTTTGCCATTATTAATGGGCGTATGCAGGTGGATGGTCGGTTACTGGTAGGCGGCAGACAGGAGGTTCCTTGGTGGAATGGGAAACTGAGGACCAGCTTCTTGTCTAAAGCCAAGCCACATGTTACCCGTTTCGTGCCGGGACGCGAAGGACTTGGGCTGACAGATAGAATTGATTCTACGGTGAATTATATGGTGAAGAATCAGATTTTGGTTTTAGATCATAATTACGGTTTGTGGTATGAGCGTCGTCGTGACGATCATGAGCGCGTCCGTCGTCGTGATGGAGATGTGTGGGGACCATTCTACGAACAACCGTTTGCCCGCAGTGGAAAAGGTACTGCTTGGGAAGGATTGAGCAAGTATGATTTGAACCGTCCCAATGCATGGTATTGGAACCGGTTGAAGCAGTTTGCCGAAAAAGGGGCGGAAAAAGGTCTTTTGCTTTTCCATGAGAATTACTTCCAGCATAATATCTTGGAAGCGGGAGCACATTGGGTAGACTGTCCTTGGCGGTCGGCCAATAATATCAATCAGACCGATATGCCTGAACCTGTTCCTTTTGCCGGTGACAAACGTATCTTTGTAGCGGATATGTTTTATGATATCAGTCATCCTGTACGTCGTGAGCTTCATAGAAAGTATATTCGCCAATGCTTGGATAATTTTGCCGATGATGCAAATGTGGTACAACTGATCAGTGCGGAGTTTACCGGTCCGTTGCATTTTGTACAATTCTGGCTGGATGTGATAGGAGAGTGGGAGAAAGAAACCGGTAAGAAAGCAACTGTGGCGTTAAGTGCGACAAAGGATGTTCAAGATGCCATTCTGAATGATACGCAGCGTGCGAAATTAGTTGACATTATTGATATTCGTTACTGGCACTATAAAGTGGATGGTCTTTATGCTCCCGAAGGTGGAAAGAACTTGGCTCCCCGTCAGCATGCCCGTAAAATGAAAGTAGGTAAGGTTACTTTTGATGAAGCTTATCGGGCGGTGAGTGAATATCGTAAGAAGTTCCCGGAAAAAGCGGTTACTTACTATGCGCAGAATTATCCGGATATGGCTTGGGCTGTCTTCATGGCAAGTGGGTCTTGCCCGGTTGTTCCAGTTGCTGATGAAAGCTTTTTAACTGATGCGGCTGCTATGGATATGGAGGATACTGGTACAAATAAGTATCAGAAATTGGTAAAATCTGGTATTGGAAGTATCATTTATTCCCATTCTGCAACAGATATTCCTGTTCATTTATCACCTGGGAAATACATATTGAAGTCTGTTGATCCGAAGACCGGAGTAATAACAGTGATTGCTAAACGGTTGAATATTAAAGATGTATATATGCTTAAAGCAGAGAAAAACAAAGATTGTATTTATTGGTTTCATAGAATTTAGTACATGGAAGGAGAACCGGATTTATTTTGGTTCTCCTTTTTAATGAAAATCTGTAATATTTAGCATATATGTTTTTCAGCAGGTTATCTGTTTTTTCGGTCCAATAATCAAATATTACCTAAAAAAGTAGCGTATCCTCCCTAGTTTTGCATCATCATCAAAACAACCTATAATTAGTATACTGTGATGGAACAAAACTTAAATGATAAGACAGCTTGCTTGGTAACCGCTTTCCAATCTGGAGATGTAAGTGCATTCTCTACATTATATGATATGCATATTAATCTTCTATTTAATTATGGATGTAAGTTAACTACTGACAAAGAATTGTTGAAGGACTGCATTCATGATGTCTTTGTAAAATTGTATACAAAGAAGGCTGAATTGGGTATCATTGACAACTTCAAATCATACCTCCTCATTTCCTTGAAAAACAAGTTATGTGATGAACTTCGCAGACGGATGTTCATGTCGGAAACCGCTGTTGAGGAACTGAATCCCGTTGCAGCAGGTGATGATGTAGAGAATCAATATTTGGAAAAGGAAAAAAGTTGTTTTGAAAATATAAAAGTAAAACATTTGTTGGCTCAATTATCTCCGCGCCAACGTGAGGCACTTACCTTATATTATATAGAAGAGAAGAAATATGAAGATATTTGTACCATTATGGATATGAATTACCAGTCGGTACGAAATTTGATGCATAGAGGTATTACAAGATTAAGGGAATTGGTAGGATAATATTTTAAGTTTTCAGGTGAGTACAACTTTGAACCACTATCCGTCATAATGAAAAATGATTGTAACGTGGATACAAAAAAGGTGTATAGCAAGGTAGAAGACTTTTTGAAGGATGACGACTTTATCAAGTATGTTCTGGATGATGCTCCTGAAATGGCTTTTCATTGGGATAAGCTTTTAAAGGGGCATGCAGAACTGCTGAAAGTCTTTGAAGAGGCCAAGAATGTATTATTGGTTTCTGATGAAGCGATGGAAGTAATGACTTTATCTGAAGAGAGAAAACTAAAACATCGTATTTTTACTACATTAGAGATAAATCATATGGATTATTAATTAATTTGTTAACCATAGAAAAATGAGAAAAGACATGAAGAAATATTCGAGTACTTTGGGATGTGGTATGAAACAAGCACCTATGGTATTGGGATTATCAGTCGCATTATGTATGCCTGCTGCATTTTCGTATGCGAGTGCTAGTGAAGGAATGGGTACTAGATCCATTCAGTCTGTTATGCAAGGACGAGTCGTAACAGGACAAATTTTGGATGAGTTAGGGGAGCCTATGATTGGGGTTTCTGTATTGGTAAAAGGTACTACTGTGGGTACTATCACTGATTTTGATGGTAATTATACATTGGATGTTCCTGCTGGGAAGAATATATTAGTGATATCTTATATTGGTTATAAGACAAAAGAAGTCACTATTGGTAAGAATAACCAGATGAATATTAAAATGGACCCTGATACACAAGCTTTGGATGAAGTGGTGGTTATTGGATATGGTGCGGTGAAGAAACGTGATTTGACTGGTGCTGTTGTATCTGTAAAGAGCGAGGAAATTACAAAGAATCCGGGTTCTAATCCCATGGAGGCTTTGCAAGGTAAGGTGGCAGGTTTGGATATAACTCGTACTTCAGGCCAGGCAGGTGAAGGGGTCAAAATGCAATTGCGTGGAACACGTTCGTTTACAGCCAGTGGTGATCCTACTTTTATTATTGACGGCATGCCCGGTGATTATTCGACTTTGAATCCTAATGATATTGAATCTATTGAAGTCTTGAAGGATGCTTCTTCTACGGCTGTATATGGTGCGGCGGGTGCAAATGGTGTTGTCATTATAACAACAAAAAGTGGAAAAGCAGGAAAAACTAATGTAAACTTTAATGCTTATGCCGGATTTAATGGTTGGTCAAAAACTCCTAAAATGCGCAGTGGAGAAAGCTATATTCAAGGTTTGCGTGACGCCAATAAAGCAACAGGAAACTGGAATTCTGCTGCTGATGACGAACGTATTTTTGCATCACCCGAAGCTTATCAGGCACACTTGAATGGTGATTATATTGATTGGGCAGATGAATTGATGCAGAATGGATATACCCAAAACTATAGTTTGTCAGTATCGGGTGGTACAGAAAAAACAAAAGGGTATATTTCTTTGAACTTTTCAGATGAAAAGGGATAGTATACTGGAGATAATTATAAAGTATATTCTACTAATATCCGTATAGATCATACAGTAAGAGATTGGTTAAAAATAGGGGCCAATATGCAAGGATCTTATGTTCATAGAAATAAAGCTTATGCTAAGTTGGAAACAGCTCTTTCTGCAGAACCTTTAGGAAAGATTAAAGATGAAAATGGGAATTTTAATGTTGAGCCTGTAATAGGCAGCACTATGATTAATCTTTTGCTAAATACACAGAGTGGAGTGTATAAAAATCAGGATCAGAATTTTAAACTTTACATGAACCCTTATATCGAACTTACTCCGATAAAAGGTTTATCTGTTATTTCCCGTTTGGGAGCTACCTTAAATTATTCTCGAAATAATTATTTCCAAGGTCAAGGATCATATCAATATTATTATTCTTCAGGACCTGCTTCAAAAGGTACCAATGACAATGTATATGCTACTATAACGAATAAGCGTAATTATAATTATAAATGGGAGAACATAATCACTTATAATTTTAAAGTAAAGGATGTACATGATATTACCGTTACAGGTGTCACTTCATGGGAACATAATCAGTATGATGAAGCGTATATGAAGCAAACCAATATCGAAAACAATCGGTATATGTGGCATAATATGGATGTTGGTTCTAAGAATTCCAGCAATTCTTCATTGTATAACATGTCAAAAGGAATGGGCTTTGTAGGACGTGTGAACTATTCTTATATGGGTAAATACTTGTTCTCAGCTTCAGTACGTCATGATGGCTCTTCACGATTGAACCCAGAGAACCGTTGGGATACATTCCCTGCTTTCTCACTTGGATGGAGAATGTCAGATGAGAAATTCATGGCAGGCACACAAAACTGGTTGAGTAACTTGAAGTTGCGTGTTGGTTATGGCGTGACCGGTACTGCTGCTATTGATCCATATACTTCTATTGCAAGCCTTGATTATTTTGGAATGGCTTTAGGAGGTGAATTGCAAAATGTATATTCATTCTCGAAAAATTATACGAATCCGGATTTGGCGTGGGAGAAATCTTACAATACTAATGTGGGTGTAGATGCTTCTTTCCTAAATGGACGTATTGATTTTACCGGTGATTTTTACATTACAAAAACAAAAGGAGTTATTTGGTCGAGAAACCTTCCTGTAACAAATGGTGCGTTTAGTCCGACAGAATATTATTTTGTAAACCAAAATATTTGTGAAACTAAAAATACAGGTGTCGAATTTGCGATTAATACACGTAATATTGAAACAAAGGACTTTAAGTGGAACTCTACAGTGACATTTACATACAATAAAGAAAAAATTCTTTCTTTAATTGATGGAACCTCTGATAACATTTCTAATGGAAATACTGGTTATTCTTTGTCAAAAGGACATCCTGTGAATTCTTTCTATCATTATAAATTGGATGGCGTATGGCAGCTTGGTGAAGAGAAGGATGCGGCTGTATTTGGTGCGAAACCAGGAGATTTGAAGATTAATATTCCAGGAATGGAGAGAGAAGCGGAAGGTAAATATTATAAAGTAAATGATAATGGAGAAAAAACTTATTATGATTCTACAAATAAATATACTCCTAGTAACAAGGATTATCAAGTTTTAGGTCATAATGCTCCTGATTGGACCATGGGATTTCAAAATACATTTACTTATAAGAACTTTGATTTAAGTGTATTCATGTATATGCGTTGGGGACAAATGATCAAGTACAATATGTTAGGTCGTTATGATCCGAGTGGCGTTCGTAATTTCCCTGAATATTTTAATTACTGGACTGAAACAAATCCTTCAAATGATTTTCCTGCAATTTATGCCAACAGAAGTCTTACAAACTATGTAGGAAGTGCAGCTTTGTCTTATGTTGATGGTTCGTTTTTTAAAATTAAAAATATTACATTAGGATATACATTGCCGACAAATTGGTTGCAGAAAGCTGGAATCGGGAAATGCCGTTTTTATGCAACAATCACTAATCCTTTGGTAGTGGCTAAAAGTCATTTGTTAAAAGATTATGATCCGGAAATGAATGGAAGTTTGGATTATCCTTTAACTAAACAGATGGTATTCGGTGTGAATTTATCATTCTAAATTTTTAATAATTAAGTAGTATATAACAATGAAAAATATATTTAGCAAAGTTGTTTTAGGAGCTTGCTTGATGACTTCTTTCCATGCTTGTTCGTTGGACGAGTATAACCCCACTATGGTAGAGGCTGATGAAACTCTTTCTACTTTTGATGGATGGAAAGGTATGCAATCTTATTGCTATCAGACTTTATCGGGATATATGTTTAATTTTGAGTTCTTGGCTTTGTGTGAAGGTGGTACTGATACTTGGATCACTTCTATGAACAAGACATGGGCTCAGGAAGTTTTCTATTATGAAGGTCTTGCACCCAATACTCAGTATCCTAATACTTCATTTAAGTATGCGTATTCAATGATTAATAATTGTAATGCGGTTATTAATAGGGCAGTTGAGGTGAAAGGTGATGGTAGTGATCCGAAAGTTATTGAAAGGCTGGTGGCTGAAGCCCGTTGCCTTCGTGCCTTTTATTATTCAGTATTGGTTACTCATTATGGAAATATTACGTTGAATTTGGAAGAGGCAAAAGGAATAAACACGCGTCCGCAACGTAATTCTATAGAAGAAATCTATGCTCAAATTGTAGAGGACTTGAAGTTTGCGGCAGAAAAGCTAGAAGTAACGCCTTATGAAGATAATTATGCTCGTTGTACCAAAAAAACAGCTTTAGGTCTGTTGGCGCGTGTATATGCACAAGGTGCCGGTGAAGGCTTGAGTGAAAATGGTGTTTCTTATTGGCAACGTGCAAAAGAAGTTTCAGAGGATTTGATCAATAATGCTTCTGCCTATGGGGCTTATTTGTATGATGATGTAGAGGATGTTTGGGCGCAAGCTAATAACCGTAAGAATAAAGAAGCTCTGTTTGTTGCTGCCGGTCCAAATCCTTATGATCCTTCTTGTAAAGTGGGAAAACAAACAAATATTTTTTCATTTTTCTTCCCTAATCCTTCTAAATTGAGTGAAATTTATAAGACAAATGATAAAGGCAATTATTATTTAGGTCGTGTGAATAACAATATTTTGGCTCCGTCTAAATATCTGATAGATTGTTTTGATGCTGATTATGATAAGCGCTGGGAGAATTCATTTGTTACTGCTTTTGGTGATTTTTCAATGGAACAAACCAATTGGGGAATTACCTATGGGAAGAAAACAGTGGAGTTAACAGCGGATATTTGTTCTAAATATGGTATCAGCAGTGAACATATAGGTAAGAAAATTTATCCTTATGTAGATGCTACTTATATACCTACATCTAATGGTGCCGGTAATCAGTATCCTGCTAAAATGTGGCCTAAAGGAGATCATTCGGGCGATATAGCTCATTTGGTAGATGTAAAGAATGTATATGTACATCCTTATCCACTAACTGAAGACGAAGACCGCTTTTCTATTTATTTGAGTAAAGATAAGTTGTCTGATACTGATAAAGCAAAACGTGCTTATTTCTGTATTAATATTGATGATTTGTTTGATGTGGAAGGTAAGTATAAAGAAGCAAGTTTTGATGGAACAAATTCATTTATGATGTATCCTGCTCTGTCCAAGTATAATTGGAATTATGATGGTGCTTTTAATGGAAGTAATTTGCAATATAAGTGCGGTGATATCATGATTATGCGTATGGCTGAAGTTTATTTAATTGCGGCAGAGGCAAATCAACAACTGGGTGATGGGGCGAAAGCGGCAACTTATTTGAATGTTCTTCGTAAACGGGCTTGTCGTAATGCTGATGACTTTGAATCACATATGAAGTTGACTACAGCATCGGAAAATGATATTTTTGATGAGTATGCTCGTGAGTTATGTGGAGAATATGGTCGTTGGGCTTTATTAAAACGTCATAAGGCGTTTGAGAGCCGTTTGGCTATTGGTAATCCAAGAGCTGCTAAATCATTTACCCAAAAACATTATCTGCGTCCTATTTCTTATGACTTCCTGAGTCAGATAGATAATGCTGATGAATATGGAACGAACGGATATTAATTAAAAAAACGATGATAGAGGGCTTCACAGATGTTTCTTAGGAGACATTTGTGAAACCTTTTGTGTACCGTGTGTCGATGGTTATTGTTATATGTAATTGATTTTGCAGTTTTATAATCACAGAAATAAGTATTGTTCACGACTTCTAGTTGGGGAAACAATAGAATAATTTTATAATGTAAATATATAAAGTATGACACGATTTAAAAATATTTTTTTCCCCCTCTTATTGTTGACAATCATCGTTGGAGGCTGTACTGATTTCATATCAGATGAATTAAATTTTGAAAATTCTACTATTACACGTTCGGTAGATTCCAAGATGAGTTATTCTGATTATTATTGGCTTGAAAAAGAAAAAATACCTGTTCAAAAAGTAGAAGGAAAATATCAAATAATGTATTATGCTTCAGATGCAAATATTTTTTCAGAAAAAATCGCGAGAGCTAATTTGGAATTTGAAGGTATAAAGGAATGGGGTAAGTGTGTATATCCAAGTACTAAAAAAGCAAATTCTAATACGATAAAATTTACAGATTTAAAAGTTACAACCATTCAAGGTGATTACAATAGAGTTTCTTCTGTTTTGTCAGATGCCTTTTATTGGGCACCTTATTACAAAATGAAAAATGGAAATGAAATAGGAATAACAAATCTGTTTTATGTTAAATTAAAATCTGAGACAAACCTCTCTATACTAAAAGAGTTGGCAAAAGAAAATGCCGTAGAATTAATAGGTGCGGATGAATTTCTTCAAGGATGTTATTATTTGGCTTGCACTAATCTTTCCAAAAGAAATGCTCTGGAAATGGCAAATCTCTTTTATGAAAGCGGTTTATTCGAATTTGCCAGTCCTAGTCTTTCGGGAGCAGGTAATGTGGATTGTATCAATGAGCCTCTGTTTGAGGCTGGTTCTTTGTGGCATCTTGGTAATAATTTGACAAAATCATATGTCCATGTCAATTATTGTAAATCACGAACAATTATATCACAAGGTTCATCGGATGTTATTGTTGCCATTATTGATACTGGAGTGGACGTAAGCCATAGAGATCTTTACAATGTATTGCCTGGTTGGGATGCTGTCACCCAAACTACTCCGAATCGTGTAAGGGGGGCTCACGGTACAATGGTTGCTGGATTTATAGGTGCAATTCCTAATAATAGCCAAGGTGTTGCAGGAATTGCTTATGGTACAACCATTCTTCCTATTAGTTTTGCGGTAAATAATTTGGGGGGCATAATATCTTCGGATATTACAATGACAAGGGCTATAGAATATGCAGTGAATAATGGGGCAAAAGTAATCAATTGTTCATGGCAGTATGACAGTACATTGGTTGGAGAGGCCATAAAAAGTGCTCTTGACAATGGTTGTGTTGTAGTTTTTGCTTCCGGAAATGGTGGTGGGGCTATAAGTTATCCTGCCAACTCGGATTCGAGAATTATTGTTGTCGGGGCAATTGATCAAAATGGCAATAGAGCATCCTTCAGCAATTACGGGAATCAATTAGATATTGTTGCCCCCGGAGAGAATGTTTATTCTCTTTATCCAGATAATACCACTGTTATGGGGTCCGGTACATCTTTCGCTGCTCCTCAAGTGACTGGTGTTGCAGCGATGGTACTTTCCAAATATCCTGCTTTGACAGCTTCGGAAGTAAGATATCGCATTGAGAAAACAGCACAGAAAATCACATCTTCAGTTTATCCATATACTTTTCAAACACTAGCTGCATTTGCTACTTCAAATAACCAAATGGGATATGGTTTGCTTGATTCTTATGCCGCTCTTGCTCCTCAAATACCATATCTCCTTAAAATTACCATACGTAATTTATCTAATCATAGACCAATGGGGGCTTTTAATGTTAATTTATACAATTTGGATTGGTCACAGGTACAAGATTTAACAGAAATATCCCCTGGATATGGTACGTTATTTACTGGTGAAGAATTTACAGCTCGGTACGATTTGTTGCCCGGTAGCTACTATGCTGAGGCAACCGCCGAAATGGACGGCGTAGAAGAAGATCTTAAATTTGACTTTGTAAAAGGGGGAGAGATCACTTTTGAATACTTCAATACCACCTATCCTCCCGTTGGATGGGGAATTCCGGTATATTCTCCAAACTAGGAAGGGGGTATAGAGTTGCGTTGAACTCGAAACCGTTGGGTAATTTTAATGGCAATGGCTGGCCCATCGATGATCTATATTTTGCTAATTAAATAGGCTAAACTCGCATCTTGTTCAGTGCAATTTCTATGAGTGTTACTGTACGTATTTTTCTTGCTGAAAGAGTGTGTGAACTTTGTGACGAAAACAGTCGTTTCTATGATTTGAAACGTACCGGCATGTTTAAGAGTTCAAATTATTGGGAGGAAACACATCCGGACTTGGCTCAGTTCTTTAATCCTAATTATGCATTACGACCTATCTCTACAACATTTACTGCAACTATATCTAATGGTGCTGAATATCAAAATCCTGGATGTTGATAATTTAAAACTTTTATAGTAGAATAATTGTCTTGTCTCTATTTGTAAAGAGGCAAGACAATTTTTTTTCATTCCATTGTATTGGTAGTCGTATATCGATTTGTTACTACCTATTATAATTACTGTGATGAAATTGATTATATTCTATTTATATTGATTTGTATAGAGTTATTTGTATGGTTCCTTTTAATTTATGAAACCTTAAATAACCGATTGAGATTGCTTATAATCAGTAGATCTTATAAATAATCGGAACATGGCTTTGAATTGAAGCCTCATAGTAACACTACAGTAAGTATAAATTGTGCACGAATGGAAGTTGGGGGAGATAATTCATGGGGCTTGCCTATATTAGAATCTTATCGGCTAAAATCAGGCATTTATAAATTTAGATTTGTGATTCGGTTAAAAAGAAATACTAAATGAAAGAAAATATACTTTTTATTTAACGTATTTTTATAATTAATTTTGAGTACAGGAGTTTTTTATATGCGTCATTTGAATAGATATGATAAAATAAATCTTGTTAACTATTATAACAGAAATGAAAAGCATGAAAAAAAGTCCGAAACAAAATTGGGAAAGTAATATCAGACGTACTCCCATTATTTTAGGGTTATCGGCAGCATTATGTATGCCGTCTGCATTTTCTTATGCAAATGCAAGTGACCCTGTTGCCGGTGAATTGGTTCAGTCTGTCCAGCAAGGACGTACTGTCACAGGTAAAATCATAGATGACACAGGGGAACCGTTAATTGGTGTATCCGTACTGGTGAAAGGTACAACGGTGGGTACGATTACCGATTTTGACGGTAATTATTCTTTGGAAGTTCCTTCAGGTAAGAATATTCTTGTCATATCTTATATAGGATATAAGACACAGGATATAACGGTGGGAAAAAGCAATCAGCTGAACATTAAAATGGAGGCCGATACGCAGGCTTTGGATGAAGTAGTCGTTGTAGGTTATGGCGTGATGAAGAAACGTGACCTTACAGGTTCTATTGCTTCAGTGAAGGCGGCTGATATTGTAAAATCACCGGCATCTAATGCCATGGAAGCATTGCAGGGGCAGGTTCCGGGTTTGGATATTGTACGTAATTCAGGTAAGGCTACTTCGGGTGTAACCATTAATATTCGCGGCCAGCGTTCACTGTCCGATGTGAAAGATGAGTTTGGTAACAATGTTGCCAATGCTCCGCTGTTTATCATTGATGGTATGCAGGGAGGTGATTTCTCGGATATTGCTCCGGCTGATATTGAGTCTATTGAGGTGTTGAAGGATGCTTCTTCTACGGCAATTTATGGTTCACAAGGTGCTAATGGGGTAATCATTATAACAACCAAGAAAGGTGCGCAAGGCAAAACAAAGTTTTCTTATAATGGTTATTTTGGTGTAAACGGGTGGGCGCAATATCCTGATATGCTGAGTGGGGAAGACTATATGCAGGTGCGTCGTGAAGCTGCTCGTACTGGCGGTCAGTGGAATTCTACCGCCGATGACCAGAAACTTTTCACTGTGGAGGAATGGCAGGCCATTCAGAACGGTGAGTGGACTGACTGGATAGATGAGGTGCTTCATACAGGGCTTGTTCAAAGCCATCAGGTTACAGCGTCAGGAGGTACGGAAAAGACCACCGCGATGTTGTCTGCCGGATATTATCAGGAAAAGGGTTCTTTCAAAAATGATAAAATGGATAAGTACAACTTGCGTATGAACATTGAGCACAAGTTAGGCAAGACCGTAAAAGTAGGAGCTACTACACAGGTCACTCATTATGCACAAGATGAGCGTGCCGAGAATGTGCTATGGCGCGCTGCTACTAATGCGCCTCTTGGTAAAGCATACGATGAAGACGGTAAAGTGGTAGAATATCCATTAGGAAAGAATGGACAGGTGAGTCCGTTGGTGGATGAGGCATCTGAAGTGGCTGCAAGACATCATGTGCTGAAAACAAATTTGATAGCTAATGGGTATTTGGATTTTACTCCTGTTGAAGGATTGACTTTCCGTTCTAATTTAGGAACCAATTATGCTTTTTATCGTAAGCAGGATTTTGAAGGGGCCAGTTCTATTGACCGTTTGGGACAGAATTCAACGTCACTGTCCAAAATCAAATCTTCCGAAAAGAGTTTTGTGAATTGGGATAATATTATCAGTTATAACAAAACCGTCAAAGATCATACTTTTGGTGCCACTGCATTGACTTCGTGGACACAATCCAAATATACATCAGTGAATGCGCAAGGAGAGGGCCAGTTGGTTGATTCATACTTATGGCATAATCTGGGTGCCAATGACAAAAGCTCTTATGTCATTGGATCGGATTATATACAGCACCAGACTTTCTCGTATGCTTTGCGCTTCAACTATAGTTATAAAGGCCGTTATATGTTGACGGTTTCTAATCGTTGGGATGGTGACTCACGTTTGTCTAAAGGTAATAAATGGGCAAATTTCCCTTCTGTAGCTGCTGCATGGCGCATTAGTGATGAAGCGTTCATGAAGAATGTGGAAGCTCTGAGCAACTTGAAGTTGCGCTTAAGTTGGGGTAAGACAGGTAACTCGGGTATCATGGCCTACGGAACTCAGTCGGGCTTGACTCCGAAAACCAACTCTGCTTTCCAGGATAATGGCTATACCTATTATATATACAATGAATATGTAGGTAATGAGAATGTAGGCTGGGAGATGTCCAATACCTGGGATCTAGGTTTTGATATCGGTTTGTTCAATAACCGTATTTCGGCTGTTGTCGATTTATACCAGACAAAGACTACTGATATCCTGTTGCCCCGTACTTTGCCTACTTCTATGGGTGGTAGTAACGCAACTCCGTTCAAGATGTATCAAAATATCGGTGCAACCATGAACCGTGGTATAGAAATATCGGTAAATACCGTCAATGTGGATAACAAAAACTTTAAATGGAACTCCACTCTTACTTTTGCTGCCAATCATGAAGAGATTACCGATCTGATTGATGGCAAAGACATCATTGGATCAGATTCGCATATTACGACTAGTTTGTTGATTGGACGTCCTTTGAAATCATTCTATCATTTTATTAATGAGGGAATCTGGCAGGAAAATGAGGCTGAAGAAGCAGCTAAATATTTTAAAGATTCAAAGAAGACACAACCCTTCAAACCGGGTGATATCAAACTGAGAGACTTGAATGGTGACTATATTATTGATGATAAGGATGAAACTTACCTGGGTAGCCAGTCACCGAAATGGACAGGTGGATTCAACAACAACTTTAGTTATAAGAACTTTGATTTGAACGTATATATTATCGCTCGTTGGGGGCAGATGATTGATTATGAGCTGACCGGTTCTTATGATCCTCAGGGAAAAGGTAACTTCCCTGCTTACTTGAACTATTGGACGCCGGAGAATCCGTCCAATGATTTTCCGCGACCGGCTCAGACCAATTTCTATAACTATCTGGGTTATCAGACTTTGAATTACATTGATGGTTCGTATTGGAAGATCAAGACTGTATCACTGGGGTATACATTCCCCAAATCGTTGACTTCAAAATTGGGCGTGTCCAAACTTCGTGCATATGTCACCGCCAATAATCTCTTCTCTTTTGCCAAGAATCATTTGATTCAGGATTACGATGCAGAACGCGGAGGGTCAGCAAAAGCTCCGTTGCAGCGTCAGTTTATATTTGGTTTGAATCTTGATTTCTAACAGATAAAAAAGAAATAACTATTATGAAATACGGTAAAAAATATATGTTTGTAGCATGTGCTGCTCTGTTATTGGGCATGCAATCATGTGATTTGGAGGAATACAATCCTGCCGGAAGTACCCCGGATAACGTGTACAAAGAACAGGCCGGTTTTGAGGCCCTTGTCAATTCGGCTTATGCTTTTTGGGGCGGTCAGTTTTATGGACGTGAAGATTTTGTGTTATTGCTGAACGGTGGTGGCGATCTTTGGATCAATATTGCCAATTGCGGTTATGGTCGTCAGATGTCTAAATATGAAGAATTGACGGCTTCGGTTGGTCAGATTAAGAACACGTGGAATCGTCTGTATGAAATTATAAACGACTGTAATGCCGGTTTGGAACGGATTGACCAAGTGGAATTCAAAGACAAGAAACTGAGAGATATCCGTTTTGGTGAATTAAGTTTCATGCGTGCTTACGCTTATTGGCATTTGGTTGAAATTTACGGTAACGTGGATCTTAGGACCAAAGAAACTTCTGCCGAAAGTCTTTCAATGAATTGTTATCGCAGCAGCTATGAAGATTTATATGATTTAATGCTGACTGATGCGCAAAATGCGGTGGATAATCTGCCCGTTGATCCTTATCCTGTTAAAGATGTAGGTCGTGCGACCTCAAAAGCAGCATACGGCTTGTTAGCGCGCATCGCACTGACACGGGTTTCCTATTGTGACAGTCAGGCAGACAAAGATAAATATTATAAAATCGCTGAGGATGCGGCTCAATATGTGATTGATAACCAGAGCGCATTGAAGGTGTCTTTGTATAATACACCTGCCGAAGTTTTTGATCCGGATAATAATAAAACGAATAAAGAGGCTATGTTCGTTGTGACCCACTCTACTGAGTCATCATTGAATATGCAGGCTAAAAACCCGAACCGTATGCATATGTATTTCCATGCCAGTTATTCGGCAAGAGCAGGTATGGTACAGGATTATGAATATGGAAATGATAAGAATGCCAAGTCGGGTAGTATGGCGATGATGCCTACCCGTTATTTATTGGAATTGTATAATGAGGATATAGATGCTCGTTATAATGCTTGGTTCCGTGAAGAGTATAAACTGAATACACCCCAAGCTTATGCCTGGACTAAGGATCAGTTGGACTATTTTGAAAAACCGTCATCTATGATTGGTCAGGTTATTCAGCCGGGAGAAACAGCGCTACTTTTCACCAAGAAGAAGATTGCTGGCAAACGTAACTTGCCATATGCTGTCGTTGATATTGATGATACCTATGCAGCCGATGGAAGTGTCAGCAAGAGTGCCAACTTTAACATTCACTTCCCGACATTGCTAAAGTACGAAGATGCGAATTTTGAAAACAAAGGCTTGCCTACCAATTCGCAGGTAGGTGCAAATGATGTGATTACCATGCGTTTGCCCGAAATGTATTTCATTGTTGCCGAATGTGAGATAATGAAGTCCGGAGGAAATAAGGAGATAGCTAAAGCACGTATCAATGATATACGCAAACGTGCGGCTGTACCGGGCAAGGAAGCTGAAATGGAGGTAGGAGTGGACAAGATGACGATCGACTTTATTTTGGAAGAAAGAGCACGTGAGTATTGCGGCGAATTCATGCGCTGGTTTGATTTGAAAAGAACCGGAAAATTAGTAGAATATGTGAAAGCTCATAATCCGGACATTCCATTGATTCAACCGCATCATGCATGGCGTCCTATTCCTCAGATGTTTCTGGACTCTATCTTGAATCCGGATGAATTTGGTCAGAACGAGGGATATAATTAATAAGCATGAAAACGATGGCGCTTTTTAAATATATTGTCCTGTCTGTCTGTTTGTGTGGAATTCATCTGAATGGTTTTGCTCAGTCCACCCGTGAGGCTATATTGGAAGATATAGCCCGGACGGGAGGAGTGTACTATGCTTATCCCGTAAAGGAAGCTATCGCGACTCCTCCGCCTAAAGGGTATAAACCGTTTTATATCAGTCATTATGCACGACACGGTTCAAGGTGGATTCAATCGGAACAGGATTATAAAACAGTGGTTGATATTTTCGAGAAGGCACATCAAGCTGGAGTTTTGACCGCTTTGGGAGAAGATGTTCGCAAAAGAATGGCGTTGGTGTGGGAAGATGCCGAGGGACATGGGGGAGATTTGACCCCTTTGGGTGTGAGGCAACACCGGGGGATAGCCGAAAGAATGTTTCAGAACTATCCCGAGGTATTCAAGGGATCTCCTGCTCTGTCTGCACGCTCTACCGTGGTGTTGCGATGTGTATTGAGTATGGATGCCTTTTGTGAACGGTTGAAAGAACTCAATCCGGCATTGCAGATCCGGCGCGAAGCTTGTGCCAGGTATATGAAATATATGAATTATCATACGCCGGAAGCCGTGAAGTTTGTTTCTCATCAGGGACCTTGGTATGAGGAATATAGAAAGTTTAAAGAAAGCCATACTCGTCCCGATCGTTTGGTCACTTCTTTATTTAATAGTCCTGACTATATCCGTAAGAATGTGAATCCTGATGAATTGATGTGGGGACTTTATTGGATTGCTTCAGATTTGCAGAATGTAGAGATAGAGGTGAGTCTTTATGATGTATTTCAGGAAGATGAATTATTTGATCTTTGGCAAGTTTGCAATTATCATAATTATGTATGTGACGGACCTGCACCTGCCAATGGTGGAATAATGACGGCCAGTGCCCGGTCATTGCTTGAAAATATATTGGATTCGGCCGATGAGGCAATCAGGTCCGGGACCCATACGGCGACATTACGCTTTGGGCACGATGGAAATATCATTCCCTTGGTAGCGTTGCTCCAATTGGGCGATATGTGGAAAGCCGAAACGGATCCCGATAAATTTTATCAGGCATGGTGTAATTTCAAGGTCACTCCGATGGCGGCAAACGTTCAGTTGGTTTTCTTCAGAAAAAAAGCTTCTGACGATATACTGGTGAAGTTCATGCATTGTGAGAAAGAAGTTACCATCCCTGTAGAAACGGATATTGCTCCTTTCTACCATTGGAAAGATGTTGAAACATATTATCGTCATCTTTTGCATAAATTGCCATAAGTCTATAAGATGAAAAACGGTGTAAATTCCTGTAGTATTGTAACGGGATTTATACCGTTTTTTTGAATGAGAAAGAGCAAAGGGAACAGCAGATTATCAAAGAAAAGACTTACTTTTGCAATAACAGAATAAATAAAGAATAAAAGACCATGAGTAAACTGAATATGAAAGAGTGGATAAACGAAATTATCCAAAAGAAAGAAGTGGTGGCTATGCCCATCATGACCCATCCGGGCATAGAGATGATAGGGAAAACGGTGCGTGATGCGGTTACTGACGGACAAGTGCATTACAACGCCATCAAGGCATTGAGTGAGAAATATCCCACAGCCGCCGCAACCGTGATTATGGATTTGACGGTAGAAGCCGAGGCTTTCGGAGCGGAGATTGTCTTCCCCGAAAATGAGGTTCCCAGTGTAGTGGGGCGTCTTCTTGCTAATGAGGAGGATATTGAAAAACTGAACATTCCTGCTTTGAATAAAGGAAGAGTCCCCCAATATCTGAAAGCAAATATGTTGGCAGCCAAGACAATAACGGACAGACCTGTCTTTGCCGGTTGCATCGGCCCTTACTCATTGGCAGGACGTTTGTATGATATGTCTGAAATCATGATGCTTATTTATATCAATCCGGAAGCGGCGAATTCGTTGTTGAAGAAATGTTCGGATTTCATTCTCCGTTACTGTATGGCACTGAAGGCTACAGGGGTGAATGGGGTAGTGATGGCCGAGCCGGCTGCCGGACTCTTGTCTGATGAGGACTGCCGGCAATACTCGTCTGTTTTCATTAAGGAGATAGTAGAGAAAGTGCAAGACGATCACTTCACAGTCATTCTGCATAATTGTGGAAATACCGGTCATTGTACTAAGGCAATGGTAGCTACAGGAGCTGCCGCTTATCATTTTGGAAATAAAATAGATATGGTCGAAGCTCTGAAAGAAGTACCTGCGGATGCTCTTGCAATGGGAAATCTTGATCCGGTGAGTTTGTTCAAGGCGGCTACTCCGGAGGTGATGAAGAAAGCCACACTCGACCTGTTGGAGGCTACCAAGTCCTATCCCAACTTCGTGCTCTCCAGCGGATGTGATACACCGCCTCATACACCTTCTGAAAATATTGATGCATTCTTTGCCGCATTAAATGAATTCAATAATGCTTGAAAAAGAACTTTCTTTTGCTGATCTGCCTATCTCATTGTCCGAAATCTATGAGACGATGGGATATGCAGATGCTGTACCCGACGAAGCAGTAGAAAAAGAAGTCCGTGGGGTGCTTGGACGGGTTGAGGCAGTAACTTCTCCCCGTTTTTGTTTTTTCATATCCGGTGGAGATTTGGATGAAACAAAAGATTTGCTTACTGTCGGTAAAACTAGTTTCAGTATAGGTAAAATAATAACCCGGCAACTGCGTGGTTCGGAATCCTTCGCTTTCTTTGCCGCGACTGCCGGAACTGGTTTTGAAAAGTTCCAGCATACGTTGCAACAAGAGGGGGATATGGTAAAGGTTTATATAGCGGATGCCATAGGAAGTATCATAGCCGAGAAGACTGCGGATTGTATGGAAATTGCATTGGATGAATACATTCACGACAGAGGGTGGAGGCATACGAATCGTTTCAGTCCCGGATATTGCGGCTGGCATGTGTCGGAGCAAAAGAAATTATTTCCCTTATTTCCTTCAGCGGAACCTTGTGGCATCCGGTTGACAGATTCCAGTTTGATGCTTCCTATAAAATCGGTCAGTGGAGTAATAGGACTGGGGGATAGTGTCCGTAAACTGGAATATACTTGCGGTCTCTGTACGTACGATAGATGTTACAGGCGGAAGCAGCGGGGATAATAGGATGGCTACAAAAATCAGAGTCCCAAATGGCTAGATGTTGTTATTAATCTCATTGATTTTACAATTTGTTGCAATCTTAATGAATCTCCTGTCCTATCAAGACAGGTTATAACAGCTGTCCCCATCTGCTGTAACAACTACTTTCATCTGATGTTCCACCCTGGTGAAACTCCAGTCCCACCGGGGTGGAACTGCAATTTCACCGGGGTGGGACTGTCTCACTACCCGAGTGGAATACCAAACGTAGGCATATAAAAATACAATCTTTTCAGCCTTCTGCACCTTCTTTTAATGCCCATTGAAGAATAGATAAAGCCCGATCATGATAATAGTCAGTAGCGTCCATGCAAGGATAACCGATTTGGCCGGTTTCTCCATGACTTTCTTCATGTTTAATGTACATTCTTGCCGGCGTTTATCCAATAAGGATACCAAAATCATGCCTGCACTGATGACAACGAACAGGTAGAAAGACAGCATCATGAAGTGAGGCCATGCTGTATATTTTTCTGCAGGAAATACCCATAAATAGAGAATGCCCACTCCCATGCTGAACGCCGTACCAAATGTCAATGCCATGTTGGCAGCCATCGTGGTAGTTCGTTTCCAGAAGATGCCGAACAGGAAAACAGCCGCCATAGGCGGTGCGATAAATCCCAGTACCGATTGGAATACATTAAACAGATTCAATCCTTTGATACTGTCTATGGCAATGGTGATGATCACCGAAATCAGTGCTCCCGCCATTGTAACCACATGCCCTGTACGGATGATCTCTTTCTGGCTGGCAAGCGGTCTGAATTTCTTGACATAGATATCCATCGTGAAGACGGTACTCAGCGCATTCAGGGCAGAGCCGACAGTGCTGATCAGTGCGGCGGTCAATACGGCGAGTACCAACCCCACCATGCCTACAGGAAATAAGTTAGTGACCATAGTCATGTAGGCTTCATCGGGGTTCTTCAAGCCCGGGTAGAGTGCCAGACAGATGATACCCGGAAGGATATAGAGAGGAACATCCAGTATCTTCAACCAGCCGGTGAAGTTGGCACCCATTTGGCCTTCTTTCAGATTCTTAGCAGCCAATACAGGCTGTACCATGGATTGGTCTGTGCACCAGAACCAGACTCCCATGATGGGATACCCCAGAATAATGGGCAGCCACGGGAAGGCGGGATCGTCATTCGGGCGGAACAGGTTCCAGTAATCGGCCGGAACCGCTTCGGCCAATGCGCTGACGCCACCCACTTTGTAAAGACCTGCTATAGTAAGCGTGGCCGATACGAAAATAAGCAGAAGCATTTGGAATACATTGGTATAGGCTACCGCTTTCAGCCCTCCGGCCATGGTGAAGAATGCGGAGATAACGAGCAGGATTAATGCTGACTGCCACATGGGAATATCGAAAACCTGACGGATAAGGATACCTCCGGCGAATAAGGTCAGGGCAAGCCACGAGATAAGGATTGTCACAATGGTGTACCAGGCAAGAATGTTGCGGGTGGACTGTCCGAAACGCCGCCCCATGAACTCCGGCAAGGTGGTGATACGTGCTCCTAAGTAACGAGGGGCAAAGACAAAAGCCAGCAAGCAGATGAAAACAAACGCATACCAGGCATAATTACCTGAAACGATACCGGTGGTAAATCCGGCACTGGCGGAGGCTATCAGCATGGAAGGGCCCACATTGGTTCCCCACATGGAGAAACCGATGTGATGCCACTTCAGGGAACGCTCGGCAAGAAAAAGGCTACTGCCTTTTTTGCGTTTCAGACTGGCCCATATGCCGATGCCTATAAGAATCAGAAAGTAGGCAATAAGAATGCCCCAATCTAATGTATCTAAATAATTAGCGTGCATAATTCATGTATCAGATTAAGATGAATATTCCGTTTATTTATGAAGCCCCATCAGTTCCTTGGCTACCGCTACGGCCGTATTGGCATTGTCGCTATACCCGTCCGCACCTATTTCATCGGCGAATCCCTGGCTTACGGGAGCGCCGCCTATCATCACTTTCACTTGATTACGGATACCGGCTGCTTCCAGGGCGTTGATGACGTCCTGCATATAAGTCATGGTTGTTGTCAGCAAGGCGCTCATACACAAGATATCTGCCTTGTTTTTCTTGACCTCTTCCACGAACTTGTCACAAGATACGTCGATACCTATGTTAATGACTTCAAAGCCGCAACCTTCAAGCATGGATGCCACCAGGTTTTTACCGATATCATGCAGATCACCTTTGACAGTTCCGATGACTACCTTGCCTATGGTAGTTGCTGCACTTCCCTGCAATAAAGGTTTCAGAAGTTCCAAAGCTCCCTTCATGGCGCGTCCTGCCATCAGCAGTTGGGGAACAAACGCTTTTCCATCTTGGAAGCGTTGTCCTACTTCCCCCATAGCTTTTATCATGTAATTATTGATAATTTCTTGGGGTTGTATGCCTTCAGCTATGGCCTTTTGGGTTACCTCTACGGCCGGTTCCAATTTTCCATCTACAATGGCGTTGAACAAAGGTTTTAGGGCTTCATCTTCAGCGGCTTCGGGACTTTTGATTATAATTGTTTTTTGTTTCGTTGCAGCGGCTTCCTCTTTCGAAAGGCTTTCTTTGGATGCGGCAGGTGATGAAAAGGAGTATTCCTCGACAATGCGCATGGCTTGTTCCACTTCTTGTTCATTATGAAAATCCATTTCCAGATGTACACCGTCCGCTCCAATGTTGTCCAATAAAGGTTTCAGTTCATCCAAAGTTACCCAACATGCCATGATACTCTTTCCACCGGCAAGGATTTTCTTGTAAAGGTCATACCATTTAGGTGATCCTCCTTGTGGCTCACCTACGCCCGGAGTCCATTGAATGGCATTCAGTTCCTCAATTTCAAGAAGGGCAGGCAGATGATGCATGGCGCCCACACCGTCCAGATGATACAGGGTATAGTCTATCTTTTGGCATTGTTCGCGGATGAACGGTTGCACGAAGCGACGATAATCATCCTCACTGATCATGGTGGAGATATCGCTTTGAAGCTTGCTCATCTTTCCCGGTGCCCATGAAGAGAAATAGCAGAAGGCCATTTCGTCCCCTTCACGGATGATATCGTAAAGTTCATCGAACACCTTGAAATAGATGTCATTAATCTGTTGCATCTGCTGTTCCAGTACTTCGGGTTGCATTACAGTATCCAGCAACACTTTATCCGTACCTTTCAGTGCGGCCAACACATCCAGGCCTTCCATCAGATCGGGCATTCCTACGTAATAATGACCGTTTGCCTTCGCTTTGCATGCTTTCAGTAATTCCTTATGCAGAATCCAGTTAGGGTGCTCGGGATTGAAAACAATTTCATCGTTGAAATCCGGATCAGGATGAATCCAGATTGTATCTTCTCCTCCTTCGAATACGCCTCCTAAAATAGCTGCCAGTGAACCGGGGCCTAACTGGGTATTGGCAACCGGCAGGATATCTGCTTTCAGGCTGCTGTGCGCTACGTACCAATCCAGATATTCTGCACGCCATTGTGGGTCGAACCATTTTTGATTCAAATCTTTCGCCGGAGCCGGTGCTGGAATATCTGCGTGGGGCTTCACTCCCTTTTGGAAGTGTTCCCACATATTCAGTATGATTCCTTTATGATTCCACCAATCTATATATCGCTTTTTTGTTTCTTCTAAATTTGTTTTCCAAGTTTCCATGTTCGTTAGTCTTTAAATATTCCTTTAAAATGATTGTCAATGTGCAATTCAGCGCTCTTACTTAAATCCATCTCATCCGTACACTCCACCTCATCCGGGTAAACAGGAATAGTCGCTCCCTGACGTACATATACGGGCATTTCGTCCAAGGGGACATCCAGGTCTTTTAACCAACGTCCTCCTTCCAGCACTTCACCGGTGAAGAAATTCACCCATTGTCCTTCGGGCAGATAGACGTCACGGCGGTTTTCACTGTTCATGACCGGAGCTACCAGGAAGTCGTTACCGAAATAGTACTCATCGTCGATGTGCCAGCACAGCTTGTCTTCAGGGTGATGAAAAATCAGAGCTTGCAAGAGAGGTGCTCCGCTTGAGATAGCTTTCCGGCTTTGTACTATAATATAAGGTATAAGTGTATAGCGTAATTTCCACCATTTTTTTATTATCGGAGCAATAGCCGGATAATGCCACGGCTCACGTTTGTTTGTTCCGTGATAGCGGATGTGTGAGGAGAATACGCCGAATTGTGTCCAGCGCATGTATACATCACCGGCTACTACAGAGTTCATGAAGTTAGGTAATGTATGGAATCCCGGAACATCATGGCTCCAGAATGCAAATCCGGAAAGCCCGAAATGCAAGCCGCCTTTCAGCGAGCCTGCCATTCCATCCCATGAACTGCATGAGTCGCCTCCCCAATGCAGCGGATAGCGCTGGCATCCTGCCCATGCCGAGCGTGCCCATACAATGCCGTCACCGGTAACGTCTTTTGTGATTTCATAAGCAGCTTTCTGATAAAGCAATGCATACAGGTTGTTCAGCAATTCGGGTTTCATGCCTTTATAGAGGGCATCCATGTGGATGTTTTCTCCAAAATCGGTTTTGATACAGGTCACGCCCATATCCAGCAGATTCTTCAGCAGTCCTTTATACCATTCGGTTGCTTTGGGATAAGTGAAGTCAATGGTTCCGGCATAGTCCAAAGCGGAGAAATTGGAACCTTCCGAATCTTGTTTCTTTGTCAGCGGAGCTATATAATCGTTTTTGCGTGCTTCGTCTATCTGTTCGGCGTTTTCGGCCACGTAGGGGAGTTGCCATAGGGATACGCGGTATCCTTTTTTCTTCAGGCCTTGGATGAACCCTTTGGGATCGGGAAAGCGTTCTTCGTTGAATTTCCATTCGCACAGCCAGTCGGTCTTGAACCAGCCGGTGTCCAGGTGGATTACATCGCAGGGGTAATGCTCGGCACGCATCCGGTCGCATATCTCATTAACCTCATCAGCACTGAAATAAGTCATGCGGCTCATCCAGATGCCGAAGCTCCAGAGGGGAGGCATAGAAGGATATCCGGTCAGATCCCGATAGCCCCGGAGGATTTCTTCCATAGTATTACCTGTTATGATGAAGACGTCCAGCATGGCCTGGTCGCTTAGGAACTGTACCGAGCGGGTGGATTGCCCGGCCAGTGACAGTTTGCTGTGGGCACAGGTGTGATAGAATGTTCCATACATCCGGCTGGAGAGGTAGAAAGGGATATTTTTATAGGTGCGGCGGTTGTTCACGCCTTGGCCATCCTGGTTCTTTAAGAAGAAAGTTTGTCCGCTTAAGTCCATTTTGGCAAAGCGTTCCCCTGTTCCGGCAAAACATTCATCAGGTTTTGATTCAAAGGAAAGGGTGGCACGTTCTTTCACTCCGTTTCGTTTGCAGAAAGCCAATGGCAGCGCATCGTAACGGGGAGGGGAGAAGTGGTCGTAGGCAGCCAGGCGGATTTCACGTTTGCCGTCAGGGTAAAGGCGAAGATCCAATGTTTCTTGAGGATCGGGCAGGAGTTCGCTCCAACGGTCTAATACCGGAGGCTTTATATTGATAAGTGCCCGTTTTATTCCGTCTTGGGTGGAGATAATCCATTCACCTTCTACTTGTGTTACTTGCAAAGGAAGTTTCTTTACCCGGTCACTGAATTGGAGCATTTCCGACTGATCCGTCATGCTTTCTTCACCGAATCCGATAAAGAGCCGGGTGATGCCTGAGGTATATTGACGGATGACCAGCGTATATTCTTCACGGGGGAATGCAGTATCGGGTGCCATATCGTTAGAGAGCACTTGCTTTTGAAAAGGGACGTTTATACAGATATCCCCGTCTTTTTCATAAACAGAGGTGGGTTTGTATGCTTTCCATAATGATTCGTCTCTTGACAGATCGGGATCAAAGTCCAGAAAATCGAATAAGTGGTAATTGGTTGGTTTCATTCTTTTTTTGTTATTTTGTTTTTATAATGATTTTCGGTTGTTTTCCTTTGCTGTAGGGGAGGACTCAATGTGCCCATCCGGTGGCATAAGGGGGATTCAAGGCGACCCTGCCTGCCTTTTGTTTTATACTTTCATCTACTTGCGGACCATTCTTCTTCCACACATTATGAGGTCCCGGACGGTTGAAGTCGAAACGTTCGGACGGACACCAGTTGTTTTCTACGGTATAGCCATCCGTCGCTTCATCAAAGTAGATGTAAAACGCACGGTCGTTGGTAGCGTATGGCGCGTCGATTAAATGTTCAATCCGGTTATTGCGCATCACGGAGCCGGGTTGGTTGGAGAGGGTATAAAGTCCTCCTGCATCATACAGCCTCCGGGCAAAGTGGTGGACGTAATTGGCTTCAATCCGATTGCCCCTCATTCCGCTTTCCAGCAGGGTCCATCCCCAGCCCACACAGATACCTGAATAATTGACGTGGCAGACTTCATTATGTATGATATGGATATTCTTTACATATCCGGCTCCGATGCCTACACCTCCCCAATCTTCATTGGTCACTTCCTCAATCAGGTTGTTCCGTATGGTGATTCCCGTACATAGTTCCTGTTCATGAAAAGGTGTATAAGGCACATGGGTTTCAAATCCTTCATCGGGAAAGGTGCCCACCAGTAAGGCTGTTCCACCAATATCGGTGAAATGGCAATTCTCGACAATGGAAGCCGATACGGCGCGTTCATAATCTACTCCCGTAGCTGCCAAGTGCTGAAATGTGCAATGGTTGAAATTGATGTTATTACCGCATTTTATCTGTATTGCAGCTTTGGGTCTGCCTATCCATGCCTGGTTTTCCAGTTCCGCTTTTTCAGGCAGCCCCGGTATGGGTAGTTTGTAAGCATCCAGCAGATGGAAACCTCCTTGCAATGTAACGTGTCCTTGATAAGAGGGGCGCATCCATGAAGTATGTTCGAAAGATATATTTTGAAAATGTATATTCCTTACCGGACGTTCCAAAGTGCCGTTTACCGTTAGCAAGGTTTCTAAAGCCGGGATAATGACTTGCGCCTTCGTCATGTCTTCGTGAGGACGCGGGTAATAATAGATGCGTCCGGAAGGATAATCCTGATACCATTCTCCGGGCTGGTCCAATAACTCCAAAGCGTTGACCAGACAAAAGGAGGAGTTTCCTTTTTCTCCGTCAATGACAGGTTGAGGCCAGGGATGGGCAAACTCCAACCGGCTTTCGGGATCATGAAAACGGACAACTGTTTTTGCTCCTTCAGTAATCATTTCCTTCACTCTCAGTATGGCGATGGCCCAACGTTGGTGAACGATCATCTCTACTTGTGAAGCGGTATTTAACCCTGCTGTTTGTGGAGTGGGAATGGTGATCGTCTCTTCCTCAGGGTTAAAATCAATCATGCGTTCCATTACTCCGTCGGGAAACTGTGCGGCCCGCTGTGCTTTTGCTCCGTTGACCCACATTTGTCGGGTTTCCAATATCCTGTTTCCCATACGGGGCGCTTCCGCTACCCATATTTTATTTCTAAGTGTTTTTGGTATTCTGGTATCTTCGCATCCTTGTTCCCAACCTGTCACAGGGACTCCGCCACTTAAGACTACATGGGCATTGGGAACAGTGGTGATACGAGTGGGAGAGTCTGTTGTCCCGCTATCTTCGGGGCGGATGAACAGGCTTTTATATTGTGGGTATATTCCTTCCTCCAATAGGATATTTATGCCTCCGGTTGTTTCGGGTGATTGCAATCTCCTCCATTCGCGCGCTTGCTTGATGGCTTGTTCCAGAGTCTGGAGGGGAGATTGGCGTGTACCGGCAGCTTTGTCGTTACCGTAAGGAGAAACATAAATATCTCCTGCGGTTAAATAAAAGGTATAACTGATAAATGCGATAAAGCAGATCATTTTTGTTTTCATGGGTTCTCCGGATTTAAAGGTCTTTTTAAGCAGACGGAAGGAATCTGTTTTTGTACCCATTGGATAATTTGCTAATGTGTCAATTTGCTGCATTCTACTCTACGTGGTAATGGGCATATTAGCAAATTGATGCATTGACATTATTGATTGAAGTATAATAAAAAAACAGGCCATACCTTAATGAAAAGGTACAGCCTGCGTCATTTAATAAAAAAGATTTATTTTTTATGAGTTCATGCTCATCAGGAATTCTTCGTTGTCTTTGGTATTTTCCAAACGGCTTTTTACAAAATCCATTGCTTCGATAGGATTCATATCTGCCAGATATTTGCGGAGAATCCACATACGGTCCAAAGTAGTCTTGTCGAGCAGCAAGTCGTCGCGGCGGGTGCTTGATGCCACGATGTTTACTGCCGGGAAGATACGTTTGTTGCTCAAGTTGCGGTCCAGCTGGAGTTCCATATTACCTGTACCCTTGAATTCTTCGAAGATTACTTCATCCATCTTGGAACCGGTGTCAATCAGTGCGGTTGCGATAATGGTCAGCGAGCCACCGTTTTCAATGTTACGGGCAGCACCGAAGAAACGTTTGGGCTTATGCAGGGCATTTGCATCCACACCACCGGATAATACCTTGCCGGAAGCAGGAGAAACCGTATTGTATGCACGTGCCAGTCGGGTGATAGAGTCGAGGAAGATTACCACATCGTGACCACATTCTACCATGCGTTTCGCTTTTTCCAGTACGATACCTGCAATCTTTACGTGACGTTCTGCCGGTTCGTCAAATGTAGAAGCGATCACTTCGGCATTTACGCTGCGCGCCATATCTGTCACTTCTTCGGGACGTTCGTCAATAAGCAGCATGATCATGTACGTTTCCGGATGGTTGGCTGCTATTGCGTTAGCGATGTCTTTCATCAGGATCGTCTTACCGGTTTTGGGCTGCGCCACAATCAAAGCACGCTGTCCTTTACCGATAGGTGAGAACATATCTACCACACGGGCTGAAAGGTTGTCACTATATCCTCCTTTGCAAAGTTTGAACTTTTCATCGGGGAACAGCGGGGTCAGGTGATCAAACGGAACGCGGTCACGTACCAATCCGGGATCCAGACCGTTTATCTTTTCCACCTTTACCAACGGGAAATATTTTTCTCCTTCTTTCGGCGGACGGATAGAGCCTTCCACTACATCACCGGTCTTCAAACCGAACAGTTTTATTTGCGATTGTGAAACGTAAATATCATCGGGTGAGGAAAGATAGTTGTAATCGGATGAACGGAGGAAGCCGTATCCGTCGGGCATGATTTCCAATACCCCGGTACCGGTCAGGATACCTTCAAATTCGTAAGGCTTTTCCACCTGTTTGCGTTCCGGTTGTTGAGGAATGCTGGCAGGCGCTTCTCCCTCAGCCGTCGTATTGTTATTATTGTTTGCCTGACGAGGATTGTTGTAATTGTTGTTGCGCGGATTGTTGTACTTCTGATTTTGATCGCGCTGCTGGCGTGGTTGGAATTTGGGGGCAGGTGTCTGTACCGGAGCCGGTGTTTCTACTTTGGTAGCCTCAAATTTGCCGAACAACTCAGTAGGAAGTTCTATTTTTTCTGAAGGAAGATCCTCGATAGGAATAAAATCATCGGTTTCACTGCCGAATTCCAGTTCGGGAAGAATCACTTCTTTTTCTTCGGGAATAGCCGGTGTTTCTTCTTTTTTTGCTTTTTTGGGTGTCGGTTTCGCCGGTGCTTCAGCTTTCACTTCCTCTTTTGCGGTTTCTTTCGTTTCCGTTGCAGGTTGTTCTTCTGTCTTGGCTGTTACTTTCTTACTACCCGGTTTGCGTCCTCTTTTTTTAGGTGTTTTTTCTTCCGTGCTTGTTTCGGCCACGGTTTCTGTTTGTGGTGTTACCGCTACAGGAGCAGTTTCTTTTACTGTTTCGGCAGCTGTGGCGGCAGGTTGCGGGGTATTGGCTTCCAGCTTCTGTGCCTTGTCCTTGGTTGCAGTATAGACCTTGTCACCGTCTTTTTTAACGTTGATACGTGATCTTTTACGGGGTTGACTTTCATTGGCTTTTTCTGCCGCTACTTTTTTGGTTGCTCCGACTATGGCTTGCTCGTCCAGAATTTTATAAACCAGATCTTCTTTTTTTAGAGAGTCTGTTTTCTTGATACCCAACTCTTTGGCAATCGATTGTAATTCCGACAAGTCTTTGTCGTTTAATTGAATAATGTTATACATAGAGTATAGTTATTAGTAATATATTTCTTTATAATCTTTTAATGGTATAATTAAGGAGCGCAATCTACACGAAAATGTGTTAGAAGGGGGAAATGCACTCATAATTACGATTATGGGATTGATGTTGTTTTGATTGTTATCAGGAAGTAAACAGACTTTCCCGGATAGGGAACTGACGTATTTACCGAGGACAAAAGTAGATATTTTTTTTTAATCTCATGCATATTACAGAAGATTTTTTGCCGAATTTAATGAAATTAATAAAAAAAACGACGTTTGGAAACATCCTTTCTGTCTGTGAAAACCCTGATGTTAAATGAACGTAAAAATAGATCAGATTGTTCAGCAGAGTCTGCATGAAATAGCGAAAAAAATACTAATTTAGCCCGTCAAATTTGATTTTTACTTAATTATAAATAGAAAAAAGATGAAAAAAGTGATTTTTACGGAAAAGGCTCCTGCTGCTATAGGTCCTTACAGTCAAGCTGTTGAAGTGAATGGTATGGTATTTTTGTCAGGTCAGATTCCTGTTGATCCTGCTACCGGTGAATTTGTTCCGGGAGGAGTGACTGAACAGACTATTCAGGTTTTTGAGAATATCAAGAATGTATTGGCAGAAGCTGGTCTGACTACTGCTAATATCGTAAAAACAACCGTATTTTTGGCAGATATGTCTTTGTTTGCTGAAATGAACGCTGTTTATGCCAAGTATTTCGAAGGAGATTTCCCTGCCCGTTCTGCTGTAGCTGTTAAGGCTTTGCCGAAAGGAGCGCTTGTGGAGATAGAGAGCATCGCAGTGAGATAATGAGCTTTTCGTCACCGATTGCACGGATTGATGCAGATTGTTTCTATTGAAAAGCAATCGCTTGGTATGGAACCTGTGTCAATCAGTGTAGTCTGTAGTGAATGATGGTGGATGGGGAATCATAAAAACAACTGATTAACAGATAGCGTAGAAAAGTGGAATATGAAACAACTGGACAAGTGGCAATGGTCCACATTAATATTATCTGCTATACTGGTAATGGCATTTTCAGTCTTTATTTATCGGTATGAGCCTTTTAAATCCGGGTTCGAGATTACCGACCAGCTGGGTGGTAATATTTTTCCAGCAACCATTCTCTCTACCGCAACCACAGATGCCAATTTAATCGTACCTGCCGATTCCGATTATATCGGAAATCCTAAGTCGTGTATCGCCATCCGGCTGAAGAACAGTTATGCCAATAGCAAATTGCGTATAGAAGTGGCCGAGACTCCTTTTTTCTCTCAGTCTGTATCCGAGTTTATTTTACCCAAGGCGGGGAAAGAATATCTGGTTTTTCCGGATATTATATGGAACTATCAGGCTTTGCGTGATAATAATCAGGCAGTGCCCGTTAGCATCTCCGTCAAGGCGGAATTGAATAAAAAAGAACTTCCACAGCGTTTGAAAACCATCTCAATGCGCAGTATCAATGAGTGTTTTTTAGGATACGTGGACGATAAAATGAAGTTTCACGATACGGGAGAGTTTTTTGCGGCCTACGTCAACGAGGAGCATCCTCAGATTGACAAATTATTGCGTGAAGCCTTGGATACACGTATCGTCAATCGTTTTCTTGGGTATCAAGGTAATGCACACCAGTCGGAGAATGTGGACAAACAGGTCTATGCATTGTGGAATGTGTTGCAAAAGCGGAACTTTAAGTATAGCTCCACCACCAATACCAGTCTTTCGTCCAATGTGGTTTATACACAGCGCGTCCGTACCTTGGACGATGCGCTGGAATCCTCGCAGATAAACTGTGTGGATGGCAGCGTGTTGCTGGCTTCACTGATGAAAGCCATCAATATCAATCCTATTCTGGTGCGTATTCCGGGACATATGTTTGTGGGTTATTACACAGACAAATCACACAAAAATATGAATTTTCTGGAAACCACGATGATAGGAGATGTGAATCTGGATGATTTCTTTCCGGATGAGAAGCTGGATTCTACCATGGTGGGCAAATCCCAGAACCAGATGTCGAAACTGACCTACGAGAAATCAAAGGAATACGCTACGAGGAAATACCGGGAGAATGACTCCCTGATACATTCGGGTAAAGTGAATTATATGTTTCTGGAAATTGATAAAAAGACCCGTGCGCAGGTACAACCTATCGGTAAATAAATTTGTTGTATGGATATGGAACTTACTTATATATATCATAGCGGATTCGCCTTGTCAGGCGATGGCTTCACTGTAATCATGGATTATTACCGTGATTCGGAGGATGGACAGGCGCAGTCGGATTTGAACCGGCTGATGGATGGGACTTTCAGCAATCAAGAGGCCGGAATGCCGGAAGGAATCGTACACAGCGAATTATTGCGGAGACCCGGAAAACTGTATGTGCTGGCCAGTCATTTTCATCCGGATCATTTTAATAAAGAGGTATTGCAATGGCGTGAACAGCGGCCGGATATCATCTATATTTTCTCGAAAGACATTTTGCGCCATCGCAGGGCGCAGAAAGAAGATGCCGTCTGGCTGAAAAAAGGAGAGGAATATAAGGATGAAACATTGAGCGTGCGTGCTTTCGGTTCCACGGATGTGGGAGTATCGTTTTTGCTTCAGGCAGGTGGAAAAAAGATTTTTCATGCCGGTGATTTGAATAACTGGCATTGGATGGATGAGAGTACCGAGGCGGAGTGGAAGGGGGCCGAGAAGAATTTCCTGCATGAGCTGGATGATCTTTACGCCTATACTCCCGAAGTGGATGTGGCCATGTTTCCCGTTGATCCCCGTTTGGGAAAAGAATACATGCGGGGTGCCGGACAGTTTGTAACAAAGATAAAAACTCATATCTTTGTACCCATGCATTTCACACCGGAGTATGCCAAGGCAAATGCTTTCTGCGACTTTGCCGAAGCGCATGGAGTGCGTTTTGTGTCATTGACGCATCGCGGACAAAAAATAGAGATTGAATAACAAAAGAATAACACAATATGAAAGTAAAAGGAAGATTTGATCATTTCAATATCAATGTAACTGATCTGGACAAGAGTATCAAGTTTTATGAAACAGCATTAGGTTTGCATGAGTCTCATCGTAAGGAAGCTTCGGACGGTTCCTTCGTGCTGGTGTATATGGCCGATGACCACAGCAATTTCTTGTTGGAACTGACTTGGTTGCGTGATCATACCCAGCCATACGAGTTGGGTGAGAACGAAAGCCATCTGTGTCTGCGTGTGGAAGGTGATTATGACGAAGTTCGTAAATTCCATAAGGAAATGGGATGTGTTTGCTTCGAGAACACCGCTATGGGCTTGTATTTCATCAATGATCCTGATGATTACTGGATTGAGATATTGCCGGTGAAGTAAAACAATCGTTTCCGTTAGTAATGAATTAAAAAGATAGAGACTATGAAATACATTTCTCCCGGTGGCTGGTTCTCATTGGAATACCCGATGGGCTGGCACGAGTTTGAAGATACAGAAGAGAGTTTTTTATTCTATAACCCTGACCGGTGGACAGGTAATTTCCGCATATCGGCTTATAAGGATGAAGCAGTTGACTATGGTCCGCAGTGCATCGCATACGAATTGAAAGAAAATACTTCTTCCACCCTGGTGAAAGTGGGCAAGTGGGATTGTGCTTACAGCGCGGAAACTTTTCAGGAAGAAGGCGCCTGGTACACCACTCATATCTGGGTGACAGGAGAGGGGGATCTCTCTTTCGAATGTTCTTTTACCGTGTCCAAAGGAGGTGACAAGCATCCGGCAGAAGAAATCATCCGGTCTTTGCAGATCCGCAAAGAAGGTGTAAGTCACCCGCGTGAGATCATTCCGATCCGTGTCTTGGAAATCGGGGAGGTGAACACCGCCTTTGAGTGGGCTTCTACCACGATTAAAAAGCAACTCACCAAGGATTTCACTGCGTCGGAGAGCGATATTGACAGTATACAGCAGGTAATGGACAGCGGACGTTTCCAGACCCAGCAGCGTATGGCGTGGGAGAATTTCGGTATTGCCTTCGGAGCCATTCTGGTGAATGAGATGGAAGGTATGGAATGGGTGACTGTCATTGAGGGACAGAAAGAATATCCCGCCTTGCAGTTTATGTGTTCGGATATGGTGCTGGACCCTGCCGCACTGGTGTGGGGACAAGCTAAAAAGGGACTTCCCTGCGACTTGAAATCCGAATTCAGGAAAATTAAGCGAGAGGCGGAGGCAGTGTTGGATGATTTAAATAAATAGACAAATAATGACCCCATATATGCAAGTAGACGGGCTTACCAAGTCATTCGGTGACTTGGTATTGTTCCGGAAGATTTCATTTGGAGTGGCCGAAGGACAACGCATCGGTCTGATAGCAAAGAACGGTACAGGCAAGACTACCTTACTTAATATAATAGCCGGTAAGGAGGGATATGATGAAGGAAGCATCGTCTTTCGTCGTGATTTGCGGGTGGGCTATTTGGAGCAAGACCCACATTATCCCGAAGACCTGACCGTGCTCGAAGCCTGTTTCTATCACGGAAACAGCACGGTGGAACTCATCAAAGAATATGAAAGCTGCATGGAAACCGAAGGCAATCCGGGACTGGAAGAGTTGTTGGCACGGATGGAGCACGAAAAGGCATGGGATTATGAACGGAAGGCGAAACAAATCCTTTCTCAATTAAAAATCCGGGACTTCAGCCAGCAGATCAAACATCTTTCCGGAGGTCAGTTGAAACGGGTGGCTTTGGCGAATGTGCTGATAACCGAGCCCGATTTCCTGATTTTGGACGAGCCTACCAACCATCTTGATCTGGATATGACGGAGTGGCTGGAGGGGTATCTCGGCCGGGGAAACATCAGTCTGCTCATGGTGACGCACGACCGTTATTTCCTGGACCGCGTCTGCTCTGAAATTATCGAGATAGACAATCAGCAGGTCTATTCATATAAAGGGAACTACAGCTATTACTTGGAAAAGAGGCAGGAGCGTATCGAGGCTACCAATGCCGAAATAGCCCGCGCCAATAACTTGTACCGCACAGAGCTGGAGTGGATGCGCCGTATGCCCCAGGCACGCGGACATAAAGCGCGTTATCGGGAAGAAGCTTTCTACGAACTGGAGAAAGTGGCGAAGCAGCGTTTCAACGACGGCAATGTGAAACTGGATATGAAAGCCTCTTACATCGGCTCCAAGATTTTTGAGGCGGATCATCTGTACAAGCGTTTCGGTGATTTGAAGATTCTGGAAGATTTCTCGTATATCTTTGCCCGTTATGAGAAGATGGGCATCGTGGGAAACAATGGTACGGGAAAGTCCACGTTCATTAAAATACTGATGGGCGAACAGAAGCCGGACAGTGGAACACTGGATATCGGTGAGACAGTCCGTTTCGGATACTATTCTCAGGACGGTCTGAAGTTTGATGAGCAAATGAAGGTCATCGACGTGGTGCAGGATATTGCCGAAGTCATCGAATTGGGAAATGGAAAGAAGCTGACTGCATCCCAGTTTCTGCAACATTTTCTGTTTACCCCCGAAACACAGCATAGTTATGTATATAAACTGAGTGGGGGAGAACGCCGCCGCCTGTACCTATGTACGGTGCTGATGCGTAATCCCAACTTCCTGGTGCTGGATGAGCCTACCAACGATCTCGATATCATCACCCTTCAGGTTTTGGAAGAATATTTGCAGAACTTCAAGGGCTGTGTAATCGTAGTAAGCCACGACCGCTATTTTATGGACAAGGTGGTAGATCACTTGCTGGTATTCAAGGGACAGGGAGACATTCGTGATTTTCCGGGTAACTACTCCGATTATCGTGACTGGCGCGAGGCGAAAGAGCAGCGCGAGAAAGAGGCGGAGAAGCCGAAGGAGGAAAAGACCGCCCGCGTGCGCCTGAATGACAAGCGGAAAATGTCTTTCAAGGAAAAGAAAGAGTTCGAGCAGCTGGAACAAGAAATAGCCGGGCTGGAGCAGGAGAAGGCCGATATAGAAGCCGCCCTTTGCAGCGGTACGCTGGGAGTGGAGGAACTGACGGAGAAATCCAAACGATTGCCGGAACTGAATGATTTGATTGATGAAAAGACCATGCGCTGGTTGGAACTGAGCGAGATAGAAGGATAGAATAACCGGAGGTGCAACAATGTACCTGATGCCATATTGCTATATTCGTTTTGAATAACAAAACCATAATATAGAAAAGAAATATGGCATCCATTAAATTGAAATTCCGCCCATCGAGCATAAAAGGAAAAAAGGGCGTATTAAGTTATCAAATTATTCATTACAGACTGACACGGCTCATCAAGACTTCTTACCGGATCATGCCTTCCGAGTGGGACGACTCCACCGGAAGTCTGCTTATTTCAACACAGTCTGAATGTAAAGCGCGTCTTCTGCTGATACGTGACCAGACGAATTGGGAGATGACGCGGTTACAAGGTATTATCAATGATCTGGAGCGGACCGGTGTGGAATACACCATTGATGATATCGTGGCTTCTTTCCGGAAAATCCCTTCTGTAGAGAGTGTGTTCAACTTCATGCAACGATGTATCAATAAACTGGAGCGGCAGAAAAGGGGACGGACGGCAGAAGGCTATACCTCGACAATGAACAGCTTTATCCAATTCAGAAAGAATGAAGATCTGAGTTTTGAAGCCTTTGATTCGGAGCTGATGGAGATGTATGAAGCCTATCTGAAAGAGAAGGGCTTGGTAAAGAACAGTACTTCCTATTATATGAGAATCTGGCGGAGTGTGTATAATCTGGCTGTAGAGCAAGGCTATACCACCGACAAGAAACCTTTCAAACATGTCTATACCGGCATAGACAAGACCGTAAAACGGGCTGTTCCCTTTAAAATCATCAAAATGATCAAGGAACTTGATTTGTCATTCGAACCCCAGTTGGAGCTGGCAAGGGATATTTTCCTTTTCAGTTTCTATACCCGGGGCATGTCGTTTATTGATATGGCACACTTGAAGAAGAGCAACCTCCAGAATGGAATTCTGACATACAGCCGGAAAAAGACCGGGCAACGGCTGACTATTCTGTGGGAGGAGTTGATGCAGGAGATTGTGGATAAATACAAGGATGACACTTCCGAGTACCTGCTGCCTATTTTGCGGTATTGTGACATAAATGACCGCAAGCAATATAAACTGAGGGCCAAGCAAATAGGACGGGGTTTGAATAAAATAGGCTTGCGGTTGGAATTAAAGGCGCCGTTGACTTTCTATGTGGCGCGCCATAGCTGGGCCAGCATAGCGCAGGACAGGAAGGTGTCTACAGACATCATCCGCGAAGGGCTGGGGCACGATAATGAAAAGACCACTCATATTTATCTGGCATCCATCTCCACTTCACAGATAGACCGAGCCAATCAGATCATTTTAAGGGGGTTGTAACTTTATTTGTATCTCAGGATATTTTGTTCAAGAAAAAATAATTCTACATTGCTGGCGAAACAGCGATGTAGAATATCATGCGGGCTGGCTGTACAATAGAGAAATACTGTGTGGCTTTGTGTGATATCTAATTTAGGATAATTTATTTTTTATCATGAACAAGTGTGATAAATCTGAGAATCAGCTGTTTGATAGCATGATTCGTTTTATAAAAAATGGGGTTCTCTTAGTAAGAGATCCCCATTTGGTTGCAAAAGTAGCTATAATTCCCAAGAAATGGAAATCTTTTCTTGTTTTAAAATGCTTTTAACAAGAAATGTATGAGAATAGTTCGTAAAAGGTTATGAATTACGATGCGTATATTTCACATTATCAATAAATTAAATAGAGAAGGGGATCTCTTACTAAGAGAACCCCAAAAATGAAGCTTTAATAAGCCTTCATTTTAGAAGTACAAATGATAAATAATTTATGTTTTGATGCAAATCTGTAATGATGCGGATTTGGGTACTGAATACACCTTTCCGCAGAATCAAAACATAACGGGTAAAGCGCCTAGGTTACTGCCATGCAGTTCAATCGCTTCCTGCCCAGACCAGGGGTCAGATCTGATAACCACGTCACAGACGGGGGAAGAAAAAGAATATCCTGACCACAAGTGGTATTATATGTTCCTGCGCAACAGAGAGCTGAAACGCTATATCGAAATCTTTACCGGCAGGAGGGCTGTGATGATTAATACCCGGTCTGGCATAAGGGAAGAAAGATATTTCTGCTTCAAAGTGTTTTCATATACCTCTGCTGACCATAAAAGACGTTTTGAACGGTGTCCTTATAGCAAGGAAGAATATGCGGCCCGTCGGGAGTCCGCCTTTGCTGTAAAGGAGGCGTTTGCGACAGGCTCTGTACAGAAGTTGAACGCTTTGACGGATGAAAAGGAAATCACGGGTGATGGTTATCTGTTTGTATGTGCCCCGTTGGATGAGTTGAATCTCATCCTTGCCCATCTGTTCCCCCGGCAGTATCTTGCAAAAGACCGCAATTCCTATAGCGTGGCTGTTATTCCCCATAGGCAGATGGAAGAATTTATTTATCTGTATGAATCCATGCCTTATAACATTGAACTGATGGATAAGCCCCTTGAAGAGTATATTCAAAAAAAACAGAAGATACGCATTACGGGTGGTGTCTTTCAAGGGAAGGAAGGGTGTATCATGCGTATTCACCGGAATACAAAGCTGGTGTTTGCTTTTGGTAATATGACGGTGGCTATCAGTTATCTTCAGGCTTTTCCGTTTGAGAAGGTGGAATAGCAAAAATGACTATACAAAGAAGCGTGATTAAATCTAATGAGAGTGTCAATAATAGAATTTATTGAAATTATTAGGTTAAAAAAGGGATGCAAACATCTCTCTTTCGATATTTTGGCTATTTTTGATGAAAATTTCGACATTAAAAAATGCGGATCATGAAAATAGCTGATGAACAAGAGAGAGTTTTTGGGTATTAATCGTGACGAATCGGCTGTGTGATTCTAAAAAAAATAAATTATGCAGAGTGATAGTAGAAGAAACATGCGGAAGCAATTCTTTGATGAAGTAGAAAGAATGTATCAGGTAAATAAAGACCCTAAGGATGATGTGTTTTATTACCATCCTAATGAGGATCGTATAGTCCTGTCCCATGCTTTGTTCTGGAGCATGACTCACGCATTGGAGAAGCCATTTCGTCATAACAAATGTTTTCTTCTGCTTCGTCAGTATCAAGGAGAGATGTTGACCGCTTATCTCACCGAGTCCGATGAATATATCGAATTGTTGCGCTATTGCAATATATTGTTCAATGCATTGCCCTATCAGTTGGGTCATGACAAAAGAGAGGGTAAGGCTGTGAAGGCTTCCAACAGGTTGATCGCCATAGCTGTGGTGGCAAGCGGTTACGGTGGCGATATGGATGAAGATTTGGCCGATGAACTGCTGGACGATATGGACTTCTTTTTCAATAAAGTCTGTTGCCGTAAGATAGAGCGGATGATTCTCCATCTCAATAAGCTGGTTGAGGAGGAACTTTGTCGTTTTTCTTAAGGGGCATCTTGGGGTTTGTACTCAGATTAGGGCTAAAATTTTAAAGGTGTACATTTACAGCTGAACATTCGGTGGCCACTTATCACAGCGTGATTGGAAGGGTGAAGATTCATGGCAGTTATTTTTGGAACTTCATTGAAATTTTGTTCAAAAATATCTTTAACGGACGTGAGGATTATGTTAACATGATTCCCGACTAAGTCGCTATGGCTATAAGCCAATGTTAAAATCAATCGAATTATTTTACTATACTCAGTTTAGGGCACTCTGAAGTGCCCTTTCAGTTGGGCGTGCCCTAAATTGAGTGCTTACCTGTAATTCATTAATTGGAAATGAACAAATACAAGCGTTTAGGTAAAAACACATTTTTGGTCTTCATTGGTAATACCGGCAGTAAGCTTATAGCTCTGGTTATGTTGCCATTCTATACTAGTTGGCTATCAGTTGAGGATTATGGAGTAACCGATATCATAAATGTCTATGTCAGTTTTTTGGTTAGCATTGTTTCTTGTTGCATAGCAGAATCTATATTTATCTTTCCAAAAGGGCAGAAAGTGGAGAAACAAAAGCAATATTTCTCTTCAGGTATTGTTTTTGTATTGCAGGCGTTTTTTGTTTCATTCTTATTGTTTGGAACTGTGGATGTTGTTTCTTCCATGTATGGTTTTTCAAACAGCTTTACGAATTATCTTTGGTTGATATACGGTTTGATGGTGGCAACACTTTTGCAGCAGTTTTTACAGCAGTTTACACGCAGTATTGATAAGATGATTGTTTATGGAATGGCTGGAATCGTATTGACCTTGCTTACAGCTATTTGTTCATTCGTCTTGATCCCTTTGGAGGGAGTTCTCGGTTATGTGCTTTCTCTTATTCTGGCAAATCTTTTTACGGGTGTGTATTCTTTTTTATTTTCGGGAAGTTACAAATATTGTTCACTGGCTAGTGTGAATAATGAATGCTGTCGTGAAATGCTTCAATATTCTGTGCCTTTGATTCCAAACGGTGTGATGTGGTGGCTTGTAAATGCACTGAACAGACCTGTAATGGAGACGTATGTGGGATTACATGGCATCGGTCTGTTTGCCGTAGCAAACAAATTTCCTGGAATTATATCCATGATATTTGCTATATTTGTTTCTTCCTGGCAGATATCCGTATTAGAAGAATATGGCAAAGATGGTTACGGTAGTTTCTATAATAAGATATTCCGGGGTGTGGTCTTGATACTCTTGGTATTGCTTGTCATTGTCACATTTATCAGTAAATGGTTAGTCTCTTTTTTTACTTCATTAGATTATTTGGATGCATGGATATATATTCCTGTACTCACATTGGGTGTTTTTTTTTCTTGTGTGTCAGGATTGGCGGGGAGTACTTTTTCCGCTGTCCGGAAAAGCAGATATTTTTTCTATTCAAGTGTTTATGGAGGTTTATCTTCCATCGTTTTTAATTTTTTGTTAATACCGTTGTGGGGCATTTGGGGGGCAGTCCTGTCCGTTGTCTTGTCGTTCATGGTTATGTCAGTTTCAAGGGTTGCGTATAGTTGGACGTATGTAAAATTAACCCATATCCCCCGTTTGTTGCTGATGCTGTTGTTGACTTGTATATATATAGTTTCAGCATGTTTGACGGGTAGTGCGAATAGTCTTGTTGCAGTTTTTATTACGATAGGATTATTGCTTTTATTGAATTGTGACTTGCTTCATTTATTAAAAAGAAAAATCATTAGAAGATATATTATGAAATAAAAAAAGATAAAGAGGTTAATAAAACAATGTTTATCTATAGGTCGGGATTCCGTTAATACTGTAGCGTTTTAGTGGAAATGATTTTTAAGAGCAAGTTGCATTATTTGTTTAGCCGAAGATATTCAGGCAAGGTGACTATTTTGGCTAATAACTCCTCTTTAAAAGAAGTATTGCCCGAATTGTAAACGGATACAATGTTGAATTCTTGATTCGATTTTCTTACATTTGGGTATTGACTTTCTTGTGGAAGAAGATTAAAGATAATTTTCCTTATAAACTTAATTAAGTAAAATGAAATTGTTAGATTGTACACTCCGTGATGGCGGATATTATACTAATTGGGATTTTGATGATACCGTAGTTGATTCCTATATTCAGGCAATGAATGCTTTGCCTATTGATTATCTGGAATTAGGTTATCGTAATATGCCTTCCAAGGAATACTTGGGAAAGTTTGGATATACTCCTGTATCTGTGCTTAAAAAGATTCGTCAGCAATGTACGAAGAAGCTGGATGTGATGCTTAACGAGAAGAGTACACGTCCGGAACACCTTCCCGAATTACTTGGCCCCATTGTAGGATTAGTTGACATGATACGTATAGCCATTGACCCGAAGAACTTCGATAGAGCTTTGGTGCTGGCCCAAGCTGTGAAAAGAATGGGCTTTGAGGTAGGTTTTAATACCATGTATATGTCAAAATGGCATGACTATAAGGGGTTTCTGGATAAGTTGACTCAACTGGACGGGGTTGCCGATTTGTTCTGTATGGTGGATAGTTTTGGTGGTGTTACACCGAAGGACATTAAGGACATTTATGCCATCGTGAAGAGTAAAACTACCTGTCCGATAGGATTCCACGGGCATAACAATCTTCAGATGGGGCTTATCAATACGCTTACAGCTATTGAGTGTGGGATAGATTATGCTGATGCTACTATTTTAGGTATGGGACGTGGCGCAGGTAACCTTAACATGGAGTTGCTTCTGACTTGTTTGGCAAAAGGTGGACTGGAAGTGGATTTCAATGTTCTTGGTGAAGTAGTTGAAACCTTTAAAACGTTGTATGAGGAGCATCGTTGGGGTACAAATCTACCTTATATGATTTCTGGAGCTTATTCTATTCCGCAGAAAGAAGTAATGGATTGGGTAGGCAATCGCACCTATAGCTTTAATAGCATTGTGCGTGCTTTGGACAACCGTCGTAACAAAGTTGCTGACAATGCCCGTTATCCTGTCTTGAATGCTACAAAGACAAAACAGGTTTTGATTGTGGGTGGTGGAGATTCTGTCAAGGAACATATTAATGCCATCTCAGAATTTTTGGAAAACAATGCAGGCATGAAAATAATCTTTGCTACAGCTCGACATGCAAGTCTTTTCACGGATCTCATTAATGACAAGATTTTCTGTTTGGTAGGAAATGAAGCCAAACGGATGAAGTCTTTAGTTAGCGCTGACGAGTTTAATGGAATTTGTGTGCTTCCTCCTTATCCGAGAACCATGGGAACTGAAGTTCCCGAGTATGCCGTGAATCAAACTTTTGAGCTTCATGAAATAGCCTTTACGAAATCATTCTTAGACTCATGTACTACAACCGCACTAAAATGTGCGATAGAATATGATGCTGATGATGTTTATGTGGTAGGCTATGACGGCTATCGTGGAGCCGTGCTTTCTGATAAGGAAGCTGATTTGACTAACGAGAACCGCACTTTGTTTGATGATTTTAAGGCTCAGACAGGCAAGGAAATCATATCTCTGGTGCCTACACTCTATAAATCATTGAAAGTAATATCAATCTATCAATATTTGTAATATGTCAGATAAAGTAGCTTTCTTTCTTCCTACACGTAAAGGTAGCGAAAGAGTAAAGAATAAAAACACACGCCCTTTTGCTGGGGATGAAGGTGGTTTGGTTGAAATTAAAATCAAACAATTGTTTGCCACCAAGCATATTGATGAGATTCTCTTTTCCTCTAATGATGAGAAGTGCATTGCTGTGGCCGAGAAATACAGAAGCGACAGTCGATTGAAGATTATTCCCCGTCCCAACGAGCTTTGTCTGAGTACTACAAACTTACAAGACTTGATTTGCTATGTGCCGACCATTACAGATGCCGATCATATCCTTTGGGGACATGTTACCACTCCCTTGGCAGGTACGGATGTCTATGACGCAGCTGTAGAACTGTATCTTTCTAAGCTTCATGAAGACTATGACTCTTTAGTGAGCGTTAAGGAATTGAAGAACTTTTTGCTGAACAAATATGGAGTCTTGATCAATAACACTACAGACATTCCTTGGCCTCGTACACAAGATTTGGAAGTGCTTTATGAGATTAATCATGCCGTTTTTTTAGCTAAACGTGATGTCTATGTAGAACAAAAGAACCGTATAGGCAAGAAGCCTTTATTATATCTCATGGACGAGCTTCATAGTAAAGATGTCGATTGGGAAGAGGATTTTACGATTGCTGAGATGTTCTATAAAAATCTGTATCAGAGATGAAAGTAGTAACATTCGGTGAGATTATGCTCCGACTTGGAGCGCCCGATTATCTTCGCCTGAACCAGTGCAATCAGTTTGACATCTCCTTTGCTGGGGCGGAGGCTAATGTGGCCGTTTCCTTGGCAAACTATGGGGTTAAGGCTGAGTATATCACCCGACTTCCTAAGCATCCGATTGCTGACAAGTGTATCAGTGAACTGCTATCTTATCGGGTGGATGTGAGCCGTGTTATTCGTGGCGGCAAGCGTATTGGTATCCTTTATCTCGAAACGGGTTCGAATATGCGCTCTTCATGCGTGTACTACGATCGCGAAGACTCCTCATTTGCTACCATCGGCGAGCATGAGATAGATTGGGAAGAGGTGTTGAAAGAAGCAGATTGGTTCCATTGGACGGGCATTACGCCAGCCCTATCTGAAAGTACTTACAAAGCTTGCCTGAGGGCTATTCAGATTGCTAACCGTTTGGGCGTAACTGTTTCTTGCGACATCAATTATCGTGGCAATCTTTGGAAATATGGTAAGACAGCTTCTGAAGTGATGCCTCAGTTGGTGGCTGGTAGTGACATTATTCTTGGTAATGAAGAAGACTGTGAAAAGGTGTTCGGCATCAAGCCTACGGACTTTGATGCCAATCATACGGAGGGATGTATTGATCAGGCTGCATTCTTATCGGTGTGCAGCCAAATGATGACTAAGTTTCCTCGTTGTAAGAAAATGGTGATTACACTACGTGGTGCTATTAACGCTAACTATAATACTTGGGGTGGAGTACTCTATGACGGGATTAAATTGAAAGAATCTCGTCGATATGATATTACTGACATCGTTGATCGTGTAGGCGGAGGAGACTCTTTTATGGGAGCGCTTATCTATGGTTTGCTTTCTTTTGAAGGTGATGACCAAAAGACACTTGATTTTGCCGTTGCTGCCTCATGTCTCAAGCATACCATCAAAGGCGATTACAATCAGGTTTCTAAAGAAGAAGTTTTAGCTTTGATGATGGGCGATGCATCTGGCCGGGTAAAAAGATGAGAATAACAAAGAATTATGGATAAGATGGTAAAAAAAGAAATAAAAAGTGCTCTTTCGTTCGCTAAACAAACTGTTAAGTTTGTTTTTTTTCTTGCACATTTGCTATTTCAGACAAAAGGTAATTTGAAAAATCCCCTAAAAAAAGTGTATTCAGGGAAAGTGGCCATGCTTGCTAATGGTCCTTCTATGAAGAATGTATTACCTAGATTGACGACGGATGAGTTTAAGAATACTGACTTCATAGTCTTGAATTTCTTTGGTTCAATGGATATTTTTACTCAGATTAAACCAAAACATTTTTGTATGGCTGATCCTATGTTCTTTCAAGAGAATCACAATCATGATAGGGTTATGAAGTTGTTTGATGATTTGAATAAGAAGGTGGATTGGGAGATGAATCTTTATATACCTGCTTCTTTGAAAAGACAATTTTTGGCATTTAGCGGTCTGCATAATAGTTATATTCATATCGTGCCCTTAAATCTTACAATATATACAGGTTATGAAGAATTTCGTCATTATTTCTATAGGCATGGTTTGTCAATGCCTAGTGTAGTTACAGTTGCTTTGATGGCGATTTATGTAGGTATAAACTCTGGTTATAGTGAGATTGATTTGTATGGCGTGGATCATACATTTTTTGATTCCTTGACCGTTAATTCAAAAAATCAATTGTGCATTTGTGATACCCATTTCTATGATAAAAATAAAGCGGAATTGAAACCTATGCTTCGATGGGATTCTACAGTTTGGCGCATGAGTGATTATTTGGAAGAGAAAATGGATGTCTTCAAGAACCATGATATAATGGCTGCCTATGCCGTGTCTCAAGGTGTACGTATAGTTAATTGTACAGAATGCTCTTTGATTGATAGTTATGAACGAAAATAAATTGATTTATAATAATGCTTCCATTGGTTAGTTCTAAATTAAGGAGTATGTCTTTGTTAACTAGAAATATAACATTTAGGTATTTATTATTATATGAAAAGGTGTTCCATTGGTGCTTGTAGTATTATAGACGGTAGAAGTATAGTTGTAAATACTACTCCTGCTGATTGCATTGCTATGGGTGATTCATGTAAAGTAATATAAAATATATAAATGAAGAATAATCCTTTAATTTCAGTTGTTACAGTGTCATATAATGCTGTTTTGACCATTGAACAAACCATTCTTTCTGTTATTAACCAGACTTATCCTCACATCGAATACATCATTATTGATGGTGGAAGTACGGACGGAACGGTGGATATTATTAAGAAGTATGCGAATAGAATTGCGTATTGGGTGAGTGAACCAGATAAGGGGATTTATGATGCGATGAATAAAGGTATTCGAACTGCGAAAGGAGAATGGATTAATTTTATGAATGCAGGGGATTTGTTTTATTCCAAAGATACTTTAGAGAAAGTTTTTTCTAAGTCAATAAATGATAACATAAAGGTAATATATGGTGATGTGATGTTAAATAAACAAGGAGTACTGTCACAAGGTAAAGTATATCCTATTTCCTTTATGCAAATAGCTATGCCTTTTTGCCATCAGTCTTCGTTTTCCCATATAAGTGAATATACTCATGGCTTCAATTTACAATTTAAAATTGGGGCTGACTTTGAATTTTATTATAGGATTTATCATCAATATAATGATAGGGTATTTCTTTATATGCCCATTAACATTGCTATATATGAAAATGTTGAAGGTCTTTCTACTATACGGATAAAAGAATGTAGGAAAGAATGGCTGATAATTCGATCTGATAATAAAGATATCAGATGGTATTATGATTATTTGAAATATTTCATAAAATATAAAGTGTTGAATATCAAGAGATATAAGTAAATGCGGATATTAGAATTAACAGGAGAACCTATAGGTACTGGTGGGCAAGAGATGTTTATTATCAATCTGCTTCGACATATTGATTTGACTGATTTGCAGATAGATTGGCTTACTCCTTATTATTGTGAGAATGATACCTATCGAAAAGAAGTTGAAGACAAAGGGGGCAGAGTGATTTGCTTTAATTTACACTTTAATCCAGGAGGTAGTAGAAACAATATAGTGAATCCACTCAATAACTTTCTGAAGAAGAATTATTATGATGTAGTGCATATACATTCTGGAAGTACTTCTGTATTAGCATTATGTGCGTTTGTAGCTAAATGGAATAAAGTGAAGAAAATTATTGTGCATTCACATAGTACAGGACTATCTAAATCATTGAAACATTATGTCTTAAGAATGATAACAAATCCAATTTTAAGTATGTGCCCTACACATTACTTAGCTTGTTCTGTGGATGCTGGTGTTTGGAAATTTCCTGCATCTGTTGTGAGAGGAAAATTACAGATAATAAATAATGGGATTGATTTAAATCTTTTCGCACCTGATGAAACAAAAAGATTGGAGTATAGAAAGATGCTAGATATTTCTGATAAAACAATGGTTATAGGAAATGTAGGACGTTTTTCTTATGTGAAAAATCAGGAGTTTCTAATAGAAATAGTGAGTCAATTAAAGCAACGAAGAAAAAATATAAAATTGATGCTTGTTGGTGTTGGTGAAACTATGAATGAAATAAAATCTCTCGTAGTCAGTAAAAAATTAACAGAAGATGTCCTTTTTATTGGTGGAGTAAACAATGTATATGATTATATGCAAGCTATGGATATATTTGCTTTCCCTTCAAGATGGGAAGGTCTGGGTATGGTGGGTGTGGAGGCACAAGCTATTGGAATGCCAGTTGTAGCCTCAACGGCAGTACCGATATCAATGAAATTAGTAGATGATGTAGTATTCTTATCTTTGGATGATATTAATGCTTGGTTGGGTGGCTTAAATAGAGATGTTTTAAAATCTCACGTTAATAATACAGATATTATGAGGCGGCATGGCTATGATATTAATTTGACAGCAAAAGATATTAGAGTTTTATATACCCAAGATCGAAATAAAAACTGAGAACAATGATTCATATCCAATCAGTAATAATCTATTTAGCTGTGTTTTCAGTATCAATATTTCTTTTATATTTTTCTCAGTGCATATTATATAAATATCGAAAGGTAAAGGGGATAAACAATTACAATAGGAGAATATTAGGTTATTTTTGTTTAGGCTTATCGATCACAATTCCGTGTTTGTTGGCAGCTCTTCGTAGTATGAATGTAGGTGATGATGTAGATGCTTATATTGAACCTAACTTTATATTTTCATCAGGATTAACTGATAATGGTTTTATATACTTTTTTGAAAATATGCCAAAAGAAACGGAATTTGGTTTTTCATTCCTGTTATATATTGGAAATTTGTTTAAAAGCGTTGGAGTTTCATTATTTTTGATACAATTGCTGATAATTCTTCCTGTTTATATTGTTCTCAATAAATATCGTTATTGTCTATCTGTTACATTAGGAATGGCTACATTTTATTTTCTTTGTTATAATTTTTCTTTTAGTGGAATGAGAGGAAGTATTGCGATGTCGTTATTGCTGCTTGATTTCTATTATTTACAGCATCATGATTATAAAAGAGCTATACCATTATTTTTGTTTGCAGCTTTGTTCCATAATTCTGCAATTTTAATGATGGTGTTTTATTGTTTTATATTAATGATATTGGATTCAAAGTATTCCAGATTATGGGGAGGAATATTTGCGATCTGTGTTTTTATATTGTTTTTGATAGCAGATAAACTTCTTTTTATTTTAGTTGGAATTGCAGGATTAGTAAGTGGAAGATATGCATATTACTTGACTGAATACATTGGTTCTGGAACAGTAGAAAATGTTCCGTTAACGGATTTCTTATGCAAATTAGTACTGCTGGTATTGATAACATTGTGGCTTGTTAAAACAAAAAAATTCAGTAAAAGATACCAGCATTTCTTTTGGTTTGTTTTGATGGGTAGGATATTTGTTTTATTTAATAGTGTCTTTTATGAGGCAATGCGTATTGCATTTTACTTTGATTTATTTTTGATTCTTTATGTTGCATCTATTTTTTGCTGTTTCAAACAAAATACATCAAATAGGTATATTGCTACAGCTTTAATAATGCTCCCTTCTTTTCTGTATTGGATTTATTTTATCATGTACATAGGAGCTTACCAAACTAATATATATACTTTTAGGTAATTATGGATAGAAGCACTTTAACTTTAATCGTCACTTACAATCGATTAAGTGACTTGAAAATCTGTGTAGAGGCAGTACGTAAACAAACTTATAGAGGTTTCAACATCTTGGTGGTGAATAATGGAAGTACTGATGGTACTAAAGAGTGGTTAGCTCGACAAACTGATATCATTACCATCAATCAAGAAAATTTAGGTGGTGCAGGTGGCTTCTATACAGGTATGAAGTATATGTATGATAATGGTTATGAATGGCTGATTATGATGGATGATGATGGTATACCTGACAAAGATGAAATAAAAAATTTAATTCAGTCTTATGATAAAGTAGTTTCAGCAACAGGAAAAGAAGTAATTCTAAATGCTTTAGTGGCTGATAAAGACAATAGGGATTATACAGCATTTTTATGGGCACGTGGCAGCAAACGAACAAATAAAATATTAGAATTACAGAAGGAACGGTTTTTCGATGACATTCATCCATTTAATGGTACGTTGGTGAAACGATCTGTCATTGACAAGATTGGTATGATAAAGAAGGAAATGTTTATTTGGGGAGATGAAAAGGAATATATGGCTCGTGCTGTTCATAATGGTATAGGACTTTATACTATTCCTGCTGCCATCCATTATCATCCTAAAGAGAAAGGTAAAAAAGGAAACATAATCCCGTTTGTATCAAAATATCAAATTTTGGTGAAACCCCAGAGAATGTCACATTATTATTATCGTAATGAGGGATTTATCTATAATACCTATCCTGAGAAAAAGAAACACATGATGGCTTTCTGTGTTGCACATATGGTTTACAATATCACCCACTTTAGATTTGTTGAATTGGCAAAGTTTATTAAGTACTTTAGAAAAGGAATGCATAATGAGTATTAACTTTATTCCTTGAATACTATAAATCAATCACATTTTATGGATATTAAGATTTTAGTGGCATCTCACAAGAAAGCTGAGATGCCTGAAGATGGTATATATCTGCCGGTGCATGTAGGAAGGGCTTTGCACCCCGATAGAGAGTTCGGGTATCAATCGGATGCCGAAGGTGATAATATTTCTATTAAAAACCCTTATTATTGTGAATTGACAGCACTTTATTGGGCTTGGAAGAATCTGAAAGCAGATTATGTGGGATTGGCTCATTACAGACGCCATTTCTCTTTGAAGACTGTGCATCGTGGAGGATGGAATAGTGTACTGACCGGAAAACAGGCGGAAATCTTATGTAGAAAACACGATATTATACTTCCTAAAAAACGAAACCTTTATATTGAAACTGTCTATTCACATTATGACCATACTTTTTTTGGAGAGCAGTTTGATCGTACCCGTGGAATTATCAGTCGGAGATGTCCGGAGTATCTGGATGCATTTGATAAGAAAATGAAAAGTCGCAGTGAACATCTTTTCAATATGTTTATAATGAAAAAGATGCTTTTTGACCAGTATTGTGAATGGATGTTTCCCATATTGGAGGAATTGGAGGCATCTTATGATTTAAAGAGTATGGAGCCTTTCCAGGCCAGGCTTATCGGTCGTGTATCTGAGCGTTTGCTTGATGTATGGATTAATAAGAATCAATTGAAATATAAAGAGGTTGGCTATATATATTTCGGTAAAAACAATATGCATAAAAAGATTTGGGGATTTCTGATGGCTGCTATATTTCATAAACGCTATAAACAAAGTTTCTGAATTTTACAGCTGTTGGAATAAATCAATAATTTAAAATATGGTGTTTATGATTGAGGACCATTATGATTATCTTATCGTGGGTGCTGGTCTTTTTGGTGCCACATTTGCTTATCGTGCCCGTCAACAGGGAAAGAAATGTTTGGTGATAGACAAGCGTCCACATTTAGGAGGAAATATATATTGTGAAAATATAGAGGGGATTAATGTACATTGTTATGGTGCACATATTTTCCATACTTCGGATAAAAGAATTTGGGATTTTGTAAATTCTATTGTAGAGTTCAATCGTTATATTAATTCTCCTGTTGCCAATTATAAAGGGAAACTTTATAATTTACCTTTCAATATGAATACATTCTATCAGATGTGGGGGGTGACTACTCCTGCTGATGCAATGGCTAAGATAGAGGAACAGAAATTTGAAGCGGTAGCAAAGATGAAGGCTGATGGGGTGGAAGAGCCTCGTAATTTGGAAGAACAGGCCCAGATATTAATAGGTAAGGATATTTATGAAAAACTGATAAAGGGATATACCGAGAAACAGTGGGGACGTAAATGTACGGAATTACCGGCTTTTATAATTAAGCGTTTGCCTGTACGATTAGTGTTTGACAACAATTATTTCAATGACAAATATCAAGGGATTCCTATCGGAGGATTCAATAAGCTGATTTCCGGTTTGCTTGAAGGGGTAGATACACTGATTAATACAGATTTTTTTACTAACAGAAATTATTGGGAATCTATAGCGGATAAAGTCGTTTTTACCGGAGCGATAGATGAATATTATGAGTATCGTTATGGTAAATTGGAGTATCGCACCGTTAAATTTGAAACGGAAACGCTTGATATTCCCAATTATCAAGGTAATGCAGTCGTAAATTATACAGAACGTGAGATACCTTATACTCGGGTGATTGAACATAAACATTTTGAGATGTTTGGCTCGGAAGTGATTGCTTGTCCCAAAACAGTAATTAGTCGGGAGTATTCCGTAGAGTTTCAGGAAGGAATGGAACCGTATTATCCGGTAAATAATAACCGAAATAACCGATTGGCTGATCAGTATCATCAATTAGCTGCAAAGGAAAAAAATGTTCTATTTGGTGGTAGATTGGCAGAATATAAATACTATGATATGGCTCCTATTATTGGACAGGTCTTAGACATAAAAATAGAATGAACTTGGTCTTATTCGTTTTAGTTCATTAAAAAACAGTAACTTTATTCTTTATGAATTACTTTATTACAGGTGGTACCGGTTTCATTGGTACCCACCTCTCCAGTCTTTTGCACGAAGTGCATCCCGAAACAAAAATTTACAACTTGGATATTGTAGAGCCGGGTACTCCATTACCGACAGTAAAAAATTATAAACCGGCTTTAAGAAAAGGGGAGGAACATGCAGCCACATTCATCTATTGTGATGTACGACAGCCGATAGAGTTGGAAAAAGTAGATATCACTCCCGATGATGTGATCTTTAACTTCGCCGCCGTTCATCGCACTCCCGGTCATCCCGATCCTGCATATTTTGAAACAAATATCCGTGGTGCGGAGAACGTCTGTGCCTTTGCCGAACGGCATGGCATCCGGAAAATAGTTTTCACCAGTTCCATAGCCCCTTACGGTGCTGCCGAGGAACTGAAGGAGGAAACCACGCTGCCTATGCCCAACACCCCATACGGCATATCCAAGCTGGTTGCGGAAAAGATTCATCAGACCTGGCAGGCAGGAGGTGAAGGCCGCCAGCTTACCATTGTCCGTCCCGGTGTGGTGTTCGGACGGGGAGAGAACGGAAACTTTACGCGTCTGTATTGGGGTATTCGGGGGCATAAATTTATGTACCCGGGACGCAAGGATACCATCAAGGCCTGTATCTATGTGAAGGAACTGGTGCGGTTCATGCTTTACAGATTGGAACATCACGACAGTGGGGTGGAACTGTATAATTGTTGCTACGAGCCAGCCTATACGATAGAGCACATCGTAGAATCCATGAAAAGAGTGACAAATATGAAGGTAAAAGTTCCTTTCATGCCGGGATGGCTGATCATGACTGCTGCTGGTATAGCCGGAGCGCTAGGCTCTCCGATGGGCATCTGTCCGGCACGGGTGAGAAAGCTGCAGATCTCTACGAATATCTGCGGAAAAAAACTGTCCGCTTCGGGCTACCGTTTCCACTACACCTTTGAAGAGGCGCTGGCAGACTGGTACAAGGATAATGGTAACCTGTATCTGCAATGAGGAGGCTGATACTTTTTCTTTTGTTCTTTGTAATGATCGGTGCGGTACACGCCCAGTTCACCTACGGGACTACAGGACTGTTGAATATGCCTACTGCCGATATGCAGCGTGACAAGACGTTCATGTTTGGCGGTGGCTTTCTGGAGAAACATGCCACTCCCGCCCGTTGGACCTACAATACTTTCAATTATTATTTTGACATCACTATTTTCCCCTGGCTGGAAGTATCCTATATTTGTACATTGCACAAGGCTATGGAGGTTGATCCTGCATACGGTCCGGGTTTTTGGGTTCCTTCCACGTATGGGAAGTTTGTTAACCAGGACCGTAACTTTGCGGTACGTTTACGGCTGTGGAAGGAAGGATGGTGGAAACCGTGGACTCCGCAAATTGTACTGGGTGCGAATGACGCTCTTAATAATTCATGGACGGAGGGTAGCAAGATTGAGATGAGTTCGGCTACGGCAAATGGTTTTTACAGTCGCTATTATCTGGTTGTTACCAAGCATCTTTCTATGAAGGAGGTGGGAGAGTGGGGCTTGCATCTGGCATATGTTTATAACAGGCGGAAGGATTACCCGTTAAATGGTCCCGCCATCGGTGCTAATTTCCGTTTTTCTCTGCCTCAAACTTCTTTTATCAACAAAGCGGTAAATAACTTGAATCTGATGGCAGAATACGATAGTAAATCGATAAATTGCGGCTTTGAGTACAGCTTCTGGAAAGACTACATCAACGCCGTAGTAGAACTGAACCGTTGCAAGTACTTTTCCGGTGGCTTAGTTTTCAAAATCCATTTAAAATAATAAAAAGCGCTCATTCATAGGAATTTCCAGATAGAATTCGTTTCTTTGCGGTCAGAAACCATAAAATCATCTTTATTATATCATCCCGTTTTGTAAACCCTTTTTCCTGATGAATTTCAAGGAGGATGGTCTGGAAAGCAAGTTCCGTACCGACACGGTGGTTTCCGACCGGGACAGCGGTCGTGTGGTGAACCGGAATTTCCGTCAGATTTATCTCCAGTTTCCTTATTTTACGAAGGAACTGGACGAATGTTCTACTTTATCCGATAAACTAATGTATGCACTGAAGAATATGAACAACTGGAACAGAATGCCCGATGCGCTGAAAGAACAGGTTTTCAGCCATCTTGACCGCCTTGCCGCCAAGGCTCACCTGTCTGAGGGTGACCGTATCGCTTATGATAAGGCGGTGGACCGTTATAACGTGAGCCGTATTGTGGAAAATGATATCCGTGAACAGGCTGTCGCGGAAGGAAAAGCGATAGGAAAAGCGGAAGGAAAAGCGGAAGGAGAGGCGGAAGGACGTTTGAAGGAGCGTTTGGAAATCGCCCGTAAACTGAAAGAGAACGGTTTTTCCATAGCGGATATTGTCCGGGTTGCCGGACTTTCAGCGGAAGAAATTGATAAGCTGTAACGGTGTGCACGATTGATTGTACTGCTAGGTGATTTGCTTCTGTTTTGTAGAAAGATGAATGGTGGGTAGGGTAAATTAGAATGATGTCAATGTCGGTTCTCTATAGGGCTATCGTATACGATTAGTATGGTAGTCTGTAGATTGAGTAAATTCATTATTGTAAAACCTTTCTACAAAGAAAAACAAATCATACGTAAGGGCATTCTCCATGCAGTTTCCCCCAAAGAAGAAACTGCATGGTGATTGCCACTTTCTTTATTATTTCTCCAAGTACCCGAATACCCCCTCCGCATCGAAACACGGACAAGCCTTCGGGATACTTCCCGGCATATCCCTGTGTCCCCTTATCCGGACACCGGGAAAGATTTTCACCATCCGCATCAGCAACAAAATAAATTGTTCCGTCTGTTCCGGTGTCCGGGTATCTGCCGGATGTCCGTCCGCATCCAGTCCGCCCTCATAGCAGATGCCTATGCTGCAACGGTTCCAGGGGCGGCAGTGCGCACCCACTTCCAGAAGCTTGCGGTGCTGGGTCACACTTCCGTCACGACGGATATAAAAATGATACCCCACCGTGCGGAAACCTCGCGTCTTGTGGTCACGGAGCAGTTGCTCGGCGGTGTAATCCCGGGTGGAGCGTGTGGCGCTGCAATGAATGACGATATATTTCACGGAAGCGGAGGATGCCATCATCGGGCCGTCCTCTTGAGTGAGGAGAGCACGTTCGTTCGGGATCTCTTCCTCACCGATTATCATAGGGAAAGTTTCTTGAATCATGGTTGAATTGAAATAGGGAATTAAGAATTAAAAAGTGTCATGCGATGGGCCAGGGGGCTTTTTAAAAGAGAGTGGTGCAACTGGTTACGCCCAAGGCGGTGAGCGCTGCTATGGCAGCTTGGATAATGGCGTGCAGAATTTGCTTCCAGGTGATTTTCTTTGAATTGTTCATAGGGATATTTGTTTTAAAGGATTTGTTTTTTTCTGTCATTCCGGACAAAGACGAGGAATCTGTGGGCATAAAAACGATTGCATTCAGATTCTTCACTTTGTTCAGAACAACAGTTTCATTTCAGAAATACAGATCTTTACAGAAATACAGGTCTACTTCAGAGTAACCGTTTCATTTCAGAAAGGCAGATCTTTATAGAAACACAGGTCTACTTCAGAACAACCGTTTCATTTCAGAAAGACAAAATACGATCAGACTTCAGAAGCCCGGAAAGTTCAGGCGTTTTCTTCCGTCTTGTCATCTGGTCCGGAAGCCTCTCCCGTCAGGTCCACGGTGTTTTTCCCCGCTTTCAGGGCTTTAACCACCAGCTTGGCAGCCTTTCGGGTAGGGACCAGGTTGAATACGCTGTCTTTCAGCAAGCTGAGGAAACGGGTCCCGGCTTTCCAGCGCACGTTCAGGTCTTCCACATGGATGGCGGGATTGTATGTTTCCAGTGATTCGGCTCCCATGCTGTTGATATGAATGGAGAAAGTGCCCAGATCGCCCATCTGGATGCGTTGTCCTGCCAGAAGTTGCTCCCGCATACAGTCCACCGCTTGGATCAGGACCGCCTGGATGTCGGCACGGTTGTATTTGGAGCCGTGAGTCGAGATATGCTCGGCAAACTTGTCCAGTGTCATGATTTCTGAGTACTGGGCGTTGGCATAAGCCTTCTTGGGAGCATCCTGGTCACTGGGATTGGCACGGAGTGAGATACTGTAGTTGATCATCGTTTTTGTTTTTAAAGGGTTATTATTATCGGAAAAGTGTCAGGTAGGAGCAAGGCGCACACTGCTGCGGCGTTCGGTGAAACTTGGTACAAGATCCGCGGAATCTTGTACCAGGATTTTTGTAATCTTGTGCCGGGGTGCGGCTTCTTCCTTCTGACACTGCAAAGATAACTTCACGTCCGTGCGGCGTGACCCCTTCCGACCCCTTTTGACCCTTTTGGGAAACTGTCCGGGAACTCGGCCAGCACTTGCGTCATGTGGTGACTTCAGGGCGGATTTCACGCTTCCCTCTTTATTCTTTCCGCGTAATCCACGCCTCAAAGAGAGAGGAAGAGTTCTCGGACAGTCTGTGGCAGATTCCAGGGGGAATCACGGTTCTCCCAGGTGGAGGTAGACGAGTTGCAACTGGCGGCAGGTGAAGGATTTCTGACAGGGATGGTATCCGGTGGCTTCCAGGGCGTGGAGCAACGGTGCGCACCGGGCGATCCAGCGCATCAGATGACGCACGGCTACTTTCGGCGTACTGTCCGGAAAATAGAGAAGGGCTGTTTCGGTCTTATTCATGAATGGTTTCTTATTTAACGTGAGTTTGATAGATGATAATAAAGTTTATCTGGAGTTTTCTGAACAATCCAAATAAACTGCCATAAACGATTTTTGCTATCCGGGAACAACAGCCGCACGGAGCAGCGACGGGGACACAGGGACAGTGGGGACACCCCCTTTTTTCCTCACACACACATACGTGTACATATAGAAAGCCGGGTCAGTTCTTGTGATACGTCCCCTTGCCGTCCACACTTACCAGCGCCCCCTGTTTGGTGAGCCGTTTGAGCCAGGTCAGCGCGGTGGATTCAGGTATCCTCCTGTCGTGCGCTTTTTCCAGCAGCATCCGGCGGGTAAACTCGTCCTCCATCTCGGCAAAGAGCATATCCTTGTCCGCCGTGCTCCGGCGCTTGATAACGGAGGAGGACAGAAACGAAAGAACATGGGTGGCGTGCAGATAAAGCGGTTCCACCAAGGCAAGCACGGCATGGAAATCATCGTCTGTAATCACCAGGTTCCAGCGCGGGATGATACGGTCCTTCAGATTATCGGAAGAAATATGCGCGTCAGGTTTCACCAGAGAAGGGTCTTCCAGGCTTCGCAGGATGGCGACTATCGACATCATGCGGCACGCATTGACGGCAAGACGGATGACGGAACTGCTCATCTCGTCCCCGTTGATCTTGCCGGAGCGATGGAACAGCTTGTCGAACAGGAAGTTGAACTGTTTATGCTGGGCATGAGTCAGCTTCAGGGTAAACAATCCCCGAAGCGTCAGCTCGTCCAGCGTGTTTTTCCATTCGTTGCCCATCAGGCGGAATTCCTCGTCCACATCCACCTCATCCTCGCCGAACTGGTCTGCCCATTGGGTGACGCGTGGCATATAATAAAAGTTCTGCCGGGAGAACAGACCGTTCTCCGCCGTGGGGATCAGGGGCTTTACCTGTGCGGGCGTACCCGAGAGCAGCACGGAGAGGTAGCTTCTGCTCACCTCCTGATATTCGCGGTCGGTGCGCCGGTTGTAGGACAGGCGGTCGTGGTCGAACGCCTTGCGCAGCGTGTCGCTCCAGTTTCCGTATTCGGTCCCTATGGCGGTGGATACGGTGTCCGCCTCACTTTCGCAGATGATGCCCGTTCCGTTGGAATCCATGATATTTTGCAGGATGCCTGTTCCGGTGTTGTTTCCCGATATGAGGAACATCCGGTTGGGAGGCAATACGGGAGCTTCCTGATTTTTCCGTTCCTTGCCCAGAGAGTCGTAGGCAGCCTTTTCCCGGCGGTAAGTTTTCATCGCCTCTTTCACCTCGCTGCGTATCTTGTCGTGTATGGGTTCGATGAGGAGCCGTACCCATGTCAACGCGCTTTTTCCCGAGGCGGACGGGGCCACGATGAAAGTCTGCATACAGGGGGCCTGCCACTTCCGGCCGTACTGGCACCGCACTATGTGGGAGAGGGAGGCACCCAGTACGGTAAACGCTCCCAGGAGCAATATATCACGCTGTTCGGGATTTTTACCGAAGGAGATGATTCTCTCCAGCAGTTCCGGCCACACATAGTTCTGTGGAAAGGTAGGCAGGGGGGAATAAGGATCGGAGCCTTCGGTGAGCTGTTCCTCCTCGTCGGTATCATCGGAAATGTTATTTTCCACCTTATTATATCGCGCGCACGTGTGTGGAAAATCCGGGGCTGTCCCTGCTGTCCCCATTGTCCCTGCCTTGTGAGAGCCGGCGCTGCCGGAAATCTTCACTCCGCATTGCCCGGCCAGATGGAACACGGTTCCCAGATGTATATCTTCTTTATCGGCATGAAGCGCGTTCGAGAACAGTGCTTGTGCATTTTTTTCGTCGTATTTGGAGGAAAGGCAGCAGAGGGAGAGGAAATCATTGCGTCCCGCTTCCCCGCAATCGTTTGCGATGGCGAAAGCCAGTTGTACATATTCAATGTAGGTGGGAGCGATATCCGCGCCTGCCATGCGGACAGCTTCGGTCAGCTGCCGCAAGTTTTCTAAAGGATTGTTCATGTTCATGATATTTGTTGTTTTTTGAGTGCCTGTTTAAATTTTGTCCGGCATTCTTTTGAGTATGCTTTTCTATTCTTCTTAAATTTCCCGGCGTATCAATGCTTCCTCGTCATACGAGAGGAAACAGGCCCGTACCAGGTCCTTGCCGGAACGGTCCACGCCTTTGCCGGAGCGGCTCGTTTTCTTATCTTCCCCGTCCGGGTGGCTGTCATAGATTGCTTGTACGTAGTTCATCGCCCAGTGGATGTTTTCGGAGGTATTCTGTCTGGTGTCGGGTATGCGTGCCAGGTCGTAGGGGATGAACGCTTTTACTCCGCGTCCGCCGGGGCTGGTGAATGCCAGTACAGGGCGCAGGAGGCGGTCGTCGAACAGTTGTCTTTTCAGCTTTTCCGCTTCCCCACGGGAATCAAGATGGTCTATGTCCACCACAATCAAGCCCGACGGTCCGGTCAGGCTGTCGCTTTTGCGGTAGGAAAAGACACCGCAGGGGGTAACGTAGGGCAGTGTCTGCTGCTTGAGCATACGATAGATTTTTTCATCCCCGTTTTCCGCTGCCCGGCGCACGGTCTCGGTCAGTGTTTTCAGGCGTTCGCTGGATGTGATCAGTTTGTACACTTCCTGTAAGGTTATTTCCTTGTAGGGCGTTAAGGTGGGCGGCTGGACGGTTCGTCCGGTGGCACTGTCCTTTACCGGTGATATCGGTGGCAGAAACAGTGACATTTTAAATTGGTTCATTCGTTTTTATTTATTAAATTTGCAAGCCCTGATATTTATGAATCAGGTTATTGATTTTCAATGTTACAAAGTTCGATATAATAACCGAGATACGTGTGTTTTTGTCCTGAATGAGGACATGTAAATGAGTATTCATATAAAAAAATACGATTTAATCCGATGGAACATTTGAATCCTGTTGATCAGGCCCGGCAATTGGCTGCCGAGGTAGTGAAACGTCTGGGCCAGTTGAATCTGCACAGACGGGAGTTGGAGCGTAAGCTCCATGTGGCTAATGGCTTTTTTACCAGCCTGGAAGAAAAAAAATAACATGACGCTTCTTCTTTTTTTCGAGGTGAAGGCGGTTATAGAAGAACACTATGAGAGGCGTATCGAGTTTTACAGGTATGTCAACCCGCCGCTGTCACGGGAGGCGGAACGTGAACTGGGGGAGTGGAAGGGAAAAGTGAGGGAGATAATGGGGATGCTTTGAGTAAATTCTTTAATGAGAAATTTTTGTCTGAAGAAAAATAAATTGTATATTTGCGAAAACCTACTTGGAGGAAAAATATGAAAACGACATCTGAATACATTGCATTATTGCGTAAGTATATGGCTGAGAATGCTCATAAATATGGCATTGTGCGTATGGGTATTTTCGGGTCTGTGGCACGTGGCGAGCAGACTGAAAATAGTGATGTGGATGTGTGTGTGGAAGGTCAGCTGCATGGCTTTTTCGCTTTAGCGGGTATAAAGCAAGAGTTGGAAGAATTATTGGGCTGCAAAGTGGATATTGTACGCCTGCGAGATAGAATGGATTCATTTTTACGTGAAAGAATTCAGAGGGAGGGCATTTATGTATGACACGTTGATCGCTTTCCATATATTGGATTTGATACAGAAATCTCTGGAAAGAATAAGTTTTCGTTTTTCGGATATCTCCTGTCCGGATGATTTTCTATTGAGTGAAAGCGGTATGATGAAACTGGATAGTATCTGCATGAAACTGACTGCGATTGGAGAAAGCATTAAAAATCTGGATAAGGTGACAAACAAAGAATTATTGGCTCAATATCCGGAGATTCCATGGAGGTATGTGATGGGGGTACGTGATATAATAGTACATCATTATTTCGATGTAGATGCTGATGAGATTTATCGTATTTGCCTGGAAGACATACCACAATTGCAGCAAGCGATAAAACGAATGCTGGATGATCTGAAGACGGATAACCTAATAATGGGATAGCTTTTCTTTACCAATATCGTAAAATTCTTTTCTGAAGAAAAGAAGTCATATTTTGCGGTAAACGCAACAGGAAGTGGCGGAGTTTGTTTATCTTCGTAGCGGTAATGCTAAAATGGAAAAAATGATGGAACAGCAGCAATTGAAGAAATGCCCGATAGGCATACAGACTTTTGAGGAAATAATCAACAAGGGTTACCTCTATATAGATAAGACGGAATATGTTTACCGGATGGCGTACGGCGCCTCCAAATATTGTTTCCTGAGCCGTCCCCGCCGGTTCGGCAAGTCATTGCTGACTTCTACGTTGCACAGTTACTTTGCCGGGAAGAAGGACCTTTTCAGGGGATTGGCCATTGAGAAGCTGGAAACCGAATGGACGGAATATCCGGTGCTGCACTTCGACATGAGTCTGGCGAAGCATGTGGACAAGGATACGTTGGAAAGCATGCTGAGCTTCCAGCTTAGCGGATATGAACAAATTTATGGCAAGCCTGAGGAGGCTGTGAAGCTGAACGACCGGATGACTTCACTCATCATGCGTGCCAACGAACAGACCGGCCGACAGGTGGTAGTCCTTATTGACGAGTATGACGCGCCTTTGCTGGATGTGATGCATGAGGAAACGGATCTTCCCGTTCTCCGTAACGTGATGCGCAATTTTTACAGCCCGTTGAAGGCGTGCGACCCTTATCTTCGCTTTGTGTTCCTGACCGGCATTACCAAATTCTCCCAACTCAGCATCTTCAGCGAGCTGAACAATATCTTGAATATCAGTATGCTGAAGCCCTATGCCGCCATTTGTGGCATCACTCAGGAAGAAATGCAGGAACAGATGACAGCTTATATAGAATGGCTTGCCGTTTCGCAGGAAATGAGCAAAGAGGAAACGTTGCAGAAGTTGAAGGAGAAATATGACGGTTATCATTTTACCTGGCCTTCGCCCGATATCTATAATCCGTTCAGCCTGCTGAATGCCTTTGCCAATGACGAGTTGAACAATTACTGGTTTGGCAGCGGCACGCCCACTTATCTGATAGAGATGCTACGCAAGTTCCACGTCCTTCCCTCCCAGTTAGGGGGAAGTATGCAGGCTATGGCTGCTGATTTCGATGCGCCTACGGAGAAAATGGAGGGCATTGTTCCTCTGCTCTATCAGAGCGGTTACTTTACGATAAAGGATTACAACAAGCTGGCCGAACTGTATACGCTGGACATTCCGAACGGTGAGATACGGATCGGGCTGATGCGCAGCTTGCTGCCTGGCTATCTGGCCCATAACACGCTGAAAGGCAATACGACCATCGCCCGTATGTATCTTGCGATAGCCGGGGGAGATATGGACGGGGCCTTGCGTCTTCTTCAGGAATTCCTTTCTACTGTTACGTATTGTGATAACACGAATTATGAGGGACATTACCAGCAATTGTTCTACATCATCTTCTCCCTGTTCGGGATGTATGTCGATGTGGAGGTGCGTACCCCCAAGGGGCGTGTGGATGTGGTGATGCGTGTTGCCGGTAAGCTGTATGTCATTGAATTGAAGCTGGGTAGGTCTGCGGAAGCGGCCATGGCCCAGATCAATCTGAAGCAGTATCCCGAACGCTTTTCCCTCAGCGGATTGCAAGTGGTGAAGGTGGGGATCAATTTTGATGTGGAGAAACACACCCTGGGGGATTGGGTCATAGAAGAATAGGCCGTATATGATGTAAGAACTCTTTCATTGCAGGGACGGTAAAAGCGAAAAATAATGGAACAGGAACTTTTCGATAGGATATCAATTAAGATGCTGAATATTTGTTTGTTTGAAGAAAAATTTCGTTCTTTGTATTAAGCTTGATTGCAGTTAACAACAAATTCAATCTAAAGATAAGGAGTATGAAGCGTCCTGAAATCGTGAAATCTATACAAAATGCCTTACATAAGGTTGCTCCTGGTATAAAGGTGATACTTTATGGAAGTGAGGCGCGGGGTGATGCGCGTAGTGATAGTGATATAGACCTGTTGCTGTTGATAGATAAGGATGTGGTTACTTTGGAGGACAAGATGCTTTTAACTGCTCCTTTATATGACATTGAGTTAGAAACCGGTGTTCAAATCAATCCGTTTATAGAGTCGATGAAAGAATGGGGAAAACGTTTCACTCCGTTTTATGAGAATATAATGAAGGAGGGGATATTGTTATGACTCCGGAACAGCGGTTTGATATTGTTTTATATAGGCTGAATTCAGCCAAATCATTGTTAGATGAAATAAAAGATCATATAGAGCGTGGTTATTACAATACGGCAATGAATAGGATGTATTATGCCTGTTTTTATGCTGTGAGTGGATTGTTGTTGCAGTCGGAGATAGACGGAGTCAAGAGTCATGAAGGTGTACGTCAAAAATTCAGCCAGCATTTTATTCTTACAGGTAAATTCCCTAAAGAATGGGGACGCTTTTATTCTATTTTGTTCAATAATCGTTCAGCTGCCGATTATGAAGACTTTAAGAACTTTGATTTAGCAGCAACTCAGGAAATGTATCCTAAAGTCTGTGCTTTTATAGGACTTATTGATAATTGGGTTTTCGATAAAAATTAATCCGTAAAGAATAAGATATTTACTATAGGCTGCATGCAATGATGCATGTGGCCTTCCCTCTTTTTTGTTGCCGGTAGCGACCGGCATCCGCATAATGTATTGCATGAACGACACTCTTCGCGACTACCAGCAGGAGATGAAGCTCCGCCTTTTCAAGGAGTGGGAGCTTCACCGAAGTGTGATGGTACAGATGCCCACCGGTACGGGCAAGACGCATCTGCTGGCCGCCATAGTAAGGGAATTCCTGCGTGGTTCCGGCAGCCGGGTATGGATCGTGGCGCACCGCCGGGAGCTGGTGGAGCAGATAGAGGAAACCGTGTCTCGGCACGGGATGAGCAAAGAGGACGGAAGGGTGAGGGTGATGTCCATCCAGTGGCTGTCACGAAACCGGAAAAGCATGGACGAAGAGCCGGACCTGATCGTTATCGACGAGGCGCATCACGCCCTGGCGGAAACCTACCGGATACTTTGGGAGAACTATCCGGAGGCAAGGAAACTGGGTATGACCGCCACTCCCTGCCGGCTGAACGGCAAGGGATTCACGGACTTGTTCGACAGCCTGATTGCTTCGTGGACTGTCGCGGAATTCATCGGAAAGGGTTGGTTGTCATCCTTTGACTATGTGTCCATCCGTGCGAACAGCAGGGAACAGCGGTTGATAGACTCGCTGAAGAAACGGGGTGCGGACGGGGACTACCAGGTAAAGGAGATGAACGAGGTGCTGAACCGGGAGACAAGTATCGGCCGGCTGTATGAGAGCGTGGAACGATATGCCCGCGGAAAGAAAGGAATCGTATATGCTGTCAGCATCGCCCATGCCCGCCGGATAGCGGCTTGTTATAGCGCACACGGACTGGAGGCTGTGGCTATCGACAGCAGGACTCCGGCTTCGGAACGCCGGGAACTGGTGGAGGATTTCAGACGGGGGAAGGTGAAAGTGCTGGTCAATGTGGATATCTTCTCCGAAGGTTTCGACTGTCCCGATGTGGAGTTCGTGCAGCTGGCACGTCCCACGCTTTCCCTGGCGAAATACCTGCAACAGGTGGGACGTGGGCTGAGAAGGTCGGCCGACAAGGCGTCCTGTATGCTGATAGACAATGTGGGCCTGTACCGCATCTTCGGTCTGCCTGCCCGGAACCATGACTGGGCGGCGATGTTCGAGGGGCGGATGATTGGCAACGCGCTGTCCCGGGCACGGGCGGAAACAGGTAGGCTGTCCGTATCCGGTCTGCTGCCGGAGGAGGAAAGACAACGGGAGGATGAACTGGAGGTGGTGATAACGCACGACCGGCTGATGGACTTCCTTACAAACCGGGAAGATTCTGCAACGGAAAAAGGCGGACAGCCCGTTTTGAAAAGTTATTATGACAGACAAAGCGGGCTTTGGGGATTGAGGCGCGGGGAGAGGATGACGGTAAGGCCCCGGTATCCGGAAGTGTTTGATATCTGTGGAAACCGGGCGGCAGTGAGATTCGGGAATAACCGGGCAGGTGTGGTGAATGAGACCGGACAGCCCGGAATACAGCTGGACCGCTGCCGGAAAATGAAGTTCATGAAGGGGGATCTGCTTGCCGTGACAGACTGTGCGGGCAATGAATCTTATATCGACCTGAAGGTAAACAGAACCTATCGGGAGAAACCCGTGGTGTTGTCATTCGGCTGTATGGAATTGCCATACGGCGGTGTGGAGCTGCTGAAGGTGGGAGCGTTCTTTTTCAGCCGTACCGGAAAACCGTATGTCTCCATGCGAGGGGTGGATCAGAACGGCATCTACTTTTATGACTTTTATCTGAAGATACCGGATTACCGTGTTCCGAAGGACTGCCAACTGGTGGATCCTGTCTGGACTACCTTGTTTGATGTTTTCGCCTGTGTGCTGGCAGGGGATGAGGAGGAAGTGTATTGGTGCTGTGGCCGTCTGGCGGACCGGGGCATCGTGGTGATGGACGGGAACGGGAATTATTATCATGTGGAGAAAGGGAAGGAAAAGCGGTATATAGCCTGTAACACTCCCCGGCCGGGCGAGGAAGATTTCCATACGGTGATGGAACGTCTGAAGGAAGAAGCCGGGCGGCATGCCGGGATAGCTCAACGGAAACAATTGCAGGAAGAGGAACAGAAAAGGCTGAAAAGGTTGGAAGAGATCAGGGATGCATTGCCTTTCCGGATGGGGATGAAATGGGGCTTGAAACTGGGGGAGCGTATCATTGTGCCTCCCAAATACAGGAAGATTCTGCCTCCTGTGGGCTATTATTGCGCTTACGAGGAAAACGCCTGCCAATGGGGAATAATGGCTCTGGACGGAAAAGTGGTGGTGGAGGCCAGATACCAGAAGGTGGATATAGAATGCAACGGTACGGTGCATCTGACGGTGATTCCGGGTAAGGTGAAGACCATAAAACTCTGAGCGTTTGCCGGAACGGAATGCAAATGGCGCAAATGACACAAATAGGAACGGGGATAAATTTGTGTCATTTGCGTCATTTGCGTTCTAAGTAGTCGCCACTAGGTAATTCGACGCTATGCCTTAAGCGACCGGTTAATGCTGTCAATATAATCCAGAATCTCCTGTCTGCCTGTTTTCTTTTCAGAGGAGGATACGAAATGAGGAGGGAGTTCTTCCCACTGTTCTGTCAGTTTTTTCAGATATTTGTTTACATTATCCTTAACCTTGCCATTGGTCAGCTTGTCGGCTTTGGTGAAGATGATAGAGAAGGGTACTCCATTTTCTCCCAGCCATTCCATAAATTCCAAGTCTATTTTCTGAGGCTCCAGACGGCAGTCTATCAATACAAACAGATTGGTCATTTGCTCGCGTTCCAGGATATAATCCTCGATAATCTGCTGTATCTTTTCTACCTGTTTCTTGCCCCGGGAGGCATATCCGTATCCCGGTAAATCTACCAGATACCATTCTTTATTGATCAGAAAGTGATTGATCAGCAAAGTCTTCCCCGGAGTGGAGGAAGTCATAGCCAGTTTGGGACGTTTGGTCAACATGTTTATCAGACTCGATTTACCTACATTTGAACGGCCGATAAATGCATATTCGGGCAGGTTGTCCTGCGGGCATTTCTCTACTTTTGTGTTACTTACTACAAATTCTGCACTGAGTATTTCCATAATTCTTTGTTTTTATACTTAAACAAGTCAGCCCCATAAAAGTCAGGAAGCCGTTAAACATTAACATTTCATAGCCAAACTGATAGCCGGTGGAGGTGAACACCAGCCGGTCTATGGCATAGCATAATAGCGGCGAGGCGATGGCTATGTAAGGAACAAAACGGTCGCGCGGCCGCATTGGGGTGAACAGCCCGAATGCAAACAGCCCCAATAACGGGCCGTAAGTGTACGAGGCGATGGTATAGATAGCGTCAATGACACTCTTGTTGTTTACTGCCTTGAACAGCAGGATGAATCCGATAAAGAGGACTGATATGCAGAAGTGCACGAGCTTCCTCCGTCTTTCCGCTTCTTTGCCGGACAAATGGCTTATGCCCGCTATGTCTATACAGAAGCTGGTGGTGAGGGCGGTCAATGCCGAATCGGCGCTGGAAAAGGCGGCTGCAATGATGCCGATGGTAAAGAATATCAGTACGGCGAATCCCAGATGGCCTTCCGCCGCAAACAAGGGCAGTATCTCATCCCCGGCTGCCGGCAGGGGGATGTTCAGTTGCGAGGCGAACAATAACAGCAGGATTCCGAGTGACAGAAACAGGAAATTGACCGGAACGAATGAGATGCCGTAGCAATACATGTTCTTTTGGGCTTCATGCAGGTTCTTGCACGACAGGTTCTTTTGCATCATATCCTGATCCAGCCCTGTCATGACAATCGTGATGAAGATGCCGCTGAAAAACTGCTTGAAGAAGTTCTGTTTGCTGTGCCAGTCGTCAAAAACAAAGATACGGCTGTGTTCATTTTCCCGGATGGCATGTACCAGTCCCGGAAAATCCAGATTCAGTTGGCCGGAAACCTCATAAAGTATTAATCCCAGCGCCAGCAGCAGGCAGAGTGTCTGCAAGCTGTCCGTCCACACAATCGTGCGTATGCCGCTGCGGCGGGTGTATAGCCAGATCAGTAAGACAATCCCTATCACCGTGGCGGCGAAAGGAATATGAAAGGCGTCGAATACATAATGCTGGAGGATAAGGCATACCAGATAGAGGCGTGCTGCGGCTCCGATGATTTTGGACAGAAGGAAAAAAGAGGCTCCCGTCTTATAAGCGTGTTTTCCGATCCGGTCTCCCAGATAAGTGTAGATGGAGGTCAGGTTCAACCTGTAATAAAGCGGCAGCAGAACGTGGGCGATGATGAGATAGCCTATGAAGAAACCGAAACAGGTCTGCATATAGGTCATGTCGATGCCGCGTACCATACCCGGGACGGAAACGAAGGTAACTCCTGAAAGGGAGGCTCCGATCATTCCGAAAGAAACAATATACCAGGGAGAACGGCGGTTGCCGCGAAAGAACGCGTCATTATCGGAATGACGGCCGGTAAGGCGGGCTACAAGCAGCAGCATTCCGAAATAGAGCAGTATGGTCAGCAGAATATAAATTCCGTTCATTTTATTTTTTTGAGTGCAAATGTACTCAAAATCGCTGAAATTGCGTAAGTTTGCACCCATTATAATACAAAATAACTGATGAACCAACAATATCCGTCCATGCTGCTGGAAAAAGCGGTAGGAGAGTTTGCCAAGTTGCCGGGTGTGGGACGCAAGACCGCCATGCGGCTGGTATTGCATCTGCTCAGACAGGATACAGCTGTGGTAGAGGCGTTTGGTAATGCGATGATTACCTTGAAACATGAAGTGAAATATTGTAAAGTGTGCCATAATATATCGGACACGGAAACTTGCCGTATCTGTTCCAATCCGGCGCGGGACGCTTCCACGATCTGTGTGGTGGAGAGTATCCGTGATGTGATGGCGGTGGAAGCCACGCAGCAGTACAGGGGGCTGTACCATGTCCTGGGGGGAGTCATCTCGCCCATGGATGGCATAGGCCCTTCTGATCTGCAGATAGAAAGTCTGGTGGAACGGGTGAAAGGCGGTGAGGTGAAGGAAGTGATCCTTGCCTTGAGCTCGACGATGGAGGGGGACACGACGAATTTCTATATCTCGCGCAAGCTGGACGGCATGGACGTGAAGCTGAGTGTGATAGCGCGTGGTATCTCTATCGGGGATGAGTTGGAATATACGGATGAAGTGACGTTGGGACGTTCCATCATAAATCGTACTTTGTTTACGGGAACGGCATAAACTGGGAAAAACAGAAAGAGATGGAAAAGAAGATAAAACAATTGCTGCGATACTTGCAGATAGAATATGTGGCGGTATGGGTGTTGCCTTTGCTCCTGGTGGCTCTTTATGAAACAGGGGTGATGACCGAGGGGGCTTACGCGGGCGATGTCCGTATGGATTATGTCTTGCAGACGGTAGGAATTTTATTGACGGTGGGGTTGATTCCTTTATCGCTCCGGCTGTTCAGCCTTTCCTTGGTGAAGAATGTGAAACAGCGTTCATTGCCGGAAGCCTTGAGAAGTTATCGCCGCTGGAGTGAGATAAGGACAGGGATGCTGGTGGTTCCCGTATTGGTGAACTTGTCATTTTATTATCTGACTCTGAACAACACGGGTGTATTGTGTGCCATGATGGCGCTGATCTCTTCCCTGTTCTGTGTCCCTACCCGCAAGCGGATGCTGGATGAGCTGGATTTGGTAAAAGAGGAGAATGAGGAGCCTGCTTTATGATGAGTGACCGGCATTTTCAAGGGAACGGGATAAGGCTCCGTGCGCCGGAGCCGGAAGACTTGGAAGTCATGTTCCGTTTTGAGAATGCTACGGATGTGTGGGAAATGAGCAATACCACAGGCCCGTATTCGCGTTTTCAGTTGAAGCAGTACATAGAGCAGACCCAGAATGATTTGTTTGCCGACCGCCAGTTACGCCTGATGATAGAAAACGGGAACCGGCAGGTGGTGGGGATGGTGGATGTATGTTCATTTGACCCTTTGCACAACCGGGCCGAGGTGGGGATTATGGTGGATAAATCCTGTCGCAGGCAGGGGATAGGGCGTAATGCCCTGGCTTTGCTGGAAGAACACTGTTTCCGTTATCTGGGAATTCATCAGTTGTTTGCCTATATCGCTGTGGAAAACCTTCCTTCCCGCAGGCTCTTTGCGGCGTGCGGGTACAAAGAGAGTGCGGTATTGAAAGAGTGGGCGCATACGTTTGGCGGTGGATATACAGATGTGCTGGTTGTCCAGAAGCTGAATCTCAGTTGAGGGAGGGGTATTGGGGATAGCGGGCCCAAATGGCGTATTTCCCTCCCATTTCGTTCAAACTGGTATGCCATAAGTCGCGGAAGTGCTGGTTGAGCAACGTTTCTTTCCCGGCTTTTCCTATGAGCCATGAGTTTTCTTTTATTTCTTTGGCAAGTTGTCCATGATCCCATCCCGCGTAACCGGCAAAGAAACGGATCACTCCTTCAATGGGCTTCCCGTCCAGTATATATTGTTGCACGGCATTGAAATCACCATTCAGATAAAGTCCGTTTCCCAGAGGCAGTGCGCCTTCCAGATCTTTTAGCGTATGCAGGAAAAAAATTGTCTCCCGGCTCACCGGCCCGCCTTTATACACCGGGACCCGCTGTGCGAATTCCAATTCGGGGATGAGGTCATTGAGCAGAATGTGGTAACGGAAATCTTTATTCATGATAATACCCATACTTCCCTCGTCATTATGCTCGATAAGAAGCACGACTGCTCTTGTAAAGTGGTAGTCGTTCATGAAAGGGGAGGATATAAGGATGCTTCCCTGTTGTGGAAGTACTTTATTTGATTCTACTTGAAAAACATGCATATCCATAGTTGCGTTTCCTTTTATTTACACTACTAATATACATATTATATTTAAAAAATACATGAAGTGCTCTCTTTTTTTTGTATTTTTATTTTTCTTGTATCTTAAATGGCTTATTATCAGAGTTGATGTGAAAAAGTTCAAGAAAATATTCGTAAAATGCTTGCGGATATCGAAATTTTGCGTACCTTTGCAACCGCAATCGAGAGAGATGCAGTATAAGAAAAATGAAATTTGGTGCGTTAGTTCAGTTGGTTAGAATACATGCCTGTCACGCATGGGGTCACGGGTTCGAGTCCCGTACGCACCGCTTCTCAAGAAAGCAAAATTAGGAAAAGCTCTGATTCTTAACGGAATCAGGGCTTTTTTATTTGTTTGAAGTGAAGCGGGATATAGCGTTTCTGCGAAGTATGTCAGGGTTATTGAACATTCGTCTGTATCAGATTCATAAAGAACTGGTATGTCGTGAAGCTTTGATAAATCGCAAAACGAAATGATTATGTTGGTTGATAGCTTGTTTTATGAATAAAATCGGTTACAATATGTAAAATATCATATAGGTATTTCCCTTGTTCTTTTTAAGGATAGAAAATAGGAATTATGGTCCTTTATAGTAGAAATAAGAGAGTTATATAAAAAATAGCTTGTGAAAAATATCTGTTTTTTTTGTTTTGATGTAATTCTTTATTAATTTTGTAATCTATTACATTAACGTAGATATTTGTAGATAACACACGCACATTTTTGAAATGAAAAACATTAGTTTCGTATTGATGTTTATTCCTTTAATCTCTTTTGCGCAGACATATAAATATATAGGGATAGAGGATGGACTCAGTAACCGTAGGATATTTGATATCCAGAAAGATTCTAAAGGGTATATGTGGTTTTTGACTAATGAGGGCATGGACCGCTATGATGGTAAGGAAATAAGGCACTATAAGTTGCTGGATGAAAGTAAAAGTTTGACCTCCTCTATTTATCTTGGGTGGTTATATAAAGGAGATGAGGGGCGTTTATGGGTGATTAGCAAGAAAGGAGGTGTCTTTTACTATGATGAATTATATGACCGGTTCAAGGTAGTGTATAAATTGTCCGATGCCTCAGAAGGGGTTACGTGTGGGTATATGGATCATAGTGATAATATATGGTTGTGCGGCAAGGACTCTATTGTACTTTATAATATAAAGGATACTGGTATCCGTAAGGTAGCTAACGTGATGCATGGAAATGTACAAATGGTAGAACAAGTAGATAGCAGCCATTTTTTCATTGCGACTGAAAGGGGAATACGCTTTACGGAATTGAAAAATAATGCATTGAGAGTTATTCCGATAGAATCTTTGTGTGATATCAGTTCACAAGTGAATGAATTGTATTTTCATTCGGCATCTCAAAAATTATTTGTCGGAACCTTTGAGGAAGGTATTTTTGCTTTTGATATGAACACTCGCCAGATTGTCCGTTCCTCTATTGATTTGAGTGATGTAAATATTACCAGAATCTGTCCTTTGAATGAGAAAGAACTGCTGATTGCTACGGAAGGGATGGGAATACATAAAGTGGATGTGAATACATGTGTTACACATCCTTATATTACTGCTGATTATGAAAGCAATAATACAATGAACGGAAACAATATTAATGTTGTTTATATTGATGAAGAAAAACGTATTTGGCTGGCTAATTATCCGACAGGAGTTACGATAGTGGATAATCGGTATAAAAATTATTATTGGATAAAACATTCTATTGGGAACCAGCAGTCGTTGGTAAACGACCAGGTACATTCTGTCATTGAGGATAGTGATGGAGATTTGTGGTTTGGAACCAGTAACGGAATCAGCCTTTATAACAGACAAACTAAAAAGTGGCACTCGTTTTTAAGCTCTACTGATCATCATTTGAAGGATAAAAATCATATTTTCATTACTTTATGTGAGGTTTCTCCTGGAATAATATGGGCGGGGGGATATACCTCCGGTTTGTATAAAATTAATAAAGAGAGTTTGTCTGTAGAATATTTCTCTCCTTTTTTGCTTACTTCTATAAATATGCAGCCGGATAAATATATTCGTGGTATGATAAAGGATTCGCAGGGATATATATGGTCGGGAGGATTCTATAATTTGAAGTGCTTTGATCTAAAGGATAATAGTGTCCGTTTGTATCCGGGGGTAAGCTCGATAACCGCTATTGCGGAAAAAGATAGTCGCCACATGTGGATTGGTACAGTTGCAGGGCTTTATCTGCTGGATAGAGATTCCGGCGATTATCAATATATCGCAATGCCTGTAGAGTCTAGCTATATCAATACACTGTATCAGTCGGCTGATGGGTTGTTATATATAGGAACGAATGGTTCGGGAGTGCTGACTTATGATCATCGTAATAAAAATTTTGTACATTATTATACAGGTAATTGTGCATTGGTTTCTAATAATATATATACCATTTTACCTGAAATGGATGGATGTATCATTATGAGTACGGAGGATGGAATTACTAGTTTTCAGATAAAAGATAAAACTTTTCACAATCGGACCAGCGAGCAGGGACTTTTGTCGGCATGTTTTAATCCGTCTTCCGGTACATTATGCAGGAATGGAGGTTTTGTTCTGGGGAGTACGGATGGTGCTGTTGAATTTCCGGAAAAATTGAGATTCCCTACTTATGTTTACAAAAAAATGATATTAAGCGATTTTCAGATATCTTATCAGCCGGTTTATCCTGGAGATGAAGATTCTCCATTGGAAAAAGATATAAATGAAACGCAGGTCTTAAAGCTGAATTATGATCAGAATACTTTTTCTTTGGTATTATCTTCTATTAATTATGATTATCCCTCTAATGTGTTGTTTTCATGGAAATTGGATGGATTTTACAATGAATGGAGCCAGCCGGGAACTTCTAATCTCATACGTTATACAAGTTTGGATCCCGGTAAATATACGCTGCGCATCCGGGCTGTTTCCAAAGAGGAACAACAATTGGTTTTTGAAGAACGTGTACTGACAATTATGATAGCCCGTCCTTTGTGGTTGAGTTTTTGGGCTATATTAGGGTATGTGATTCTTGCGTTATCCCTATTTGTTATTATTTATCGTGTCTTGAATTTAAAGAAGCAAAAAAAAATATCAGATGAGAAAACTCGTTTTTTTATCAATACGGCTCATGATATCCGTACACCGCTTACATTGATAAAAGCCCCTTTGGAGGAATTATTTGAGAAAGAAAGTTTTAGTGACCGTGGAAAGAAAAGGATGAAGATTGCCTTAAGGAATGTAGATGTACTGTTGCGGCTGACTACTAATTTGATAAATTTTGAACGGACGGATGTTTATTCTTCTGAGTTGTTTATTAGCAATAAATTCAATCTCTCAAAAATAGCTTATATAATAATTTGAAAATCAGATTATTGAAAAATCTGCGATTTTAATTGAGGAACAAACAAGAAACAAAATCGTTAATTAAAGGTATTTCCCAATTTTTTGTTTTCACTCTGTTTCTTTCTTTGCACTTGCTTATAATCGGGACTTCTTGAACAGCTTCCCACCAGATTTTTTTTCGTCCGATGGTTGCATGTGAGCTTTCAAGAATCACTGCAGCCAAAAGAAAAAAGCAAGTATCTTTAGTTCGTACAAAGATAAGGAAAAACTTATAGGCAGGCAAATTTGTCTGCCTAAATATAGTTTACTTTGATTTAGCATATATATAGGCTAATGGACTAAACTAAACCTTTTCCCGAACTTCGTAAAACACTCCGGTCCCATTGTACAGCCAAAAGAAAAAACATTCCACGTCATATTTTTCTTTTCGCTGCAACCCCTTTTTTATAAACCATCAACCTTTTACACGAGATCTTCTCTTCCCTGTGTTCGCACATCCGCTTTCGGGCTGCCTGATATGAATTGTGTCGCAAAGGTACTTGTCATGTCTTTCTTGTATGCAAGGTCAAAGCCTGACGGTTCACGACAAAATCTCCACCCTCCGTTCCGCACGGGTAGTATTTAATCGTGAAACCTTGCATAAAGAGCCATGACACCTTTTGAAGCGACATAATTAAATCAAGCCCGAAAGTAGCTGGATGCTACAAGAGGGAAAAAAGAAAACTTAAAATTCAAAGTTATGGCAAACTACGCAACAAACATTTTCCACGCAAGTACGGAAAACAAACAAGACCTCAATAAGATAGAGGCATTTCTGGACGATAATTTCAACGGCTTTGTCAACCGGTATGGCGACACGGTAGATGCCGAATTTGATTCCCGCTGGGAATACCCGGAAAAAGAAATCAACGAACTAATAGCCTTATTGGTAGCCAAAGACAAAATCTATATCCGCATACTTACATACGAGTTAGAGGACGAATACGTGAGCTTTCGGATATTCTCGCAAGGCAAATGGAACATTAAGTTATCCTAAACACAATTCACTATGTACGAATACGAAGAAGATAGCGATATTATCGGTTTGTCCTGCACGTTGCTCAATCCATATAAAGGTTACACGGAAGGCACAATCGTGGGCGACTATGGCAATACCATAGTTGTCCGCCTTGAAAGCGGCAAGGAAATTTCAGAATACCGTGATGAAGTGATTATCCATGATTAAACGATAGCAAACGTATGACACAGATAGCAACAAAATTCGTCAAATGGGACATTCCCGAACTGGCGACATTGCAGGACAGCAAGGTTTACAAATTGCGGGTACACCTGAACAACGGAGGCAAGTTAAACCGGGAAGAAAAGAACTGGATTACCCGTAACGTATGGGAAAGTATCTATTTCAAACGTGGAATTGCCTTGAGCGGTTATCACTTTGACTTTTCCGACATCCTCAAACGGTATTTCGTCAAACAGCACGGAAGCATTCACGAGTATTATGCGATTGACAAAACAGCGTTACGCTCGATACTGTACGGCAGAATAGAGGATATTGTAGAAGTAAGCGGTTAAAAAAACAAGGATATGGGAGAATACAAATTTTATCAAGACCGTAAGGTTACAAGTTGGGAACGGGATTATTTCAGTGTGAAAGCGGACAGTTATGAAGAAGCCGAGGCAATCGTCCGCTCATGGAACTGTGAGGACGTGTCGAACATCATTGACAATCGTCTTTGCTATGAAGAGTGGCAAGCATTGACCGATACATCGGAATCTATGCTCCCCGAAGAAAACGACGGCAACCCGACAATAGAAATTTTCAATCAAGACGGAGAATCAATAATGACTAATGTACCCGAAACACCTCAATCAAACCAATAGAACCATGAACGTAACAATCGAACACGTCTTTTGCCGCTATAGCGATGAAGCGGAAGAAATCTATTTCCGAATCATGAACACGATTCTTTTTGCAACTGACGAAACCGAACTTCGTGCAAGTATGGAACGCTTGAAGAACGAAACCACGCTCGACGACTATTTCATATTCGGATACGGAGCACACCATATCTGGATAAAGCAACGGCGACCGAGCGATAAAAACAGGATTTTCAAACATCGGATTATGGTAGCCCATTTCTGACAGGAACAGGCAAAAGACCTCCAATGCGCTTTGCGGGCTGAACCGGAACTACCAGCTTCAGCCCGTTCCTTTTTCTCGCAATAGACATGCTGGCACAATCCCCCTTTTATCCTCATGATCAATTTTTATACTGCCCCGGAATACCCGTTTATATTTCTCTTTTCGCTGCAAACCCTTTTTATCGCCCATCAACCTTTTACACGAGACCTTCTCTTCCCTGTGTTCGCACATCGCTTTCGGGCTGCCTGATATAAATTGTGTCGCAAAGGTACTTGTCATGCCGTTCTTGTATGCAAGGTCAAAGCCTGACGGTTCACGACAAAATCTCCACCCTCCGCTTCGCACGGGTAGTATTTAATCGTGAAACCTTGCATACAGAGCCATGACACCTTTCGAGGCGACATAATTAAATCAGGCCCGAAAGTAGCAGGTGCTACAAGAGGGAAAAAGAAAACTCAAAATTTTATAGGTTATGACAAACGATGTAACAAATTCAAATGGAAGAGTAACGGTAGACGAAGTAATACACAGGGATTCGGTTTTCAGATACCAACTGTTAGACCGCTTACGGTCAGACTGCGAGTATTACCTCAATTACGGTAACAGACACCCCAAAACCTTATGGGCTGGCGACGAAAAATTGCAAATTGAGTTTATGATAAAACTGCATGATAGCTTCAAGGAGGGAGAAAAACCGGAGTGGCTTACGATGGATAAAATTTTGGAATACAGTAAGAGAATGATAGCTCAAGAAGAATAAAATTACTACTAAGGAACAGACTAAAAATGTGATATTATGGCATGGTTGGCAGTAAATAAAGACGGAACAGAATGGATTATGCCCGAAAAGCCCGTTCGGGGCCGGTGTGGGCATTGGGAGTATTTGGAAGAAGTGTACAACGTACCAATCGAGATAGAACTCTCCAAAGGGACTGTTTACAAACTTCTCGGCAAAGAACTGACATGGGATGACGAGCCGGTAGAATTACAGACCGAAACAGAGAAAAGGTAAATACAGTAACGGGCTGGACTACCTGTTTCAGCCCGGTTACACCGACTAAAATCTAAAACAGATATGCGGGTGCGATACCCTCTTTTATTTCCGAACAGACACTCATACCGTTTCCTTCGGAAATACCCCTTTATACATTTCGGCTGCGCCATATCCTTTTATATCGAACGGCCACTCATGCAAAGGCGGCTTCTCCGCTTTGTTTCAAGGCAGACTTCGGCCATTTTTCCTTTACCTCTTCTTTCCCTCATTTCTCTTGCCGGATAGAGACAGCGACATCGATACGTCGCACACGCCTTTTGCCGGATCTTCGTCCGATAGTATTTTCCACGATGCAGCGTATATGGTTGTTAAACGGTATATCGTTCTTGCCGCTTCAACCCCAAACAGCCGATACACTTTCTCGCCTGATGTTCTTCCCGCCCACCTGTCGGAATGGGAGCGGTCTTGTGTCGGTGGACGGACTGGTCTTTCATGTTTCCGAACCCGCTGCGGATTGTTTCGCCTCGACTTTTTCGCGACCGCTTTCTATTTGAAGTCGCCATATCGTTTTTCGTTGCAAAGTTAGTATGCAGACGGGCGCGACCCGATGGTCTTGACCAATGGCGTATCGCACAAATCTTCCTTTATCGGGCCTGCGGTTTGGGGCTTCGCCTCCAAAATAAAGAGTATTTATGCGCTATCCTTGGTGCAGCCCTTTACTGCACCTACTTTTTATGCACCGTAAAACTGATTTATTAACTTCAAAAAGCAATCGCAATGAAAAAGATCGAGAACAATTTCGCAGTAACCGGATTCGTGGCAAAAGATGCCGAAGTCCGTCAGTTCACCACCACAAGTGTCGCACGTTTCCCGCTGGCAGTGGCCCGTCAGGAGAAGAACGGCGAAGATACCAAACGTATATCCGCTTTCATGAACATTGAAGCGTGGCGCAAGAACGAAAATACCGGGTCGTTCGACCAGCTCACCAAAGGCACACTGCTTACCGTGGAGGGCTACTTCAAACCCGAAGAATGGACCGACAAAGACGGCGTGCTGCACAACCGCATCGTGACGGTTGCAGTCAAATTTTATCCGGCTGTCGAGAAAGAGGAGGAAGTTCCTGTGGAACCGGCAAAGAAACCGAAGAAGGGCAAGAAGTAATTCCTGCCTTATTTGGACAAAGCGGCTTTCAAGCCGCTTTTGTTTTACCCGTTACCGTTCCGGAACGTCCACACTTTTATACTCCTTCATACTCCACACGAAGAGTCCGCCATCGTCCATTGATTTTCCCGTGCAAAGTTAAGGCGGTCGGAAACCGGCAAGGCGCGGCTTCATTTGAGGTTAACAACCATCAACTCGCAAGCTCGTCAATACTTGTTCAACACAAATGAAATCGTCCATAGGACTATCCGCTTCCTCCTTGCCTTGTTTCCCTTCTGTCCGCCTTGTGGTCCGCACGTAAAATCAAATCCCGCCGGACGAGGGAAACCCTCCGAAGGCAGGGATAAAAAAACAAAAGTCAAACTTAAAATTCAAGACGTATGAAACAGATGATTTGGTCAAGCTATGACCTGTTGGACGAAACGGCAAAAGAATACTATCAAAATTCACAACGGGAAATATTGGACGATGACTGTTACGAGGTCAGCGATGAAGAATGGGCAGAAGAAGTATATCGCTGGCTGGACGACGAACGGAGCAATCTGAATAAAGAAGTGGACGGCATTATTGTCGTGTTCGGCAACTTGGGATTATGGAACGGCCGGAGACAAGGCTATCAAATATTGGGCAGCACCATTGCCGATATTTTGAAATCCCAGTGCGACGATGCAGAATGGTACGGCGACGGCTATAACATTCGCGGACGGATGGGCCATCATGACGGTACGAACTACACCTTGTATCGTATCGCCAAAGACCGTGATGAAGCGGAGCGTATCGCCGATAAGATTTACAACCGTGAAATCGACGAAGAAGGTTTCCGCCGGAGAACACGTTCCCTCTATCCGTATGTAGCCGCCGTGTACGGCTGGAAAACAAGGCAGCGCAAGCCGGACAAGGCCGCATAAAATGCTGTCCACAAAATACCGCAACGCATCCGCCAGAGATGGTTGCGGTATCCTTTATCGAATGGGCGAAACACAGAACCGTCTCCTTTTATAATCAGCTCCATTCCTTTTTTATCACTACTCACGGAGCAATATCCGCCTTTTATACCGACCCCGGTCTTTCGTATATCTCCCGTCTTTTCTTCTTTCCATCACCGGTTTGGTTTTACCAGATGCAAAGGTAGGCCGTCGCACTTGATCCGGTGGCTTGAAGTGCATTTCTTGCAAAATTCTTCCTTACCGGGGTAAGAGTAATTTTCCAAGGAAAGCCACCGTATGAAGTTTTCCCGACAGCCGTGTACCGCATCCGTAAAACCCCAAAGCGGTTCAGGAAGAAAGAACCGACAAAAGGGAAAATAAGTATTAACAATTTCAAAAAACTAAGATTATGCCTAATCATGTGACAAACCGTTTAGAAATAAACGCAGACCGGGAAACAGTACAAAAAGTAATGAATTTCTTAAAAGGTAAAACCGATGATGACAATACGCCTTGTTACATCGACTTCAACAACATCATTCCTATGCCTGAAGAACTGTTGATAGAAAAAAGCAGCAGTGGAGATTTGGGTATGAAATACCTTGAAGCAATGCAGTTGAAGCCATTCTATTTTTTATTGGACGATGATGCTTTGAGAACCATTCAATGGATAGAAGGATTGGCGGAAAAGGACAGAAAAGAAGCGCTGCAACTTGGAGCATCGTATTTGGAAAATCGGAAAAAGTACGGTTATACCACTTGGTACGAGTGGTCTATCGCCACATGGGGTACAAAATGGAATGCCTATCACCAAGACTTTGAAGAGCCGAGCATACTTTGGTTCGATACGGCATGGAATGGAGTGCCACTGCTTATCCAAAAACTTTCCGAGATATTTCCGGATGTGGAATTCCATTACGCCTATGCGGACGAAGACTTAGGTTTCAATACGGGAAGAGGAACAGCCCGCAATGGAGAAATCAACATGACGATACCCGAAGGTGGAAGCAACGAAGCCTTTGAAATCATGTTTTTTGTGAAACCGGGAATGGACGAATATTTTGAACTGACGGACGAAGGTTACAAATGGGTTTCCTAAACATTCGGTACAGATAATGACCGGTGCAGGTTCGGGATACATTGACAATGGATGTGTCCTGAATCCTTTTGCCGGAATTCCCCCTTTATATCTTCATGGCTCTTTCCCTTTTATCGAAACGCGGTCCGTTCCCTTTTGTACCGTGACTATCCAACCGGAAAGCAATCCTTTTATAACATTTTAGCTTCCCCCGTTTTATCCTCCTTACAGCCGTTTCCCAACACTCCATGCCGAAAGCCCGCTTATTTTTTCTGCAAAGTTCGATTGCCGTTTGTCTGTCCTGTCAAGAACCGCTTACGCTTGCTGTCGAAAAATCTTCCTCTCCGACTTTGTTGGAGAGTGTATTTTTCGCAGCCTTCTTGTCTGGACCGACCGTCAATCCTATAGGCAGAAAAATAATCAACCTTTCGGTACAGGATTGTACCAAAGGGAAAAACAAAAAATAATCAATCTTAAAATTTAGAGCGTATGACATTTAGAGAATTTATGCAAGAGAACGGTTACGAGTTACAAACAACCTTTTGGGAAGATTTCTCAATAGCGGACAGATTTGGGTTGACGGCTATTCTGGACACTTTCAGCAGGGTTTTCAAGGAGTGGAAAGGGGACTATAAGTTCTTGACGGAACTGACATTGGTACTTAACCATAAGATATGGCAATACTATGAAAACAGACCGGATATGGCGGCACTTTACAATACTCTTTGGGAACAAGCCGACCAATACGCAAAGGAAAATCTGAAAGAGAACGAGTTAAGCTATTATTGGGAGGTGACGGATTAAATGTATATACCCAAGTTGTTCCCGTTGGAGTATGTGGAAAAACATAGATAGCCGGCTTTTGTCGGCTACTCTTTGTTCCAAATCCCTTTTAAGGTACAACCTTTTATAACCTGTACCCCTCGCACTCCTATCCGAAATCCAGACGGGGCACTACTTTACACAAATACTGCAACACATCGTAATGGTAGTTACAGTATTTGAGTGGTTCCGTTTTTTCCCGAAATCCACTTTTACACGTCCTTTATTTTCCCTCTTTTACGGCATTCAGGAATACTTTTGCCGGTTTGAAGGCGGGGATGGAATGAGCCGGAATCACAATAGTTGTGTTCTTTGATATGTTACGGGCCACCTTCTCTGCCCTTTGCTTGATAATGAAGCTACCGAAACCCCGCAAGAACACTTCGTTCCCGGCAATCATCGCATCTTTTACATTCTCCATGAATGCCTCGACCACGGTCATTACGACCTCTTTCTCTATTCCGGTCTGCTGTGCAATCCGGCTAACAATTTCTGCTTTTGTCATATATAAGAATTAAATAGCAATGTACAAAAATGCAACTTTTTTTGGATAAGTCAAATCTTTGGCCCACCTTTGCGGCGAAATAACGCAAAGGACATTTTATAATCCTCATCGGAGGGCTATGGAAGCCGGATAAGATGACTGGGTAAAACCATCGTCTTATCCGGCTTCCGTCGTTTTCTGCCGGAAGTAAACCATATAATATAAAATACAAAGACGTATGAAAGAAAAAGTGATTGATTTTGGGAATGAGAGAGTTTCCGTTCTGTTTAAGAAACTGTTTTTCCCCACTCTGTTGGGAATGTTGAGTATGTCGGCGGTAACGACTATCGACGGGATTTTCGTGGGACACGGCGTGGGCAGCGACGGGATTGCAGCTGTAAATATCTGCGTCCCTCTACTGATGTCACTCATGGGTGTTGGACTGATGATGGGGGCAGGTTGTTCCGTAATCGCTTCCATTTACTTGTCGAAAAGAAAAACCGTTTTGGCACGTGCGACCATTACTCAAGCCATGCTTTTCGTGACGCTCATATCCGTGACCGTCGGAGGATTCATTCTGGCATTTCCCGAAGAAACCGCCCGTATGCTTGGCTCGTCGGAGCATTTGCTGCCGCTGGTTGTCGATTATCTGGTCTGGTTTTCCCCGTCTCTGCTGTTCGAGTTGTGGATTGCCGTTGCCTTGTTTGCCATGCGGCTGGATGGTGCTCCGAAACTTGCCATGTGGTGCAGTATCATAGCCGCAGCGGTGAATGTCGTTCTCGACTGGCTATTCATCTTCCCGCTGGGCTGGGGAGTGATGGGGGCGGCATTTGCTACCTCCCTGAGTTGTTTGGCCGGGGCAGCGGTGGCGATGGGTTACTTGTTGTTCTATGCCCGTGACACTCGTTTGCATTCTCTCCGTCTGGGTAGAAAAAGGATTTTATTCTTCTTCCATGATATAGGGATGCAGTGCAAGATAGGCTCATCCGCCTTGTTAGGCGAATTGACAATGGCGATATTGCTGTTCATCGGCAACCAGGTATTCATGCGCCATTTGGGAGATGACGGAGTAGGTGCTTTCGGAGTAAGCTGTTATTATCTCCCGTTCGTCTTCATGATAGGTAACGCCATTGCCCAATCTGCCCAGCCTATTATCAGTTACAATTTCGGTACAGGAAGCACGGAAAGAGTTCGTTCCGCCTTACGCGTTTCCGTGTTTGCGGCATTAGTTTGCGGAGTCATTTCTACTGCCGCCTTTATCCTGTTTCCTGAATTGCTTGTCGGACTATTCTTGCGCATTGACAATACTGCCGCACGCATAGCGATAGAAGGATTCCCTTATTATGGCACAGGATTCATCTTCTTTATTTTGAATCTCTCCATTATTGGATATTATCAGAGCATGGAACGGGTAAAGCCGGCCATAACATTTGCAGTCTTACGTGGATTTGTTTTTCTGGTTCCGTGCTTCATGGTATTACCTGCCATAATGGGAGTAAAAGGAATTTGGCTCGCCTTACCGTTGTCTGAAATTCTGACGACTTTAGTGATTGTCGTTACATTTTGGATATATTCCCGGCAACGTGCCATAATTTGCAGGTAATTTTTTCGGATTTAGGTTCCATGTAAAATGCCGCTATCAAAAAGTTTAAAGATTGGTAGCGGCATTCTGAGCAGTTATCCGGAATAAAAATTCCACCAAATGCATGATGTATTAATAAACATTAATGGGTCATAAGCAATAATTCGTTATCAAAACTGTACATTTGCATAACACATTATATACATATAACAATAAATATATTATAATTTATGGATAAATACATCATTGGCGAGAACGCTGGTAAAGTTTGGCGTTTATTGAATAGTGACCATCTCCGTAAATAGGAATTTTCAGAGATAAAGAAAATTACAGGGATGGATGATGCCGAGTTGGGTAGTGCTATTGGCTGGTTGGCCCGTGAAGATAAGGTACAATTCGAACTTGAACATCATAACAGTAAGGACGAAAAGGCATACTTGTATCTTATGCTGAATGTATATATTTGACTCCTTCCTATAATGCTGAAAAAAGAAAGAAACCATGCTGATGAAAAACATGATTTCTTTCTTTTCGTTTGGTATAAAACACAATGACGGGACACTTCCATCAATGAGAAACCGAGTTGGAGAAGACATTGATGACGACCACTCCGGCAATAATCAGGGCCAGCCCGATGATGGCAGCCAGGTCGAGGTGCTGTTTGAAAACGAAAAAGCCGATAAGCGCGATAAGAATGATACCCACTCCCGACCAAATGGCGTAAGCTATGCCTACCGGGATGCTCTTCAGTACGACACTCAAGCAATAGAAAGCCGCCGCGTACCCCAGAACGGTCAATACGGACGGAACGAGTTTGGTAAACTGTTCGCTCTGTTTCAAGAAAGAAGTGGCTACAGTTTCAAAAACGATAGCCAAAAACAAGATAAGGTAAGTTTTCATTTATCTACATTCATCTTTTGATTTATACGAATCATATTCCGACTCCTGACACGAAAGAACCGGCGAGACAATGCCGCCGTTGCCTCATACGTGTTACTGGTCGCGCCGGTAGTCGCTCTTGCTAAAACCGCCGAACACCGCTTTCAGAAGTTTACCCACTACCCAGAACACAACGATTATCAATATTACTTCCATACTACGTTTTTATTTAACCTGTATTAATAAATTAAACATCTGCTGTTTGTTACCAAGAGTGCGAATCCGTTTCAACCTCGTTTTCCGACAGTTAAACCGTTTATAAGCGGTAGTTGCCGCCACCCTTTTCGTTTTACGGGTTATTCTTCCGCCGGACTGTCGTCCTTTTTCTTTTTCCGGGTTCCCAAGGGGCCGCTGAATTTCCCCCTGTTGAGTTTTACCCCATGTCTGTGGAGCACGCTGAACACCGAACTCCGGCTGCTGTACCCGCTTACCGCCATGATGTCCTCGAACGAATGACCGTTGACATACATGTCAACGATAGTATTTTCCTTGTCGGCCTTATCCATAGCCTTCATCGTTTTCTTCGGAATCTTAGCTTTCTGTTGCAGGTTCAAGACACGTGCGGACGAATATCGCAGTATCGCCACCTCTTCGGGAAGCGCCCCGAACATCTCCAGCACATCGGCAACCGTCGTTTCGGGAAACAGTTTACCCCGTGAGTCGATCCGGTCATGGATGGATATGATACGTACCACCTTGATACGGCACAACTCAATGAAGGCCGACAGTTCGCGCGACCCTCGGAGGGCATTGCTGAATTTGGCTACCACTACCTCGTCGCCCCTTTCGAGGCCCGCCACAAGCTGTTTCCATTTAGGCCGTAGCGCCTCGCTTTCGACCGGTTCCTCTATCACTTGTACACAGCCGTACTCCTGCATCCATTCTTTGTCAGCCTCGAACCCGTCGTAACGATCCGCCTTAAATATGTAACCTACTTTTGCCATCTAATTGTACACTTCTATGATAACAAGTACAAATATAACAGTTTTATTTTAAACTAAACCATACTTTGAGTAGAAAATCGAAGAATGCACTTGCATTCCCCTGTTTTCTTCACTTGTTTTCATTGAAAATCAAACTATTAAGTACAATGTTAAAAATAGCTTATAAAACAAATTTCAACACTTGCCATCTTGAAAATAATACTTAGATTTGCGCTGTAGAATTCAAAATTGAACAATGAACAATAGAAAATCATACTTAAAAATCATACTTTCCATTGCTGGACTTTCTGCCGCTTCAATTGCCGTTTTCATATTCCCGTCATGCGACGGTCCGAACGGCAAATCACTGGCGGAACCCCAAGACACGCCTGCCGGTCTGTACAGAGAGTACCTTTCCGAGATACGCAAGTCCCAAGAACTTTCCTTTAAAGAGCTGACCGTATGTATCGGGAAATGGCAAACCTTGAAAGATTCCGTGGCTGCAGCCATTCGGCGGGACACGGCCCGTCAGGCCCATTCCGGCACACGGGAAGAATGTCGTCTGTTACACGATTCCATTTGCTCGGAACTTTCCCGGTTGGCCCTGTCGAAACCGCGCACCTACAAGGAAGTGTTGAGCCTGAAAGAGCGGTTCTCTCCCTATGCCGGAGACGTGGAACTACACCGTTCCGCCGAGGAGATCCGTCCGTTTTTCGCAGCACTGGATAAACGGCCTGCCTACCGTGGCAACAAGGAGCAAACGCTGTCGGCATATCGTAAGTTGCTTGCCGGAACCCTGAACGACGGCATACACGACAGTCGTGACCTCAAGAGATTCATCGAGAAAGAAGACGCCGTTTTTCGCGCTTTTCTGTCCGGCCTGCACGATTCCGGCAGTGCAAACATGGCCGACATTACCCGCGACACGGAGAAGTGCTGTTCCGAGGTGTTTCTCGCCGCCGGACGCAAAGAGATTACCTACAAGGAGGCCCTGATATACATGGCCCTGCGTGCCGACCGCCGACTGATACAGAACGTGCGTACCTGTCTCGACGACATACATCGGGGCGAAGTCGCGACACCCGAACAGGCACACGCCTACATTTGGATGATACTCCAGCCCTACGCTTCCTTGGACGGCCTCTGTATGACGCTTCTCTCCCCGGAGGATAAGAAAGCCCTCGACCGGATTGCGACCGAGACACCCGGCGCTTTCGAGACACTGCGTAAAATCCTGCCGTCGGAAAGAAATCGGTTGGACGAGCTGCCCGGTATGCTCATGGAGATATTCATCGCCTCGTTGTAAAAGCCTATTCACAAAATAAACGATATATGATTATGTTACGACACTTTTTGGATGACTTTATGTCGTTCGTACCCCTGCAAATGCCGCAGCTTCTCAATGTGGCGACAATGGAGGAACCGCAGTTTTACGGCGACTACGTTCTGCTCACGTTCCCGTTGCGGGACCCCTATGATTTGGAGGAGGTCATGGACATATTCGAGGACGACATGGAGCTGATCACGCTCTACCACCATGTGCCGGTCGGATTGGAAAAATCCGGTCATAGCACCTGTGCCTACTCCAATCCCGCTTTCGGGCAAATGTTCAAGATGAACGCCCGGACAGACGCGGACGGCAAGGTAAACCGCGTCATCGCGACCGTTTACGATTCATTGGAACTGATGTACGGCGACCTGTCTCTCGACTTGAAACTCCACACCGGAAACGGCAGCTTCAAGTACAAGAAGGATCTGGAAGATGTGCTGTTGGATTTCATGTAAAACAGTTCCTATGCGAAACACGATATATCGTCAGATGATTTTCTGCATCGACGCATACCGCACGTGGATAGAGGTGGCCGATGACAACCTCTACAAGGAGCATGTCATTCCGAGGAACAACCGGACCGATTTCCTGGTGTCCCGCACGCTGGTACTGCGTGCTTGCAAACCGCATGGCACATACGACCGGGGCATGACGTGGACGATTCCGGAGCATGATCTGGACGCGGCACTGGCTACATACCGTAAGCAGAACGGCACATTCAAGTCCCGGATGAAGAAAGGCGCGTCGTCCCTGACAGCCGAAGATACCGAGAACATTATCCGCTTGGCCACCCACGGGATTGTCCGATTGGAACTTGTGGTACGCCCAGTCAATATACCTTCAAAACCCTATTACCTGTTATGACCTGGATTATATTACAGTTTGTGTTTCTTGCAATGCCTGTCGTCCTTCCGGCGCTGTTGTACAGGAGCAGACGTTACTTCATGGCAAGATTCTACGATAAAATGATATGGAGCGAAAAGGCCCGCAGGCTATACGCCCATGTGTTGCTTATCGTATTGCTCCTCTTCCATTATGTCTATACGAGCGGACACCCCGGCGAGTTCGGTGTTGTGCCATCGACCATCGTGTGTGCCGCATGGGCCTCTTTCCGGCGGGCGGACCGATGGATGCGCTGTTTGCTTGACCGGCCGAAACATTTCGTCTGGTTTGCGCTCTTGGCATTGGTCATCGGCTTCGTGCCGCATCTGTACACGATGTCCGTAACCATCGCCTTTATTCTTTTGGCTGCCCTGTTCTACCCGTCGGCAAGGGTCATGTCCGGAAAGACAGACATGCGCAAATTCCTCGAATGGCTGGAATACCCCGGAGCATTAGCCGACAGTTATCATAGTATCATCACGCGAGACTGCCACGATAATGCGGATAATGGCAGTTCATACAATCCGCACGGTATGAATCATCAAAAACAGAACGAAAATGAGAAATAGAAATGAAGCGCCCGCCGCCATACTGGCCGGCACGGAAGTGTTCGACTATCTGAAAGAAAAAGTCGGCGAGCGGAAAACAAGAACAGAAGCCTACTGCGACCTGTTGGATAAATCGCTGGCAGGTTTCGTCTCCCCATTTTTAAGGAAACAAGATTACGACCTCGGTCCCTGCCAGTGCCATGTGACCGTTTCCGACCTTGCATCCGAGTGGCATTGGCATCGCGCTACCGTCCGCTCGTTTCTGGACACGCTCGAAGCGTTCGGGCAGTTGGAACGTATCCGGCTGGCGAAAAGCGTCATCATTACCATGCATCTGCGAATCGGCACGCCTGACATGCCGGACAGTGGACAGAAAGAAACGGACTTTGCCGCAAGAATACAAGGAATACTGTACGATTGGGTGATTGGCAAAGCAACCTCTTTCGATGTCGGCAAATCATGCGGACAAATCATGCGTCAGACTTTGGCGGAGATAGCCGGACGGGACAGCCGGGCCTATCCGGACAATCATTCCGGTACGACATCCGTGCATACCCACCGGTCAGAAGAACAATTGCGTGAGACCGTTTTGGAGTGTATCGCCCATGCCGCCCTCTGGCGGGTTCTGCGCAAGTCGAGGTTCGACGACGGCTCACCGCTCGTGCAATTCTTCCGGCTCGATCTTGGCGGGGAGTGGGCTGCATTCATCGAAGCCTCGAAAGAGCTTGCAGAGCTTATTATCGACGGCAAGACGGACGGGACAGGCTTCGGTACGGACGAAGAGACGGAACGCCTTGAATCGCTTCGCAAACCCTTTTTATCGCTTCTGGCGAAGGCGCAGGAGGAAAGCTGAACGGGGATTCGCGGACAAAGATTGTATAACCACGGGCAATTCGCCCCGGTTCCGGTCCAAATATCCTTCCGGTTATAGCAGGCACGCGGGCTTGCCCGCCTGCCACTGAACAAAGGGAAGGGGGAGCCTAATACCCCGACCGACTGACGTCGGTGGGAAGGGTGTCCGTACAAGCAGCAAGCTGGGACACGGAGGATTGTCCGAAACAACACGGAAACAGTATGGCAAATGCAAAACAGGTTCTCGACGTTCAGGTGTCGAAAGGGATCACTGCCGCCCAAGGCAACGAACACCTGCGCAATCGCAGCAAAGAGGCGGAGCAGTACGCCATGAGCAAGGGTAACTACGACCCCACCCGCAAACATCTGAATTTCGAGATTGTGCCCGGAGGAAAGGTTCGCCCCATCGACACGAGCCGCAATATCCCGGAACGGATAGCGGACATATTGGACCGTCGCGGAATCAAGGACCCAAACGAGGGACTGATTGAACCGAAGTACCGAACGGTGGTAAACATTATCTTCGGCGGTTCGCGGGAGCGGATGCACGAACTCGCTTTCGGCACGCAGAAGGTGGATTTTGAAAAAGGTGCGGACAATACCCGCATCAAAAGGAAGAGCGACATCGAACGCTGGGCCAAGGATGTTTATTCATTCGTTTGTGGCAGATACGGCGAACAGAATGTCGCCGCCTTCATAGTACACCTCGATGAGTTGAACCCGCACGTGCATTGCACGCTTCTGCCGATTAAAGACGGGAAGTTTGCGTACAAGGAGATATTCGCCGGAAAGGACAAGTTCGAATATAGCGCGAGGATGAAACAGCTCCATACGGACTTTTTCGCCGAGGTCAACACGAAGTGGGGAATGGAGAGAGGCCGGAGCGTCGCCGAGACCGGTGCTCGGCACAGGACGACGGAAGAATACCGCCGTATGCTCTCGGAAGAGTGCACCTCTATAGAACAACAGATTGGCCGGCATCAGGAAGTCCTGTCCACCCTCCACTCGGACATCCGGCTGGCAGAGCGCAGGGTCAAGGGCCTGACGTCGATGGTGGAAAACCTGAAAAGGGAGCAGGCCGAGAAGGAGGCTCAACTGTCGGCACTTGAAAACGATATGGACGCCCGAAAAGGCGATGCGCTGGCCCTGTCTGCCGAGAAAGAGAAACTCGAAAAAGAACTGGCCGTTATCCAAGGGAAACTGGCAGACAAGCAGGAAAAGTTACAGACTGCCGACCGACAGCTTTCCGACCTCAAGGAGAACATGGAAGCCATAGAGGAACGCACGGAACAGCTCAAGGAGGAAGCCTACGAATACTCCCGCGCTGTCCACTCCAAAGTGGACAGCCTGCTCAAGGATGCCATGCTGGAAAACATGGTTGATGAGTGGCGGGAACTGTCGGCACGCATGAAGCCCTCCGAACGGCAACTGTTCGATGGCACGATCGTGCGCTCCGTGGCAGAACAAGGCACGGAAGTCATGCACTGCGCCACGCTCTTGTTTCTCGGCATGGTCGATGATGCCACCACCTTTGCCGAAACACATGGTGGAGGAGGTGGTGGCAGCGACCTCAAATGGGGACGTGATGATGACGAGGACAACCGGGCATGGGCGCTCCGCTGCATGAGAATGGCAAGCCGCATGATGCGTCCGGCCATCGGCAAAAAGCCCAAACGATAAACGGCAAAGAATGTTTGGAAACCAAATAGATTATAATTAAAAACATTGGAATTATGACAAAGAATATCATCTTTATCTTCGCAGCGTTCTGTACGCTGCAAGCCCGTGCGGATGTACAACCCACGGAGAAGGATACTGTACGCTGCACGTTCCGTTACGATGACACAGAACTGTTGCAGCCGTTACAGCCCTCATACCTTGACGGAGTGGTCGTTCCGGCACGGGGAAACGGCAACTGGTTCGTCAGTATCACCGGAGGCACGACGGCCTTTCTCGGCACCCCGCTCGGCTGCGAAGACCTGTTCGGGAGGTTGAAACCCTCATATAGCCTTACCCTCGGCAAATGGTTCACCCCGTGGGTCGGCGCACGGATAAATTACAGCGGATTGCAGTTCAAGGACGGTATGCTGGCCGTGCAGGAGTACCATCACCTCCATGCGGATTTGCTGTGGAATGTGCTCGGAGGCAGCTATGCCCGGCAGGAACAGGTGCACTGGCATCTGGCTCCCTTTGCCGGTATCGGATTGCTGCATCATGCGACCAACGGCCATAACCCGCTTGCCATCTCTTACGGCATACAAGGGCAGTACCGGATTTCCAAAAGGGTTAGCGCCCTTGTGGAAATTTCCGGCATGACTACCTTCCAAGATTTCGACGGATACGGCAAGGCGAACCGTCCCGGCGACCACATGCTTTCGCTCACTGCAGGATTCTCTTTCCATATTGGCAAAGTCGGCTGGAAACGGGCCATAGACCCAAGTCCCTACGTTCGCCGCGACCAGTGGCTCGTTGATTATGTCAATGTCCTGTCGGAACAAAACAGCCGTTATGCAGGACAGCATGACAAGGACCGCCGGACGCTGGCCGAACTGAAGAAGATACTGGAAATCGAAGGGTTGCTTGACACGTATTGTCATCTTTTTGACGATGACGATACCATCGGGCACAACGGCTATCCGAGGAACAATTACAGCGGACTGAACTCCCTGCGGGCAAGGTTGAAGAACAGGCATTGGAACGGAAAATCGCCCTTGGAAGGACAAGCCCCGAACGGGAATGGCCGGGCAGACAGCCTACAGCATAGGCAGGACAGCGTGTCTGGCCTCGGAACAGGACAGTTCGAGAATCTTCCCGACAGCACCTTGGCAGACTATGCCGTGCGGATGCAGTCCGGACGGGAATGTATCGGTGCTCCCATCTTCTTTTTCTTTGAACTCGGCACGTCGCACCTGACAGACACCTCCCAGTTGGTCAATCTCGACGAACTGGCACGGGTGGTAAAGAAATACGGTCTGAAGGTCAAAGTCACGGGAGCTGCCGATAGTGCGACCGGAACAGTCGGTATCAACAATGCCTTGAGTGTTTCGAGAGCCGACTATATCGCCTCGGAACTGAACAAGCGGGGATTACCGTCAGACAGGTTGACCAAGACCGGCGAAGGCGGTATCTCCGATTACGCCCCTACGGCGGCCAACCGGCATACCAGAGTGGAACTGTTTTTCCCTGAATCGAAGGGAAATAAGTGAGCTTCCGGTCGGGCTGTGCTGAGTATGTCTTAGGTCAAAGGCTCGGCCGCAGGTAAAGTTAAACGAGAGGAATCCCTTCCCGGACTCCTCTCGTTTCTGTGTTGTTATATGAATGCCGCCTCCCTACCGGTACGGATTGCGACAGGCGGAATAGCGGATATGTCCTTTCCCGAAAATACCTTTCAATTCGATGTGAAAACGAAACTGTATAGAACACGATTTTTATGATTTCAAGGAGAAAATAACCATAAAAAGGCATATTTTAAGACTAAATACGGTATTTATTAGAATATTCAGTTTGCAGAGAGATATTTTTACTTCTTGGTCACCCTCTCCCTGCTTACTCCCGATGATAGTAACGTTGATCACTCATAAAAACAATCATCAGGCAATTGCTCACAAGTACAAACGGAACAGAAAGCCACCTGTGAAAAATAGATAGCATTTCAAAAAAAAGTATCCCAAAACTTATAATAATAGAAAATGTAGATTTAATACACAAAAATGTAGAAAGTGTAGAATTAAATCCACACTAATGCTATGGACGGTTTGTGAAACAAGTGTTAATAACACGAGCCATTTTAGACTACTAATAAAAAAGCAGGGAAAATGTGTTAATGAGTTCTTAAATTTCAACTATTGGTTTCTATTCGGTATTTTATTTGCTTTTAATTTTTCAAATATTAGTTTTTTGTTTCACTTAAAATAAAATGTTTATGAAAAAGTTATTTATTGCAGTAGCATTAGTTATGGGATTGGGTACATCAGTTGCATTTGCCAATGAGATGACAGCAGGAATTGAAACAGTAGCTATGGTAAATGAATATAAACCTATTGAAGCCGCAAAACTTCCGCAGGCTGTTCAAGATGCTATCAAAAAGAATTATGCGGAATCTACTATCAAGGAAGCTTCTGTTGATGAAGCTGCTAAAACTTACAAGGTTATCCTTACCGGTAAAGATGGAAAAGATACAACCGTTGTATTCAACGAAAAGGGAGAGATTCAAAAATAATCTTCTAATTTGTTTTAGAGAAGATTAGAGGCTGTCTCAATATAGAAAAATGGGATAACTTATAATCTATAAAGTTGTATCATAAAGATCTCCTGCTTTAGCCTTAGTTTATCCTAATTATATGGCTAAAAGCAGGAGATTCTTTATTTTTAAGTTTCAATCTATAAGATTTTTACTTTAGCAATTCTATTTTGAGACAGCTTCTGTATTTAAGGGCTTTTTTATGCGACTATTTTTTTTACGAATTTGATAATAGCCTACTATATTTCTCGTAATTGAGTCATAATAGTCTGATAAGGATAAAATCTTTCATGAAACTGATGTTTAAAGATTCATCAGCAAACACTATCCAAATGGAAAACGACAGCCATCACAAACTCTTTTAATCAATCCCGCCCCCTAAGGCATGATAAAGGCTGATGACTCCCTGTATTTCGTCAAAACGATCCGATGCAGCATCCAGTTCTGCCTGCAACAAAGTCTGACGTGCTGTCAGTACTTCCAGATAATTTTGTGAACTGTGTTTCATCAATAGTTCCGCACTACGCACAGCCGACGCAAGAGATGTGATTTGCTGTTCTTCAAGCTGCAATCTGCCTCTTGCTGTCTGCCATTGCACCAAGGCATTATTAACCTCCATACCAGCATTGAGCAGGCTTTGGCGGAAAGACAGCACCGCCTCCTCTTGTTGCGCCCTGGCTACTTTCAAGTTTGCGATGTTCTGTCCTCTGTTAAAGAGTGGCTGTACGAGTGAACCTACAGCCGACAAAAGCCATTGGCCGGGATTGGTTATTGCAGCTCCCGCTGTATTAGTCCATCCGGCAGAACCACCCAGCGTTATTGACGGATAAAAAGCAGCTACGGCTTGGTTGGTGACATAGAATGCAGTAGCCAGTTCGGCTTCACTCTGACGTACATCCGGACGGCGCTGTAAAAGTTGTAAGGGAACGCCCACTAAAAGTGTATCCGGAAAGGATTGGGTGTCAAGGGTTGATCGTTCAATGCTGGCCGAAGGTGTGCCAAGCAGCGCGGACAGAGAATTTTCCAACTCGGTAATCTGCCGTTCCAATGAAAGCAATGAGGCATCTACCGACAACTTACTCGCTTCAGTCTGCGCTACTGCCATGTCAGTTGTTTGCCCGGCTCTTTTCAGAGCCTTCATTACCCTAAGATTCTCAGCCCAGTTTTCTGCCGTACGACGGGTGATTCCCAGTTGCTCATCCAGCATCAACAACATATAGTAGTTATTCGCAATAGTCGCTATAAGTTGCGTCTGCACGGCTTGCCGGTAAGCTTCATTCTGTTCCAATACAGCACGAGCCTCACGTTTGGCATTGGTAAGTTTACCAAATATGTCAATCTCCCAACTCGCTGAAACTGCCAAATCGTAACTTTTGGTTGTGTTACCATGCTCTGCCTTGCTAATCGTACCTTGCGGGCTAAGGTCAAGGGAAGGCAGATAAGAAAGCCGGGCCGACTTAAGAAGAGCTTCGGCCTCCTTGACACGTAGGCGGGCAATACCCAGGTCAGAATTGTTGCAAAGCCCTGTTTCAATAAGGCTTTGCAATTGTGGATCTGTAAAAAGTTCTTTCCACGATAGATCGGCAATAGAAGCGGTGGTATCAGCAGACAAAGCCGACTGACGATAAAGACTGTCAACAACCGCCACATCAGGTCGTTTATAAGTCCGATAAATTGAGCATGAGCTCAATCCCACCGATAAACATATGCATATTATTACTTTTTTCATATACTCAAACTAACTATATTCGGATTATTGATCTTTTTCTTCCAATTTCGGCAATTGACGTTCAGGCATAAAACGTTCCTGTAAATATTGGAACACGATGAACAGTACCGGTACGATAAAAAGTAGGGCAACCGTACCAATCAGCATACCGCCAACCGTACCCACACCGATAGATATATTGCCGTTAGCTCCCACACCCGAAGCGAACATCAGAGGAAGCATGCCAAAAATCATGGTCAGCGAGGTCATCAAAATCGGGCGTAGGCGAACCTGGGCGGCGGACACTGCCGCTTGGGAGATACTCATACCCTGACGACGGCGTTCCGAAGCATACTCTGTAAGAAGAATCGCAGTCTTGGCCAGAAGCCCTATCAACATCAACAGACCGATTTGCAGATAAATGTTATTCTCCAGACCAAACATTTTGGCAAATAAGAAGCTACCGGCAAGACCGAACGGAACCGAGAGAATGACTGCAATCGGTACAAAAAGACTTTCGTAAAGAGCACATAGTATCAAATAAATAAACACCACACAGATGACAAAGATAATAGTAGTGGAACTTCCTGTTGAAGCCTCTTCACGTGACATGCCACCAAATTCATATCCATAACCGGCAGGAAGCGTTTCTTCCGCCACCTCACGCAATGCCTGAATAGCCTGCCCTGTACTATATCCGTCGGCAGGGATACCATTGACATTAATGGCCGAGAAAAGATTGAAACGGGAGAGCGTTTCGGCTCCGTATACACGTGTCAGTTTCAAATATTGTCCAACGGGAGTCATCTCCTCCTTATCATTCCGCACGAACATATTGTTCAGGGCCTCCGTATCCAGACGGTATTCAGGCGGAGCCTGTACCATCACCCGGTACAATTTGGAGAAACGGTTCATGTTGGATGCATAGTTACCGCCTATATAACCTGACAAGACAGAAAGTACATCGGATGGGGAAACCCCGTTGCGTTTACAGCGTGAGGCATCCACTTCCACCAGATATTGAGGGAATTTGGTATCAAATGAGGTAGTGGCACGTGCAATCTCAGGACGGGCATTCAGTTTGTCAATCATCTGCCGGGTTATGGAAAGCAAATCCTCTATCTTACCTCCTTTCTGGTCCTGTACATAAATCTCAAAACCACTGCTCACTCCATAACCCGGAATCATGGGCGGAGCGAAAACCATAATATCAGCCGAAGCTATGTCCGCTGTACGACGGTATATCTCAGATATTACAGAATTTATATCATCACCCTCTTCCGTGCGTTCACTCCAGTCCCGCAGGCGGACGATGAACATACCATTAGCCGCTCCCTGCCCGCTAATCATGGCGTTACCCGTAACCTTGGAGAACATACGGATTTGCGGAATATCCTTGATACGGCGGTCAATTTCATTCATCACAAGTTTTGTCTCTTCCAGGTTACTTCCCGGAGAAGTACGCACGTCAATGAATACCGTACCCATATCTTCCTGGGGTACAAGACCGGTTTTGGTCGTCTTCATCAAGAAAAACAATCCGGCACCAGCTACTATCAGCAACACACCAGTCAGCCATTTGCGTTTGACCATAAAGAACACCCCGCCCTTGTATTTCATTACGACACGATGGAAAGCTGTATCAAAGGCTATGTGAAAACGAGAAGAAAAACTCATCTTTTCCCCCTGCTTCACATCTCCGTGTGGAGTCATGATAAGCGCACAGAGTGCCGGGCTCAAAGTCATCGCATTAAGGAGGGAAATGCCCACCGCTACAGCCATCGTAAGACCGAACTGCGTATAGAATGTACCGGTAGTTCCTCCCATAAACGATACCGGAATAAATACCGCCATGAAGACAAAGGTTGTGGTGACGAGCGCGGAGGTGATACCTCTCATGGCATTTATTGTGGCCAAATAAGGAGATTTGTACCCTTCATCAAACTTCGCCTGCACAGCTTCGACGACAACGATGGCATCATCCACCACCGTACCGATTACCAATACCAATGCAAAAAGTGTCAGCATATTCAAGCTAAATCCCGCTACGGCAAGGAATGCAAAGGTACCAACCAAAGAAACGATGATTGAAATGGCCGGTATGAACGTGGAACGGAAACTCTGCAAAAACACATAAACCACAAGGATTACAAGGATGATAGCCTCGAAAAGCGTCTTTACAACATTCTTAATAGAGGCATCAAGATAATCCTTCGTACTCATCAAATCGGCTATTTCCATACCTTTGGGAAGAGTTTCCCGGATATCCTCCACCACCTTATCAATTTCCTCGATAATCTCGTTCGCATTCGAGCCTGAAGTCTGGGCAATCATACAGTTAGAACCCGGATGACCGTTCACCTCGCCAATGTAAGTGTAAGTACGCGATCCTAATTCGATAGTGGCCACATCCTTCAACTTCAGCTCTTCGCCACTAGGAAGCGATTTGATGACCATATTCTCATAATCCTGTTCAAATTCATAACGGCCACGGTATTTGAGCACATACTGGAATGTATTTTCCGACTCTGCTCCCAACGTACCGGTCGGTGCTTCAAGGTTCTGTTCATCAAGCACTTTTGTAATGTCATCCGGAATCAGACCGTAACGTGCCATCTTTCCCGGATCGAGCCAGATACGCAGCGAATAGTCCGCTCCCATCACATTGACCTCACCCACACCGGCAATACGTGCCAGACGAGGTTCAATATTAATTTTCAGATAATTGTTAAGAAACTTCTCATCAAATGAGTTGTCCGGGCTGTACAAGGCCAGAGCCTTAATATTACTGGTCTGGCGTTTACGCACGGTAACACCGCTTCGCGTAACCTCGGCAGGAAGTAATCCTTGGGCGGAAGCGATACGGTTCTGTACGTTCACTGTCGCCATGTCCGGATCTGTCCCTTGACGGAAATAGATACGGATGTTGGCTGAACCGCTGTTAGTGGCAGAAGAGGTCATGTACATCATGTTCTCCACACCATTCAGTGCCTCTTCCAGAGGAACAACTACACTCTTCTGTACCGTTTCGGCATTAGCACCAGTATAAGTAGCCTGCACACTTACCGTAGGAGGAGCAATTTCAGGGAATTGCTCGACAGGCAACTGGACAAGGCTGATGATACCCAATATAAGAATGACAACAGAAATGACTCCCGCCAAAATGGGTCTGTCAATAAAAGTCCTTATTTTCATGGCACAGCTTATTCGTTAGTAGTTGTATGAGTATCTATTTCTGTTCCTTCGCGTACAAGACCTGCGCCTTCTGCGATAATCACGTCGCCCGGAACCAGCCCGGACTCAACAATATATTCAGTCCCGTTATTCAGACGGAAAACCTCGACCGGAGCTGACTTAGCCTTACCATCAACCACTTTATACACGAAAACACGGTTTTGTAATTCATAGGTGGCAGCCTGCGGGATGGCAATCACGCTGTCCTGGTGTGAAGGGACGAATACTGTACCGCTACCACCATTACGAAGCAGTTTATCAGGATTGTCAAATTCCGCACGGAGACTCACCGCCCCCGTGTTTTCGTCAATAGTACCGCTTACGGCATTAATCTTACCTGAATGTGCATAAGCTTTACCATTACTCAAGGTCAATTCTACATCGGGCATCTTATCCATCGCTTTCTGAAGTGAGCCATATTGTTGTATCAAGTCCAATATCTGATTCTCGTTCATAGAGAAATAGGCATATACCTTCTCATCATCAGAAACGGTCACCAATGGTTCGGTGATACTGCTGCTGACCAAGGCTCCCACACGATAAGGAATCATGCTGGCAACTCCGTTTACGGGACTTTTAACCGTTGTATAAGACAAATCATTACGGGCATTGGTTTCCTGGGCCCGGGCTTGAGCAAGATTAGCTTGGGCCTCGGCCAAAGAGTTGCGTGCCGTCTGGAGATCAAATTCCGAAACGACATTTTCCTTAAATAGTTCTTCCTTGCTTTCAGCCGTGAGTTTAGCCGTAGCCAGACGGGATTCCGCGCTTTTTACATTGGCGATTGCTGTTTCAAGTGCCGCCTTATAAGGAACTTGGTCAATAATAAACAAAACTTGTCCTTTCTTTACAGGATCTCCCTCATTCAGAAGGATTTCCGTTATGATACCGCTTACTTGCGGACGTATCTCGACATACTGCCGTCCCCGCAGACTGGCCGTATATCCGGTTTTAAGTGTCCTATCACTGAATTCCACACGCAGTGTCTTGTACTTGGCACCCGCCTCTTGTTGTGGCTTCGGGTTACATGAAGACAATAGTATCAATGCTGATGATAAAATGAAGATGCTTTTCATTTCTCTGTCTATTTATGGTTATTGAATGAATATTTAAAGTCTACAAAACGAATGTAGGCAAAACTAAAAAGATTTTATATATGCTCTAAGAATGTGTTGATAAACAGCGGAAATGTGTTGACGAATGACAATAATCAGCCTTTTGAGGAATGAATTCAAAGAATTATCTTTGCAGAAACAATCAAATAGTGTTTTTAGCTATCCTCTTTTAAAGATTAACAATACATGCCAATGCTTTTAAAGATTAAGAAAAACAGGAAAAAGGATACGGTCGAGCATACCGCCGCCATATCCCCCAAGATAACTATTTATGTGGATCTGCTCTTTTGTTTGGTCATACTTCCACTGATTATCATGCTCGTTCCGATAGACAAATGGTTTGTCACCCAGCCTGTATTTGTCGTAACACTGATTGTATATATTTATTTGCTCTACTTTGTTTATCGCAACATAAATCTTCCTTCCTTGTTCATACGCAAAAAATACGGATATATCATACTGGTACTTGCACTGCTGATGCTCATTACCGAACTGGTGACGCATTTCCCCCTGCCGGAAAACGCCAACTCCAAACTCCCGCTGGAATTTCGCCGCCATCTCCATTCCCAAACTGTGTGGTTTTTCTTTCTAATCATTTCCGGATTCGGGCTGGCCATCGAAGTCATTTTTGAACTTTTCCGCCAAATGCTTGCCCGCCAGGAAATGGAGGCCGAGAAAAACCGCGCCGAACTGGCCATGTACAAGGCGCAGATAAACCCACATTTCCTTTTCAACACGCTCAATACCCTATACGGTTTAGTCATTACCAAATCTGACCAGACAGAATCGGCTTTTGTCAAGTTCTCCAATATTCTCAGGTACATGTATCACAATGCTTCTGTTGAAAAGATTAACATTGAAAGTGAACTGGAGTACATCAGCCAATATGTCGAATTGCAACAACTAAGACTCAACCATCATACGAAGGTGATATTCGAAAGCCGTACAGATCAAGAAAGCGTAAAAATACCGCCTATGATTTTGATTACATTTGTGGAGAACGCATTCAAATACGGAACATCTTCTTCCAAAGACTGCACTATACTCATACGAATCATCGTTGAAGACGGAACTTTGTTTTTCAAAACATGCAATTCTATAATGAGGGAGAAAGAACAGGACGCTCCTTCTATCGGAATAGAAAACTGTCGCAAACGTCTCAGGCTACTGTATCCGGAACGTTTTACCCTGCTCACGGAAAGGGACAAGAAAAGAAATGAATTCAGAACAAAATTAACCATACAACTATCATGAGAAAGATTAGCTGCATAGCAATAGACGACGAGCCCATCGCGTTACTTGTCATCAAACGGTTCTGTGAGAGAAAAGGAAACATGGAGCTTACTTCTTTTTGCGAGCCCCGCATCGGGCTGGAAGAAATAGTCCGGACTAAACCAGATTTAGTGTTCCTGGATATTGAGATGAACGGTTTGAGTGGCTTGGATGTGGCAAAGGTACTTCCTGAAAAATGCACACTTGTTTTTACCACTGCTCATGCCAAGTATGCCCTTGACGGATTCAACCTCGACGCAGTGGATTTCCTGCATAAGCCCATCGCTTACGAACGTTTTGAAAGGGCTGTGGAAAAAGCGATGTTACACATCAAGGCAAATGAAAACGAGATAACTCATGATGTCATACAAGACACAATCGTGGTGAAACAAGATTATAGCAGTATAAATATACCTATTTCTGATATCTTCTATATTGAAGCTTTGGAGAATTATAGTAAAATATTCCGTTTAAACGGGGGAACAATCATCTCACGCCTTAATATTAAAGCAATTCATAAAATGTTACCCCAAAAACAGTTCATAAGAGTACATCGTTCCTTTGTTGTTCCTGTAAACAAGATACAACAATTTTCTAAACAGGAAATATATCTAATCGGACTTAACAAGCCCATACCCGTAGGAAGAAGTTATGCTAAAGAAGTAACCGAAATCCTTCTACAAAATGATTGATAATAAAATTTCTCCACACTATACAATGAATGTACAAAATATTTATTTATCCTCGAAGCCGCACTACGAGATTCTGGACGGACTGCGCGGTGTGGCGGCTGCTATGGTAGTGGCTTTTCATCTGCTGGAAGCGCATTCCGGCGGCAATCATCTGAACCAGATCATCAATCATGGCTATCTGGCAGTCGATTTCTTCTTCATGCTTTCGGGTTTCGTCATTGGCTATGCCTATGATGACCGTTGGAACCGGATGAGCATGGGAACCTTCTTCAAGCGCCGTCTTATCCGGCTGCAACCTATGGTGGCCATGGGAAGTATTGTGGGAGCCGCACTCTTTTGGTTTCAGAAAGCCCCTTGTTATCCGGCAATGGAGGGCGTGTCCATCGGTGCGCTACTGCTGGTCATGCTGTTAGGTTGTACGTTGCTGCCTCTGCCGCTAAAATGGGATATTCGCGGATGGATGGAAATGCACCCGCTGAACGGACCGGCGTGGTCGCTTTATTACGAATACATCGGGAACATACTGTACGCACTATTTATTCGCAAGTTCAGCAAAACGGCGCTGGCCGTCTTCGTGGCAATAGCAGCGTGCTTTACGGTACACCGCTGCCTTACCGCACCCGCCGGTGACATCGTGGGCGGATGGGCTTTGAACTGGGAACAGCAGTACGTGGGGCTGGTTCGGCTGATGTACCCGTTCTTTGGCGGACTGCTCCTGTCGCGGCTCGGCTGGCTGATACGCACCCGCAAGAACGCTTTCTGGTGGTGCAGCCTGATGATTATCGCCGTGCTTTCCGTGCCCCGTATCGGCGGGGAGGACGGTTATTGGATGAACGGGCTTTACGAGGCTTTCTGCATCATCTGCATTTTCCCGGTCATTGTTTCGATGGGTGCGGGAGGCAGGATAACGGGCAGGCGTTCCACTGCCGTATGCAAGTTTTTGGGCGACATATCCTATCCTGTCTATATCACCCACTATCCGCTAGTCTATATCTATACGGCGTGGGCCTTCAACCATCAGGCGACGCTTGCCGAAGGCCTTCCTTACATGCTGCTCACTTTCGTCGGGGCCTTCGCGCTTGCCTATGCCTGTCTGAAGTTCTACGACCTCCCGGTGCGCAAGTGGCTTACGGAGCGTTTTTTGAAGAAGAAATAAAAAGCGGTAGGGGAACCATACATTTATCATCCTATTTCTGTCGCTGACAAATAAAGTTCCGGCGCTGGTGGCGTTTCGTGGACGACACAATCGGACAACGCATGCCCAAATGTCCATTACCGTTTCGCCAGTAGAAGAAAAGCCCCTCGATACCTTCAGGCATAGGTTCGAGGGGCTTTTTCGGTGGAAGAAAACCTCTTTGGGTTGAATGGGTTCTACTTGATATTACTATATCTTTCTAACAGGGTTATTCCCTTTTGTCGGTCGGACTTATGCACGGGCTGTTATGTCATTGCTCATCTCTCACACCGCGTACATACCCGCCGTCGGCTTTCGATCCGGTCGCACCTATGGAGCCGTCCTCGGCGTTGAAACGGAAACCGCCGTTCTTGCCCGAAATGGAACTGTTCCCGGTTCCATAACTTCCACGGCTGAAACTGGTATAGGTCATATACATGGCTTTGCTGCTATGCGTATAAATAGTCACAGGCCAACCCCATTTTCCTGTATACGTCCTCCATGCGTCTTTCGGCAGGCGTGTCCCCATGATGAGCAGTTCGCGCAGGTTGGGTACGCGGTAGCCGCTCGGTGTTATGCTGGCCGTTTGGTACCATACCCAATCATGATCGTCCTCCCAATTCCAACGATTTAGTGCATTAACATCTATCTTCGGCGTGGGATAGTCTGCATCGTTTGCCGCCACGCGGAATTTCCCGTATGGCCGGTTGGAAGGTTGCTCGTCGTTGTGCGCAGGCAGCTTGCTGACCTCCCGGCTTAGGCGGCGGGCTTTCTCGCTGAGGTTGGTACAGTCTATCACATAAGTACCGTCGCTCTCCGCCGCCGTCACGTCGGGAATGAGTGGCGTAGGTTCCGTCTCCGGGTCGTCGAGGCCGACACCGAGGTTGCGTATGCAGCGGTAGGCGTACTTCCCGCCCACTTTATCGCTCGACCCGTCGTAGTTGCCCAGTGCGGCGCACTCCTCGGCCCACAGCACCCACGGGTCGTTGCCGTCGGCAGAACTGCTGGTGTAGTGCCAGTAGGTTTGATTCTCACGGTCGGCTGCGTTGGTGGGGTATAGGTGCGAGGCGTTGTCCAAAGCGTACTCGCCGATGTAGAGGTCCACGAGTTGGTCTATGGCGGCCAGATACCAGCGTATCTCGTTCGGTTGTACGATGTTGTCCCCGTTCAAGTCGCGGTTGCGCATCAATACGGCGTGCAGGGCGTCTTGGTACTTGTTCAGCTCATACGGTTCGGAGGTTTTGAGCACGTCCGTCCAAAGTAGGGTAGAGTTATTGGACGCATAGTCTTCGCCCAGCAGGCAGCGTATGGTGTTGAGACGGCCGTTGCTGGAGGAGGTGCCGAGCCTCACGTTGCCCGGTGCCCAGCGCACGCCCTCCATGCGGCTCTCCAGCCCCCATGCGGTAGGCAGTTCGCTCTCGCTCTTCTTCACGTTGTACACCGTGCGTATGGACTTCTGTTTGAATGTCTGTATGGCCTCCACCACGCTTGATGCGCCGTCGGGACTGTATTGGGAGTTGGCTCCGTTGATGAAGTAGAGCAGGCGGTCTTCGGCTTCCACGTAGCGCCGCCACTCTGACAAAAGCGGAGTAGCGTTGGTATTCTGGTCGGACGGTTCGCGTACATACACATATTCGTCGATAAAGGCGGTAACGGCCACCGTTCCGGTTGTCTTCCCCTCTCGGTATTCCTGTTTCAACCGCTGCAACAACTGGTGTGCGTCGAGCAGGCGGGCGTTGGGATAACTTGAGTGCCCCTCATACCCCGACTGTTTGTCTTCGCCTCCTTTGTAGTTCTGGTCGCCGGGGTATTTCACATAGTATTGGCCCGTCTCCTCGCCGTAATCTTCATTGATGGCAAACTTGACCCACCTGTAATCGTGGATACCGTTCTGCTCCGGCGTGTCCGTTTCGCAGAAATTGCCGGCATAGATAGCCTTGTCGAAAGGCGTCTGCACGCCCCAAGTCATGTCGCCCACTTGGCTGCGGTCTATCGTTATCAGCACACGGTCGTAGTGTGCGTCCAGCTCGTGCAGCCCTTCTTGGCTGAATATCACGTTGCCCTCGTAGCCGGGCCGGCGTTCGTTTTCCTCTTGGTCGGAGCTTACCTCCACTACGATGTCATCGACGCCTCTCAGGGTGACGTGATAGGTATAATAGGTATTGCGTTCGGTGTCGTAATCGTTGGGATTGCCGTCGGCATAGCCCAGATGCACCGTGAACGTCACGTCGGCGTTGACCGTGCTGTTTCCGACCTTGTAGGACAGCGTGCCCGACATCTCCACGTAGGTGGCGTTTGCCGGAGCGTAGGTGAAATCGCCGTTCTCGAACTGCTGTCCCGGTTTGTCGGGGAACGAGCCGCCGGTGGTGTGATTGCGCTCCTCGCGCAGGGCGTACCGCTGTGTGTCCGTCAGTCCGTCGCCGGAAATCGTCTGCGCGGGCGTTTTGCGGTTCTCCGGCATGTAGAACACGAAAGCGCAACTGTCCAGCAGGTAGTTCGCATCGCGTGCCTCGATCTCGAACGGCATTTCGTCGGTATCGAAATAGGTACACCCTTTACCGTCGGCGTCGTCCGTTTCCTTGGGCAACAGCAGCGATTGGGCGGGAACCTTCATCACCCGCCAGCTGCGGGGGCGGAAGTCGAGGCTTTCCCACTGTTCCTGTCCTTGCCGGTGTTCGTTGGGGATTTCGGTCTTCACCACGAACTCCACCTTGGCGTCCGTCCGTTCGGGGCGCAGCGTGCATTCCAGCGAGGCAGTGCCGCTCTCCGTGCCGGGTATGTTGATGACGGTGTTTGTCTGATCGGAGTCGTTGTCATCGTAGGCGAAGCCCGTCATCATGAACTGTGTGGAGCGTTCCACGGTCTGCTCGTCCAGTGTCATGATATAGGCTTCGAGTTCGTCCAGCGAAGTTATCTTTTTCATCTCCTCTTGAGTAACCTCATAGTTGGAGTTTACGCTCTCGGTGGAGAGGTTGGCGATACAGACGATCTGCACATTGTTCAGCGAAGTGGTGGAGAAGCTGACCTGCCCTTTGCTTCTGCCTGCATTAGTGTCGTATGTTATATCGTTATCCGTGTAGAATCCCTGGTAGTGTACCTCACCGTCAGGATTGAAGATGAACACATATAGGTTGTTCACACGGTTTTCGTAGCTCTCGTCCTGCGCCGCACGTGTTACTATGCGGTTCTTTTCGGAGCGGAATCCCAGCGTTACCTGTGCCGGAAGCCCTTCCTGCACGCGGGGGTGCTCCTCGAACAACAGTTCCTCGGTGCAGGAGGATAGCAATACCGACAGCAGTGCGGCCGGCAGCAGGTGTCTTATTTTTCTTACTATTGTTTCCATAACTTGAATGACATACGGGATTTATTTAATTGAATGGCGGTACGGTTATATCTTTCTTCGTCCACTCCACTACCTCGAATTTTATCGTCAGGTTGGCCGCCGAGCTGAGCGTGGCATAGATATTCACCTGCTTGTTGCGCGGGATGAAGTTCAGCCGGCCGTTGTACTCGTCGATGAAAAACTTATCGGAGTAGTCTTGCCCCGAAGCTGTGGAGAACCCGATGGTGTAGGGCGAAACTTCGGTCGGGTCCTGCCATGCGTAGGAGGGATAGATGTAGCAGGCCAGCGTCTTGCTGCCGTACCCCTTGATTTCGATGTTCTCCTCGGAATAGGTTTTGACACCATAATCCGTTCCTTCGGGTACGTCGAGGGAGGTCTCCCCGAACAGGTAGAGCTGATCGCCGAAAAATTCACCGAAACGCATTTCGGTAATGGTAATGGGGTCGCTGAGCGTGTTGCTCATGATGACGTTGAGCTTGGCCACGCAGCGTCGCAGCTCCACTTCGATTTCCTGCGGTTCGGCTCCGGGTGGCTCGATGGTCATGTCGCGCTGGACCCAGCTCATGGGCAGGCCGTATTTCTTCACTTGGGGGTCGGTGAAGCGCAGAGGGAAATGCTTGGGGTCTTCTTCGTCCTTCACCCAGGCTTTCTTTACGCCGTTTACCTCCACAAGGTTGTTCTCGAAATTCGACATGTCGGAATAGTCCTTGCCGAGAGCCTCTTCGTTGGCTACGGCATAGAAGGTAACGGTGCCCACCGGCACGCCTGTTATGGTGACGCTGCCGTCGGACAACTCCGCTTCGTTGAACGCTTCGTTGATAACGGGTTTGTCCTGCGAGAATACCAGTATGCGTAGGGTCTTTATCTTCTCCTCGTCGGTTGCATACTCCGCGTCCGTGGTACGGGTGGTGAGCGTTTCGGCCATCGGCACGCGCAGGGTGACGGAGGTGGTTCGCCCGTCGGAGGTCCATTCGTCCGTCTCCTCGGCGGTGCAGCCGGTCAGCAGGCAGACGGCCCACACGAGGGCGGCCGCCCTGTGCGGGGAGAAAAGTCCGGATAAATATCGTCTCATGTATCTTTTCATACGCTTGTTGTCGTCGGTTTCTTGTTTCGTTTTAGTTCCATGATACGGAAGTGTCCTCTTCGTCCCAGTCGAGCACCTTCACCTTGATTTCGAGCGAGGCGGCCGAGACGGTTAGGGTGTAGGCATATCGGCGGCCTGCATCCCATTGTTCCGCACTCCCGCCAGAGAGGCTGACCGTGGAACTCCGGTCGGCGGTCTCGCCCTCGAAACGGTAGCTTATGGCGATTTCGGCCCCCGTCAGGTCGGTATGAGGGGGAAGCAGCACGTTGCCCAGCATGTCTTGGGTCTTGCCGGAGGCGACATCGACATCGGAGGCGGCGAGCAGTCTGTCATCGGCAGTGGTTGTTGTCGTATTGCTCCACTCGGACGTTCCCCCCGCCGTATGGGTCAGGTCACCTTCCCGAATCACGCCGTTCACCTTGAAAGACGTTACCGTCACGTCCCGTCCCACGGCCTTGACGTTGAATGCCAGCCTTGTGAGCCGGTGGAAGAATTTGAAGCTGACAGCTTCGGGAACGTTGCCAGTCTCGGTTACGATATCCGTCTTTTCCGCCGTCATCAGGTCGTGTCCTTTCGTGGCATCGAAGCCCTTGACGGTAAAAGTACCGTCCGTACAGGCGACAGACACACCATCGCCCAATGTTTCTTTGGACGGATAAAGGGCATAGAAGTCGTAGGTTTTGCCGGCGAGCCAGTATCTCGTGCCCTCGTAACCCCACATGCCGGAAACGTATGTTACTTTTTCAGCGTTAAACACGCTCGTGGCTGTACCGCCCGCCCCGTCGGTGTAGTTCCCCCATACGCTGAACGAGTTTCCATTGGTCAGCATTTCGTCGGTGTCGTCGATGGCGGCCCGTGTCACGGCAGGACCGGCAAAGCGGATCGCCCCGCTGTTGCCGCTTGTTTCCATGTCCGGGTCCATGCTTTCCGCACAGGCTCCCAGCAGGCAGGCGACAGCCGGTATGAACAAGGTTTTGAATAGGTTGTTATTCATAATCATACATTGTTTCTTTATATCCGGTTATTTCTGACGCTATCGGTAGCGTAAATAAGGAGCAACACTCCCGTTAGTGGCTATGAGGGGACATTCAACCCCTCATAGCCTGATGTTATGTCTTTTCAACGATTGGTGCAAACAATCATTCTCAAACATTTTCTTCCGGAGTTACTGGTGTTTCTGGTGTGTCTGTCCATTCATCTACTTCAACAACTTTGAACTGAATTATCTGTTCTTCCAAATCCTGGTCAATCGTGCTACCGTTGATTTCTACTGTATAGTTATATTTGAAACCTTCAGTCCACTGGTTCTGTTCTGTGCCGCTAACATTGCCTTTATATGTCAAATCTCCTTTGAACTTACTTGTTCCTAATGATACTCCTGCTGCATCAGAGAAAGTTGCGGTAAAGGTTACTTCCAGATTTTCGTTGCTTTGTGGAATGACAAAGCAGGTCGTAGTGTGGGTATTGTCCTTAAAATCTTCGGCAATATCCTCTAATGTTCCGAAATCATAGTCCTCTGTTGAAACATTTTGAGTAGTCCAATTGATATTTGGTTTCCCGCTTTCTTTATAAGTCGCTGTAACATTAGTTGTTTTTATCGCATTCACCTTGATATCGGAGATTTTCATGGTGTACTCATGAGCGTCCGTGTTCTCGAACGTGAACTTCACCTGCGACAGCATGTGGTAGAAAGATAATTCTACCGGAGCATTATCAGAAGTTTGTGCAGTCTTTTCTTCGGGTATAGCCACGATCAGGTCTTTCTTATTGTCTACCGTGTAATTTTCGAACGTCAGTTTCCGCTCACTTGCACTGAATGATACGCTATTATTTGAATTTTCACCATCGGAGTAAGCGCCAAAACGGTACTTCTTGCCATCTATCCAATAAGCAGTCTGTGTGGGATTCCAAACCGTCCCCTCCGTTCCTACAGAGCCTCCCTCTACCAGAACATTGCTATACACGGGAGTCCATGAATCATCATAGCTTCCAAACACGAAGAACTTCGTAAGGTTTTTATCCGTTGTTTCAGTCACACCACCTCTCGTTGAATGGTTCACGAAAGTTCCGAACTGAATCGCCCGGCTCTGCGGCATATCCACAACTTCTTCATTCGTACAGCTTGCCAGTGCTGCTACAGCCACTCCAAGCACAAAAAAACTTTTCTTCATAAGATGTAAAATTAAATTAAAAATAAAATTGAAAATTTGGTTATTTAGTACCTGTTGTTTTATTCGTTTCAGTCGATGGGTAGCGGTATGTCCACCCATTCTCCCCAGCCGTCCACATCCACATCAAAGCTGCCTCCGCCTTCCAGACCCTCGTCATTGGAAATCGCCAGTCCGCTCACGACGATAACGCCGCCCCGTGGCTGTCCTTTCACTTGGTCTGTGACATCGAACTCGAAGGTCTTGAACTTGCCGTTTACCATTCTCACTTCCAAGTTCAGGCTGTACCGCCGCTCGTCCGTACCGTTTCGTCCGTAGTGTTCACCTGGATAGTCGGGCACGCCGAACGACTGTACCAACGCTTCCGCTCCGTAATCCTCTATCGTACAGTCGAACATTACCGTGGCTGCGGTTTCTCCGGTATGTCCGTCGTTCAGATAGACCGTTTCGGCCATACCTGCCAAGGCTCCACGGGCCAAAGCCACGTATTGTTGTCCGCTTTCGAACTCGTAGCGTATCATATAGGTGTAAACCAATGGATGCAAGGTAACCGGCAACTCCGTCGGGGCAAGTGTTTTTTCCGCCGTGTATTCTTCCATGTATGCCCCGTAAAGCATGTCGGGCTGGTTCACGGTACGTTCCCCCGCGTGTAGTTCCTGAAAAGAACTCCGGGTCACGCCGCGTGTGGTGGCTGTAGCGGACTCCGAGGCCTCCACGCCATCGAACACGATATATTCCGTATCATTGTTGTAGAACAGCAGTTCATGCGTGCCTTCCGGCATGGAGACACGTCCCCCTTCATCGGGCAGATTGCTCTCTATACGCTGTCCGTCGCTTGTATAGACTTGAACACGTATTCCGTCGGCTGGAGCAGGACACAAATCTTCATAGTCGTACTTCCAGTCCTCTTCCCACAATTTTTCCCAGTCATAGGCGTAAGTACGTTCCCATTCCTGTTCCCAGTCGGAAGAGAGATTCACCTTCACGGAAAGGCTATGCTCGTCGTGGTCGTAACACAGGTCTTTCCGGCAGCTCGTGGAAAGGAATGTCAATCCTGCGAACGTAAGCCCCATGAGGGTATATCGTAGCGTTGCTTTCATCGTGCGCCTCCTTTCTTTTTACCGGTATCCCACAACCGCCACACAAGGGCAAACTTCAGTTTCAACGGACCGAAGTAGTTCATTCGGTTTGTCTGCTGGTACACGTAGTGCCCGTCGATGGGAAGATATTCCTCGTACTTGGTGTGCATGTACCCCAGACCGATACCGGCTTCCAGCGAGAGCCGCCGTCCGATGGGGAACATGTAGCCGTAGCTGACACCCACCATTTCGGCCTCGCCCTGATAGCCCTTTTTGCCGTTTTCAAGGTCGTACCACGTGAAGCCGCCGAACACGCCGAGGTAGTGGCCGTGCCACGGGCTGCCTTGCTTCTGTCCGAACCACCAGCGTCCTTCCGGGCTGATCGTGGCCACTTGGTAATACTTATGCTTGCCGTCGTTCTTCCACCACGCCATGTCACCTTCGAGGTTCACCGTCCAGCGGTCGGAGATGCGGTACTCCACTTCGAGCGAGGGCATCAGTATCGCGTCGTAGAGCAGGTTGGTCTTGACGGCCAGCCGCTGCACCGTAAGTCTTTGCGGTTGCACGGTTACTTCCTCCCGCACCGTTGCCGGTCCGGAAGTTGTTTCCGCCACGCTATCGGGTTGCAAGACCGGTTCCGGCTCTTTCAGTTTCGTCTCTTTTTGGGTAATGACTTTTACGGGTGGTTCGGGTTTCCGGTAGCAGGCCACCGAGAGGCTGGAGCGCAAATCCGGGAAGAAGTTCTCCAGCATGTAGGTGTACGGCATGCCACCCCGCAGGTCCATGAGCTGTTTCTTGCGTCCGTCCACTACGCGGCCAGCCTTGTCGAACACCCATACGGGCGTATGGTCAAGAATATGCAGCACCTCTTCTTTGTATAATATGTCCGAGGCGGCGACCATCTGGCGCAGCATATCCCACGCGATGCCCTCGCCATGTATGCATATTAGGCTGTCGGGGATTCCGGCGTGGCGCACAAGATAGGCTTTCAGGGAGTCGGCCCTGCGCTCTGACAGCACCTCGTTGAGACGGTTCACACCTTCGGGCGATGCCCACGAGCGTATCACGACGCTTTCGAGGCGGCCTGCCCCGTGTTCTTCGCGCAGGGTGCGGATAAAACGCTCTAGTTCCGCGCGGTTGTCCCGGAAGAGCACGTCCACTTCCCTGTGGCCCTGCCGGTAATGGATACGGGCCGAGTCCAATTCCAACTCTTGCGCATGAACATACCCGCCGCAGAATAAAAGAAATAATAACAGTATTCGTTTCATTGTCATAATTCTGTCTATGCCAATTTATTTATATCAGCTATTTATTCAATCTCTGTACGTTTGTCCGTGCCGTGCTTCTTTCTTTAGAGGGAAAAAAACACCGAACCAACAAATAATCAGGCTGATAACTGTCGGTTATGCCGATTTATTTGTTCGTTAAAAATACTATCGAAAAAAAGGTAGTATTATTCGGACACTCTGGGAAAATTCGTCCTACTCAAAGAGCTGAAACGCAAATTTTTGCAAATTTTTTTTGTGGATAATTCGTGTTTTTGTAATTTTGTGGCTGAAAACGAACGATTTAACCAACGTAAAATCATACCGTTCGTTTTTACGACTTCCCTTTCCGTCTTATCTCTTTTTCTTTCACAGCCTTATCTATTTCCTTATAGTGACTGCGGAATTTCAGAAACGTATCCCGCGAGATGTCGAAACGTCTGCATATAGCGGCAATCGTACAGTCCCGTTTCAACATGCCGACAATGACCTTCCGGTTTTCGATCAGCACATTCATTTTCGTGTAGCTGCCTTTTTTCCGTCCGAGGACGACACCCTCGGCTTTCCGCAGGGCGAGCGCCTCTTTGGTGCGCATCGAAATCAGGTTGCGTTCAATCTCCGCTACCAAGCCGAAAGCGAAGCAGAGTACCTTACTGTTGATTGAGTTGTCGAACGAATACCCCTCCTTGGTCGTGTAAAGGTTGATTCCTTTCTCTAAACACTTGCCCATGATGCCCATGAGGTCTGTCAGTGTGCGACTTAGACGCGATATTTCTGTGACAATCAGCGTGTCGCCATGCTTCATGCGCCGTATCAGTCCCCCTAATTTGCGGTCGCATCCCTTCTTTTTGCCGCTGGCGACCTCTGTTACCCACTGGTTGACGGAAAGATTTCTACTGTCGGCGAAACGCCGGATCTCGTCTTGTTGGTTAGCCGGGTTCTGTTTGCCCGTGCTGACCCTTAAATAACCTATTATCATAGTCCTTAATTATTTTACGGGAGCGACATTGCCCCCGTCCGGTATAAATAAGGCATGATGGTTCGAAATGAAAGGATTTTGTGTATAATTATAAGCGTAACATCTTATTTTACACCTATTTTAATGTCTATCCGAAGTGTCGTCGGAAAAAACAGGCACGTGCATCTCCTTCGGAAAAGGCGTAAGCTCGTGAAGGGCAAAAAACACTGCGGAGGAAATGCCACATTCGTGGAACTGCATGAAGTCGGAGCCTATGGCAACGGGTATTCCCTGATGCCGGATTTGAATGGTGACGAATGGATCGGATGCCCCAATGGTTAGACGAGCAATGCTGAAATCAAATAATATGTCGGGGAATAAAAGAAAAATGCGGTATTCTCGACAGGAAACAAGAAGCCGCATTTGTAATAACCCCGATTTCTGTCGGAAATTATTTATTATTGTTGAAATTCAGCATAGTAGATAATTAAGGCACAAACTTTTATAAATCATCCATTGAGGAATTGGTTTTCGCTTATCATACAATTTATCTCCAAGGACAGAATAAATAGAAAGAACTTGACTCTTATTCCAAAAGCAAAGAAAATCATTCATGGATAATAGTTTATCATAGAAATTTTCTACTTTTGCAATCGGATTGAGGCAACTCTATCCAAGACATATTAGAAAGTTAAGAAGCGTTATGCTTATCTTGTGAATTGGAAACGTAGGAAATTTCACAATTACACACAAGGATAGCATAGTGGTTCTCACGCATATAGCGTGGGCTGCTATTACTACATCCGTGTGTAAGGTTTTTCCTACGACCTCCAATTCAGAATGTGGCATTGCAGTTCCACGCTTCGTGGTTTATTAAAAGCTCTTTGGAACTGGAGAGTTAGTTAGAAAATGAGAAAGAAGTTTTTATTTTCAGCCACACTTCTTGCCTTGTCAATGCCTCTATTTGCGCAAATGACAACAGACCATATTCATATTGGTGTTAAAGGAGGGATGAGTATGTCATGGAGTAGTTACTCCCAGTTGGAAAATCGAAATCCAAAGATGAAAATTGGAGGTGTAGGAGGAGTATTTGCAGAGTTTGAATTTGGAGAGAAACGCCTGTTTTCTATACGTCCGGAGGTAAATTGGCTCTCCAGAGGTACAAAAATCAATGATGACGATTTAGACTATAAATTAAATGCTAAATATGTAGATTTTCGTGTTCCCTTAATTCTTAATTTTGGTTCTTATGAAGGAGTTCGCCCATATTTATACGCAGCCCCAATTATAGGTTTCGTTCGTGGAGGAAATATTACCTTGAGTGATGCAACTGGTGATTATGATATAGACGTTACAAAGGCTAATATGGCAGATACTTATTTTGCCGGAGCTATAGGAGCTGGTATAAAAATTCCAATCCATTTAAATGACCGCAAACGCTTACAACTGGCATTCGAAGCGAATTATCAATACGGTTTTACAGACACTTACAGTAACATGGAGAAAGACGGTGATGCGATTGCACTAAACCGCCCGGTTTATCATATTAACGGCAATCGTAAATTACAAGGGTTGGAAATAACGGCTACACTTTCTGTACCTTTGAGCATTTTTAAACGTGCTCCCAAAAAGAAAGTTCAACCAACACCGACATATGTTCCACAGCCTGTTATTGTTGAAGAAAAACCGAAAGAAGTAAAGAAAGAAGAAAAGCCTTGTTATACTTTAGAGGAAATCATGGAAATGATCGCTAAAGAAGAATCTGTTACAGGCAAGACTATTTGTGCAATAGATATTATAAACTTTGAGTTTGATAAAAGTATTATCAAAAAAGAATCATATCCCTACTTGGATAAGATTGTTCGTCTAATGAAAAATACCCCTATCCACATTATCATAAAAGGACATACAGATAATGTTGGTAACGAGGAGTATAACCTGAACTTATCCAAAAAGCGTGCCGAAGCCGTTTATAATTACTTGATAAAGGCTGGTGTGGAAGCCAGTCGTCTGAAGTATGAGTACTATGGTATGTCCCGCCCCATTACGACTAATGACACACCGGAGGGAAGACTTACAAACCGTCGCGTAGAGTTTGAAATCGCTAAATAATAAACAAGGAGAACATAATTATGAATAAGTTATACATGAATATAAAATATTTCATTCTTCTATTACTTGTTGCATTAGTATCTGCATGTAACGAAGAAGGTATTGCGACTTTAGTCATAGAAGACGGACAACCCAGCGTAGCAAAAATGATTGTCGGACAATGGAAACCCAACCATGCAGAAAGAGCAGATGAAGATGGAAATGTGATAGAAGACCTGGATATTACAGATATACCCGATTTAAATTTTGGAGAAAACGGTTCAGGGCATTTTGGGAACAGTGACACCGGAACAGGAGGCAGTGGTTCCGGGAATTTTGACTGGAGTGTTGATGAAGGTGAGAACACTGGCGGTGGCGCTGGATATGATGAAAAAGGTCCTTCTGTTACTTTTAACGGTGAACGTTGGTATATATTCCAATTGACAAAATCCATGCTGATTATTTATCGTGTGACGGATAAATATATTCTTATTTATTACTATTATCGTATAGGTGATTACAATACGGGAAATGAATCGGAGCCAACACCTATAGAGAAAAAAATCTATCGGATTACAGAAACCACTTCGTATGGAAATGAAATAGGATACTCTGCCGTTCATATTTTTGAATATGACACACAAGGACGCATAAAAACGTACAGTTTCGATGACGGTAAATCTGCATTTAATTCCGATTATACCTATAAGGGAGCAGAGGAAATCCATGTAAGTGGCGGTGGCGAATCTTATACAGGTTACTTGAGTAATAATCAATTAGAAAAGTTATTCAGTACAACAAGTTCTGCTCAAAAATTGGTGGCTACACCTCAATATAATAGTGAAGGATATATTTCATCCATAAATAACATTCAGTTTATTTATGAATCTAATAACTTAATAAAAAACAGTACTTATACTTATGAATATACTGATGAGAAAAATAACGCTAATATTGATTTAAACTGCATAATTTCTAATTACAGCAAAGACTACGAAAATCAATACAGCCATTATTCGTTGTTTGCACCTTTTGGATTCTACGGAAAGTTTTCTGCTAATTTAATTTCAAAAGAATCTTTTACAGACGGATATGCAGACGTTTTCTATGAATATTCCTATGAGATAGATCAAGAAGGTAAAGTCCAGTCTGTCATTCGTAAGTGCGTTGATATAAGAAACGCAGACAATATATTGAATACCACAACTTTTACAATATTTTGGGAAAAGTAATAACGGATAGTTAAAAATAAGAGGTTGTGTCAAAAACGATGACACAACCTTTTTTCATTTACTCGCAGTTGGTTCTATTAGTGCTATACTTTCAAATTTATTTTAATAGTTTGCGTTCATTATTGCCACTCTCCAATATTCTCATTTGATGAATCGCTATTTGATTGAGTTTGATAAGTCGTTCTCCCTGCGGTATGCCTTGCTCGATGAATACGGCATTCAAGTTCTCCATGTTCGACAAGCAAATAAGCTCATTGATTGTGGCATAGTCCCGGATATTCCCTTTCAGTTCGGGGTGTTGCTCACGCCACATCTTGGCGGTCATACCGAACATCGCCACATTCAGCATATCGGCTTCGTCAGCATAGATAATACTGGCTTGTTTGGCGGTTACCTCTGCCGGGATAAGGTTCTGTTTTATGGCATCGGTATGTATGCGATAGTTGATTTTCGACAGTTCCCGTTTGGCAGACCAACCGAGCAACTTTTGTTCCTCGGTTTTCAGTCGTTGAAACTCCTTGACTATATAAATCTTAAATTCGGGACTTATCCACATGGCAAACTCAAACGCAATATCCTTATGCGCATACGTTCCTCCGTACCGCCCGGCTTTTGCCTGTAGACTTATGGCATTGGTACGAGCAACAAACTCTTTCACGCTAATCTTAAAACTGTTGAGTCCCGATTGGTTTCTAATTGTGGCGAATTCGCCATAATTAAAAACGGGATTGTAAACTTTCTCCCAGATGCCGATAAATTCAAGTGTATTCCGATTGCGCAGCCAATCCGTGATAAAGAAATCCCCGTCTTTGGCACGCAACATATCTGTCAAACAAATATAGTCCTCGTCATTGACTTTAACGACGTTTATTTCGGTATCTTTTACTGTAATCTTTGCCATTTTATATTTGATTCTTTGAGTTTTAAGTACAAAAGTAATTATAATCTATGAGACTTTCTCCTTTTCAATGAACAATATACAAAGCAGATTATAAACGGATGCCTCCTTGTCCTCGCTCGATCTTCCAGTCATACGACTCCTCGCTACATCGGCAACCTCGTTTCGGGTCTGTCGATGTTTTATTTCGTCAAAAGGCTGTCGGCTTTCCGCACCGTCGCAAAGCTATTCGCCGATTTCAAGTGCTACCCATGCTTCATTTTTCGCCATGAGGTCGGTGCGTATATAGAGTTTTTCCTTTCGGATATAGATAAGGTATTTCGCTACCTCCGGTAATACCTGCTTTTCCCTTATTTCAATCATGTAAAATCACCACAAATAGGTATTGTCCAGTCAATTCAAACCCCGTACTTTTGCAAAATATAAATGGAAACATCGTTCATTATTTATGCAGGTACTCAAAGAAGACATACGTGGCCGCATATTGGCAGTCGCCGAACAGCGATTCGGGCAGCAGGGGTATTCCAAGACCTCCATGCGCGAGATTGCCGGAGCCGTCGGTGTCGGCGTGGGAAACATATACAATTATTTCCGGAACAAGGACGAATTGTTCTGTGAAGTGGTCCGTCCCGTCCTGCACGCTATGGAGGCCATGTTACAAGAGCATCACGGAATACGCGGCGAGGACGTGATGGTGATGCGGTCCGAAAAATACCTGAAAGCCTGCATTGACGAATACGTTTCGCTCATCGAAACGCATCGCAGCTTGCTGGAGATCCTGTTGTTCCGTGCCCAAGGTTCTTCGCTGGAACATTTTCGCAAAAGCTACACCGACCGCTCGACCGGGCTGGTCAAGGCATGGTTCGCCGCCATGAAGAAAAAGTATCCGGATATAAATACGGCCGTGTCCGACTTCATCATTCACCTGCATACGGTGTGGATGTTCACGCTGTTCGAGGAACTGTTGATGCACGCAGTGCCCAAGCAGGAAATGGAATCCATTCTGCACGACTATATTCTGTTTGAAATTCAAGGTTGGAGGGCCATCATCAAGGTATGACGGATAGAAAAAACACATACGGACAAGCTGCCGTGACGGGGCAGCGGGAAAAGAGGAAATCTTCACGGAGGTTTCCTCTTTTTTTATTCGTGAACAAATCTGAATATCGTTCATTAATAAATATCATAACAAATGAAACAGAAACATAAATTCGAGAGCATTGTCGCCGAGACATTGCTCATTCCGCTCTATTACAGAGCGAAAGAGAGCCGCCGGAAGAATCCTATCCTGAACGACAAGGTTGCGGAGGGTCTGGTGGACAGTCTGGAATACGACTATTCCCGCTTCGACGGGGCGAAGCTGAGCGAAGTCGGCTGCGTGGTGCGTGGGTGGTTTTTCGACCGTGCCGTGTGTCGCTTCATCGGGAAACACGCTGATGCGGTGGTCGTGAACGTAGGCTGCGGGCTGGATACCCGGTTCCAGCGTATCGGCGACGGAAAGGCCGTATTCTACGACATGGACCTGCCGGAAGTCATTGCGCTGCGCCGCGAGCTGATTCCGGAGCAGCCGGGCAATCCCTACATCGCGGCCTCCCTGCTGGAAACCGACTGGCTGGACGACCTGCGCCGCCGACATCCCGACGCGCATTTCATCTTCGTGGTCGAAGGCGTGCTGATGTATTTCTACGAAAAGCAGGTAAAGACATTTCTGCACCATGTGGCCGAGCGTTTCGGGGGCGGCGAACTGTGGTTCGATGTCTGCGGCACGATGATGAGCCGCCACGGGGTGAAACCCGATTCGCTCCGTGAACACGAGGCGCAAATCCGCTCCGGTCTGAGCGACGGGCGTCTGGTAGAACAATGGGAACCCCGCCTGCGCCTTTTGGAACAGGCCAACTACATGAAGTTCTTCCGTCCGCGCTGGGGCTTTTTCTTCGGGCAGATATTGGGACGGATGACACGGTTGTGTTACAAGTTCAGCTCAATGTTGGGATATGAAATCGTATCGAAATGACAAGGTATAAAATCGGAAAAGACAATGGATAAGACAAAGAAGAAAGAAGGTCTGTCCCGCCTGTTCGAGATTGCGGGGCAGAAGAAAGGGTTGCTCTTTCTGGCGGGTCTGCTGTCGGCAGGCAGCGCCGTGTGTATGCTCGTACCCTATTGGGCGGTGTACGAGGTGTTGAAAGAGCTGCTGACGCACGGTGCAAGCCCGGCTTCGGTGGACGGAGCCGGCATGATTCGCTGGGGCTGGATCGCCTTCTGCGGGCTTATCGGCGGACTGGTACTGTTGTACGCCGCCCTGATGTCCTCGCACGTGGCGGCATTCCGCATTCTGTACGGTTTGCGCGTCCGGCTGTCCGAACACATCGGCAAGCTGTCGCTGGGTTATCTCAACAACACCTCTACCGGAGCCATCAAGAAGACGATGGAGCAGAACATCGAGAAAATCGAGGGATTCATCGCCCACACGATTCCCGACTTGGTGAACGTAGTGGCAACGGTCGTGGTGATGCTCGTCATCTTTTTCTCGCTGGATACATGGCTGACAGTGGTCTGTCTGACCGTGGTTTTGGTGAGTTTCGCCCTGCAATTCTCCAATTTCATGGGAAAGAAGGCACGGGAGTTCATGAGTATCTACTATGACGCGCAGGAGAAGATGAGCGCCTCCGCTGTGCAGTACGTCAGGGGAATGCCCGTGGTGAAGATATTCGGACAGAGCGTCCGCTCGTTCCGGCAGTTCAACGCCGAGATACAGGCGTACAAGACGTTCGCCCTGAAATGCTGCGACACCTACCAGAACGGGATGATTGCGTTCACCGTTCTGCTCAACTCGATGGTGACGTTCATTCTACCCGTAGGTATCCTGCTGAAACAAGGGAATCCGCAGTCGCTCGCATTGGCCGCCGTATGGCTGTTTTTCATCATCATGGGGCCAGGCGTGGCTTCGCCCATCTACAAGCTGACGTTCCTGGGCGGAAACACCAAGGAGATCGACGAAGGCGTGGCGCGTATCGACCGCATTCTGGAGAAAAAGCCCGTTCCCGAACCGGAACGCCCTGAAGTGCCGCAGTCGTATGAGGTGGAGTTCCGCCACGTGTCATTCTCCTACGAAAATACGGAACAGGGCACGCGGACCGAGGCGCTGCGCGATGTCTGCTTCACGGCGCCGCAAGGCCGGATTACGGCGCTCGTGGGGCCTTCGGGAAGCGGCAAGTCCACCGTCGCAAATCTGATTCCCCGTTTCTGGGACGTGGAGCAGGGCGAGATTCTCATCGGTGGCGTGAACATCAGGAACATCGCTACGACGCAGTTGATGGATACCGTTTCATTCGTTTTTCAGGATACGTTCCTGTTCTACGACACGCTGTACGAGAACATCGCCGTCGGTTCCCCCGCCGCCACGAAAGAAACGGTCGTGGCAGCGGCCAAAGCCGCCCAGTGCCACGAGTTCATCGAGCGGCTGCCGCAGGGCTATGAGACGAGGATAGGCGACGAGGGCGTGTATCTGTCGGGCGGCGAGGCGCAGCGGGTATGTGTGGCCCGCGCCATTCTGAAGAATGCGCCGATACTGGTGCTGGACGAAGCCACGGCCTTCGCCGATCCGGAGAACGAATACAAGATGCAGCAGGCCCTTCAATCCCTAATAAAGGGCAAGACCGTGATTATTATCGCCCACCGGCTGTCGTCCATCGTCTCGGCGGACAACATCGTGGTCTTGCAGCAGGGACGGATCGTACAGCAGGGACGGCATGACGACTTATCCGTCGCCGAGGGTCTATACAAGAACATGTGGAATGCCTACACGAGCGCTTATCATTGGAAGTTGAACAAAAATTGAATACGGAGATATGAAAAAGAATAGTTTCTTGAACGATATTTTACAGAATACGAGTTGTCCGCAGGGATTCTGGGGACGGATGATTTTGCGGGGAATGAACTGTTTCCACGCTTCGTTGGCCCGTCGCGGCATGAAACAGGTGGACTGGCGGCCGGAATGGAATGTGCTGGACATCGGATGCGGGGGCGGCGCCAACGTGAAGCGTCTGCTGAAGCTGTGTCCGCAGGGAAAAGTTTACGGCATGGACCTGTCGGAGGAGAGCGTCGCCTTCGCCCGCAGGCACAATGTGGGAGAACTGGACCGCCGATGTTTCATACGGCAGGGCGATGTCTGCTCCCTGCCTTACGGGGACGGGGCCTTCGATGCCGTTACGGCCTTCGAGACCGTCTATTTCTGGTCTCCCGTCAGCAAGGCGCTGGCCGAAGTCTTCCGCGTGCTCCGGAAAGGGGGATGCTTTCTCATCAGTCTGGAAGCGAGCGATCCCGAACTCGGAAAGGCGTGGACGGAACGGATAAAGGGAATGACGGTGTATGGAGCCGAAGACCTGAAACGATTGCTGTCCAAAGCCGGATTTTCCGACATTCGGGTGATTCAGAAAAAAGAAGAACTGCATATCGTCGCACATAAATGAAAGGAGTGGAACATGAATGCGATTAAAAACATTACGATAGGCCATACGGAGCGTCTTTACAAGCCCGTGGGCTATACCATGCTCGCCAATCTGGTCAATATCATACCTTTTTGCCTCTCCATCGAGGCGGTGCGCATCATCTTCGCCGCGTTCGACGGCAGCGGACGACCGCTCGACACGGCAAGGCTGTGGTGCATCTTCGGCATATTGGCCGTCTATATGCTGGTGATGGCTCTGGCCGAACGGGCCTCCTACCGGGCCAATTTCAGAGGAGCCTACGAAATGAGCGCATCGGGGCGTATCGCACTGGCGGAACATCTGCGGAAACTCTCTCTCGGATTTCTTTCCCGGCGCGACCCCGGCGATCTTTCGTCCATGCTCGTTACCGATTTCACGATGGCCGAGACGGGCATTTCCCACCATTTGCCCCAACTGATGGGAGCTGTTGTCATGCCCGTGCTGGCATTCCTCTCGCTGGTGTGGATTGACTGGCGGATGGCCGTTGCCATGTTCGCCGCCTTGCCGGTCGCCATACTTGTCCTATGGATGAGCACGAGTGTGCAGAAAAAGTTGAGCGGAAGGCAGATACAAGCCAAAATCAATGCCGGGAACCGCTTGGAGGAATACTTGCAGGGCATTCGGGTAATGAAAGCCTACAACCTGCTGGGCGACCGCTTCGTCCGTCTGCGCGATGCCTTTGCGGAACTGCGCCGTGCCTGCATCCGTCAGGAGGCCCTGTTGGGTCCTTTCGTGCTGCTGAGCATTACGCTGGTGCGGGCCGGACTGACCCTGATGGTGCTGTGCGGAACCTACCTGCTGCTGGGAGGCGAACTCTCGCTGCTCGTGTTCGTATTATTCCTCGTGGTCGGCTCGCGCGTATTCGACCCGCTGACTTCGGCGCTGACCAACTTTGCGGAGTTCCGCTACTTCTCCATTGCCGGAGGGCGCATTCTCACGCTGATGAACGAGCCGGAGATGGAAGGCGAACGGCAGGCTCCGGCCACCGGCGACATCCGGTTCGAGCATGTATCGTTCGCCTATCAGGACAAGACGGTGCTTCAGGACGTTTCCATCGCGTTTCCGAGAAACACGCTGACGGCTCTCGTCGGTCCTTCGGGGAGCGGGAAAAGTACGGTGATGAAACTTTGCGCCCGATTCTACGACCCGCAGCAGGGGCGTGTCCTTTTCGATGGCGTTCCGATGACGGAAATAGAACCTGAAAGTCTGATGAGCCGCATCTCGATGGTGTTCCAGGATGTCTATCTGTTTCAGGACACGATCCGCGACAATATCCGTTTCGGAAAGCCCGGTGCGACGGACGAGGAGATCATCGCGGCAGCCGAGAAAGCCTGCTGCCACGATTTCATCATGCGCCTGCCGCAGGGATACGACACGATGGTGGGCGAAGGCGGCTGTACGTTGTCCGGCGGCGAGAAACAGCGCATATCCATCGCCCGCGCCATATTGAAGGACGCGCCGATCATCCTGCTGGACGAAGCGACCGCATCGCTCGACCCGGAAAACGAGGTGGAGGTGCAGAAAGCCATCGACACGCTTATCGAGGGACGCACCGTCATCGTCATCGCCCACAAGCTCAAGACGATTATGAATGCGGACCGGATCGTCGTTCTGGAGGACGGGCGCATAAGGGAACAGGGCACGCACGACGAACTGATGCGGCACGAGGGGCTTTATGCCCGTCTGTGGACGATTCAGGAGAAATCCGCAGGCTGGACCGTATAGAATAACGGAAAGCCCGGATAATAGGACTTTCACGAAAAGCCGGAAAGAAGGCAACCCCCTCTTTTCGGCTTTTCCTTATCTTATCGGCATTGTCGTAAATCAGTACGACGGCATAGTTACTGTTTCTGACTGCTGAACGATGTTGCGTTATTCATTGTTCGCTGGACCTTTCGGTTATGACAGACACAAGACCGCTACCCGGCCTCGTGTCCGGAAACACCTTATTATAATTATACCGAAAAATTTCCTTTTCAAGCCCATATTCTATACCCGTTATATCCCGTTCGCCTTTCCTTTTTATTTATTCTCGTTCTTATCGCTCCCTGCCACACTCCCTTGTCGGTGTGATTTTCCCATGCGAAGGTACAGCGTCATTCGGTCGTCAAGTACCGCTCCGCTAACCGGCTCGCAGATGGAACGGCAGCCTTCCCAAATCGAAGATGACCTTATTAAGAGACACTTTTTTGATGATAACATTTGAATAAATAATTGTTTGTAACATAAAAAAATATTATGATAATCATTATAATGTCTCCTTTTTTATTTAATTTGCGAAAAATATTATGTTATGAAGGATTATAATTTAGATCGTATTCTCATACCTGCTTTTAAGTTGTTTATGACTTATAATTATGAAAAGGTATCAACTTCTTTATTGGAGCAGGAAACTGGTTTAACCAGAGGTGCAATTTTTTATAAGCTAAGGACGAAGGAAGATATTTTTAAAGCTGTTATCGATAAATTCATTATTGAATTACAATCGGCAAATGTACCAGTTGGAAACAGTCTGATAGATTTTATAGACCGATACTTGAAACGGATAGACGAGCGTATGTCACATTTGATCGATTTAAAGCTAAATAATATACATAGGGCTTATTTCAATTTGATTTATCAGGCATTACAATTTTATCCGGATTTTGATAAACGGATAAACTCTATCTTTCAGGAGAGTCTTGAAAATTGGAAGGAGGTTGTTCAGATAGCTGTTGATAATGGAGAAATCAAACCTTCATGCAATGTTGAGATGATTGCGCAGCAATTTAGGTATGTTTATTCCGGCTTATCCTTTGAAAGCAGTATATTATCGGGATTGAATGTGATAGATCTTCAAAGGTTATATTATTCTATTTATAATGAGATAAAATATGAAAAATGATGTATTTATAAACCGGTTGAGTCCTTATCTTCCTAACAATCCGGTTAATAATGATGAAATGGAAGATTATTTAGGATTAATTGAAGGAAAGGCTTCACGCGTGAAACGTATTGTTCTGAGACAGAATGGAATCAATACCAGATATTATGCTTTAAATAAAAAGCAGGAAATTACGCATACCAATGCGGAGCTAGCCGCCAATGCCATCAAAGGACTATTCAAATCTGAAGCGGAGTTGGGAACAGTTGAACTTCTGTCTACTGCAACTTCTATTCCTGATCAGGTTCTTCCTTCCCATGCTTCAATGGTACATGGTTTGTTAAAGAGTTCCGATAATATGGAACTGTTTGCAACCGCAGGAGTATGTCTTACTTCCTTGCAAGCATTGAAGATCGCTTATCAGGCAATAGCGGTAGGGGATAAGAATAACGCTGTTTGTTGTGCTTCCGAACTGGTGTCCGCAACTTTGCTTTCCAAGCATTATGATATGGAGTATGAGAAATGTCATAGTGTCGGGGAAAATCCTTATTTCGGTTTTGAAAAGGATTTTCTAAGATTTATGCTTTCTGACGGTGCATGTGCCTTGTTACTGGAAAGAACACCGAATGTAGACTGTCTTTCTTTAAAAATAGAATGGGTGGAAATGGCTTCTTATGCTAACAGGCTTCCTACTTGTATGTTGTTAGGAGGTAATTTTACTGACAATGGAGAAGTAACCGGTTGGAAGTCTTTTGAAAGTCTGGAATTAGCCGAGAAATCTATTTTCGTAGTAAAGCAGGATATAAGATTGCTGAAGGAGTATGTAGTTAAGTATTGGGTAGATCATATTGAGTTGATGCTTTCTAAACATGTTGTTAAAACGAGTGAAGTTAGGTATGTTATTCCTCATGTTTCTTCCATGTTCTTTTATTACGAGTTATTGAAAGAACTGGAATTACGTAATATAGATTTAGGAGAGGATAAATGGTTTACGAACCTTACATGGGTAGGAAATATGGGATCGGCATCTATATTTGTCGCATTAGAAGAGTTAATGAGGACGAAGCCTTTAAGGAAAGGGGATGAAATACTACTTCTTGTTCCTGAAAGTGGAAGATTCAGTTACGGAACAGCTTTGTTAAAGGTTGTTTGATTGTTTTAGTTCTAATATTTTTTAGGCTATATTATTATGAATGTCATAATAATATAGCCTAAAAAAGTCACAAAATAAAGTTATGCGAATAAAATCAGTTTTACAAGTAAGAATCTTGTATGGAGTTTTGATTTCTCTGTTAATGATCGTTGTCAGTTGTGTGGAAAAAAATGGTTATTATGAACCAGCCGAGCAAACTATAATTGACAACTTGACAAAAAATAAGAGTTGGGAGAGATCTTATCATGCCAAATTAGATAATGGTGAAGAACTTGATATTCAGGAAAGGTGGATTTTTAATAGTAATGGCAATGGTTCTTGTAAAAATATCACAACTTATGCAAATGGAAATGTGGAAGAGAACGTGACTTACTTTCATTGGGCTTTTTCCACACCTGATTTCAGCGTTATTTATATGGACTATGAATTGTTTTGGGAAATAGAAGAACTTACTTCAGACAAGTTGCGGATATACGAAACATATAAAGATCCTGTGACAGTACCCGGACAATCTTACAGAGATTACCAACAGTATGAAGCTGTTGTTTTGAACTAAATTATTGAAATTATTTTGAGACAAAAACACCTCCTATAAAAAAGGAGGTGTTTTTGTTATGGTTGTGTGCTTTGTTTATCAATCAGTAAATTCAGCAACAATCTGTGAGCCTATATCTGAAGGTGCGTGTTTCATTCCTCTGAATTCCCAATACACATTGCTAGAACCAGAATTTTCGGTCCATGTAAATTGCCATTGCTCCATCATAGTTGTACCAGACATAACAACTTTCTTAGGATCGGAACCACCGGCGCTGCTTCCTGTTTTAGATGCATTTGTTTCACAAATGATCTCAAAGAAGTAGTAAGTGTAATTCATTAGATTTATGTTAATCTGCATGTTGATTCTATTGCCAGCATAGAATGACTGCCATGACTCACTATTATAGGCTAAAGTTAGTCTGCCGTAACTACTTCTTGATGATCTCGTTGCAGCCTGATTATTTCTTGTTAATGTGATAGGAGAATCAGATTTGATTTCTCTGATCCATGTTTCTCCATAAGTTGCATAAATAATCTGGTCAACATCTGATCTTTGAGCGACAATCGCAAGTTGGGCATTAAGATTTTTCAATTCGTTCTCATACCTAGCTCTATTTGCCGGGCTGACTAGTTGCAGTTCTTCCCAATCCTTATTTGTGACATAAGCCATTGGTGAATTTTTTTTGTTTTCGTTGATGTAATATTCACCTAATGTCTTATTTACATCAACAAACTTTGCCAGCACCTGTGCATCTGTTTGATAATCTCTTACACTTGTACTGTCTGTGGGCAAATCGTTGTCTGTACACGATGTTATTGCTATACAAGTCAATAGCATAACAACCCATGAATAAACTTTTTTCATATGGCTATTAGTTTAATGAATAAAATATGTGTTTTCACACAGTGAAAAATTTTTCTTCACTGTGCAAATATATATAATTATTATGATTATCATAATATTTTTTTTAGAAAATTCAAGAATAATATCATTTTGAATTGGGATATATAATTCACATCTTCGTCTGGTTTATTTGTACTTTCGGAAGAAAGAAGGACCTCGGATCAGTCCCAAAAGAAGGCTGCCTCTGGAATGACCGGTGAAAATAAAGAGAACTGATTTTCTTAAAAATAGAAGTTTTGTCATTACCGTATATTTATATACTTTTGGTGAATCTTTTGTTGTTTGGACACCCTGTAGAACCATTGTTTTTCTTCATTTAAACCTTTTACAATCCGAATCCCCTTACCTGAAGCAGTGATTGATTCTTTGATTTGTGGATCATAACTATAAGTACCACCAGCATTGTTGGGAGTATAACAACTTATATTCCCCGACAAATTCCTCGTCGAGGTATATACTCTCGAAAATGAGTATTATAGCAATACTTTACCAATCGGGAAGCCATGTTCGAGTGACTGGAAGAAATCTTTGGGCAACCCGTAACCTTCGAAACGGAAGTCGAGCGTATCATGGAGCAATGGAAAGAAAAAAATGAGTAGGTCTATTGCAGCGTGGCCGAATGCAAAGTTGTAGAATAAAATTCGAGACAGCATGAAAACCTATCATTGGAAAGAGTATGGATTCATCGGAACAATGCTCGACTTCGCTCAACATTTCGGAGTATGCAAAAGTCAAACTTTCGTCAATGCGGTGCGGAGAGTTTTCTGACACGTCTATAACTGCATGGAGGCACGGGAACAGGCAGATTATGAAGAAAAGCGGGAGCGGATAAAACCCGCTTTTCGCCTTTATCTCGACCGAGAACACGCGTGTCTTATTGAAATAACAAAAGAGGAATACGAGGCTATCGCCCTGCCCGTGATACACTCTTGAGTTATAGGTACAATCAAGAAAGCTGTCCCAAAGTTCATTTTTAGACAGCTTTCAAGCAATCAATTATTTTTCAGCAGGTGCTGCAGCTTCTTTTTTCTGTTTCAATTTTTGTTCAATCGGATCTTTATACTGTATCTGGAGCTGCATCAGTTCAGTTTTCAAATCTTCTGTAATTTTTTCGTAGCCCGGCTGACCATACAAGTTATGCATTTCGGCTGGGTCTTCCTTCAAATCATATAATTCCCATTCATCAATGTCGTTGTAGAAATGGATGAGTTTGTAGCAGTCTGTGCGTACACCATAATGACGTTTTACCATGTGTTCTGCTGGAAATTCATAAAAGTGATAATACAGTGACTTACGCCAGTCGGCAGGCTTCTCACCCTTCAGCAGTGGAACCAGCGATACCCCCTGAATATCTTCGGGTATAGGTGCTCCGGCAAGTTCAAGAAAGGTAGGAGCATAGTCGATGTTCTGGACCATCTGAGGTATCTCTCCTTTTGCCTTGAAGTCTTTCGGCAAGTGCATGATAAGCGGTGTATGCATAGACTCTTCGTACATGAAACGCTTGTCGAACCAGCCATGTTCGCCCATATAGAATCCCTGGTCGGAGGTATAAACTACGAGCGTATTGTCGAGCATGTCTTTTTCCTTTAAATAGTCGAGCACACGCCCTACATTTTCATCGAGTGATTTTACCACCTTAGCGTAGTCGCGCATGTAACGCTGGTACTTCCATTCGGCAAGTTCTTTTCCCTGAGGATTCTTCTTATAGAAATCATCAATTATCGGCTTATAGAAATCATCGTAAATCTTACGGTCTTCCGGATTCAGACGACCTACATAGCTTTCGTATCTTTCCTTCAACGGAGAAGTCTTGTCGGCACGGTTCATCTTGTTGTCATAAATCAGGTCCATGTCTTTAAAGATACTCATCTGTTGAGCGGCAGCAGCCGGACGGCCCTTGTAATCATCATAGAAGTTATCAGGCAATGGGAATGTCTTGTCCTCGTACAGCGGCAAGTCCTTTAGATCAGGCAACCAGTTGCGGTGAATAGCTTTATGATGGATAAACAAACAGAAAGGTTTCTCTTTATCACGCTGGTTTTCCATCCAGTCGATACTCATGTCGGTAATCAGATTGGTAAGATATCCTTCTTTGCGGATAGTGTCATTATCCATCGTGATGAAATCCGGATTGTAATAATCTCCCTGTTCGGGCACAATTTCCCAATGGTCGAATCCGGTAGGCAGACTTATAAGATGCCACTTTCCAATAATGGCAGTCTGGTAACCTGCTCTTTGCAGGAGTTTCGGCATGGTCTGTTGAGAACCGTCGAACACACAAGTAGTATTATCAGTAAAGCCGTTGGCATGACTGTGCTTGCCGGTAAGCATACAAGCACGGCTCGGTCCACTCAAAGAATTGGCAACAAAACTGTTTGTAAAAATAACACCATCGTTGGCGATACGATCCAGATTGGGAGTTTCCACAACGTGGCTCCCATAGCAACTCATCATCTGCGCCGTATGGTCATCGGTCATGATATACACGATATTATATTGGTTGGGAACTTTTTTCTCACTACCATACGAGGCCAGTGAAGTTAAAGCTGCCATCCCTGTCAATGGGTAAATAAATAAAGCTGTTTTCATAAAACGAAATAAATAAAGGTTTGTACAACTTATCACAAAAACATCAGCCTGGGATACCAAGCTATCAAGCAAAAAAGTCCGAGGAACATGGTGAATAACTTTCCCCGGGCTTTTCCTTCTATACAAGTTCTAATTCAAGGGTAGATCTTAGTATTTCCTTGGGTTGTTTCAAATCCCTATCGGCATTTCCCCTTCTTTGGTATTGAGAAAAACATAAGGATTAAAAAACTACCAGTTCGGATTCTGTTCCCATAAACCACCGGTCAAACTTCCTACCATTTCCTGACGGATAGGCAACAGGTAATCGCGCTCCACATTAAACTGCCAGCCATTCGGATAGTTGGTATTGTTGAATGATACGATATATCCATCCTTCAACCATATATTTGAACCTACGGTCATGATGCCATCAAAATGTTCCCCCAGCGTACTGCCTGTGTACAAAGCACCAGTCGGAGTTTTTCCGACGATCAACTCGTCGGCAGCGGCCCAGCGAAGGATATCCGTCAGACGGCAGTTTTCGAGCGCTTTCTCCACACGACGCTCACGACGTACAGCTTGAATATACTTGTCCAGATTATGGAACGGATAATCGGCATCGGAATTATATTCACGGTCGAAATCCACCCCCGGCATATTTACACGGTCGCGCAAAGGCTTCAAGGCTTTCTGTATTTCGCCGGCATTGTTAGCCCCGTCAAGTTCTGCCAGTGCCTCTGCATAGTTCAACAGAATATCCGCATAACGGACTTGAATAGCCGGAGCCTGACTACGGTTTGCAGTCGTATAAGCAGCCGTATTCGATGTGTTAAATTCTTCGTATTTCAATACAGAATAACCGGTAGTATTCTGATGGTAGTTGGTTGCATCCAATGGTGGCCATGCATACAGTGTGCCATCGCTACGAATCTGCTGTCCCGGCATGAAAACAGTTTGTGACAAACGCGGGTCACGGAGTTCAGGAGTCAATTCAGTTCCATATATACGTTTTGCCTCTTCTTTTGCTGTACCAGTAAACGGTTTGCCTTCTCTTGTTAGGTAATCGTCTACCAGTGAAGCGGAAACACCAATCTGTCCGCCTCCCTGACAAGCATAGTATGTTACATTATGACCAATTCCAGCGGAAGCATTATATTCCTTCCACCACAGCACCTCTTGATTATCGCTCAAGTCGGTATCAATAAACATATCACGATAGTCGGTCAGCGGTTTGCCGGTGTTATGGATGCTCCATACATTACGGACAATCACCTCTTTAGCAGCTGCGGCAGCCTGTTCCAGCCATTCCTTGATTTTTACATCAGGATTAGTCAGCGTCTTGTCATAGAACGGATCGTTTTCTGCACGGTGATATTTTTCCCATGTCGCAGCAAACAGAGCCACTTCACTCTTCAAGGCACGAGCTACATCGCGGTGAACACGACGAGTAGCATTATTGTCTTGCTCCTTCAAATATGTAATGGCATCCTTCAAATCATTCAGGATGTAATCTACAATTTCCGTACGGGTATTGCGCGGACGCTTCATCAGCTCTGCATCTGGATCAAGCTGCTCTTCTATCCACGTCACACCACCGTAGTTTATGAGCAAATGATAATAATAAGCAGCACGGAAATAATAAGCCTCGCCCAGACACTGTTCATAGTCAGTTCCTTTATCCTCACAGTTTGTGATATTCTGAAGCAGGAAATTTACATTCCGTATCGCCTTGTAATCATCCAGTTCGGCAGCATTACTAAGCGAAGTTTCACCAGCCAAACGAGTATCAATCGCATTAGGATACAAGTTGTCGCTATTGGCATCGCCGAAAGCAATGCCGTTGGTGCTACTGCTGGATTGAGTCTTGATTGCCGAATTATTGACAGTCCCTCCACCCATCACAGGCACACTACCCTGATAGAACATATTCAGGTACATATTGATTTCACTGACTGTAGTGAAAGCACCTACCGTAGACATCTCCCCCTGAGGTTCTTGGTCCATATCGAAACAAGAAGTCATTCCCAAGCATAAAACTGAAGCAATCAGTAAATGTATATTTTTCATAATCGTTTCCCTGTTTTTACATATTTAAAATAACACCGACAGAGAATACTCTCGTCATCGGATAGTTCTTACCAGCCTGCTCAAGCGCATTACCATAACTGTTCTGAGTAAACAGACCTTCCGGGTCGAATATGTTGCTCAGTTTGGTAAAAGTCAGCAAGTTTTCACCAGAGAAGAATACTTGTGCCTTGGTAAGATGAATTTTTTCAATCCATGTTTTTGGCAAATCGTAACTGATAGTCAGATTCTTTAAACGGCAATAAGCGGCACTCTGCATATAACGATCAGATTTCTGGGAGGTCTTTGCACGAAACTTTCCTACAGCTTGATTGCCGGCAGTATACGGATTCGGATAGTAAGCGTTCGGATTTTCCGGGGTCCAATAATCGAGGTGTTCCTTGAAAACAGTAACTTGCGCATATGCACCCGATCCCCAGAAATAAGAAGTATTCATAGCAGGACACCAGTCGCGTTTACCCACGCCTTGAAACATTAAGCTTAGTGAAAGGCCTTTCCATGAAATAGAGCCGTTGATGGTATATTGATAACGCGGTGTAGTATTGCCAATGACAGTCATATCACCCATATCGCCAATTGTATTAGTACCGTTATTAATTTTGTTATTATCATCCAAATTTATATACTTCACGTCACCCGGCATCCACTTCTGTCCGCTGAGATAAGACAAATCGTATGTAGCGTTATACTCATCGGCTTCTTCCTGTGTCTGAATCAAACCGGAAGCGCGGTATCCCCAGATTTCACCCACTTTCTTTCCTTTATACCAGTTGTTTGCCGGATCGGAACCATCCCCTTCGTAAGCTGTAACTTCGGAGGTTGCATCAGAAAGAGAACCACCGATAGAGTAATCAATATCCTTACCAATCTTTCCTCTCCACTGCAAGGTAAGTTCCCATCCACGATTACGCATTTCGGCATTATTGGTTTCAGGAGCTACTGCACCAAAGAAGTCTGCCAGTGCTACTGAAGGACCTAACATATCTCGTGTATCACGCTGGAATACATCGAATGATCCGGTCAAGGCATTATCAAAAAATCCAAAGTCAATACCGATATTCTTATGCTCAACCTTTTCCCATGTTGTATTGGAATCAACCACTGAACCCGGTTTGAAATAACCTTCTCTTCCATTCAAGAAATACCAGTTACCTAATGATACAGGGTCCATGGTAGAAGCGAATGTATAGTAAGCAGCTCCAGTCTGGTTACCAAGCAATCCCCAAGACACACGCAACTTCAAGTTAGACAATACATCCTGTGTCTTTTCCATGAACGACTCACGCATAATGTTCCATCCCAAAGAAACAGAAGGGAAGAATCCCCAGCGGCTGCCTTTGGCAAAACGTGAAGAACCATCATAACGTCCGTTTACTTCTACCAGATAACGTCCCATGAAATCGTAATTGATACGTCCGAAGTATCCGCGTGTAGCCCATGCGTAACGCGTATCCTTCACAGTACGGTCACCATTTGCCATTTCAAGGCTCGGATTGCTGGTAGACAAGATATCTGTTACAGAATCATACAAATACCTGTATTTGTATGATTCTTCTTGATAACCCAGCATTGCTGTAAAGTTATGCTTGTCAGCCAGAGAGAATGAATAGTTGGTATACAGATTGACAGACTGGTACTGATTGTTCATATCGTAACGGGTATACGAATTGCTTGCTCCGTCCGCAATTTCGGCACGTGTACCAATATCGTATGAGTCACCTGAAGCATTCGGAATCTGCGGAAGTACCTTCAACGCCCAATAATCTCGTGTGTTATAGCGATAAGTATAGTCGAAAAAAATATGCCAGTTTTTCAGAGGTTCCACCTCCAACCCGCCGGTCATGGTCAGGTTATTGTTCTCGGTATCGGTCTTAGTACCACTCTGCAAGTACGGAATCATTGACAATTCCGTAAAGTTCCCGTTCGGATCAACCACACTTACGGTAGGACGGAAACGTGCCATTGAATGATAAAACCCCTCGCTCAACGCACCCGTACCAAACGGAGTTTCATTGTCTGAATTCATATACTTAGTATTCACTTTCAGTTTCAACCAGTCGGTAACTTTCGAAGTGATATTGCTGCTGAAATTGAAACGTTTGTAACCGATGTCGGCATAACGCAACAAACCGTCTTCCTTGTACATACCACCTGAAATGTAATATTGTGCCTTTTCACCACCGCCGCTTATACTAACATTGTGATTCTGCTTGAAAGCAACATCCTTGTAATGAAGATCGAAGTAGTCCGTATTACCCAAACCTTTGGCACTGTTCTCGAATGCTCCTATCATCGATTGTCCGGGAGTCAGCTCTGCCCACGGATCAAGTCCGGTAGGGTCATTGATATACTGCTGCAATTGTCCCAGCTTCTCTTCACCATACTGTTCTATTACACCTGCATTTTTACAAGCTCTGTTGAAATAAGTGGCAAACTCATATGCATTGGCCATATCCGGCAATGACATCGGAGAGGTCCATCCCAATGTAGCCTGATAGCTAACACGGGCTTTACCTTCCTTACCTTTTTTAGTAGTAACCAAAATCACACCGTAAGCCGCACGCGCGCCATAAATAGAGGACGCTGCAGCATCCTTCAATACAGAGATATTTTCAATATCATTCGGATTGACATCTGCAAGATCCATTTCTACTCCATCGACCAACACATAAGGAGCAGCATTACCCGAAAGATTGCCTTGACCACGTAACTGCAAAGAAGAAGTCGCACCCGGACGACCGGCATTACTATTATCAATGTACAATCCCGGAACCATACCTTGCAAACTTTGGGTAGCATTTGCCAGCGGACGCTGTTCCAATATTTCACCATCTACAGTAGCGACAGAACCAGTCAAATTGACTTTTTTCTGCACGCCATAACCCACTACTACAACTTCGTCCAAAACCTGAGTGTCTTCCTTCAATGTAATATTAAGGATTTTACCCGGAATAACCTGTATTTCCTGGGTTTGATATCCCATATACGAAATCACAATTATGGCATTTTTTGCCACATTCAGCGTAAAGTTACCATCAAGATCGGTAATGACACCATTAGTAGAATTACCTTTCTCAACAACTGATGCGCCGATAACAGGAATACCTGTAGCATCATACACAACACCTTTTGCTTCCACACTTTCCTGGAGAGCATTCATTATACCACTCTCTACCACCATTTCTTTGGCATTCACTATATGTGAATATCCCAAGCAAGCGGCAACACCTAAGAGTGATATTCTCTTAATAAAGTTCCTACAAAAAATCATAGTTATTAATACCAAATTTAATATTTTATGTAAAGTTAAAGAAAATGATAAAAGGAGTTTGTTATTTTTGTAAACAAAATATTAAATAATCTTTTAGATAATCTATTAAATAATCTTTGCAATGAAAAAGAACTCAGTAAAAGTATGGGCAATTTACCTTTTAGCCGCAGGAAGTCTGATGGCATGTGGAACACAAGATATTCAGACAGGAAGTCTGAATGTCGTCCCATTGCCACAGGAAGTCACAGAAAACCCATCAGCAGCACCTTTTGTAGTTAAACCTTCTACAACAATCTGTTACGAAGAAGGTAATGAGAAACTGGCAAGTACAGCCCGTCTTCTGACCGATTACATCAAAGAGGTGACAGGAACGGAAGTCAAGATAGGAGCTAAGGCTGGAAAGAACTGTATTATCCTAAAAGTCGATCCATCTATCACGCACAAAGAGGGCTATGAACTGAACGTCACAGCCGATGCCATTACCCTGACAGGTGCTACAGAAGCTGGTGTCTTCTATGGCTGCCAGACTATACACAAGGCACTTCCTATCACGGAAGGCAAATCACTGGCTTCACTGCCTGCCGGTGAAGTAAAAGACTTTCCACAGTATAATTATCGTGGCTTTATGATAGATGTCGGTCGTCATTTCTTTCCGAAAGAATATCTGAAGAAACTAATTGACGTCATGGCATTGCACAATATCAATTATTTCCACTGGCATCTGACCGAAGACCAAGGCTGGCGTATTGAAATCAAAAAATACCCAAAACTGACTGAAGTTGGCTCTTACCGTAAAGAAACAATTACTGCACCGGGGTCTGGAAAATTCGATGGTACACCGGTTAGTGGTTACTACACACAAGAAGATGCCAAAGAAATTGTAGCATACGCAGCAGAACGCTTCATTACAGTTATTCCGGAAATAGACATGCCGGGACACATGTTGGCAGCACTGGCTTCTTATCCGGAACTGGGATGTACAGGCGGGCCGTATGAAACGGCTACAAAATTTGGTGTTTTCAAGGAAGTGCTTTGCGGAGGAAACCCTCAAACACTGCAATTTGCCAAAGACGTGGTGAACGAACTGATGGATATATTCCCGGATGCACCTTATATCCACATTGGAGGAGATGAATGCCCGAAAGCGGAATGGAAGAAATGTCCGAAATGTCAGGCCAAGATCAAGGAACTGGGACTGCGCGACACTAAAGAACACAGCAAGGAGAACCAACTTCAGGTGTACTTCATGAACGAAGTGGAAAAGGAAATCGCCAAACGAGGCAAGAAAATGCTGGCATGGGATGAGATTCTGGAAGGCAATCCTAATCCGGAAACCACGACCGTCATGGCATGGACAGGCATAAAGGCATCCGTCAAAGCCGCACAGCTGGGACATTCCACCATCGTCTGTCCCATCAGCCACCTGTACTTCAGCAATCCGGGTTATAACCGCCTGAAAGGCATCAGCAGCGTAGAACGCGTATATATGTTCGAGCCTCAATCAGAGGAGCTGACTCCGGAAGAGAAGAAGAACATCATTGGAGTACAAGGATGTATCTGGACGGAATGGACAAAGGATAGCGTGAAAATGGAATGGCAGATGATGCCGCGCATCGCCGCGCTGAGTGAGTTGCAGTGGGGCAATCCGGAAAGGAAGGACTTGAGCGGATTTCTGAAACGCCTCCGTCACCAGCTGGATTTATACGAATTGTACGGCTGCCATTACAAAGAAGACATAGAGGATGTGACAATAAGTGTCAAGCCTAAAGGACAGGACGGCACTGCGGTTGTCGAACTGAATACATTCGACAATGCACCGGTCTACTACACATTGGACGGTTCCGAGCCGACAAGCGAATCGCTCCGGTATACGGAACCATTCATGATAAATCGGACAACGACCATCAAGGCACGGGCTATCCGCAACGGGCGTGAAAGCAATGTAACCGAAGAAACTCTGACGTATAATCTGGCTACCATGCGTCCCATCACCCTGAAATGCGAACCCGACGAAAAATACACCTATCAGGGAGCAAACTTGTTGGTAGACGGTTTGCAGGGTGACGATAATTATCGTTCGGGACGCTATATCGGTCTTTACGGACAGGACTTCGATGCAACTATCGACTTGCAGGAAACGAAAGAAATATCTTCGGTTTCACTCGGCACATACCTTGTTCCGGGTGACTATATCTTCGGTCTGACCGGTTTGGAAATATATGGTTCTAACGACGGAAGTACATACAGCAAGATTGCCTTGAAGACCATACCGGTACTGGAAAAAGGCTGCAAGAACAATGTACTGAAACGTGATACGGTAAGTTTCGAAAAGACCAAAGCACGCTATGTACGCATTATCGGGAAAAACACTCCGGCACTTCCGAAATGGCATCCGGGTGCAGGTAAACAAACTTATCTGTTCCTCGATGAAATTACTATCAACTAAAACGAACAAACGGTCACTGGAATAAGACATCAACAATATCATCACATAAAGATGGTAACCCAAAAGTCAAATTTCATAAGGATGAGCCTATGAACAGTAAGTTGACACCTTTATTCTTATTATTAAGAGCCTTGATATAGCCCCGAAAAAAAACTGCACCCCGAAAGTTAGACAAAAAACTTTTGGAGTGCGGTTTTGTTGATCCGAGAGGCTTTTTATGTCCTCTGTTTCCACGAGACAACTTTCTGTTTTAGCCATCGTCCGTATCCTTTATATCATCGGAGCTTTCCCTTTCATTTCTATCTCATTCTTTCCCTTATCTCGTTTCCGACACTTCCTGTCGGTTGGATTTTCCCATGCAAAGGTACAGCGGTCGTCCGTCGTCAAGCACCGCCATGCTAACGGCTCGTGGATTTGCCCGGCAGCCTTCCCAAATCGAAGATGTCCTTTCAGTCCCCCGCCTTGCTGCGCCGTCGGGTTGGGTATTCCGTGAAATCCCCGGCTGTTTGCTTGTCTTTCCGTCCTTTCCCCGCTGTGCTGTTTGCATGTAAAATCTCTCCCGGCAAGGAAAGCCGAAAGGCTTCCGAAGGGAGGGAAAAGAAAAACGAGGTTTAATTTAATTTTTATGTATTATGCACGCAAATGTTAATCAAATTACGGAAGGAAAAGTTCTGGATGAACAGGTTAGGACAAGAATTTTTGAGGCATTCCGGCAGTCATGTTTCTTGTTTGATGAAACAAGCGGTCAATGCGCCTATATGGAGTCGGTTCGTAAATGCGATGGGAAATGTCGCCCAATGCTGCGCTTTAAGCGGAATCTGGACAAGCTGTTTGGTTGAAAAGAAATTGCATCTATTGGTAGAACCTTATCGACAAGTTCAAAATAGCGGATAGTAAGGATATATTAATTTTTAATCTTATCAAAGTATGAGTATAATATGTACACGATGTGGCGGCACGCAGGTAGTATGCGAAGCCACGGTAAATCCCAACACCAAAGTGATAACGGAAATTTCCGACGATTCTTTGCAATTCGGCCAGTGCGAAACCTGCAAGGCACGAAGCGTCCTGACAGATGTGGAGAGGACAAAAGCCGCCATCAGAAGCGGATTTGCAGAATTTGTCAAGACGAACGGCAGGAAGCCCCATTATGCGGATTGCCGTATAGTCTGGAAATACACGAACGGTTCGGAGGATGTAAAAATCAGGCTGTCGGACAGCGGTGAAGGTATCGGAAGCGACATGTTCTTTTCCTGTGGCAATATCCATGCCCTCGAATCTCTGGCGAATTTCGGAAAAGAACCGTTCATCGTAACGGAATGTTACGGGTTCAAGGCCTTTACAGAGAAGGAAATCTCCGATGAAAAAACGTATGAGTACGAGTTCGGAGACAAGAAAATCATTGTTACAGGCAAGGAAGTACGTGCATTTTACCCGGAAGAATACAGGCTGACGACACAAGACATCGAACTGTTTGCGGCCTATAATACAGCAAAACGCAAGTATTACCGGAAAAATGATTGCCAGCTTACTCCGGAGCTTGTCCAACGGCTGCTCGATGAAGAACATTTGATGAAAGCAGGTGAATCCGACAGCTTCACGATTCAGTTGTTCTTCCTGTGGCATGTGCGGATTCGGAAAGAACTTGAAAGTCTTGCACCGTTCAAATACGCTATGGAAGCCTGTTGCTTGGATAACGTACAGACTTTCAGCTGCCGGTACATCACACTCGAAGAAACATTGCTTCATTGCTTGAACGGTTTCAATGAGAATGCGGCCATTCCGAACCGTTACCAATCCCTGCAAGACTATTTTTATAGGCATACGCATGGCAAATATTAATTCATGGCAGAGATATGCACATAAAAAAGCGGTCCCGGAATAATCGTCCGAGACCGTTTCTGTCAAATTCAAGTTATATCAGTCCTTTTTCAAGTCGAAATATAGCAAGCGCGTTTTCAAAGGTGCGTCTTGTGGAATGTCATAATATTGCTTTTCTATCTCTTCTGTCTTGTATAGAGGAAGAAAGCCGTTTTTGTCGTAATACTTAAGCACTCTTTCCTCGTTGTACGCATCCACTACGATAAAGCGACATCCCGTTTTATTGTCCTCGTGGCGGAACCAGTCTTTTATAAAGGCCATCAGTTGCTGTCCTACATGGCTCGGTGTGCCCTGATATTCCCGATTTACCCCCAGTCTGCCTATCAATACAGCCGGGTAGCTACGTCCACGTTTAGGGTTTACGATATTACGTTGCAAACGATTTTTGTCATTGGAAGAGATTAATTTGGTCTTGATGCTGTCATTAGCCAAGGTAAACAACGCTACAATACGGTGCGGAAATTCAGTCGTCACCCAACAGTAAGTTTTCCCTAAAAGTTCATCCGCATATAAATCGGCATCATGAAGGAAAAAATCATCAAGATCATCCTCGCCGCAAGTGAAAGGGAGACACTTTTCCCGCACTTCCTTGTTATAGGCAAGCATGACGCAATCATCGTATAAAGAAATCCCGTCCACTGTTAGCTGAATCGGAATGAACGGGATTTTTCCAATACCTTTTGTAGCCGTTTCTTGGCCGTCACAGACAGCTGTGGAGTTACCTTTACAGCATTCTTCTCGGCACTGCGCACGAAATCCTCTGCCGTAGCACCTTCCAAAACCGGAATATTCTTGATTGTTATAGCCATAGTCATTAATTTTATGCAAATGTACTACTTTATTGCCATACAACAAAATGCTACGTTGAATTTAACCGTAACAGGTTTATGTCAATTCACAAACAATCTGCCACTTTTTAAGTGGTTATTCTAACCATATTACACATCTCTCATCATCCTGTCGTCACATCCTCGCCGGTTGGATTTTCCCATGCAAAGGTACAGCGGTCGTCCGGCGTCAAGCACCACTGTGCTAACGGCTCGCGGATTTGCCCGGCAGCCTTCCCAAATCGAAGATGGCCTTTCAGCCCCCCCGCCTCGTACCTCGGCGGATTGGGTATTCCGTGAAATTCCCCGGCCGTTTGCTTGCCTTTCCGTCCTTTCCCCGCTGTCTGGCTTGCATGTAAAATCTCTCCCGCCAAGGAAGCCGAAAGGCTCCGATAGCAGGGAGAAGAAAAAAGCAAGTTCAACAAATTAAAAATTTAAAGTTATGCACAGCAAGATTTTTCAAATTACCGAAACACGGGTGAGCAAGGACAACTATCTGAACGAGGACACCCTCACGCAGGGCGACGACAGTTTCTTCGACTATTGTGCGGAGATTGACGACGAGGAACGCCAGTTCCATATCGACAACCTGGTAAACAACATTCTGCCCAAAGGCATGTTCGAGCTTGTTTCCGACGATACTATACGCTACAAAGGCGGTGCGGAACGATGGAGAGAAGATTTCGTCGCAGACATTCGAAGCAGGGCGGAAGCCCTTACCCCCGAAAGCGTGCAGGACTGGATTGGCCCGGTCTATCAACTCGAAAAGTTCCTGAAAAACCCGCTCGATACCGCTTACTGGTTCTACATGGACGAGGAGGGGCTGCAATCCAACGCCGAGCAATCCTACGAGTTCCTGCGGCAGGTATGTGAATTTAAACCCGGCACGCTGCTCTACATCGGCGGTGTCATCGACTATCATTTTTAATCTCAAAACGCTGAACGATGAAAGGTACGGAGCATTTCAAACGGACTATCAAGGAATACTTGGACGGCAAGGCACGGACGGACGAACTTTTCGCTGTCTCCTATGCCAAAGAAAACAAGAACTTGGACGATTGTATCACGTTCATTCTCAATCAAGTCAAGGCAAGCGGCTGTTGCGGAATGACCGACGACGAGGTGTGGTCGCTCGCCATTCATTACTATGATGAAGACAACATCGACGTGGGCAAACCCATCAGTTGCAGCGTCGTGGTCAATCACAAGGTGGAGTTGACCGAAGAAGAAAAGGCGCAAGCTCGAAAAGACGCGCTGAAAGCCTATCAGGAGGAAGAAATGCGCAAGATACAGCAACGCCACAGCAGGCCGAAGCCGACCGCCAAAGCTGTACAAAATACCCAAACGGAACTCTCACTCTTCGATTTCTGACCATGAAAGCACGGACAAAATTTCAGCATCAGGTAGTAGCCGCCAACGGGCGGTTGCTGCCTATCACGGAGAAACAGGCAGAATGGGCGTTCCGGCATACCGTCGGACATTACGCTTTTCGTACACCGAGCGGACAAACGACCTGCCTCGATTGCGGTCATAGGTGGAACGAGACAAAGGCGAAGCGTTGCCATTGCCCGAACTGCCACGCCAAACTGACGCTCAAAGACACGCTTTGCCGCAAGACAGACGAGAAAAGCTATTTTTCCGTCATCACCACGCAGGACGGATTTCAGGTGCAGCGGATTTTCAGAATGAATGTCTGTTACCGCAAAGGCGGGAACGCTCGGACAGACGTGTGCGAAGTGGCGAGATACTGGTTGGACGAGAATGGGAAAACCGCTTTGACAGCCTTGCAACGGACAATGGGGTGTTATTTGGACAGCTTTCTGTACGGGTCGGGATTGGAACTGCGGAACGACAATTACGTGTACCAACGCATAGCCGACTGTTATGTCTGTCCGGGCTACACGGTTATCCCGAAGTTACGGCGCAACGGGCTGAAAGGGTCGTTTGCCGACATCGCCCCGCAAAAGCTGATGAAAGCCCTGCTATCGGACAGCCGAGTGGAGACAATACTTAAAAGTGGACGCAAACGAGACCTCAAGCGCTTCATCGACCACCCGCAGGATTTGGATTTCTGTTGGCCGTCCTACAAAATCGTGTTACGCCGGAAGTATCGGATAACGGACATGGGAATATGGGTGGATTATCTTCGTATGCTCGACAGATGCGGCAAGGACTTGCACAACGCCCACTATGTTTGCCCCGCCGATTTGAAAACCGAGCATGACAAGTATCAGAACAAGGTACGTATTCTCCAAGAACAGGAAAAACGCAAGGAGCAGATGAAACGGGCGAGGGAAAACGAGGCACGTTTCAGGGAGTTGAAAGGCAAGTTCTTCGGTTTGGAGTTCACGGACGGGACGATAGTTGTCCGTGTACTGGACAGCGTGAAAGCCTACTACGACGAGGGTAATGCGTTGCACCACTGCGTGGGACAGTGCGAATATTACCTCAAACCGAATACGCTGGTATTCTCCGCACGGATAGAGGATAAGAGGGTCGAGACCGTAGAGTTGAGCCTCGAAACATTCAAGGTGTTGCAGTCGAGGGGACTGTGCAATAAAAATACGAAATATCACAAGCGGATTATGAACCTCGTGCATAAGAATATCGCCCTTATCCGAAAGCGCATGGCCGCCTGATGTCGGCTGCGGAAGTTATATCGGGCAACCACCTGCCAATCGGGACAGGTGGTTGTCCATATTCCCGATAAAGGCCATGCCGGACATTCTGTTATACAGACAATTTTTTTTTCATTCCCTTACATTTTGTCCGATGGACAATCGTTCGACGGAGGTCTTTGCCCTTTATACCCATGAGAGGGACGGACACATCGTTGCTTCCCGTTGTAACGGCAGGAGGCCCTTGCCTCCATTCCCTTTGTATGCTTGGGCGTATCATTTCATGGAGTCTCCACTATCGCCACGGCCTGTTTTTACGCGGCAAAGGTACGGCGAACGAACAGCGTGTCAAGTACCGCTTCGCTACTCCGGATAAAATTTGACGCAAACTTTCCGCAATCGCAGATTGCGGCATTTCATAAAATTTTAGCCTCCGTTCCTTGCCTGCTGTTCTTGCTTTCGCCGTCGGGTATCGCACGTAAAAATCAACCCTTTGGGCGAAGTCGGAAGGCTTCAAGAAAAGGGAAATAAAAAAACAGAACAATGACAGCAATAGAACAGATTATCGCCATAGCTGAACAATTAGGCTGGCAAGTTAAAACCGATACTGACAAACCGAACATCGTGGTGTTCGATTTTCAGCAATACACACCTCACGGGCAGGATTTCAGTTTCTCGGTTGAGATGAAAGGCAATGACACCGATAGTTTATTACAGGAAATCGAAGAATATTACGAAGGCTTCGACCCTGACTATGAAGCCTACCTGTGGATTGGCACGGACGGGCATGGTAAGAACGGCGCACCTTACCGTATCAAAGACATCGTGAACGATATGGAGCAGGCGGAAGCCATGATAGAAAAACTTTATGAAACATTAAAAACAACCATGCAATGAGAACGAAAACCCTCTACACACGAGACGCCGAAAAGGCAGGAATAAGCCGTTTCCCCAACTTTCACCGCACGGGGAGCATTATCGGCATGAAGCAGCTTTACTACGGTAAAAACGCCCTGCTGGTGCGTTGCGGAAGTCAGATTTACAACGTATCGAGCGAACCCGAAATTTACTACAACATGGCTCATTAAATGATATTCATTATGAAAAGAACAAGTTACAAGAAAGATTTTCAGAGTTGGAAAGGCATAATGGCTCTAAAACTGCTCTGCTGCAACATAATTGCAGGACGTTTTGATTGGAAGAAATATTGCACGCCACAATCTTATTGTGGTCAGGAAATTTGCGTCATGCCGCTACATTGCTCCTACGGACAGATAGGCTATACCGTGTATTTCCCTTATGCCGATATGCCGGAAGTGGAATACGATTGGGAAATGAACAAATTAACTATCGACAAAGAGAATTGGGAAAGCTATTTAACGTGAGTATAATTCAAAATATAGCCAGTTGCCCGTCTTTGAAAAACATACATCAATGGCGGGCTTCTTTCAAAAAACAGTATGTTGTTATGGTAGAAAGGGAGTTGGAAATAAAGTTATATTAAAGGAAGTGGGGCATGAAATATTCAATATCTTTATCTTCAACCATATATTTTTCCTGAAATTGAGCAATTTCTTTGCAAAAATCATCTGCCATACAATAAATCTCTGTAACTTTGGTCTCTGAAAACATCATGGTAATTGCTTAAATGTTAATTGAATACTATAAATTCAATACTTTTATTGCTATGTGCCTAATTTATTTACAGAATTAGAATTGAAAGAATATGACACAGACTTTTTATACCCAATGGCAATCTTCTGTCCTTGCAGACGCAGAAACTTATGTTTCAAAGGAATACAGTAATTTCCAAACGGCATTGCTACGTGAAATATCCAAATATGCAGAAGCCGTGGATGCGGCGGTCGTATCCGAGAATAAGGGGCATTATTATACAAGTTGCTTTATTGAACGTAATGGTAAGTTTGTATACATAAACCATTCTGCGGATGTGCGGATGGATGATGGGATAAAGATAGAACTCGGTTCGTTCATGATACGGACTGCCCGGCACGCAAAGGATTATACCGGCGGAACCAATCAATATTGCGATATGCTGCAGTTACAGTCAATGATTGACAAATTGTTGTCGTAATGATAACATATAGTCCGTAGCGGAATGAAAACCGGTAGGGACTATAAGGATGTGGAGCGCCTTCAGTATGAAATCGCTCCACATTCTTCATATTACGCTGCCGTTACCGACGCAGACCGCCGCCATATTCCGCCTCTTGTAGCTCCTCCCTGTATTCTTCAAGCTCGTTCAGCTTCTCGTTCACGGCTTGCAGGTTGGCCTCCAGCGTCATGTTGTGGTCATAAGGGTAATGATGTTGTACGGCCATCCCTGCATTGGTGGCCGTACCCACGTCCAGCGTATCCTTGTCCCTGTTGTACCTTGCATACAGAATATCTCCGTTTGGCATTTCGAATACCGGCATTCTCTGATGTGTCAGTTCAGCAAACTGTTCCGCCGCCATATCTTTGGCCACCTCTTTCACATCATCGCTGGCACGGTCTGTGCCGTAACGTGTGATATGGTCCCGCACCTCCTGTTCCGTGTATTTCAGCATGATGTCGTATGTGCCTCCGACACTTCCGTTGTACACCACGGCAAAGTCCTTATCTTCAATCAGCAGGTCATCGCCCCGGTTTTGGAGGGGAGAAGCGTATGTATGCTGTTCGTCCATGCCGTTGCCGTCGTAATACTCCTTGGCGAGCGCCAGCAATCCCTTGTAGTCGCCTTTGTCTCGCAGTTCGTCGAGTTGTCTCGTGTCGTGGTCGGACTGAAGATAGGCCACCGAAGCATAAAAAATACGTTCCTTGGCAGAGCGTTTGTCCTCTTGCTCTTCAGTAACATTTTGCTCCAACTCCTGCGCAATCTTATCCACCTTTTGAGTGACGATTGACGAAGCCCGTTTCACGTCCAGAAGCGTTGTCTTGATGAACTGTGGGGATTCTTTCAACTCATCGAGCCACCCTTTGAGGTATGCGCAACTGTCCTCCTTGATATGCTTTGTCATGCCGTAGCGTTGTGCGACCAACGCGCTGCCCAGCTCGGCCACCAGTTCCTCGCGGGCGTACTCTTTCGAACCGAAAGAGGTAGGTTGGAGTCGGTCGAGTACGCCTTCCGCTCCGGTAGAGTGAATCATCTCATGGAACAGCGTTCCGTAGAAAGATTCCCCGTCCCTGAACTGTTCCTTTTCGGGTACGACAATCTCGTTTTTCGTGATCGAGTAGTATGCTTCGTTCTGGTGCATCGGTTTGATGGGACAAATCCAAAGGTTGTCCTTTATCATCGCATCGACAGGCCCAAAACTGAAATGTTCGCCGTTTTCGACCCTTTTCCCGTTCTCTCTTTCCAACTGCTCCCATAACTCCGGTCGAGCCTCCTGCAGGTTGGTCTGGGCGACATTGAACACCCGGAACACCTGCATTTTCGGATAGACATTGTATTGCGCCTTCTCTTCGTCGGAGAGTTTCTTGTAGTCGTCGTACTTGATTTTCTCCTTTGTCTCCTTATGTATACAGGTGAATGTGGTCAGCATGACGGGAAACGACTTCTCGCCGCGCAACACCGAGACACGGGGTAATTCCTGCCCGTCCTTGCCGGGCTTGTTGAGCCGCTGCACGCAGTCGAAGGTGCAGAAACGCGGAATCTTGTACCCTTCTTTCTCGCAGTGCAGGAGCAATAGGAAGGCGTTCATACCGTTGTACTCCCGCCCGGAAAGGTTACGCGGCCATTGCAGTGCCCCCTCGGTAAACCACGGCTTGTGCCAGTCCTTGTGGATGCTTTCGATTTTCTCGATCATCATCTCGGCAAAGAGGTCCAGAGCCTTGTCCTCGCTGCTCGGCCCCTCCGTATTTCGCTTTCTATAACCGGCCATGACTGCTACTGATTGAAGTTATCCGATTCGGGAATATATTGCGCCAGTTCTTCCACCCGGCAGGAGATGTCCGGCTTCCCGTTATGTACCGAGACTGTCATCTCGCCCTTGGCTTCTATCTTGACGCCCGGTTGCAGCCACTCTTCACGTTGCCTGTCGAAGCAGAAGAAACGCACCCACTGGTACTCGAAATTCTCATCGACCTTTTCGGTGCTGAATGCAGAGAACATCGTATAGGACTTATCCTTTTTGTCCTTCCGTTCCTCGATGTTCTTGCCCACCTTGCCCCGGAACGACAGTTCGCCCTTGATGGAATCCGCAATGTCCGCCGCCAGGCCGATACGGTCGGCAAAGAGGTTGAAATAGAGCTTTTCGCCCCGGCGTTTCAGGAACAGCGTCCCCGCAACCTCGACACGCAATCCGTTTCGATAGCCGGATACCTTCTTCTGACCGCCCTCCTTGCTGACACTGATCTCGACCGTTTCGTTCCGGCCGTCCTTGCCTTGGAGCACGACGCGGAGCGGAAAGGTCAGGAATGTTTTCTCTTCTTTGGTCGTGCGCATCGAAGCGTCGCGGCCGATGGTGCCGCACGCCGTAATATTGCATTTAATCATTTTATTTTGTCTTTTATAGTGATACATAGTCCACCGGACAAAGCGGGGTGTCTTGAAGTTGAACAGGTTGAAAGCGTTTCCTAATCGGGAGCACGTATTCTCATGTAGACAATCCAACCGGCAATACCCAGTTGGATACCCACGATAACGAGTGTTGCCACCCAACCGAATAGCCTGGAACAGAACAGGATATGCAGGGCGCAGGCGGACACCCCGGACAAATATCCGCAAAGTCGTATCATCACGCGTTTTATCATGACTTTTGGGATTATCTTTTCAGGTTTTCCGATTGTGCCCGTTGTTCGGACATGCCCCGTTCAAAGTTCTGCGACGCCGCCTCCGAGAGGATGACCGTGTTCAGCACGCCGGTCACACGCAGCCGTTTGGCTTCCTCCGAAAGAGAACTGTCGTTCAGCGTCACCGACAGGCGGCTTAACTCGGCAGAGGTCAGTTCCCGTGATACCTGAACGCTGCCGTTGTCCGCCTGCAGGACAGCCCGCCCGTTTTCCCCGACTGTGAGGTCACAGGTTTTCATGCCCGGCAGCAACGCTTTGAGGTCGATACGCCGGCTGTCCATCGCCTCGGAAATGGCCGCCTTTTGTTCCTCCTTGTTCTTGCTGTCGATTTGCGTCGCCAGCAACATCAGGGAGGTAAAGGCGGTCATGGCCATTTCCACGACAGGATCACTGCACCCCGACAATCCCACGCCGCTATCCTCCGAGGAGAGCAGTTTTTTCATCCATGCATCGGGCGAAAGGCTTTTGCCGGTGGCATTCTCTTCTGTTCCCTTATATCGGGCGAGCAGGTCGTTGCCGTTATGCAGTACCTGCTGTTTGATGTGTCCCTTTTGTGCGATTTCAGCCAGATACGCTGCCGGATCGACGTCCCGCTGCGTGCCGTCCGCATAAATCTGCCGGACACCGAAGTGCAGGTGCTCCCCGGTCGTCCGTGTCCCCGTGTTACCGGAACGACCGAGCTTCTGGCCTGCCTGTACCGTATCGCCTGCCTTTACGGAAACTTCGCCGAGGTGCATGTAGGTACACTGTACCTTGCTGCCGTCCGGACGGGTGTATTCCACGGTCAGCGACTTGTTACCGGGTGCATGGCCTTTGTCTTTGACAGCGACGACCTTGCCGTCTTTCTCCGTGGCCAGGACTGTATCTCCGTCGCACCGGATGTCGATGCCCGTGTGCATTCGTTCCTTGCCGTCTACCGGATCTTGCCGCATACCGAATGGCGAGGTGACGAAAAGAAACTCTTTCCGCTCCACCGGAAACGAATAGTCCACTGTATTTCCGACCTCACGGAGCGGGTTCTCTTCCACGCCGAACCGCTTTCCCTGCGTCTCCATTTCCTGCATGACCTGCCGGTCGTACTTTTGCAGCCCGTTCTGTTCGATGATACGTTGCAGGCTGTCGGCATAATGCCCGCCCGTGGCATAGCCCGCCTTTTCGAGGCCCTGTGTCCAGCCCTTGTAGTCATCGGGCGAGAGTGAGAAACAGCGGGCATAGCGGCTGTTCTCTTTCAGGAAGCGTGAGTGGTATTCATACGAATCGCCCACGCTGTCGTAGCTGCAAAACTTCTCGTTCGGCTTGTCATCGGAATACAGGCCGTACCGGCCACCTTCGGCAATCCATTCGGGCGTGGCCTTAATGCCGAAATGGTTGTTCTCGTTCACGGCCAGACGGCTTTGGCCGTTGGAACTTTCCAGTATGCCCTGTGCCAGCGTCACGGAGGCCGGAATGCCGTACCTCCGCATCTGTGCCATCGCATAATCTGCGTATTGTTCCGTATATTCTTGATTCTTGTTTGCCATATCTTTACCTCCTCATGGTTGGACGTTGTTCGTTCTCGTTCTGTTCGTCGGTTGCCTCTACAGGCTCGTTTTGCTGCGCCTTGGACATACCGTCACAATCCATCACGTGTGCCCGCAGCGCATGGATTTGCTGCCTTGTTTCCTCATTGCTGTGTTCAAATACCAATATGATTTTGTCCGCATCATACGGAATGCGTTCTTTACTCGGAGGCATGTCCAGCTCGTTCGCTATGGTCTCCGCATCATACATGGAAGCGTAATACTTGTTCTCATGTTTGAAAAGGACGACCGCTTCCGGTTGTTCCTCTTTGATTTTCTTGTATTTGCCATACAGTTGTTCCGGTATATCTTTTATGGACAACTCTTTCAAGGATGAAGCAGTTTTGGGGGATTCCTCATTGGCTTGCTTGGGGTGCTTGTCTTTATTCTGCTGTAGGGTATCCTCTTCTCCTTGTTTCTTTCCGGCAGTCTCTTCCTGCGTCTGTCCTTTACGCAGCACATCGGCAAAAAGCGTGGCTGCCAGATGGCGTTTATATTCTGCACGGTCCTCGGCCAGCCACATGCGCTGCCACTGTTGCCGCGTGACGCTCCGGGGCTGCAGTTTCTTCCCGTCGATGGTTGCCACGCACAGAGTCCCTTCTTGTTTGGTCTTGAATACGGACACTCGCTGAATCCGGTTCAGGTCAATCTCCTGCGCTCCGCTGCTGAACAGGTCCACTTTCAGGTCAGGCTGTGTTTCCGCCAGTACATAATACTTGTGCGCCAGTTCCATGCGTACCTTGTCGATGTTGTCCATCGCCTGTTTGAGCGTGGAGAAAAAACGGTTCACGTCCTCCTTGTCAGGATAGATACTGTACCCGTTCTGATGTTCGGGCTTCAGATACAGCGCCCAGCGGTTCTTGTCGTCCTGGATCATCTGTACCTGGTCGAAACCGATTTCGTCCGCCCGTTTGACCGCAGGCGACACGTCCAGTGTGGAAAGCATTTCCAGTGCCCAGTTCTTCAGTCGGGCCAGTGATACCTGTTTCTTGGCGAAATAGGCATCATCGGGCCTGTACCCCCATGCGCCGTCGGGATTGAAGAAACGCACGTTTTCAATACCTTCTCTTCGTAAAGCCCTGCCGATACGGGCCTTGTTCATGCCCGGCACTTCGTTGTCCACCTCCGGCGACGCACCGGCAGGGAGTATCACATCCGCCGATTTCGAGGACGGATCGATGACGATGACAATGGTCTTGTCCTCCTTGTTCGGGTGTTTACGGATTTCATCGGCCACGTAGAAATGCTTGGGTAACTGCTCCTGCATATCCGAAGTCTGCCGGCGGTTACGCATCGTGGCATATTCGATTTTTTCGCCCCGTTCCGCCTTGTGGATTACTTCGAGGGCGTTGTTCACGTCGCTTTCGAGGGCATCCATCAGGTTGGGATTCTCTTTAAGTTCCCGGTTCCAGTAGTCCACCAATTCAAGGCTTTTGTCGGACAGACGGGCAGGCAGTCCCAGTTCCAGCATTTTGATGCCCGAAGCCACCTCCACGATCAGCCGTTCCTGTTTGAGGGCATCTTCCGAAGGACCCATGCCGTTTTTCATCACCATGCCTTCACGGGCCAGCCGTTGTTGGTGTCCCGTGGCGCTCACGATTTGCCGCAAGGCTTCCTGAACGTAGTCGTTATAATGCTCGAAGTTCCGTTGGCGCGGCATATAGACCGCATCGCGGTCCGTCTCGTAATGGGGCATTCCGCTGCCGTCCGAACGCACGGGCACGAGATTGTCCCGCATTTTCAGCAGGAAGTCGTTGAAGCGGATATGCAGCCTCCGTTCATCGGCTTCGGAGTAGCCACGCTCCACGGCACTCCCGTCTTTCAGCAATACCGCATCGTAAGTCTCCTTATCCACGTAGGGCAGTGTCGTCTGGTCGATGTTGAAAAGTGTGCGGATCTCCCTGTTATGTATGCCCTTGTACTGTTTCTGCACCTCCTCGTCCAGTTTCAGATAAGCGTCCCGGCTGATGATGTCCTCCGGATTGTTGCGGTGGACGTACTTGTTCCAGTTGTAGAACAGGAACGGAACGCCTTGCTCGTGCTCGCGCACCGATGTGCCGCGTGCCTTGGCATCGCTGTAAAGGGTGAACAGGTTGGTCTTGCACCCGTTCCGGTCCGAATGCAAGGCCATAAACAGGCCGTTGAACGGGCTGACGGCAACACCTTTCGGGTAAAATTTCGGAAAGCCCTTGCCCGTAGCGTTGAGCCAGTGTCCCCCGGCGTTCGACGCTTCGTTCAAAGCCGTGGAGAGCAGCTCTATCTGACGCTCCTCGGCATTCTTTTCTATTTGCGATTTTTCTTTCATACTCCCATATTTTTATCGGTCACAGGATCACTGAATACCCCGTGTCCGCACGATAGTCTCTTGTTGTCCGTTGTCGTAGTTCTGCGAAGCCATCTGGCGGAGCTTGTCGCTTTGGGCGAGCACGGCATTAGCCAGCGTGTTCAGCGGCAAGGCCCCTGCACGGTAAGCGTCGGCCATAGCGGGGGTGAGCTGCACCGTACAGGGCACACGGTCTATCGTGGCGACCAGCGTGCAGCCTTGTAGTGCCGGGTTCACGATACGCGGATTCAGCGGCTCGTCGGGATAGCGTCTGTACTGTACCTCTCTACCGGTCGTGGCTGCATTTCTGTTTCCCTCCGTCCGTTCTTTTCCCAGTACCTCGTGTCCCGCCTTGTTCAGCAGGTTCGCGCCGCCCAAGCCGATAAGCAGCATCTTCAACATCGGATTCTTGACGAACATACCTGCCACGATACTCGCTATCGGCAGCAGGTTGTCTTTCAGGCCCAGCGATTGCGTCCTGCCTGTAAACACGCCCAGCAGGATGTCGGGCAGCATGGCCAGTATATAGCCCAGATTACCCGCGACATCGCCTATGCCGTCCAGTCCGAGCGAGCGGACCAGCCCGTCCCAGCCGTTCTCGTTGGTCTGTATGGTCTGTGTTCCCTGACCTGCCTGTTCCTGTCGCGTCCCTTCCCCCGCAGAAATGGCGGAAGTCGGCACTTCCTTTTCCACTTTTTCCCTTTGTTCGGGTTTCGATTCCGTCTGTTCCTCCGTTTCGGCTTTCCGTCTTTCCATATCTTGCAGGTAGGCTTCCTCTTGTCCGAAAGCGACAACCATCGGCACGTCTTTATACCGTTCCGTCCGCTTCCGTTCCTCCTCGGCGGTTTCTTCCCGCCACGGCATATTTCTATTGTCTGTTTTCCACCAGTCCATAAAATCGAATGTTACAATCGGTATCTTCTTTTGCAACTCTCCGTTGGCTGCGGCAAGAGCCGTGTTTTCTTTGCCCGGTATGCTTGCCGCCTCTTTGCGGAAGCCGTCGAACACGTTGCTGTCGCTGCCGAACACGCCCTTGCTGATACACTCCTCTGCAGAGAGCGGCTGCGTTTCCTCCTTCCCGAAATGGTCGGCAACGGCTGAGATTGCCGTGTCCGCACCGATGAACCGTGCAACGGCCGTCCACGAACCCGTACCGCCCAGCATGACCGTATCGGCCGAAGCCCCCAACACCCAGCCCGCACCTTTCTCCAACTTGCTCGGCCGGTAGGCAGCCTCTCCGCGTTTTTCTATCTCTTCGGCCAGCGGCGAGCGCCCCAAAGCCTGCGGTAATCCCAGCAGGCTCGATTCCGCCGCCTTACGGATGATGTAGTCCGCCGAGGATTTGGGCATACGCTCCTTGACCAGTTGGTCTATCATCAGTTGCTCTACACGATAGTCCACGAAGGCATAGGCGAGGTCGCAGCCTAATTCCTGCGACAGTTTATCGTAACGCTCGCGTCCGACTTCCTTCACGACGGCATCGCGCCACTGTCCGGCCATGTAGGCAAGGTCGTGCTGCATCTCCTCCGACGAGAGAATCCTGTCCTTGCACATCCCGATGTAGTCCTCGGTCGTCTTGGAGTTCCACTCTCCCGTAACCTTGAGAGTCTGGTACGGGTCGGCGAGCGGTTGCCCCGCTGACGCCATCATGCCGAGTATGCCGCCCAGGGAGGTCGAATACGCTTTCATTTCCTCGCCCTGTTTTTCGGTCAGGTAGGATTGCGTCTGCGTCATGACGGGGACAAGATGATGGCGGAAATAACTGCCCATCAGGGCCTCCAACTCCGCAAACCTTCTGCTATGTTTGATTCCGTCCATATAATCAATCTCTTTCTATATCATATTTATTTGTTTCAACAGTTGTTCCTTCGTCTGCTCGATAGCGTTATGGTACACTTCCATTTGCTTGGGGAAAAACTCTTCGAGCCACGTGTCCTTTTCGATATTGTCGTGAATGAAACGTATCGCCTGTTCCCGCTCGATTTCTACCGAGGCTTCCCCTTCCTCCCGGTTGTTGAACCATGCCTTCGTCCACCAGCGGACTCCGGCACGGTCGGGATAGACGGAGACGATTCTCGGTATGTCGAAGCTCTGGATGTCGATGTCCAGTTCCGCCAACGGATCAATGAGTCCGCTGCCCGCTACGGTTTCGTCATGAAGTTTTTTTTTACCTCGCCGCCTGTTGCGGAAAGGTACACCTCATGCCGCAGGGCGAGGTAGTTCAGGAAATCCGCTATCAGCAGGTTCTGTACCTTGCAGGCCAGCGGTATGGCTTTGCGCCCCAGTCCCAGCGGGTTGTACATGCTCGGCATCTTCTCGTAGAAATACTCTTTCGCAGCTCCCATTGTAAAGATGTGGCGCAGCGACTGCTCCGTATGTGCGGGAACCGTGTACGCTCCCCGCTGTAAATCCTCCATGTAAAGTGGCAGAAAGCGGAGCATCAGCTCTTCTATTTCCCTTTGATCTTTCTCGTAGTCGTTTTTTACTCCTGTTTCCGCATCGTAAAAAGATGCCGCACCATTGCCGTCGGCTTCCTGCAAAGCCTTGATATTGCCGTACAACATGGTCAGAAACTCTATCGGGTTCAGCTCCTCGCCCTTGAATTTGACTTCTATATGCAGCCGTTCGCCGCTCAAAGCCACCGTTTGTCCGGCTTTCACCCGCTGTCCGAATTGGGCGAACACATTCGACAAATGACCGTATGTCACCTCGTACCCGCCGTAACGGACCGTCTGGCAGATGCCGTGTACCGGGTCGTTGCCCACGCCCGACACAATGCCGCTGGCCACGGCTGACAGCATGTAACACCTCACGTTAAAGTCTATCCCGTGATGAAAGAACTTTTCTCCCGTTGCCGGGTGTACCTGCTCGCCATAGCCGAGCGACAGTTCCACGTCTTTCCCCTGCGGCTCCTCGAACGGCATACAATAGCCGCTGTCGGACTGCAGAATCATTTCTTCCGTATATTTCATTGTGATATATATTTTCGTGTTTCTATCTTCTCATTCCTCCGCTTTGCGTTTGCTCCTCCGGAGAGAGGGTCGGCATCTGTGCCCTCGACACCGTTTCCGGGGAAGCCGTGCGGACAACGCCCGCATTGTTGCCGATAAGCATCATGCCCAGGAACAGTCCGGCGATTTTACCCAGCCAGCCGAAACGTCCGAACATGAGGTACGCTGCCGCGATCAGACCGGCAATGTTCAATCCCGACACGTTGCCCCCTCCGAGATTTCGCAGAAAGCCGCCGAGCATGTCGAACAATCCGCCGCCGGAAGTTTCCCGAAGGAAGTGCGACACCCCGTTCAGTTTCGAGTCTGCACCGCCCACGGCCTCGCTTACCGCAGAAACCGCCTCTCCGGCTTTGTCTTTCAGCTCCTTCATGTCTTCGGTCGTACCCGCAAGGGCGTTCGTGGCAGATTTGCCGACCACGGCCTCGCTGACTATCCGTGCGACGCTTTTATCAGTCGTCAGTTTCTCCCAACCCACATAGCCGACAGCAGCCCCGGCAGTGGCCGTCTTGACCGCCTGCCCGGCTCCCCGAAGGGTCTGCGAAGGGTGCAGTACCGCATGACCGGCACTCTTTCCCGTCGCGTTGGCGGCCTTGCCCATGCCTTTCATGGCCTTTCCGCCGTATTTCAATATCATATCCCAAGCTCCCATATTTTTATTCTTTTTTTAGGGTCTTACATTTCTTCCAATTTGCCGCCAGCGTCTTTGGGCGGCTTTCACGATGTCGTACTTATCTGCTACAGGGCGTGCGCCCTCGTCGATTTCCCACCAGATGTCGCCCATCGTGGTGTATTTCACTGCCTTGGTCAGCCGTTGCAGCGTCCGGTTCATCGACCGGAGTTTCGGGCGTATGCCGAACACGATTTCCATGCGTTCCTTTTCCGTCATCTTGTTGTCCGACAAGCAGGCCGTGCGGATGTCGTTCACGATTTCCACGCTGTTCAGTATCATCTCCCGGTAAATCTGGTTGCGCCGTGTGGAAAGGGCGACGGCCAGTGCGTTGGTCGAATGCCTGCCCAGTTGCTTGGTGAAGTCGCCCATGTTGTCCGTCAGCTGCGATATTTCATGGTAGAAACCGTAAATCTGCGCCGCATAGCAGACAATCGAGCGGAACGAGTTCAGGTAATTGTTGAACTCCCGTTGCAAGTCCGTCGTGCCTTCCACTTCCTCCTTCGTCCACACATGCCCCGTGGTCTGCATCAGCATGACCTTCTCTTGATTCTTCAGTTCCTTCTCGGCCTTGTTGGTATAAACCAGAATCATTCCCGCAAGGGTTGCATCGTTTTGGGCCTGCACCTTCGGGATACCGGCACACAGCAACAGAATCCATATCCAGATTGTCCACTTCATCATTCTCCGTTTTTATTTTTCTTCTTTCAGCGGACGATAGCGGCCGCCCTGCGCCAGCGGGACATGGCCAGACGGGCCACCTCTCCGTTGCTGCGGTCAATCATGCCCGCCGTTATGTTGTTCCACACGTCGTTCAGCGTATAATAGCGCAGGCTCAAATAGAGCAGGTGAAGTTTCCGGCTGAACGCCTCAAGCTGGTCGTTCAACGCCCATAGGGTCTTACTCCGTTCCGCTCCCGTGAGCATGTTTTCCGTGCCGCCTTTGGCCACGGCGTCGTTCAGCAACGTGAACACGGAAACCAGCTCCGTCGCCGTCTCGATATAGAGGTTGTTCATGTTCATGCTGGCGACGATGCCCTGCGGGTTGTCCCCGATGGCTTTGCCCAGTTTTCCCAGCGTGAGGAAAATCCGCACGCCGTCGTTATAGAGGTGGGTGCAGGCTTTCAGCGACGAAGCATAACCGTTCGCCGTCTTGAGGTAACTGTTGTACTGCTTTTCCCACTCATGTATGCGGTTGAACTCCGCTGCGATACTGTTCTGCATCAGGGCGGTCTGTGTCTGCCCCTTGATTTGTTTGTCTATCTGGCCGTTTATCAGTTCGTTTCCCTCGGCCAAGGCTGCCCATTCCAACGGGTTCGAAGCGGCAACCTGCGCCTTGGCCAATTGCGGAAGCAGACCGGCAAGCACAAAGACCACCCATATACTAATGATTCGTAATCTCATAGATTCCCTTTTTTCGTTTATTGATTTCCACACGTTCACGGATAATCGCCACGATGTCGTTTCCGCGCCGGATACCGATAAGGTCGAGCTTCGGGCTGTTCCGGTCCATCGAAAGGATAACGACCGTTTTCAGACCGCAAAGCTGTTGCAGGAGGCTCTGGTGTTCCTGAAAGTCCACGATACGGTACAGTTCCATGTAGTCCACCCTGCGGCAGAAAAGTCCCCGCTCGCAGACAAGCTGTTCGTTGCCGACCCGGTAACGTATCCGGCGCAGGCAAATGAAACGATACAGCAGCACGAGAAACAGAAACAAGGCAATGACCGTCGCCATACCGCCAAGCGGCATACCTTCCATGCCACCGTACACCAGTCCCGCCATGCACATGAATATCAATGGCAGTTCGTCGATGACGAATTGCCCGGCGTGCGGGCGCAGGATAATGTTCCGGACATCTTGTATGGTATATGGCATGGTCATCGGCGAAAGTGTATCTGTCGTTCCTGCCCGGTGTTTTCCTCTTTTTCCGACTCCTGCCCGACAGTCTCTTCACGTTTCTGTTCAGCCAAAAGCTGTTCGTTCCAGTTCGTATGGCGATAATCCGGACTTTCCCAAGTAATGGCAACATCGTGCTCCTTGTCGATACCGAGAAACTCCCGTAGTTTCTCTCGGTATTCCCGGTAGCACTTGTTCATGGTATCTATCTGGTCCTGCACGTCTTCCGGGGCACACAACCCGCTCGAACGCATCGACTCCGCTTCTTCCGATTCGGCGTCGAACCGTATGCAGATTTCTTGCAAACCACCCTTGGGCAATAGGTAAAATTCCCCGTCTGTCAAATCCCCGCCGTCCGGTATGGAATCGAGATAGGGTTTCCTCTCCGGCGTTTCCTCTATGATGGAGCGCACTGAGCGATATATCTCTTTTTGCAAATCCCATGTGAGATTCGACCCTTTCCGGGTATTATCGAAACAGATATGTTGCCGGGCAGGGATGGTAAGATCAAGTATCTCTCTCATCTGTTTCCCGATAGGCTTGCCGCCCGTTGAGATAAAGACCGCCTTTCTCAAATCCTTGTTCTTCGCCTGATGAAGCTGGTAATAGGCCATCGCGTCATAGGCACTCCCGAACCAGTAGATATGCTTGGCCTCGGCAAGAGGTGTTCCGGCAGGACTTGCAATCCACAACCCTTCGCTCTCATTGCTTTCCTCGCTCTTGCCTTTATAGCTATCGCATCCGTCCATTCTCATACGTTCCCGTTCCTCGAAACCCACGACCGTACCGCCCTCTTTGGGCAAGGTCAGCGGAAAAGCGAGACAGGTGTATGCCGCACCGTCTGCGCCGTGTTTTGTTGCCAGGCAGAAATGACGGTGGAAAGCATTCTGCGTGCTGAGGTCGATACCCCGGTTCTTGAAATAGGGATAGAATATCTCCTGCATCTCATGGTCTTGAGGGTTGAACCTGTGCAGGTCGTAGTCTGTTATATCGAATGGTCGTAGGTCTTGTTTGGCCGGTACGGTTTGCACCTCGTATTCTTCGAAGGGGATGTTCAGCAGGCGGCTGCACACGAGGTTCACCAGCCGGTTCGGGTCTATTCCCTCGTGGTATTCTGCAAATAGCGTCGGGTGTTCCTTGATGAACGAAACGACGTTGTATTCCTTCTGCCGGGGTGGCTGGCTACAGCATTTTCCATGTTGCGTTATGACGAACTTGTCACCCCGGATACGCTTTCCCTCACTGTCCGTGCGGATAAACGAGGAGAGGCGTAGTCCGAAGCGTCGGTTCTGGCGATACCCGGCATCGAGCAGTACATCCCGGATGTCGATCCTTTGCAAAAAATCATTATGTGTCAATTTTTTGTCATTCATTGTCTTCTCTTTTGTTGTTTCATGTAGGGGGGAATTGCGTTGTCATCGGTGGAAACGTGCTTGCCGTTCCTGTTCGGGTTCTTCTCTTCTGGCCGGCTCTTCGTGAACTGATTCTTGCAGCCTGATCTTTGCCAAAAGCTGTTCGTTCCAGTCCTTATAGCCTTTTTCAGCGGGCTCGTACACAATAAGGTCGGTGCTGTCCTCGCCGGGAGCGGGAAGATTACGGATCGCATCCTCTATGGCCATGATATTTTGTCTCATGCCCTCCAGTGTTTCCTCACTGGCCGAACCCTCGGCAAGAGCTATCTCGTACTCGTCTTGGCACACCATGCTCATCTCCTGCAAATATCCGTCGCCGATTGTCCGATAGTCAAGCGTACCATCTTCCCGATAGATTTCTTTGGGACGTAAAAGCGTGCCGATTATCCTGTGAAAGTCGAAGGGTTCGAGTTTTATTTCGTAGTTCTGGTTCTCCTCGCCACTGATACGGACCAGCAGTTTGTCGTCTTTCGTCACGTTGCTGGTGAATGTCTTGCCCGCCTGGGTGAGCGCGAAGTTGATGGAGAAGATCTGTCCGGCACGGTCCCGGTCGAAGCAGAGATGGTGGTAAGCGCGTGGAGTGGCCTCTGTCATGGCTTTGAACTGCTGCTGGCTCGGTGCCCCGCCGGTAGAGACGAACACTCCCTTTCGCAGTTCCTTGTCCCATTTCTGGTTAAGCTGGTAATAAGCCATTGCGTCGTAGGCACTTTCGAACCAATAGATACGCTTGGCTTCCGCAAGTGGGGTCTTGGCAGGGCTGGCAATCCACAGCCCCTCGCTCGAATTGCTGCCCTCGGCCTTGCCTTTGTAGCTGCCGCTTCCGTTCATTCTTGCACGTCCCCGTTCTTCGAAGCCCACGACCGTACCGTCGCCTTTGGGCAAGGTCAGCGGAAAAGCGAGATTGGTGTATGCCGCACCGTCCTCACGATGTTTCGTCGCCAGACAGAAGTGGCGGTGGAAGGCATATTTCGTGTAGAGGTCGATACCCCGACTCTTGAAATAAGGATAGAACTTCTTCTGTGTCTCCCTGTCCTGCGGGTTGAACTTGTGGATGTCGTAGTTCGCGATGTCGAACGGGCGGATGTCCCGCTTGGGCTGGATAATCCGCGTTGTCCGGTCCTCGATGGGATGGTTCAGCAGCCGGTTGCACACGAGGTTCACCAGTCGGTCGGGAGACATGCCCGCACGGTATTCAGCGAAAAACTGCGGGTGCGCCTTGATGAACGAGATGATGTTATAGACTTTCTGCTGCTGTGCTTGGAAGCAGCACTTTCCCTGTTGCGTCACGATGAACTTGTCGCCACGGATACGCCGTCCCTCGCTGTCCAGACGGACATACGAGGGATAGCGCAGGCCGTCGCGCCGGTTCAGGTGGTAGCCCGCGTCAATCAGCACGTCCTGAATGTTCAGCCTTTGCAGGAAGTCGTCGTAGGTAAGGTCTCCTTCTCTCATAATTGTCTTTATCTCCCTCTTCTCATATCGTTAATATCCTGATTCATCTGTGCCTCGAAATTGCGTATAGCCACGTCCCTCGGCGTATCGACACCGGGCTTGAAATACGGACGCGGCTCGCCTCCGAAACGCTCACCGTAGAACTCCGGACCGTGATGATGATGCCGCAGGCCGTGGACGACACCCGCCGTGACGACCGTTCCTGCCGCAAGGGCGGCGAAAATCTTCACGCCGAGACTGCGCTGTGCTTCCGGCCGCATCTTCATGTCCACCTCGCTGAATATTTTCGAAAAGATTTTCATGCGGTGGTAGTCATCGACCGCAAGGAATTTGTCGTAATCCTTCTGGCTGATCTCGTGGCTGATGACCTGCCCGTCGATGACGGCCGTCATCTTGTACTTGCCCTCTATGGGGGACGGGTGTACGGCTATCTCACCGACCTCGACCTCCCTGCCGTGCCGTTCTTCCCGGTACCAGCCCTTGCGCTCGTCGAGCACGGAAATATCCCGTCCATCGACGGAAGCGGTTGCGCCATACGGCATCTCCTGCCGGAGCTGGTTTTCCAGTGGGGAGAGGATTTCCTGCTCCTGTTGCTGACGCTGCGTCAGTTCCTCCTGTACTTCGGGGTGCAGACCGAGGGCGATACGTTGTTTGCTGTCGAGGTCCGCCATCGTTACCTTGTCGGCAAAATCCGCCCCGATAACCCCGTTCAGGACTTCCAGCCGCTTCTCGACCGATTGTTCCTCGATGGAGTTGGAGGTCAGGACGGCCGTTTCTTCTTCCGTCAGGTCATAGACCAGATCGGCGGCGACCTTTTCGGACTGTACGGTCAGTGTCCGTGCCTCCTTATCGACGATAAGGCCGTGGGAGGCAAGACATTCCTGCCATTTCTCGTTGGAAAAATAGACAGGAGAGCTTATCAGTTCCTTGTAGGTACGGGCCGGTTCCGTGCTGCGCGGACGGCTGACCAGCGGCGTGATGACCGTCTGCAGGTTTTGCAGGACGTCAGCCTGTTGTGCCGGTTGCACCGGTTGTCCGGCCTTGTATTTGTAATAGAAGCCGTAGCCACCCGACTGCAATTCGCCCGGCTTCATGCGTCCGTCCCACCGTTCAGGGACAATGGGCGGTCCCGGATAGAACAGTTGGCCGCCGACCCGCCGCAGATGGAAGCCCCACTGGTGGCGTGGCGTCCAGCCAAGGAACGGGGGCGGCATACCCAACCGTCCTACACGCCCGTATTCGCCGATACCGATACGGTAGCCGTGCAACCCCATAGCGACACGGCCGTTGGCATTGCGGGCATGGACGAAGTTCTTGGGCATATAAAAGTCTTTCCCTACAATGCTCGTGAACACGTTGTAGGCTTTCTTGTTGGCCGAGTTTGTTCCCCAGTCCGTCAGGGCCAACATCTGACGCTCGGTAAGGTCGTAGGTCAGCAGCGGCGAATCGTGGCCCTGCACCACGAGCCGGTAGCCCGTGCCGTCGCTGACCACGTGGGCCTGCATACCGTTACGCCTCAATATGTCCTGCATTTCGGGTTGCAGGTCCATCATTCGGGGGTTGGTATTCTTTCGTATCGCCATAATCCGTTGTTAAAAAGGTTTTCCGTTATGCATCTCCGTTCTCCATCGCCGCCTCCAGTTGCTCGTCCTTGTAGTGGACGAACTCGGCGGCGGATTCGTTGCCCGCCATAAGGCTGTGCTCCTTGCAATAGCGGGCATATTCCTCCTGCCATTCGGGCGAGAAATGATTCACATAGTCGAGCCAGCCGTATTCGCCGCGCTCCATCTTCTCGATAAGTACCTCTTCGGGATAATATTGGTGTTCTGCCATATTCGCTGGATGTTAAGATATTATTTGTGAACTCCCGCCGCACGGTTACGCTCGGCGCTTTTCTTCTGTTCGTTCCACAGTTCTTCGGTATATTCCTCTTCGGGAACGTAGTCGAGGTTGCCGTCATCGTCCATCACCCAGCAGCCGTACACGCCGAAAGTGTACTTGTCCCACTCGCGTTTGGGCTGTTCTTTCCATTTCTGGCTGTCGCCCGAACAGAAGCGGATGCCGGTCTTGTCATGCAGGTCGATGCCCACCGTGACGGGTTCATCGTCCACGACCAGTGTCAGCGGTTCGCCGTTCTGCATACTGTTTACCTCCATTGTACCGAGGTGCATTATGTCGGCCAGCACTTGCAGGTTGCGCCCGATAATCGGCGTGGGGATATACATCACCTGCTTCGTTTCCTCGTCTATCTGCACGAATGCCTTGCTGTGCCGTCCGTCTGCCGTCTCCACATCAGCAAGAATCGCCTTGCCTGCGAGCAGTTGTTTCTGTTGCGCCTCGTCGTAGCGTTCCAGTGGCGAGGATTCCAGGACGGGATAAAATACCACGTCCGACAGACCGTCATCTCTACGGACAAGGGCGAAGCGGCTGCGGCTTTCGATTAGTTCTCCCTTCTCGTCACGGACACGGACCGGAAGCACGGGAGAGTGTCTGCCGTCGCAAATCTCATCGAGGACACGCATCGGCAAGTCCTCGATCATCTCCTGTGTAAGTCCGAAGCGGGCCAGTGTCGGATAGGGCAATTCAATTAGTTCAAAACGTACTACATTCATATTTAATTTTGTATTTTGAATTACACTTTGCAAAGATAGATTCTTTTCATTCCCTTGTATATAATAGAATAATATTAGTGTATTAAGAGAGTTTATTTTTATATTCAGAGTATGATTTTGTGCATAAATTCATACTCTGAATGCTTTTTTTGTTGTACTTTGGTCGAAAAAGGCCGTGGAAACGGGACATCTTGGGCAGGGCTGGTTATATTTGCCGCATGAGAAAGAAACTACTGGTTTTGATGGCGGGTGCTGCAAGTATCGCAGGCCCCGTTCAAGCACAATTCAATACGGTCTCGACCGTGCCGTCCCGATACAGGGTTGAAGTCGTTTCTGCCGGTAGGGATAATGCGGCGACCTTGCCCGGAAACATGCTTTCCGTCCAAGACTCCTTACCGTCGGCAGGAGACGCCGCCCCGGCATTGCCCGCCGACACCTGCAAACACGTATGGATAGAGCGTTACCTTAGCGTAAGCTATCCGCTGCACCGGATGAAAATCAACTCGCTTTATGGGTATCGGAAAGATCCTTTTACCGGAAAAAAGAAGTTTCACAACGGAATCGACCTCCACGCACGGGGCGACGAGGTGATGGCCATGATGGCGGGAGTGGTAGTGAAAGTCGGGCAGGACAAATCCTCCGGCAAGTATGTGACCTTACGGCATGGAGACTACACGGTCAGCTATTGCCACCTGTCGCGTATCCTTACCCGGAAAGGGGCTGCTGTCGGGCCGAGGGATGTCGTCGGCATTACCGGTTCTACAGGACGCAGCACCGGCGAACACCTGCATATCACCTGTAAACTCGACGGTAAGAATGTCGATCCGTTAATGGTACTGGATTACATCAAGTCCATACGTGAAGAGTGCGTGGCGGCACTGGCCGAATCCAGAGAGGCCCCCGCATTAAGTCCTGCGGGTGGAAAACACAGATGATTCCGTTTATTTTTGTTAATCATTTCACGGGAATGGTAAAAAAATGCCTTTATGCTTACCTTTGCAAGGTAAAATTAAGGTATGAAAGGATTCGTTGCTGTTCTATCGTTGGTGCTGCTGGCCTTGGTATGCAATTCCGGGGCGCTGCATGTTCCGGCGGCCGGTGTGGCGGCTGCGCAGGAATGTTGTGTCCGAAATACGGACAACGCCTCTTTTCAGCAATTCCATGACAGAGACTCTATCCGGCAAAAAAAGGACAGCGACATAACAGGCATAGTCGGGGAAATCCCCGATGTGGCTTGCCGTGCCGGCGCATCGGTAAAGGGGATGCATCTTCGGTACATATCTGTGGAAACGGCCCATTTTCTCCGAATTTTACAGCGGTATCTCATTTGCCGCATGAACAACCTGACCTATTGTTGTACCCTCGTGCATGGCTCTTCCCGTAGCCCGAACTGGGATAATGCCTGCGAGCATTATATCTTCGGGATGAGACGGATTCTGATTTAGCGGTTTGTGTTTTTATCGTTTATACTGACGGTTACACTTGGCTGAAAAGCGGGGTGTGGCTGTTCGTCGTGAGTATATCTTATTATTGAACAATCAGCAAAAATAAAATTTTCAATCCGTATGAATCAAAACATTTCTGCTGCCGAAACCCTGTTTTCCACAGCGCATCCCGATATAAAGAAGATTACCAATATTTCGGCTCTTATTCTTTCCCTCCTTTTTTGTGCGGTGGGACTGTGCCTTCTGTTTTTCTCGTCGAAAGTGGAAGATTCCTCTTCCGCGTCAGGTCCTGTCCTGCTGGTCGGCGGAATCGCCTTTCTGGTGGCCGGAGGTATTCGCCTGATGATAAGAAAAAGGAGTCTGATATATGTTCCGACCGGCAGTTTGGTGAAAAAAGGTTCTTGTTTCTTCGATGCGGGCGACCTCTCTGTATTGGGGCGGTTGCTGGAGGAGAAGACTTTTGACGGCAAGGCAGGGGTACTGCCGAAAAAGGACGGCGGTGTGCGGATGGACTACATGGTTTCGCAGGACGGTAACTTCGCTGCCGTCCAGTTGCTGAAGTATGTTCCTTACGCTTACGAACCGGCATCTTCCGTACTCCATTATACGGGAGAAGAGGCCAGCGCTTTCGTGAATGCTTTGCGGGTCGGCCGATTCTGATTCTGGAAGGGAAACGGTAACAGTTTCCGCAATTTGGCTCGTCCGGCAGCCGGTTCTATAAAAGAACGGTTGCCGGATTTGTTTTTATTGTGGACTGGGGTTTGTTTCTTTGGGTGGCTTTCATTTGCACGACAAATGTCCGGTTCATACATGACGCCATGCTCTGGAAAAGGCCCGGTTGTACGGCAGGTTTTCTTGTACTCTGTATCGTTCCGACCATTTTTTATATGTTGAAGGTTATAGTAATGAGTTATTATATATACCGATTGTTTGGTATTGGCACGGCTGGTAAAAGCTTGTAATTTTGTACCCGTTTTTCATTTCTTTTAAAAACTATAAAAAAATAACGGGTAATTGTGCGTATATCTGGTCTCGGACTGATACTTATGTTCCTGTTTCCGATAACTCTATTTGCCCAACAGAGGGTGGATGTGACCGGAAAGACCCTTGTCGTTTCCAACAATGGAGAAGGACAAGAGGTGTTGCCCTATACCAATATCTTGGTACTCGAAGCCGGTGATTCCACCCTTGTAAAAGGGGTGATGAGTGATGCCGGCGGGAATTTCCGTCTTAGCTTCCATGCAAAGAAAGAATCGCCTTACCTGCTGAAAGTTTCTTATATAGGTATGAAGCCGGAGTTTCGTGCATTAAATACAGGCAAGACGAAAATCCATGTCGGAAACATTGTCTTGACAGAAGGTCTTGAACTGTCCGAAGTGGTGGTCACGGCTCCCATAAAGGAGGTGGAACTGGTGGGCGACACTACCGTCATCAATGCCGGTGCCTACCGGATTCCCGAAGGCTCGAACTTGGAAGAGCTGGTAAAAAAGATACCGGGCTTGGAATATGACAGGCAAAACAAAACCTTGGTTTATAATGGGCTTCCCATTGCGGAAATCAATGTAAACGGGGAAGCGTTCTTTGCCGGAAACCATGCGCTGGCTTTGGAAAATCTGCCCGCCGATTTAGTAAGCAGGATAAAAGTGTATGACAAGCGTAGCGAAATGGAGAAATTCATGGGGATAAAAACAGGGGAAGAAAACTATGTGCTCGACCTGCAAACCAAGAAGGAGTTCAACGGTACACTGATGACTTCCGTAGCCGCAGGCAAGGGTAACAACAAGAAAAAAGAAGCGGAACTAATCAGCAATTTCTTCAAAACCGGCGGGGAAAACCTGTCGGTAATCGCCAAAAGCGGCAACCGCAACATGACATCCGCAAACAAAGACAACCGCCAAGACAATGTAGCGGTGAACTTCCTGAAAAAGTTCGGAAAGAAGATACACCTTAACGGGAATGTCATGTACAGCAATGCTATCAATGGGAACGAGGGGACATCTTACTACGAGCAATACCTGAAAACGGGGAACCGCTACCGCTATGCGACCAGCGACCGCTACAACACCAACCGCATGGCAAGCACCATGCTAAGCATGAAATGGAATATCGATAAGATGACCTTGCTGAACCTTTCAGGCAGCTTTAGTGCGATGAAAGGGACAAACGGGAGTGACAGCCGGCAGGCGACCTACAATGAAAATCCAGAATTGGATATCACGGCACCGTTTAATGGGGAAGAAAACGGCCAAACGGAAAACGATATCCGGGTGAATGGCATCCGCATGAACTCCCGTTCAACAAGCGCCAACCGGCAGTATTTCCTGAACGCCGACCTCACCCGACGGCTGAACGAGAAAGGCAGCAGTTTGGGGCTAACCATGCAATACTCGGAAGGGAGAGGAAAGAACGAGGCGTTTTCCGTGTCGTCCACCACCTATTACCAATTGCAGGATGAGTGGGGTAACGATTCCGTCCTCTACCGTAACCAATATTATGACAGCCCAAACAGAAACCGCAAATTCAGCTTGGGACTGGTTCTGACGCAGCCACTACACAAGAGCCTGCGGGCACAACTTTCGTATAAATTCAGACGGGAAAACCAAAACAACGACCGCAATACCTACGACCTGTCCCGCTTTTTCGACGGTACGGACGATGAACCCTTGTACACCCTGCCGGAAGGCTACGAGGCAGCCTATACCGACAGCCTGAGCAACAGAAGCCGAAGCCACACGACAGCGCATGAAGTGGCCCTCCACCTTAACTATACGGACAGAACTTGGGAAATCAACGCCGGCCTGTCCGTCGTTCCCGAACGGCAGAGTCTCGACCAGAAGACCGGGCGGATGCAAGCCGACACGCTGAGAACCTCCGTGAACTACTACCCGGCTGTTACCGTCTTGTGGCACAAAAAGAAAACACGGGTGCAACTAAGTTACGAGGGAGACACGAAACAGCCGGGACTGACCGAACTGCTGACACTGACCGACAACAGCGATCCGCTGAACATTACACGGGGAAATCCCAGCCTGCGCCCTTCGTACAACCAAAGGGTGCGCTTAGAAGCACGAGACACGAAGATAGGTTTGAACGGAGACATGACTTGGGCGAACACGGTGAACAGTGTGACACGGGCTGTGACGTACAATACCCAAACAGGCGGTATAGAAAGCTATCCCGTGAATGTGAACGGGAATTGGAACGCAAGAGCCACCGTGCGCTACCAGAAGCGTATCAAACGCCGATTTTCCGTTACCGCACGTACCGGCGCTTCGTTCAGCCAGAACGTAAGCCTTATCAACGAGGGACAGCAGGAGATGCCGGAGCGCAGTACGACCCACAACACGACACTGAATGCCAACCTGCGTTTTGGCTACCAGCCCCAATGGGGAGGTTTCGACTTGACGGGTGACTGGCGTTTCCGCCACTCCACCAACCTTTTGCGCGAAACCGGCGATTACACCCGCGACTACCGCTTGGGGGTGAACGCCTACGCCGACCTGCCCGGCGGCATTCAGTTGCGGAGCGATGTCGATTATTCTTTCCGTAACGGTACGAACATCACCCCCGGCGAAGATGACCAGGTAGTGTGGAACGCCTCCCTTTCTTGGCGTTTCCTCAAACAGAAGAAGGCGGAACTGTCATTCTACTGGGCGGACATCCTTAGCCAGAAAAAGAACTTTACCCGCAGCGTCTCTTCCTCCGGATTGTCGGAGAGACACACGCAGCAGATAGGTAGTTGGTTCATGCTCTCCTTCAAGTACCGTTTTAACAAACAATTATAAAGCAGGAGCGAAGTTTATATTTTTTTAGTTAATGAGTGGTGATTTGCTTCTAATTATATACCAATTTTTAGGTATTGTGCTCTGAGTAAACTCGTTATAATTTTGCACCCCGAAATAATAATAACGAAATAATAAAATCACAGAAAGATGAAAAGAAACAATTTGCATGTCGGTTTGATGGCATTCGCAATGCTGCTGGTAGGGGCATCGTGCAGCGATGACGACAACACCCCCTCATACAGCGCGGGGGCCGTGCAGAATACCGAATTGAAAACCATTCTTGTTCAAAGAGGCTACACATTCAACGAGGACGGCAATCTGTTGCTTGATGATTTGGCTAACAATACGACGACGCTTGACCTCTCCGGAACGCAGATTTCCACAGACGCACTGGCAGAACTTTCCATGTTCCCTAACTTGACTGATGTGGATCTGTCGGACAATGGTTACGGCCCGGCGTTCGACTTTGCCAAATTGCCGGAACAAATCACCGGCATAGACCTGACGGGTAATGAAATCTACGACTATGATAATCTTGTGAGTGTCGTAGTGGAAGAAAACGGCGATGAAACTGTGACTAACCTGCACGAAATTACCAAACTTTACCTTCCGGAAACCGCTAAAGAGAATATCGAAGATCTCGTGCGTTTCTACCGCCAAAACAAGGAAGCCATCACCGCCGGCACCATTGATATGAAGATGACTGATGTCGATGGCAATCTGCAAACTTATACCACCCTGCGCGACGTGCCCAACGCAAACCTGCTCACCCGTTTGCAGACTGATTTCCCCGATTTGTTTAACGGCGACCAAATAGACCTTAGCAAACGCTTGGGACTCGACCAAAAAACAAAGGAGTTACTTGTTAGTCCTACTGATGATGTTTCCAACTTTGAAGGTATTCAATATTTGATAGGAAATCTCTCTTGGGAAGGCTCTAAATTCGGCCTTTACGCCGCTGAAGTAGAAAATGTAGCTTCTATGCCTAACGTAAAAGTAGGGAAATCCATTACTCAAATCATCCTGCAAAATATAGAAATGGAAGCTATCGATTTATCCAATGCTACTAATTTAGTAAATGTATGGATTCAGAATATCCCGGGTTTGCAAAAATTAGATTTGAGCTATTCTACTATTTGGGGACAACGAGATAAAGAGACGGAAAGTAATGAAACGTATGGCAGTAATCTGATGGTTCTTGGATGTCCTGCACTGAAAGAAATCAAATTGCCCGAAAAGGATGAATTGAAAGTTAACACCATTGACATCGAAAGCCTGGACGCATTGGAAACATTCGACATGTCGAATGTCAAAATGCTATCTAACATAGCTATTGGTGATTTGAATAATGACTTTAATCTGGTCTATCCGGAACTGACCATTTTCTATAATGAAGATGGACGTGCCGGTACTACTTTTGCCTGTTCAGAAAGCACTTTCTATAGAGAATCAACTCAAGCATTCTTAAAAGCAAACTATACCGATATCGATTCATCCGATAAAGTTAGAAGGTTAGGTTACAGTTCTTCTTTGATGTATGATGAAGGATGCCGTTGGAAGACTTTATTGAAAAATCAAAAATAAAGTGTAATTATTTTTTTTGTTAAACTTTAATTATAAAAACGATGCGAAAATTTTTCTTAGGAGCTGCCCTTGTTGCAGCAAGTTTCGGAATGGCGCAGTCTGCTGACGCTGCCACAGTGATGGATGTGGATGGTGTAAGTACCGTATTGGCAATCAGCGATTACGAAGGTACTTATAACGGTACAATGGATCAAATCAAAATGAGAGGAGAAGATTATGAACCGCGTACAGCCTCTTATACTCTTGAAGGAGGTCTTTTAACTTGCGATTTTCCGCAAATCGGAAGTATGCCGGGAAATATCACTATCGAGTTGGAAGTAGAAGTAGATGAAGAAACCGGTGAAATTACAGCAAATGAAGGCGATCAAGCCGGGACTTTGAAAATCTTAAACATGCTGCCGATAAAATTGTACCTGGATTCTTTGACTGATGCCAAAGTTACAGGCAACACTATCGAGTTTACTCTGGCAGTATCCGGTAAGTTCTTAGGTGCAGATTTCCCTGCATCCGTACACTTTGTTGGAACAAAATAATTCGTCATTATTTTGTCAAGCAACGAAATTAAATTCAGAAAGAGTAAGGAGAAAGCCGTCAAACGGCTTTCTTTTAGCTCTTTTTGTGTGTTTACTAAGAAAAAATTATCACAATATATTCACCTCACCCAATGGGGAAGACACCATTATCCTGTCGGCAAGGCTGCTATGCCGCTAAAAACACTCCCGGTATGCAACCGACGGCGAGGAAACAAAATTATCCAAACCGCCTGAACCGCTTCTGAAGCCTACATGCGGTACACATCAAAGACAGACTTTGCCATCGGAAAAAGCCTGCCTTTAATCATGTAAAAACCATGACTTTACATACCCTTTGCGGAATACACGCAGGCAAGGGTAATGAACAGGAAACAATTATAGATTACAAAACAAGTAAATTATATAAGCAAAATGAAAAAGTTATACTTTTTATTCAGCCTTCTTATGGCAACAGTAATCGGATTAAGTTCGTGTGAAAGTGACGATTCACTTACCAATGAGCCACCTGCACAGGAATATATTGATAAGGCGAAGGAAATCCTTGTAGGAGACCTCGTGCTCTCAACCCGTGCTACAATGAGCGGTGTGGACAAGACGCTGTTGGAAAGCGGTTGCCCCACCAAATTCAACTTTTCTTGGCGGGAAGACGGCACGATGGTGCTCGACCTGAGCGACTTCACCGTGGGCGCCATGCCCTTCGCCATCACCTTCCGCTGTGCAACGAAGTTTATGCAACTCAACAGTTGGGAAAAGGATGAATACCCCGGCAGCGGTTGGGTGAAGTTCGTGGGAACGGACGGAAATGTCACCACGAGTGGCGATGACGCTGCGGACAACCAGGAAGGGAGCGGCGCCCGTGTAGATGGTTTCCTGAACGTGGACACCAAGCAAGTGGAGTTCATCGTGGACTACAACATGATGAACGTGCGCACCGAAACATTCCTGCAAGAAATCGACAAGAGCCGTATCGACCGCTTTGAAGAAGAATTTGCCCAGTACGAAAAAGACTTGGAAGAAGCCAAGAAAGAACAGGGCAAGGCTTGACCTTTCGATTGCAGGAAAGAAGGAAAGACCGTAAGACACACGGCTTTCCCTCTTTTTTGTGTAGAATAACATGTTTTGACGATAGACAGATGAAAAGAATAACAGCCATCTTTTTTTGTGCCTTACTGGCATGTATGAATGCCCAGGCACAACGTAAAGTAAAGCTCAAAGTTCTGGAGAAAGGGACGGAACAGCCGGTCATCGCGGCCACTGTGGTCTATGCCGATAACGAAGCGTTGCAAAACCTGCAGGGGAGCGTCACAAATGTGGACGGGCTGGCGGAACTGAAAATCCCCTCCAAGAAAACGTATTATTACAAAATATCCTATGTCGGTTTTGTTCCGGCAACAGGAAAGATAGAAGCGACCGAAACCGAGAAGACCGTCTATCTGGAAGAGGACCATTTGGGACTGAACGAGGTGGTCGTCACCGGTTCACGTACTGCGCGACCCATCAAGATGTCGCCCGTCACGACGCAAGTCTTGGGCGGCAAGCAGTTGGTCGAAGCCGGATACAGCAACCTGCAACAGGCATTGCAGCAGGAAACTCCCGGTCTGAATATCCAGAAGGTGGGCTTCGGAAACGAAATCTCCATGCAGGGTCTCGACGCCCGCCACGTGCTGTTCCTGATGGACGGCGAGCGCATGACGGGCGACATGGCCGGGAATCTCGACTACGAGCGTTTCAACCTGCACGCCATCGACCGTATCGAGATTGTAAAAGGAGCCAGCAGTACGCTGTACGGCTCGCGTGCCGCCGGGGCGGTAATCAACCTTATCACGAAGAAAACGACCAAACCGCTTTCCATCGACGCAGGTGTGCGCTACGGACAGATGAACGAGCGCAATTACAAGAACCCGCAACCGAAGGATTTTTTGTATATGTTCGAGAAGAATGCCGACCGCCCCAACCTGCAAGGCTGGGTATCTGCCGGATTCAAGGCGGGGAAAGTGACCTCGCAGACCGACGCATGGTACAGTTCCTCGGATGCGTTCTACATGTATCAGGCGGAGAATGACAAGAAGGTTTACACGCAGGAGGCCAATCCCTTCCTTCCGCACGACATCACCGTGGTCAACTCGTCCTCACGTCCGCCGATGGGCATCGAGGGCAAGGAGCATATCACGGTTTCCCAAAAACTGTATTACGACCCGACCGATGACCTCTCGATCTTGGTCTACGGGAGCACCTTCTTCATGAACACGTATGACCTGATACAGGACATGACTTTCAGCCAGGCGCGTGACTGGACGGCGGGAGCCAAGCTGACCTACCACGTGAAGGACTGGTTCAGCGTTACGGGTAGCCTTCATGCCGACTTTTACGACCGCTTCAAGCGGCACGAGCGCATCGACACGCGCAACAAGGACTACGAGAGTAGCATCTGGCAGCCACGCCTGACCATCACGAGCAACTACTTCGACGGGCACAGCCTGATCTTCGGTGTGGAACATACGTCGGACGAACTGACCTCCGACCGTTTCTCCGGCAATGCCAACCACGACCTGAAAACCCGCGCCTTGAAAGAAACGGAGTATTTCTTGCAGGACGAGTGGACCATCAACCCCAAGTGGATGGTGTCTGCCGGACTGCGTACCAACTTCTCGAAGGCGTTCGGTTTCATGGGGATGCCCAAGATTGCCGCCAAGTATTCGCCCAACGAACGGTGGAGTATCCGCGCCAACTATTCGATGGGATACCGTTCTCCGAGTATCAAGGAACTCTTCTTCAACTGGGACCATTTGGGCATGTTCATGATCCGCGGAAACGAGAACATGCAACCGGAAAAGAACAATTATTTCTCGCTGGGAGCCGAGTACAGCAACGACCGCCTGTTCCTGTCCGGTACGGCCTACGGCAACTATTTCCGTGATAAAATCGAGGGCGTATGGCGCATCTACGACATGCAGTACAACTTCGAGTACACCAATTTGAGCAAGCAACGCCTTCTGGGGCTGGAAGCCTTGCTGCGCTGGCACGTGCTGGACTGCCTGACGCTGAACGGGACATACAGCTTCGTGAACGTGAGCAAGAACGAGGGCATACAGGTGAACACCACCTCTCCCCATGCCGCCACGGCCAGTCTGGACTACAAGCTCACGAAGAAGAACTACCGGTTGAACGCCGTGTTCAGCGCCTCGTACATGGGACGCAAGAAGTTCGACGTGCAGGACCGCGTGTTCGTGGAAGAGGACAACAAGAGCTATGATGCCTACTTCCGTTGCGACCTGCCGCAATACGTGCTGTGCAACCTGTCGGTGTCGCAGACCTTCTACAATAAGGTAAAACTGACGCTCGGTGTGGACAACATCTTCAACTACGTGCCGAAAACCCTCGGTTCGGGCATCACGATGTTCAACGTGCCCGCCACGCCGGGAACACGCGGATGGGTGCAGTTGGAATTTATGCTGGACGATGTGATTAACTCTTTAAGGAAAAAGAAATGATTAAATATACGACAATGAAACGTATGGGATTATTCAAAACGGTAAGCCTCCTGCTGGGCTGTCTCACGATGTTCTCCTGCGTGGACTATGACGACATACAGCCCTTTACGGGCAAGACGCTGCCCCGCAAGTCGGGCTATTCCACAGGGGTGACGAACGACTGGATATACTTCAACCTCCGCACGGGAGAGTCATTCAATACTTACACCGTGAACAAGGACATCAAGGAAGGCGAACAAATCAACCGCACGGACTGGGATTTGGCTTTCTGCGGCTATACCATGCGTACCAATTCGGGTACGAGCGGTATCGGTCAGGGCGGTGCCGCCGACTTGGGCTATGGCGGTTACGATGACTGGACGAGCGTTTCACAACTGCCTTCCGACTTGGAATGGGTCGTTGACACGGACGACGTGCGCGTCACCATGTCGCAGAACGACTGGAACCATTACCTTGTGGAAAACGGGCTGGACTTCGATGCCAACCCGTGGTTCGACCCCAACAACGGTCCTGCCACGACCGAGACCAATGCCAACCCGCTGCTGTCGCAGGCCATGAGCTTCTCCGGACCTCCCCCCACATACACCCCTTCGTTTCACACGTATGTGGTGCGTACCGCCGACGGAGAGAGGTACTTCAAGATACAGATTATCAGTTGGTACGATGCCAACGTGGAAATCGGTGATGAAGGCGGGCGAATCAGCTACTATTGCGACGAATTGAAATGACGGAAAGGATGATGGGACAATTCGTGCGCTTTATGCGCTTCTGCAACCGACGGTGGGTGAAATGGCCGGCAGTTATCGTCTTCCTGACGGCGATAACGGTCGCTCACTTCGTCATGGCAGACAAGTACGGGGATAGCCCCAATGCTCCCACTTGGGAGTTTACTGTTACGCTGCACGCCGCCATGCTGGTTGCTGCGGCAATTATTATAGTATTCTACAAGAAATGTATCAAACGTAAATTAATGGAATATGGAAACGACTAACGTAACGACCACTGAAACAACAAAAACGACACCTCCTGCCGCCAAACGGCGCTATTGGTGGAAAGCCATCGCTTCTTTCCTCATGGTATTGTTTACCATGCCTTTGGGGCACGGGCTGATGATTATCATGGAGCATCTGATGAGCGAGACCGTTCTGCACTATTCGGCCTTTGTCATGGGCGCGGTAGGTATGGCAATGGTGATTGTCGGCGTATTCGCCAAAGGAGATACGCGCCAAACACTCTGGGGATTCTTCGGCGGTCTGCTCTTCTGGACAGGCTGGGTGGAATTTCTCTTCATGTATTTTGCCAACCGTTTCGGCACGCAGCCGGAACTCGACCCTGTGACGGGTGAAATCGTGACCCGTCCCGAATATCTCATACTGCCCGCTTCATTCGGCTTTTGGATGATGATTATGGTGATGTACCTCTTCAGCACGAAGAACGGATGCAACTTCATCAACTGGTGGCAACGGCTGCTGTTCCGTGGTAAGAAGAACGACATCGCCGCACGCCCCATGACACGCCACACGAGTATCGTCACGTTCATGGAACTGATGATGTTGCTGTGGACTTCCTATCTGTTGCTGATGTTCTGCTACGATGATGTGTTCCTGGGCGAGAATCATCCGGTGACTCTGTTGGTGGGGGTCGGATGCTTTATCGGTTCGTTCTTTATCTTCGCCAAACAGTTGCGCCTTTCTGCGTGGGGGGCCAACATCCGTATGGCAATCGCTACCGTTATCGTGTTCTGGACACCGATTGAGATCCTTGGCCGTATGGATTTGTTGAGCGAGATATGGGTAGACCCTATGGGGCATAAGACGGAAATGATTATCATACTGGCAGCGTTCCTCGTACTGGCTGTTTACCTGTGGTATATGGGTGCGAAGAAAAAGAATGCCGTTTCCCAATAAAGAAAACCGGATATGGCAGCAACAAAAGAGAGAAAAAGGCACTGGCTTAAAGCGTTTGTCTCCATCGCTGTGACATTGGTTGCCATGCCGCTGACACACATCCTGGCACGTGCGCTAAAAGACGGTACGGCGGGTGTGGAACAGTTCTATGCCGGTATGGGAATGGGTCTGTTCGGTTTGCTGATGGTCATTATCGGTGTATTCATAAAAGGCGACGTCAAACAAACGCTGTTGGGTTTGTTCGGCGGTATGTTTTACTGGATGGGCGCCATTGACTTCCTGTTTATGTACTATGCCAACCGTTTCGGCACGCAGGCGCAGCTCGATCCGGTAACGGGCGAGATTGTCAGCCGGCCGGAATACCTGATACTTCCGTCCACATTCGGGTTCTGGGCCATGACGATGATGCTGTACCTGTTCTGCACTGCCAACGGCTGCAATTTCCTGAACTGGTGGCAGCGCTTGTTCTTCGGCAAGCACAAGAAAGAAATCGCCGCACGCCCCATGACACGCCATACCAGCATTGTCGCTTTTATGGAAGTCATTACCATGCTGTGGACGTGCTACTTGGTGCTGATGTTCTGCTACGATGAGCGTTTTTTCGGCGACCATCATCCGGTGACATTGCTTGTCGGGATGCTGGGCTTCATCGGTTCGCTGTTCATGTTCGCCAAGCTGTTGCGTTATGCTTCGTGGGGCATGAGCCTGCGTTTCGGTTTCGCCACCGTAATTATCTTCTGGATCGCGGTAGAGGTCTTCGACCGGATTCACCTGCTGAACGGGCTATGGGCAAATCCGAAGGGGCATGTACAGGAAATCGCGTTGATTCTGGTTTCGTTTGCAGTAACCGGGCTTTATCTCGCTTATGACAGACGAAAGAAAACTGCGGATGTAAAACGACAATAAAAGATAAATCATGAAACGGATAACTTGGAGGAAACATCATAAATGGTTCGGGTTGCTGTTCTGCTTCTTCATGCTCATGTTCTGTTGGAGCGGTATTGTACTGAATCATCGTGAAGCGGTGGCCGACATCAACGTCAGCCGGAAGTGGCTGCCTGCGGGTTATCGTTTCGAAGCATGGAACGGCGGGCTGCTGAGGGGAACGCTGCGCTATACGGACAAGGATTCCGTGGCTCATATACTGGCCTATGGTGCAGCCGGGGTATGGCGCACGGACACTGCCGCCTCGGCTTTTGCGGACTTCAACGAAGGACTTTCCCAAGGGGCGGACTACCGTAGCATGAAAGGCATAGTGCAAACACCCGACGGTACGCTGTATGCCGCCGGCCAGTTCGGCCTGTACCGCCACGACGGAACGGCTTGGATAGAAATCCCCCTGCCTTTGGACGAGGGAGAACGTCTTTCGGACATCACCGTCCGGGGCGACACGCTGGTAGTTGCCGGACGTTCGTACCTCTATCTCTCCACGTCTCCTCACGCCGGATTTCGGAAAATACAGGTGAAAGTTCCCGACGGTTACGAGCCGAAGGTGACGCTTTTCCGCATGGTGTGGATGTTGCATAGCGGGGAGTTGTTCGGCACGGCAGGCAAGCTGGTTGTGGATGCGGTGGCTGTTGTGCTGGTTCTCCTGTGCCTCACGGGGCTTGCCTACTGGCTGCTGCCCAAGGACATGCGCCGCCGCCACCGCCACGGACGGCACACGGAAGGCGAAGCCCGATGGACACGCCTCTCCCTGCTGTGGCACGACAAGCTGGGACGCACCACTATCATACTAACCCTCTTGGTGGCCGTTACGGGCTGGTGTCTCCGTCCACCCGTCATGATACCGTTGGCTCTGACTAAGACACCCGCTCTGCCCGACACTTCCTTAGACAGCCCTAACCCTTGGCACGACAAGCTGCGCATGGTACGCTATGACGATATGTGCGGTGACTGGCTGCTCTCCACTTCCGAAGGTTTTTATTCGCTGGCTTCACCGGATGCCGTTCCCGTGAAGGTGGAGGAAGTTCCCCCGGTCAGTGTCATGGGGCTGAATGTCTGGCAAAAGGATGAGCAGGGGAACTGGCTGGCCGGTTCGTTCAGCGGCCTGTTCGTTTGGGACAGACAACAGGGCCGGGTAACGGACTACTTCACGGGAGAAGAAGCCGAAGATACAGCCGGTCCTCCTTTCGGCAAGTTTGCCGTTTCGGGTTACAGTGCGGATTTCAAGGGAAAGGAATGCGTGGTGGAATATTACGAGGGAACGGATGCACTTGCCCAGCCCGGCGAACTCTCCACACAACCCATGTCGCTTTGGAACTTCGCTTTGGAAGTACACAGTGGACGGGTGTTCATAGGCAGCGTGGCTACTTACGTGTTTGTCTTTCTCGTGGGAGGAGGATGCGTATGGTGTCTGTGGACAGGATATAGGGTGAGAAAAGGGAACAAGCAATAAAACTTGTTTTAAGAAAGTCTCTTGGAGATTGAGCATACCCGGTTCTACACAAAATACGATGGCATACGGCAGAACGCCCTGTTTATCTTCATGCAGGACTGGAGCAGGTCCGGAGGGATAAAACGGCATTTGAAAGGAGCGGATTGCCAGTTGAAAATTTGGGAGGTTTTGTTCAAGATTCCATCGGTTGGAATGACCGCATACGGAGACATCGCCCCTTTGCGCATAAAAAGTGAGGTTGTGCCGGATTGAAGTGACACAACCTCACTTTTTATAATTCGGGGCAACGATTGCTTAACATCCCCTGCAACATCCTCCTCTTCTGTGTTTCTTGTGATGACGATGATAATCGCAGCAACGGCCTTCATGCTCACAATCTACACAGCTTTTGCATTCTTCATTTTTGCGGCAACTTTTGCATTCCGAGCAGTTTGTATCGCATTTACACTCTCGGCAGGTACAGTCTTCGCAACAGCATTCTATTTTCACTGTTTCCTTTTCTTTTTTGTCCTTTTGTGCAAACAGGGTCACACAGCAGGCTGAAAAAACGAGGACACAAGTCAATACGATTTTCTTCATAAATTATAATGTTTTAATGTAATGACTAAAAAATGCTTATCCCTATTATTCTTGGCTTTTCGGGAAAGTTAAAATTACGTTTCCAAAAATAGAGATATAATTCAATGGTCACAAATTAGTTATAATAAATGATGTGAAAAATGAGATTCCATTCAAAATATGGATTAAGAGAAATCTTTCCGCAAGTACACCATGTCGGTAAGCAGCTTTCCATCCTCATAAATCGGATGATCGTAATTATCCGTGAAAAAATTTTTCACTCGGTGTGAGATACGAAAGCCGCAATGCTCGTAGAAAGAGAGTGTAGATGGCGTATCTCCCGTACCGACAAGCATGACGGAACATCTGCCCTGATAGTATCCAAAGAGATAATCAACCAGCCGTTTTCCGTATCCTTTGCGTTGGGAGGAGGGACAAACGGCTATGTTTTTTATTTCGTAAATACCCTCTCCTTCACACGTCACTACAGAGATAGCCTTCAGACCGTCATCATAGAGGGCAAACATCTCACCTCGTTCCAGATATTTGTCTATCATGCTTTCTTGTTCATCTGCCAACAACAGCAAATCCAAGAATTGTTTCTTGTTAGAAGTAATAAGTTTTATTTCCATGTCATATATTCTTTTTCCAATGTTCCAAAAACCGTTTCCAAGTGTTCAAGTCCCCTTTCTACCACCCCTTGATAAAAAGGATAAGGCTTTTTCCCGATGATGTTCAAACGAATTTCAACAATAGTCATTCTTTCATTTCGTCAGTTCCTTGATTTTGTTCACGATGCAGCCACCCCACACGTGCGCCTTTATCAGAAGCAGAGGCGGCCGGGTAACGGTTTTTCCATAGAAGATGGCCGCCACCACCTTACCGCCGCACCTTTCTATCTCCTCCTTGTAGTCGGCCATACTCTGTCCGCTTGTCAGCACGTCGTCCACGATGATAATCTGTTTCCCTTCGATATTCCCCGTGATACGGTAGTTCCTTTCGAGGATACGGTTTTCGCCGCCTTTCGCCTCGTGCAAGCTGTCGCGTGACTCGAACACATCGACATCATATAAGCCCGAACTTAGGTCCGGCCGGTGGGTTGTGATGTACCAGTCGAGCCGTTTGAATCGCCGGGCATACTTGAACTCGTCGCTGCACGGCATAAACAGGATGTGGTAAGGGGCATCGTCCAAATTCAGGAGGGACATGCACGCCTTAAAAAACTCGATACCGTGATTTTCGCCCTCTTTGAACTGGTAAAGGGAACGGCAGAACGCCCGCTGTTCATCGTCGATCAGGTCGGTGTACCGTGAAGGATAGTAATACCCGTAGAAAGCGACTTTTATTCCGTGCAACTTGAACGGCTTGAGCGGCTGATGGTCCTCGAAAAAGTCCGAACGGGCGAAACAGAACATGAGGCAGGCTTCCCGATGGCCCGCCAGTACCGCCAGACGGCAATAACGGTCTCGCTCTTTGGCGGTAGCGGCTGCCCGTGCTGCTGCGAACGCAGCATCTGCAGTCTTCCGTCGCCAGAAGCCGATGACGGTGCACAGCATCCCGATGACGCACAGCAGAATCAGAAAAATAACCCTCTCGTGCATACCTTCTTAAAATAACTTCGTTATATCCATCGCCAGAAACTCACTCGCACCGATACCTCCGTCACCGACGATGAATGACGCTGTAGGATGGAACAGTTGTCGGAACTTATCCAGTCCTTCTGTCCGCTTCTCGGCATTACTCTTAACCTCGATGGCTACAACAGACCCTTTTTTACGGAGAATGAAATCTACCTCGTCGTTACGTTCACGCCAATAGAACACCTCAAAACGGTGGATGAATGCCTGACTGACCAGATAAGCTCCGATACCTGACTCGAAAATACGTCCCCATGCTTTGCGGTCGAGAAGTGCCTGCTCGAATGTCAGAGGACTGTACACCATCTTCAAGGCGTTGTTGTAAACTTGCAGTTTCGGTATGCTTGCCTTACGGCGTGCCGTGTCGATGCTGAATTTCTGAAGCCCGCACAGCAGTCCGCTTTCCCCCAACAGGTTGATATATCCCGCCAAGGTCGCCGTATTGCCGGCATCCTGCAGTGAGCCGAGCATCTTGTTCAGCGACAGCAATTCACCGGAATAGGCAGCTCCAAGTTCGAACGTCTGACGAAGCAACGCCGGTTTGCTGATAGGAGTATCCATCAGAATATCCTTGTTGATCGTCGCCTCGATGATAGCCGACTGGATATACTGCTGGAAGCGGTCCTCGTCGCCGATTAAAGAGGCCGCACCGGGATAACCGCCGTAGAAGAGATACCGGTCGAGGGACAAGCCGAAACACTCTCTCATTTCCCGGTAACTCCAATGGCTCATGCGGATTTCCTCGAAACGCCCGGCCAACGATTCCGACAGTCCCTTCTCCAATAGGACGCGGCTGCTACCCAGTAGCAGCACCTTGATATTGCGGTCATGGAACGTATCATCGTCCCACTCCTTTTTTACCACCTCGCTCCAGTTGGTGATTTTTTGTATCTCGTCAATGACAAGGACAATGCTCTCCCAGCCGTTGCTCTCTTTCAGGCTACGGACAGCCGCCCAGCAGTTTGAGATCCATGCACTGCCCATTGTTGGAACATTGTCGGCGGAAAAGAACTGATAAGGGGCTTCCAAGTCTTTCAAGACCTGCTTCACAACGGTTGATTTCCCTATCTGACGTGCACCCATGACAACCTGAATAAACCTTCTCTGTTCTTCAAGTCTTCCCTTAATTATCTGATATTCTGCCCTTTTATACATAATATTACATTTTACGCAGTGGAGTGAGAACTTTTACGCAGTACAAAGGTAATGAATGTATTCGAAAACGCTGCATGTCACAATACTAATTCTATGTTTGCTTTGTCACAAAAAACAATTCTTTTTGCGACAAAGCAATATCTAATCGAAAAAAATATCACTTGATGACATGTTTTTCGATTAGCACAACCTCCGAATCCCGGTTTTACTCATGTTATCCCGTTCTATCCTTATTTCCTTTTCCGGCAGATCTGCCTTTCTCTTTTCGTCGGCGAATATAGGACAAAGCGCATAAACACCAAACCGCATTTCATTCGGATGACGAAAACAGACGATTACATGGTCGGTTTTCTATCCGGGTTTGGCTCATTATGCTGGTGCTTTATCCTTTCTCTGCCTTAAAAAGCCGAAAAACAGACCTGCACGGCCAAACGAAAGCAGGGAAAGAAAAAACAGCTTTCAGTGTTCAACCGATTAAAACAAAACAGTTATGACAGACGAAATCAGACAAGACGGTAAGACCGTATTGAAAAGCGAGGACGGGTTTTCTATCCCGATGTTTTTCAATAACCTATACGGAAAGAACCTTTCAGGAAACGAGTACCGGAACTATATCAAGTATATAGCCCTCGGCGAGATGGGTTTCAAGCCCGGACACATCGAGTTCTACCGGGACGGGGTACTGCAAAGGACGGGAGAAATCCCGAAGCCCTGAACCGTAGCCCCAAAAAATCAACAAAGAGAAGAACAAAACTTAATGATTTACAGATATGGAAACAGTTACTATTCACCCGGCGGAAGCCTATCTCCGCAACGAGCAAAACCCTCCGTCATTATATGTAAAGATTGAGGGGAAACGCAGGCGTTTGTTTATCAACCGTAACGAAAATGTCATCGGCATTGTCGCACCGGGAAAACGGAAAAGAGGCTATATTTTTACGAATTGGGCGAGTATCGAGAAGATATACTACCCGTCCCAAAGGCAGGAGCAGGCAGTGGACACGGACAGGAAACTAATTTTGAAATACCAGAAACTTGCCCGGCTTGCCACGCATACGAACGACTGGCTGCGCAAAATCGCCAAGGCCGATTTGGAAAAATCCCTTTACGAGAACCGCATTACGACGGGCACACGCATAGACGGTCAGTGTATCCGGCTTTCCACAATCGAAAAATATTGTGGAACAGGAAATATGAGCCTTTTCCGGCAAGCTATGAAAGACAAGAAGAAGTTTTCTACTTATCGCTTTGACTTCTGTGGCTATGACGGCACGCTGTGGTGCGAACCGCGCGAGAACGGGGATATGGCAGCCGGCTTCAGCAAGGAGTTCCGCAATTGCGGTAACGGTTACTACTATTTGCTTATCAATGATGAATACATGATAGGCTACGACATCGACTGATTGATTGTACGATGAAGATAATCCGTATCGGGTAAAGGCTCGATACGGATTTTGCATTTCGGTCTGCCGACGGCATGATGCCTGTTATAACGACCTTCCCTTTTATATACCCGTTCCGTTCTTTCTCCCTTGTACGTATTTTACTTCCTCCCTCTTTTAGCTGTCGGTTTCCGTGCCCAGCCTTGCAGCGGCCTGCGGGGTATTATTTTTCCGCAAAGGTATCCGGCAGTTCCAATCTTGCCAATGCCGGCTGCGCCGCGAGTGAGGCGCAAAAATCTTCCTCTCCGTTGTCGAGCGTATTTTTTCGCTTCAGCCTTGTCCGATTGTCCCTGCCACCTTCAAGAGGCAGAAAAATAATCCCGGAGGCCGCAAACAGGCCGAACAAAGGGAAACAAAAACAAGGTTAAATTATGAGTTACAACAAATTGAAATCACTGGTGGCAAACGTGGAAGCCATTGCAACGGCAATGAAAATCCGTATTGACGACCGACAAGCCACCGACGAAGAGAAAGAGGTATTATCCCGATATTCCGGTTTCGGGGGGATTAAAGATGTATTGAATATAGGAACGGAGCATACCGTCAGCGATGATGTGGCCGAGCCTATCCGCAAGCTGCAGGACTTGATAGGCGCATATCCCTATTATGACGACGCCATGCGGCAAGCCGTTATCGACAGTATAAAATCCTCCGTCCTGACCGCTTTTTACACACCGAAATTCCTCGTGGACGCAGTAACCCGGCAGATACACGCCACATTCAAGGACAACGGCCTGCAAATGAGCACCTTTCTCGAACCCAGTGCGGGAATCGGTGGCTTTCTGCCCGTCGCCATGCCCGGCACTCGCAGCTACGCTTTTGAAAAAGATTGTCTTACGGGGCTTATCCTGTCGCTTCTGTATGACGAGGCGACCACGGTAACGGCAGGCTTCGAGACGATAGCCGACCAGCATCTGGAGCATGGGAGCTTCGATGTTATCGCCTCAAATATCCCGTTCGGCAATTTCCGGGTATTCGACGCGGAAATGTGGAAGAAAGGCGGCATATACGAACAGTCTGCCAAGACCATACACAACTACTTTTTTGTCAAGGCAATGGAACTGTTGAACGAGGGCGGCCTGCTGGCGTTCGTTGCGCCGAGAGGAATTGCCGACACGCCGGGCAACAAGTTCGTGCGCGAATACCTCGTCAATCATGCCGACCTTATAACGGCCTTACGGCTGCCCGATACCCTTTTCATGCAGACAAGCGGCATAGAGGTAGGAAGCGACCTCTTGATATTCCAGAAACACAGCCGCAAAGCAACACTCTCGTTACGGGAAAAGATGTTTTTGCAGGTCTCCAAGGAAAAGGCCGACATGGCGGGAACGCTGACCGACTATGCGAATAAACTCTTTACCCTCCCAAAGACAGCCCTTGCCACGGACAGCCGCATTGCGTTGAACCAGTTCGGCAAGTACGTCCGCAAATACCAGTGGTTAAGCGACGAAAACGCCATGTGCCAATACCTTTCCGCACTGCTCAAATACGACTTCGACCGCTATTTCCGCAAGGCTCTTTTTGCCAATCACGGCCAAGACAACGCCCCCGTGCAGATGTCTCTTTTCGGCGAGCCGCAGACGGCCAAAGGCATACGTGCCTACACGGAGAACATGGAAACATGGGTGAAGAACGGCGCAATGGTCGTTTTCGAGGGGCAGGTAGGTACGCTCCGGTTTCGCAAGTCGAGCCGTTACACGGAGACAGCCGTTGATTTCGTGCCGGTGGACGAGGGCAAGGTAAACACGGACAGGGCCGCCGATTATTTTCCCATACGCAAGGCGTATTTCGAGCTGTCCGGCAGGGAATGGGAAGAACAAAAAGAGTACCCGGAACTGCGTAAACAGCTCAACGCCCTATACGACGCTTTTGTTGCCAAGTGGGGATTTTTCCACGACAACGACAACAAGGAGTTTATTATGCTCGACAGCCTCGGCACGGAGGTATTCACGATAGAAATGCAGGTCGGCAAGGACATCTTCAAGGCGGACATCATGCGTGAACCCGTCGCTTTCAAGAAGATAGACGGTACGGAAACACTCACGCCGATAGAAGCTCTGGCAAGCAGTCTGAATTTTTACGGCAAGGTCGATATGGGGTACATCGCACAGGCTGCAGGCAAGGACGAAGAAGAAATCATCGACACGCTCCAAGGGGAAATCTTCTACAATCCGGCCAGTGGGGAATGGGAGCACAAAGGAAAGTTCCTCTCCGGAAACATCATCGCCAAGCAGGAAGAGACGCTTTCTTTTCTCCCGAACCTTGTAGGTAAGGAGAAAGAATGGGTCGAAGCGTCCGCAAAGGCACTGGAGGATGCCATACCCGAACCGATTCCTTACGAAGAACTCGACATCAACATGGGCGAGCGGTGGATAAGTACGGAACTGTACGCCGATTTCGCCTCCGACCTCTTCGGGGTGGGCGCAGACGTGATGTATTTCGATGTGAACGATACCTACCTTATTCGGCTGCAAGGATATTCGCCCGTGGCATACAATACCTATTCCGTGCGCAATTACAACGGCGAGGACTTGTTTGTACACGCCCTGCACGATACCGTACCTGAAATAACGAAGGAGGAATACCGGAACGGCAGCAAAGTACGTGTGCCGGACGAGGAAGCCATGCAGGAGGCCGCCACCAAGATACAGGAAATCAGAGACCGTTTCAACCGGTGGCTCGACGATGAGCCTTTGGAAGTCCGGGACGAACTGGTAAGGACATACAACGAGCGTTTCAACTGTTACGTGCGTCCGCACTACGACGGATCGGCGCAGACATTCCCCGGACTTTCTTTCGAGCAGTTCCCGTACAAAGAACTTTATCCCTCGCAGAAAGACGCTATCTGGATGATTAAGCAGAACGGTGGCGGTATCTGCTGGCACGAGGTCGGCACGGGCAAGACGATGATTATGTGCGTGGCCGCATACGAAATGAAACGTCTCGGACTGGTGCAGAAACCCCTCATTATCGGGCTGAAAGCCAATGTACACGAGATTGCCGATACATTCCGAAAGGCATACCCCACGGCCAAGGTGCTCTATCCGGGCAAGGAAGACTTCACCCCCGCCAACCGCAAGGAAGTGTTTTCAAAAATCAAGAACAACAACTGGGATTGCATTATCCTGACACACGACCAGTTTAGCAAGATTCCGCAATCCGAAGAAACCATGTACGACATATTCTCGGAAGAACTGGCCGATGTGGAGCGCAGCCTCGAAGTGCTGGAGCAATCCACTATGCGTTACCGGAGCGGCAGGATGCAGAAAGGACTGGAAACCCGGAAACAGAACCTTGAAGCCAAGCTCGCCGAACTGCAGATGAAGATAGACCTCCGGAAAGACGATACCGTCGATTTCCGTTCGATGGGCATAGACCACATTTTTGTAGACGAATGCCACTGCTATAAAAATTTGATGTTCCAGACACGTCACACGAGAGTAGCGGGTATCGGCAATGCGCAAGGCTCGCAAAGGGCGATGAACCTTTTGTTTGCCATTCGGGATATTCAACGTCGCACGGGAAAGGATTTGGGGGCTACGTTCCTGTCGGGTACGGTGGTCGTCAATGCGCTGACCGAACTGTACGTGATGTTCAAATATCTGCGTCCAAAGGAACTCAAGCGGCAACAAGTAAGCTGTTTCGACGCTTGGGCGGCTATCTTCACGAAAAAGACCGCCGACTACGAGCTGAATGTAACGGGTACGATAAAGCGCAAAGAGCGTTTCCGCACTTACATCAAAGTGCCGGAGTTGGCGATGTTCCTGCGGGAGATTACCGACTATCGTACCGCCGATATGATAAACCTCGATGTGCCGGACAAAAACGTGCGTTTCCTTTCCAGTGCGCCCACTATCCAACAAGAGGAAATGATCGGGCGGCTCGTCGCCTTTGCACACAGCGGACAATGGGAAGATTTGGGGTTGGATATTCTGCAGCCGGACAATCTCGACAAGGCAAAAATGCTTGTCGCTACCAACGTGGCACGCAAGATGTCCCTCGATATGCGCTTGTTGGGAGACAAGTTCGGCGACGACGGGAACAACAAGGCTTCTATCTGCGCACGGACAATCTACGACTACTACGTGCGTTCGACCGCCAACCGGGGCACACAGTTCGTCTTCAGCGACCTTTCCACCTACAAGCCGAACGAGTGGAACATCTACAGCGACATCAAGGACAAACTGGTGGCTATGGGGATTCCTGCCGATGAAATCCAGTTTATCCAGTGCGCCAAGACCGAACGGGCGAGAAAGAAACTCTTTGCGGACATGAATAGCGGCAGGGTACGGGTGTTGTTCGGCTCTACCTCCATGTTGGGAACGGGAGTAAACGCCCAAGAGAGGGCCGTGGCGGTGCATCATCTGGAGATACCTTGGCGCCCCGCCGACATGGAGCAGCGCAACGGCAGGGCGGTACGAAAAGGCAACACCGTCAAGCTCTGGGGAAACAACACCGTGGACGTGGTAATCTACGGTACGGAAAAGACGCTCGACGCTTACAAGTTCAACCTGTTGAAGAACAAACAGATGTTCATCAGCCAGATTAACAACGGCACGATTGCCGTGCGCCGTATTGACGAGGACGCTATGGACGAGGAGAACGGCATGAACTTCGCCGAGTTCGTGGCTCTCTTGTCGGGAAATACCGACCTGTTGGAGAAAACGAAACTCGACAACAAGATTATGCAGCTCGAAAAGGAACAGGCCATTTTCAAGAAAGACCGTATCAGGGCCGAGCGCAAGATTGCCGCCAATCAGGAAGACATAACAAAGGCCGAAAATGCGGCAGCACGTATGACGCAGGACTGGGAATACATCACCTCGTACACGGGAGACCCGACAACCCGGCTGTTGAACCTGTCGCAGGCCACGGCGGAAGAGACCGGACGGGAACTGCACCGCATTTCCAAAACCTACCGCAACGGGGCAGTCAGCACGATAGGCACGTATGCCGGATTGAACCTGTCGGTGTACAGTGAATATGACATGGGCGGTACATTCTACCGCAACACGTTCCTCGTCGAGGGTGTAAGCGGGCTGAAATACCGTTGCGGCATATCGGGAGCATTGCCTCTGGGCTTCGTGGAATCCTCCCGATACCCGCAAGCCGCCCTTGAAAAGCTGCCCGGCATGATTGAGGAACAACGGCAGAAGATAGCCAAGCTGGAGAGCGAGATACCTACCTTAGAGACAATCATAGCCCGTAAGTGGAGCAAGGCGGACGAGTTGGCAAGGCTCAAACAGGAGTGCAACGCCTTACAGCACCGGATCGACGAAAGTATGAAAGAGGCGGAACGCACACAGCCCGCCCTTTCCGAACACGAGGCCAACGACAAAGCGGCCTGACCGTAATTCATAGATTTAACCTTTTCCCTCTGTTCGGTTGCAACGACCGGACAGGGGGATTTTTTCACCTTCCGGTCTGCCGACGGCCATACCCGGTTGTAACGGAATCTTCCCCCTTGTACCTCCGGCTACCCCTTTTATACCGTACACCTTGTCTTTTATAGGCAGGCTTCCGCTTCCACCTCTTGTAGATTGAGATGCCATCACGAACCGACGACCGTAAAGCCCGACACTTTTTTCCGCAAAGTTGATTGCATCTCAAAACTTTGCCTCAAGGCCCATCTTCGATTTTCCTGATGAAAAATCTTCCTTCTCATTCCATTCCAAGAGTATTTTTCATGGAATCCTTGCAGCAAACCCCGTGATGCAAAGACGAGGCAGAAAAAAGAATCGAACTTTCCGGTAATCGCTCGAACCGGAGGGAAATAAAAAACTTAAAAACAAATTGAAACATGAAAAGAAATTCGCTTTTTGACAACTGGTTCGTTTACAACTATCAGAGATTGCGTAACATTTTCGGACGTTACCTGCACGAGGACGCCTTTCACGACGCCTATTTGGTGATGAAACGGGAAGTCGTGATTTCGGAAATACCTGTCGAGAGCTTCGAGCCTTATTTTTTCGGCGTGTACAAGAAGTGCAAGCTGAAATGTATTCACAAGGATAGTTGTTACTGTTTCCCCGACAACGAACATTTCTTTTTGCTCATGCAGGAAGAAGAAACACCGTCCGTCGAGGTGCTGGCAGCTTCCGACAAGCTGGTGTATGACATACTGCTGTTCGTGAAGAAGAAATATCCCCAAACGGACTACGAGCTTTTCAGGCTGAAAGAGTACGAGGCGAAATGTTCATACAGACACCTTTCCGCCTATGCAGGCATTTCCGCAAGTGCGATACACCGGAGAATAAGCGATATAGCCGACACAATCCGCAATCACGAAGGATTTTCCAAAAGGTACGCCCACGTAAGTATGTAATTTGTATAACCCGTAAATAATTCAAGAAAATGAAATTTGTAATTTACAACGTCGAGAACTGCCGGACAAGAGAAAACCGTGTAGGTAAAAGAAGCATAAGGTTCAACAGCGTTACCGGCAACATGTATCTATCCACCAAATTGGCAAAAGAAATGAATATCACGATGAACGACCGACTGGAGTTTGGCTGTGATGAAAACAACCCGAAAGAGTGGTTTCTGCACAAAACCACTGACAAGCGAGGCTTCCCTCTGCAGTTCAACAGGGGAGGAACACGTTTGAGGAATAAGTACATCTGTAAGACCATTTTGGATATAGCGAAAGTCAAGGAGAGTGCGACATTCTTGGTATCGAAAGACCCGGTAAAGACCGAGCTGGGGCCATTTTACAGAATAATACTCTCTTGCCCCATTCTCCCGAAGAACAAGCCCAAACTATAAGCCGATAACCTCTGTGGTCTGTCCGATGGGCGAAAGCCCTCCGGACGGATTGCGGGGCAACCGATACCTTTTATAGTAGTACGATTACTCCTTTTTTACCTTCAGGCTGTTTCCCCATTATATACCGGCTTTCCCAACCCCGTGAAACAGTGGAAAGTCTGTGCCGTAACAAGTCGTCAGGGAAAGGTACGGGAGGCCGTTCAAAACCGGCGGCAGCCCGGATCGTGCCGTTCCATGCCGGAGCTTCGACCTGTCGAAACAACACGGTATTCCACAGCCCGACCGGTCTTTATGCCGCTGGTTTCGGACTTTCCGCCCCTGTTCTGTATCTTTCCCTTGTGACCTGCCACGTCAAGGGCAAACGGTGATACTTCTTATTCGCTCCGCGCTTTCATTCCGCCCGGTCGAAATTCAGGCGTGGAGCGGATAAGGAGAATCCCTTTCATGTTTGCCCCGGCAGACCCTTGCCTGACCCGCCCAAGCCGGACCCTTTTCTACTTCGCTTCCCCTGCATTTATACAGGCAAAGCCGTACTCCCTTTTTACCATCATATTGCCGGTCTGTTCCGGTCTCCTCTCTGCCGGTATCGTCCGGTTTTCCAGATGCAAAGGTCGGCTGCCATGCTTGATCCGGCAGCTTGAAGTGCATTCTCCGCAAATTCTTCCTTTCCATGAAAGAGTAATTGGCCGGGAAACCCGCCGTATGAAGCCCTGCCGGCAGTCGTGTTCCGCATCTGTAAAATCCCGGAACGGTTCAGACAGAGAGAAGAATCGAAAAAAGGGTAAAAAAGCAGATGTTTCACATAAAAGACAAGTGATGGACAAGAAAAATTGCAAAACAGGCAAACGCATGAAAAGGCAGGTTGAAAAAATCCTGATGGTTATCAATGTCAAATGGGAAATCATAGATATTCTTCAAATAACCAATCGGCGTTTTATGTACAATCCGCAAACGGGAACTTTAATTTTAGGAGACGAAATCTACGGCAAAAGCATTTGCAGTTCCCATTCACAAGAATTCCATGCGTCAAGAGCAGAAGGGTGTTTCGATGATTATTTGCGCGGGTGGATTGGCACATCGAAAAGCTACCCTCACGGGATTATCCATTTTGCCCCCGCCGTCATCATGGAACAGTTCGACAGAGGATTTGACGCGTTGCAAATGTTTGCCAGACTTGAAGGCGTAAACGGAGATACTATTGTCAGGGGATTTTGTACTTTGCCGGAACAAAGGATGGGCGATTTGCTGCATTCCTCCCTTTGAGATACCGGTGCTGACAAAATAAGCTATGATAAGGTATCATGCCTATGACAACATCGTCGGTGAAAGGCACGATGCCCGTTTATAAATTACCGCAACTCCGTTGGTGGTTTCCTTTTATACCTCTCTCTTTTCCTCTGCTCTTATACTTGGGCGAAGCCCTCTTCCCTTTATATCAATTATATGTATAACCTCTACGGTCTCCTCTCTGCCGTCGCCGTCCGATTTTTCAGATGCAAAGGTAGGCTGCCGCGCTTGATCCGGCGGCTTGAAGTGTATTTCTTGTAAATTCTTCCTTCTACGAAGAGTAATTTACAAGAAAAGCCGTCGTATGAAGCTGTACCGGCAGCCGGGTACCGCATCTATAAAATCCCGGAACGGTTCAGGCAGAGAAAGGAACCGAAAAGAGGGAAAAAATAAACAGTTAGGTAACGGCAGGACCAACCACCTTGCCACAAACAATTTTCTATTATGTTACATGTTCACACTATCGGACGCATCGGCAAAGACTGCCAAGTAATTTCAGGAGCACACGGCTCATTCATGGCTATGGACATAGCCGTTGACGATTATTCAAAGGGGCAAAACATCACCACTTGGATAAGGGTACGCAGCAACAAGGATAACCATATCCGCTTGTCCGAATATCTGACGAAAGGGAGACTCATACTTGTTGACGGCACGCTGTCATCTTCCCTGTGGAAAGACAAGAACGGAGAGAGCCAGATACAGCTCTCCATTACGGCAGAGAGTATTGCCTTTATCAATACCGGAAGGCGGGAAGGTGCGGCAGCCGGAGAGGACAATGCAGTAAGCGGAGCAGACGGCGCACCCGTTCCTCCTGCAGATTTCCCGCAGGACGAAAAGGAGGATTTGCCCTTCTGATAAGAAAGTAAACTTTTGAAAATAAGAGAATACTAAATGTAGTATTTACTAATCATAGTAAAATAGAAAATTAGGAAACTTATTCTTACTAAATTAGTAGATACTACATTTTTATTTTTTTTAGTTTCGTTCTTTCTTCAAGTGTTTATACTATCAAACATTTTTTCTATCCTTGCAGAGTTTTTCTTCTATAGTTTAATTCAAATTAGAAATACGAGAGACAAAATCTATTATCATTTTTATCTTTCGTTATGAAAAGTGGACTTACTATTTGGGAGAGGTATTAGCTATTGAAATTTCTCCTGTTCCATTACATAACTCACAAGGACGAACAAATGCTCGTCCACTACCATGACATATGGGACAGATTCCAACAGCCCAGTCTGGACCTCCTTTGGAGTTTGGAATAACTTGTCCTGTACCGGCACACTTGGGACAGAATCTTTCTTCTCCTGAACCTTGACATTTTCCACATATAATTGTTTGTGAAGCAATATTTCTTGTAATAGTCTTTTGCGATTTGCACGATACCGTCAATAATAGCAATGCTAATAATATCATTTTCCACATTACAAGAACACGGTGATATTGCAAGTTTGTTACAATGTTTTTATTCATCATAAACATAATCATGAATTTGAATTAATAGTCCATGTCCATTACTACATAAAAATAGATAGGCAGGCCGATTCGTGTAATATTATAGCAATTCTATAGAAAAAATTAAAATCACTCAATTGCGTCCTGTCAATGAAACTTAGTGCGATTCATCTCGGATTTTGTTCGATCTGCGGATTTTGACTAATCACAATTAAAGGTATAGGCAGCACATAATGGTTGTCATCCGGTGTCAGTGTATAAGTTTCGCCATAAAGCGTATGTGTGATAGTTTTAGCGAAACGTGGGTCTTTGTTCAGACGCTTCAAATCAAACCAGCGAGTACCTTTGCAAATACATTCTCTGCGGCGTTCATCCAATATCAGCTCCAGCAATTTGTCTGGGTCTCTTTCTGTTTCATCTTGATAGGTTCCAGCCACATGGCGTTTTCTCGCAACTTCATTTAGAAGATAGAGCGCATCATCTATTTCGTTCTCACGTGCACAGGCTTCTGCTTCCGTCAAATAGAGTTCTCCGATATTGAGTCCGCGATTATTGGGAAATGAGAAAGCGGTTCTGGGGGTATCTCCTTGAGGATCGTCACCCGAGAAAAAAGGGTAAGAAGTAATAAACAGTTTCCAGCGCAAATCGGTTTCTTTGTCAAACAGGGAGATCAAGTCTTCTGATAAATTATAATCGCCTTCCTCATTGGGTCCATATCCTTCTCCTTTATAGCATATAATGTCGGCTTCCTCCCAACGGTTAGAAGGATATCCTTTAATACCGAAATCCGGATTGACATCTTCCAACTCATACTCATTATAATCGTATGGTTTACTCCATTGTTCCCGTGCGGTACGGGCTGCTTCCATACAGAGTTTATAGTCACCTTGATACAAATAAATTCGGGCTAACAAGGCATATACTGCTGTCTGTCCGGGACGAAAAGGATATTTTGGTTTTTCTTCGGTAAGCAAGTCTTTTGCTTTATTGAGGTCGGTGAAAATCTGGTCGTAGATTTGTTGTACCGTTGCTCTTCCTGTTGTTAGATTCGGGTCTGCTTCCAACATCAAAGGTACTCCTAAATCTGTAGCAGCCGTATTCTTATCATAATGTTTTGCATATAGATTTACCAAATTGAAGTAGGCAAAGGCGCGATGAAATCTGGCTGCACCTTCAACGTATGACCGGGTAAATTCTGTACCGTCAGAGGCATCGTCCAAATTATTCAAGATGTAATTGCATAGGTAAATTACATGATAGAAGTTAGTATAACAGTCTTCATCGTCGCTCACGCTGAATAGGTGGTCTGCCCAGCTATAAGCATTTATTCCCCAAGAAGCAAATTTGTATGCCTTGCCGTCAGGGATTGTGAAATCATCTGACATTATCATTGTTAGGGACTGCCCGTAAGCTATATAATTGTCATAGCTGTAGTTATCCAATATCATCCCGAAATCATTCACAGTTTTGGGAATAAGTGTGCCTTTAGGAGTTTCATCTAAAAAGTCCTGACAAGCGCTCAAACTAAATAATGTAATGAGTAGTAATATATATTTTTTCATAACGCTCTATAATTTAAAAATTGATGTTCAATCCTACAACGAGACGGGGGCTTTTTCCGAGTCCACAACTATTCTCCCACGAGTTTATACCGCTAATCAATTGGTCTGAGTCAAGATGGTATCTGTTGGCTGCCCAAAATCCCAAATTTTCTCCGCCTATACTGATGGAGCCACCTTTTAACCCGATACGATTCAATAGGCGAGTGGCATTATAAGTCAGGCTGATGCTTTTGAAATAGATGGCATCACCTTTGTCAATCATCTTATCACTGAATAATAAGCAATCGTCACGGTTGGTCGGTGCCCATCCTGCAGTATAGAGCTTCGGAACCCATTTATTTGAATTGTCGCTTCCTTCCACCCAGCGAAATTCTTCTCCAAACCATTCACTATATAATCCAGTAGTGGAAGAAGAAGGTACGGGTAACCGCATTTTATTCCCGAATTTATACGTTATCATAAAACTTAAAGTAAAGTCCTTATATGTAAGGTTACTGGAAAGGCTACCGAAAACAGGAGGATTGGTTGTACCGACAAACTCCAAGTCTTCAAGTGCAAGCGAGTTTAATTCCGTATAAGAATATTTGGTATTATCCCCTTTTTTCATGAATGTAGGTTCTCCGTTTTCGTCTAATCCACCATAGCGATGAACTGCGATGTATCCGATTGGCTGTCCTTTCATCGGATTACCTTTGGAAGCTCCTCTACGGCTGGGAGCATAGTTAATTTCTGTCACACAGTTTTTGTTATATGACAAGTTTAAGGTCATATCCCATTTTACAGGAGTTGTAGTCAAGATTCTTGCATTTAATGCCAGATCAAGACCTACGTTTCGGACGGTGGCTGAATTTTTAAAAATCTTACTCCAACCGGTAGTAGGATCGATGTCAACATCCGCTAACAAGCCTTTGGAAAGTTTATGATAGAAATCTACACTACCTGAAATGCGGTTATTAAACAACATATAATCAGCACCTGCATTCCAACTGTAAGTTTTCTCCCAGCCTAACTGTGGATTGGCTGGATTGGTAACCATTAAATAATTCAAAGACGGAATAGAATAATCTGACAAGGCTTCCGCAACAATATCAGGACCTGTACTTTTGTCGATATTTCCAGTCAGACCGTAAGACACACGTAATGACAATGCATTTACAAAGTCTGCTTTAAAGAATTGTTCTTTATGAATATCCCATTTTCCACCGACAGACCAAGACGGATTATTACGGAACTTGCTGGCATTGGTCAGTAGATTTGTTTGGTCGAGACGAACGCTGGCAAATACATCGTATCTATTTTTGTAGCCAATATTTGCTGTTCCAAAATAGGAAACGTATCGTTCCAAAGTTTCGGTATAAGTAGGGGAATAGCTTTCGTCCAAATTCTGAGTGCGTCCATTATATCCGTAAACTCCACTTTGAAGTGTAGCCAGATTTATACTTTGTGAAGTCAGCAGATCCGGATCAAAGCCCCACAACCAATTAGAATAATTGTTCCCTTCCAACGAATATATTTCATTACCTGCCATTACTTTATAATTAAAATCTTTGAATGAGTCAGTGTATGAAATCATATTACGGATTGAATAAGAATAAAGATGGGTATCGTTTAGGTTTTTAATACCTCCACTGGTTGGCAGATGGTTTTCGAGGATGGCGACAGGATGTCCATCTACAACTTCAACTTCCGTAAATCTATTTGTTAAGTCACGAGTTGTATAATGTTCCTCCGAATAGAATTGTGTTCCCTGTATATGACCGAACTCGTAACTACCTTGCGAACTGATTTCCAATCCCTCAATCGGAGTCCAATTCAACTTTAGTGTGGTAGACAAGTTATAATCTTTGGTACGGTTATCATTCATCCGCATCATTTCAAGTGTATTCTTATGCCAATCACGCATACCTAAAGCCAGACAATCCGAAGCCCATTCCTCTGATACGCCATTGTACTCATTGTAATAAGAGCCATCATCATTTAAGATGCGTTGCCACGGTTCATAACCAGTCATATCTATACTGTTGTTTTTGGAATTGCGATAAGTTCCTCTTAAACCAACAGCTACAGTGAATGTTCGATGCAATTTGAAGTCATTGTTCACCAATAAATTGAATTTATTATACTCATTACCCACTTCATGTGTCTTGCTTTGGTCGTAGCTGAAAGACAAATAAGTAGACGAGCGTTCACCTCCTGTTGATAAAGAAACATTGTGTTGCTGGGTAAATGCGTGGCGATAAAAATTATCTGTTATCTGTTTGGCATTGTTAAATCTGCCCAGTTCATTCACTTGCGACCATGCATTATCCAAGGTTATATTGCCTTGATTGTATTGGCTGTAGATTTTCTCCAACTCATTCAATCCGTTATATGCTGCGCCACTTATACCTTGGTCAAGAATGCTTTCAAACCTTGCTTTCACATATTGGTCGGAAGACAAGATATGCAGGTCATCCCAATCCACAGCACCACTGGATGTCAGCGTACCGGAATAGTTCACACTTACACGTCCTTTATCTCCTCGCTTGGTAGTGATAACAATTACGCCGTTAGCTGCACGAATCCCCCAGATAGAAGCTGATGCAGCATCTTTTAATACGGTAACTTGTGCTATGTCATTCGGATTCAGGTTTAGCTCGGAACTTTCCAGTGGGAAGCCATCAACAACAATAAGAGGTTTAGTATTCGCATTCAGGGTACTCAATCCTCGGATAGTCATATTATTATCTTTATCCAAATAAAGTCCCGGTACTGCACCTTCCAATTTTTCGCTCAGACTGGTCGAATATATATTCTTCATGTCCTCTTGGTTCACGATATTATAAGCACCCGTCGCACGTCCCTTTTCAATTGTCTGAATACCGGTTACTACGACTTCATCCAACAATTGGCTGTCTTCATCCAATAATATCCTTAACGTATTACGATTATCGAGTTTTATGCTTGAAGTCTTGTAACCGATGAATGAGATCTCCAATTTTTTTGTATTTTCATTTACGACCAAAGTGAACTGTCCCTCTAAATCGGTTACAGTCCCTTTCTGATTGTGCACATCCATTACGCTCGCACCGATTAAAGGTTCTTGAGTTTTTGCATCGAGAATCACACCTTTAATGGTACGTGTCTTGTCCGACTGATAGGTAACTTCACGCATTGCCACTGTACGGTTATCAGTCTCGTAATCCAATTCCAAGTTGGTGCGTGCAGTGTCCTGTGCAAAGAGTGTCACAGTCCCCCATAGGCAAAAGATCCCGCCAGCACATAGTTTCCTAATATTTTCGTTCATACTACTATTATTATATTTAAAATTAGTAATTATTTGTTCCATATATCATTATATTCTGCTCTTTACTCAATGAATGCGAATAGTGACCATATCTGATACATATTTGCATATTTCAGGCTTATGGGTAATGATTATGACAGTTTTATTCATTGATTTTTTTACTAATCGTTCGATGAATAGCCGTTCCGTTTCAGGGTCAAGTGCTGAAGTCGGTTCATCCAAAAGCAGTAATCCTCCGCTTCTCAAAAGTCCGCGTGCAATAGCTATTCTCTGTGCCTGTCCTTCACTGATACCTAAACCTCTTTCTCCTATTACGGTATCCAATCCGTCTGGAAAGTCATTGAAAACAAATTCGGCAGAAGCCGAATAAAGGGCTTCTTTCATCTGAGTTTCCGATGCGTTCATATTTCCTAAAAGCAGATTATACCTTATCGTTCCGCTTATTATACTGTTGCCTTGAGGAACATATACACAATTGCAACGGCTGCGGGGGCTTGCTTTAACGGATTTTTCTTTTGCTGTATTGCTATATATACACACTTCACCTCTTTGAGGAGAAAGGATTGCAAGAATCATTTTTATCAGAGTGCTTTTGCCTGCACCTGTTTCTCCTAAGATTGCAGTGATACTTCCCGGCTTGAAGTCATAATTAAAATCTTTAAAAATCCATCTCTTATCTTCCGAATATCGGAACGATACATTAGAAAAACGAACGCCGGGAATACCCTTCAGCAAACATTTATCGTCATATTCCTCTTCTTTGGGAAGCGATGTTATTTCCATTAGGCGCTCAACAGAGGCAAACGCTGTAATCCAAGAAGGATATTGGTCTTTAAAAAGGAATATGGGGCGTTGTAATTGTCCTACAAGCTGAATGAAAACCAAGAACTCACCGTAGGATATTGTATTATTGTTTATTCCATAAATTCCCCAGATAAACACGGCTAAATAGCTCGAAGCAAATCCTACTTCGGTAAGAGAATCAGCACCGATAGTAAAGCGTATCTGAGATTTTAATGCTTCTAAAAAAGAGTTCTGGAGGTTTCCTACTTGTGCTTGGACATATTTATTTTGCCCCATCGTGGAAATAAGTTCATGATGTTGCAGATGTTCTTGGATATATTCATTGACCTTGCTGCCTTCTTGCCGTACCTTTCGTGAAACCGGAACAAGAAGACGGGTATAATGATACCCGGCAAACACGATAATGGGTGCAATAAGACCGATAGCCATAGTTAAAAGAGGTTGCATAGTTATCAAATATCCCCAAGTCGCAATCAATTGCACGATGGAATACACTAATATAGGGAATGTAAACGCTACACTTTCTGCCACCACCCCGACATCGCTGGAAAGCCGGTATATCTCATCTCCGGAATGAAATCTTTGTTTGGCTTGTATTTTGCTGTCACTTAAAGCGCAAAACATCCTTAATTCCAAAGAGTTTTCTAACTTTACCCTTGTCAGGGAGCGAAGATAGATTTCTCCTTGTTCGCAAACCAATTGTATAACCTTTAACCCTATTAAAATGGCTATCATTATGGCAATAAGGTTTTTCCCTTCGACCGCCTCATTAATGAAAACCTTCGTGGATTCCACAAATGCAAGCGAAGCGCACACACTGCCGATGCTAAGCAGAATAATAATGAGTAGTCTGATTCTGAAACCGGTGGAATATTCCCAAAGCCATTTTATAGAGGAAACCATAGGCGGTCAATTATTGATGATAATAGAAGCAAGCCCCGACTTTACAGCTTGATCAGCTTTCAAAATACAGCCTTTTGACATCAGATTTTTCCAATAGCGCCTACTCTTTTTTGTGCGCTGTTCAAGCAAAGTTGTTACAATATCTGTATTCGCACTGATTTCTTTAGCTTCCCTCAAAAGGCTCTGGACATCATAAACGCCTTTGAGCCGTTTGGAAATGGAATGAATATAAAAGGTTGATCCCGAGTGGCAGATTCTTACATCACCGGCCAAATATATAAGGACAGCAGCGGAATTTACATAGGAAGTATTTACCGTTTGAATTTCACAATCTAAATTGCGCAGAAAATGGAACATTTCAATTGCCACATCGACATCACCTCCTGGAGAAGAAATATTAATAACTAAAGTCTTGGCCTCCGGATGTTGGGCACACAAATCTTCAAGAGTATGAATGAAACTCTTGATCGATGATGAATTGATTGAATCAGAAAAATTTATTTTAGGAAATCCATTTTCCATTTTCATATATTTTTAAATAATCTATAGCCTTTCTGACAGCATTAACTTTTTCACTCGCAGAGAAGTCAATTCGGTTCTTTATCGCAAATGAAGCCAGAAGTGAAGCGGACCAATATGCGGTTATTTTATGTGCTGAGCACGCATACTGTTTATTGATATTTATACCGAAATCTCCAAAGTGTTGATAATTCATAGCCATACAATTGGTGCAACTCCACCGAATCGGGCATTCCCTACATGAAGCATCTATTTTTTCTTCTTTTAGATCGGCTGCTGCTTTCAGAATCAAACTTCTTTTCTCTTTCCCCTGTACTATGGTAGAGAACATATGACACGGAAGCATTTCTTTTTCGCAGTCAAAAGTATGAACTATCTGTCTTTCCCAACACGGTTTTTCAGACGGTTGTCCGGATGTCGGTATCTCGAAGGCATGTTCAAATCCTAAAGCGAAAAGAGGCTCTATTGGGGAAATTTGCGGATTGGAGAGGTAATAATCCACCAGTTTTTCCATTTGTCGGTTCAATATTGAACATGCTTCCTTATTCCATTTTACTCCTTGCGCAAGTCCGCCGATCACATTAAAGCCTCTCCCATAAAGGTAAACCAAAGAATCGAACAAGGAATCTACACTTTGAGGGAATACGGTTAGTTTTACCGGAACGTCTGGCCAATATTGATAGAAGAAATCAAGATCAGCTTCTTTTACACCACGGTTGAAATAATTGGTTTCGGGCGTACCGTCAATACTCAATCCAAGGCCTAATAATTTATTATGACGTGAAAACCAATTTTTCATTTCTCCAGACAAAAGAGTTCCGTTAGTGCGGATGAATATTTGCATTTGGGGATTGTGTTCCCATATCCATTTGCAAATATGGGGTATTATCGAATAATTGGAAAGTGGTTCACCTCCCAATAAATCAACATTTGTTATTCCTTCGGCATCCTCGGAAAACTCTCTTTCAAGAATTTCAATGGCTCTATCAAGAGTCATTTTCCTGGAATCCTTAAATCTTTCATAACAATATTTGCAGGTAAGATTGCAACTATGACTAATTAAAAGAAGTATAGACCGTTTCATTTTATCTTATTGTTTTTACAGACGTTCACATAATTCTTAAATCAAACCAACAAATAATAGTCACAAAAGCTATCTTGTCGGTATTGTATTTATATCTTCTCCTTCTATAAATTTTCGATATTGATAGAACTTCCCCTTGTAAAAGGACATTGCCACTCTTACACGCGAATAGTCACGATATACATACAAAAAATTTGTACCCATCATGCCCAAATCCAATCGGAATATATGCCATCCATTATTTACTCCTGCATGATTAAAGGTCATTGCACTATATGCAGACGGCCACATTCCGACTATATGGTTATATTCAAGATAGGAAGCGTTGCAACCAAACATGGAAACTACAGTCACCATAATTTTTTGAGGATGAGCACCATCATCTTTAGTTTCATTCCCATTCGCATCATATGCACGCTCAAAGACATACACCCCGCCGCCTGTCGATTGTGAGTACGAACTCATAGATATACATGCGAAAACTAATAATAAAATTGTCCTAACCATAGTCATTCCAAACATAAGGGTTTTAATAAAAGCGGAGGATTTCTCCTCCGCCCCTTTTTAAATAGTGGTCTATAGTCATTTAAATTAACGACCATTGCAAGAACCACCACAAGTACCACGGCAAGTGCCCTTGCAACCACCGCCACCAGTCTGATAACAATCAGTACAAGTGTTTGAGTTCTGAGCCATGTGCTCTGCAATCGGACCATTTACCTTGCTATATTCAGCAAGTTTCTGTTCCAAAGCATTAAGTGCTTCAAGATTCATTTTCATAATGAAGTCCTCCTAATTTAAATTTGTTAATAATTGATTTTAAATAGGCTGTAAGCCTTTTATCTTAAAAAGAATAATTTGATATAACTATTTTTTTAGAATCTACGCTATTATGTACGGACTAACGCTTTTTTCCAAATCAAGATGTTTAAGCACATTGTATGCTTTAATTGCAGTTTGTGCATGTTCTGCGTCTTCTGCAGACAAGTTATCCATCATAGCGATTCTTTCTATCTGAAATTCACAAGCAGTCATTGCTTCTGCCAGAACTAAAGGACACCAGCGTTTATCTCGGGAAGCAAAGTGCCCACGATATTTATAATTGAAACCGGGACAAGTGGGACAAAACCTTCTAAGAACGCACGTTTCACAATATGGGTCTGCCATTAAATCAGACTTTTCCCATTCAACGGCATCAACACCAATAGCCTTATCTGTTCCCAAAACTATGGGAGTAAACATATGGCAACCATACTTTTTTCCATCAATGTCATAAGTTACCATGTTTAGTCCACTTCCACATCCATGAATTTGCCTGCGTTCTGTAGGGGCAAGATTGAATACGTCTACATATCTGATAAGCCGGTTTAAGGGCTTCAATTGTAAATCTTTCAAGTATGCATCTTTTAACAAGCATAACTGTTTCCGGTATAGTTTTGCATCTTCTATTGACCAATTGACACCTTGAGCTAATGCAGCATTAATTTCGTAACCTTTATGTTGTACAGAAAGAACACCATCTGCAAGAAATGGTAATGTTTCTTTAGAGATGGTCATTTGAAAAGTTTGGGCTGGCCATAATTCGTGAAAAAAGTCTAAATCTATGTCATAACGGTCAGTTCCCCTATTTTTAGATTGCATTTTACTTGTACCATCATAACTTGCTCCAAGTACCATATATTGTTTATGTTGTTTTAACCACTCTTTCATATCGTGGTCAATTAAAGTACCATTCGTCGAAGCAAAACATATCCACGGAACATCTATTCCACCTCCTTCAAGCCATTCAACTATCTCTTTGATCAGAGTAAAGTTCATAAGAGGCTCACCACCCATAAAATCTACTTGAATTTCATCAAACTTATCACTTTCTTTAATAAATGAAGCCTCTTTTGAAATAATCTCTTTAGCCAATTCGACGGGCATATAAGCATTTTGTTTGTGAGATTCGTAACAGTAACTGCAATTAAGATTACAGGCATGGGTTATCATTAACATACAAACTCTTCTCCTTCCAGAATGCTCTTCCTCCCAAATTGAATGGTTATTGGCTATCTTATTCATATAAATATATTTTTATTTCATATTAAAAAAACATCCACCTCTTCCTAAGAGGGAGATTATGGGTATAATATTATAATAATCAACGATTTATAATTTAATAATAATATTTCTGCCTAACATTTTTATGTTTTTGAGACATAACAAAATATTTTTCTCGAAAAAAATACTTTGATTTGTATTCTTTTTCATACTTTTGCAAACATAAATCTCCCTCTTAGGAAGAGATAACGTATTTTACTTGATTATTCTAAATTCATAATTTTCCTAATATTAATTCATTAGCTTTGTCTATCATTGAATTATCTAAAGAAGCAAGATAGATCCGTGTAGTATTCTCTGAATCATGTCCCATGCCCGCACTGATGACCGAAAGGGGAATGTTCTGGCTTTTGGCGATACTGGCCCATGAATGCCTGCTGACGTACATCGTGAGCTTGGATTGTAAGCCGGTTGATACGGATATTTCCTTGAGCTTGTTGTTGACCAAACGGAGCGCATTTTTGTATTGCAACCGTTCGTTCCGGTCTGTTTTGATGATTGGCAGCAGATAGCTGTTTTCATTTGCCGGGTATTTGTCGATAATCTCCTGCATGGATTTTTCCCACTTGATGAACAGTTGTTGCCCCGTCTTTCGTCTGCGATAGGAAAGGATGCCGTTCTGCAAGTCCTTCTTCTTGAGATATGCCATGTCAATGAACGACATTCCGCGTGTGTAAAATGAGAACAGAAACATGTCCCTTGCAAAATCCAATGAGGACTTGAGCGGCAGATCCAGTTTCTTAATCCTTTTAATAATTTTCAAGGGGAGAGCACGCTTGACCGTTTTGTCTATTCCGGTATAAACATGCTTGAAAGGATACCGTTGCACGGTCATTTCCTTTTCCACCGCTCGGTTATACACGGCGCGGAGAATCCGGTTATAAAAGGAAACGGTGTTCATGGCTACGCCGTGGGATTTCAAATAGGCTTCGTATTCCGTCATCAGGTCTGAATCAATTTCATTCAGCATGATGTCGTTCCCGTTCCGAAAGCGTTTGAAGCTATTAAGGGCTGTCGTGTAATTTTCCGCAGTCCGTTCTTTTCCCAATCGTTCCAGTTGAAGAATGACCTCCTCCATAAACTCGAAAAAGGATGCTTCCCGTTCCGTTTCATGAAACAGCTTTACTATCTCGTCGGTAGCAAATTCACGCTTATTGCAGTTTAAACTGTTTATAATTTTGTCCAGCCGGTTAATATCTCGGCGTATTCTTTGTGCAATAGTCTGAATAACGGTTGTCCGTTCGCCCGTCGGCGCCAAAATAGGTCTTGACTGTTTATTATCCCATTCATGAGGGAATACTTTATAATCAGTTGTGATTTGCCTAACGGCACGGCGGTGAGTTACAAAATAGACGATAGTACCCGGACGATCTTCGACTGTCGACGGGCGGAATTTTACTTTTACTGTAGTCATACTCATATTCTTTTAATTGATAAAATCTCATTGTTTTAACTTATGACATATAAAAATGGTTAGTACAACACAGACAACGAGAAAAGCGACTGTACAGCCAAGTATTTCCCATAGCAATGTGTTATGTATGGGACGGGCGTTTGCGGTGCAGGTACTAACGAAAGCCGCCGCAAGGGAGATGATTGCCTCTACCATGCACCAGAAAGCGGTCACAGAGACGAACACACGGTCATTCACCGAGAGGCGTCCGGCCAGCCTTGGGCACAGGCTTTCCATCCTGTCGACCATCTTCCGGCAGATTTTCTCTCCTTCCTGTTCAAGCGTCTTTCTCGCTGACTGTGAACGTGCTTGTCCCTCGTAGGGAAGAAACAGCCCCGTTCATTTTGGGCAGGACTTCCGAAAGTCTGTTTTCGAGCTTTTACACATTGGCACTAAGAATGCGTACGGCTTCATAATTGTTTTCCAGTGCGTTGATATGCAGTCTTGCTCCTGCATCTTTTCGGCAGTCGGAAGGGCCTCGTCTATTTTCGAGAAATCGATTTTTTTATTCATAGGCTGTTATCTTTTTCGTCCTGTCCTCGGTTTCTTTCCGATCACCCTTGCCGCTTCACAGGCGCACCGGTGTGCCCATTCCCGTTCATCTTCGCATCTTCCCCTAAGCAGCTCGTTGGAACCACCGCCACCGGCGAACTGCCAGTGAGCCGCGAAAGTGCGAGGGTACTACAGCTGGAGCAGACAACGAAGTCAATGGTACAGACAGTGCACCTGTTCCTCCCGCCGATTTTCCACAGGACGAAAAGGAGGATTTGCCCTTCTGAGAGGTTCATACATTTCAAACATTTTCTCTATCCTTGCAAAATTTTTCTATTTTCATTTCCGGATTTTTCATTCTTGCAGCTTGTCAGGATGAACGAATTTAAAATCCACCTCTAACTTTAAGAAAATCACGGTAGATAAGGTCTTTTTTCATGAAATTTCACTACCTTTGTGACGGATTGAGGAAACTCTTTCCAAGACATATTAGAAAAGAAAGAAGCGTTATGCTTATCTCGAAGTCGGGAACGTAGGAAATTCAAGACTATTCAGAGGGAAAAGCGTAATTGGTTTCTCACGCTATAGCGTGGGCTGCTATTACCATACTCTGAATAAAGGTTATTCCTACGACCTCCGACTTAGAACGTGGCATTTGCAGTTCCACGCTTCGTGGTTTAATCAA